>Ga0102591_1000071_pt1 | contig 263239 bp, 235 predicted proteins | sample AraplaCol_mCL_r2_2_FD_76860 | JGI IMG/M metagenome (GOLD analysis project Ga0102591, IMG submission 76860) | Arabidopsis root microbial communities from North Carolina, USA - plate scrape MF_Col_mCL_r2 (SPADES assembly) (version 2) | ecosystem: Host-associated > Plants > Roots > Endosphere... | reverse complement strand
CGAACATGAAATAGAAGGGCGCGAGCATGATCAGCGCCCCGGCGCCCACCAGCAGGTAGGCGGCCCAGGCGGTCATGCGCGGTGCCTGCGCGGTGCGCGGCACGGCGGTGGCGTCGAGGGGGGCGTGCATCGTGGTGCTCATGGCTGGGCGTCCTCGCGGCTCAGGACCGGTCCTTGGGACGGAACGCGCGGTTCGTGAGCCAGGTCAGCGCGGCCACGATCAGGAACAGCAGCCAGGACATCGCGCTGGCCGCGCCGAAGTCGTTGAAGTCAAAGGCGTTGCGGTACAGGTAGACGGCGGCGCTCATGCCGGCCTGGTCCGAGCCGCCCTTGCCGCCGGTCAGGATGAAGGGTTCCTCGAAGAGCTGCAGTCCGCCGATGACGCTCAGCGTGACGCCGAAGAAGATCATCGGGCGCAGGCTGGGCAGCGTGATGTGGAAGAACTGCTGCAGGCGGCTCGCGCCGTCCATGGTCGCGGCCTCGTAGAGATCGGGCGGGATCGTCTGCAGCGCGGCGAGGTAGAGCACGACGTTGAAGCCGACGTAGCGCCAGAACACGATCATCGAGATCGCCGGCTTGAGCGCGTCCGGGTCGTTGAGCCAGTCCACCGCGGCCTGCGGCATCAGATGGCCCAGCAGCGGGAACTCGCGCACCGCGGCGATGGCCAGGTTGATCAGGCCGTAATCGGTGGAGAACAGCGAGCTGAACAGGATCGCGATCGCGACCGAGGACGTGATGTAGGGCAGGAAATACGCGCCGACCATCGCGTTGCGCCAGCGCTTGAAGGCCAGGTGCAGGAAGGTCGCCAGCGGGATCGCGACCAGGTGCTGCGGCACGCCCGAGGCGATCGCCAGCCAGGCGGTGTTGCGCAGCGATTTCCAGAACCACTCGTCCTGCAACGCGAAGCTGAAGTTGTCCAGGCCGACCCAGTGCATCGCGCCCAGGCCGCTCGTGGGCTCCCAGCTGTGGAAGGCCAGGTAGAGCGAGAACAGCAGCGGGAACAGCCCGAAGACCACGAACAGCAGCAGGAAGGGCGCCAGCAGCGCGTAGGGCGCGACGCGGGGCGAGAGGCGCAGGGCCGGCGGGAGTCGGAAGTGCATCGTCGTCGTTCCGTGTCAGCGTCGCGCGCGTTGCTGGAGCAGCCGCTGCGCATCGGCGAGCGCGGTGGCGATGTCCTTGCCGCGGTCCAGGACCTTGTCGAGCTCGGTGTCGATGACCTCGCGGGCGAAGGCGTCCTGCTTGTGGACCGGGAAGGCGCGGATGTGGCTGGCGGCATCGCGCCAGTCGCGGCGGGCGACCTGGCCGCCGAGGAAGGGCAGCGGCTGGTCGTAGAAGGCGTCCTGCTGCGCATCGACCAGCGCGGGGAAGGCGTCCTGCGACTTGAAGGCCGCGAGCTGCTGCGCGCGGTTCATCGTCATGAAGCGGATGAAGGCGTAGGCCATCGGCTTGCGGGCGGCGTCGCCATGGCGGGCCATCGCGAAGAAGGTGCCGCCATAGGCGGCGAAGGCGCCCTCGGGCAGCTGCGCCGCGCGCCACTTGCCGCGCGTGCCGGGCGCGAGCCAGGTGTTCAGGTGGCCGGCCAGCCAGGCGCCGGACATCTGCGTGGCGATGCCGCCGCGCTTGAAGCCCTCGGTCCAGTCGGAGGACCAGGCGGTGACCTTGGCGTCGAGCTGCTGGCGGCGCACGGCGCGCGCCAGCTCGAAGGCGCGGACGAAACGCGGCGAGGTCACCAGCGGCCGCGAGTCCTTGTCGAAGTAGAGGCCCTCGCCCGCTTGCAGGCCGGTGCGGATGAGGATGTCCTTCATGTCGCGCGCGTGCGCCATCAGGTAGGCGCCGGTCGAGGCCTTGATCTTCACGCCGGCGGCGACGTAGCCCTCCCAGCTCCGTGTCAGGTCGGCCTCCTTGAGGCCGGCGCGCGCCAGCAGGTCGGCGCGGTAGAGGAGGGTGCCGGGGCCGATGTCGGTAGGGACGGCCAGCACGGCGCCGGCCGGGGTCGTCGCCTGGTCGAAGGCGTAGCCAACGAAGCGCGCGCGCTCGCGGCCGAGCTCATAGGGCGGACGGGACAGGTCCTCGAGCCCGGTGCCCTGCGCGAATCGGCCGAGGTAGCCGATCTCCAGCGCCATCACGTCCGGCAGGCCCTTCGCGGTCGAGAGCGCTGTCGTCATCGCGGTGTGGTGGTCGTTGAGCTCGCGGCTCACGATCTTCACCTCGACGTCGGGATGCAGCTGCTTCCAGGCAGGCAGGGCGGACCGGACGATCTCGTCGATGGCGGGGAAGGCGGCGACGGTGAGCGTGGTTGCCGTAGGCACGGGCGCCGGCGTGGGAGTGGGCGTGGCGGTCGCGCTGGCCGGCTGCGCGGCAACGCCTGACCCCGCCTGGATCAGGGCCAGGGTCAATGTCGCCGTGGATAGCCATCGGGCCCACTGCCGCATGCTTTGTGTCTCCGTCGTGGTGTCGTTATGAAAGCGCTTTCATGATATCGGTCGTCAGAGCGGGAACGTACCAGGGTTATCGCTAGTGAGTCGGCTTCGCCTCGCCCCTGCCCGCAAGTGGGAGGGCGTAGGAAGGGCATGAGCATGACTCCCTCTCCCGCTTGCGGGAGAGGGCAGGGGTGAGGGCCAGCGTCCTCACGCAGTCCGTTCAGACCGCCCGCGTGGACGATCGAATGATCAACCGCGGCTCCGGAAGCTGCGTCGTCGGCGTCTTGTCGGCCAGCAGCTCCAGCAGCGCCTGCGCCGCGCAGCGTCCCAGCTCGAGGCCGGCCTGGTGGATGGTCGTCAGCGGCGGGATGCAGTGCGCGGCGCCGGCCAGGTCGTCGAAGCCGACGATGGAGACGTCCTCCGGCACCCGCAGACCGCGGCGGTACAACGCCAGCGAGGCGCCGAAGGCCATCTGGTCGTTGGCCGCGAAGATCGCGGTGAAGGGCTCGCGGCTGTCGATCAGGCGCTCGGCGGCCATCACGCCGCTGTCCTCGTGGAACAGGCCGGGCAGCACCAGCGCCGGCTTGTACTTCACGCCCGCCGCCTCGAGCGCGGCGCGATAGCCCCTCAGGCGCTCCTGCGCGTCGGGGTGGACCGGGTCGCCGGCGATGAACGCGATCTTGCGATGTCCCAGCGACAGCAGATGATGCGTCGCCAGGCGCGCGCCCTCGAAGTCATTGAAGTTCAGCGCATGCAGGCTGGGCGCCTTCAGGCTGCGGCCGGTCACGACCACCGGCAGCTCTTTCGCCAGCTTGCGCAGCGACTCGTCGCTGAGGCGGCCGGTGAGCACGATGATCCCGTCGACGCGGCGCGAGCGCAGCGTGTCGATGCAGCGCTGCTCCTCCTTGGCATTCCAGTGGCCGCTGGCGAAGAGCGGCACGAAGCCGGCGGCGTCGAGCACCTCCTCGATGCCGCGCAGCGCGACGCCGTAGTAGGGGCTGTCGATCGCCTGCGTGACGACGCCGACGCTGAGCGAGCGCCCGCCGGCCAGCACGCGCGCGATCGGATTGGGGACGAAGCCGAGTTCCGCGATGGCGCGGTCGACGGCGTCCTTCTTCTCCTGGCTGACGACGGCGGTGCCGTTGAGGATGCGCGAGACGGTGCTCGGCGAGACCCCGCTGGCTTCGGCCACCATGCCCAGCGTCACCTTCGATGACGGGCGGGCGGACTTGGAGCTCTTCATGGGCGGGATGGCGTTGTCGTGGGCGCGGGCGAGTTTAAGGGACGGGCGACAGGCGGGGGTTGGCGGCGTGATAACTCGGTGACAAGCGGCCGAGCGAGGGCATCGGTGGGCGTCTGCATCGACAAATGGGCAGCATCCGCGTGGCGTGATCGAGCGAGGTCGACGACGACCACGACCATGAAGCAGTTCGGACTGGGTCTAAGCCTGTCGACCAAGAAGACGCGCAAGCGCGAGTTCTTGCAGGAAATCGAGCGCGTGGTGCCTTGGCGCGTGCTGGTGCAGATGGCCGAGCCCGTGCTGCCCCAAGGCGAGGATGGGTCGCCCGCCGTTCGGCGTCGAGACGATGCTGCGCATTCAATACGGGCCGCGCACTGCGATGGATGAAAGGCCTCTCCCGCGCTCGCGACCGCCACCGCCGAGGAGATGTCGGCGAAGCCCTTTGATGTCGCCATGGGATCAGCGGACCAAGCAAGCGTGATTCGAGCAGTCTGCAGCGATCGAACTAGCGACGCGACCTCGGCCGGTCGGCCATTCGTGTTGAGGTAGAGCTTCCGCGACGTTTTCTCGCGAGGCGATTGGCCAGGAGGCAGCCTGCAGATGGCGACCAGTGTCGTCTTCAGGCTTTCGTCAACAACGTTCCTGAGCTGCCCATTTCCACCTCAAAGATGCCCTTTACAAGGCCTCACTCCTGTTCAGTTGTACCCCTCAGCCATTGCAGTACCCATGGGTGGCTATGCAGCTCGGGTGCCGCGGCAGCCAAGGTGCGCATAAACGCTTCTCTCGCCGTCAACAGCATTTCTTCAAGCTCTTCGCCAGGTATCTCTTCGACCGTAGGAATTGGCTGCCAGCGAGTTTGGCTCGTACAAGTAGCTAGATACTTTCCATCCGCCGGTTCTAGCGCGATTACGCGTTCGATACCTTGCTCGTAGAAGTCGATCTCTGTCGTTACACCATCTTGGACAGCGTGAAGTGCCGACGGAAGCTGCTTCAAGAAGACCGGCAGATCGGTCTCTACGTCCACCGGCCAACGTTCCTGGCCAAACCCAGAGACCACAAATTCACTCTGCGCTGCAATTGCGCGGCAAACGTCCATCAAGATGGAACGGATGTCGTCGTCGTTGGGGTCGTACGCACGGATCGCAAAGTCCTGCACTGACTTGAGGCGTAATTCGATCTGCATATCTACCTTCCTATGGTCCTACGATGGGGTAGGCAGTGTGCAGAGCGTCGCCCCGAGGTACGACCTTAGCCCATTCGGGCTTCACAATCGTACCGTCAGTTTTGATGACTTGGCCAACTACAACCTGTTCAGCCTTACCTCTCTAATGCGTCCATCTCGTCGATCAACGCTCCAACTTCGTTGAGTAACGCAGCTACGCGCTCTCGATCAGCGCCGATGCGGGTCTCGAATTCAAAGATCTTGATCCCATTGCATACCTCATTTAAGGCTGCATTGAGGATCAATAGTTCTTCTCGGCTAATGCCGACTCGCGATTGCTCGCCAGTTCTGTCAATCACTTTCATAGTCGTCACTTCAAGTTGTCATAGTAAGCGCGGCCGCCAACTGGCTGGAAGGCAGTACCGCCATCAGCCGCTTTGGGATTTCGAATAACAACTGTCCGGCTTGCTTCGTCCCAGTAGGCCGTCCGCCCACCATTCAGCTGTCGAGAAGCCGTCGGATTCGCAACGACGCTTTCGATGTGGCTGGCGAACTGGTCCCGCGTACGAATTCCCAGGCCCCTGAATTCACCTTGCATGATGACATGCTTCTCAAACGCGTGTCCGCCCGCGATCTCTTGCCCTACAAGTTGGGCCTTGAGTCGTGCAGCGTTTGCAAGGCTTTCCGCCCCACTGTTGCTCTTCGCCGCCGCTATAGTCCCCTCATGCCCTGGGTTTCTAGTTCCCAATACCTCCACCACACCCATGGCCAACATAGCGGCCAACATGGGATGCATCTTCCCTGCGGCGACTTGCTGACTCCGCCATTCATTGACATCCGTCTCGACCCGCTCTTCCGGCGTCTCCCACCCGCCCGACGGCTCCAACCCTAGAGGGGTCTGCGCACGCTCCGAGATCAGCGACTCGCGCGCACGCTGCAGGAACGAAACTCCGGCCTTCTGCGCCGCTTCTCTGGCCTTGCGCTCGATCTCGAGTTGCTTGGCCTTTTCCATCATTTCGGCATCGGAGAGCGGCTTGTCCGTCGGCGAACTGGTGCTCGCCATCGTCAGCTTCAGTCCGTTCGTTCCTCCGCTCCGGTCGAAGGCCGGACCGTCGGCCTTCGAGTTGTAGACGACCTGCCAATCGCCGCGTCCCATAGCCGTCAACCCGGCGAAGCCGCTGGGATCCACGAAAGTCAACGCGTTGTTTGAAACATAGGTGTAGCGGTTGAGGTGCTGGGTATCGGACGGATCGGGAACCGTCGGATCCGCGCTGATCATCCGCGAGGTGATGGGGTCGTAGATCCGACCGTTCAGGTGTACGAGCGCCAGATGGTCCAACTGTTCCTGCCCTGTATAGCCAGCATGGTTATGCAGGTTGGACAGGGTGCCGAGCGACGTGTCTATGTCGTCCGACCCATCCGTGTTCCGGCGCCTTCCCCAAGGGTCGTAGCTCATGCGCTGGAGTACCACGCGATTCTGATCCAGCACCGCAACGGCGCTGCCGAGGTGATCACCCAGCAGGTAGTGCAAACTACGCGGCCCGGAAGCCGCAGCGTCTACTGTCGTACTGGCAAACCGCTCTTCAAGGTAACCCAGTCCCTCGCCCAGCGGGATGCGGATCGTCGTGACATTCGCGGCAACGTCAACTTCCTTCTCGATCGATCCGGCATAGTGAATCACCCGGCCAGCCGCCTGCGGGCTTCCTCCGTTCATCGCATGCACGCTCTGCCTGACGCGCTGCTGCTCTGTGTCGAAGGTGAACGCTGTCCGCTGGATGGCCAATCCCCCCTGAAGGCGGTCGATCGTGGCGGCTTGGTTGAAACTGGTCCAGACGTATCGCCGGTCCAGCCCCTCTTCCAAATTGCCGTTCGAGTCGTAGCTGAAAGCAGGGTTGCTCTTGCCTGCGACCAGTCTGGGACTCTCGATGCCACCCAGCGCATGAGGGCGAACGCTGCCGGCGCCTGACACAGGGTAGCTGTAGCGCGTTGTGGCATCGTCCTTCGTGCGGAGGTTACCGAGCGAGTCATAGACTAGATCTGCTTCACAGCGTCTTCCCAAGGAATCGCGCTAGGCAGTTCGTGAACTACACCTTCTCTGGTAACGAGAATAGGACCGTTACCAGCAAGAGCAGAGAGGGGATTTCGTGTCTTCACGAAATCCATAGTGTTGAAGAAGAAGAGCCACCCCTGCTCGATCTCCCTCGTGGCGTCGGACAAGATCTCGAACTCATCCCCCGCGGCCTGAGCAAGCTGATCAATCCTCTCGCGCGCAAGCGAGATGGCCGTTTCACGTTTGAGACTGTGCATCAATTCGTCCTCAGCAACTGGAAGCTCTTGTAGCCCTCAAGTGACGCAGCTTGCCCGGTCTGACCATCCAGGAACCGCACTACGCCTTTCTGATTCACGGCGTTGAATACGTGGCCGACTTCGCCACTGCCACGTGATCCAAAAACAATTCCCCGTGCCCCCGGACCGGCGGCAGACAATGCTTCGGCGGCCTTGTCGATTGAGCCAGGTGGTCCGAAACGGCCACCAAACACCCTCTCCAATACATTGATGCGGAACGGCCCACCGCCGAGAGCCGATGCCGGTCGGCCCGCCAATGTCGCGTCGGTAGCGACCACGCAATTGACGCAGTTCATCTTGCCACCAACGACGTTCACATTGCTAATAGAACCTGCTTCGGCGAGAACCGGTGGCGCCGAGAGCTTGCCGACAACAAGCATCGCCGTCGCAACCGTTGCGCCTCCGTCCTTGTTCAGTAGCGCATCCACTGAATCTGCGGCCCACTGCGAATCGCCCGACACCCCAGCGCCCAGGAGGTTGAGGAAGTTCCATGTCGTGGTACCGGCAGCGGTGACGAGGTTTCTGGTCATGCCGATCCAGTTATCGCCGCTGTTCCACAAGTTCGACGCAACATCGCCAGCAGTCACGCCCTTTGCGGCGGCTTCTCTGGCCTTGCGCTCGATCTCGAGTTGCTTGGCCTTTTCCATCATCTCGGCATCGGAGAGCGGCTTGTCCGTCGGCGAACTGGTGCTCGCCGTCGTCAGCTTCAGTCCGTTCGTTCCTCCGCTCCGGTCGAATGCCGGCCCGTCGGCCTTCGAGTTGTAGACGACCTGCCAATCGCCGCGTCCCATAGCCGTCAACCCGGCGAAGCCGCTGGGATCCACGAAAGTCAACGCGTTGTTAGAAACATAGGTGTAGCGGTTGAGGTGTTGGGTATCGGACGGATCGGGAACCGTCGGATCCGCGCTGATCATCCGCGAGGTGATGGGGTCGTAGATCCGACCGTTCAGGTGCACGAGTGCCAGATGGTCCAACTGTTCCTGCCCTGTATAGCCAGCATGGTTATGCAGGTTGGACAGGGTGCCGAGCGACGTGTCTACGTCGTCTGACCCATCCGTGTTCCGGCGCCGTCCCCACGGGTCGTAGCTCATGCGCTGGAGTACCACGTGATTCTGATCCAGGACCGCGACGGCACTGCCGAGGTGATCACCCAGCAGGTAGCGCAAACTACGCGACCCGGAAGACGCAGCGTCTACTGTCGTACTGACAAACCGCTCTTCAAGGTAACCCAGTCCCTCGCCCAGCGGGATGCGGATCGTCGTGACATTCGCGGCAACATCAACTTCCTTCTCGATCGATCCGGCATAGTGAATCACCCGGCCAGCCGCCTGCGGGCTTCCTCCGTTCATCGCATGCACGCTCTGCCTGACGCGCTGCTGCTCTGTGTCGAAGGTGAATGCTGTCCGCTGGATGGCCGCTCCCCCCTGAAGGCGGTCGATCGTCGCGGCTTGGTTGAAACTGGTCCAGCCGTATCGCCGGTCCAGCCCCTCTTCCAAATTGCCGTTCGAGTCGTAGCTGAAAGCAGGGTTGCTCTTGCCTGCGACCAGTCTGGGACTCTCGATGCCGCCCAGCGCATGAGGGCGAACACTGCCGGCGCCTGACACAGGGTAGCTGTAGCGCGTTGTGGCATCGTCCTTCGTGCGGAGGTTACCGAGCGAGTCGTAGGTATGGCTCTTGAAGAGCTGTCCGGCGACTTGGCTGCTGGTGAGCCGATTCAGACTGTCATAGCCGAAGCTCTCGGACCAGGTGCCTCCCCCCGTAGTGACGAGCTGCGATCTGCCGATGAGATTTCCCAGGCTGTCGTAGACATAGCCGTCGTTCTGGATACTGGCGTCCGAGGCGTTGACACCCGTCTGTATTCCTATAAGGCGGCCGGTCCAGGAGTTGTAGCTCTTGCGCCGAATCAGTCCGTTGCCGAGTTGCTCCTGGGTGACCCGGCCCAGAGCATCGACCTGCAAAGCGGTTCTGGCCATGGTGGTCACGCCGCTGCTATCGACCTGGACCCCGGCTGGGTAGCCCTGCGCGTTGTAGACGGTGCTGATCGTTGTGGGTCCCGACGCCGCTCCACCGCCTCTGGCGGTGCGCCAGAAGCGCCCTGCGTAGGGTCGCCCCACGCTGTCGTATAGCGACTCTTGTACGTAGTCCCAGTCCAACCCAAAGGTGACCCGCGCGATCCGCCCCACCGCGTCGTAGGTATAGACGCGCCGGAAGTCCTTGGCGCCTCCCGCCCACGTGTACGCCTCGGCCAGTTGTCCCTTGCCCATGACCGCCGAGTCGTACTCCCACCGGCTATCCTGATCCGGCGCCAAGCGTCGCACCATCCGGCCCATGGCATCGAAACTGAAGATCGTGGTCTGTCCCTTGGCATCCGTCTGGCTGTAGGTCTGCCCCAGCGGGTTCACCAGGTAGTCCCAGGCCCCCAGATCCGGATCGATCATCCGAGTTTTTCGTCCCAGGTTGTCGTAGAAGACCTGGATCTGATTGCCCTTCGGATCGGTGGTTCGCACGAGACCGCCATACCCGTCATAGGCAAAGCTGGTGCTGAAGTTCAGGTCGTCCGTTACCCGCTTGAGCTTGCCCAGACCATTGGTCACCTCTACGCGCCTTTGCCCCTTGACATTGGTGTGGGTCTGCACCGGCCCGTCGTATTGCAACAGGCTGGTCTCCTCCTGTCCTGCGGCGTTGGGTGCACGGACCTCCGTGACGCGCCCGAGATCGTCATGCCTCAGCCAAATCCAGATCGGTGTGTCTGATTGGAAGTACGGCTGGGCGACGTGGTCCAGGCGACCTGCAGCGTCAAACACTCGCTGGGTCTGGATGGGCCGCCCGTCATACCCCCAGCTGAGGGTCGCGACCTTGCGCCCCAAGGCATCGGAGAGCGTCTCGGTCGGCACCATGACCTGCCGCGTGCCGAACCAGTGCTGCTCGACCACCACACTAGTCGCCTGGTTCAGGCATCCTTCGACGCACTGCCGATAGGCCCAGGTCGTGGACGAGCCGTCGGGACGACGCTCCATGGTCCGCCGTCCCCACCCGTCGTAGGACCACGTGGTGGTCAGCTGGTTGGAGTCCGTCAGGCTGAGCGCGTTGCCGGTCGTCTCGTCAAAGATGCGCGTTTGGCTCAGTTGGCTGGCATTGGTGACCACCAGCGGGAAACGGCGACGCGGGTCGTAACTGCTCGTCTCCACATCCCTCAGGACGTCAGCACCGGTTTGCGGGTCACGAAACTCCAGTTGTTTCAGCGTCACGACTCCGGAGGCCGGATCACGCGAGTAGATCATCGTCAGACGCGTAACACCGACCGCGCCCTCAGGTTCCGTGGTTTCCTTCGTCAACTGGCCGAAGCTGTCGTACTCGAAGCTTGTCTTGCGCGTCACCGATTGCGCGCCGGCGACACACGGCATCGCCACGGCAAGCGCCAATAGCATAGTTCTCATCATTCCTCCCGTTCCCGCGAATGGATGCGCAAGCCCGGCGTCATGGGCAGGGCTTTCCAAGCGGCGGACTGGTGGACTTCACCGTCACCAGAACGTCCTGCGCCGCCGTGCGTCCGATGGCATCGGTCACCGTCACGCGATACACGGCCTGCGTGTCCGTGCATGCGGTGTTGGCTCGTGTCATCAGCGTGGCGGTCGCCGAGGACGGATTCCCGATCGACGGCGATGCGCCATGCATCGTCACCACGGTCCAGGCATACGTGAAGGGAGCAGTACCGTTGGCGACGTTCGCCGTCACATCGACGGTATAGGAGCCCAGTCCGGCGACGGAACGGAACAGCGGCGACGGCGGCGTGGTCGTCACGACCGGTGGCGGCGCATGAACCGTGAGGCTGACCCCAACCGAGCTGCCGATCCCGCTCGAGGGCGTGGCCGTCAGGGTGCCAGCGTAGACGCCGGGGCTGCCGCCGGTGCTGACACTCACAGCACCGCAGGCGGATCCCGCTGCGCAACTGGAGGGTCCCGAAACAACGGCTCCCGCAATCGACGAGTACTGGATAGAAGCGGCCGCGGTTTGACCAGTGTTGCTCAGTTGACAGGTCATCGATGCCGCGCTTGGCGACACGGCCGGCGAACTCTGCGAGCACCCATTGAGGAGCAGCGTCGGCGGCGTGAGGACGCTCAGACTCACGGTGGTGCTCGCCGCACCTCCTCCGGAGGCTGGCGCGGCGGTGAACGTGCCGGCATAGTTGCTCGCGCTAGTACCGGTACTGACGGTGACAGAGCCGCAGTCGGAGGTTTCGGCCGCGCAGCTGGCGGGGCCTCCGCTAACGCTCAGGCCGCCCGAGGCCGCATAGGTAATGCCGTTTGCCGCTACCTGACCGCCATTGCCGACACGGTAGGTTGCCGTGGCCACGGTCGGAGAGACGGTCGTGCCGGAGCTGCCGATGAGGCTCAGCACGAGGTTGGCGGGAGCCAGCACGCGCAGCTTGACCGCGATCGGAGCCGGCACCGAGCCGCCCGCGCTCGACGTCACCGTCAATTGGCCGCTATAGCTGCCAGGTGATGCCGGCGAGGTGACCGTCAATGATGGCGAGCAGGCCGCGCTTGCGGGACAACTGATCGATGTCGTCGACAGCGAGGCACCGCCGGTGATCGAGACCGTCAACGACGTGGCGGTCTGCCCATCGTTGGTGAAGGTCACGACGCCCGTGGCCGCTGCCGGAGCCACGCTGAGGGCGTCGATGGTGCCACTGGCGACGATGGCGGCAGGCGTCGGCAGAACCGTAAGGCTGATCGGTAGGGACGCGCCGCCACCGCTGCCCGCCGAGGCCGAGACCGTGCCCGTGTACATCCCGGGCGAGGTGCCGCTCAGGACCTGCACCGAGCCGCAATCGTCGGTGCCAGCCGGGCATGCGGCGGGACCGCTTACGGACACGCCGGCCGGAGCGCCGTAGGTGACCGACGTCGTTCCAGTCTGACCCGTGTTGCCCAAGATGCAGCTCAACGCGGCCCGTGTCGGCGACTGTGTGCTCGCCCCTCCGACACAGCGCCTCAGCGTCAGCATCGGTGGCGTCAAGCCCGTGCCGCTTGTCGCGACGCCCTTGGTCACCGTGCGCGACGTGAGCAGTCCAAGCAACCAATCGTTCACGCGGTTCTCGTAGACGTTGGCGGTCGAGGACGTATAGACATCACCCTCCGGCTCGGTGATGGTTTCCGTACTGGCGGTGATGTTGCCGAAGGCATCGATGCCGTTCGATTCGCTCACCACGCTCGTGGTGGTGGAGATAGGAGCCCCCGACAGATCGCGCGTGGCCACGCTACTCGCCTTGACATACGGGTAGGTCGCGCCGCCCGAGGTGGACAGGGACCCCAGCGAATTCGTCACCGCCGTGAGAACCACGCCGTTACGATGCACCGACCTCGACTCGAGCGTCATGCCCACGTATGGATGCTGCTGCGCGAGGGTCACCGTCGTCGAGATGCCGCTCACCTGGTCGATGCTCGTGAACTTGCCGAAGCCGAGCGATCCCCGCCCCTGCGCGTCGGTCTTCAGGCCTTCGTAGCGATAGTCCGTCGTCAGCCATCCGCCGAGGCCGTTTGACTGCCTGAACTGGGAGACCAGAGGAATGCCACGCGTGACCAGACGCGCGGGGAACGGCGGGCGAGCGCCGAGCTGATGGACGGTTCGGTCTTCCGCGCCCACATGGGAAAACTGCACGACATGCCCCACACCATCCGTCACTTGGGTCAGCAGGTTCTGAATCGCGCCCGTGCCCGTTAGGCGCACGGTCCATTGCCCTGTCGACTGCAGGTAGTACGCATGGTCGAGAAGACCGTCACCGTTGAAGTCGCCCAGCAGCACGCCAGTCGCGGGGGGCGGCTCAGCCGATGCCAGGGTCGTACACGGTCCCGCCTGCGTGTCGGTGAGCTGGCAGATCGACCCACCGCTCAAGAAATCGATCTTTGCGTCCCGGTCGAAATCGCCGAACGATTCGACGTAGCGCGCCGGGTCGTTCGGCCGGGTGCTGCAAAGCAGCGAGACTCCTGTCGACTGACAGACTTCGAACACGGCCGTGTTCAGACCAGTGCCAATCGCCGCGGCGACGTCGCCATAACCGTTGGCGGGGTCCGCGTTGTAGTCGATGGCGATCGTCGCTCCCGGCGTCGGCGTTGCGATGGCGATGCCCGCGGATACCGACTGCGGACCCAGGACGAAACCGGTGTCCGTTGCCAGATAGGTTTCCCAGCGTCCTGAGGCGGGCGTGCCGGTTCTCATCACATACTTGACGAAGTCAATGCGCCCGTCGCCGTTCAGGTCCGTCGCGCGCCGGGCGGTACGAACTCTGATTTCCGGATCGTTGCCGGTGCTCAATGCGCCGGCCACATTGGCGTACGGAACGCAGGCGTCGAAACCCGAGCCGTTGGAGCGGCAGAGAAAGCTGGCGTTCGTCTGGTCGTACATCAACAGGTCGTCCCGGCCGTCGCCGTCCATGTCGGACAGCTGATACCGCTGGGGACTCTTTCCCGCCGTCCGTCCCGACCACGCGCTGCAGGAGAAGCCACTGCCCGTGGAGAGGCAGACGTTCCAGTTGGCGGTGCCGGAAAGCGCGGCCGGCGGAATGGCGATATCCGTCAGCCCGTCGCCATTGAGGTCGCCGGAGATGGTCTCTTCCGACCGGGCGACGACCGCGGTCCAAGCTTGGCAATTGAATGCCGACCCGGAGGACAGACAGATGCGCCACTGGTTGCTGGTGCCATCCGAATAGAACAGGTCCGAGAGACCGTCTCCGTTGAAATCGCCGACGACCGCCTTGGACTGGACCTGCTGCGAAGGAATACCGACGAGTGGATTACCTACCGCCTCGTCGATCGTGATGGCGGGGCCGCCCCAATTGCCGCTGCCGGGAGCGTTGAGCGAGTTGGACTCGGCTGCGCGTGTCGACCAGCTGAAGGTCGTCGGGGTGAGGCAGTCGCCGTCCCCGGTGCAGTCGATGATCAGCTTGAGGAAGAGGCGCCCAGTGACGGGGTGGACGTCTAAATTCAGATGGAATTCGCGCACCACCGTGCCACCCGAGCCGTCAGCGGCCGTGTTGACCAGGGTCTTGATCATGTACAGGGCTGCCCTTCGCTGCACCAGGGACCCCATCACATAACCCCGCCAGGGATCGGGCCGCCCTGAAAGGAAGAACTCGATGGCGTTATAGGTCGGCGCACCGGTGCGCGTATTGCCGGTATAGCGGATGCGTTTGAGGTAATGCTCCCCCTCTGCGTTGTTCTCTTCGTAGTCGTAGTCGTAATAGTTGCCGCGCCGATCCTCGACGCGCGCGAGCGCCCAGGACAACACCACCGACTTTCCCTGCGCCTCGACACGCGAATCCGCGCGCGACCCATAGGTGTAGATCAGGCCGTTCTTTGCCCGGACGATCCAACGATCGACGCCGGAGGCGTCCCCAACGCTCAAGACCTGCCCGAAGTTGTCGACCTCGACGCGGTACTCCGCTGATCCACCGTGGACGCCCGAAACAAGCTTCAAACGTCTGCCGTCCAGGCAAAACTGATCGTCACTAGTGAGCGTCACGCCAGTGCGCACGCCGTCCTGCGCGTAGGTCTTCCCACACCGTGTGATGGAGGACAAGCCGGCGATGGACCAACCGGGGCCTAGCAAGCCGTCGCCGGTCTGACTTGAATAGTTCAGGGCCAAGGTCGGTTGCAAACCCGCCGTCCCAGGCGGAATCGGCAGCGGCAGGCTGTAGGTGGCGGCCCCGGTCTGCGTCACGCCGGCTTGGCCGGCACGCGCGCCCGCCGGTTCGTTGCCGAGGTTAGGTGGCGTTATGTTGACGTCCTGGGCCGAGGCTGCCAGGGGGCCGAAAGCGCACACCGCAATCAATGCGACGGGAACGCTTCGGATCAGAAGTTTCGCAGCACGCAACACCGCGTGGACATTGACCAGAGTCCGCCAGCAATGCGCGCTGAACTCGTTCGATTGTTCTCCCCGAATGCGCGAAAACGCCGCACCGAGGCCGCCACGGCCTAGTTGCATGATCCCTCCCTGCATACCTCGTTTTCGCCCAATTGGACGTGATGCAGTCCGCTGAGGCGAGCACGCAAAACCCGTAATGGAAAGATCCGTTGCCGCGGCCGATTGGAGGATGCATTCGCGGGCGTGTTCGCGAGCACGCGCATTTACTACTGGTCGGCGCCTTATGCATAACTTCCCCCTTAAGGGGTGATCTTCGTGAGACCGACAGCGCCTCTTCTGTCAGTCTCCTCCATCCGATTTGCTGCGCCTACGCAGGCCGCATTGCTTGCCGAGCATGGGTGGGTTCATTCGGTGCATGCATTTGTGGCGAAATGCATCGCTTGCGTGACGTCTTCGTTAGAACTTGGGCCGAGAGGCCTCATTCCGTACGCGTTGCACCGTTGTTGTTCTGCAGCACACGGGATTTCACCAACCCCCTGAATACGGACGGATCGACGCCTTCGCAGGCCGACCGGTTAGAGTTTCTGCTTGGCCGCAAACAAAAGCAGAGGCCATGCGGCGCATCCGGTGCTGCAGATCACGGGAGGGTTTCATGAAGTTGTATGTCGAACGCGCGCTAAGCGCGCAGGGGCGCATTGCGCGAAAGGCGACCTCGCGTCGCCAGTCCATTCCATCCTTCGCGCGCTGATCGCCTTTCGCTCATGCCTTCGGCAGCAGTTCCCGCCGGATCTCCGCGTCCCGCCTCCCGTCCGTTCCAGCGATGCGCCTGACCTCCATCGATTGGCGTGCGCTGGCGGACCTTCCCACGCTGCAGCGGCGCCTTGTCCAGGCGCCGACTTTCGTCTGGGCCATCGCTGTCCTCGTGCCTCCGCTCGTTGCTGGCGGCTTCCTTGTGGCCGCGCGGCACGCCGAGCGCCTCGCGCTCTCACACGATCAAGCCACCCGCGCCGAACTCGCCCAGTTGCGCGCCAGAGTCGCCGCCGCGCCTCCCGCCGACTCATCGCCTTTTGCTCTTCGCCTGCCGCTGTCACAGCCCTCCGCCCGCGCCGTCGCCCATCTGCGCGAAGCCGCCGAGGCGCAGTCGGTCCTGGTCACCGCGATCTCCACCGCGAATCAGGCACCGACCGGCACCACCCTCGGCCGCATGAGCCTCGATGTCCAGCTCCGCGGCAGCTACGTCGCCATCAAGACCGTGCTGGCCGACGTCCTCACCCGGGATGCCCAGCAGGCCGTCTTGCAGCAGCTGTCGCTGCGCCGCGCCAACCCGGCGTCGCCTGCGGACATGGCCCCGATGGGCGCCACGAACACGATGAACGCCGCACGACCGATGACCGGCATGACGACGCCTTCGGGTGGTGATCTGGAAGCGCGCGTCGTTGCGACCTGGCTGAGCCGCCCGCTTGCTGAGTCCACCTCGACCTCCGCGCCGCAGCCACTGCCGGCGGCGAAGGCCGCCGCGCAGAACGCGTCCGTCGCGTCGGGTCCCGCCACTGCCGCTCCGGCATCGGCGCCCGCGCTCGCGCCGTCGGCCGCCTCTGCGACCTCTGCGGCCTCTGCGGCCTCTGCGGCCCGTCGCTGAAAGCGCCCCGGTGTTCAAGCGCGCTTCGACTCCGCCCGCCACCTCGGCCGCCCCTGCGCCCGGTCTTCGTCCCGGCTTGCGCTGGGTGCTCGGCCTGAGCGCCGCGGCCAGCGCCTGGGCACTGCTGTCGCCCGCTGACCCGCCCGTCGTCGCGGCCACCACGCCCCCGCCGTCCGGACAAAGCGGTCCCAGCACCCCCGCACCGCGCCCGCCCACCTCCGTCTCGACGGCGCCGACCCGTCCCGGCCTGGCGGCGCAGCCCCTGGCCGCGCTCCCCGCACGCCTGCCCGAGCACCCGCTCGAGGCCGCCGATCGCGACCCGTTCTCCATTCCCCAGCCGCCGGCTCCTCCACCGCCTCCGCCCCCGCCGCCCCCACCTCCGCCGCCACCTCCACAGGCGCCGCCGCTGAACTATCGCTACCTCGGCCAGCTCATCGACCCGCAGGGCCAGCGCAAGGTCTACCTCGCCCGAGCCGACAAGGAGCTGCTCGTCGAAGCCGGCACTCGCCTGGACGAGGGCTACCGCGTCGAGGCGATCACCGACGACGAAGTCCGCCTCATCTACGACTCCCTGCAGCAGCGCGCCGTGATCCGCATTCCGCCGGCCGCGCCGTCGCCCTGATCCGCCTGTTCCGATGCTCTTCCGCACCCGACTCTTCCCTTCCCCTGTGCGCCCGGCCAGCGGCACTGCCGTCGCCATCGCGGCGCTGCTGCTCGTCGCCGGTTGCGCCGAGAACCGCATCCGCGAGGAGTCGCGCAAGGCGATGGCCGGCGGTCAGTACCAGCAGGCGATGTCGACGCTCGAGAACGGGCTCAGGGACTACCCGGAGAGCACGTCCCTGCGCACCTCCCTGCTGCAGGCTCGCGCCGATGCGCAGATGCGGCTGATCTCGCAGGCCCTCTCCCAGCGCGCCGCCGGCCAGTACGACGAGGCCACCGCCACGCTGCGCCAGGCGCTGGAGCTCGACCCATCAAACGCTCGCGTCCAGGCGCTGCTGTCGGACATGGAGCTCGAGCGCAAGGGCGCCGCCGACCTTGCCGTCGCGCAGAAGTGGGTGGAGGCCAGACAACCCGACCGCGCGCTGCGCACGCTCGAGCAGGCGCTGAAGGACAACCCCCGCCACGGCGGCCTGCTGGACCTGCAGCGCCGATTGCTCAGCGAGCAGCGCGCCGCCCAGGTCCAGGCGCTCAACGGCGTGCTGACCGAGTCCCGTCCGATCTCGCTCGACTTCCGCGACGCGAGCCTGCGCACCGTGCTCGACGTCGTCACCCGACACAGCGGCATCAACTTCGTGCTCGACCGCGACGTGCGCGCCGACGTCCGCGTCACCGTGCTGCTGCGCCAGGCCAAGGTCGAGGACGCGCTGGACCTGATCACCTCCAGCAACCAGCTGGCCAAGAAGGTCATCGACTCCCGCACCATCGTCATCTACCCCAACACCGCCGAGAAGCACCGCGAGTACCAGGAGCAACTGGTGCGCGTGTTCAACCTCTCCAACAGCGATCCCAAGGGGGCCGCCGCCTTCCTCAAGGCGATGCTCAAGATCCGCGAGCCCTTCGTCGATGAGCGCAGCAACCTGCTCGCGCTGCGCGACTCGCCCGAGAACATCCAGCTCGCCGAGCGGCTGCTCGCGGTCTTCGATAGCGCCGAGCCCGAGGTGCTGCTCGAAGTCGAAGTCCTCGAGGTCGCGGCCTCGCGCCTCAATGAACTCGGCGTCAAGTTCCCGAGTTCGTTCTCGCTCACGCCGCTGCCGCCGGTGGGCAGCGACTCGCTGACGCTCGGCAACCTCGATGGCATCGGCCGCGACCGCATCGGCGTCGGCTTCAATCCCAACAACCTGCTGGTCAACCTCCGCCGCGAGGTCGGGGACACGTCCACGCTGGCCAATCCCAAGCTGCGCGTGCGCAACAAGGAGAAGGCCAAGATCCTGATCGGCGACAAGATCCCCATCGTGTCGACCACCACCGGCACCGGCGGCTTCGTCTCGGAGAACATCAGCTACCTCGACGTCGGCCTGAAGCTCGATGTCGAGCCCACCGTCTTCGCCGACGACGAGGTCGCCATCAAGATCGGCCTGGAGGTCAGCTCGCTCGGCACCGCGACCAAGACGTCCGCCGGGTCGATCGCGTACCAGATCGGGACGCGCAACGCCAACACGCTGCTGCGCCTGCGCGATGGCGAGACGCAGTTGCTGGCGGGCCTGATCAGCCGCGATGAACGCTCCACCTCCAGCCGCGTGCCGGGCCTGGGGGACCTGCCGGTGCTCGGACGGCTGTTCTCCAGCCAGCTCGACGACGGCAAGCGCTCCGAATTGCTGCTCGCCATCACGCCGCGCGTGCTGCGCAACGTCAAGCGCCTCAACGCGAGCGAAGCCGAGATGTGGGTCGGCACGGAGGCCTCGCCGAAGCTGCGCCAGGTCGGTGGCCTGCAGTTCAACACGCCGCAGCCGGAGAGCAAGCCGGGCGCCACCGGCGCGGCGGGCTCGCCAGCGGCCCCAGGCGTCGCGTCGCCGCCGGGGGCCGGCCAGCCGTCAGCGCTCCCGGCACCGGTCGCGTCGAATCTGCCCCCGCACCAGGCTGCGGCCCTGTCGCTCGCGGCGCCGGGGCAAGCCAAGGTCGGCGACACCGTCGAAGTCCGCCTGGACCTTCGCGATGCCCGTCTGCGGGGGCTCATGACCGAGCTGCAGTTCAGCGCCGACAAGCTCACGCTGGTCGATGCCGACGAAGACGACTACTTCCGCAAGGGCGGCGCGGTGACCAGCTTCAGCAAGCGGGTGGACGCGGGCCGGGTCAACCTCAGCGTGCTGCGCAACCAGGCCACCGCCGCCGAGGGCGCTGGGGGCGTCTTCAAGCTGCGCTTCAAGGCGACGGCGCCCGGTCGTGCCGAGGTGCGGGTCGGCACCGCGCAGCCGGTGTCGCTGGAACCGAATGCCGACCGCCCGGCGCTGCCCGCACCGGCCGTCATCGAGGTGAAGTGAGATGACACCGCGCCGCTTGATCGCAGCCGCCGACCGCCGCCTTCGCGGCCGGGTCGGCGCGCGTTCGCGCGGCGCGATCGAGCGCGGCTTCACGCTGATCGAGTTGCTGGTGTGCCTGGCCATCCTGGGCTTCCTGGCGTCGCTGGCGCTGCCGATGGCCGAGATGACCGTGCAGCGCGAAAAGGAGCGCGAGCTCAAGCGGGCGCTCTGGGAGATCCGGGACGCGCTCGACGCGTACCGCGCGGCCCGGGAAGCCGGGGCGGTCTTGGGCCCCGGCGACCGGCCGCCGTATCCGGCCACGCTGCAGGACCTGACGCAGGAGGTCGTGGACGCGCGCGCGGATCGGCAAGGGCAGACGATGCGCTTCCTGCGCCGGGTGCCGCGCGATCCGTTCGCGGAGCCGGGCCTGCCCGCCGAGCAGACCTGGGGCCTGCGCGGCTATCAGTCCGATGCGGACAATCCGCAGCCCGGCCCCGAGGTCTACGACGTGTACTCGAAGTCCACCGCGGTCGGCCTGAACGGCGTGCCGCTGAAGCAATGGTGAGGACGGGGATGTCGAGACCGCTCCACCGCCGCACCCGCTCACGTGGCTTCACCGTCATCGAGTTGCTGGTGGTGCTGGCCGCGCTGGCGCTGTTGCTGAGCGTGGCCGCGCCACGCTATGTGCAGCACGTGGACCGCGCGCGTGACACGGCGTTGCGCCACAACCTGCACGCGATGCGCGATGCGATCGACAAGTTCTACAGCGACCAAGGGCGCTATCCGAAGGAACTGGCCGAGCTCGTCGAGCGTCGTTATCTGCGAGCCGTTCCCCTGGATCCGGTGACGCAGCGGGCCGATACCTGGGTCGCCGTGCCGCCCCGGGCGGGCAACGTCGATGGAGAGGGCGTGTCCGACGTCCGCAGCGGCGCGCGAGAGGTGGCCGCCGATGGGAGCAGCTATGCGTCGTGGTGAGCGCTCCGGCCCGCTCGGGCGAAGTGGCGGCTATGGTCTGGTGGCCGTGCTGGTGCTGGTCGCGCTGACCTCGATGGCGCTGTCCGTGGCGGCGCAGTCGTGGGCCGACGCGGCGCGGCGCGACAAGGAACAGCAACTGCTGCGCATCGGCCTGCTCTACGTGCAGGCGCTGGAACGCTACCGGCGCAGCTCTCCCGGCACCGACAAGCGACTCCCCCAGGAGCTCGACGAGCTGCTGACGGACCAACGCTTCGTCGGCACCGTGCGGCACCTGCGCCGGCTCTATCCCGACCCGGTCGGCGCCACCGGCCAGTGGGGCCTGGTGCGCGGCGATGACGGGCGCATCCGCGGCGTCTACAGCCTCAGCGAGGATCAGCCTTTGATCGCCGGTGCCGTGCGCCAGCCCGGGCTGCGGCTGGAGCCGGCGCGCCGCTACGCCGATTGGAAATTCGTCGTGGACACCGACGTCTGAGCGTCCACAGACCCGAGCACCCGAAGACCAAGATCCCAAGACATGAAGCACATCGACTCCATCGACTCCATTGACTCCCGCGTCGGCCGGCGCTCGCGCGGCTTCACGCTGCTGGAACTGCTGGTGGTCATCCTGATCATCGGCCTGCTGACCGGCATCGTCGGCCCTCGTTTCCTGAGCCAGATCTCGCGCTCCGAGGTCACGACCGCGAAGGCGCAGCTCGATGCGATCGACAAGGCCTTGCAAGGCTATCGCATCGACCTCGGCCGTTATCCCGACACCGGCGAGGGCTTGGCCGCGCTGGTGCGCAACGACGCCAACGATCCGCGGTGGCGCGGCCCCTATCTCAAGGGCGAGCTGCCCAACGATCCGTGGGGCATGCCCTACCAGTACCGCATCCCGTCGCAGCAGCCCGGCAAGGACTACGAGCTGTTCAGCTTCGGCCACGACCGCGTGGCCGGTGGCAGCGGCGACGATGCGGACATCCAGCTCTGACCAGGAGCGCTGAGGCGCCTTCTGCCTTCTTTCTCCTTCCCATTGACGATCTCCTCACCGGCATGAAGCTCCGCGTCCGCTTGCTCGATCCCGTGCGCATGACCGTCAGCGAAGAGCTGATGGACGCGCCGTCGCGCGAGTCGCTCGGCCAGCGTCTGCCCGATGGCCGCAAGGTGCTGACCGCCGAGCCGGTCCGCGATCCGGTGGCCGTGCGCGCGGCCTCGCATGAAGGGCCGACAGGCGCCCGAGCGCGCGCGCTGGACATCGCCTGGTGGTGCCAGGAACTGCGCACGCTGCTGGTCGCCGGCATGACCGTCGTGGAGGCGATCGAGACGCTGCAAGCGCAGTCCGGCGCCGATGGCGCGCGCGCGGAACTGCAAGCGGCGTTGCTGGCGCAGCTGCATCAGGGCAAGTCCTTGTCCGTCGCGATGCAGGCGCTGGACCGCTTCCCGATGGTGCTGGTCGCCAGCGTGCGCGCCAGTGAGCGCAGCAGCTCGCTGGCCGAGGCGCTGTCCGAGTACCTGCGCTATCACGAGATGGTGGAAGCGCTGCGCAAGAAGGTCGTCAGCGCCGCCATCTATCCCAGCCTGGTACTGGGCCTTGGCCTGCTGGTCAGCGGCTTCCTGATCGTGGTCGTGCTGCCGCGTTTCGCGTCGATGTATGCGGACCTGCGCGGCGAGATGAGCTGGTCGACCCACCTGCTGACGCTGTCGAGCGTCTTCGTGCGAGAGCATCGGCTCAGCCTTCTGGCGGTCGCGGCGGCGCTTGGCGCGCTGGGCATCGTGGCCTGGCGACAAGGCGCGATCCAGCGGGCCGCGATGCGCGCGGCGGGGTGGATCCCGCCGGTGAAACGCGCGCTGCGGGAGTTCCGGCTCGCCAAGCTGTACCACTCGATGACGGTGATGTTCCGTGGCGGCTACACGCTCGACGAGACGCTGCTGCGCTGCGAGGGCCTGGCGCTCGGCGAGCAGATGGACGATGCGATGCGCGGCGCCCGAACCGCGTTGACGCGCGGGGTGCGGGTGTCCAGCGCGTTCTCCGATGCAGGCCTGACCGACACCGTGACCCAGCGGCTGCTGGCGGTCGGCGAGCGCTCCGGCAACTTCGAGCGCGTCCTGCAGACCATCGCCGAACGCCACGCCGGCAACTTCGCCGCCTTCATGGACCGCGCGACGCGGGTCGTCGAGCCGCTGATGCTGCTGCTGGTCTCGCTGCTCGTCGGCAGCATCGTCGTGCTGATGTACCTGCCGATCTTCGACATCGCGAGCAGCATCCGATGAACGCGCACTGCTTCCCACGACCTGTGACGAAAGAGCTTGCCCCATGAGCGCCGATATGAGGGCCGACATGAGCGCTGACGCCCGCGCGGGCTTCCGTGCCGCCCTGCAGGCCGCTCGGCGGCACACGGCGCAGGCGGGCGCCGAGACCGTGCTCGACCAGCTGCTGCGTGGCAGCTGGCGTGACCTGCTACCCGCGCTGCTGCGCGAGACCGGCGGCATGGACATGGTGGACGGCGACAGCGGCCCGCGCGCCGTGCCTGACCCGGCGCTGTTCGGCGCATCGGGGTTGGCGCTCGCCCGATCGCTGCGCGCCGTGCCGGTGCGGCTGGACGGCGATCCTGGCCGGCTTCGCCTGGCGATGGCCGATCCCTGGGACGACGCAACGCTGCGCCGTGCGGCGCAGGCGATGGGCCGCCGTGTGCCGCCGATCGCCGCGACCGCGGCGCAACTCGACGGCTGGCTGGGCTCGGCGCCCTCCGCATCGTCGGACGCCAGCTCGTCCGTCAGCGCGGTCGGGAATTCGGCCGGGGGCGCCTTGCCCGAAGGGCCGGTCGTTGCGTTCGTCGACCAGGCGCTGCGGCGCGCCTATGAGGTCGGCGCGAGCGACATCCACTTCGAATGCGACCGGCACGGCGTCACCGTGCGGCTGCGCCGCGATGGCGTGCTGACGCCCCATGAGCGGATGGAGGGCGCGCGTCTGGCGGAGGAGGCGATTTCCCGGATCAAGGTGCTGGCCCAGCTGGACATCACCGAGCGCCGCCTGCCGCAGGACGGACGATTCCGGATCGCGCTCGGTGGCGGAGAGCTGGACCTGCGGGTGTCCATCATCCCGAGCGTGTTCGGCGAGGACGCGGTGCTGCGGCTGCTGGACAAGGCTCAACTGCGCGATCCGGCGGACCAGGTGTCGCTCGACCTGCTGGGCTTCGACGCGTCGGGCGCCGCGATGATCCGCGAGTTGGCGGGGCTGCCGCACGGCATGCTGCTCGTGACGGGACCGACCGGCAGCGGCAAGACGACCACGGTGTATGCGGCGCTGTCCGAGGTCAACAACGGCATCGAGAAGATCATCACGATCGAGGATCCGGTCGAGTACGAGCTGGCCGGCGTGCTGCAGGTGCCGGTGAACGAGCGCAAGGGCCTGACGTTCGCGAAGGGCCTGCGGTCCATCCTTCGGCACGACCCGGATCGCATCCTCGTGGGTGAGATTCGCGATGCGGAGACCGCCGAGATCGCGGTGCAGTCGGCGCTCACCGGCCACCAGGTGCTGACGACGGTGCACGCGAACAGCGTGTTCGACGTGACCGGACGCTTCAAGCACTTCGACCTGGACATGTTCGGGTTCATGGCCGCGCTCAACGGCGTGATCGTGCAGCGGCTGGTGCGCTGCCTGTGTCCGCACTGCGTGGCCGACCGGCCGGCAGCGGCGCGCGAGCAGCAGTGGTTCGCCGAGATGGGACTGCCGCGGGCGGAGACGATGCCGCGCCCGGTCGGTTGCGAGCGCTGCGGCGGCACGGGCTACAAGGGCCGCCGCGTGATCGCGGAGGTCCACACGATCGATGACGGTTTCCGCGACCTCGTGACCACCGGGGCGCCGGTGTCGGCGTTGCGCGAGCACGTGTATCGCAAAGGCGTGAGGACGTTGTCGCAACTGGGCGCGGACATGGTGAGCCGGCGCGAAAGCAGCGCGGAGGAGATCAAGCGTGTGGTGGGCTGGTAAGCGGTCGGCGTCGCGGACGGCCGTCGCCTATGTGGGCGAAGAGGCAGTGCGTGTGGCTGCGGGTGGAACGGTGCTGGCGGCGGCGAAGGTCGAGGGCCGCGAAGCGGCCCTGGCAGCGCTCGCGGCCGCGGTGCGCGAGTTGCCGCGCGGCACGCGTTTGCAGGTGACGGTGAGCGGCACGGTTTGCCGGCCCTTCCTGCTGCCTGCCGTCGAAGGCGTCGCCAGCGAGGCGGAGTGGCAGGCGATCGCTGCATCGATGGTCGAGGAATCGACGGATTTGCCGGCGGAGAGTCTGCTGTGGCTGGACGACGGGCAAGCGGCGCCCCGGCTGGCGGTGGCGATGGATCCAGCGTGGCGGCAAGGCATCGAGGCGATCGGGGGACGATCGCTGCGCAGCGTGCGGCCGTGGTGGGCCCTGGCGATCGAGTCGCTGGGTTCGACGCGCGCCGACGGCGAGAGCGCAGGGCTCGCCGTTGCGGACAGCGAGTCTCTGGTGCTGCTGATCGCTGAGGGCGACACCTATCGAGTCGCCCAGTCGTATGCGCTGGAGGGTGAGGCGCCTGCGGCGGTGCTTAATCGAGCGCTGGTCTCGCATGATGGGCCGGCCGAAGGGGTTCCGCTCATCGAGTTCGATGGGGCCGCGTTGCCGGGGCAGCGGGTCGACGAGCATCTCGCCTTCCGCAAGGGGGGCGTGGCATGAGGCCGTTGAAGGTGGACTTCGCACCGGCGCGTCGGCAGATCGCGGCGTTGGTCGTCTGGGGCGCGCTCTGCGCGGTGGCGACGATCGGTCTGGGCGTGGGCGCGTGGCAGGCCTGGGAGCGACGCACGGACCTGGTGGCGCGAGCCGCCGCGGATTCGGCGGAGATCGCGCGCCTGCGCGAGAGCCTGCGCGTGCGAGCCGACCGCGCCGCTGAAGCGGCTGTGCCACCGGCCTATGCGCGTGACGCGTTGGCGGTGGCTCGCACGGCGGCCTTTCCGCTGCAGCCGGTGCTGCGGTCGCTCGAGACTGTGGCCGTCGAGGGCGTGCGCGTTTCCGCGATCGAACTCAACGCCACGCGCGGCAGCGCCGATGTGACGCTGGAGTTCGACGATTACAAGGCGTTGCTGAGCTACCTGGAGTTGCTCAATGAAGGCGAGGCAGCGCCAAGGTGGACGCTCGTGCGAGCCGAGGCTGCGACGGCGAGGCGGCAGGCGGTGATCCGGTCGGTCTGGTCTTAGCCGGGCCCTAGCGCTGACGAGGGAGCGCTAGGGCGGAGGTCTGCCGCCCCCGTACATCACGCAGGTATTGAGTAGGGTCAGCCCATCGAGGCAAGGCGGGAGCAACCGACAGCACCAACGCTTACGGAGGTGGGCGTTTGGTAGAGGTGCGAGATACGGCGTGCTATAGCTGCTTCGCAGCGTTCCGAAGGACTCTGCACGCCGTGAGCGTGCGGAATGAGGGTAAGCGTGGCCTCACCACCCTCTTGCTGCTCAATGTTCGACGTAAGGGGCGGCCCGCTTGCGGGACGTCCCCTTGACGGAGGGGTTAGGCGTCACTCTTCGAGCCCTGACACTTGGCCTGCTGAAGCAAGACTCGTATTGAACTTGCTTTGCTCTGAATAACGTACTCCACCGACAAGCCGGCGGCGAGCTGGAGAAGGCGATTCCGACAGTAGCCGACGCGCAGTTCAGTCTCAAGCGATTCGGCGCTGAGGCTTCGAAGCGCCCGCGACGGTTCTAAATCAACCGTGTAGGTTACGCGAAGCAAAGTATCTTCGGGGACTTCAATGTTTCTCAGCGTCCACCCATCTCCAACCGTTAATGGAAGACGATCATGGATTGGAGCAAACGCCCTGGTGAGGGCGGTTTGGACTCGGCCACGCTGTTCAAGAGCTACCGACCAGAGGGCAAGCTGGCCTTTCACTGTTGCACGTTCAAACGCGCCAAGCTCTATGGAGTCGATTCCTTCGACTCGATTGTCAGCAACAAGGTAGAAGCTGCCCGGAGGAACTATGTACGTCTCGTTCCACTTCGGGTACCTGGCGAAGCCGATCCGCTGCGCTGGAACATCGGGGCCCTCGTTGCGAATGATTTCCCCGTTCACGATGACATGGCCATTGTCGAGCTGGATTCGGTCACCGGGTAGGCCCGCGACGCGAAGAGCGAGCGGTGTGCCACTTGGGCTAGTGGCCAAGACTATTGCCCCTTTGCTCAGTGGCTCAACGACCTGTTCAGCAACTAACAGCGAACCTTGTGGCAGCGATGGTTGCATCGAGTTCGATGGAATTCGAAGGAAGACAGAAGACAACGGTAGTGGGGGAGGCGCAGCGCTTGCACTGCTAACCGCCAGCGCAGTCCAGAGGGCGATACGAATCTGCATGTGTAGGTGGTGTGCTTGATGGGACGCGTAACGTGTTCTGGGAAGACAGCTAACGCCGCCTAGGCAGACGCGCTGCGCCCTAGATCAGCAGCTCGGATCTCCGGCAAGCCGTTGACGTGCCATCAGATTCTCCCATCTTACTGTATGTTTATACAGCATTAAATTTCCGACAAAAGCGGCACACCGACAACCACCTCGCCGAAGTGAGCTGGCCGCCTGGGGAGCGCCCATGATGCCAGTTGTGCCGCCCGCTGCGGCCCCTCGCAAATACCTGCGCCCGCGGTCCAGTCCGGACCTCCCACCACTGCGCGCGACACGGGTGCTGGACCAGTTGCGAGAACGCCTGCGGTTGATGCACTACAGCCAGCGTACCGAGGAGACCTACGTCTACTGGGTGAAGGCGTTCATCCGCTTCCACCGGCTACGGCACCATGCCGAGATGGGCGGGCCGGAGGTGGAGGCGTTTCTGACACACTTGGCCAACGACCGGTCGGTGGCGCCGTCGACGCACAGTCAAGCCGTGTCGGCGCTGCTGTTCTTCTACACCAAGGTGTTGCGCCATGACCTGCCCTGGCTGCAGGAAATTGGCCACCCGCAACGGCGGCGGCCTGCCCGTGGTCCTCAGTGTTGCAGAAGTGCGTGCCGTGCTGGCAGGGCTTCAGGGCGAGCATTTGCTGCTGGCCCGTTTGCTCTATGGCACGGGCCTTCGAAGCAGCGAGGCCCTGCAGCTGCGGGTCAAGGACCTGGACTTCGCGCAGCGGGCGCTGATCGTGCGCGAGGGCAAAGGAGCCAAGGATCGCGTCGTGATGTTGCCGCAGTCGCTGGTGCCTGAACTTCGCCACCAACTGGGTCACGCTCGGCTTGTCTGGGCGGCCGATGTCGAAGCCGGCACGGCGGGAGTCGAGATGCCCCACGCATTGGAGCGTAAGTACCCACGCGCGGGCCAGTCTTGGCCATGGTTCTGGGTGTTCCCGCAAGACCACCATTCCACCGACCCACGCAGCGGTGTCGTCCGGCGTCACCATCTCTACGACCAGACCTTCCGGCGCGCCTTCAAGCGCGCGGTGCACGCTGCCAGCATCGCCAAGCCGACTACTCCGCACACGCTGCGTCACTGCTTTGTGACTCATCTGCTGCAGTCGGGCAGCGACATCCGCACCGTGCAGGAGCTTCTTGGGCATGCTGATGTGGCCACGACCATGATCTACACCCACGTCCTCAAGCTCGGCGGTGGCGCTGTGCGGAGCCCGCTGGATTCCCTTGCGGAGGACTGACCCGACGCAAAGCCAGTGCCCTGGCGACGTCATCTCGCGGCTCGCCGCCGCCCGTCAGGCCGCGCGCCGAAGTGCCTGCTGCGCGTTGATCGACCATGGCAGCAGCTCGTCGATGCGGTTCACCGGATGGTCGGCGATGCGCTGCAGCACTTCGCGCAAGTACGCCTCGGGGTCGAGCCCGTTGAGCTTGGCGGTCTCGATCAAGCTGTACATCGACGCGGCGCGATCACCGCCGGCGTTCGAGCCCATAAAGAGGTAGTTGCCGCGCCCGAGCGCCACGCCGCGCAGGGCACGCTCGGCGGCCGAGTTGTCGATCTCGATGCGGCCGTCGTCCATGTAGCGCGTCAACGCCTTCCAGCGCGCAAGGCTGTACCGGGCCGCCTTGGCCAGCTCCGACTTCGTCGACACCTGGGTCAGCACACCCTGCAGCCAGCGGTGGCATGCCCTCGGAGGTCAGCTTCGACCGCGTAGAGCCCCTGGATGTGACGCAGCGCCTGCGCCGCAAAGCCCGTGTCGTCGCGGTGCTGCGCGTACAGATCCCACCACGGTCGTCGCGCGTGGGCCCAACAGGCCGCTTCGACCACGTGGCCTGCGTTGTACAGCGCATTCCAGCCGCCGTAGGCATCGGCTTGCAGGGTGCCGCGGAAGTCGCGCAGGTGGCGTTGCGGGTGCTCGCCCTTGCGGTCGGCCGAGTAACGGAACCAGACGGCCGGCGTGGCGCTGTCGCCTGCGGGCCGGTCGTCGCGGACATAGACCCACAGCCGCCCGGTGCGCGTCTTGCCTTCGCCTGGCGCGAGCACCTTGACCGGCGTGTCGTCGGCGTGGATCTTGGCGCCGTCTAGCACATGATGCCCCAGCGCGGCGATGAGAGGGTCGAACAGGCTGTGGGCCTGCTCGATCCAGCCGGCCATCGTGCTGGGGTCGATCTCGACGCCTTCGCGGGCGTAAACGCGGCTCTGGCGGTGCAACGGGGCATGATCGCAATACTTGGACACCGTCACATGGGCCAGCAGTGCCGGACCTGCGAGACCTCGTGCGATCGGCCGGCTCGGGGCGCTGGCTTGGAAGATGGCCTCGCACTTCGTGCATGCCAGCTTGGGTCTCACAGTGCGGATGACCTTGAAGCGCGCCGGCACGTACTCCAGGTGCTCCGAGACGTCGGCGCCGATGCTGCGCAGCCGGCCGCCGCAAGCGGTGCAGCCGCAGGATTTGCCCGCGGCGTCGTGGTGCGCCGCAGTGGTCGCCGGGCGAATCTCCTGCTGTTCGCGAGGCAGACGGGCAGGCAGGCTGCGGTCAACGCTGCCGGCATTGGCGGCCGAGGTGGTGGGCTTGCGCACAGACAGCTGCTCCAACGCCACCGGCTCGATGAGGCTGGTCTGCAGATCGAATCGTTCGCTTGAGACGCCGAACTGCGCACGCATGCGACGCGCCAGTTGCAACCTGAGCTTGTCGACCATCAGCTTGAGCCGCTGCACCTCGCTGGCGCTGACGCGAAGCTGCTGCTTCAGCAGCTTCGCATCGTCGGGCAGTTGGCTGATCGGGTCGATGTCCTGCGGCACGAACGTCAGTGTGCGATGGGGTCAGGCCGCCTGCATCGGGATCGCTCCCGAGATGCGCCTATGCCGCCAACTGAGGGGAGCTCGTTCGAGTCGGCATGCGCCAGTCAATGCCTTCGAGCAGCATCGAGAGTTGAACTGCAGACAGGGCAACTCGGCCGTCGACGGCCTGAGGCCAGACGAAGCGGCCGCGCTCCAAGCGCTTGGCCAGGAGCATCAGCCCTTGGCCGTCAAACCACAGCACCTTGATGATGTCGCCGCGCCGACCGCGGAAGACGAACACGTGGCCGTCGAACGGGTTCTCGGCCAGGGCTGTCTGCACGATGGCCGCCAAGCCATCAAAGCCCTTCCTCATGTCGGTGTGACCAGCGACAAGCCACACGCGAGTACCCGACGGCAGGCCAATCATGCAACGCAGCGCAGTGCGGTGAGCACCGCGACAAGACTCTCTTGGTCGACCGTGCCACGCAGTCGAAGCCGCGCACCGGCGAAGTCCAGTTCGATGCTGCCTGTGTTGGCGCGAGCTAGACGCGGCGTGCGCACGGAATCCGGTGTTTCTGTCGCATCGCTCGGCGTGGGCGAGGCAAGCGTGATGGGCAGCAGTGCCGGCGCTAACGCTTCAGATGATCCAGCGCTGGCGGCGAGCGCTGCGAGATGTTCACGGCGCCACTTGAAGACCAGGTTGGCGTTGATGCCATGGGCCATCGCGATGCTGGACACTGACGCGCCGGGCTGCAGGCATTGGCGGACCAGCTCTCGCTTGAGTTCAGGACTGTGGTCGCGCCTGCGAGGGCTGGAGGGCGTGTCTTGATCGGCCATGGTTGCGTTAGCGGTGCATGATGCACGCCATCCCTGGTGCGCAGGATCAGCCGATCTTTGTCTGGACGCCGCCGGCGCGCCAGAGGGCCGTGAGGCCACGCTTACGAATGAGGCGCCACTGCGACCCGTGCTCACCGCCAACGTCAGGCACTTTCTGGCCGCCGCCAGCTTCAACGTCGAGCCGTTCGTGCCTTGAGACAAGCCGACCGCCGCTGCACTACTCCGCTTCAGCGCAGCTCAAATGCGCGCAAACGCCCACGGCCTCACTCGCAGCAAACACCACATCCGAAGTCTCAGGACCCTCGACAAGGCCGCCAGATCAAAGGGTAGGGAACTCGCCGTGATCGGTTTGGTCGGAACAGCGACTGGCTCGTCACGCGCAGTGCTTCGCGCGCCGTCCGATTGATATCGGGCCAGTCGTAGACGAATGCCCCACGTTCGGCCAAATCGATGAAGTCATCGGGCCGCTTGACCGAGACGAGAAGCCGAACCTGCGATACAGGCGGCAACTGGAAGAGTCGGCTCTCAATGTCCTCGACAGGCATGTGAACGGAACTCAACGCTTCTGCCGGGATCAGTCCAACACCTGCGGTAATGAACGCGTCCACATGGCCTTCGCGATCTGAGGCCAACCAAATACAGTCGATCCCTTCCGGGTGCGGTTGCGTGGTCATTCAAGAGTTACAACAGTCGCTTCAGAACCTTTACCAACTGATTCTTCACTTCCTGCTCGCCATACAGGTAATCGCCTCCACCAAGACGATAGGACGCAAGCATGAGCACGGTGTCTTGTATTAGCTCGTCATCCGAAACGCTTCATCAAGAGCCACCTCAATTGCATTCGCCCTAGCAATGGAAACGTCTTCGCCGTCGATGAATTTGGCGACAAGTGTGGCGAGCGAGCTGTCATCTGACTCCATGATCAGTTCCGAAGCCCGGGATTAATGACAGCGATCGCGCGATTTCCTGTCGCAGCATCGACCACCACTTGCGGCGCTCCCGGCGTTGCGACTCTGTCAGCGTTGATAGATCAACTTTGCTGCCCTTCATCTGGCTCCAATCAAGCCCCCCTCCGCCGAGAAGCCAGGGGAGTTGGTTCAGATAGGCGCCCAGTTGTGTCGCAACCGTTGCTGGCACGACCTTGGCTTTGCCTGTGCTCAGCCACTGCTCGATGTGTGTAACAACGTTCGCTGCTCAGCCCTTTGCGGCTATTGGTCGTCGGCAATTTCAACTTCAGTCCAGACAGGAGAAGCCCCCTGCGCACGCAAATAAGTTCCAAAGTCTTGCCAGGGGGTAGTACCAATTGCTTCTCTGGCGAGCCAGGTTGCCTCGCACTCCTTGCATACGAACAGGCGCGCATCTGTGGCACGGACTCGCACCGCGACAACGACCCCCTGCTCACATCTTGGACAGACCAACATAGGCTTTACCTCACCGGGAATGCTGTTATGACTTCGCTGGTTCCTGGGCGAACGATGATCTTGATGCTCGTTTCACCGCCCTGCCCAACCACGCGACCCATAGGAATGACATAGGCCCCCGCGTCACCCGCCAAGGGCGAAGTGCGCAGTGCCCAGGCTTCGTCGAGTAAACCGACTACACGGGCGCGACCTACGTTGAAAACAGTGTGCAAAGGCTTGCTCGGATCAGGGACGGTGTGGGCCAGAACGTGCTGAATCCGGTTCCCGTGTACAGAGCCTTGGCCATAGATCAAGCCACTCTGAGATGTCCAAGTCCGTGCAGCCTTGTCAAAGACTAGACCACCTCCCTTTGCGGCATTGCTTGTAGCTCGGTTCAGCGCAACTTCTGAAACGGCGACAGTTGCAGCTTTCTGGGTTGCTACGTTCGTCGTTTGCCCGACTAAGGATGTGGTCCCAAAGGAAGCAATAGTCGCTCCCGCCCATAGGACCGAAGATGCGCCATAAGTGAACGCCCAACCGTAACTCCCTTCTCTATATGCCCGACGTGCGAGCGATGTGTAGCCCCCATCGAACAGGTCAAAAAAACCCTTTTTGATGGCGGCGCTGCTGCCATTTTCGTTGGGAATCTCTATCGCATTGGGAGAATTTATGTAGGAGGCCGCCGATTTCTCGATAACTACCGTCGGGAGGATAAAGTCGGCTGGACGGGAAGTCGCCGTTTCAAAAATCTGCGGTGTAGGTTGAGCCCCTTCCGCAGTGCAAATTGTGCAATTGCCGTAGAACGATTTCTGATCTGCGCCAGCCCAATCATCAAAGATCGGGTTTGGAAGTAGCCCCGTCGGATCCGTATAAGCCAGCGCGTTGTTCAGCACATAGCTGAATCTGTTGAACGCCTGCTGGTCCGTTGGATCAGGAATGGTAGGGTCGGCGCTGACATGGCGCCCGGTGATCGGGTCATACAGCCGCGCATTCATATGCACCAGCCCGAGCTGGTCCATCTGCTCGTGCCCGGTGTAGCCCGAGTTGTCCTGGTCGTTCTTGATCGTCCCCAGGCTGCCCCAGCTGTCGTCGCTGCCGTCGATGTTGCGCCTGCGTCCCCAGGCGTCATAGCTCATGCGCTGGAGCAACTGCCCGGCCTCATCGACGATCGCGATGGTCGAACCTAGGTGGTCCTTGAGGAAGAACCTCGCGTTCCTCGTTCCCGCTGTATCGGCACTGATCGCCGTGCCTGCGATCCGCTCCTCCACGAAGCCATCGCCCCCCAGGCTCGTGCGGATGATCGTCACACCCTTCTCGGCGTCGATCTCCTTCTCCACGGCCCCGGCATAGATCACCGTGTTGACGCTGCTTTGCGGCTGTCCGCCGCTCATCGTCCTCACGACCTGCCGCACCCGCTCGTGATCCGGCCCGTACACGAACTCGGTGCGCTGCACCGCCTGTCCGCCCGAGAGCTTGTCGATGCTCAGCGGCGTATCCGCCGCGGTCCACGTGTACGCCCGGTTCAACCCATTGACCAGATTCCCGTTGGCGTCGTAGCTGAAACCCGGATTGGTGAGCCCCGCCACCGCCCCGGTGATGCTTGAGACCGCATGCGGCCTGATCGCGCCGTACCCTGACGCCGGGTAGCTGTACGTCCCCACGTTGGCCTTGCTGGTGATGTTCCCCAGCGCGTCATACGTGAAGCTGTTGGTCTGGCTGCCGATGTAGCTGGTCTTGAGCCGGTTGAGTTCGTCGTACTCGAATGACTCCTGCAGCAGCGTGCCCGCGCCGTTGAGCTGCGCCCGGTACGAGAGGTTCCCCAGCACGTCGTACTGGTACACGTCGTTCTGCAGCGTCCCGTCGGCCGCGCCGCCTGACGCCGCCCCGCTGACGATGCTCTCCAGCCTTCCCGTGCTGGCGTTGTAGCCGTGCACCACCAGCGCAGTCGTGCCGATGCGCTGCTTCGTGTCGCGTCCCTCCGCGTCGATGGCCAGTCCCTGCCACACCAGCGTGTCCACACCGTCGCTACGCCGATAGGTCTTGTCGACGTACCCCATCGCGTTGAACGCGTTGACGATGGCCGTGCTCACCCCGCCGCTGACCGCGCCTCGCGCGCGCCGCGTGTAGCTCTGCACGTTCGCCCGCCCGAACCCGTCGTACGAGGTCTGCGTCACGTAGTCCCAGTCGAGGCTTGCCACCGTCATGCTGGGCCGGCCCAGCGCGTCGTAGGTGGTGACCCGGCGCACGTCCTTGGCGCCATTGACCCAGGTGTAGCTCTCCGCCAGCTTGCCCACCCCCTTGGCCGCCGTGTCGTACTCCCAGCGCGAATCCAGGTCCGGCTCCAGCCGCCGCACCAGGCGGCCAAGCTCATCGAACTCGAACGTGGTCTCCTGTCCCTTGGCGTCGCGCTGCTTCCACGTCTGCCCCAGCGGGTCCACCCAGTACGTCACCTGCCCCACGTCCGGGTCGCTCAGCGACGTCTTGCGTCCCAGCGCGTCGTACCCGATCCCGATCACGTTGCCCAGCGGATCCTGCGTACGCGCGAGGTTCCCGTACCCGTCGTACAGGTAGCTCGTCGTGTACCCCAGCGCGTCCGTGGCTGCCTTGAGCTTGCCCAGTGCGTTGCGCTCCTCAACGCGGGTCTGCCCCTTGGCATTGCGCATCGACGTCACCCGCCCGTCGTAGGTGTAGGTCGTCTGCGCATATCCGCTGCCGTCGGGCGCCGGCGAGCGGATTTTGTTGACCCGTCCGATCTCGTCGCGCTCGTAATACGTCCACACCGGTGCCGCTCCTTGGAACCGCGGCCGCGCCACCGAGTCCGTGTACCCCAGCGCCGTGAATGCCGTCTCCGTCACCACCGCCGTGCCATCGAAGCCCCAGGTGCGCCCCAGCACCGCGCGGCCCAGCCGGTCGGTGAAGTCCTCCTTGGGCACCGCCGTCTGCGCCTGGCCTGCGCCGCCCAGTCCCGCCCACTGCTGCGTCACGACGACCGAGACCGCCCAGCCGCAGCTGTCCACGCACTGCCGGTACGACCACGTCGTGGCCGTTCCGTCCACGCGCGACTCGCTCGTCTTGCGGCCCCAACCGTCGTAGCTCCAGCTCGTCGTGAGTGCGTTGGCATCGGTGGTGCTGAGCACCGCGCCGGTGGCCCCGTCGTAGGTGCTGGCAACCGTCTGCGACTTGGCGTTGGTCTGCGTCAGCGCGAAGCGGCCCAGCGCGTCGTAGCCGGTGCTCTGCACGACGCGCGTCTTCGTCGCCCCGCTCGCCGGGTCCAGCCACGTCACCGTCTTGGCGCTGACCAGGCCAAAGTCCACGCCGCCTACCGCGGCGCGGGTGTACTCCGTCGACACGCGCAGCGCCGCGTCGTCGGGCTGCACCGTCTCCTTCTTGAGCTGCCCGAACGCGTCGTACTCGTAGCTCACCACGCGTGTCACCGTCGTGGTCTGTGCCAGCGCGGAGCCCGCAACGGTCAACGCGCCAGCCAGCGCCAGCGCCAACGGGCGCGTTCCTCCACCGAGCGCCATCGGTCGCTTCATCTTCTCGTTCTCCATGGTCGACCTCACTGGCACAGCGTCGTGCGCTGGACGTTGGCCGACATCGACACGACCACCGCGGATGTGCCGCCGTTGATCGTCATCCGCGCGCTGCGCACGCCCTTGGCCGAGCACTGCGTGTTCATTGCCCACGTCACCGTGCAGCTCTGCCCGATGTCCAGCGACTGCCCCGACGTGCAGCTCGACTGCGCCGTCACCACCGAGTAGTTGCCCATCCCGATCGAGCCGGCCGTGTAGGCCAGGCCCCAGCTCAGCGTGGTCGGCGCCAGGCCGGTGTTCTGGATGGTCAGCGACTTGGTCGGCGAGCCGCCCGTCAGCGTGCCCCAGTCCAGCGTCATCGGCGAGGCCGACAAGGTCGTGCCGTTGGAGTACACCCGCAGCGAATAGCCCGTGCCCACGCCGGTACCACCGCTGAGCGCGCTGACGGTCAGCGCACCGCTGTAGAGCCCCGGCGTCGACGAGGTGCTGACCACGACCGCGCCGCAGTTGGCGCTGCTGCCGGCGCACACGCCCGGTCCGCTGACCGAGGTGCCGCTGCCCGACGCGTACCCGACGGATGTGGCAGCCTGCCCGTCATTCGCGAGGTTGCAGGTGAAGGTCTGCACGGCCGTGGACGGCGAAGTCGCTGAGCAGCCCGCAAAACGCAGCGCTGGCGGCGTGAATACCACCAACGAGTAGACGGCGGACGCGCCGCTGCCGCCATTCGTTGGCGAGGCGCTGAGCGTGCCCGCGTAGGTGCCGGGGCTTGCCGCCGACGTGACCGTCACCGCGCCGCAGTTGGACGAACCCGCCGCGCAGCTGGAAGGCCCGCCCACCGACACGCCAGAGCCCGCGCCATAGCTGACGCCGGTCGCGCTCGTCTGGCCGGTGTTGATCAGCGTGCAGCTCATGCTGCCAACTGAACTCGACGGCCCAGTGCTGGCGCAGTTCGCCAGACCCAACGCCGGCGGCGTGTAGACCGCCAGCGAATAGCCCGTCGACGCGCCGCTGCCGCCATTGCCCGGCGTTGCCGTCAGCGTGCCGCCGTAGTTGCCGGCGCTGCCCGAAGTGGTCACGGTCACCGTGCCGCAATTGCTCGAACCCGCAGCACAACTCGACGGTCCGCCAGCAGACGCGCCCGAACCGGCGCCGTAGGCGATGCCGCTGGCCGTCGTCTGGCCGCTGTTGCCCAGCGTGCAGCTCATCGTCGCGGCCGCAGTCGTCGGAGACGAGCTGACGCAACTCGCCAGCGTCAGCGCCGGCGGCGTGTAGACCGTCAGCGAATACGCTGCGGACGCGCCGCTTCCGGATGCTGGCGTCGCGGTCAGCGTGCCGCTGTGGCTGCCAGGCGATCCGGAGGTCGACACGGTGACCGCGCCGCAGTTGGCAGTCCCCGCCGCGCAGGACGACGGCCCGCTGGCCGAAGCGCCCGAGGCCGTGCCATACACGATGCCGCCGGCCGCCGTCTGGCCGGTGTTGCCAAGGGTGCAGGTCATCGTTGCCGCGGAGGTTGTCGGCGACGAACTGCTGCAGCCGGACAGTGTCAGCGCCGACGAGGTGTAGACCGTCAACGAATATCCCGCCGAAGCCGCGTTGCCGGAGGCCGGCGTTGCGCTGATCGTGCCGTTGTAGACGCCGGGTGCGCCCGAGGTTGTCACCGTCACGGCGCCGCAATCCGACGATCCCGCCGGACAGGACGCCGGCCCGCTCACCGTCACACCGCTTCCCGCCGCGTAGGTGATACCGCTTGCCGCGGTCTGCCCGCCATTGGAAAGTCGGCAGCTCATCGTTGCCGCCGAGGTTGTCGGCGCGGAGCTGCTGCAGTTCGACAGTGCCAGGGCTGGCGGCGTGGTCACCGTCAGCGTGTAGTTCGTCGACGCAACGCTTGCACTGTTGCCCGCCGTGACGCGCAGCGTCCCGCTGTAGGTCGCGGCGGACGCGGTGGTTGTCACCACGACGACGCCGCAGTTCGCCGAGTTGCCCGCGCAGCTGGGCGGACCGCTCACCGTTGTCCCGCTGCCGCTCGAGTAGCCCAGGCCAGTCGCAGCGTCCGGGCCGCTGTTGGCCAGCGTGCAACTGAAGGTCGCCGCGGCGTTGGTGGGTACGGAGCTCACGCACGCGGTCAGCGACAACGCGTTGGCCGCTGCGTACGGCTGTACCGCTGTTTTTGTGACGGCGACGTTCGTCGGCAGCCCGATCAGCCAGGCTGTCGGGTTGTTGAGGTAACTCGTGACCGTGCGCGTCGCGAAGGACGCGCCGTCCGAAGTGCTCACCGTCTCGCTCGCATCGGTCACGTTGCAGTAGGCATCGATGCCGCCAGCCGCCACGCTCGACGAGGTTGTCGCGATCGCGGTGCCGTTGAGGTCGCGCGTTTGCAAGGTGGACGATGTCGGATACGGGCACACCGCGCCGGCCGATGTCGCTTGGCTGCCATAGCTCACTGAGGACAGGCTCAGCACCGTGCCGTTGGTCTGCGTCGAGCGCGTCTCCAGCGGCATGCCGATCGTCGGGAAGTCCTGACTCACCGTGGTCTGCGTGGTGATGCCCTTGATCCGATCGATGACACGCCGCTTCTCGAAACCGAGTGCCCCGCGGCCGCTCAGGTCGGCGCGCGCCGCCTCGTAGGCGTAGTCGGTCGTCAGCCAGCCGCCCACACCGTTGCCGGTCTGCATCGACGACACCAGCGCCCCGGTGGCACCGACAAGGTTGCGCTTGGGATAACTCACCGCAGCGCCGGGCGTGTAGATGCTCGAATCGGACTGGCGCTTGTAGCTGAACCGGGCCGGCTGGCCCACGCCATTGGTCACCGTGTCGAGCAGGTCGGCGAACCCTACATGGCTCGACAGATACACGCGCCAGTAACCCGTCGTGTTCGACGTCGTGACGTAGGACGCGCTGTCCGGACGCCCGTCGCCATTGAAGTCGCCCACATAGGACACCAGCGCGGGGCTGGTGTCGCCAGCGCCGGAGCCAGCGGGCCGCGGTGCGCAGGCCAGCGTGTACTGATCGGTGTTGCCGGCGCCGTACGCGCTCAGCTGCAGCTGGCAGACCTGGCCCGCGGCGACGACGTCGGGCCGGCCGTCGCCATCGAGGTCCCGCACGTAGGACACCGGTCCGGTCGCGCCGCCCGCGCCTGGCAGCGCCAGGCAGTTCACCAGCGTCAGGCCATTGCTGCGGCAGAGCTCCATCCGCGCAGGATTGGTGCCGTCCGTGATGTAGCCGTTAACCACATCGCTCAGGCCGCCGTAGGAATCACCGGTCACGTCGGCGGCCCGCGAGTCGCCGGGACTCGTCACGCCATCGAGCAGCATCTGTCCTGTCGAAGCGGCGGAGAAACTGACGAAGCCCGCGTCGGTCGCCCGAATGCCCATCCACGCGCCCTTCGGATAGATCGACGGATTGTTGCGGCGCGTCCCGAAGTACTGGATGACGTCTGCGCGACCGTCGCCGTCGATGTCCACGCTCATCTGCCCGGTCTGGAAGGACTGCACGCTCTCCTCGGTCTGGAGCTTGGCCGCGTACATGAACAGGAAGGAGCCCGGATAGTTCTGGCAGGTCCCGCCCCGGAAACCCGAGCCCGTCGACCAGCAGATGCGCTCGTTGTCGCCGTTGGGACCGGCAATCGCGATGTCGTCGCGGCCATCACCGTTGAAGTCGCCTACCAGTGCGCCGCTGGTCTGGCCGTTGGCGTAGTAGTTGCTCGCACCGTAGCCCGGCCACTGGCCGCAGCTGAAGCTCGAACCGGTGGACAGGCAGACCGTCCAGGTCCCTGGCCCATCGACCTTTGGGTACACCGCCACATCGGTCTTGCCGTCGCCGTTGAAGTCGCCGGTGACGACGTCGCGGGTCAGCGCGCTCGAGGGCATCCAGTTGCTGCAGTTGAAGCCGCTGCCGGTGGACAGGCAGACTTGCCAGTTGCTGCCATCCCCGCGCATGAGGTCGACCATGCCGTCGCCGTTGAAGTCGCCCATGACGACCTGCGACTTCACCTGCTGGCTTCGATCTCCATCGATGGTGAGCGAGGTCAGCGCGACCTGTGGTCCGCCCCAGTTGCCGCTACCGGTGTCAGCGCCCGCGCTGCCGGCCGGATCGGACTTGGTCCAGCTGAAAGTGGTGGCCGGCAGGCAGTTGCCGGCGCCATCGCAATCCTTGAGGGTGTCGACCAAGCTGCGGCCGTTGGTCGCGTTGACGACATAGCCGATGCGGAAGTCGCGCGCGAGCGTGCCGCCGTTGCCGTCGACATCGGTGCCGGTGTAGGTCCGCACCGCCGTGAGCCGCTTGGAGTTGGTCAGCCGGCTGCCCGCCACGTACGCGAGCTGCAGGTCCGGCCGATCCTCGTAAATGAAGCGCACCGCGTTGTACGGCGCTTGGTTGCCACCGCCTCCACCCTGGTCGATGTGGCCGGTGTAAAGCACGCGCTCCGGATAGGCCTCGCCAAGCGTCGCGGTGTTGCTCTCGCTGTAACGCACGTCGTAATAGTTGCCGCGTCGGTCCATGACCCGCGACAGCGCCCAGGTCAGCACCGGCTTGCCGGTGCCCTGCGCCTCGATCGTCGCGTCGGCCGTCTTGCCGTAGGTGAACACCAGGCCCTTCCTGCTGCGGACCTCGAAGTAGTCCGGCCCCTTGGCCGGGTCGCTGCCGAAGGACTTGACCTGGCTCTGACTGTCGATCTGCACGCGGTACTCCGCGGCCGCGCCGTGCGTGCCGCTGCCCGCCACCATCAGCAGCCGCTGGCCGTCCAGGCAGAACTGGTCCTCGGCCGTCAAGGCCACGCCCCGGCGCACGCCATCCTGCACGATCGTCTTGGGGCAGCGTGTGATCTGCGACAGGCCGTCCAGCCGCCATCCAAAGCCCATCGAGGACATGCCCGACTGGCTCGAGTAGTCCAGCGACAGCGTCGGTGAGAGGCCGGCCGTGCCCGGGGGCAGGGTCAACGCGACGCTGTAGGTCGCCGCGCCGCCGCTCGAGACGCCGGCCTGGCCACTTAGCGAGCCGGCGACGCCACCCGTCAAGTTGGGCGGCGTGATGGGCACTGCGGTCTGCGCCCAGACCGCCAGCGTCCCCATGGCCAGCGCGGCACAGGCCGCTCGACCGGCCCAGCGCAGGGCGGTAATGGCCAGACGGCCGCTCGATGCATCGCCGCGCGACGCATGGCCTGCCTCGCGCATGCCGCGCAAGGGCTGGAGTTCTCTCTTCAAAGCTGCCTGCTCCCGATGTCCGGACAGGCGCAACGCGCCACGTCGCGTGATCCGGAGTCGGTCACGCGGCGCGGTCTCGCTGAGGATCCCTCCCTGTCGGAACTCTCTGTTGTTTCTTGATGCGCCGGAAATGCGCGAAAGCGCCACACCGAGGCGGGCTCATTAGACGCGATGCGTCTCCCTCGGGCGAGCGCTTGGAACCCCTAATGGAAAGTCCACTTGCCGCGCTCGTGGAAGGCGGCATTCGCGATCGCATGCGCACGGGCGCGCGCGTCTACTACTAGTCGGCGCGCAATTCATAACGCTCACCCGAACGGGTGATGATGTTGCGGACCAACCGAACGCCGGGAGCCCCCCTCCAGCCACCCGGAGCTGGCAACCGCGCGCGACGCCGCCACCGCACGGATCGGTCAGGGTTTCCGTAGCCGCCTAGCGCCGCGTCGCATGCCGATCCGCTGATCGAGACTGCGACCCGCTGCGCGGCCAGTTCAAGGTCCTCCACGGCCAGGACCAGATGCTGCAGATCCAGTCGCCGCGCTACCCCGCCGTGCTTGACGGACTTGCGATCGGGCCGACGTCAAGCGCCTGGGGCAGCAGAACGCCGCGCTGGTCGATGAAGCGGCCGCGTCGGCGCCGTCGTTCAACGATCAGGCGGAGCGGATGAACGAACTGGCGTGACGCTGGCGGTGACCAGCAGCGCGCGGGCATCGTCGAGCAGCTCCACCAGCTCGGCCGAGGCGACCCGGGCCGCGAAGTCCGACGGGCCCTCGTCCTCCGCGCCCTCGTCATTCAATCGCTTGTTGTCCACCCGGTCGTTGTCCAAGCGCTTGCCGTTCGGCGCCGCGCCGCCCACCGAATCCTGGAGCCAGAGCGCGAGCCGGTAGGCGCGCTCGAGCAACGCGCCCAGGGCGTGGTCGTCGTCGTCGAACCGGCGCCTGCTCACAGCCCGCGCCACAGGTTGGCCGCGCCCAGCACGATGAACATGAGGAACAGCCCGCGCTGGAAGGCCGCGGCGCTCATGCGCGCGCGCAGCGCCGCGCCCAGCGCGAGTCCGGCGCTGGCAGCGGCCAGTGCAACGAAGGACGGCAGCGACCACAGCGCGCCGCCGTCGAAGGCCTGCAGCCGAGCGGCCAGCGCCAGCGTCGCGACCGTGAAGGACAGGCCCAGCGCCTGGATCATCGTGTCCTTGTCCAGCCGCAGGGCCTGCAGGTAGGGCACCAGCGGCAGCGCGAAGACGGCGGTGGCGGCGGTGACGACACCCGTCGCCAGTCCCGCGGCCAGGCCGATCCACCACGCGCCCGGCGCGATGCGCGGCAGCACCGGCTTCCGCAGGCCCCACAGCCCGTAGACCACCAGGATCGCGCCCAGCGGGAGCCGGGCGTCGATCGGCGCGAGGGTGGCGAGGTCCGGACTCCAGACGGTCGTGAGCACCAGGCCGGTCCACATCGGCCAGAGCGTCGCGACCAGCTCCCGTCCCGCCGGTCCTCGGCACTGCGCGACATTGGTCACCAGCGAGGGCATCACGAGCAGCGCGGCGGCCTGCGCCGGCGCCATCCACAGGCCGAGCAGGCTCATGGCGACCGTCGGCAGGCCCATGCCGGTGATGCCCTTGACGCCACCGGCCAGGACGAAGACCAGCCCGATGCCGAGCCATGGCGCGAGCGCCGCGAAGGAGATCGACTGCATGCGGCGCATCTTCAGGGCCGGCCGTGGCGCTGTCGATCTCGATGTGCGGCGGATATCCTTCGCGTCTGCAAGAGGATGGCCCTGATGACCGCCGCCAACACCCGCTCCCGCGCCGCCGCGCGACCGATCGACTACCGCGTCGATCCCTTCGACCTGCAGCTCTTCGAGGTGGTGGTGGCGCAGGGGTCGATCACCGCGGGCGCGGCGGCGATGGGCCTGTCGCTCGCAGCGGCCAGCGCGCGCTTGAAGGCGCTGGAGCATCGCGTCGGCGTGCGGCTGCTCGACCGCGCCAAGACCGGCGCCGCGGCCACCGACGCGGGCCGTGCGCTGTCGCGGCAGGCCCACCGGGTGCTGGCGGAACTCGATTCGCTGCATGTCGCGATGTCGGCTTTCGGGCACGGCTTGCGCGGCACGGTGCGCCTGCTGGGCAACACGGCGGCGGTGGTCGAGGCGCTGCCGCCGCGCCTGGGGGCCTTCCTGGCCGCGCATCCCGACATCGACCTCGAGCTCCAGGAGATGCCCAGCGACGCCGCGCTGCAGGCGCTGCGCGACGGCGTCGCGGACGTGGCGGTGGTCGCGGACCACGTCGACACCGCCGGCCTGAGCGCCCACGCCTGGCTGGACGACGAACTGGTCGCGTTGCTGCCGGCGAGCCCGCGCCGGCGCGCGGCATCGATCCGGTTCGTCGAGCTGCTGGATCAGCCCTTCGTCGGCCTCGGCGCCGAGAGCGGATTGAGTCGCTTCCTGCAGGCGCAGGCCGCGCGCGGCGGCCGGGTGCCGAAGCATCGCGTGCGGGTGTCCAGCTTCGAGGCCATCGCGCGCCTGGTCGAGGCTGGCGCGGGCGTGGCCGTGATGCCGCGCAGCGCGGCGAAGCGGCAGATGACGGCCGGCTTGCGCATGGTGGCGCTCGCCGACGCCTGGGCGCGCCGCACGCTGCTGCTGTGCCACACGGCGCAGGCGCCGTCGCTGCCGGGCGTGCGGGCCTTGATCGACGCGCTGTCGATCGCCCCGGCAGGCGATTCGCGCCGCCCTCCAGCCGAACGGTGAGCCCGGCGCCGTCCGTCGGCCGGGCGCCTCGCTTGCCAAGCCGGGTATCGTCCCGACTTTCCCGCCCGCCACGCGCCCCAACGCCCATGTCCGTGCCGCTCGCGCCCCGCTCCGCACCGCTCTTCGTCGTGTTCAACCGCGCCTCGGGCCGAGGCGACCGCGATGAGCTCGGTCCGGCCGTCGAGGCCGCCTGCCGCGCGGCGGGCCGCGTCTGCGAGCTGATGCCCGTCGAGGAACCGGGCCGCCTGGTCGAGACCGCGCGCGAGGCGGTGCGGCGAGCGAGCGAGGCTGGCGGCGTCGTCGTGGCCGCGGGCGGCGACGGGACCATCAACTGCGTCGCCCAGGCGGTGCTCGGCAGCGGCTGCGCCTTCGGCGTGCTGCCGCGGGGCACCTTCAACTACTTCGCCCGCACCCACGGCATTCCCGCCGAGCTGGACGCCGCGCTGCGGGTGCTGCTGGAGGAGCGCGCGGTGCCGGTCCAGGTCGGCCTGCTCAACGACCGGGTCTTCCTCGTCAACGCGAGCCTGGGGCTGTACTCGCAGTCGCTCGAGGACCGCGAGGTCTGGAAGCGCCAGTTCGGCCGCAGCCGCGCCATCGCCATCGGCGCGGTGCTCGCGACCATCCTGCGCGGTCATCGCAGCCTCGGGCTGACGATCGAGTCGCAGGGCGCGCCGCGCAAGGTCCGCACGCCGACGGTCTTCGTCGGCAACAACGCGCTGCAGATGGAGCAGGTCGGCCTGCCCGAGGCGCAGGCCATCGACCAGGGCGCGCTCGCCGGCGTGATGCTCAAGCCGGTGGGCCGCTGGGGACTGCTGAAGCTGCTGGTGCGCGGCGCCATGGGGCGCCTGGCCGAGGCGGACCAGATCGTCAACTTCGCCTTCCGCCGGCTCACCGTGCGGGACCGCCGCATCGGCGCGCGGCGGGTGAAGGTCGCCACGGACGGGGAAGTCCTCTGGATGCGGCTGCCGCTGCATTTCGAGGTCTCGCCCCATCGGCTGATGCTGATCCGTCCCCCCGGCCTGGCGGAGGAACGCCGTCAGGCCCAGGCCAACCTCGCCGAGGCGGAGTCCGGGCGATGACGCTGGTGCTGCAGATGTCCGACCCGCACTTCGGCACCGAGCGGCCGATGGCGCTGGCGGCGCTGGAGCGCTTGTGCGGCGAGCTGCGGCCCGATGTGCTGCTGATCACCGGCGACATCACCCAGCGGGCGCGGCCGATCGAGTTCTCGCGCGCCCGAGCCTTCGTCGACAAGCTCGGCATTCCGGCGCGGCTGGTCATTCCCGGCAACCACGACATCCCGCTCTACGCGCTGTCCACGCGGCTGCTGCATCCCTACCAGCGGTATGAACGCGCCTTCGGGCCGGTCCGTGACGACGAGTTCGAGACCGACGATCTGCTGCTGATCGCGCTCAACACCACGCGGCGCTACCGGCACAAGAACGGAGAGCTGTCCGAGCGCCAGATCGAGCGCACCGCGCAGCGGCTGGCCGCGGCGCGCGCCGGTCAGGTGAAGCTGGTGGCGGTCCACCAGCCGGTGGCGGTGACGCGCGCGTCGGACCTGGTCAACCTGCTGCGCGGTCATGCGAAGGCCGCCCGGCGTTGGGCGGAGGCGGGCGTGGACGCGATCGTCGGCGGCCACATCCACCTGCCCTACGTGCTGCCGCTGCACGAGCGCCGACCGGACCTGCCGCGGCCGGTCTGGGCGGTCCAGGCCGGCACCGCGCTGAGCACGCGGGTGCGGGGCGGCATCCCGAATTCGGTGAACCTGATCCGGACCGAGCAGGGGCAGGCGGCGGTTGTCGAGCGCTGGGATGTCGACGAGACCGTGGGCCTCTTTCAGCGGGTGAGCTCGACGCCGCTGACCTGAGGCGCTCTGCGCCGGCGCTTGGCCCAGCGGGCGAGCTCGATGCTGGCGATCGAGACCGTCAGCCAGGCCGTGCCGGAGGCGAAGCCGGCGAGGACGTCGCTGGGGAAGTGCACGCGCAGGAAGACGCGGCTCGCGCCGATCGAGAAGGCCAGCCCCGCGGCCGCGATCCAGGCCGGCACGTGCCAGCGCCGCGGCAGCAGCCGCACCGCCAGGTAGGCGAGCATGCCCATGGCGATCACCGCACCCGAGCTGTGCCCGCTGGGGAAGCTGAAGCCGTCCTCGGTGAGCCAGTGGGTCGGATGGATGGGGCGGGCGCGCTCGAAGACCTGCTTCAGCGTCGGGTTGAGGGCGCCGTTGCCCAGCATCGCCAGCGCCCAGCCCAGGGCCAGCCCGCGGCGGCGCAGGACCAGCAGGGCCGCGGTGACCACCACGCCCAGCGTGATCAGCGTCTCCCGGTTGCCCACGACGGTGATCAGGTAGAAGGCGCGCAGCGCGAGCTCGGGCACGTGGTCGATCATCGCGACGATGAAAGCCTCGTCGAGCTGGCCGAGCGTCGGCTCGGTGTGGAGCTCCTCCGCGATCGTGGCGAAGAGCATCGCGCCGCCGACCAGGCAGGCGAAACCCGCCGCGAAGCGCAGCAGCAGGGCGACGGGCGAGAGCGGCTCGGGCGCCGCGGCGGACGGGCCGCGCAGGGGCAGCAGGCCGCGGGCGACGAGTCCCGCGGTGAGCATCACCAGCAGCAGGAGCGCGGCGTAGATCGCCAGCGCGTGGGCGCCGGCGAAGCGCACGGCCTGGAGAACGGTCGGATCGGGCATGGGCCGATCATCCCAGCATCCAGACGTACCGCTGCATCGAACGCCGATACAGCCATTCGAAGAGGTCGACGGCGACCGACACGTCGTTGCGCTCGTAGACGCCCAGCATGGCCACCACGTAGTCCCGCTTCTCCGCACCGGCGAAGCTCAGCGGCGCGCAGTGCCCGCTGAGCAGCGGGAGGTTGGCGGCGACCCGGCCGGTGCGCTTGTTGCCGTCGGCGAAGGCCTGCAGGTAGGCGATGTGGATCCACAGGAAGAAGGCGGCTTCGACCGGGTTGCGGATGGCCGCGGCCTTGGTGGCGATCTGCTGGAGCATTTCCTCCAGGAGCACACGAGGTCCCGCCGGTTGGTAGGCCGATCCATGGATGTAGACGCTGATGTCGCGCGCCTGGCCGCAACGTTCCGCGGGCAGGAGGCCTCGCATCAGGCAGCCTTGCAGCCGCATCAGCAGGCCGGGCGTGATCCGGTGCGGATGCACGTCGAACACCATCAGCTCCAGCGCCCGGGCGTGGTTCAGGACCAGCCTGGCATCCTCGCCGTGATCGAGCGAATGGTCCTGGAGACGCTGGTCGAGCCGCAGCAGGGCGTCGGTTTCCGCCAGCGTGTATCGGCAACCCTCCAGCGCCGACGAGGACCAGCAGAACTCCGTCATGAAGTCGGTCAGGATGCTCAGCGCGCCTTCGAAATGATGGGGACCGTTCTCCCAGTGCGCGGTGCGGTACAGCGAGTCGGCGAGCCTTGGCGGCAGCAGCGAATCGACGTTGGGCTCGTAGGCATCGAGGAACGCTCGCCGGTAGGACACGGCATCGCGGTAGTCGACCGGGATCTCCATGAAGTCGAACATCTGCCGGGACGGCTCGGACCAGGCGGGCGGTCGGGGCCGGGGGGCGAGATAGCTGGCGTCCGGCTCGCGCAGGACCTGGGGCGCCAGGATGGCGGGCGGGTGCGCGCCGTGAGCGGCTCCCGGCTTCCGGGCGTGGAGATTTTCGACTGGCATGGCTGGCCTCCTTCGACAGGAACGAGGCAGCGATGTTGAGAGGCCGTCGATGGCCTTCCGGCCAAAACCCGGTCCGCAGGCGCGGAAGCAACGAAGGATTTGACCGATCCGGACTCGGCGGCCGGCGCAAAGAAAAAAGCCGGACCTTGCGGTCCGGCTCAATCCTTGCAGGAGCGGACGCGGGTCAGGCGTCCGGAGGAGACTCGGTCAATACATCATCCAGCCGTTGCGGGCGACGCGGCGCAGCGAGAAGGCCAGGTCCGGGCGCTCGGCCGACTGCTCGGCGGCGGCCTGCAGCACCGCGTCGCGGGGACGCAGCTCGGCGGCGGCGTTGACGAACTCGACGACCGCATGGCCGGCGCGCAGGGCCAGGCTCACCAGGCGCTCGCCGGCCGCGCTCGCGGCGCGGACGCGGGCTGCGTCGGCAGCCATCACTTGGACATTCAGCGTGGTGGTGATCATGGCGGTTCCCTTCTTGAGGTGGTGTTGGGGGCGCTGGGCGGGTGGCCTTGCGCCATGGCCGAGATATTGCGGTTTTTACGTAGGGCACGCCAATTGCGCTTCGGAATCGGGTCATCACGGCCGGAAATGACCCGTGACGGAATTAGCATCCGGCGCATGAGCACCCCCCGCCCCGTCAACTTCCGGACGCTGGACCTGAACCTGCTGCGCGTCTTCGACGTGGTGATGGAAGAGCGTCATGTCACCCGCGCCGCGCACCGGCTGGCCATCACCCAGCCGGCGGTCAGCAACGCGCTGCGCCGGCTGCGCGAGGCGACGCATGAGGAGCTGTTCATCCCGTCCTCCACCGGCGTCGAGCCCACGCCGCATGCCCAGGCGCTGTGGCCGGTGGTGCGGCGCGCGCTCTCCAGCCTGCAGCAGGCGCTGGAGCCGCAGGTCTTCGATCCGCGCGCCGCCGGCAACACCGTCAGCTTCACGCTGGCGATGGCCGACGCCACCGCCGCCCTGGTAGTGCCGCAGCTGGCGCGGCGTTTCCTGGACGAAGGCATCCATGTCGGCCTGCGGGTGGTGCCGCTGACCACGCGCGACCCGCGCGAGCTGCTGGAGCAGGGCTGGGCCGACCTCGCGATCGGTTTCTTCCCGGACCTGACCGAGCAGCTGCTGGTCGAGGATGACAGCGCCGCCTTCCGCCGCGAGGCGCTCTACGCGAGCCGTTATGTCTGCGTCATGCGCGCCGACCATCCGCTGGCCGCGCCGGGCGCGCTCACGCTGGACGCCTACTGCGCGGCGCAGCACCTGCGAGTGAGCTTCGCGGGGCGGGCGCACGGCTTCGTCGACGACGCCCTGGCGATGATCGGCCGCAAGCGCACGGTGGCGATGACGGTCAACAGCTTCTTCACCGGCACGATGGCGGTGCAGCAGTCCGACCTGATCACGGTGCTGCCCGACAGCTTCGTGCCCGCGACGGGCTTCGCGGGGCAACTCGCCTGCCGGCATCTGCCGTTCGCGCTGCGCGGCATCGACATCAGCCAGGTCTGGCACGTCCGCGCCGAGCCCGATCCCGCCCAGCGCTGGCTGCGGCAGGTGATCGGCGAGATCTCGGACGTGATCGCCGCGGGCGCGCGGGCGCTGCCGCAGACGGCCTCGCCGGTCGAGCCCGCTGAGCCGGCCTGAGCGACGGGCCCTGCCCGCGCTGCGGGGACCCGTCGACGGGGCGCCTACCTCCGCCGTACGGGATACGTCAATTCCTGCGTCCGTCCCAGAATTTGTCTCCTTGCCGGGACGGAGGGCGGCGCCTAAAGTGCGCCACTCCTTAGATGAGAGTAATTCTCATCGACAGGCTCCGGTTCCACCGTCCTCCGGGATGCCAGCGAAAGAGACCCACGATGCGCTCACTGACGACCTCCTTCCGACCCGCCCGCCGCCCGACCGGGACCGCCGCGGCGCTGACCGGCCTGGCCCTCGCGACGGTGATGGTGCCGGCGGTCGCGCAAGCCGAGGCACGACCCGGCGGCGAGCTGACGCTCTACACGACGCGCGAGGTCGCGCTGGTCCAGCCGCTGCTGTCGGCCTTCACCGCCCGCACCGGCACCCAGGTCAACACCGTGTTCGTGAAGGACGGCCTGCTGGAGCGCGTCAAGGCCGAGGGCGCGCGCTCGCCGGCCGACCTGCTGATGACGGTGGACGTGGGCAACCTGGTCGACCTCGTCGAAGGCGGCGTGACCCAGCCGCTGAAGTCGGCCGAGGTCGAGGCCGCGGTGCCCGCCCACCTGCGCGGCGCGGACGGGCAGTGGACCGCGCTGTCGATGCGCGCCCGCGTGCTGTATGCCGACCAGGCGCTCAAGGCCGGCCCGATCCGCTACGAGGACCTGGCCGACCCGAAGTGGAAGGGCAAGGTCTGCACGCGCTCCGGCCAGCATCCCTACAACACCGCGCTGGTGGCCGCGATGATCGCGCACGACGGCGAGGCCAGGACCGAGCAGTGGCTGCGCGGCCTGAAGGCCAACCTCGGCCGCAAGCCGACCGGCGGCGACCGCGACGTGGCGCGCGACATCCTGGGCGGCATCTGCGACGTGGGCCTGGCCAACTCCTATTACGTGGGCCAGATGAAGTCGTCCAAGCCGGGCAGCGACGCCCGCAAGTGGGGCGACGGCATCCAGGTGCTGAAGCCGACCTTCGCCGCCAAGGGGGCCGGCACGCACGTGAACATCAGCGGCGCCGCAGTCGCCAGGCATGCGCCCAACCCGGCGGCCGCGCGGGCGCTGCTGGCCTTCCTGGTGTCCGAGCCGGCGCAGCAGCTCTACGCGCAGACCAACTACGAATACCCGGTGCGCGCCGGCGTCGCGCTGGATCCGCTGATCCAGTCGGCGATCGGCCCGGTCAAGGCGGACACCCTGCCGCTCACCGAGATCGCCCGTCATCGCAAGCAGGCCAGCCTGCTGATCGACAAGGTCGCCTTCGACCAGTGACGGCGTGAGGACGGTGCTCGGCCGGCCGCGCGCGGTCGGTCCGCTCTGGCACGCGACGGCCACCGCGATCGCGCTGGCGGTGCTGGCGCCGCTGGCCGCGCTCGCCTGGACGGCGCTGGGCGCCGGGACCGCGCACTGGGGGCACCTGGTCGCGCATGTGCTGCCGCTCGCGGCGGCGCAGACGGCGACCCTGCTGGCCGGGGTGGGGCTGCTGACGGCGCTCGTGGGCACCGGCAGCGCCTGGCTGGTGACGCGCACTGACTTCCCTGGCCGCGCCGTCCTGCAATGGGCGCTGCTGTTGCCGCTGACGGTGCCGACCTACATCGCGGCCTACAGCTATGTCGACCTGCTGCATCCGATCGGCCCCTTCCAGAGCGCCGTGCGCGCGCTGCTGGGTGTCGAGTCGCCGCGCCAGTTCCGCCTGCCCGATGCGCGCTCGATGACGGGCGCGGTGCTGGTGCTGTCCGCCGTCCTCTATCCCTACGTCTACCTGAGCATGCGCGCCATGTTCGCGACCCAGCCGGCCCGGCTGATGGAGGTCGCGCGCCTGCTCGGCGAGGGGCCGTGGGGCGCGTTCCGGCGCGTCGCGCTGCCGATGGCGCGGCCGGCGCTGGCGGTCGGCGTGGGGCTGGTGCTGCTGGAGGTGCTGAACGACGTCGGCGCGTCGGAGTTCCTCGGCGTGACCACGCTGACCACCACCGTCTACACGACCTGGATCACGCGCTCGGACCTGGGCGCGGCGGCGCAGATCGCCTGCGCGATGCTGGCGATGGTGGCCTTGCTGGTCTGGCTGGAACGCCAGGGCCGGCGACGGCGTCGCGCCGGCACGGTCCACGCGATGCGGCCCGCGCCGCGGCGCCGGCTGCGCGGCCTGCGGGCGGGGCTCGCGGCGGCGGCGGCGGCGCTGCCGGTGCTGATCGGCTTCGTGCTGCCGGCCGGCCATCTGGCGGTGCTGGCCTGGCAGCGCGCCGCCGAAGGGCACGGCTTGTCCGCCCAGGTGCTGGCGGGCGCGAGGCACTCGGCGGGCCTGGCGCTCGGCGTGACCGCGATCGCGGTGGCGGCCGGATTGCTCGTCGCCTGGGCCTCGCGTCCAACCGGTGGGGCGGGGCGCCGTCGCGCCTGGTGGCTGGGCAGCGCGGCGCTGGGCTACGGCATCCCGGGCACGGTGCTGGCGATCGGGCTGCTGCCGCCGGCGCTGGCGATGGACGGCTGGATCGCCGGCGCGCTGGGCTGGCCCGGCCTGCCGCTGATGGGCCTGGGCGCGGTGCTGGTCGTGGCCTGCGTGCTGCGTTTCCTGGCGCTGCCCATCGGCGGCGTCGAGGCCGGCCTGGCGCGGCTGCCGGCGCCGCTGGAGCAGGTCGCGCGCAGCCTGGGCGAATCGCCCTGGGGCACGCTGCGACGCGTCCACCTGCCGCTGCTGAGGCCGGCGCTGTCCGCCAGCGCGCTGCTGGTGTTCATCGACGTGATGAAGGAACTGCCGGCCTCGCTGCTGCTGCGGCCGGCCAACTTCGAGACGCTGCCGACGCTGCTGTACGCCGAGGCCGCGCGCGGCAGCTACGAGCACGGCGCGCTCGCGGCGCTGCTGATCGTGGCGGTGGGGCTGCCCGCGGTGCTGCTGCTGAGCCGCGAGCCCGCGCCCGCCTCGCCCGCGGACGACGCGTCCCCCGCATTCATGCCGATGAAGGAGGCGACATGAGCACCCTGGCCCTCGAGGACCTCCAGGTCCGGTATCCCGGCGCCGCCGCGCCGGTCCTGCGCGGCCTGTCGCTGGTCCAGCCGCTGGGGACCATCGCCTGCCTGCTGGGTCCGTCGGGCTGCGGCAAGAGCACGGCGCTGCGCGCGATCGCCGGCTTTGAGCCGCTGGAAGCGGGCCGCATCGTGTTGGCGGGGCAGGTCTTGTCCGGCCCGGGCCGGCACGTCGAGCCCGAGCGGCGCGGCGTCGGCCTGCTCTTCCAGGAGATCGCGCTGTTTCCGCACCTGGACGCGGCGGCGAACGTGGGATTCGGCCTGCGGCGCCGGCCGCGCGCCGAGCGCGACCAGCGCGTGCGCGAACTGCTGGCGATGGTGGGCCTGGAGTCGCTGGGCGCGCGCATGCCGCATGAGCTGTCCGGCGGCCAGCAGCAGCGGATCGCGCTGGCCCGGGCGCTGGCGCCGTCGCCGCGGCTGCTGCTGCTCGACGAGCCCTTCTCCAGCCTGGACGCGACCACCCGCGACCGCCTGGCCGGCGAGGTGCGCGACATCCTGCGCGCCGCCGGCCAGACCGCGTTGATGGTCACCCATGACCCCGACGAGGCCGAGACGATCGGCGACTGGATCGGCGTGATGGACGGCGGGCGCCTGGTCGAATGGCGGCCGGCGGGCTCACCGGCCAGTGAACCCACCCTGAACTGCTGAACCACGAGGATCCATGAGCTTCACTTTGCGACCCGCCCTCCCGTCGGACATCGCCGCCTGCATCGACCTGCGTGGCCGCACCCGGGAGAACGCTGTCTCCGCCGCGCGGCTGGCCGAACTGGGCATCACCGAGGCGTCCTGGTCGGGGCAAGTACGCGACGGCATCCTGCCGGGGGTCCTTGCCGAGACCAGTGGTGGCCTCGCCGGCTATTGTTTCGGCGACGCACGAACCGGCGAGATCGTCGTACTTGCGCTGCTGCCGGCGCATGAAGGACAGGGACTCGGCCGCGCGCTGCTGGACGTCATGGTCGCGCAGTTGCGTGGGCTCGGACATCGGCGCCTGTTTCTCGGTTGCTCGGACAACCCGGCGCACCGGTCTCACGGCTTCTATCGCCGACTGGGCTGGCGGCCGACCGGCGAGCGCGACGGCCACGGCGACGAGGTGCTGGAACTCCCGTCCCCTTGAGTCGCGCGACGTCGCTGCGCAGCGAGGCAATGCACGGGGCCGTGGCGTTCGACGACCCGGTCAACCGCCCGAAGCGGGCGCTACCCCTCGGTTTCTCTTGATGCCGCCTTGATGCCATCCGGGCTACGCTCGCCGCAAGCAAGAACGAGTGAGACGCCCCATGCTCATCAACTGTGTCGCCTACCGCGACGGCCGCCGGCTGGCCGATATCCAGCCCGAAGAGATCAGCGACTACGTGAAGCTGCCCGACTGCTTCGTCTGGGTCGCGTTGCGCGATGCCTCCACCGAGGAGGTCCTCGCGATGAAGGAGGAGTTCGACCTGCACGAGCTCGCCGTCGAGGACGCGTTGCACGGGCAGCAGCGGCCCAAGGTCGAGGAGTACGGCGACACCCTGTTCGCCGTCATGCAGACGGTGCAGTTCACGCCGACCGACGAGCTCTGCACCGGCGAGGTGTCCATCTTCGCCGGCAGCAACTTCGTGCTGTCGATCCGCAACCGCGTCGCGCAGAGCCTGCTGGGCGTGCGGGCCCGCGCGGAGAAGGAGCCGCACATGCTCAAGCGCGGGCCCGGCTTCGTGATGTACGCGATCATGGACGCGGTGGTGGACCGCTACTTCCCCGTCATCGAGGCGCTGGAGGCGGAGCTCGACGCGATCGAGGCGCAGATCTTCGAGCCGGGCGTCACCCGCGAGAACATCCGCCGCGTGTATGAGCTCAAGCAGCGCATCACCACCGTCAAGCATGCGGTGTCGCCGCTGCTGGACGCGGTGGGCAAGCTGGTGCGCGGCCGGGTGCCGCCGATCTGCGAGGACACGCGCGAGTACTTCCGCGATGTCTACGACCACCTCGAGCGCATGCAGTCCGCGCTGGACTCGCTGCGCGATACCGCGACGACGGCGATCCAGGTCCATCTGTCGATGGCCACGATCGAGGAGTCCGAGGTCACCAAGCGCCTCGCGGCCTGGGCCGGCATCTTCGCGGCGGCAACCGCCTTCGCCGGCATCTGGGGCATGAACTTCGAGGTCATGCCGGAGCTCAAGTGGCGCTGGGGTTATCCGGCGGCGCTCGGCGTCATCGCCGCAACCTGCGGCGTCCTGTTCTGGCGGTTCCGCAAGGCGGGGTGGCTGTAGGCCAGCAGTCAGACGAGCGCCGCGATCGCCTGTCCCATCTCGGTCGTGCTGGCCTCGCCGCCGAGATCGCGCGTGCGCGGCCCCGACGCCAGCGTCTGCTCGATCGCCGCGAGGATCGCGTCGTGCGCCTGCTGCTCGCCCAGGAACTGCAGCATCAGCGCGCCCGACCAGATCATCGCCACCGGATTGGCGATGTTCCTGCCGTAGATGTCCGGCGCCGAGCCATGCACCGGCTCGAACAGCGAGGGGAAGTTCCGCTCCGGATTCAGGTTGGCCGACGGCGCCAGGCCGATCGTGCCGGTGGTCGCGGGCCCGAGGTCCGACAGGATGTCGCCGAACAGGTTGGATGCCACCACCACGTCGAAGCGCCCCGGCTGCAGCACGAAACGCGCCGACAGGATGTCGATGTGCTGCTTGTCCACCGTCACCGACGGATAACCCGCGCCGACCGCGTCCGCGCGCCCGTCCCACCACGGCATCGAGATCGCGATCCCATTGCTCTTGGTCGCCACCGTCAGGTGCTTGCGCGCACGCGCCTGCGCCAGCTCGAACGCGTACTTCAGCACCCGGTCCGCGCCGAAGCGCGAATAGACCGACTCCTGGATCACGATCTCGCGGTCGGTGCCGGCGTACATCACGCCGCCGAGGTTGGTGTACTCGCCCTCGGTGTTCTCGCGCACGACGAGGTAATCGATCTCGCCCGGCTTGCGATGGGCCAGCGGGCAGGGCACGCCCTCGAAGAGCCGCACCGGCCGCAGGTTGATGTACTGGTCGAACTCGCGGCGGAACTTCAGCAGCGAGCCCCACAGCGACACATGGTCCGGCACGGTCGCCGGCCAGCCCACCGCGCCGAAGAAGATCGCATCCTGGCCTTGCAGCTGCGCCTTCCAGTCGTCCGGCATCATCTGGCCGGTCTGCTGGTAGTAGTCGCAGCTGGCCCACTCGATGGGAGTGAACTCGAAGTGGATGCCGAAGCGCCGGGCGGCGGCTTCCAGCACGCGCAGGCCCTCGGGCATCACTTCCTTGCCGATGCCGTCGCCGGGAATGACGGCGATCCTGTACGTCTTGCTCATGGTCGTGCTTTCGGTCTTGAAATCAACGGAGGTCGGAAGAGCGGACCGGGTGCGCCGGGCCGCCGCGAGGGGCGACCGATCGGCGCGGGCGATCCGCCGTCGTGATCAGTACGGCGAGCCGGTCGGCGCCGATTGCGGCGGCGAGAGCTCGAAGTCTGCCGCAAGGCGCCGCGTGGCCTGTGCGAGCAGCGTGACGTCGATGCCCACCGCGACGAAGCTCGCGCCCAGCGACAGGTAGTGCCGCGCGAGCGCCGCGTCACCGGTCAGCGTGCCGGCCGCCTTGCCGCTGGCGACGATGGTGCGCACCGCCGCGTCGATGGCCGCCTGCACCTCCGGATGCGTCGGGTTGCCGCGATGACCCATTGAGGCCGCCAGGTCCGCCGGCCCGATGAACACGCCGTCGACGCCATCCACCGCGCAGATCGATGCGAGGTTGCGCAGCGCGGTGACCGTCTCGGCCTGCACCAGCACGCAGGTCTCGCCGTCGGCCTCGTCGAGGTAGTGCCGACGCAGGCCCCAGCGCGACGCGCGCGCCACCGCCGCGCCGACGCCGCGCACGCCGTGCGGCGGATAACGCGTCGCGGCCACCACCGCGGCCGCCTGCTCGGCGGTGTCGATCATCGGCACCAGCAGCGTCTGCACGCCGATGTCCAGCAGCTTCTTGATGCCGTCCTTGTCCGCATTGACCGCGCGCACCACCGGATGCGACGGATACGGCGCCACCGCCTGCAGCTGCTGCAGCGTGCTGGTCAGCTCATTGGGTGCGTGCTCGCCGTCGATCAGCAGCCACTGGAAGCCGGCCGTCGCGCAGACCTCGGCGCTGTAGGCCTGCGCCATCGACAGCCACAGGCCGATCTGCGGCCGGCGCGCGGCCAGGGCCTGCTTGAAGGTGTTGGCGAAATGCATGGCGCTCATGACAGGCCTCCCTGGCAAACGTACTTGATGTGCAGGTAGTCGTCGAGCCCGTGCGTGGAGCCCTCGCGCCCGTAGCCGGATTCCTTGACGCCGCCAAAGGGCGCCGCCTCGGCGGCGATCGCGCCTTCGTTCAGGCCGACGATGCCGCTCTCCAGCGCGTCGGCGACGCGCCAGGCGCGCGCGATGTCGCGCGTATAGAAGTAGGCGGCCAGGCCGAAGGGCGTGTCGTTGGCGGCGGCGACGACTTCGTCCTCGCGCTCGAATCGGAACACCGGCACCACCGGCCCGAAGGTCTCCTCCTGCCACAGCAGCATGTCGGTCGTCGCGCCGGTGAGCACGGTGGGCGCGAAGTAGTTCGGGCCGGCGGCGACCTCATCGCGCAGGCGGCGGCCGCCGGCGACCGCGGTCGCGCCGCGCGCCAGCGCGTCCCGCACGTGGCGCTCGATCTTCTCGACCGCGCGGGCGTTGATCATCGGACCGATCTGCGAGTCGGCACGGCTGGCCGGCCCGACCCGCAGCGCGCTCACCCGCGCCGCGAGCCGCTCGACGAACCGATCATGGATGCCCGCCTGCGCGAACACACGGTTGGGGCACACGCAGGTCTGGCCGCCGTTGCGGAACTTGGCCGCCATCAAGCCCTCGACGGCCGCGTCGACATCGGCATCGTCGAAGACGATGAAGGGCGCATTGCCGCCGAGTTCCAGCGACAGCTTCTTCAGCGTGGCGGCCGATTCGCGCGCCAGGTGCTTGCCCACCGGCGTCGAGCCGGTGAAGGTGATCTTGCGCACACGATCGTCGGCGAGCCAGACGTCCACGACCTCCGGCGTGCGCTCGCGCGACGCGCAGACGATGTTGAGCACGCCCGGCGGCAGGCCGGCCTCGACGGCCAGCTCGACCAGTGCCAGCGAGGTCAGCGGCGTGTCCTCGGCCGGCTTGGCCACGACGGTGCAGCCGGCGGCCAGCGCCGGCGCGATCTTGCGGGCGATCATCGCGGCCGGGAAATTCCATGGCGTGATCGCGGCGACGACGCCGACCGGCTCACGCAGCGCCAGCATCCGGCGACCCGCCACCGGCGCGGGAATGACCTCGCCGTTGGCGCGCGTGGCCTCCTCGGCGAACCACTCGACGTAGCTTGCCGCGTAGGCGACCTCGGCGCGACCTTCGGCCAGCGGCTTGCCTTGCTCCTGCGAGATCAGCGCGCCCAGGCGCTCCTGGTCGCGCAGGAGGAGGTCGTTCCAGCGCTTGAGCAAGGCGGCGCGCTGCTTGGCCGGCACCGCGCGCCAGCCGGCGAAGGCGGCGTGCGCGGCATCGACCGCGGCGCGCGCGTCCTCGGCGCGGCTGTCGGGCACCTCGGCGATGCGGCCGTCGTCGGCGGGATCGACGACCGGGAAACGGTCGCCGGCGGCCGCGTCGCACCAGCGACCGGCAATGTGGTTCTGCGTCTGCATGAAGGGACCTGGAGGGAAGCGAAGTCAGGACGCGGCCGGCGCCGCGGCGTGGGCGGCGGTCGCGATGGCGCGGGAAGCGGGCGGGCCGGCCATCAACTGACGATGCCCAGGTGCCAGGGCACGAACTCGTGGTCGCCCAGGCCCAGCAGCTCGCTCTTGGTCGGCTCGCCGGAGGCGGCGCGCAGGATGTGCTCGAAGATCTGCCGGCCCATCTCCTCGATGCTCAAGGTGCCGTCGATGACCTGGCCGCAGTTGATGTCCATGTCCTCCTCGAGGCGCGTGAACATCGGCGTGTTGCTGGCCAGTTTGATCGTCGGCGCCGGTTTGGAGCCGAACATCGAGCCGCGGCCGGTGGTGAAGCAGATCAGGTTGGCGCCGCTGGCGATCTGGCCGGTGACCGCGACGGGGTCGTAGCCCGGCGAGTCCATGAACACGAAGCCGTGCTCGTCGATCGGCTCCGCGTAGTCGTAGACCTGCCGCAGCGGCGTGGTGCCGCCCTTCATCGCGGAGCCCAGCGACTTCTCGAAGATGTTGGCCAGCCCGCCGGCCTGGTTGCCGGGGCCGACGACGCCGTTGAACTGCCCGTTGTGGCCGCGGGTGTAGTCCTCCCACCAGGCCAGCCGGTCCAGCAGCTTCTGGCCGACCTCGGGGCTGACCGCGCGGCGGGTGAGCATGTATTCGACGCCGTGGATCTCCGGTGTCTCCGACAGGATCGCGGTGCCGCCGTGGCGCACCAGCAGGTCCATGGCCGCGCCCAGCGCCGGATTCGCGCCGATGCCGGAGAAGCCGTCCGAGCCGCCGCATTCCAGCCCGATCTTCAGATGCGCGGCGCTGACCGGCTGGCGCTCAACGCGATTGGCGATCGGCAGCATCGCCTCGACGGCGCGGATGCCGGCCTCGATCGTGGCGCGCGTGCCGCCGGTCTCCTGCATCACCAGCGTGCGCAGCGTCTCGCCGGCCACCAGATGCTGCGACTCCATCAGGCCGGCGACCTGATTGCGCTCGCAGCCCAGGCCGACGATCAGCGCGCCGCCGAGGTTGGGGTGGCGCACGTAGCCGGCGATCGTGCGACGCAGCAGGTCGAAGTGGGGACTGGGCGAGGACATGCCGCAGCCGGTGGTCTGCGCGAAGGCGACGACGCCATCGACGTTGGGATAGTCCTTCAGCCGCTCCGGCGTGAAGTGCTCCGCGATGCGATTGATCGCCGTCGACGAGCAGTTGACCGACGCGAGGATGCCGATGAAGTTGCGCGTCGCGACGCGGCCGTCGGCCCGCACGATGCCCAGGAAGGTCGCGCGTTCCGCCTCGGGCAGGTAGTCGACCGGTTTCACGTCCGCGCCGAAGGCGGGATCGCGGTGGAACTCGACCAGCGCGATGTTGTGCGCGTGGACGTAGTCGCCAGCCTCGATGTCGCGCGCGGCCACGCCGATCACCGCGTTGTACTTGCGGATCGGCTCGCCCGCGGCGATGCGGCGCGCGGCGATCTTGTGGCCGGCCGGCACCTGCGCTTTCAGGCGCAGGCCGAATTCCGGCAGCACCTGGCCCAGCGCCAGCGCCTGGCGGGCGATCAGCACGTTGTCGTCGGCATGCAGGCGCAGCAGCGGCGAGGCCATCGCGAGCGCGGCCGCACCGTAGGCGGGGGCGATAAAGGCGTCGCTCACGCTCAGCCCTTGGCCAGCAGCTCGCGCAGCTTCAGCCGCTCGATCAACTGCGTGTCCTTGCGGTAGGTGGCCTGGATGTACTTCTCGTAGTCGGGTTGGTCCAGGTACATCACCGGCGCATCGATGCGATCGCAGACGGCGATGAACTCGGGGTCCGCGGTCGCTTTGCGGAAGGCGTCGCGCAGCCGGGCGACGATCGCCGGGTCCATGCCCTTGGGCGCGCCGATGCCGTTGGGCGCGTCGACGACCAGGTCGTAGCCGGATTCCTTCAGCGTCGGGACGGCCGGGAAGTCCTTGGTGCGGGTCTCGCCCCAGGTCACGAGCAGGCGCAGCTTGCCGGACTTGACGTGCGGCGCCCACGAGCTGGAGTCCGCCACCGCGTCCACCTGGCCGCCGAGCAGGTCCTGTAGCGCCGGCGCGCCGCCCTTGTAGGGGATGTGGTTGAGCTGGATGCCGGCGAGCAGGTTGAACTCCTCCATGCCGACATGGGTGGCGCCGCCGATGCCGGCGCTGCCGTAGCTGATCAGGCCGGGCTTGGCCTTCGCGGCGGCGACGAACTCGGCCAGCGTCTTCCACGGCGAGTCGGCGCGCACCGCCAGGCCGAAGGTCTGGCCGTTGACGCGGGCGAGGTAGGTCAGGTCCTTGAGCGGATCCAGCTGCACCGTGCGCAGCTGCGCGAAGCGGGTCACCGAGATCGGCACCTGGCCGATCGTGTAGCCGTCGGGTTTGGCCGTGGACAGCACCTTGGTGCCGAGCATGCCGGACGCGCCGGCGCGGTTCTCGATGATGACGGTCTGTCCCAGCACCTTGGCCGCGGCCTGGCACAGCGCGCGCATCGTCACGTCGGCGGTGCCGCCGGCGGGCCAGGGGCAGATGAAGGTGATGGCGCGTTCGGAAGGGTAGGCAGCGGCGCGCGCGACGCGCGGCAGCGACAGGGCGCTGGCGCCGAGGCCGGCGGCGCCGGCAAGCAGGACGCGGCGGCGGTCCATGCGGAAGGTCATCGTTGTCTCCTGGCTCGGGATCGAGGTCTGGCTCGGGATCGAAGGCGGGGCCTGTCGCGCCATTTCGCGCCGTTTCGCGTCGTGTCGCGTGGGCTCTTTGCGTCGCATTGTGGGCATCCGGTCCATGCGGTTCAATTGAAGAACTGGACAGGCTTCATGCCGGAAATGGCATGAAGCCTAAGATGCGCGCCCATGAGCCAGATCGACCGCGTCCTGCGTTCCAACCTGAAGCTGCGCCACCTGCAGATGCTGGTCGCGCTCGACCAGTTCCGTCACCTGGGCCGCGCGGCGGAGTTCCTGTCGCAGACGCAGCCGGCGGTGTCGAAGTCGCTGGCCGAGGTCGAGCGCATGTTCGGCCTGGCGCTGTTCACCCGCTCCACGCGCGGCACCGAGCCGACGCCGTTCGGCGAGGCGGTGGTGCGCTTCGCGCGTTCGGTGCTGTCGGACTACGCCCGCACCCGCGACGAGATCGCCGCCGTGGCCAGCGGCGCGGCGGGACGTGTCAGCGTCGGCGCGATGGTGGTGGCGATGCCGGGCCTGGTGGCTGGCGCGGTGGAGCGGCTCAAACGCCACTCGTCGCTGACGACGGTGCACCTGGAGGAGGGCGACCTGACGCGGCTGCTGCCGCGCCTGCGGGTGGGCGAGCTGGACGTGATCGTCGCGCGGCTGGAGCCCGGCTACGCGGCGCCGGACCTGGCGACCGAGCCGCTGATGGAGGAAGCGATGCGCATCGTCGTGAGGCCCGACCATCCGCTGGTCGGCGGCCGCAGGCGGCGCGAGCCGCCCTGGGCCGAGCTCGCGCGGATGCCGTGGGTGATGCCGCCGCCATGGGCCTCGTCGCGGATCAAGCTGAACCAACTGTTCTACGCACAGCGGCTGGATCCGCCGAGCGACATCATCGAGAGCGCGTCCTTCCTGGTGACGCTGACCTTCCTGCGCCAGCGCGGCGCGGCCGCCTTCGTCGCCGACAACGTGGCGCGTTACCTGGCGCGCGAGGGGCTGGCGAAGGCGCTGCCCATCGACGTGCCGATCGAGCTGCCGCCGGTGGGCCTGCTGACGCTGCGCAACCGGCGCGCGACGCCGGCCGCCGAGCAGTTCATGGCCTGCTGCCGGGAAGTCGCGGCGGCTCAGCCGCCCAGGGCGGCGTCGCGGAAGCTGTCCAGGGCCAGCTCGTAGTTCATCTCGCCGAGCAGCGCGACCAGGCGGTCGCGGTCCGCGTTCCAGCTGTCGACGACATGGCGCCAGGCCGGCGCGAGCGAGCGTGGCTCGGCCACGTCGTCCGGGATCTCCGCTTCGATCGAGGCCGGCGGCAGGTCCGAGGGCAGCATCAGCCGGGAGGCCACGACCGGCCGGTCGGCATCCTCGTCATAACGCGGGTCGCCGGCGCCCGCATCGATGCCGGGGTCGATGCGCCAGCGGCCGTCGGCCTGCACGGTGATCCTCGGGCGCAGCCAGGGCTCGTGGGCGCGCGGGTTCAGCAGGTGGCAGCTGCGATGGCGGGCGTCCACCACCAGCAGGCTCAGCACCGATCCACGGCCGTTGGCCAGTTCCTCGACATAGTCCGGATGCTCCGGCGGGCCGTCGACGTCCAGCACGAAGTAGCGGTCGTCCAGCCATTCCCCGGAGCCCGCGATCGAGCAGCCGAAGGTCAGCTCCTGCGGGTAGGGGAGCAGGCGGCCGTCCAGCCACAGCGCGGCGCCATAGGGCGCTTCGAAGACGGCGCCGTCCTGCGGGAACTCGGGCAGGCGGCCGTCCTCCCACCAGACGACGGCGCGGTGCAGGCGCCCCGGCGCGTCGGCGATGCGGAAGCCGGCGGTGCGCCACTCGGGCCAGGAGGTCCAGACGCGGGACTCGACGCGCTCGTCCAGACCCATCGCGCGCAGGTCGCGGCTGCTGGCGTGCTGCAACAGATGCTGTGTGAAGTGCCGCCACATCGCCAGACCGAGCGCGCGCGCGATGGGCTCGGCGTCGCGCAGCCAGTCCAGCAGGAGCGGCACGATCGGCGCCTGGCGCGACCAGAGCGCGTGCGCCGCCACCGACTGCGCCCAGCGCCGCTCCAGGGCCCGCAGGCCGCGGGCGTCGGGGCCGGCGGCCGGCGGCGGCACGGGGGGGGAGGGGGAATCGGCGGGCTCCCTGGAGCCGGCCGGAAGATCGGGGAGCCCCACCAGCGAGGGTGGGACGGGGGAGGGCGGCAGGTGGTACAGCGGCATCAGGTCAGGCGCACCGGGGTGGAGAAGCGGTGTCGCGAGCGCTGGTGGGCAGGTGGGATTCCTGGGGCAGGGGACGCCCGTCGCCATCGTGGGGGACGCCTGTCGGGCGACGCGGGGGCGGGTCTTGCCCAGGCGCCGCACCATCGGAAAAAGCTGCCGTCGGGGCGTCGGCCGTCCCGTTCAGTCGGAAGCGCTCAGCGCCGCCGGCGCCACCACAGCCAGGTCCCGGTGACCCCCATGCCGAAAAGCACGAGCCCGAGCACGCCGGTGATCGCCCGGTGGGCCACGCCGAACAACTCGCCCGCGTGCAGCGGATAGATCCACGCGGTGGAGCGGCCCGCGAGATCGAGCTCATCCCAGCGCTGGCGCGCCAGCACATGGCCGTCGACCGGATGGGCCCAGACCGAGGACAGCCCGTTGGGATGCGGGTCGCCGGGCAGCTTGAAGCGGATGCGGACCGGGCGCGTGTCCGCGGCGCCGAGCTGCACGAAGCCGACCCGGCCGTCCGGCCAGGCTGCCTGCGCCTCGGCCACGATGGCGTCGAGCGGGCGGCGCTCGCCGTGGTCCTTGCCGACCTGGGGCGGCTTGGGCGCCGCCTCGCCGACCAGCGCATTGAGCCAGCCGCCGATCGGCCGCCAGGCCATCCATGCCCCGCTGGCGACGGTCACCGCGAGCAGCAGGCCCAGCACCGCGCCGCCGAAGCGGTGCAGGTCGAAGAGGCCGCGGGTGGTGCCCTTGTCGAGTTTGAGCCCGAAGGCGTGGCGCCACTGCGCCGCCGTCGTCGGCCACCACAGGACCAGCCCGGTGACCAGCAGCGCGAGGTAGGCCAGCGCGGTGAACGCGAGCACCGCCTTGCCGGTGTCCCCCAGCAGCAGCGCGCTGTGCAGTTCGAACACCAGGTTCGCGAGTCCCTCGGCCTCGCCGCGACGGCCGAGCTCGGCCACGGTGACCGGGTCCAGGTAGAGCGTGCCTTCCCAAGCCGGGCCGCGCACCATCACGCGCAGCGATTCGCCGGGCTCGCGCGGCGGCCGGATCGTCATCGTCGACTTCGGGCCGAATTCATCGGCGACGCGACGGCGCAGGGTTTCCAGCGGCGTGGCCGACGCCTGCGTGACGGGCCCGACGGGCGCGGAGCCGGACGCCGTGGCGGCGGCCACCGGCGCGCGGAAGAGCTCGGGATGCATCGCCTCGTCCAGCGGGCGCAGCACCGTCATCAGCGCGCCCAGCAGCGCCGCCGCGGTGAGCAGCAGGCCGAGCGTCAGCCCGGTCCAGCGGTGCAGCCAGATCCAGACGCGGCGGGCGGTCATCAGCGCCATGGCGTGCTCGCTCCCGGGCCGGCGGTCAGAAGTCGACCTTGGCGGTGAGGCGCAGCGTGCGCGGCGCGCCGACGCCCAGCAGGCCGTTGCCGGCGGTGCTCCAGTAGTTCTTGTTGGTCGCGTTGTCGAGGTTGGCCTGCAGGTTGACCGCCTTGTCGAAGATCCGCGTCTGGTAGCGCGCGCCCAGCGACAGCGTCTGGTACCCGTCGACCCAGGCCTGGTTGCTGTTGTTCACCGCACGCTTGCCGACGTGATAGACCCCCGCGTTCAGCGCCAGGCCCGGCACCATCGGCAGCCGGTACTCGCCGAACACGCCCAGCGTGTTCTTCGGCGTGTTCTCCGGCGTCTTGCCCAGCTCCAGCGGGTTGCCGGTGCCGACCTTGGTGATCTCCGCGTCCAGCACCACCCCGGAGACCACCAGCGCGAAGTCGCGGCCGATCTCACCGCTGGCGGAGAACTCCAGGCCGCGATAGCGGGTCTCGCCGCCGACCTGGTAGACGCGGTTGATCGTCGTGGCGAGCGGGCGGTCGGTCTGGAACAGCGCCGTCTGCAGCAGCACCGCGCCCAGGCGGGCCTTCACGCCGAGTTCGTGCTGACGGCTCACCGCCGGCGGCAGTACCTGGCCGAAGTTGTCGGTGTTCAGCGGCGCGGTGCCGGTCTCTTCCAGGCCGCGCAGCGCGCTGGCGTAGACGCTCAGGTCCTTGAGCGGCTTCCACATCACCGAGACGTTGGGCGTCACCTTGTCGGCGCGGTAGGTCGGCACCGGCGACGAGGGATTGCTCGCCTCGCTGCGGTACACCGTCTTGCGCAGTCCCGCCAGCAGCTGCCACTGCTCGCCGACGCTCATCCGGTCAAAGACGTAGAGGCCGCGGTCGTTGACCTCGGACGGGAAGCCGGTCTGCGTCAGCGTCGGGCTGACCGGCGCGATGTCGACCGGGTCGTACAGGTTCTGCGCCGCGCGCGCCGTGCCGTTGAACCAGCCGGCCGAGGCGCGCCGGTTGTAGGTGGCGCCGATCGTCAGCTCGTGGCCGATGCCGGCCGTGTCGAAGCGGCCGATCGCCTCGACGCGGTGGTTGGTGTTGGTGTACTCCTGGCCCTTGAGCACCGAGATGTTGGCGGTGCCGGCGCCGGTCTGCGTGTTGTAGTTGGTCAGCGTCGTGTAGTTGCGATCGCGCTGGGTGTTGGCGCGGCCGGACTCGACGCTCAGCACCCAGTCGTCGCTGAGCGCGAAGTCGCCGCGCACCAGGACGTTGGTCGCCTCGGCGTCGTAGCGGGCCCATTCGGGCGCGATGTTGGTGGTGTTGTCGGGCACGCGCGGCAGCGTGATCACGCCGTTGACCGCGGCCGGCAGCGTGATCGCGCCCTGCTCGCTGACGTTCTTGCGGTAATGCTCGACGTCCACCTTCAGGTTGGCCCACGAGGTCGCGCGCCAGTCGTAGGCGACGGACACCAGGTCGCGGTGGCCCTCGTAGCGGTCGATGCCGGTGGCTTCCTTGCTGGTGACGGCGTTCAGGCGCAGGCCCATGCTGTCGTCGGCGCCGAAGCGGCGGCCGATGTCGACGTGGGCCTTCATGCCACCGTGGTCGTTGAAGGTGGTCGTGAGCGAGGTGACCGGCGTCGGGCCGGCCCGCTTGGTCACGAAGTTGACGATGCCCGAGGGCGGCACCATGCCGTAGTACATCGACGACGCACCCTTCAGCACCTCCACCTGCTCCTTGTTCTCGAGCGGGATGTCGATCAGGTTGACGATGGGCAGGTTGCCGTTGAGGCGGTAGTTGCCGCGGTTCTCGACGACGATGCCGCGGATCGACAGGTTGTCGTAGGTCGAGCCGCTGACCTGCGAGCGGGTCACGCCGGCGGTGTTCTTCAACGCGTCGTACAGGCCCTGCGCGGCCTGCGCGTCGAGCAGGTCACGCGACATCACGCTGTTGGTCAGCGGCACGTCCAGCGGGTCCTGGTCGCGGAAGGCGCCGACCCGCACCGTCGTCGGCGCGAAGGTCTTCTTGCGCACGCCGTTGACGGTGACCTCGTCCAGCAGCTTGGCCGGCGCCGGGCCGTCGGCGGCGGGGCGGGGGGCGGGCGCTGTCGCGTCCGTCGTCGGCCCGTCGGATGGCGCTGCGGATTGCGCGGCCGCCGCCAGCGGGGCCAGCAGCGCGAGGACGGAGAGGGAAATCAGGGACCGGCGCGGCGAGGCGCCGCGGGACGCGGTGGACGACATGGACGTGGACCGGGGGGACCGGAGATCAGGGATTCGGAGGCGGGCCGGGGTGGCCCGCGGCGCGGCGATGGGCCGTGTGTGCTCAGCTAACGCGATACGTTATCAAATGCGAATAGTTCGCAACATTCGGGTCGCCGGATTTCGTGCGCAGGACGCGCGCGGGCACCCCGATCGGGTGGAATCGCAACGAAACCGTGGCGGCAGCACCACCGTTTCGAGGGTCTCCGGGCCGGCCGTCGCGAACGGGGCGGGGAGCGAGGGGGGCCGGGAAGACGTCCGATTCCTGCCAGACAGCGGCAGGGGCCCGGCCTAGGATGCGCCGTTCTTCCCACCGAAGACCGCCCCCTCACTCTTTACGGGGCCCTCAAGATGACCACCGCATCCCCCACCGCCGCCGACAAGTCCGCCGCCCTGTTCGCGTTGCATCAGCGCCCGGGTCCCTTCGTCATCGCCAACGCCTGGGACATCGCGTCGGCGCGGATGCTGGAGGCGGCGGGCTTTCCCGCGCTGGCGACCTCGAGCGCCGCGGCCGCCGAAGCCATCGGCCGGCGCGACGGCCAGCTGACCCGCGACGAGACCCTGGCCCACATCCGCCAACTGGCCGGCGCGACGCCGCTGCCGCTGAGCGCCGACCTGGGCAACGGCTTCGGCCACCGGCCCGAGGACTGCGCGCTGACGATCCGCCTGGCGGCGGAAGCGGGCGCGGTCGGCGGATCGATCGAGGATGCGTCGAGCGAGGGCGGCGCGCCCATCCTCGACTTCGACCTGGCCGTCGAGCGCGTCGCCGCCGCGGTCGAGGCCGCGCGGGCGTTGCCGGTCCCCTTCCTGGTCACCGCGCGCTCGGAGAATTTCCTGCACGGCGTGAACGACCTCGAGGACACGATCCGCCGCCTGCAGGCCTTCGAGCGCGCCGGCGCCGACGTGCTGTTCGCGCCGCTGCTGCCCGACCTGGACGCGGTGCGCCAGGTCTGCGCATCGGTGTCCAGGCCGGTGAACTTCATGGCCGGCATCCCGGGGCGCTCGTTCAGCGTGCGCGAGCTGGGCGAGGCGGGCGTCAAGCGCGTGAGCCTGGCGATGTCGCTGTTCCGGCATGCGATGAAGGCGGCCCGCCTGGCCGCCGAGGAGATCCGCGACCACGGCACCTTCGGATATCTCGATCCGCGCTGAAGGCGGCGCGCGGGGTGGAGGGAACGACACTTGCTCGCTTCGGCGCGCCCGTTCCCCGTCACTGGAGTCCCCGATGAAGATGCTTCTCGCCGCCGCGCTCGCGGCGCTGTCCCTCGCCACGTCGGCGCAGGCCGCCCCCAGCTACGGCGCCCGGCTCGAGGGTTTCGAGTACCCGTACCCGCAGCAACGCTTCAAGCTCAATTCGCAGCGCCAGGCGCTGGAGATGGTCTACATGGACGTCGCGCCGACGGCGCCGCCCAATGGCCGGACCGCGGTGCTGCTGCACGGCAAGAACTTCTGCGGCGCGACCTGGGCGGAGACGATCGCGGTGCTCGCCGGTGCGGGCTACCGAGTCGTGGTGCCCGACCAGGTCGGCTTCTGCGCCTCGACCAAGCCGGTCGGTTACCAGTTCAGCTTCAACCAGCTCGCCGCCAACACGCAGGCGCTGCTGCAGTCGCTGGGCATCGCCAAGGCGACGGTGATCGGCCACTCGATGGGCGGCATGCTGGCGATGCGCTACGCGCTGCAGTACCCGGCGCAGGTCGAGCAGCTCGTCGCCGTCAACCCGCTGGGGCTGGAGGACTGGCAGGCGGCGGGCGTGCCGTACGCGACCATCGACCAGCTGAACGCGCAGGAACTGAAGACGACGGCCGACAGCATCAAGGCCTATCAGTTGCGCTTCTATTACAACGGCCAGTGGAAGCCGGCCTACGACCGCTGGGTCGAGATGGCCGCCGGCCTGTATGCCGGTCCGGGACGTGAGCTCGTCGCCTGGAACCAGGCCCAGACCTCCGAGATGATCTTCACCCAGCCGGTGGTGCACGAGCTGCCCCATCTGCAGGTGCGGACGCTGCTGATGATCGGCGGCAAGGACCGCACCGCGCCCGGCGCCAACCGCGCGCCCAAGGCGATCGCCGAACAGCTGGGCGATTACGCGACGCTCGGCCGCACGACCGCGAAGATGATTCCCGGCGCCGCGCTGGTCGAGTTCCCGGCGCTGGGCCACTCGCCGCAGGTCGAGTCGCCGAAGGAATTCCACGAGGCGCTGCTGAAGGGACTCGCCGCCCGATGAAGACCCGGAAATGGATCGACGCCTCGCCGACATCCCGGCGCGCGCGCCCGCTCAGCTGACCGGCAGGTTGCTGGGCGCCGTCTTCAGCGCCGGGGCGTGGGCCTTCTTGCGGTAGAGCTGCGCCGGCCGGTGGCTGCCGCCGCTGGTGAAGGCGCCGGGGATTTCCTCGATGACATCGAGCTCCTCGATGCGGCGGCGGAATCCGCGCTTGTCGAGCACCGCGCCGAGCACCTGCTCATAGGTGCGCTGCAACTCGCCGAGCGTGAACTGCGCCGGCATCAGGTGCACCGGCAGCGAGGAGTACAGCGTCTTCGACCGCACGCGCTCGACGGCGGTGCGCAGGATCTGCGCATGGTCGAAGGGCAGCGAGCGCAGGCCGTCGACCGGCGCCCAGCGGAAGCGCCCGCCCGACGGCTCGCCCACCGGCGCAGGCACGACCGCGTAGTAGCTCACCGACAGCGACCACCCGCGCGCATCGCGATGCATGCCGGAGAAGGTCCTGAGCTGCTCCAGGTAGGGCGAGACCACCCCCGCCTTGTCCCGCAAGATGCGCGCTGCGGCCTCGTCGGCGTCCTGGTCCTGGTCGGTGTGCACCCAGCCGCCGGGCAGCGTCCAGGCGCCGAGCGCCGGCGCCTTGTCGCGTCGTACCAGGCCGGCGTGCAACGCGCCGTCGAGCAGAGTGAGCAGCACGATGTCGACGGTGACGATGGGGCGTTCGAAGTCCACGGCGCCAAGCTTAGTGCGAAGGGGCACGAATTATGGGCGGTCACATCCTCAGACGTCAAACCGCTTCCTGGAACACAGGAAATACGCGGATACAAATCGTGGCTTCTGATCCGCCGATTGCGAACGCGACTTAGTGCAAACGAGCACGAAGAGCGGTATGCTGTCGCCACGACATCACAAAGACCGAAACGGAGTTCCCATGGACCGCCAAGCCCAACTGCTCATCGTCGATCCGCAGAACGACTTCTGCGACATCCCTGGCGCCGCGCTGCCGGTGACCGGCGCGGACGCGGACATGAAGCGCCTGGCCGCGCTGGTGGACCAGGCCGGCGACGCGATCGGCGACATCGTCGTGACGCTGGACTCGCACCCGGTCTACGCGATCGAGCGCCCGGCCTTCTGGCAACAGCCGGGTGCGGAGGGCGTGCCGCAGCCGGTCGCGCCATTCACGCAGATCCGCGCGGCCGACGTGCGCGAGGGCCGTTACGCCCCACGTAACCCGGCGCTGCGGGATGCGGTGCTGCGCTATCTCGACGCGCTCGAGGCCAGCCCGAGGAAGTACGTGCTGATGGTGTGGCCGACCCACTGCGTTGTCGGCACCTGGGGCCACAACCTGCATGGCGCGCTGGCCGACGCCTTGGGCCGCTGGGAATCGGCGCGCCTGCGCACGGTGGAGAAGGTGCTGAAGGGCCTGAATCCGATGACGGAGCAGTACAGCGCGGTGCGCGCCGAGGTGCCGGTCGACGGCGACCCGCGCACGCAGACGAATCAGGCGCTGGTGGACCGCATCGTCGACTTCCCCGGCCTGAGCTTCATCGCCGGCGAGGCCAGCAGCCACTGCGTCGCGGCGACGGCGGAAGACCTCTTCGTGGCGATGACGCCCGAGCGGCTCGCGCGCGTCGTGCTGATCGAGGATGCGATGAGCGCGGTGGGCGGCTTCGAGGCCGGCGCCTCGGCTTTCGTCGAGCGCGCCCGCGCGCTGGGCGTGCGGACGATGACGGCGGCGCAGGCGCTCGGCCTGCTCTCTGCCTGAGCGGGGTGGCTTCATGAACGACACGCCTGTCATCCGCTCCCTGCTGGAGACCGATCTCTACAAGTTCACGATGTGGCAGACGCTGCTGCATGCGTTTCCGGCCAACGATGCCGAGTACCGCTTCGTGTGCCGCAACACGCCCGCCTTCCCGCTGAGCGAGCTCTGCGAGGCGGTCAACCGCGAGCTCGACCACCTCTGCACGCTCGGCTTCAGTGACGAGGAACTCGCCTACCTGGGCGGGCTGCGCTTCATGAAGGCCGACTTCATCGACTTCCTGCGCATCTTCCGTTTCCAGCGGCGCTTCATCGAGGTGCGGCCGGGCGAGGAAGCCGAGGCCGGACAGCTGGTCATCGTCGCCAAGGGGCCGCAGGTCCACGTGATGGGCTTCGAGATCTTCGTGCTGGCGATCGTCAACGAGCTCTACTTCCGCCGCCTGTGCGCGGGCCGCGAGCGCGAGGTGCTGGTCGAGGGCCGCGCGCGGCTCGCAACGAAGGCGGCCCGCCTGCGCGACTACGCCGCGGCCGTGCCCGCGACGCTGGGCGCCGAAGCCCATCCCTTCGAGTGCTTCGACTTCGGCTTGCGCCGCCGCTTCTCCGGCGCCTGGCACGACGAGGTCGTCGCCACGCTCAAGCGTGAGGCCCCGCAGGTCTTCAAGGGCAGCTCCAACGTGGCGCTGGCGCGGCGTCACGGGCTGGTGCCGATCGGCACGATGGCCCATGAGTACCTGCAGACCTGGCAGGCGGTGGGCGTGCAGCTGCGGCTGTCGCAGCGGGCGGCGCTGGAGGGATGGGTGCAGGAGTTCCGCGGCGACCTCGGCATCGCGCTGACCGACGTGATCGGCATGGACGCCTTCCTGGCCGACTTCGACCTCTACTTCGCCAAGCTCTTCGATGGCCTGCGGCATGACTCGGGCGATCCGGTCGAATGGGGCGAGAAGGCGCTCGCGCATTACGCGGCGCTGCGCATCGACGCGCGGACCAAGCGACTGGTGTTCAGCGACGGGCTCGACACCGACGAGGCCTTCCGCTTGCATGCGCACTTCGCCCGGCGCGTGCCGGTCGGATTCGGCATCGGCACGCACCTCACCAACGACCTCGGGCCCAAGCCGCTGAACATCGTCATGAAGCTGGTGCGCTGCAACGGCCAGCCGGTGGCCAAGCTGTCCGATGCGCCCGGCAAGACGCTGTGCGACGACCAGACCTTCCTCAACTACCTGCGGCAGGTCTTTCGAGTGAGGGCCAGCTGAGGAGCGAAGTCATGCTCAAGATCACCATCGCGCAAATCAATCCCACCATTGGCGACCTCGAAGGCAACCTGGCGCTGCACCTGGACGCGGCGCGCCGCGCCCGGCACGACGGGGCGGACCTGGTCGTCTTTCCGGAGCTGTCGCTGACCGGCTACTACCCGGCCGACCTGCTCGACGACGAAGACTTCCGCGAGCGCCTCGACCGCGCGATGGCGGCGCTGCTGGCGGCCACGCGCGAGGTGAGCTCGCTGCACTGGGTTGTCGGCGCGCCGACCCGCAACCCGGGCGCCGGCAAGGCCTTCCGCAATTCGCTGCTGGTGATCCGCGACGGCGAGCTGCTGCTGGACTATCACAAGCAGCTGCTTCCCACCTACAACGTCTTCGACGAGCGCCGGCACTTCGAACCCGGGCCGGACGTCGCCCGCGTGCTGCGCATCGGCGGCGCGCAGGTGGGCTTCATGATCTGCGAGGACGGCTGGAACGACGACGGCAAGGACTACACCGTCAATCCGTTCCAGCGCCTGGCGGATTCGGTGCCCGACCTGATCGTGTCGATCAACGCCAGCCCCAGCCACGTCGGCAAGCGCGAGCTCCGCCACGAGGTCTTCCGCGCCGCCTGCTGGCGGCATCGGCTGCCGCTGGTTTTCGTCAACCAGACCGGCGGGCACGACCAGCTGGTCTATGACGGCGCATCCTTCGCGATCGAGCCCGAGCCGGGCGTCGTCTTCGAGGCCCGGCGTTTCGAGGAGCAGGTCGTGACCCTGGGCTTCGAGGTCGACCGCGGCCACTTCGCGTCGCTCGACGGCGGCGCGCTGCCGCCGGCGGCCACCGGGCTGGACACGATGGCCTTCTATCGCCGGCAGATCGTGCTGGGGCTGCGGGACTACGCGCGGCGCTGCGGCTTCGAGCGCGTCGTCGTCGGCGCGTCCGGTGGCATCGACTCGGCGCTGACGCTGGCGCTGGCCGTCGAGGCGCTGGGCGCGGACCGGGTCATGGCCATCACCATGCCGTCGCGCTTCTCGTCGAGCGGCAGCGTCGACGATTCGAAGGCGCTGTGCGATCGGCTCGGCATCGCGCTCGAGGTCTGCCCGATCGAAGACATCGTCGGCCAGGTCGGCGAGACCCTGGCCGCCAGCACGCTGGCACTGCGACCGTCCGGCCTGGCGCTCGAGAACCTGCAGGCGCGGGTGCGCGGCACGCTCTTGATGACCGTGTCCAACGCGCGCGGCCACCTGCTGCTGACCACCGGCAACAAGAGCGAGATCGCTGTCGGCTACTGCACGCTCTACGGCGACACCAACGGCGGCCTCGGCCTGATCGGCGATCTCTACAAGACGGAGGTCTTCGCGCTGAGCCGGCATCTCAACGAGGTGGCCGGCCGGGAGCTCATTCCCGCCGCCATCCTCGACAAGCCGCCGAGCGCCGAGCTGGCGCCCGACCAGCGCGACACCGACAGCCTGCCGCCCTACGAGTTGCTGGACGAGGTGCTGAAGCTGCTGATCGAAGGCGAGCGGCTGGCCGCCGACGAACGCGCCGCGGCCGAGGCGGCCGTCGCCGCGCTGCGCGGAAGCGACGAAGGTCAGGCGCTGCTCGCGCGGATCAAGGGCATGATCGCGCGCAACGAGTACAAGCGCCGCCAGGCGCCGCCGATCGTGCGGCTGCGCGCCCGGACCTTCGGCAGCGGCCGGCAGTTGCCGATCGCGGCGCGGCACTATTGAACCGAAGCGCCGATGACCGCATCGGCGCGCGTCGAATCCCAGGGAAAGGACAAGGCATGACCCGCAAGACCGTCGCCGTGGTGGTGGGCCGTTGGCAGCTGGTGCACCAGGGGCAGGAGGCGCTGTTCCAGGCGGCCTTCGGCTTGGCGGACGAGGTGATCGCGGTGCTGGGCTCCTCGCACAGGGCGCGTGATCCGCGCAATCCCTTCGTGCATGAGGAGCGCCGCCAGATGCTGCTGGCCAACCTGAGCGAGGCGCAGCGGCAGCGGCTGCACGTGCTGCCGGTGCGCGACTACTTCGACGACCGGCGCTGGAACGCCGCCGTGACCCTGGGCGTGCGAGCGCTGGCGGGCGAGGAGGCCGACATCGTGCTGGTGGGCCATCGCAAGGACCATACCAGCTACTACCTGAACAACTTCCCGCGCTGGCGGCAGCAGCTGGTGGACCGCCTGGCCGATGTCGACGCCACGGCGATGCGGCAGGTGTTCTTCGAGGCCGATGATCCGGACGCGGCGCTGACCGTCATGACGCCCTACGTTAGCGCGCCGGTGCGCGCATGGCTGCAGGCCTGGAGCCGCCTGCCCGAATACGCGCGGCGCAAGGCCGAGCATGCCGCGGTGGCGAGTTATCGGAAGAAGTACACCGCGGTTGCGTACATGACCGGCGACGCGGTGGTGACCGTCGGCGACCATGTGCTGCTGGTGCGGCGCAAGGGCCCCTTCGGCGAGGACCTCTGGGCCGTGCCCGGCGGCCACCTCGACCGCGGCGAGAAGCTGGTGGCCTGCGCGATCCGCGAGCTGATCGAGGAGACGCGCTTTCCCTTGCTGCCGGCCTCCATCCTCGCGGCGCTGCACGGGGTCGCCACCTTCGAGGACCCGCTGCGCAGCGCGCGCGGCCGGCTGATCACGATGGCCCACCACTTCAAGTTCCCGGCCATGGGCACGCTGCCGGAGGTCGTCGGCTGCGACGACGTGAAGGAGGCGCGCTGGTTCCATCGCGATGAGTTGGCGGCGATGGAGTCGCGCCTGTTCGAGGACCACTTCGTGATCCTCGATCACTTCCTCGGGCTGATCGAGGACTGATCGGGACCGATCGGGGCGCGGGTCAGAACGGCAGGCCGATGTAGTTCTCGGCCAGCACGCGGCGGGCCGCCTCCGACCCGAGGACGTAGTCCAGCTCCGCCTCCTGCAGCTTGGCCTGGAAGGCCGGTTCCTGGTCGAAGTTGTGCATCAGGCTGGTCAGCCACCAGGAGAAGCGCTCGGCTTTCCACACGCGGGCCAGGCCGCGGGCGGAGTAGTGGTCCAGTCCGGCATCGCTGCGCTCGCGGTAGTGCTCGATCAGGGCCTGCGACAGGTAGCGGACGTCGGAGGCCGCGAGGTTCAGTCCCTTCGCGCCGGTCGGCGGCACGATGTGGGCCGCGTCACCGGCCAGGAACAGGCGGCCGAAGCGCATCGGCTCGGCGACGAAGCTGCGCAGCGGCGCGATGCTCTTCTCCAGCGACGGACCGGTGACCAGCGCGGCCGCCGCCTCGGGATCCAGCCGCAGACGCAGCTCGTCCCAGAAGCGGGCATCGGTCCAGTCCTCCACGCGCTCGCCCAGCGGCACCTGCAGGTAATAGCGGCTGCGGGTCGGCGAGCGCATGCTGCACAGGCTGAAGCCGCGCGCATGGCGGCTGTAGATCAGTTCGTCGGCCACCGGCGGCGTGTCGCTGAGCAGGCCCAGCCAGCCGAAGGGATAGACCTTCTCGTAGAGGCGGATCGCGTCCGGCGGGACGCTCGCGCGGCACACGCCGTGGAAGCCGTCGCAACCGGCGATGAAATCGGCATGGATCTCGACCGCCTCTCCGCGCACCGTGCATCGCCCGCGGGGCGTCGCGGTGTGGAAGCCGTCGATGCGGACCTCGGCCGCCTCGTACAGCGTGGGCAGCCCGGCGGCGTCGCGCGCGGCCATGAGGTCGCGGGTGACCTCGGTCTGGCCATAGACCAGCACCCCATGCCCGCCGGTGAGCTGGCGCAGGTCGATGCGGTGCCGCACGCCGCCGACCGCCAGCTCGAAGCCGTCGTGGACCAGCCCCTCGGCATGCATGCGGGCGCCGACGCCGGCTTCGTCCATCAGGTCGGCGGTGCCTTGCTCCAGCACGCCGGCCCGGATGCGCGAGAGCACGTGGTCGGCGGTCTGGCGCTCGACGATCAGCGTGTCGATGCCGGCGCGGTGCAGCAACTGGCCCAGCAGCAGGCCCGAGGGTCCGGCGCCGACGATCAGCACCTGGGTTCGCAAGGTCTTCATGGCAATCCGGCCTTCTGGCGAGGCGCGTGGTGTTGTCTCCGATGGGCGCAGCCTACGGCGCGGACGATCCGCGGTGAATGGACGGCGCCGACGCGCGCTTGCACAATCCGAACCTATGCCCGAATCGCGCCCGAAGTCCTCTTCCCGATCACGCGCCGGCGCGACGCCGGTGTATTCCCTCTACGGCGAGGAAGTACAAGCACCCGCTCTGGACGGGCTGCACCTCGAATCGATCGCCGAGCGCAGCCGCTTGCACAATTGGGAAATCCAGCCGCATCGGCATGGCGCGCTGGTGCAGCTGCTGCTGATCGAGCGCGGCCGGGTCGTGGTCCGCATGGACGAGGACGAGCGCGAACTGCGTGCGCCCGCGCTGGTGTGGGTGCCGGCGCTGGCGGTGCACGGCTTCCGCTTCGCACCGGAGACGGAAGGGCTGGTCGTGACGCTGGACCAGGGCCGGCTGCGGGACTTGCTCGATCACCTGCCGGACTTGCTGGAGAGCCTCGCCGAGCCGCGGTTGGTGCCGCTGGAACGCGGCGCGACGGTGACGCGCGCGCTGTTCGCGGTCGGCCATGGGCTGAGGGAAGACTACGCCGGCGCGGCGGCCTGGCGCGGTCCGGCCCTGGACCACGCGGTGGCGCTGCTGGCGACGCAGGCGGCGCGTTTCGGCGCCGCGGAGCCGGCGACCCATGCGGCCGGCGAGGGCCGCGCCTTGCAGCACCTGGCCCGCTATCGCGAGCAGGTCGAGCGCCACTACCGGCGCCAGCCGCCGGTGGCCGAGCTGGCGGCGCCGCTGGGCATCACGCCGACGCAGCTGAACCGGCTGTGCCGCCGCCATCTGCACTGCTCGGCGCTCGCCGTCCTGCACCAGCGCGTGCTGCTGGAGGCCAAGCGCGAGCTGGGCTACACCAACCTGATGGTCCGTCAGATCGCCGACGGCCTGGGCTTCGCCGACCCGGCCTACTTCACGCGCTTCTTCCTGAAGCACACCGGGCGCGCGCCGACCGAATGGCGCGAGCACGGCGGCGGACGCTGACGGCCGCGGCCGCTGATGACGGACGCGTGCCGTCGCGGCGGATCACAGGCCCAGGTCGCTCAGGCCGGGATGGTCGTCGGGACGGCGGCCCTGCGGCCAGAAGAACTTGCGGTCCGCGGCCTGGATCGGCTGATCGTTGATGCTGGCGTGGCGGTGGGTCATCAGCCCTTGCGCGTCGAATTCCCAGTTCTCGTTGCCGTGGCTGCGGAACCAGTTGCCGGCGTCGTCACGCCATTCGTAGGCGAATCGAACGGCGATGCGGTGGCCCTCGAAGGCCCACAGTTCCTTGATCAGGCGGTAGTCCAGTTCACGCGTCCACTTGCGCTCCAGGAAGGCCTGCGCCTGCGCGCGGCCGCGCGGGAACTCGGCGCGATTGCGCCACTGCGTGTCCGGGCTGTAGGCGAGCACGATGCGCGCCGGGTCGCGGCTGTTCCAGGCGTCCTCGGCCAGACGGACCTTCTGGATCGCGGTGTCGCGGGTGAACGGGGGCAGGGGCGGGCGGGAGTCCATGTCGTTGGCCTTTCATTGGGAGACATCAGGTAGACAGGTCTGTCTACGTCGGCATTCTGTCGGAGGTAGACAGGTCTGTCTACAATAGCCGCATGAACGACATCGATGGCAGCGTGGACATCGGCGAGCTGCCCGCCCGCGATCGCATCCTGCGCACCGCCCACGACCTGTTCTATGGCGAGGGCATCCGCGCGACCGGCATTGACCGCGTGATCGCCGCGTCCGGCGTCACCAAGGTCACCTTCTATCGGCACTTCCCCAGCAAGAACGACCTGATCGTGGCCTACCTCGACATGCGGCACGCGCGCTGGATGGCGTGGTTCAGCGAGGCGCTCGCTCGCCACGGCGACAGGCACCCGGGCGCGCTCGCGCTGGTGCCGACGATGGGTGAATGGTTCCGTGGCGGGGCCCTGGGCGACTACCGCGGCTGCGCCTTCCTCAACGGGGTGGGCGAGATGGGACCCGCGCTGCCGGAGGTGGTCGAGATCACGCGGCGCCACAAGCAGGACATGACGGACGCGATCGCCGGGCGCTTGCCCGCTTCGCGGCAACGCCGGAAGCTGGCGGCCGCGCTTGCCCTGGCCGTCGATGGCGCGATCGTGCAGGCGCAGTTCGCGGACGATCCCGCGCCGGCGCTGAAGGGCCTGCAGCTGATCGTCGAGTCGCTGACCGGCGATACCGCCTGACGAGCGGGGAGACGCGCGTCCGACGCCACCGTTGTGGGGGCTGCCTCATTCCGCAGCACCGCAATCATTTCCTTGCCGTGACAAGCACTTGCGACATCCGTGCGCGGGCAGCCAACAGAGTTGTCCACAGCAGCCGTGGACAGACTGACCCGCCGGTGCACAACCGGTGGGCACTGTGAGCAACTCCAGGACGGGAACGTGGCTTGCTCAAGGTTCCCGGCCCGGCCGTCAAGACCTGACGCTCGTCAATCGCCCCGCTCGCCGGCCTGCCTGTTTTTAAGGCGAAGCAAGAATTTCCCTGGCATGACAAGAGCTTGCGTCGCTCCTGCAGCGGCAGCCAACAGGCTTGTCCACAGCGCGCGGGGATAGCCGCAGCACCGTCGCAGGTCGTTCCGTATGGCTCATTCGGATCACTGCCTCATTTCGCGGCAGTGCAATGAATTCCGTGATGAATCAACGGCTTGCACCATCCCTGCCCGTTGAGCCAACAGACTTGTCCACAGAAGTCGTGGACAGTGCCGTCGGCGGCGAGGCGGGGAGGCTCAGCCTGGCCTCCAGGCCCCCACCCGGGCGGTTGCGGAGGGAGAGGTGTCCCCCCATCGCGGTGGCGAGTTGCTGGGCGATGGCCAGCCCGAGCCCGGTGCCGCCGGTCTCGCGATTGCGGGAGGTTTCCAGCCGGTGGAAGGGTTTGAAGACTTCGCCCAGTTGGTCCTCCGGGATGCCGGGCCCCCGGTCCAGCACGGCGATGGTCAAGCGCGGGGCCGGGCCTTGCGCGTCATCGCGCCGGACCTGGATCTCCGCCGCGCCGCCGAAGGCCAGGGCGTTGTCGATCAGGTTGACCAGGATGCGCTTGAGCGCCTGCGGCGGCGCCACGATGGGCGCGCCCGCCGCGCCGTCGAGCGTCACGGATTCGCCGGCGTCTTCGTAGTCACCGACGATGCTCGCCAGCAGCGCGTCGGTGTCCAGGCGCGCGGTCGGCTCGGAAGTCCCGTGCAGCGTCCGCGCGTAGGTCACGCCTTCACGGACCAGCGCGTGCATCGCGTCGAGGTCCTGCCGGAACTTGTCGCGCAGCGCCTCGTCGGCCATCAGGTCCGCGCGCAGCCGCATCCGCGTGATCGGCGTCTGCAGGTCGTGCGAGATCGCCGCCAGGATCTCCACCCGCTCGGCGGTGTAGCCGGCGATGCGCTGCTGCATCGCGTTGAAGGCGCGCGCGGCATGGGCCACCTCGGCCGGGCCGTCCTCGGCGATCAGGCGCGGCGTGAGGTCCGGGCCGAGATCGTCGGCCGCGGTCGCCAGCGCGTTCAGCGGCCGCGTCACCAGCCGCACCGCCATCCAGGTGCAGAAGGTCAGCACCACCAGCTGTGCCACCAGCACCCAGGTGACCCACTCGGGGATGGGCATGTCGACGCGGCGCGCATGCACGGTGACGGCGGTGCCGTCGCCCAGGCGGACCAGCAACTGATAGCGCCGCGCGCCGACCTGCGCGACGCGCTCGATGCGGAAGGGCCGCAACGCCTGCGTCAACGCGTCGACGAACGCGCCGCTGAATTCGGTGTGATCGACCGGTCCCGCCTGCGCATCAATCTCGTCGGCGAGCGCGAAGCGGAAGTTGGGCCGCTCCAGGCGGTTCAGCCACGCGGCTCGCTCGGCGGGCGGCAGGCGGTCGAGGACGGCGACGCCGGTGGCGATGTCGCGCTCGATGCCCGACATCATCAGCGAGCGCAGCGCCATCGAGCGCTCCTGCCGGATCGCGACGTAGGCCAGCGCCTGTGCGATCGCGATGCCCAGCACCATCATCCAGAACACGCGCGCGAAGAGCGTGCGGGGCCCGAAGCGGCGCGGTCGCGGCGGCGGGTTCGCGCTGGCGCCGCCCGGAGCGCGGAGGGCGCTCATGTCCGGTCGGCGGCCAGCGCGCGCTGCACGAAGTCCAGCCGGTCCTGGCCCCAGAACAGCTCGCCATCGATGACGTAGCTGGGGGCACCGAACAGGCTGGCATCGATCGCGCGCTGCGTGTTGGCGTCGTAGCGCGCGCCGATGTCGTCGGCGGCGGAGCGGGCCAGGCGCTCGGCGGGCAGGGCTTGCTCGCCCAGGATGGCGGTCAGCGTGGCGGCGTCGGCGATGTCGCGTTGCTGCTCCCAGACCGCACGCAGCAACGCGCCGGTCAGGCGCAGCGCCGCCTCCGCGCCGTCGGCCTCGTCGACCGCGATGATCAGCCGCGCCGCCGTATGCGGCACGACGGGAAAGAAGGTCGGCTCCACATGCATCGGCATGCCCAGATGGCGCGAGAAGCGCCGCAGCTCCAGCAGACGATAGGCCTGGCGCTGGGCGGGGCGCTGCGACAGCGGCAGGCCGCCGGAGACCGAGAACAGCTTGAGCAGGTCGATCGGGATCGGGCGCACCGTGGCGCCCGCCTCGCGCGCGATGGCGACGAAGCGCTCGTGGCCGAGGTAGGTCCAGGGGCTGTGGGGAGCGAGGAAGTAGTCGATGACGCGGCTCACGGGGATCTCCGATGCGGTGACGCTGGGGATGAGGTCGAAGGGCGGCGGCGGCGCCGCAGGCAGGTTTATAGGCGCGCGGCTCCGGTTTGTGGCGGGCTTTGTATGGGCGTGTATCCGCGTCCCGCACCGGAGACACAACATTGCCCCGGCCGACGCCACGCGGGCTGCGGGCCGCTACATTCCGGCTCATCCGTCCCCAGCGTTCCGCCTTCCACGCCCATGCAGACGACCGCGCCCACCCAGGACCATGTCCTGATCGTCGACGACGACCGCGAGATCCGCGTGTTGCTCACCACCTACCTGACCCGCAACGGCCTGCGCGCCACCGCCGTGCCGACCGGCCGGCACATGCGCATCGCGATGGAGACCGGCGGCCCCTTCGACCTGGTGATCCTGGACCTGATGCTGCCGGGCGAGGATGGCCTGTCGCTGTGCCGCGACCTGCGCGCCGGCCGGCACAAGGCGACGCCGGTCATCATGCTGACCGCGCGGGGCGACGAGGCCGACCGCATCCTTGGCCTGGAGATGGGCGCGGACGATTACCTGGCCAAGCCCTTCGCGGCGCGCGAGCTGCTGGCGCGGATCAAGTCGGTGCTGCGGCGCGCGCGCATGCTGCCGCCCAACATGCGCTCGTCGGACGAGTCGCCGCGACTGGCCTTCGGCGATTGGGTGCTGGACACGATCGAGCGTCACCTGGTCGATGCCCAGGGCACGGTGGTGCCACTCAGCGGCGCGGAGTACCGGCTGCTGCGCGTGTTCCTGGACCATCCGCAGCGGGTGCTGAGCCGCGACCAGCTGCTCGGCCTCACGCAGGGGCGCGAGGCCGAGCTCTTCGAGCGCTCGATCGACCTGCTCGTCAGCCGCATCCGCCAGCGGCTGCGCGACGACGCGCGCGAGCCCAAATACATCAAGACGGTCCGCAGCGAGGGCTACGTGCTGTCGATGGCCGTCGAGGGCCGCGATTAGGCCGGCTGCTTCAGCAGCGCCTGGATCTGCGCTTCGGTCTGCTGGTAGGCGCCCTCGCCGAAGTGGGTGTAGACGACCTTGCCCTGCTTGTCGACGAGATACAGCGCCGGCCAGTAGCGGTTGCTGTAGTTCTTCCACGTCTTGAAGTCGTTGTCCTGCGCCACCGGATGGGTGATGCCCAGCCGCGTGATGGCCTCCTTCAAGCCCGCCAGCGACTTCTCTTCCTCGTATTCGGGCGAATGCACGCCGACGACGACCAGCCCCTGGTCCTTGTACTTCTCATGCCAGGCCTTCACGTAGGGCAGGGCGTTCAGGCAGTTGATGCAGGTGTAGGTCCAGAAGTCGACCAGCACCACCTTGCCGCGCAGCTCCTCCATCTTCAGCGGTGGGCTGTTGACCCAGCTGTTGATGCCGGCGAAGGCGGGCGCCGGCTTGCCGGTCATGCCGCCGCCGCCCAGCAGCGAGGCGGCCGCCGCGTCGGTGGACATCGTCGGCAGCGAGAGCGCCACGGTGGCCGCGGCGGCGGCACCGGCCAGCGCCAGCGGGAGCAGGGAACGTCGGGAGATCGATCGCATGGGGAATCCTTTCCAGGCCAGCAGCGGGAGGCTGCGATGGAGCGGATTCTTCGAGCGCGGGCCGATGGGCGATACGGCTTTCGTATGCCCGTGTATCCGGCCTGGGAAGGAAAGACGATCCGATGCGCGAGGACACATCACCGCACTGGCGACAGCGACACATCGCCCCGCTTGAGCAATCGTGCGATCAGCGCAGCAGGTGCAGTGCCACGTCCGTGAGCTCGCGCTTGAAGCGGCCCGGGTCGTCCGGCAGCGGGGAGACCGCGCGCAGCACATGCGCATACGCCACCGTCTTGCTGATGCCTTGCATCAGCACCGAGAACAGCAGCGCCGGATCGCAGCGGCGCAGCTCGCCGGCATCCATCGCGTCGCTGAACAGCGGCAGGCAGACGGCGTGGAAAGGCCGCACCATCACGTCGACCAGCACGTTGAGCCGCTCGCCTTCCTCGGTCGCCGCCGTCGAGAAGAAGATGCCGATGTCCGGGTGCTCGAAGACGCGGTCGATGAACGCCAGCAGGCAGTGCTCGACCCGCTGCCGCGGTCCCAGCGACGCGTCGGCGCGCAGCGCCGCCGTCGTCTCCAGCATCGGCTCGAGGAGCTCCCTGATCTGCTCCACCACCGCGAGCCACAGCGCTTCCTTCGATCCGAAATGATGGGCGATCAGCGCCGGATCGACCTCGGCCTGGCGCGCGATCTCACGGACGCTGGTGGCTTCATATCCCCGCAGCGCAAAGGTGCGCCGCGCGACGCGCAGCAGTTCATCGGCGCCGCGGGCGCAATCCGCGCTCGGCCGTCCGCGACGCCGCGGCGCCCCGACGGTCCTTGGGGTCTTGTTCATGCGCAGGCTGCCTTTGTTATATTCATCACCCGTTGAATTATTTCAGGCTTCGACGCCGATTGTCGGCGGACGTGAAAGGCGGTGCGGCATGCACAGCAATCTGGCAAACGATCCAACGCGCGACGGTTGGCTGCGCACGGTGTCTTGGCTCGGGAACGGCGGCGTGCCCGATACGCCTCACCCCTCAACCTCCAAGGCCCGCTCCAACCGCAACCACGACAGCACCAGCCTCTCCCTGCGGCCTCCCCCCACCATCCACGTCCTCGACCGGCCCACGCCGCGCACCGCCGCCATCTCGTGGTCCGACGCAGGCGCCTGCCATTACGGCTATCAAATCTGGGACATGGTGCCGTCCAAACGCGATGGCATCTGCGTGCTCAGCGGCGCCAGCATTCGCGCGGGGGACCTCATCTACACACCGAGGGTCGATGAGCCGTCACCCATCAACGCAGGGGAAATGATCGCGGCGGCGTTTGTGGACGCTTGATCGGGAAGCACAGCGCGAGGAGCTCGGCGCTTGGCCGGGGCCGCCGGCGAAGCCGAAGCTCAGGGCGCCAACTCGCGACGCTCACCTTCGGCTCGCTCTGCTCAGACAGACGGCGCCCCAGTCAGATGACGAAGCTTCGGCTTCGCCGGCGGCCCCGGCCAAGCACCCGACGGACTGCGGTGGTCAGAGCAGGACGAAGAGGGACCAGACGACGATCGGGGCAATCACCGTCACGGCAGCGCCGTAGAGCAGCAATATGCGGAAGAAGCGGTCGCGGTCCATGCCCTTGGCATTGGCCAGCACCAGCGCACCGTTCGTCGAGAAGGGGCTCACGTCGACGATCGTCGAGGACACCGCCATCGCAGCGATGAAACCAATCGCCATGCCGGCGTTGTCTCCCGTCAGGAACGGCACACCGAGCGGAATCAACGAGCCCAGCACCGCCGTCGACGACGCGAAGGCCGACACCACCGCGCCCACGAAACACAACAGCAGCGCAGCCATCAGCGGCGACGTCAGGTTCGCGACACTGTGACCGACGTAGTCGATCGTCCCCATCTTCTCCATCACGCCCACATACGTGCTCACGCCGACGATCAACATGATCTCCGGCCACGACACCTGGCCCAGCGCACTCTTCTGCAACCGTGGCTGCATCAGGCTCAGCACCAGGCCAATCGTGATCGACACGAAACCGATGTCCAGCTTGTAGCCCAGCGTCAGCACCGCCAGCAGCACCAGGCCCAGCGCCGTGATGACCTGATGCACGCTCGTGGCCTGGAAAGTCTGCGTCTGCACCTGGCCCAGCATCGACGAACGACTCGCCGCGACACGCCGCCCTTCACCATACGACTCGGCCTCCGCACCGCCGAAGACCTGCGGCCCACCCTGCGGGCGCGCCACCGGAGGAATCGGCGCCAGCTCGCCGTCCTCCTCGACACGGCCCCGTCGCATCAGCTTCAAACCGCCCAGCGCCACGAACAGCCCCAGCGCCACCGCGAAGTTCACGCCGAAGCTGGCCAGCATGGTGGTGACCTCGCTGAGCGGCAGCCCCGCCTTCGCGACGATCTTGTTGGTGATGCCGCCGTAGATGCTCATTGGCGAGAACCCACCCGCCTGCGCGCCGTGGATCACCATCAGGCCCATCATCAGCGGATGGATGCCGTGGCGGGCCGCGAAGCCCAGCGCGATGGGCGCGATGATCGCCACCGCCGCCGGGCTCACCGCACCAACCGAGGTCAGCAGCGCCGCCACCAGGAACATGATCCACGGGATGGCGGCGATGCGGCCCCGCACCGCGCGCACGGCCAGTCGCACCAGCCAGTCGATCGTGCCGTTGTTCTGCGCGAGGGCGAAGAGGTAGGTGATGCCGGCGAGCGTCAGGAAGAGCTCGGCCGGGAAGCCGGCCATGATCGCTTTCGCGCTCATGCCGGCCACCAGCGTGCCCACCAGAAATGCGCCGACGAAGGCGAGCACGCCCATGTTGATGGGCAGGGCGGTGGCCACCACGAACATGGCCCCGAGCGGAAGGATCGACATCCAGTGTGTGGTCATCGCTGTCTCCTGTTGAGGCGGTCCGGCATGTCGAGCACCGGCCGCTCCGTTCTTCATCGGTTTCTCATCGGGTCGCACGGTATCCAGCGCGCGAGCCTGCTTCAATCAAGCTCCCAAGCGGACCGTTACGCGCGCCGCAACGATCGAGGGTGAACCCGCGCGCAGGTCGCCGCTCACCGCTCACTGCTCGCATGTCGCATCGCCGACCGTTGACCGTCGACCGTCGACCGCTGGCTGCCATTCGCTGATCCCCGCTCAGGTGTTGCAACGCTCGATCCACGCGATCACACCGTCGACGGTGCGGAACTCGTCCGCCGACCGCGCGGGGATCGCCGGATGACGCCGCTGCCAGAGCCGAGCAAGCGCCTGGCCGCCGCCGATCTCCAGCACGCACGACGGCGCGCGCGCCGCCAACTGGTCCATCACCGCATCCCATCGCACCGTCGTGGCGATCTGCCGCGACAGCCCGTCACGCGCCTGCTCGGCGGTCCAACTGCGATTGCCGTCGCTGTCGAACACCGGCAGCGTGGGCGCGTCGATCGCCGCGCCTGCCAGCTCGACGGCGAAAGCCTTGGCGGCTGTCCGCATCAGCGGTGTGTGCGATGCCACCGTGACCGCCAGGCGCGTGCAGCGCGCGCCGCGTTCAGTCAGCGCGGCTTCGGCCGCGTCGAGCGACCCGTCCGACGGAGGCATCGCCCCAGGTCCGTGTGCATGCGAGTCGCTCAGCGGCCCGCCGATCACCACCGAATCCTCGCCATTGCGAATGGCGACGGTCACCGCCGAGCCGTGCAGGAGTTCGTCCACCGCGGCTGCGCCGAGGCCGGTGACGCCGCACAGGCCACCGCGTCCCACGCTGCCCGCGGCATCCATGAGCGCGGCCCGACGCGCCGCCAGCGCGACCGCTCGCTCTGGACTGAACACGCCGGCCGCCGCACAGGCGGCAAGCTCGCCGACGCTGTAACCGGCGAGGGCGTCGACCTCGATTGACGCGACGCGCAATGCCGCATGGAGTTGAGTCCAGGCCGACACTGCGGTCGCGGTGATCAGCACCTGCGCATGTCGGTTCGCGTGAGCCCATGCCTCGTCGGCGAGCGCGCCTCGCCAGTCGTCGACGTCGAGCCGTGCCGCCATCGCGGCGATCGCCGCGTCATACCGCAACCACGGCAGCATCGCCGGATGTTGGTGGCCTTGCCCGCTGAAGACGATCGCGACGCTCACGAGCACTGCCCGAGGTGTTCACCGGCCGTCGACCGCATCGACCGCATCGACCGCGCCGATGCGAACCATCCAACAGACGGCGGCCAGCATGTCGGCGGAGCCGCCGGGCGATAGCCGGCGCACCTCGAATTCCTGACCGAGTGCCTCAGCCCGTGCGGTGGCAAAGGGATGCGCGGCGCCGCCGTCGGCGAGGAATCCGCGCGCCGTCTGCTGCGCGAATCGCAGACCCTCCAGGCCGCCGCGATGCGCGAGGTTGCTGTCGTCGAGGGCAGCCATCAAATGGAAGAAGGTGTCGAGCTGTGCGCGCTCGTGCGACAGGCCGCGCGTGCGCGCCGACCGCATCGCGGGCACGCCCACGTCGAAGACAGCGGGAAATCCGAGCGCCGCTTCTTCCGACGCACTGCGAAGCCCGTGCCGCCGCGCGGCCATGCCGCCGGGCAACATCGACGGACGCTGCGCGCGCCGATGCAGCGCCGCGCCCCAACGCTCGTCGAGCATCGCCCGCAGCGCCGCCGGCGTCAGCGGTCGGCCGGCGGCGATGAGCGCGCCAGCACTCGCGCACAGCAGCCCCAGCAGGAAGATCGCGCCGCGATGGGTGTTGATGCCTCCGGTCGCCGCGAGCATGCGGGCCTCGGCCTCGATGCCGGCTCGCTCCAGGGCCTCGAAGTCCGCGCCGGCCATGCCCAGCCTGGCGATCCGGACGAAGTAGCCGCGCAGCGCGGCGATGCTGCGAAAGAAGGTCCTCGCGTCCATGTCGTCATGGCTGCCGTTGCTGATCAGGGTGACTAGACCCGGTTTGGGCGACAGCGCCAGCTCGTCGTACAGCGCGGCTGCGGCGGCGCGGCCGAGGTCGCGGGCCACGGGCGCCAGGATCGCGTCGGCGTCGCGTGGGCGCCGGCCCAGCGGCCTCTGCTGCGCTGGCGCGCTCATGCCGCCACCTTCATGTCGCGGACGATCTCGCCCAGATCGCTGGCCAGTCGACTGCCGCTGACGGTCTTTACCAGGATCGAGCGGCTGCCGCCGGCGCGCCAGGTCAACCACTCGCGCCACGACACCGCGGTGTCGCCGTCGAAGATCAGCTCGCCATCAAGCCTCAGCCCGGGGATCTCGGTGCGCGCGAGCAACGCGGCGATCGTGTCGGCCTGGGCCGCATCCTGGACGCCCACCCAGAGGTCCACATCCGAATCCGCACGCACATGCGCCATGCCGGTCAAGGCCTGCCAGCCGTAGCTGCCGTAGACGCGCGACTGGACGCCGTCCGCAGCGGCGGACCGGCACAGCCGATCCCACGCGGGCCGCGCCGCGGCGGGCAGCAGTTTGGTCAGCGCGCGCGCGACGGGGAACTCGTCGAAGAACAGCACCTCGCTCCGCGTGAGCATCACGCCAAGCCGGCGGGATTCCCAGCGCAGCGGCGCGGACAGGCCCGTCGCGATGCCGCCAGCGGTCGAGTCGACGGCCGGGCCGGCGTCGCAGCGCTGCTGCGTGACCACCAGCGGCAGGCCACGCGCGGCCCACAGCATCATGCATTCCCGCTCGACCGTGTCGCGAGCGCCCGCGCGCAGGCGCTCCCAGGCCGCGGGCGACGGATGCACGAGTTGATGTCGATGCAGGCGGGTCATGGCGCCTCCAGCACGCGGTCCATCACGGCCGCAGCGAGCCGGCGACCGCCGCGCTGTGCGCCATCGAGCGCACGGCGGTCCTCGGTCGGCGCATCGGCCAGCGCCTGGCGCAGCGCGGCCCGCAGGTCGCCGGTCCACACGCGCCGCACACCGCCCATCGCGACGTAGTTCTCGACGCCCGGCGCGAAGACCGGGTTGGTCCGGGACAGCCCGGTCAGCATCGCCTCCGGCAGCTTGGTCACCCGCGACATCGCTGGAATGCGCATCACGCGGATCTCCGCCTGCGGCAGCGCATCGCAGGCGTCGGCGATCAGGCCCGACGTGATGAAGCCGCCCGACAGCGCCTGGTCGTAGACCAGGCCCAGCACGCGATGCCCGCGCCGGCGCGCGAGGTCGATGCTCATGCCCAGATGGGCCATCGCGCGGTTGATGCCCAGCAGCTCATCGCGCCGCCGCAACTGCTGTCCCTGGGTGTCGATCAACAGCAGGATCGGCCGGCCCGGATGGCGGGCCACGGTGTCCAGCACCACGCGCGCCTGCGCCAGTGCGAGCCGAACGCCGATCGGCGCATGCCCGGTCGTGCCGACGACGGTCAGCGGTTCATCGTCGAGCGCGACTTCGCCGTGCAGCAGCTCGCCGTCCAGCGTCAGCCCGCGGTCCGAGCCGAACAGCGCCTCGGCCAAGGTCTTCCAGTCCATGTTCGAACTCCTTTGCGGTTCAGCGGTTTATCGGCACGTCGGCACATCGGCACATCGGCACATCGGCTCAGCGGCACATCGGCTCAGCGGCACATCGGCTCAGTGGTTCTCGGGGACGGCCGCGCCGGTGCGCAACGCAACGACCTCGGCCACGTCCAGGTCCGGCACGCTCGCGGCGTCCTCGACACCCAGCCGGCGCCACAGCGCCAGCGCGTCGTCGCCGGAGACCGGCGCATCGAGCAGCGCCAACCGCCGCGCCAGCAGCGCGTGTTCCGCCTCGAGTGCCTCTAGCGTCACGGCGCGCGCCGTGGGCAGCGCGTCCATGGCGTAGATCGCCGCGCGGCGGAACGCGGCGACCTCGTCCTCCACCAGCGCGTCACAGTCGCCGCTTAACCAACGATGCTTGCCGCCCGTGGTGCGCCAGACCAGCGCGCGATCGCGCGCGTCGAATTCCTCGACCCCATGGGACGCCTCGATGACCTCCGGCCCCGACATCGCCAGGCGGCCGAGGTCGCTCATGACGACGAAATCGGTGCAGCGCGCCACGATCCCCATGCCACCGAAGCAGCCGTTGGCCGCGCCGATCAACGCGATCACCGGGATGCCGGCATCGCGCGCATCGAGCACGGCGCGCATCACCTCGGAGACCGCGATCAAGCCCGCGTTGGCCTCGTGCAGTCGCACGCCACCGGAATCGAGCAGCAGCAGCACCGCGGCGGGCCGCTCCCGCAGTGCGCGGCGCAGCAGGCCGACGAGCTTGGCGCCATGCACCTCGCCGACGCCACCGCCCATGAAGGCGCCTTCCTGCGCGGCGACGAAGACGGTCCGTCCGTCGAGCCGCGCGCGGCCGATCGCCACGCCGTCGTCGAAGGCGGAGGGAACGCCAAGCTGCGCCAGGTGCGGACTCATCACGCGCTCGGCGGGCGGCAGCCATTCGTGGAAGCTGCCGGGATCGAGCAGCTGTGCAAGTCGCTCGCGCGCGCTGCATTCGGCGTAGGAGTTCGCGGCCACGGCGCTGGTGGACGCGGCGCTCGCGGCCACGGCGTTTGCGCGGGCGATGGGCGTCGTCGCCGTCATGGCCGCAGCTCCCGCACCGCCTGATCCAGGCGCAGGCTGACGACGGCGGGTGTGGCGCCCATGTCGTTGATGGACACCCGCACGCCGGCCAGGTCGTGGCGATGGTGGAAGTCGTCGAGCACCGCCTGCCAGACCGGCGCGAAGCCGCGCGCGGAGGTCTGCACATGCACCGCGCAGTCGCCGCCGTCCCCGGGCTCGAGCATCACCTCGAGGTTGCCGGAGCCGACCACGCCGACCAGCACCGGCGCGAAGGCCGGCACGGCGCGCGTGCCGGCGAAGCGGAAGTCCAGGGTCTCGAGACCCGGTGGGATGGCTGTCATGGGAGTCCTCGTCGTGGGGCGTGGCGTCGTGGCCGTCGGGGGCGTCTCGCGCGGTCCGGCGGCGTCACCAGTTGCGGAAGCGTTTCGGTGGTCGGTACAGACCGCCGGACGCCCGCACCAGGTCGCGCATGCCGCGCGCGGCCAGCAGGTTGCGCGTGGCGTCGCGCGGGTCGATGCCCAGGTCCTCGGGACGCCGGATGACGCCGCGCTCGCGCAGCTGCTCGACCGCGCGGCGGTCGCGGCCCAGGCCGACCGCGGTGTAGCCAGCCACGCCGCGGATCGCCTGTTCGCGCTCCTCGTCGTTGCGGCACAGCAGCAGGTTGGCGATGCCCTCCTCGGTGAGGACGTGGGTGACGTCGTCGCCGTAGATCATGATCGGCGGCAGGTCCATGCCGGCCTGGCGCTGCAGTTCCCAGGCGTCCAGGCGCTCGACGAAGGCGGGCTGCATGTGCTCGCGGAAGGTCTCGACCATCTGCACGACCAGCTTGCGCCCGCGCGGCGTCGCGGCCGCGCCGCTGCGATGGCTGCGGGCCTCCTCGCCGGCCTTCAGCCAGGCCGGGCTCGCATGCCGGCGCCCGCGCGCGTCGGCGCCCATGTTGGGCGCGCCGCCGAAGCCGGCGATGCGGCCCAGCGTCGCCGTCGAGCTGTTGCCCAGAAGGTCCATCTGCAGCGTCGAGCCGATGAACAGGTCGCAGGCGTAATGGCCCGCGGCCTGGCTGAACGCCCGGTTGCTGCGCAGGCTGCCGTCGGGCCCGGTGAAGAAGACGTCCGAGCGCGCGCGGATGTAGTCCTCCATGCCGAGCTCGGACCCGAAGGAATGGATGGACTCGACCCAGCCCGCCTCGATCGCCGGGATCAGCGCCGGATGCGGGTTCAGCGCCCAGTGGCGGCAGATCCTGCCCTTCAGGCCGAGCGATTCGCCGTAGGTCGGCAGCAGCAGCTCGATCGCGGCCGTGTCGAAGCCGATGCCGTGGTTGAGCCGCTGCACGCCGTACTCGGCGTAGATGCCCTTGATGGCCATCATCGCCATCAGGACCTGGATCTCGCTGATCTGCGCCGGGTCGCGGGTGAACAGCGGCTCGATGAAGTTGGGCGTGGGCGCCTGCACCACGAAGTCGACCCAGTCCGCCGGCACGTCGACGCGGGGCAGGGGCGTGCCGTCGGGCACCCGCTCGTTGACCTGGGCGATGACCAGGCCGCCGGAGAACGCGGTGGCCTCGACGATCGCCGGCGTGTCCTCGGTGTTGGGGCCGGTGTAGAGGTTGCCTTGCGCGTCGGCGGCGTGCGCGGCGATCAGCGAGACCTTGGGCGTGAGGTCGACGAAGTAGCGGGAGAAGAGCTCCAGGTAGGTGTGGATCGCGCCGATGCGCACGCGCCCGCCGGACAGCAGCTTGGCGAGCCGCGCGCCCTGCGGGCCGGAGAAACTGAAGTCCAGCTGGCTGGCGATGCCGCGCTCGAAGACGTCCAGGTGCTCGGGCAGGGCGAGCACCGACTGGACCATGTGCAGGTCGTGGATGCGGGCCGGGTCCAGCCGCACCAGCGCCTTGGCCAGGAAGTCCGCCTGCTTCTGGTTGTTGCCTTCGAGGCAGACGCGGTCGCCGGGCTTGAGCACCGCGTGCAGCAGGTCGACGATGGCGTCGGTCTCGACCTGCTTGCCGGTCAGGCGCGTGCCGAGCGCCTCGCGAGCCGCGCCGATGCGCGCGGCGCGGTCGCGGGCCTTGGTGTCCAGGTTGATGCGGTCCATGGGCACGGACGGTACGGGCGCCGCCGTGCCCGATCAATCAACCGCCGCGCCTGACGATTACGCGCAGCGGAATGATCGAGGCCGTCCGGGACGGCTCAGTGCCCGCCCAGGCGCAGCGTGCGGCTGGCGGCGAGCAGGGCCAGCAGGTTGGGGTCGCGCTCGCGGGCGCGGAGGAAGCACAGCGCGATGGTCTGGCGCACCGCGTAGCGTTCCTGGAGCGGGATCAGCCGGACGCTGGGCGGCAGCACGGCGCGCACGCGCCCGGGCAGCAGCGTGCAGCCGATGCCGCCGCCGACCAGGTTCATCAACGAGAAGATGTCGTTGGTCTTCATCACGATCTGCGGCTCGAAGCCGGCGATGCGGAAGGCGTCGACGAAGCGGCTGTAGGTAACGAAGCCTTCCTGCAGACTGACGAAGCGCTCCTCGGCGCAGTCCCGCAGGTCGATGGCGGCGAGCGCGGCGTAGGGCGACTGGGCCGGCGCGGCGAAGAAGACGTCGTCGTCGAAGAGGGCGTGGGTCTCGAGTTCCGGTGCGGACTCGGGCAGGCCCATGACGGCGGCGTCGAGCGTGCCGTCGCGCAGGCGCTGGGTGAGGTCGGAGTTGGAGCCCAGGATCAGCTCGGCCTGCACCTCGGGCTTGCGGGCCTTGAGCGCCATGATCATCGACGGCACGGTGCCGCTGGTCAGCGAGTACAGCGAGCCGATGCGGATGCGCTCGGCGCCGTAGCCGGCGATGGCGCGCGTGGCATTGATGCCTTCGTCCATGCGCTGCAGGATCTCGCGCGCGACGTCGGCCAGCGCATGGGCCGCGTCGGTGGGCTGCAGGTTGCGGCCCTCCAGCCGGAACAGCGCGCAGCGCGTGCCGGCCTCCAGCGAATGCAGCGCGCGGTGCACGCTGACCGCGCTCGTGCCCAGCCGCTCCGCGGCGCGCGCCAGGCTGCCGCTCTCCAGGAACGTGATCAGGATCTCGAGCTTGCGGAAGGTGATCTCTTCGCTGATGCGGGGGAGCATGGGTCAGGTGCCTTCGAAGGCGGATTTGACCGCGTCGATCAGACGCAGCTCTGCCAGTCGCTGAAACTCGATGTGGACGTCGGCCATCACGTGAGATCCGCTAGAGGATCAGGCATTTTGCTAGAGAAACCGCGCATCCGGAGAAATCCGCTATAGCGAGGTCTCCGGCTGAGGTCGGCCCATGATCGGAGCCGAACAGGACTCCAGCGCATCATCCAGCCGCGCCTGCCAGTACGCGGCCGTCGATGACGGGCCGGCGGCCTTCGTCAGCGCCTGCAGCGGCGCGACCAGCCGTGGATCGGCCAGCGCCTCCGCGGCATCCAGTTCATAGACATGGCAATCGGGCGTGAGCCGCTTGATCAGCGCTTCGACGATGCCGTCGTCACGCCGCCGGGCCAGGCCGACCAGCGCTTCCCCGCGCACGTCGAGGTCGGTGTCGTCGAGGTTGCGCCGCAGCGCCGCCCGGATCTCCGGCGAGTCCTCCATCCGCAGCGAGCCGAGCGCGAAGGTGGCCCAGTCGCGCACCTCGTCCGACGGGTCCGCGCTCAGGCGGATGAGCCCCGCGATCGTCTCGGGTTCCTCGTAGGACCCCAGCGCCACCGCGACCTGCCAGCGCATCCTGGCGTCGGGATGCGAGGCCAGTCGCAGCAGCGCCTGGACGCTCTCGCCATGCGGCCGCAGCCCCAGCCCGCCCACCGCCGCGCGGACCACGTCGTGATGCGGATCGGCCAAGCCGCGCAGCAGCAGGCGCTGCGTCTCCTCCTCGGCGTACAGGGCGAGCCCAGCCGGGGTGCGGCGACTGAGCTGCGCGGCGATCGAGACGCCCACGGCCCGTCGCCGGACGTTCGGGCTCGCGCACAGCGCGACGACCCGCGCCAGCAGCGCGGGCGATCCGCGTCGCTGCAGGGCTTCGATCGCGCGCCAGCCCTCGTCGGCGTGCCAGTGCCGCAGCGCATGGCGCAGCAGGCGGTCGACACCGAGGGACTTCCAGCGAGGGCGGGCGGTGCGCTTCATCGGTAGGGGACTCGCGGTCGCAGTGCCCCGACTCTACCGAGCCCGGCGCCGCGGGCCTGCCGCTCATCCGGGTGGCAAGGACCGCCGGCCTTCTGACGAGGCCGGCGGCCGCTCACCGCGTCGCGGTCTCCTCTTCGCCGGTCGGCAGGCGCAGGGCGCCGGTGTTGTAGTCGTACTCGAACACCTCGCCATGCCGCGCCCAGCTGACCGCCGTCTGCAGCACGGCGCCGGCCTCGGTATCGTCCAGGTGCTCGCTCAGCAGCCGCAGCACCGGCTTGTCGGGCATCTCGCCGCTGGGCTCCTGCTCCAGGCTGTGGCGGATGTGCGCGATCAGCGGCACGTGGGTGACCAGCTGCTGCCCGAAGAGATCGCGCCGCAGGCCATGCGAGCCCTCGACGTAGCGCCGGCCCAGCGAGGTGAGCTGCAGGTCGCCGCTGTCGAGCTGCGCCAGCCCCAGCAGCGCCAGCGCGTGCGCCACCGGCAGCAGCTCCGCGTCGGGCAGGCCGGCTTCCTCGCAGAGCTGCGGCAGGTCCGCGCGGCCGTCGAAGGGCGGATCGGCCAGCAGCTCCAGCAGGCCGTCCATGCGCGCCACGTCGGCGGCGGGCAGGCGCTCGGCCAGCGGGGCCGGGGCGACCGCCGCATCCACCGTGCCGGCCGCGCGCGTCGGGCGCGCCGCGCCGGCGGTCATCAGCGCGTAGACCTCGTCGATCAGCGCGCGCACGTCGGCGCTCTCGGGATCGCGCGGTCGCGGCAGCTGCACCGACAGCTGGCAGCGGATGCGTCCGGGATCGCTCGCGAAGATCAGCACGCGGTCAGCCATCATGACGGCCTCCTCGATGTTGTGGGACACCACCAGCATCGCCTGCGTCGGCATGTGCCCGCCGTCCCACAGCTCCAGGATGTCCTCCCGCAGCCGCTCGCCGGTCAGCACGTCCAGCGCCGAGAAGGCCTCGTCCATCAGCAGCACGTCCGGCTCCGTCACCAGCGCGCGCGCGATGCCGACGCGCTGCCGCATGCCGCCCGACAGCTCGCGCGGCAGGGCGCCCTCGAAGCCCGACAGGCCGATCAGCGCGATCGCCTCCTCGGCCTTGACCGCGCGTTCGGCCTTGGCCACGCCGCGCGCCTCCAGGCCCAGCTCGACGTTCTGCTGCACCGTCAGCCAGGGGAACAGGGCGAAGGACTGGAACACCATGCTGATGCCGCGCGCCGGGCCCGACAGCGGCTGTCCGCGATAACGGACCTGGCCGGCATCGGCCGGCACCAGGCCGGCCATGATGCGCAGCAGCGTGCTCTTGCCCGAGCCCGACTGCCCCAGCAGCGCGACGATCTCGCCCTCGCGCAGGTGGAAGTCCACGTCCGCGAGCACCGGCCGCGGATGCCCGTCGGCCGAGCGGAAGCGCTTGCCGACGCCATGGAGTTCGATGATGGATGCGGTCATGCGGTGCTCCTCACAGATGCATGCGGTCCTCGGCCAGCCGGTACAGGCGGCGCCAGACGAAGTGGTTCAGGCCCATCACGAAGACGCACATCACGCCGATGCCCAGCGCGATCCGCGGGAAGTCGCCCTTGGCCGTCATCTCCGCGATGTAGCTGCCCAGGCCATGCGCCTTGAGCGTGGTGTCGCCCCAGGACACGTACTCGGCCACGATGCTGGCGTTCCAGGAGCCGCCGCTGGCGGTGATCGCGCCGGTGACGAAGCTGGGGAAGACCGCCGGCAGCAGGTAGCGGCGCCATTTCAGCCAGCCGCTCAGGCCCAGGTTGCGCGCGGCGTGCCGCAACTCGGCCGGGATGTTGGAGGCGCCGGCGATGACGTTGAACAGCAGGTACCACTGCGTGCCGAAGATCATCAGCGGCGAGAGCCACACGTCCGGATCGAGCTTCCAGCGCACGATCAGCACCACGACCACCGGGAACAGCAGGTTGGCCGGAAAGGCGGCCAGGAACTGCGCCACCGCCTGCAGGCGGCCGGACCAGCGCGGATTCATCCCGATCCAGATGCCCACTGGCACCCACACCAGCGCCGCCAGCGCGATCAGCACCAGCACCCGCGCCAGCGTCACCAGGCCCAGGCCGAGCACATGGCCCGCCTCGGACCAGCCGACCTCGGCATGGACGAAGCGCACCAGCTGGTACAGCGCCACCATCACCGCGGCGGCCAGCACCGCGTCCCAGGCGCGCTGCCACGCGGCCACGGCGATGCGCGGGCGCGCGCGGATCGAGGTGCCGTCATGGTGCCGGCGGAACCAGATCAGGCTGCCCTCGAGCCGGTCCACCAGCCACGCCGCGGCGCGGCGCGTGAACGCGGTGCGGCGCAGCCAGTTCAGCATCCAGGAGTTGGGCGCGTTGTCGCTGCCGCTGTCCTCGAAGCGGAACTTGTCGGCCCAGGCGACCAGCGGCCGGAACACCAGCTGGTCGTAGAGCACGATGCCCACGAGCATCGCCACGATCGCCCAGCCGATCGCGCCGAGGTCGCGCGCCTCGATCGCCATGGCGATGTAGGAGCCGACGCCGGGCAGCTTGATGCTCTGGTCGGAGACCGAGATGGCCTCCGACGCGACGACGAAGAACCAGCCGCCCGACATCGACATCATCATGTTCCACAGCAGTCCGGGCATCGCGTAGGGCAGCTCCAGCCGCCAGAAGCGCTGCCAGCCGGAGAGCTGGAACACCCGCGCCGCTTCGTCGAGCTCCGAAGGCACGGTGCGCAGCGACTGGTAGAGGCTGAAGGCCATGTTCCAGGCCTGCGAGGTGAAGATCGCGAAGATCGCCGCGCACTCGACGCCCAGCAGGTTGCCGGGGAACAGCGCGATGAAGCCGGTCACCGTGATCGACAGGAACCCCAGGATGGGGATGGACTGCAGGATGTCGAGCATCGGCACCAGCACCTTCTCGGCGGCGCGCACCTTGGCCGCCAGCACCGCGAAGACCGCGCTGAAGAGCAGCGCCAGCACCATCGCTGCCAGCATGCGCAGGTTGGTGCGCAGCAGGTAGTAGGGCAGGTGGGACGGGTCCAGCGACAAGGGCAGCGGATCGCCCAGCGCGAAGGGACGCGTCATCTGCGCCGCGCCGTAGGCCAGCAGCACGAGCAGGCCCAGCACCAGCGGCAGCAGCGCCCAGTCCCAGCGATTGGTGCCCGCCTCGACCACGGGGCGGGGGAAGAATTGGCGGCGGTCCATGCGCGCTCTCTTCTCTACATGGATTCCAGGGAACAGACGACCCCCTGGGGCCCCCCGCGCGAAGGTCCGCAGGATGCCTGCGGCGGCCTTCAGAAACCTGTCCGCTGTCTGTCCGCTGTCTGGCCGCGCGCGACCCGCGCGTTACCCGCGCGCTACCTGCGCCTCAGCGGCGCAGGCCTTGCGCCACCTCGAAGAAGGAGCCGAGCAGCAGGCTGTCGCGGCGCTCCTTCAGGCAGTACAGGTGGGTCTCGGTGAAGGCCGGGTCGCCCTCGATGCGCACTGGGCGGAAGCGCGCGTCGGGGATGAATTCCGCCTCGGACACGACGCCGATGCCGATGCCGCGCGCGGCCGCCTCGCGCAGCGCCTCGCGGCTGCCGATCTCCATCGCGACGCGCGGCGTGATGCCCGCCTGGCGCAGCGCCGACTCGAGCGCGCGGCGCGTGCTCGATCCGGCTTCGCGCTGCAGCAGCGGCTGCTCGGCCAGCTCCCGCAGCGACACATGCTCCCGCGCGGCGAAGGGATGGTCGAGGTGGACGAAGAGGATGATCGCGTGCCGCGCGTAGGCCATGGTCTCGAAGCCCGGCGCGTCGTGGAAGCGCGCCAGCACGCCGACGTCGATCACGTAGTTCTCCAGGTCGCCGAAGACCCGCGCCGAATTGCCCAGCCGGATCGAGACGTCCACCTTGGGATAGCGCTGGCGGTAGGCGTCGACCATCTCGATGACGTGGAAGGGACCCACCGCGCCGAGCTTGAGCTGCCCCCGGGTGAGCTCCCCGCAGTCATGCAGCAGGTTGTAGGCCTCGACCTCCAGCGCGGCGAGCTGCCGGGCGATCGGCAGCAGCTGGTGGCCGACGCTGGTCAGCTCGATGCGATGGCCGCGGCGGTGGAAGAGCTCCACCTTGTGCTGCTGCTCCAGGCCCTGCACCTGCGTCGTCAGGGTTGGCTGCGAGAGCCCGAGCGCCCGCGCCGCCGCGCTGAAGCTGCCATGGCGGGCGACGGCGAGGAAGGCGCGGAGCTTGGCGGCGGACATGTATAGACGCTCTCGATGATTTCTTGCGGTTGGTCATATTGATTCGATCGAGTGACGGTCACGTGACGTTCCTACGCTGCGTGGGCAGTTCCCCCTCAACCCAACCTGGAGTGCCCATGAACCGCACCCGTTTTCGGCCTGTCTGGCTGACGCGCGCAGGTCCTGGTGCGCGAGCTTCGACTACTACAAGGCCTCGCAGCAGTGCGACCTCAGCCAGAGGCGCGACGGCCTGCGTGGCGACGCCCTGTTCTACGCCGGTCGCGCGACCCGGGGCCCTCGCGGCACGGCCGACCTACGAGCAGGAGGCGTGGCCGATCGTCGGAGAGACCGAGCGGACGATCCATAGATCGCATGAATGCTTCGGTCGAGAAATCAACATGGGATCGATGGATCTGCTGTCATGTTGGATTCATAGAGTGCCGGCATCCGCTCACCACTCCTGGATGCCGCCATGTCCCATCCCCGCTTCTCCGCCGCGCGCCGCGCCGCACTGGGTGCCGCCCTGGTCCTCACCGTCTGCGCGGGCCTGCCGCGGCACGCATCGGCCCAGCCGCGGGCGCTGACCATCGGCCTGATCCCGGCCGAGGACTCCCAGGCCATGATCGAGTCCAGCCGGCAGGTGCTGGACGCGCTGCAGCAGCAGCTGGGCATGCCGGTGAAGCCCTTCGTGGCCACCGACTACAACGGCGTCATCGAGGCGCTGCGCGCGAAGAAGCTGGACGTGGCCTACCTCGGCCCGTTCTCCTACGTGCTGGCGAGCTCGGTGGCCGAGGTCGAGGCCTTCTCCGTCGCGGTGACGAAGAAGACCGGCCAGAGCGCCTACCGGAGCGTCATCCTCGCCCGCAAGGACAGCGGCCTGCGCAGCGTCGCCGAGCTCAAGGGCCGCAACTTCGCCTTCGTGGATCCGAGCTCCGCCTCCGGCCATCTGTTCCCCAAGGCAGGGCTGCAGCAGACGGGCCTGGACCCGGACGCCTACTTCGGCCGCGTCGTGTTCTCGGGCTCGCATGACGCCAGCATCCTGGCGGTGGCCAACAGGAAGGTCGACGCGGCCGCCGTCGCGGACCGCATCTTCAACAGCGCGGTCGCCAAGGGGACGGTCAAGCAGGACGACTTCGTCGTGCTGTGGTCGTCCAGGCCGATTCCCGAATCGCCGATGGTCTGGCGCAAGGACCTCGACCCGGCGCTCAAGGAGAAGCTCGCCAAGGCGCTGGCCAATCTCAAGGACGTGAAGTGGGGCGACCAGGGCGTTCTCAACGGCTTCCAGCCGACCAGCGACGCCGCCTACGACGTGGTCCGCGACACCGCCAAGGTGCTCAAGCTCGACCTGCGGGGCATGAAGTGATCGCACTGCGTGGCGTCACCAAGCGCTTCGGCGACAACGACGTGCTGCGCGGCGTCGACCTGGACGTGCGGCCCGGCGAGTTCCTGGTGGTGCTCGGCCCGTCCGGCGCCGGCAAGTCCACCTTGCTGCGCTGCATGAACCGCCTGGTCCAGGCCGACGGCGGGACGATGACGATCGCCGGCCTGGACGCGCGTGGCGCTGCGCGTGCCACGGAGCTGCGTGAGCTGCGTCGGCGCGTGGCGATGGTGTTCCAGCACCACCAGGTCGTGCCGCGGCTCAGCGTGCTGAAGAACGTGCTCAGCGGGCGGCTCGGCGCGATGGCCGTCTGGCGCTCGGTGCTGCAGCTGTTCCGCGCGTCCGACATCGCGCTGGCCATGGCCTGCCTGGACCGCGTCGGCCTCGCCCACAAGGCGGCGTCGCGCACCGACGCGCTGTCGGGCGGGCAGATGCAGCGCGTGGGCATCGCCCGCGCGCTGGCGCAGCAACCGCAGGTGATCCTGGCCGATGAGCCGGTCGCGAGCCTGGACCGGCACACCGCCCGCCAGGCGCTCGGCTACCTGAAGCAGGCCTGCCGCGAGCTCGGCATCACCGTGGTCTGCAACCTGCACCAGGTCGACTACGCGCGCGAATTCGGCGATCGCATCGTCGGGCTCTCGCAGGGGCGCGTGCTTTTCGACCGGCTGCCGCGCGAGCTCTCCGAGGCGGAACTCGAGGCGCTCTACGCGGGCAGCGCCGCGCAGGCGGGCCTGCAGCTGATCGCGCCGGTGAACGTGCCGGCGAATGCCTCGATGAATGCGCCAGTGAATGACCCGGAGCGCATCGCCTCGATGGCCGCGTCGGCGCCGCCGGCCGCTACCGCCCCGACCTGGAGAACCGCATGACGACGATGACCGCTGTGGACCGCGCCGCCCGCGATCGCACCCGCTGGCTGGTGGCGCTACCCACCACGCCGGGCGGCTGGACGAAGCTGCTGGCGCTGATGGTCGCGGGCCTGTGGGCGCTGCAGTGGAGCGCCCGGGGCGCGCAGCTGAGCCCGGCCGAGCTGGCGAGCGGCCTGCCGCAGATCGCCGATTTCCTCGGCCGCACCTGGCCGCCGGACTGGCGCATCCTGGAGCGGCTGTGGGCGCCGGCGCTGGAGACGGTCCAGATCGCCGTGTGGGGCACGCTGCTGGGCGTGATCGGCGCGATCCCGGTGTCCTTCCTCGCGGCGCGCAACCTGCACGGACCCCGCTGGCTGTATCGCCTCACCCGCCAGGGCCTGAACGTGACGCGCAGCATCAATGAACTGATCCTGGCGCTGGTGTTCGTGTCGGCCGTGGGACTGGGACCGTTCCCCGGCGTGCTGGCGCTGGCGGTGCATGGCGCCGGCATGCTGGGCAAGTTCTTCGCCGAGGCCATCGAGGAGATCGACGACGGTCCGCTCGAGGCGCTGCGCGCCACCGGCGCCCGGCCGCTGCAGGTGATCGCCTTCGGCGTGCTGCCGCAGGTGATCACCGCCTGGATCGCGGTGGTGCTCTATCGCTTCGAGGTCAACCTGCGCTCGGCGACGGTGCTGGGCATGGTGGGCGCGGGCGGGCTGGGCTTCGAGCTGGTGGGCAGCCTCAAGCTCTTCAAGTATCCCGAGACCGCGACCTGCATCCTCGTGATCACGGCGATGGTCGTCAGCGCCGACCTGGTGTCGAGCCGGCTGCGCCGCGCGATCCAGGATGCCGGTCGGCATTGAACCGTCATCGAGCGCGAGGACCCGCCCATGACCCCCTGGACCTTCCACAACCCCGTCGACGTGCGGGCCGGCGACGGCGCGCTGGCGCAACTGCCGCGCCTGGTCGGCGCGCGCGACGCGCTGCTGATCGCCTTCCCGGAGGCCGAGGCGCTCGGTCTCGTCGGCCGGGTGCGCGAGCTGCTCGGCGATCGCCTCGTCGCGGTCGAGACCGACATCCGCCCCAATCCCGACCTGCGCTGGCTCGCGCCGCTGTACGAGCGACTCTGGCGCGAGCATCGCGGCGCGCGCTGCGTGATCGCGCTGGGCGGCGGCAGCAGCATCGACTGCGCCAAGGCGATGCTGACGGCGACGCCCTCGGGCCGCTTCGATGAACTGCTCGATCACCTGGTCGACCCGAAGGCGGCGCCGCTGTCGGCGGATGCGCCGCATCGCGCGCTGATCGCGGTGCCGACCACCGCCGGCACCGGCAGCGAGGTCACGCCCTGGGCGACGCTGTGGGACGCCGCGCGCGGCCGCAAGCATTCGCTGCACCTGCCCTGGACCTGGCCGGAGGCGGCGATCGTCGATCCGTCGCTGATGGTGAGCCTGCCGGTGGGCGCCACGCTCGCCAGCGGACTGGACGCGCTGTCGCACGCGCTGGAGGCGCTGTGGAACGTGCATCGCAATCCGGTGTCCTCCAGCCTGGCGGCGAGCGCCGCGCGGGCGATCGTCGCGACGCTGCCGGCGCTGCTGCGCGAGCCGCGCCGGCTCGACCTGCGGGAGGCGCTGGCCGTCGCGGCGCTGCAGGCCGGCATGGCCTTCTCCAGCACCCGGACCGCGCTGGCGCATTCGCTGTCCTACGACATCACCTTGACGCGCGGCACGGCGCACGGCATCGCCTGTTCGTTCAGCCTGCCGCGCGTGATGCGCCTGGCCTTCGGGCGCGACGCGGCGCTGGACGCGCGGCTGCTGTCGATCTTCGACGCGGTCGATGCCGACGGCGCGGTCGCCGCGCTGGAACGTTTCCTGGCCGCGCTGGGCGTGTCCACCGATCCCGCCGACTACGGCATCTCCCCCGACGACTGGGACGCGCGCGTCGCTCAAGCGCTGCGCGGCCCTCGCGGACGCAACTTCATCCAGGCCCTCGCATGAACGACGTTTCGATTGCCACCCCTGTTTCAACGGATTCGACGGACTCGACGAGCCACGGCGCGTCGACCGCCACGACCGCCGAGGCCCGGCGCCATTCGCGCCTGCAGGCGGTGATCTTCGACTGGGCCGGCACGCTGGTCGATCACGGCTCGCTGGCGCCGACGCAGATCTTCGTCGACGCCTTCGCGACCTTCGGGATCGCGCTGACGCTGGACGAGGCGCGCGGCCCGATGGGGCTGTCCAAGCGCGACCACATCCGCACGCTGCTGGAGGACGACGGCCTGCAGGCGCAATGGCGCGCGCGTTTCGGCCGCGCATCGAGCGACGCGGACATCGACGCGATCTATGAGCGCTTCATGCCGATGCAGATCGCGCATGTCGGTCGTTACTCGGCGCCGATCCCGGGCGCGGTGGAGGTGCTCGCCGCGCTGCGCGGCGCCGGGCTGAAGATCGGCTCGTGCTCGGGCTATCCGCGCCCGGTGATGGACGTGCTGCTGCCGCAGGCCAAGGCCGATGGCGTCTGGGCGGACCACGTCGTCGCTGGCGACGAGCTGGCCGCGGGCGGCCGCCCGGGCCCGTTCATGGCCCTGGCCAACGTGCTGGCGCTGGGCATCGGCGACGTGCGCGCCTGCGTGAAGGTCGACGACACGACGCCCGGCATCGAGGAAGGCCGGCGCGCCGGCATGTGGACGGTGGGCCTGAGCCTGTCGGGCAACGAGACCGGCTTGACGCTCGAGCAGCTGCAGGCGCTACCCGACGCGGAGCTCGTCGCGCGCCGCGACGCCGCGGCGCGGCGGCTGACGGCCTCGGGCGCGCACCTGGTGATCGACTCGGTCGCGCAGCTGCCGCGGGCGCTCGCGGAGATCGAGGCCCGGATGGCGCGCGGCGAGCAGCCCTGATCCCTCCCGAACGGGCGGTCCCGGCTCCCCGCGTGCGAAACGCGTCCGTGCTCCGGCGGCCCGGGGGATGGGCGCTCCTATCATGGCCGGCGAACTTCCAGCCCCATGAGGTCGCCGTGTCCGCCAATCCCTCGATGCCTGCTCCCACGTCCTCGCGCCGCAAGCTGCTGGTGCTGATGCCGACGGCGGAGGAGCATCTGGCCCAGTTCCGCCAGCGTTATGACGTGATCTACGCGCCGACCGCCGAGGCGCGCGCCCAGGCGGTCGCCGGGCAGGGCGCGGAGATCGAGCTGGTCGTGACCATCGGCGCGGTCGGCCTGCGCGCCGACGAGATGGCGGCGATGCCCCGGCTGGGCGCCGTCGCGGCGCAGGGCGCCGGCTACGAGGCCATCGACCTGGCGGCCGCCCGGGCCCGCGGCCTCACCCTGTGGAACGGCGCGGGCACCAACGATTCCTGCGTCGCGGACCATGCGATGGCGCTGCTGCTGGCCTCGGTGCGGGCGCTCCCGCAGCAGGAGGGCGCGCTGCGCGCCGGCCTTTGGCGCGACGCGCTGCCGCTGCGCCCCAGCGTCAACGGCCGCAAGCTGGGCATCCTGGGCCTGGGCACCATCGGGCTGCGCATCGCCAAGCGGGCGCTGGCCTTCGACATGGAGGTCGGTTATCACAACCGCCGGGAACGCCATGACGCGCTGGGCTCGCGCTACTTCGACTCGGCGCTGGCGCTGGCCGGGTGGGCCGACTTCCTCATCGTCGCCGCGCCCGGCGGCCCCGCCACCCGGCACATCGTCAACGCCGAGGTGCTGAAGGCGCTCGGGCCGCAGGGGCACGTCGTCAACATCGCGCGCGGCAGCCTGGTCGACACCGCCGCGCTGGCCGCGGCGCTTGCGGCCGGCGAGCTCGGCGGCGCGGCGCTCGATGTCTATGAATCGGAACCGAAACCGCCCGAGGCCCTGCTCGGCTTCCCCAACGTGATCCTCACGCCGCACATCGCCGGATGGTCGCCCGAGTCGGTGCAGGCGACCGTCGACCTGTTCCTCGAGAACGCCCGGCGCTGGGAGGCGGGCGAAGCCGTGCTGACGCCGCTTTGAAGCCGCCAAAAAAAAGTCCGCGGCCCCAGGGGGCAGCGGACGAAGACTTGAGAACTGAAAAGAAAGGTCCCCTGGACAGGGGACCCCGGCTCCGCGGACGGAACGAAGGCGGCGGCGGAAGCTAGGCTGTCAACCCAGCAGACCGGTCGCCAACCCCACGCAGGACATGACGCCGATGCAGACCACCCAGGCATCCGCGTTGTTCAACGAGGTCCAGACCGTTTGCTTGAGCATCTGCATTGCCATCTCCTGCTGCAGCCGGAAGTGGCTGCGATGGATGGCAATGTACTGTATGCCCATACAGTATTCAACAGGGAATCGCCGGATTGTGCGCCTCGCGCCACGGCGACCCGCCGACCGACGCGCCCGTCACCGTTGGCGCCGGGCCCGGCACGCCGGGTTGGAGCACAGGCCGTACAGCGCCAGCGCATGCTCCACCAGCTCGTAGCCGCGCTCCTCGGCGATCTCGCGCTGGCGCTGCTCGATGCCGGCGTCGTAGAACTCCTCCACCCGGCCACAGGCCAGGCACACCATGTGGTCGTGGTGCTGTTCGGAATTGAGCTCGAACACCGCCTTGCCGGACTCGAAGTGCTGCCGCGCCAGCAGCCCCGCCTCGACGAACTGCATCAGCACCCGGTACACCGTCGCCAAGCCGATGTCGGCCTCCTCCAGCAGCAGCTGGCGGTAGACGTCCTCGGCGCTGAGGTGGCGTTGGTTCGACTGCTCGAAGATCTGCAGCACCTTGATGCGGGGCAGCGTCGCCTTCAGGCCGCTGGATTGCAGGCTCTCGATCTGGTGCTTGGGGGAGTCGGGCTTGTGCGAGTCGGGCATGGGCGGGCAGGGCAGGTGCGGACTGGCGATCAGGCGGCCGCGGTTTCGGGGTTCGGGGCGTCGTCCGGGTCCGGCGAGGCGTCGGCCGCGGCGCCGCCCGGGGCGCCCTTGCGGGCGCCCTGCGGCTTGCGCAGCCACAGGTAGAGGCCGCTGCCCAGCACGACGATGGTCGCCACGTCCAGCAGCGCCCACAGGATCTTCATCGGCATGCCGCCGTAGTCGCCGAAGTGCAGCGGCTGCGAGACCAGCAGCGCGGTGAGGTACCAGGGCAGTTCCGGCGCGGCCGTCAGCTGCGCCGTCCGGGCGTCCACCAGCAGCGGCTGCAGCAGCCGCGAGGTCAGCGGCGTGGTGCCCTTCAGGAAGATCGTGTTGTGGTGCGGGCTGGAGAAGGCCGTGCCCGGGAAGGCGATGAACGAGACCTTGCGCTGCTGGCCGTGATGCATCGCGGTGTCGAGCGAGGCCTGCAGCGGACCGCGGTCCCTGGCCGCGAGCAGCGGCTGGCCCTGGTAGGGGGCGAGCAGCGTGGAGACCTCGGTGTACTGCCAGTACTTCACCAGCAGGTCGGCCCAGGTGTTGATCATCCCGGTCGCGCCGACGACGAAGCACCACACCAGCGTGACGATGCCCACGAGGTTGTGCAGGTCCAGCCACTTGACGCGGGTGGAGCGGTCCTTGCGCACCGCGCCGAAGTCCAGCTTGCGCATGAACGGCGCATACAGCACCACGCCGCTGACCAGCGCGATCAGCAGCAGCAGGCCCATGAAGCCGAGGAAGAGCTTGCCCGGCAGGCCCGCGAACATGTCCACGTGCAGGCGCAGCATCAGGTCCATGAAGCCCTCGCCGACGCGGTACTCGCGCACCACCAGGCCGGTGCGGGCGTCGACGGCGACGGACTTGAAGTCCTCGGTCGGCGCCGGCGTCGGCGCGAGCGTGAACCACCACAGGCGCGGGTCGTCCTCGTTCTCGCCGGCGTACTGGATGACACGGGTCGGATGCACCGCGTTCGCGGCCTTGGCCATGACGTCCAGCGAGACCCGCTGCGCGTCCATGGCGGCGGGCAGCACGGGGGCCTCGATCTCGTCGCCGAGCAGGTGGCCGATCTCGTGATGGAAGATCAGCGGCAGCCCGGTCAGGCACAGCAGCAGCATGAACAGCGTGCAGACCAGGCTGGTCCACTTGTGGAACCAGCTCCAGACGCGGATGGCGCGCGAGCTCAGCATCGTCGTGTCCTCAGAAGTCGGCCGCCAGGCTCAGGTTGACGCTGCGCGGCTGGCCGACGACCAGGTAGCTCTGGTCCGGATAGCCGCCCGCGGACGCCCAGTACTTGCGGTTGGTGAGGTTGTCGATCCGCGCACGCAGCGTGAGCAGCGTGCCCTGCACCTCGAACAGATAGCGCGCGCCCGCGTCCAGGCGGGTCCAGGCCGGCACGCGCAGCGTGTTGGCGCTGTCGGCGAAGACCTTGCCGGTGTGCACGACGCGCGCGTCCAGCGCCAGGCCCTGCAGCGCGGGGACTTCCCATTCGGCGCCGAGGTTGGCCTGCACCCGGGCGATGCCCAGCGTGCGCTTGCCTTCGGTGGCGGCCACGCCGGTGCCGTGCTGCCTGGCGTCCAGCCAGGTCAGGCCCCCCAGCACCTTGAGCTCGCGGGTGGCCATGCCGAAGGCGGTCAGCTCGACGCCGCGATGGCGGTCCTCGCCCTGGGCGGTGTCCTGCGCCAGCACCGCGCGCGGCTTGTCGGTGGTGAAGTAGGAGGCGCCGAAGCCCAGGCGTCCGCCGTCGTACTTCAGGCCGACTTCCTTCTGCTTGGAGGCGTAGGGCGCCAGGTCGCGCGCCGGCTGGCCGTTCTGCGCGGCCAGGCTGTCGCCCTTGTTCAGGCCCTCGATGTAGTTGCCGTAGACCGACAGCTGCCTGGACAGGCGGTAGACGACGCCGGCGACCGGGCTGGTCTTGCTCCGGTCGTAGGTGGTGACGACGCCACCCGGCGTGATCGTGTCCAGGAAGCGGACCGTGGCGCTGATCGAGTCGACCTTGAGCGTCTGGTGCCGCAGGCCCAGCGTGATCAGCAGCGAGTCGTCCAGCAGCGACAGCGTGTCGCCGATGGCGACGCTGCGGTTGCGGATGCGGGTGTTGAGCCGCGGGTCGTCGACGCTGTTGCCGACGTACACGCTGTCCGAGAACGCGGGCAGCGCGCTCCGGGCCGGCGTGTAGAGGTTGGTCCGCTGCGTGTTCAGGAAGTCCATCGCGTAGCCGTTCTTCGTGTCCAGCGAGAACACGGCGGCCGAGACCACCCATTCATGCCCGACCGCACCGGTGCGCAGCTTGCCGCGCAGGCCGGCGTCGCCGGTGTCGACGCTGTCCTTGCGGCCGTTCTCGAAGCGGTAGAAGGTGCCGTCGCCGGTGGCGGCGTCGGTGACCGTGAGGTTGCCCAGCCGGTTCGCTTCCTTGCTGCGGCGCGCGCCGTAGGCGGCCCAGGCGGTGACGGCGTCGTTGAGGTCCCATTCGCCGCGCAGCGTGCCGAAGGTGTCGCGCTCGTTGGAATAGGTCCAGGGCTGGGCGTAGTTGGCCTTGTTGTCCGGCAGCGCCGGCATCGCGCTCAGGCCGTTGACGGTGACGCTGGGGCGCGTGCGGGTGAGCTGGTTGTCCTGCCAGCCCAGGTCGGCGCTCAGGCGGACGTCGCGGCTGCGCCAGTCCACGCCCAGCGCGACGACGCTGGTCCGCGCCTTCTCGTCGTCGACCGCAGTGCCGCCGTCGCGGTAGGCGGCGTTGAAGCGCACGCCGGTGGCCTTGTCCGGACCGAAGCGCCGCGCGACGTCCAGCGCCGCGCCGCCCGCGCCGCCGCTGCCGGCGTTCACCGTGAGGCGCGTCAGCGGCTCGACCGGCGCGCGCTTGGGCAGCAGGCTGATGTTGCCGCCGATGCCGCTGCCGTTGGGGCTCGCGCCCATCAGGAAGGCGGAGGCGCCGCGCAGCACCTCGACGCGCTCGAACAGCTCCGAGGCGATGTACTGGCGCGGCAGCAGGCTGTAGAGGCCGTTGTAGGCGACGTCGTCCGAATTCAGGATGAAGCCGCGGATGAAGTAGGCCTCCTGGAAGTTGCCGAAGCCGCGCGCGGCACGGATGCCGGGATCGTTCTGCAGCACCTCGGCGACGCTCCTGGCCTGGCGGTCCTGGATCAGCTCGTTGGTGTAGGCGGTGATCGAGAACGGGGTCTCGAGGTTGTCCTTGGTGCCGAGGATCCCGGCGCGCCCGCCGCGCGCCACCTGGCCGCCGGCATAGGCCTTGGACAGGCCCTGCTTGTCCGCGGTGGCGCTGACGGTCACCACCGGCAACTGGGAGGGCGCGTCGCCGTCCTTGTCCTTGGGAGCGTCCTGCGCGAAGGCGGCAGGGGCGGCGAGGGCGCACAGGCCCAGGGCGATGGCGAGCGCCAGCGGGCGCTTCGGGAAGTGATTCATGGGACGGGGATCTGGAGGGAGTTCTTCTTCGGGAAGAGGGACAGCGGCCGGGGCCGGGCGGGGACGGTCCGGGCGTCAGCCCGCCTTGCCGGGCCGCCAGGCAAACCAGGCGATCACCGCGACCGGCACGCCCAGGCCGATCCACGACCAGACGTCGCCCCAGGCGTCCGACACCAGCGCCGACAGCAGGCCGGAGGTGCTCAGCACGCCCAGCGCGATCGGCCAGGACCAGAGACGGCGGGATTCGGGAGACCACATCGGCGGACGCTCAGTTTGCAAATAACAATTATTCGCATTCTAGAGCGAAGCGCAGCCCGGCTGGGTGGCGGGATCTCCCGTTTGGGCGGTGGGAAAGCGGAGGCTGAAAGCGCTGCCGCCCCTTTTGGGGCGGCAGGGGGGCGAAGGCCGGGCGACCGCTAGACGGTCGCGCGGGCGGCCGCCGCCGGGCTGGTGCGTTCGGCGCGCTCGGCGTCCTGGCGGGCGAGGTACTGGTGGATGCTGGCCACCACCTGCGCGCCTTCGCCGATCGCGCCGCCGACCCGCTTGACCGAGCCCGAGCGCACGTCGCCGACTGCGAAGACGCCCGGGATGCTCGATTCGAGCAGCTCCGGCTTGTACTGCGACAGCGGGCAGGCGCAGGCGCGGCCGGTGATGATGAAGCCGGCCTGGTCCAGTTCGAGGCCGCACTGCGAGATCAGGCCGGTCTCGGGTTCCGCGCCGATGAACATGAACAGGTGCTGCAGTGCCAGCCGGCGCTGCTGGCCGTTGCGACGGTCGCGCCAGCAGACGGCCTCCAGCGAGTCGCCGCCTTCGAGCTCGCACAGCTCCTGGTGCGGCAGCAGCTCGATGTTGGCGGTGCCCTGGATGCGGTCGATCAGGTAGCGCGACATCGTCGCCGCCAGCCCCGGGCCGCGGACCAGCATGATCACCTTGGCGGCGTGATTGGCCAGGAACACCGCCGCCTGGCCGGCCGAGTTGCCGCCGCCGACGATCACCACCGTCTGCCGGCTGCAGATGCGGGCCTCGATCGGCGAGGCCCAGTACCAGACCCCCCGGCCCTCGAAGCGCGCCAGCGCGTCGAGGTCGGGACGGCGGTAGCGCGCGCCGGTGGCGATCACCGCGGTGCGGGCCCGCACCGTGCGGCCGTCCTCCAGCGCCAGGCGCAGCTCGTCGTCCTCGCCGTGGCGCTCGCAGCTCATCTCGGTGACCTTGGCCGGGATCAGCATGTCGGCGCCGAACTTCTGGGCCTGGACGAAGGCCCGGCCCGCCAGCGCCTGGCCCGAGATGCCGGTCGGGAAGCCGAGGTAGTTCTCGATGCGCGAGCTCGCACCGGCCTGGCCGCCGAACGAGCGGCAGTCCATCACCAGCACCGACAGCCCCTCCGACGCCGCGTACACCGCGGCCGACAGGCCCGCCGGGCCGGCGCCGACGATGGCCACGTCGTAGAGCTCGGGGCGCTCGCGCATGTCGACGATGCCCATGCAGCGGGCGACCTCCTCGTCGGTCGGGTCGACCAGCACGTCGCCGCCGGGGCAGATGACCAGCATCTGCACGCCCTCGCTCATGTACTGGTCGGCGAGCGCCTTGGCGTCGTCGTTCTGGTCGGGCTCGAGCTGCTGGTGCGGATAGCCGTTGCGGCCGAGGAAACTGCGCAGCCGCATCACCGGCGCGGCCTTGGCCCGTCCGATCAGCGTCGCGCCGCTGGCGCCGGCCTCGATCAGGCCGACGCGGCGCAGGATGAAGGCGCGGGTGAGGCGCTCGCCCAGGTCGGCCTCGGCGATCAGCAGCGCGCGCAGCTGCGGCGGGCTGACCTCGACCGCCTCGACCTCGGTTTCCGCGATCGCGTCGATGAACGAGGGCCGGCCGCTGAGCTGGCCAACCTCGCCCAGGAAACCGCCCGGGCCGTGCCGGTGGATCGGCGTCACGTGGCCGAGGCTGTCACGCTGGGAGACGGTGATCTCGCCGCTGAGGATCAGGGTCATGCCCATGCCGGCATCGCCGGCACGCACGACCCACTCGCCTTGGGAATAGCGCCGGAACCGGCCGAAGCGCGCGACGCGCGCGATGTCGGCGACGCCGAGCGTGGGAAACATCTGGGCACCGCGCGTGTCGGCGATGCTGGGCTGCTGGACCTGGGCCATGGGACCTCCTGGCGCGCACCCTAACCGACGGGCGGGCCAGCGGCAAGCGCCGGACGGGAGAGCGCGGCGCGCGGCGCCGGGCGGGGGACGGACGGCCGCTGCGCCTCCGGGGGAGGGGGGTCGCCGCCGACTCTGGCACCATGGCGGCCGCCCCTTCCTTCACGATCCGTTCCGGAGCCTTCGCCATGGACCTGCCTTCCCACCAACTGACGATGACCGTGCTGATGACGCCGGACATGGCCAACTTCTCCGGCAACGTGCACGGCGGGACCATCCTGAAGCTGCTCGACCAGGTCGCCTACGCCTGCGCCAGCCGCTTCGCCGGTCGCTACACGGTGACGCTGTCGGTGGACCAGGTGATGTTCCGCCAGCCGATCCATGTCGGCGAGCTGGTCAGCTTCCTGGCCTCGGTGAACTACACCGGCACCTCGTCGATGGAGATCGGCATCAAGGTCGTCACCGAGAACATCCGCGACCAGGTGGTGCGGCATGCCAACAGCTGCTTCTTCACGATGGTGGCCGTCGGCGAGGACGGCCGGCCGGTGCCGGTGCCGCCGCTGTCGCCGAGTTCCCCCGACGAGAAGCGCCGCTGGGAAGCCGCGATCGAGCGCAAGAAGCTGCGCCAGGAACTGCAGCGCCGGCACGACGAGCTGCGCAGCTCCGCCCTGCCGGGCTGAGCCGGCGGCCTCAGCCGCGCAGCTGCGCCGGATCGAGGTACTGCTGGCGGAAGGTCTCGAAGTCGACCGTGTCGGCCGCCTCGATCGCCGCCTGCGTCTCCAGCGAGGCCCGCGCCGACTGTTCGAAGCGGGCCATCAGGCCTTCGGGCATCGGCTGCGCCAGCACATGGGCGCGGGCGGCCTCGGAGCGGGCCGCGACGAAGTCCAGGTGCGAGCACCGGTGTCCGGCGCTCATCGCCGCCAGCACCCGCGCCGACGGCAGCTCGTCCGGCCGCTCCCAGCGCTCGACGGCCTGGGCGAGCGCCTCGCGGTAGAGCGAGCCGCCCAGCGCCTCGTCGATCTTGCGGGCGATCGGCGCGAAGTCGGTCAGCAGCTCGCGGCCCCAGTCGCGCAGCGCGATCTCGCCGCCGCGGCGCTCCAGCTTCAGGCCGGGTTCGCGTCCGGCCGAGGCGGTGCGGTGCTGGTTGCGCGCCAGCGCGCCGAGTTCGTCCGGCGTGTCGTTGGGGCTGTCCGTCAGCCAGCAGTGCAGCAGGAAGATGTCCAGGAAACGCATCGTGCTGGCGGCGATGCCGACCGGCTCGAAGGGGTCCAGGTCCATGCAGCGAACCTCGATGTATTCGACGCCGCGCTCGCGCAGCGCGTGCAGCGGACGCTCGCCCGAGCGGATGGTGCGCTTGGGGCGGATCGTGCCGTAGAACTCGTTCTCGATCTGCAGCAGCGTGGTCGACAGCTGGTTGTATTCGCCGCCCGGATTGACCACGCCGACCTTCTCGTAGGCGGGGTAGGGGCGGGTCAGCGCGTCCTGCAGCGAGGCGGCGTAGCCGTCCAGGCTGTTGTAGCTGACCGCCAGCGAGGCCTGCGCGTCGCTCTGGTAGCCGAGGCGGCCCATGCGCAGCGAGGTGCCGTGGGGCATGTGCAGCGTGCCGTCGGTCAGCGGCTGCAGGCCGTGCTCGCGGCCGGCGACGAAGCTGGCGCACAGCGCCGGCGATGCACCGAACAGCGTCAGCAGCAGGAAGGAATGGCGGCGGAAGTTGCGGATCAGCGCGAAGTGGTCGGCGTTGTCCAGGCCCGGCATCGACCAGTTGTAGTGGATGCCGGAGATGGTCTGCATGCGCCGTCCGTAGCGGTGGCCCAGGCCCATGCGGTAGACGCTCTTGGCGCGGCCGATGTTGGAGGCACCGTAGCGGCCGATGGGGATGGTTTCATCGGCGGGCAGCAGGCAGGGCATGCTCGACGCCCACATCAGTTCCTCGCCCAGGCTGCGGTAGACGGCCTGGTGGATCTCGGTCAGCTGCGCCACGCAGGCCTCGGCGGAGGCATGCACGCCGGTGATCAGCTCCAGCTGCGACTCGCTGAAGTCGGTGGTGACCGTCTCATGGGTCAGCGCGGAGCCGAGCGCGATCGGATGCGGCGTCAGCGCCAGCGAGGCGGCGGTCGGCAGCGCGCGCAGGCTTTCCTTCTCCACGCCGCGGCGCATGCCCGCCAGACGGGCCGGATCCAGGGCCTCCAGTCGCTTCAGCCAATCGCTCAAAACCCGCTCCTCGTTCGATGTGGGCGCGCAAGTTAACAGATGTGCACGAATCCCGCTTGACTTGGCTTTCTCGGGTTTGTGCTAAGCGGGGTGAGGCGATCGACCGGCCTTCAGCGGGTCAACGGCCGGCAATCCCTCGCAACTTGCGGGCAATCCGCAGGCCGGAGGGGGCCTCGGGGGCCCGCCCTGGGCCGGACTCGCAGCGGGCCGGCGCGGGACCCGCTCCGGTGGGGAACGCAGCGGCTCAGGCCGGCGCGCTCATCCGTCGTCGCGTGCGCCGGAGCTGCTGGTCCGAGCTGAAGCCGGCAGCCAGTGCCGCCTGCGCCGGCCGCTGGCCCCGCGCCAGCTCACGCCGGGCCAGTTCAAGCCGGATCGCGCGCAGGTAGTCCAGCGGCGTGGTGCCGCCGTGCTGGGTGAAGAGCCGGGTGAGGTGGCGCGGCGTGACATGGGCGACCTCGGCCATCCGAGCCAGGCTCCAGTCCGCGCGCGGGTCGCCGCAGATCGCGTCCTGCACCCGGTGCAGCGCGGGATGCAGGTGGTGGCGGTGCGCCAGCATCGGCGACAGCTCCGGGTCCTGCGCGCCGCGCCGCAGGTAGACCACCATCACCTGCGCCACCGACGCGGCCAGCGCCTCGCCGCAGTGCTCGGCGATGAGGGCCAGCACCAGGTCGATGCCGGCCGTGATGCCGGCGCTGCTGGCCAGCGGGCCGGCGAGCACGAACACCCGGTTGGCCTGCACGTCCGCGCCGGGCGCGGCGGCGCGCAGCGCGTCGAGCGATTCATGGTGCGTGGTGCAGCGCCGGCCCTCGAGCAGCCCGGCCCGGGCCGCGAGCAGGGCGCCGGCGCAGATGCTCAGCAGCCGGCCTTCGCCGCCGGCCAGCAGCGCCGTGCCCTCGCGATGCAGCCAGCGCTCGATGCGCAGTTCCTCCTCGCGCTCGACGGCGCCCGGCGCCGGGTCGTCCGGATGCGCATGCCGGCGGCCGCTCAGGATCAGCCAGTCGCGCGGCCCCAGCGCCGGCAGCGGCTCCAGCGCGGCCAGCGTCAGGCCGACCGAGCTCGAGGCCGTCGGCGACGCGGCGCAGTAGCGCAGCCGGAAGGCTTCCGGCTCGCCGCGGCGGCGCAAGGCCTGGTTGGCGAGCCGCAGCGCCTCGGCCGCGCCGGCCAGGTCCAGCAGCAGCGTGTGGCGCTCGACCAGGATCCAGACGTCGACCGGGTTGTCGTCCGGTCGGCGCGCGGCCAGGGGAGAGTCAGGAAAGGACATCGCGGCAGTATGCCCCCGGGGCATTCGGGAATGGGGCTCAAGGGAGAGCGGGCTCCCGGCGCGGGCGAGCGCGCCGCGCCGTGGACCCGCCGACCATCAGGCCGCGACGGCGCTGCGCTGGGTGGCGCGATCGAGCGCCGCCTCGACGTCGACGATCTGCGCGAACCGGTCCTGCAGCGCCACCTCGGTGCGCAGCTTGAGCTCGTCCACGCCGACGACCACGCCGCTGGCATGCCGGATGGGGAAGGTGAGCGTCGCCTCGGTCACGTAGTCGACGGTCCAGCCCTCGTCGCTGGCGTGGCGCGTCGTCGTCTCGCAGCACTGCTCGGTGCGGATGCCCGCGACGATCAGGCGGCGGATGCCGTGCTCGGTCAGCCAGATCGACAGGCCGGTGCCGGCCAGCGCGCTGTGGCGGCGCTTGAGGAACTCGGCGGCGATGGGCACGTCGGCCAGCTCGGCCATCGGGCGAACGTGGCCGCTGACCAGCGAGAAGGGGTTGTCCGGCGTGGCCGGGCCGTCGGTGTGGAGGATGCGCACGATCGGCAGGCCGCGCGCGGCGGCGCCGGTCAGCAGCGCGTTGGTGTGGGCCATGTAGGCCTCGAAGCCGGCCGGGTCCCAGTAGGGGCGGTGGCGGAAGGATTCCTGGACGTCGATCAGCAGGACGGCGGTGTCGGCGTCGGGACGGAAGGCGGTGGCAGCGGTCATCGGGGGCTCCATCGAGCAGTGGGTGATGGACGCCATCGTGCCGGCGCAGGTGCGCGGCGTCGCGCCGCCGCAGGACCAGTCGCGGTCAAATCAGGACATCGGGTGTGCCACGACCGCAGCCCTCACCCCCGCCCTCTCCCGCAAGCGGGAGAGGGAGCAAGGCGGCGCGGCGCTTTCCTTGGCAGGAGGGAGAGGAGCCACGCGGCGCGGCGCCTCGCCACTCGACCGGTCAGTCCTCGCGCGTGGTGCGCTGGGCCAGCGGCAGCTTGGCCTCGAGGTCCAGCGCGTCCCAGCCCTTGCGGCCGATGCGCCGCAGCGTGTCGATGTTGGCTTCGTAGATCGCGTCGGTGTCCGGCATGGTCTCGACGGCCCGTTCGATGCTCTCCTCGCGCAGCAGGTGCAGCGTCGGGTAGGGCGAGCGGTTGCTGAAGTTGTCGACGTCGTCCGCGTCGGTGCCCTCGAACTGGTAGTCGGGGTGGAAGCTGGCGACCTGCAGCACGCCGTCCAGGTCCAGGTCCTCGACCAGCGCGTCGGCCGCGCCCAGGAAGTCGTTGAAGTCCAGGAAGTCGTTGAGCACCCACGGATGGACCAGCAGCGTCGTCTCCGTCTCCTCCGGATCGGCGCGGTTGAGCGCCAGCAGCTCGCGCGCCAGGTCCTTGAGCAGCTCCTCCGGCGTGTGCGCCGCGCTGACCACGGTGCGCAGCCGCTGGTTGACCTCCACGCTCTTGGCGAAGGGGCACAGGTTCAGGCCGATCACGGCCCGCTGCAGCCAGCGCTGGGTGTCCTCGCGGACGGTCTTCTCTTGGTCGGGCGCGATCGGGGCGGTCATCGGGCGTGGGGCTGGAGTCGGAGAGAAGGGCGGGGCGCGGAGGGCGGCGGCGGCCCTCAGGCCTGGGCCGGGCGCGGCCGCTTGAACCAGGCGTCGACCAGCCGGACCCACATCGAGCCGCCCAGCGGGATCAGCTCGTCGTTGAAGTCGTAGCTCGGGTTGTGCAGCATGCAGGGCCCCAGGCCGTGGCCGCCCTCGCGGTGGCTGCCGTCGCCGTTGCCGATCAGGAAGTAGCAGCCCGGCACTTCCTGCAGGTAGTAGCTGAAGTCCTCGGCGCCCATGGTGGGCTCGAACTCCTGCACGTTGGCCGCGCCCAGCATCTCGGTCAGCACGCCGCGGGCGAATTCGGTCTCGGCCGGGTGGTTGATCGTCGGCGGGTAGTTGCGGTGGAAGCCGAACTCGCACTCGACCTCGAAGGCGGGGCCCGTGGCCTCGGTCAGTTGCCGCATGCGGCGCTCGATCAGGTCCAGCGTCTCCAGCGTGAAGGTCCGCACCGTGCCCTGCAGCTCGCAGCGCTCGGGGATCACGTTGGTCGCCTCGCCGGCGTGGATCATCGTCACCGAGATCACGCCCGCGTCGATCGGCCGCTTGTTGCGGGTGATGATGGTCTGGAAGGCCTGCACCAGGTGCGCGGCAACGACCACCGGGTCGGTGCCCAGGTGCGGCATCGCGCCGTGCGCGCCCTTGCCCTTGATCACGATCTTGAATTCGTTGCTCGAGGCGAAGACCGGTCCGGTCTTGAGCGCGAACTGCCCGGCGGCCATGCCCGGCCAGTTGTGGACGCCGAACATGGCCTCCATCGGGAACTTGCGGAACAGGCCGTCCTTGATCATCTCGCGGGCGCCGCCGCCGCCCTCCTCGGCGGGCTGGAAGACGACATAGACGGTGCCGTCGAAGTCGCGATGCGCGGCCAGGTGCTTGGCCGCGGCCAGCAGCATCGCGGTGTGGCCGTCATGGCCGCACGCATGCATCTTGCCGGGATGCTTGCTGGCGTGCGCGAAGGTGTTGTGCTCGGTGATGGGCAGCGCGTCGATGTCGGCGCGCAGGCCCAGCGTGCGGCCGCTCCTGCCGCCGTCGCGGCCCGGGATGATGCCGACCACGCCGGTCTTGCCCAGGCCGCGGTGGACCTCGATGCCCCAGTCGGTCAGCGCTTTCGCGACCACGTCCGAGGTGCGGTCTTCATGGAAGCAGAGTTCAGGATGCGCGTGCAGGTCTCGTCGCAGCTTGGCGATGGCCGGCGCGTCGGCCAGGATGGGTTCGATCAGCTTCATGGGCGGGCACTCCGATGTCATCGCGACAGCGCGTCGGGCTTGCCGCGAGCCAGAAAGACGGCGGCGCCACTCAGGGCGGCGCCGCTGTGTCGAGTCAGTGTACCCGCCGCACCGCGAAGGTGCCCGACGCCGCCGCGCCCGTCCGGGCGATCAGCGCCGCGTCACTGCCGGATCAAGGCCGGATCAACGCTTCACGCGTCCGTCGCTGGTCAGCAGGGTCATCTCGACGAAGCTGGAGCCGACATGCTTGTTGGGCCGGAAGTTCACGTTGAAGCCGCCGAGGTTGTAGTTCTGCAGGCTGTCCAGCCCGGCGACCAGGCCCTCGCGGGTCGGGCGGGTCGCGCGGCGGATGCCCTCGCTGATGACCTTGGCGCCGATGTAGCCCTCGATGGCGGTGTAGTTGAACTTCTGGCCGGCCTTGGTCGCGGCCTGCTGGTATTCATGGACCACGCCGACCTGGGTGCCGAACGGGTAGGGCATGACCTGGCTGACCACCACGCCCATCGCGTCCTTGCCCAGTTCCTCCAGCAGCGCCTGGGTGCCGACGAAGGAGACGTTGTAGAACACGCCGCCGTAGCCGGCCTTGCGCGCGGCGCGGATGAAGGCGGCGCAGCTCTTGTAGGCGCTGATCATGACGATGGCCTCGGGCGGCGCGCCGGTCTGCACCAGGTCCTTGACCGCCTTGGCGACGTCGACGCTGTTGCGCTCGACGGTGGAGGTGGCCAGCGGCTGGATCGACAGCGGCTTCATCGCGCGAAGCACGCCGTCCAGTCCGGCCTTGCCGTAGGCGTCGTTCTGGTGGAAGACGGAGATCCGCATCAGGCCCAGGTGGGCCAGCTGCTTCACGATCAGGGCGGTCTCGTCGTAATACGAGGCGCGCACGTGATAGACCCAGGGGCTGAACGGATCGCGCAGCGCCTCGGCGCCGGTGAAGGGCGCCACGAACGGGATCTTGGCCTGGTTGACCAGCGGCAGCGCGGCCAGCGAGGTCGGCGTGCCGACGTAGCCGAACAGCGCGAAGACGTCGTCGGCGATCAGCTTCTCGGTGTTGGCCTTGCAGCGGTCCGGCTCATAACCGTCGTCCAGCGTGCGCAGCTCGATCAGGGTGCCGTTGATGCCGCCGGCGGCGTTCTGCGCGTCGAAGAAGAGCTTCGCGCCGGCCTGCATCTGCAGGCCCAGCTGCGAGGCCGCGCCGGTCAGCGGTGCCGACTGGCCCAGCACGAGGCGTTTGCCTTGCGCGCGGACGGCCGTCGGGATGGGCAGGGTGGCGAGCGCGCCCAGGGCGCTGGCGGAGGCGAGGAGTTGGCGGCGATCCAAGAGAGGCTCCCAGGGGGTGCGATAGATGTTGTGGCGCCTGCCTGAGCGACTGACGCCAGGAGGCTCGACACGACCTATTTCGGCCCCCAGCAAGCGAGCTTAGCGGTTCGTGCGCCAAGCGTCGTCACCATGTTCGGTAAGAAAGCGCAAGCGTGTGGCGCCTGTGCAATAGTTGACGTTCCTCGCCCGCTCTCCAAGAACCGATCGTGAATCTTCCGCCACCGGCCCATCACCACGACGATCCGGCCCTCGCCCGGACGCCCGCACCGCCGTCGCGGGTGGTGAAGGGCGCCTGCCCGCATGACTGCCCCGACACCTGCGCCCTGCGCATCACCGTCGAGGACGGCAAGGTCGTCAAGGTGCAGGGCCAGCCGGACCATCCCAGCACCCACGGCGCGCTGTGCACCAAGGTCTCGCGCTACCCGGAGCGGACCTACCACGCGGAGCGCGTGCTGCACCCGCTCAAGCGCGTCAACGCCAAGCACGAGCCGCCGCGCTTCGAGCGCATCGGCTGGGACCAGGCGATCGCCGAGATCGCCGGCCGCCTGAAGGCGATCGCGGCGCGCGACCCGCAGGCCATCCTCCCCTACAGCTATGCCGGCACCATGGGCCTGCTGCAGGGCGAGGCCATGGCGGGTCGCTTCTTCAACCGGCTCGGCGCGTCCTGCCTGGACCGCACGATCTGCGCCTCGGCCGGCGGCGCGGCGCTGACGACCACCTACGGGCACAAGGTCGGCATGCACCTGCCGCACTTCGCCGAATCGAAGCTGATCCTCATCTGGGGCAGCAACTCGATCGCCTCCAACCTGCATTTCTGGACCTTCGCCAACCAGGCCAAGCGCGAGGGCGCGAAGCTGGTCTGCATCGACCCGCGCAAGACCGAGACCGCGGACAAGTGCCACCAGCACCTGGCGCTGCTACCCGGCACCGACGGCGCGCTGGCGCTGGGCCTGATGCACGAGCTGATCGCCCAGGACTGGCTGGACCACGACTACATCGCCCGGCATGTCGACGGCTGGGAGGAGCTGCGCGCGAAGGCGCTGGCCTGGCCCCCCGAGCGCACCGCCGCCGAATGCGGCCTGACCGCGGACGAGGTGCGCGGCCTGGCGCGCGACTACGCGACGCTGGCGCCGGCGGCGATCCGCCTGAACTACGGCATGCAGCGCGTGCGCGGCGGCGGCAACGCGGTGCGCCTGATCGCGCTGCTGCCCTGCCTGACCGGCGCCTGGCGCCACCGCGCGGGCGGGCTGCTGCTGTCGAGCTCGGGCTGGTTCGCGCCCTTCAAGAACCCGACGCTGGAGCGTCCCGAGCTGCGCGCCGGCCGGCCCTCCCGCACGATCAACATGAGCACCATCGGCGACGACCTGCTGCGCGAGGCCTCGCCCGACTTCGGGCCGCGGATCGAGGCGCTGGTCGTCTACAACAGCAACCCGGTCGCGGTGGCGCCGGAGTCGCCCAAGGTGGTGGCCGGCTTCCAGCGGCCCGACCTGTTCACGGTGGTGCTGGAGCACTTCCTGACCGACACCGCCGACCTGGCCGACTACGTGCTGCCGGCGACCACGCAGCTCGAGCACCTGGACATCCACACCAGCTACGGCCACACCGACGTGCTGGTCAACGAGCCGGCGGTCGCGCCGCTGGGCGAGTCGCGGTCCAACACGCGGATCTTCCGCGAGCTCGCCGCGGCGATGGGCTTCGACGAGCCCGCCTTCCACGACGACGACGAGGCGCTGCTGCGCCAGGCCTTCCGCGACGACATCGACCTGGCCCAGCTGCGCGAGCGCGGCTGGTTCAAGCTGCCGCTCAAGGAGGCGCCGTTCGCCGAGGGCGGCTTCCCGTCGGCCAGCGGCAAGGCCGATGCGCGCGGGGCGGACTACGTGGCCAACTACGAGAGCCGGTCCAGCGCGCCGGCGCTGGCGGCGCGGTACCCGCTGGCGATGATCTCGCCACCGGCGCGCAACCACCTGAACAGCACCTTCGTGAACGTGAAGAGCCTGCGCGACATCGAAGGCGAGCAGGTGCTCGAGATGAGCGCCGGCGACGCCGCCGCGCGCGGCCTGGCCGATGGACAGCTGGTGCGGGTCTTCAACGACCGCGGCAGCTATGCCTGCCGGCTGGACGTCAGCGCCCGCGCGCGCGAGGGCGTCGTGCACGGACTGGGCATCTGGTGGCGCAAGCTCGGCGCCGACGGCCGCAATGTCAACGAGGTGACGCACCAGCGGCTCACCGACATGGGCCGCGCGCCGTGCTTCTACGACTGCCTGGTCGAGGTCGCCGCGGCCTGAGCGCCGCGCACGGACGGCGACGCCGATGACGACGCGGATCACGACGCCGATCGCGACGCGGATCCCTCGCGGACTGAAGGCGCTGTGCCTCGCGCCGCTGCTGCTGGCGCTGTTCGCGCTGGGCGGTTGCGCGCAGTTGTCCTATTACGGGCAGTCGCTGTCGGGCCATCTGTCGCTGGTGCGCGCGGCCAAGCCGGTCGACGACTGGCTCGCGCAGCCCGACCTGGATCCGGAAGTCCGCCAGCAGCTGGTGCTGTCGCAGGCGCTGCGCGCCTATGCGTCGTCGGAGCTGAAGCTGCCGGACAACGACAGCTACCGCCGCTACGCCGACCTCAAGCGCGGCGCCGCGGTGTGGAACGTCGTCGCGACGCCGGAGCTGAGCCTGCAGCTGAAGACCTGGTGCTACCCGATCATGGGCTGCGCCGGCTACCGCGGCTACTTCGATCCGCAGGCCGCGCGCGCGCTCGCGCAGCAGCTGCGCCAGGACGGCTACGAGCCCTACGTGTACGGCGTGCCGGCCTATTCCTCGCTGGGCTGGAGCAACTGGCTGGGCGGCGATCCGCTGCTCAACACCTTCATCCGGTATCCGGAGGGGCAGCTCGCGCGGATGATCTTCCACGAGCTCGCGCACCAGGTGGCCTACGCGAATGACGACACCACTTTCAACGAGAGCTTCGCGACCGCGGTCGAGCAGATCGGCGTCGCGCGCTGGCTGAAGGACCGCCCGGACGCATTGCGCGAGGACGAGCAGTCGCGCCGCCGGCAGGACGAGGTCCAGGCGCTGCTCAAGGCGACGCGCGAGCAGTTGCGCGAGGTCTTCCGCAGCACCGCCAGCGACGACGAGAAGCGCGCCGGCAAGGCCGCGGCCTTCGCGCGGCTGCGCGCCGACTACGAGGCGATGAAGCGGGACCGCTGGGGCGGTGACACGCGCTTCGATCGCTGGGTCTCGGGCCTGAACACGCCGGCGCTGGCGATCCAGGGCAGCTACACGGACCTGGTGCCGGACTTCCTCCGGTTGTTCGAGCGCCTGGACGGGGACTGGCCGCGCTTCTACGCGGAAGTCCAGCGACTGGCCAAGCTGCCCAAGGACGAGCGCCGGGCGGCGCTGTCCCGCTGAGGCCGAAGCCGCTTGGAGAGCCGCTTGCGAGGCTGCTTACTTCAGGCCTTCGACCAGGTCGATGTAGTCCTGCATCGCCTCGTCGCTGGTCTTGCCTTCCAGCGTCTTCCAGGCGTCCCACTTGGCGCGGTTGACGAAGTCCGTCATGCCGGGGCGATCGCCCTCGACATCCCCGGCGGTGGCCTGCTTGAACAGCGCGTACAGCTTCAGCAGGGTCTGGTTGTCCGGCCGCTCGGGCAGGGTCTTGGAATCGGCGACGGCCGCGTCGAACTGGTCCTTGAGGCTCATGTGTGTCTCCCGTGGCGATGAGCAGGGCGTCCCGTTGGCGACAATCGGGACGGACGGCCGCGATGTTACCCAGCCCACCTCCCGGCGCGGACTGGGGCCGCCTCTCTAGATGACGCATCATCGGGAGCGCATCGCCCGCCGCCAGAACCCCTTCCGCCAGGAGACCGCATTGCCCACTTCCGCCGCGTCGCGCCCGTCGCCCTCCCGCCGGAGCGCCAAGTCCACGCCGTCGAAGACGGCCGCACCGCCCGCGCGGTCGGCGTCGTCCGCGAGGGCCGCGAAGCCTGCCGGCCTCCCGCGTGACGCGGAGCCGATGTCCAAGGTCGACACCGCCTGGCTGCGCCTGGACACCGAGGCCAACCGCATGATCATCCACGGGGTGCTGCTGCTGAAGCCGACCATCGCGCTCGAGGACCTGCGTCGGCGCGTCGCCGAGCGGCTGCTGCGCTTCCCGCGCTTCCGGCAGCGCGTCGTCGAAACCGGCGACAGCGCCTGGTGGGTCGAGGACGCCGAGGTCGACATCGCCCGCCACGTGGTGCCCGAGACGCTGCCGCGCCGCCGCGGCCGACCGCTGGAAGGCGCGCTGCAGGACCGCCTGGCCGAGCTGGCCGCCGAGCCGCTCGATCCGTCGCGGCCGCTGTGGCAGCTGCACCTGATCGAGCATTACGACGGCAGCAGCGCGCTGATCGCGCGCGTGCATCACTGCATCGCCGACGGCATCGCGCTGATCGCGGTGCTGCTGTCGATCACCGATGGCGGCGCGGTGCCGCCGGCGCAGGCGGCGGCGGGACCGAAGAAGACCCCGGTGGGGAAGGCGGCGAAGGCCGGCTCGGTCGCGAGCGCCGAGGACGCCGAGCCCGAATGGCTCGCCGACGCGATGGTCAAGCCGATCCATGCCTGGACGGTGCGCGAGATCCAGGAACGCGCCGGCTCGGACCGCTCGGGCGCCGCGGCCGCCTCGCCGGCCGAGCGGCTCGGCCGCCAGGTGCTGGAGGACGCGGCGGCGCTGACCGAGGCGCCCGATGACGCCAAGACCCGCCTCAAGGGCAAGGCCGGCCGCGCCAAGCGGGTGGCCTGGGGTGCGCCGCTGGCGCTGGACGCCGTCAAGGCGGTGGGCAAGTCGATGAACGTGTCGGTGAACGACGTGCTGCTGAGCTGCGTCGCCGGCGCGATCGGGCTCTACCTGCGCGGCCACGGCGACGACACCGAGGGCCAGGAGATCCGCGCGCTGGTGCCGGTCAACCTGCGGCCGCTGGAGACGGCCTGGCAACTGGGCAACCGCTTCGGCATGGTGCCGCTGCCGATGCCGGTGGGCATCACGAATCCGGTCAAGCGGCTCTACGCGGTGCACGCGCAGACGCAGGCGCTCAAGAACAGCCTGCAGCCGGCGCTGTCGCTGGGGCTGATGGCGACCTCCGGCACGGTCGAGAAGGCGGCGCAGCGGGCGATGCTCAAGACCCTGTCGCGCAAGGCGACGGCGCTGATGACCCACGTGCCGGGCCCGGCGCAGACGCTGCGGCTGTGCGACTCGGCGGTCGAGCGCGTCATGTTCTGGGCGCCGCAGGCCGGCGACATGAGCCTGGGCATCAGCATCCTGACCTACGCCGGCCAAGTGCAGTTTGGCCTCATCGCCGACGCCGGGCTGTGCCCCGATCCGCAGGCCATCGTGGCCCACTTCGAGCCCGAGTTCCAGCACCTGCTCACGCTGGCGCTGATGCTCCCGTGGGAGACGAAGGACTGAGCGCCGGCCCGCCGTCCGCGCCATGCAGAACGCCGCCCGGGGGCGGCGTTCGTCGCTGGGGCAGGACGCCTTATTTGGCGGCCTTCTTCGCCGGCTGCGGACGGCCGGCGGCGGTCGGGTAGGCGGACATCACCTTGACCGGGTCGGCGCTGGCCAGGTACTCGGCGTACTGCGTCTGGGCGCAGGCGACCGGCTGACCGGAAGTGGCCTCGCCGCGGTACTCGCCGCGGTTGTAGACGAAGCGGTACTCGTTGGCGGCGGCCGGCTGCTCGAAGCGCACCGCGTGCTGGCTGGCGCACTCGGCGCGCAGGGCCTTGGCGTCGGCATTCTCGGCAGAGGCGGCGGCGGCATGCGCCATCGGGGCGGCCAGGGCCAGCAGGGCGGCGGAGATCAGGATGCGCGTCATGGAGTCGGTCCCTAGAGGTCGTTGAATGCGATATCCCTAATTTATAGGGTGTCGTTTTTCGACGCCAACCGCGACCAGGGGGGCTGGCCGCGCACGATGCCAGGGTTTCCTCGGAGGCCCGCCGCGGGACCGGATGCTAGTCCGCCGAAGCGCTAGGGCGGCTCCCGGGGGTCAGGCCGTGCCGTCCGCGGGCGCCTGGTACTTGCCCGCCAGCTGGAACAGGTGGTCCCGCGAGGTCGGCTCCAGGTAGGGCAGCAGCAGCCCCAGCACGTGGAAGGCGCCGCGCATCAGCGCCTCGCCGGCGCGGTCGGGCTCCAGCGCGTTGCGCGGATCGCGCACGTATTCGTAGCTCAGCCAGTAGCTCAGCAGCACCACCATCGCGTTGGCGGTGGGCACGGCCTCGCGCACCTGCATGGTCAGCGCGCCGCTGGCCTGCAGCCCGCCCAGCAGGCCCACCATCGCCTGCGTCTTCTGCTCCAGCACATGCTGGAAGTGCGTCTCCAGCTTGCGGTTCTTGGACAGCAGGTCGTTGAGGTCGCGGTACAGGAAGCGGTGCTGCCAGATCAGCTCGAACAGCATGTGGAAGAACAGCCAGGCGTCCTCCACGTTCCGCACATTGCCCACCGCGCCCAGCAGCTCCGACAGCGACTTGTCGTAGCGGTTGAACAGCGCGTTGATCAGCTCGTCCTTGGCCGGGTAGTGGTAGTACAGGTTGCCGGGCGAGATGCCGAGCTCCGCCGAAATCAGCGTGGTCGAGACGTTCGGCTCGCCGAAGCGATTGAAGAGGTCCAGCGTGACTTCGAGGATGCGTTCGGCGGTGCGGCGCGGCTTCTTGGTGGCCATGGGCCCGTGGGCGTGGTGGGGGGAGGTGGGCGCATTCTGTCATGACCCCAGGCGGGCACGGGACGGCCCCGCTCCCTACAATCCGCGCCCATGCCCGCAAGCCCCCAACAACAGCCGGCCGCCATGCCCGCGCCGGCCGGCGGTCCGCCCGCCCTGCGATTCAGCAACGTCAGCAAGACCTACCGGGCCGGCCAGTTCCGCGCGCTGGACGGCGTCAGCTTCGACATCCAGCCCGGTGAGTTCTTCGGCCTGCTCGGCCCCAACGGCGCCGGCAAGACCAGCCTGATCAGCATCCTGGCCGGTCTGTCGCGCGCCAGCGGCGGGCAGGTGTCGGTGCTGGGCCATGACGTCGTGGACGACTACGCCAACGCCCGCAAGAAGCTGGGCATCGTGCCGCAGGAACTGGTCTTCGACCCGTTCTTCAGCGTGCGCGAGACGCTGCGCATCCAGTCCGGCTACTTCGGCGTGCGCCACAACGACGACTGGATCGACGAGCTGCTGCTCAACCTCGGCCTGGCCGACAAGGCCCACAACAACATGCGCCAGCTCTCCGGCGGCATGAAGCGCCGCGTGCTGGTGGCGCAGGCGCTCGTGCACCGCCCGCCGGTCATCGTGCTGGACGAGCCCACCGCCGGCGTCGACGTCGAGCTGCGCCAGACGCTGTGGCAGTTCATCGCGCGCCTGAACCGCGAGGGCCACACCGTCCTGCTCACGACGCATTACCTCGAGGAGGCGGAGGCGCTGTGCCACCGCATCGCGATGCTCAAGCAAGGCCGGATCGTCGCGCTGAACCGCACCTCCGAGCTGCTCGCCGGCACCGCCTCGACGATGCTGCAGTTCAAGACCGACTCCGCGCTGCCGCTGGCGCTGGCCGAGCGCGCCCGCGTCACCGGCCGCATCGTCCAGCTCACCGCGCACGACGCGGCCGAGGTCGAGCAGATCCTGGCCACCTTGCGCCAGGCCGCCGTGCCCATCGAGGACCTGGAGATCGGCCGCGCCGACCTCGAGGACGTCTTCCTGGAAATCATGCAAGGGGGCCGCGCATGAGCGCCAGCCATTTCCCGATCCGCCTTGAGGGCGCCCGTCCGCTCTTCTACAAGGAGGTGCTGCGCTTCTGGAAGGTCGGCTTCCAGACCGTGGGCGCGCCGGTGCTGACCGCGGTGCTCTACCTGCTGGTCTTCGGCCATGTGCTGGAGGACCACGTCAAGGTCTACGGCACCGTCGGCTACACCAGCTTCCTGATCCCGGGCCTGGTGATGATGAGCGTGCTGCAGAACGCGTTCGCCAACAGCAGCTCCTCGCTGATCCAGAGCAAGATCACCGGCAACCTGGTGTTCCTGCTGGTCACGCCGCTGTCGCACTGGGCCTGGTTCCTGGCCTACGTCGGGGCGTCGGTGATCCGCGGCCTGATGGTCGGCGCGGGCGTGTTCGTCGCCACCGTGTGGTTCGCGCCGCCGGGCATGGCCAACCCGCTGTGGGTGCTGGCCTTCGCGATCCTGGGCGCGGGGCTGATGGGCTCGCTCGGCCTGATCGCCGGCCTGTGGGCGGAGAAGTTCGACCAGATGGCCGCCTTCCAGAACTTCATCGTGATGCCGATGACCTTCCTGTCGGGCGTGTTCTATTCGGTGCATTCGCTGCCCGCGTTCTGGCAGGGCGTCAGCCACCTGAACCCGTTCTTCTACATGATCGACGGCTTCCGTCACGGCTTCTTCGGCGTCAGCGACGCCTCGCCGTGGGTGAGCCTGGGCGTTGTGGCGATCGCCTTCGCCGCGGTGGCCGCGGTCGCGCTGGAGCTGCTGCGCCGCGGCTACAAGATCCGCCACTGAACCGTCGCGACGACCGCGCCGGCCCGGCCCTCGCAAGCCGGGCCTCTCCAAGCACGAAAGCGCCCGCGCGAGGCGCCCGAGTAGAATCCCGCCCCATCATGGCCGATCCGACCCCCGCAGAAGTCCAGAGCTACATCGCCCAGGGTCTCGCTTGCAGCGAGCTCCAGGTCGAGGGCGATGGACGCCATTTCTTCGCGACGATCGTGTCGGCCGAGTTCGAGGGCCTGAGCCGGATCAAGCGCCACCAGCGCGTGTACCAGGCACTGGGCGATCGCATGCGCGAGCAGATCCACGCGCTGTCGATGAAGACGCTGACCCCCGCCGAGTTCGCGCAGCAAGGCAGCGCGCATCACCATCACTGAAAGCCACCCGGCTGCGAGGCGGGTGGCGGTGTGGCCCGTCCGGTGAACCCGCTGCCGTCCCGCTGAACAGCCCGAAGCGCTTCCGCGTGGAGCGCGCGTTCACCGAGGACACCGCATGATCACCCTGGCACTTTCCAAGGGCCGCATCTTCGAAGAGACCCTGCCGCTGCTGGCGGCCGCGGGCATCTCCGTGCTGGAAGACCCGGACAGCTCCCGCAAGCTGATCCTCCCGACCAACCAGGCCGAGGTGCGCGTGGTGCTCGTGCGCGCGACCGACGTGCCGACCTACGTCGAATACGGCGGCGCTGACCTGGGCGTGGCCGGCCGCGACGTGCTGATCGAGCACGGCGGCCAGGGCCTGTACCAGCCGCTGGACCTGCGCATCGCGCAGTGCCGCATGAGCGTCGCGGTGCGGGACGACTTCGATTACGAGAACGCCGTGCACCAGGGCTCGCGGCTGCGCGTGGCGACCAAGTACACCTCGATCGCGCGCCAGCACTTCGCCGACAAGGGCGTGCACGTGGACCTCATCAAGCTCTACGGCTCGATGGAGCTGGCGCCGCTGACCGGCCTGGCCGACGCCATCGTCGACCTGGTCTCCACCGGCAGCACGCTCAAGGCCAACCGGCTGGTCGAGGTGGAGCGGATCATGGACATCTCCTCGCGCCTGGTCGTCAACCAGGCGGCGCTCAAGCTCAAGCGCGAGGCGCTCAAGCCGCTGATCGACGCGATCGGGTCGGCCATCCCGAACGCCTGATCGACCGACCGCCCCCGACGCCTGCCCGGAGCCCCGCCATGAGCCCAGCCCTTCAACTTCGCACCCTCGTCACCACCGACGCCGACTTCGACGCGCAATTCCAGCGCGTGCTGCACTGGTCCGCCGAGACCGACGCCGCGATCGAGTCGCGCGTCGCCGAGATCCTGGCCGACGTGCGCGCCCGTGGCGATGCCGCGGTGCTGGCGTACACCGCCCGCTTCGACCACCTGGACGCCGCGACGCTCGGCGCGCTGGAGCTGACGCGCGAGGAGCTGCGGGCCGCCTTCGACGGCCTGCCCGCGGAGCAGGCGAAAGCCCTGACCCAGGCCGCCGAGCGGGTGCGCCGCTATCACGAGCGCCAGAAGCAGGCCTGCGGCGAGAGCTGGAGCTATCGCGACGAGGACGGCACGCTGCTGGGCCAGAAGGTCACGCCGCTGGATCGCGTCGGCATCTACGTGCCGGGCGGCAAGGCCGCGTATCCGTCGAGCGTGCTGATGAACGCGATCCCCGCGCAGGTCGCCGGCGTGCCGGAGATCGTGATGGTCGTGCCCACGCCGCGCGGCGAGAAGAATCCGCTGGTGCTGGCGGCGGCCTACGTGGCCGGCGTGCACCGCGCCTTCACCATCGGCGGCGCGCAGGCGGTGGCAGCGCTGGCCTACGGCACGGCGACCGTGCCGCGCGTCGATAAGATCACCGGACCGGGCAACGCCTACGTCGCCAGCGCGAAGAAACACGTCTTCGGCCAGGTCGGCATCGACATGATCGCGGGGCCGAGCGAGATCCTAGTGCTCGCCGACGGCACGACGCCGCCGGACTGGGTCGCGATGGACCTGTTCAGCCAGGCCGAGCACGACGAACTCGCGCAGAGCATCCTGCTGTGCCCGGACGCGGCCTACATCGCCCAGGTGCGCGAGGCCATCGAGCGCCTGCTGCCCGGCATGCCGCGGCGTGACGTGATCCGCGCGTCGCTGGAAGGGCGGGGCGCGCTGATCCACACGCGCTCGATGGAGGAGGCCTGCGAGATCAGCAACCGCATCGCGCCCGAGCACCTCGAGGTCTCCAGCGCCGACCCGCATCGCTGGGAGCCGCTGCTGCGCCACGCCGGCGCGATCTTCCTGGGCGCCTACACCAGCGAGTCGCTGGGCGACTACTGCGCCGGCCCCAACCACGTGCTGCCGACCTCGGGCACGGCGCGTTTCTCCTCGCCGCTGGGCGTCTACGACTTCCAGAAGCGCTCCAGCCTGATCGAGGTCAGCGAGGCCGGCGCGCAGGTGCTGGGCCCGATCGCCGCGACGCTGGCCTACGGCGAAGGCCTGCAGGCGCATGCGCAGGCGGCGGAGTTCCGGCTCAAGCGCTGAGGCCGCGTCGGCGGCCGCCCCGCCTGCGCAGATTTCACGCGGCGGCGCCGGGCAAACCCTGGCTCGCGGATAAGCCGCCACTTTTGACGCTGTTTTGAGGTTCGCCCGCCGGGGCGGACGTTCTAGGATTCGCCGACATCTCCACAAGAGGACGGCGAAGCATGAAGGTCTCCGATCTGCGCGTCGGTGTGCGCATCTCCCTGGGGTTTGCAGCGGTGCTGCTGGCCACGGTGCTCGTGGGCATCGTGGCCATCAACCGCATGCAGGCGATTCAGAAGAACGTCGAGGACATGGGCGGGGACTGGATCCCGTCGATCAACGCCATCAACGCGCTGCGCGGGCAGCTCAACGAGCTGCGGCGCGCCGAGATGTCGATGTGCCTGAAGGAAGTGGTCCTCGAGGTCGAGGAGCAGCAGGAGCGCATCAAGACGCTGCGCGAGAAGACGCTGCCCGAGCTCGCCAAGACCTACGAGACGATGGTCAGCACGCCGCAGGAGTCCGAGCAGTGGAAGGACGCCAAGGCGCAGTACGCCGCCTACCTGGGCATCCAGGACCGGCTGATCGCGGCGCGCAAGGCCGGCAACCGCGGCGAGTACCTGGCCACCGTCAGCGGCGAATCCAGCAAGGCCTTCGGTGCCGTCATCGGCGCGACGCAGAAGCTGGTGGACATCAACACCCAGGGGGCCGAGGCCGACGTCGAAGCGTCGCGCGCGGTCTACAAGGCCGTGCTCACGACGATGGGCGTGCTGATCGTCGCCGCGCTGGCGGCCGGCGGCGCGCTGGCCTTCTACCTGACGCGCAGCACCGTCCGGCCGCTGACCGACATGGTGGGCGTCGCCAGCCGCGTCGCCGAGGGCGACCTGACCGTCGACATCGACACCTCGCGCCGCGACGAGCTGGGCCAGCTGGCGCAGGCGCTGTCGGCGATGCAGGGCGCGCTCAACCGCTCGCTGTCGACGGTGCGCACCAGCGCGGAGAGCATCGCGATGTCCAGCGGCGAGGTGGCCGCCGGCAGCAGCGACCTCTCGGCGCGGACCGAGCAGATGGCCTCCAGCCTGGAGGAGACCTCGGCCACGATGCAGGCGCTGACCGACACGGTGCGCATGAACGCCGACGCCACGCGCCAGGCCAGCCAGCTCGCGCTCAACGCCAGCCAGGTCGCCGACCGCGGCGGCGTGGTGGTGTCCGAGGTGGTCAGCACGATGGACCAGATCAATGCGTCCTCGCGCAAGATCGCCGACATCATCGGCACCATCGACGGCATCGCCTTCCAGACCAACATCCTGGCGCTGAACGCGGCGGTGGAGGCCGCCCGCGCCGGCGAGCAGGGCCGCGGCTTCGCGGTGGTGGCGGGCGAGGTGCGCTCGCTGGCGCAGCGCAGCGCCGAGGCGGCGCGCGAGATCAAGGGCCTGATCGGCTCCTCGGTCGAGCGCGTCGAGGCCGGCGCCCGCCTGGTCGGCGACGCCGGCGAGACCATGCGCGAGATCGTCGCCGCCGTGCAGCGGGTGACGGACATCATCCAGGAGATCTCCTCGGCCACGCAGGAGCAGAGCACCAGCCTGATGGAAGTCGGCCAGGCCGTGCGGCGCCTGGACGAGGTCACCCAGCAGAACGCGGCGCTGGTCGAGGAATCCTCGGCCGCCTCGGAATCGCTGCGCGAGCAGGCGGGCAGCCTGCAGCACGTGGTCGCGCAGTTCCGTCTGCACGGCTGAATCCCGCCCCATCCGGGCGGCGGTCGGGCATCAAGTCCCGAAGGCTGACGAGGACACGAAGTTCGTGGAACACGAACTTCGTGTTACCCTGCGGCCTTCATGAAGAACGTCACCGTCACCATGGAAGACAGCGTCGCCGAGTGGGCGAGGCTGGAGGCGGCGCGGCGCAACACCAGCGTCTCGCGGCTGGTCGGCGAGCTGCTCGCCGAGAAGATGCGTCACGACGACGCCTATGAACGCGCGCTGCAGGACTGGCTGCACCGCGAGCGCACCTGGTCCTCCGACGGCCAGCCCTATCCGGGCCGGGAGCTGCTGTGAGCGCGGGCCTGGAGCCGACCGCCCCGGTGTTCGTGGACACCTCGGTGCTGATCCTGAGCGAGGACGGCGCCGACCCAGGCCGCCGCGCGCAGGCCATGCGCTGGCTGCGCGTGCTGTGGCAGCTGCGTCTGGGCCGCACCTCCAGCCAGGTGCTCAACGACTTCTACCGCGCCGTCACCACCCGCATCGCGCCCGCCATGCCCAATGGCGACGCCCGGGCCGAGGTGCGCCGCTACCAGCGCTGGACGCCGTGGTCGACCGACCACGCCACCGTCGAGTCCGCCTGGTCGCTGGAAAGCCGCTTCGCGCTGCCCTATGCCGATGCGCTGATCGTCGCCGCCGCCAAGGCGCAGGGCTGCGAGACGCTGCTCAGCCTGGCGCTGCCGCACGGCCAGCTCTACGACAGCGTCCTGATCGTCGACCCGCTGCGCGCGCTGCCGGCGGGCGCGGCCTTCGATTCCGATCCCCTCTCCGATTCCCCGCCGCCGCTGGCGGTCGCCCCATGAAAGCTGCCCTCGATCGAGCCCTCGGTGTCCTGCGCGACGACCTGCGCGCCATGCACGCCTACGCGGTGCATCCGTCCGCCGGCCTGATCAAGCTGGACGCGATGGAGAACCCCTTCCGGCTGCCCGCCGAGCTGCAGCGGGCGCTGGGCGAGCGCCTGGGCGCGGTCGCGATCAACCGCTATCCCGGCGAGCGCACGCAGGACCTGGCGCGCGCGCTGGCGGCGCACGCCGGCCTGCCGGAGGGCAAGGCGCTGATGCTGGGCAATGGCTCGGACGAACTGATCTCGCTGCTGGCGATGGCCGTCAGCAAGCCGGGCCAGCGCGTCGCCGTGCTGGCGCCTCTGCCCGGTTTCGTCATGTACGGACTGTCCTCGGCCTACCAGCACCTGGACTTCGTCGGCGTGCCGCTGACGGCGGACTTCGAGCTCGACGAAGCGGCGATGCTGGCCGCCATCGCCGAGCACCGGCCCGCCATCGTCTACCTGGCCTATCCGAACAACCCCACCGCCAACCTTTGGGACGATGCCGTCATCGAGCGCATCGCCGAGGCGGCGCCGGGGCTGGTCGTGATCGACGAGGCCTACCAGCCCTTCGCCGCGCGAGACGCGATGGCGCTGATGGCGCGCCATCCGCAGGTGCTGATCATGCGCACGATGAGCAAGTTCGGGCTGGCCGGCGTGCGCATCGGCTACCTGATGGGCCATGCCGAGCTGATCCACCACATCGACAAGCTGCGCCCGCCCTACAACGTCAGCGTGCTGAACGCGGAAGCGGGCCTCTTCGCGCTCGAGCATGCCGAGGTCTACGAGCGCCAGGCCGCCGCGCTGCGCGACGGGCGCGCCGCGCTGCAGGCCGCGCTGGCGCGGCTGCCGGGCGTGCGGGCCTATCCGAGCGAGGCCAACATGATCCTGGTACACGTGCCCGAGGCCGACCGGCTGCATGCCGACATGAAGGCGCGCGGCGTGCTGGTCAAGAATGTCTCGGGCATGCATCCGCTGCTGGCGGGCTGCCTGCGGCTGACGGTCGGCACGGCCGACGAGAACGCGGCGATGCTGGCGGCGCTCGAAGCCTCGCTGGCCGCGCTGGTTTCCGGCTGATGCCAGACTGGCGCCTGCCGGCAGGTCCCCTGTTTTCCTGATCCCTGTGGAATCCCCATGAGCTCCGAACGCATTGCCGAAGTCCGCCGCGACACCAAGGAAACGCAGATCCGCGTGCGCGTGAACCTGGACGGCACCGGCCAGGCCACGCTGAACACCGGCATCGGCTTCTTCGACCACATGCTCGACCAGATCGCCCGCCACGGGCTGATCGACCTGGACATCGAGGCCAAGGGCGACCTGCACATCGACGGCCACCACACCGTCGAGGACGTCGGCATCACGCTGGGCATGGCGGTGGCGCAGGCGATCGGCGACAAGAAGGGCATCACCCGCTACGGCCACAGCTACGTGCCGCTGGACGAGGCGCTGTCGCGCGTGGTGGTGGACTTCTCCGGCCGTCCGGGGCTGGCGATGGACGTCAAGTTCACCGCCGGATCGGTCGGCGCCTTCGACACGCAGCTGACCTACGAGTTCTTCCAGGGCTTCGTGAATCACGCGCTGGTGTCGCTGCACGTGGACAACCTCAAGGGTCACAACGCGCATCACCAGTGCGAGACGATCTTCAAGGCCTTCGGCCGCGCGCTGCGCATGGCGATGACGCCGGACGCGCGCTCGGCCGGCGTGATCCCGTCGACGAAGGGCACGCTGTGAGCGTCATGCCCAGAACGGTCGCCGTCGTCGATTACGGCATGGGCAACCTGCGCTCGGTGTCGCAGGCGGTGATGGCCGCGGCCCAGGACCAGGGCGTGCGGGTGCTCATCACCGCCGAGCCCGACGAGGTCTACGCCGCCGAGCGCATCGTGCTGCCCGGCCAGGGCGCGATGCGCGACTGCATGCGCGAGCTGGAGGGCAGCGGCTTGAAGGAAGCCGTGCTGGACGCCGCCGCGCGCAAGCCGCTGATGGGCGTGTGCGTCGGCATGCAGATGCTGCTGGACCACAGCGAGGAGCAGGACACGCCCGGCCTCGGGCTGATCCCCGGCCGCGTGAAGCGCTTCCGGCTCGAGGGCCGGCTGCAGCCCGACGGCAGCCGCTACAAGGTGCCGCAGATGGGCTGGAACCGCGTGCACCAGACGCGGGCGCATCCGGTCTGGGGCGAGGTGCCGGACGAGAGCTGGTTCTACTTCGTCCACAGCTTCTATGCCGAGACGTCGGACCCGCGCGACAGCGCCGGCCAGAGCGACTACGGCCTGCGCTTTACCTGTGCGGTGGCGCGGGATAACATTTTTGCCACCCAATTCCACCCCGAGAAAAGTGCCGCGTCCGGGCTCGCCCTGTACCGCAATTTCCTGCACTGGACGCCCTGAGGCCTGGCCTCCGGTCCTGCGTCGCACGACACCTTCTCGAGCGTCCCTCCCTCTCTTCCCCTTCCTCCACCCCTAGCTCCCCGGGCCATGCTGCTGATTCCCGCGATCGACCTGAAAGACGGCAAGTGCGTCCGCCTCAAGCAAGGCGACATGAACGACTCCACGACCTTCGGTGAAGACCCGGCGCAGATGGCGCGACGATGGGTCGACGCCGGCGCGCGTCGCCTGCACCTGGTGGACCTGAACGGCGCCTTCGCCGGCAAGCCGGTCAACGAGGCCGCGATCAAGGCCATCCTGCGCGAGGTCGGCGACGACATCCCGGTGCAGCTGGGCGGCGGCATCCGCGACCTGGACACGATCGAGCGCTACCTGGACGACGGTCTCTCGTACGTGATCATCGGCACCGCGGCGGTGAAGAACCCGGGCTTCCTGAAGGATGCGGCCTCGGCCTTCGGCGGCCACATCATCGTGGGCCTGGACGCCAAGGACGGCAAGGTCGCCACCGACGGCTGGAGCAAGCTGACCGGCCACGAGGTCATCGACCTGGCGAAGAAATTCGAGGATTACGGCATCGAAGGCGTGATCTACACCGACATCGGCCGCGACGGCATGCTCACCGGCATCAACATCGACGCGACGGTGAAGCTGGCGCAGGCGCTGTCCATCCCGGTGATCGCCTCGGGCGGGCTGTCCAACATCGCCGACATCGAGGCGCTGTGCGCGGTCGAGTCCGAAGGCGTGGGCGGCGTGATCTGCGGGCGCGCGATCTATACCGGCGACCTGGATTTCGCCGCGGCGCAGCGTCGCGCCGACGAGCTGAACGGGGGCTGAGCGGTGCTGGCCAAGCGGATCATCCCGTGCCTGGACGTGACCGGCGGTCGCGTCGTGAAGGGCGTCAACTTCGTCGAGCTGCGCGATGCGGGCGATCCGGTCGAGATCGCCGCCCGCTACAACGAGCAGGGCGCGGACGAGCTGACCTTCCTGGACATCACCGCCACCAGCGACGGCCGCGACCTGATCCTGCCCATCATCGAGCGCGTGGCCTCGCAGGTCTTCATCCCGCTGACGGTGGGCGGCGGCGTGCGCTCGGTCGCCGATGTGCGGCGGCTGCTGAACGCCGGCGCGGACAAGGTCAGCTTCAACTCCGCCGCGGTGGCCGATCCCGAGCTGATCCGCGCCGCGTCCGACAAGTACGGCGCGCAGTGCATCGTCGTGGCGATCGACGCCAAGCGCCGCCAGAACGCCGACGGCAGTACCGGCTGGGACGTGTACACGCATGGCGGCCGCAAGAACACCGGCCTGGACGCGATCGAGTGGGCCACGAAGATGGCCGAGCTCGGCGCCGGCGAGATCCTGCTGACCAGCATGGACCGCGACGGCACCCGCAACGGTTTCGACCTGGCGCTGACGCGCGCGGTGTCGGACGCGGTGAGCGTGCCGGTGATCGCCTCGGGCGGCGTGGGCTCGCTGCAGGACCTGGCCGACGGCATCACGCAGGGCGGCGCCGATGCGGTGCTGGCCGCGAGCATCTTCCATTACGGCGATCACACCGTCGGCGAGGCCAAGGCGCTGATGGCGTCGCAGGGCATCCCGGTGCGTCAATGAGCGCTGCCAAGGCGACTGCGCCCGACGGCCTGCGCCGCGCCGGCCGCCCCGGTCCCCGCGTGACGGTGGGCGAAGGCGCGGTGAAGCCGCGTCCGCCCAAGGCCGCCGGTCCGGGCGAGGTGCGCATCGTCGGCGGCGTCTGGAAGCGCTCCAAGCTGCCGGTGCCCTTCAGCCCGGGGCTGCGGCCCACGCCCGACCGGGTGCGTGAGACGCTGTTCAATTGGCTGGGCCAGGACCTGGCCGGCTGGCGCGTGCTGGATGCCTTCGCCGGCAGCGGGGCGCTGGGCTTCGAGGCCGCCTCGCGCGGCGCGGCGCAGGTCACGCTGCTGGAGCGCGATGCGACGCTGGCCAGCGCGCTGCGCGCCAACCTGAAGCGGCTGGACAAGGACGGCACCGTGCCGATGGCCATCGAGAACGCCGATGCGCTGGCCTGGATGCGGCGCGCGGCGCCGGAGTCGCTGGACCTGGTGTTCCTGGATCCGCCGTTCGCGCAGGACCTGTTCCTCCCCGCGCTGGCCGCCGCGGTGCCGCTGCTGGCGCAGGGCGGGCTGATCTATCTGGAATCGCCGCATCCGGTGGAAGCGCCCGCGGCGATGGGCTTGTCCGTGTGGAAGGAAGGGCGGGCCGGGGCGGTGCATTACCGCCTGTTGCGACGCGGCGGATAATCCGCGCCCATGACTTCGCAGACCCTGCTGACCGCCGTCTACCCCGGCACCTTCGACCCGATGACCCTCGGCCACGAGGATCTGGTGCGTCGCGCGAGCCGCCTGTTCGAGCGCCTGGTCCTGGCTGTCGCGGCCGGGCACCACAAGAAGACGATGTTCAGCGTCGAGGAACGGCTGGACATGGCCCGCGCGCTGGTGGCGCCGTATCCGAATGTCGAGGTGGTCGCCTTCAAGGGGCTGCTGCGCGACTTCGTGATGGAGAACGGCGGCAAGGTCGTGGTGCGCGGCCTGCGGGCGGTGTCGGACTTCGAATACGAATTCCAGATGGCCGGCATGAACCGGCAGCTGATGCCCGAGGTGGAAACGGTGTTCCTGACGCCGTCGGACCATTACCAGTTCATCTCCTCGACCTTCGTCCGGGAGATCGCCACGCTGGGCGGCGAAGTCTCCAAGTTCGTCTCGCCGCTGGTGCGCGAACGGCTGGAAGACCGCATCGCCAAGAACCGCATGGAGCAGTAAAGCCATGGCGTTGATGATCACGGATGAATGCATCAATTGCGATGTGTGCGAGCCCGAGTGCCCGAACCACGCGATCTCGATGGGCGAGGAGTACTACCAGATCGATCCGGGCAAGTGCACCGAATGCGTCGGCCACTTCGACGAGCCGCAGTGCGCGACGCTGTGCCCGGTCGCCTGCATTCCGGTCGATCCGGCGCACGTCGAATCGCGCGAGACCCTGATGCAGAAGTACATCCGCCTGACCCAGCAGGCCGCCTGAGGCCGGCGTCGACCGGCGGCGGCGCTCAGAGCGCCCAGCGCTCGCCGTAGGCCGGTGGTCGCGGCCATTGATCGGCACGCGGCAGTGCTCCGGGATGCGCCATGGACCAGCGCCGCGCCAGCATCCAGCCGCCATGGCTGACGACCAGGGCGCCGCCCGACCAGCCCGACGCGCGAGCCAGCAGCGCGACCAGCGTCTCGCCGCCTGCCGGCGCGTAGCGCGCGAAGTCCGCGACCCAGGCGTCGATCTCCGCCTTCGGGATCCCGGCCCACGGCCGGCCATCCCATTCACCGAAGTCGAGTTCCGCGAGCGCCGCCTCCACCCGATGCCGCCAGCCCCAGCGCTTCAGCCATCGACCGACGTCGGCGCAGCGCCGCAGCGGCGAGGTCCACACCTCATGCGGCAACCGGTGTCGCCGCGCATGGGCCTGGATGCGCCGCGCGAGGCGCTTGGCCCGACGCCGCGCCACGGGCAGGTCGCAGCGCGCGCCGACACACAGGCCGCTTGCGCCTTCCGGACGGGGATGCCGCCAGACAACGACGGCCCCGTCGGCGCGGGCCTGAGCATGGGAATAGGCATGGGCTTGCGCCTGCGCACGCGCCTGGACGCCAGCTCGGGCGTTGGCGTCGACACCGCCGCTCATCGTCAGTCCACCGGGAACAGCGGCGCCAGCGCCAGGAAGGCCAGTAGCGCGCCCAGCTCCACGACCTGCTGCGTCGCGCCCAGCGTGTCGCCGGTGTAGCCGTGCAGGCGGCGCTCGAGCATCGACTGCATGTAGAAGGTCAGCCCCGCCGCCACCACCACCGCGCCCAGCATCAGCGGCACGTTCTCCGGCGTCAGCGTGGCGCCGACGGCCGTCGCCAGCACCACCAGGCCCAGCGCGATGCCCAGGCCCGGGCCGCTGATCTGCGTCGCCAGCGGCTTGGCCTTGGCGTGGTCGGCATCGCCGGCGTAGGGCAGCGCATGCAGCAGCCAGACCGGCGCCGCGCGCGACGCCACATGCGCCCACACGATCGCCAGCGCCGCCAGCGCCGGATCGGTGTCCGCCAGGCCCAGCAGCACCGCCGCCTTCAGGCCCAGCACCAGGATCAGCCCCAGCGCGCCATAGCTGCCGATGCGCGAGTCCTTCATGATGGCCAGCGCCTTCTCCCGCGACACCGCGCCGCCGAGCGCGTCGCAGCTGTCGGCGAGCCCGTCCTCATGGAAACCGCCGGTCAGCCAGACGCTGGCGGCCATCGCCAGCCCCACCGACACCGTGGCCGGGAACAGCTGCATCGCGCCCCACAGCACCAGCGCCGAGCAGCCGCCCACCACCGCGCCGACCAGCGGGAAGTAGCGCGCGCACTGCTGCAGCCAGGCCGGCTCGAAGCCGACCCAGCGCGGCACCGGCACGCGGGTGAAGAACTGCAGGGCGATGAAGAAGAGGCGAAGCTGATGCATGGACACGGAACCGCGGACCCCCGGAATGCCGGGAAAGCGGCCGCGATGATAGGCCGCTTCAGCGCGCCCGATCCCGTGCCAGCAGGCCCTCGTAGGCGATCGCGACGTTGGCGCAGAAGATGTCCAGCATCTCGCGCCCTTCGTCGTCGATGGGATCCGACAGCACCATGTACAGCAGGCTCTCGTTGCCCGAGTGCGTCTGGTAGTAGCCGATGAAGCGCCCGTCCTCGAAGCGGCTCTCGCGCGTGACCAGCGCCTGGTCCAGCGCGTCGCGCACGTCGGGCGGCAGGTCGGTGAGGCGGTTGCCGGCCAGCAGCCCCTGGTACTCGGAGGTGGCGGCCAGCACCTGCAGCCGGCCCTCGGCATGCGAGGCCGCGTACATGCGGCTCGCGCACAGGCCCTGCGCCTGGTAGCCCAGCATGTGGCCGACCTGCTCCAGCAGCGCCGATGCGAAGTGGCGCAGGTTGCTCGAGTCGTGGATCTGCGTGATCGCATCGATCGAGCGCCGCAGCGCCGCGCGCGACTGCGACAGGATCACGATGTCCCGGTAGGAACGCAGCGCCGAGTAGAAGACGGTGATCAGCTTGCGCTTGGTCAGCTCCGTCTTCTCCTTGTAGTCGTTGATGTCGTAGGTCTTGATGACATGCTCTTCGGGCGCCTGGCCCGGCTGCCCGGTGCGCAGCACGATGCGCACCTGCGTGTTGCGCAGCTCCTCGCGGATGAAGCGCGCGACGTCCAGCCCGGCGTGCTCCGACTCCATCACCACGTCCAGCAGGATCAGCGCGATGTCGTGGCGGTCGCGCAGCACGTCGCGCGCCTCGCTGCCGCTGTAGGCATTCAGGAACTGGAGCCGGCGCCCGGCGAACTCGAAGTCCGCCATCACCAGCTGCGTGACCTGGTGCACGGCGGGATCGTCGTCGACGATCATCACCACCCACGGATCGAGCACGCGGCTCCGGCTCTCCTCCCCGGGTTCCGGCAGCTCGTCGGCGAACACCATGTCGGTCATCGGTCCCTCCCTGCGGGCTCTTGATGTGCCGGCATTATCAGCAGCGGCCGTGACAAGGGAATGCGGACATGCACGCGGGCGCGGCGCGCCGCGTGACCGCCCGCACGGTTTCGGCGCTCGACAGGGCGCCCGGCCGCCAGCGCGCGGTCAGCAGAGCACGGTCAGCACGGCGGGTCCAGCGGCACAGGCCCGGTGCGGTCGCGGCCCTGGCGGGTGCGCTTGGCCTCGTACATCCGCATGTCGGCGCACTCCATCAGCGCCGTCGCGTCGCGCCAGTCTTCCGGGCAGCGCGAGGCGCCCATGCTGGCGCGCAGCCGCAGCACGCGGTCCAGGTAGGCGAAGGGGCCCTCGACGGCCGTCTGGATGCGATCGAGCGTGGTCGCCAGCGTCGAGGCCGAGCCCGCGTGGGTCAGCAGCACGGCGAACTCGTCGCCGCCCAGTCGCGCGACCGTGTCCGACTCCCGCGTGGCCATGGCCAGACGGCGGCTGAACTCGATCAGCGCGGCGTCGCCGGCGGCATGGCCGAGGCTGTCGTTGATGAGCTTCAGGCCGTCCATGTCCAGCAGCAGCACGGCGATCGGCGGATCGCCGCGCTCGACCTCCGCGGTCGCGTGCCGCAGCCGGTCCATGAACAGGGAGCGGTTGGCCAGGCCGGTCATGTCGTCGTGGGTGGCGCGGTGGAAGAGGTCGTCGCGGCCGTAGCGCGTGGCCCAGTACATCGCGGCGCCCAGCACCTTGGACATCAGCGAGAGCACCTCCACCTCGCGGTTGCCGAAGTTGCGGGTGCGGGCGGAGAAGGCCTTGAGCACGCCCACCGGCGTGCCCTGGTGCGACAGCGGCAGCACGACCATCGAGCGCAGGCCGACGCGGCGGCAGGCCTCGAGGTCGACCCGGCTGTCGGATTCGACGTCCTCGCAGATCAGCGGGATGCCCTGGCGCAGGCAGGTGCCGGAGAGGCTGCCGTCGCGCCGCACCCGCACGCCCAGCTGGTGGGAGGCGGCGCCGGCGACGGCGCGGTAGACCAGGTCCTCGCCCTCGGCCAGTTCGATCGCGGCGCCGTCGGCGTCGACCAGTTCCAGCGTGCCGTGGACCGACAGCGACATCACGCCCGCCAGGTCCAGTCCCAGCTGGGCGACCTGGCTGTGGATCTCGATGATGCGGAGAAGCGCTTCCCGGCTCGGCATCGAACGCCCCGAAAAGAACCGCTCCCTGGCCCTGCCGGCCGCCGCGCGCGCACTGTCGTGCGTCGATGCGCGGCACCACCTTGCCGGCGTGGCGCCAGTCTAGACCTCGTGCCACCGCGATTCATCCCCTGTTTCTGGTGAAAAGGGGGTTGACGTCCGCCGGCCCGCGGCAATCTCCGGATGCCGGCGATGTCTTTACGCCATGTCTTTACGCAGTCGGGACAGGCGGTGCGCAGAATCGCGCCCCATGCCTGACCACCAATCCGCTCCCGCCGGCACACCCGCCGCGACATCCACGGCGACATCCACGGGCCCACCCGCCGCGATGCAGCCCTTCACGCCCTACCAACGCCTGGCCGCCGGCCTGATGGCGCTGCTGCAATTCGCCGTCGTGCTGGACTTCATGATCATGTCCCCGCTGGGCGTGATGATCATGCCGGCACTGCGGATGAGCGCCGGCGAGTTCGGCACGGCCGTCTCGGCCTACGCCTTCAGCGCCGGCATCGCCGGCCTGCTGACCGCCGGCTTCGCCGACCGCTTCGACCGCAAGCGGCTGCTGCTGTTCTTCTTCGGCGGCTTCCTGCTGGGCACGCTGTGGTGCGGGCTGGCCACCAGCTTCGTGTCGCTGCTGGCGGCGCGCATCGTCACCGGCCTGTTCGGCGGCGTCATCGGCTCCATCGTCATGGCCATCACCGCCGACCTGTTCCCGCCCGCGCAGCGCGGCCGCGTGATGGGCCTGCTGCAGGGCGGCTTCGCGGCCAGCCAGGTGCTGGGGCTGCCGTTCTCGATCTTCCTGGCCTCGCGCTTCGACTGGCATGCGCCGTTCATCGCGATCGTGCTGTTCGGGCTGCTCGCCGCGCTGGTGATCGCGACCCGGCTGCAGCCGGTCAATGCGCACCTCGGCGCGGCCGGCACCGGCCGGCACAGCGCCGGGCGGCACCTGCTGCAGACGGTGCGGGTGTCGCGCCAGCAACTGGCCTTCGCGCTGACCGCGCTGCTGACGACGGGCGGCTTCATGCTGATGCCCTTCGCCAGCGCCTTCGTGGTGCACAACGTCGGCATCCCGCTGGACCACCTGCCGGTGATCTACCTGGTGACCGGCCTGTGCACGCTGGTGTTCTCGCCGCTGATCGGCCGCATGGCCGACCGCGTCGGCACGATGCCGGTGTTCTACGCCGGCTGCGCGATCACCATCGCCACGGTCGCGGTCTACACCCACCTGGGCCCGTCGCCGCTGTGGCTGCTGATCCTGGTGAACGTGGTGATGTTCGTGGGCATCTTCTCGCGCATGATCCCGGCCCAGGCGACCCTCGCCGGCGTGCCCGCGCCGGAGCAGCGCGGCTCGTTCAACGCGATCAATTCGGCGCTGCAGCAGCTCGCCGGCGGGGTGGCCTCGCTGGTGGCGGGCCACATCGTCCACATCGGGCCGGACGGCCACGTCCAGGACTTCGGCCAGGTGGGCTACGTCGTGATCGGATCGACGCTGGTGGCCGCGCTGCTGATGCGCCAGCTGGTGCGCGGCCAGCCGGCAGGCGGCGCGCCCTTGACGGCGCCTTCACGGTGAGTCCGGTTATCGACCCGTGATTGATTTCACGGAAGGGTTCGGCTTGCGCCTGGGCGGTAGGGAACCGGTGGTCGAGCGGCGGTGGCTGGTGACGCTTCGGTGAGGACGTATCCCTAGAATTCAGGGTTTTCACCGACCCGAACTTCGACCATGTCCTCCGCGATCCGGCGCCTGAGCGGCGTCCTTGTCATGTCCGCCGCCGCGCTGACGTCGCTGTCGGCCAGCGCCGCCGGCTCCACCATCGACACGATGGCCCGCATCAAGGAGACCCGCACGATCACGCTGGGCGTGCGCGAGACGTCCCGTCCGTTCTCCTTCGTCAACGAGCAGAAGCAGGGCCAGGGCTACACCGTCGAGCTGTGCCTGGCGGCCGTCGACGAGATCAAGAAGGAACTCAAGCTGCCCGAGCTGAAGGTCGAGTACGTCGTCGTCTCGGGCGCCGACCGCATCCCCAAGCTGCAGAAGGGCGACATCGACCTGGAGTGCGGCTCCACGACCAACACCAAGGCGCGGCAGGAGCAGGTCGACTTCAGCTACACCGTCTTCGTCGCCGGCATGCGGGTGCTGCTGCCCAACGGCACCCGGGTCGAGACGACCAAGGACCTGGACGGCATGACGATCGCGCTGACCAAGGGCACCACGTCGGAGAAGCTGTTCAACCAGCTGAACAAGTCGGGCGAAGCCAAGATGCAGCTGGTGCAGTACGCCAGCAACGGCGACGCCTTCAAGGCGCTGCGCGAGGGCAAGGCCCGCGCGTTCGCGCAGGACGACGCGCTGCTGCTGGGCCTGACCTCGAAGGAGAAGGCGCAGGACAGCCTGAGCCTGGGCGGCATGGCGTTCTCGGTCGAGCCCTACGGGATCATGATGCGCAAGGGCGACACCCGCCTCGGCTCGATCGTGGACCGCGTGCTGAGCCGCATCTACGCCAGCGGCGAGATCGACCAGCTCTACGCCAAGTGGTTCCAGACCTCGTCGCTGTCGATCCCGATGAACCGCCTGACCCGCGACGGCTTCAAGCGTCCCAACAAGGAAGCCGGCGTGGCGATGCTGCTGGGTTACTCCATCTGATCCGCGAGCGTCGCTCGAGGAACTCCGGCGGGCCTCAGGGCCCGCTTTGCATTTCTGGCACTCCCTAGGGCTGGGGAGAGGCGGACGGACGCATCGCCGTGACACTGCGCGCTCCTCATTGCCGCAGGATCGTCATGCGCCTGGATGCCTTCCGCCGTTGCCTGATGTCGTGGATGCCGCGCATACCGCGAGTGCCGCGAGTGCCGCGGGTGCAGTCGATGCCATCGACGCCACCGCTGTCATTGGTGGGGCTGATGTTCCTCGTGCTCGCCTCGCCCGTCCGCGCGTACGACGCCCCGACCGGCTGGACGATGCGCGTGGTCGATGACGGGCTGCTGCAGCAGCCGGCCGACCTGCCGCCGGGCAAGGTGATGCAGTTGTGGGCGGCGCCGCCGCTGGAGGTCGGGCGCGCCCAGGGCCTGGACGCCTTCGCGCGCATCCGTGAGCCGCTGCGCGGGCTGGGCGCGAGCGGCCAGCCCGCCTGCCGCGCGCCCGAGACGCTGACCGCCGGCGTCGTGGTGCAGAGCTGCGTGGTGACGGTGGCGGGCGCCGCCGTCGAGACCCAGGTCTACATGCGCCCGCCGCGCGACGGCAAGGTCGAATGGCTGCGCATCGCGTTCTCGCAGGAGGAGGCGCTGCTGCAGCGCTACGGCGACGGCCTGAAGTCCATCACGGGCAAGTCCAACGAGCTGTGGCCGACGCTGCGCGCGCTGGCCGGCGACGACCGCCGCCGGCGCGAGGAGGCGGAGCGCAGCGCCACGCTGGAACGCCGCGCCGCCGCCGAGCGCGCGATCCGGGCCGCGCCGGGCAAGGGCGTCGCGGACAAGGACATCGCCTTCCTGCTCTGGACCTGGTACCAGCCCAGCGGCGAGAGCCTGGTCGAGCACGTGCACCTGCTGCTCAAGGACGGCAGCGGCTACCAGCGGCTGGACCTGCCGCCCGACGAGCTCGACATGGCCGGCGCGCGCCGCTTCCAGCCCGAGCGCGTCATCCAGTGGCGCCGCCAGGGCAGCGAGTGGCAGATCCGCGACCACGACGACAAGGACTGGCGCACCGTGCAGGGCCGGCCGGCGCAGCCCGCCGAGGCGGGGCAGCGCGTGGACGGCACCTTCACCCACTCGTGGTACTCGATCCTGGGCGGCAGCAGCTCGCAGAACCGCTTCCACTTCCATGGCGACGGCCAGTTCGAGCAGAGCGGCCGCGCGGTCTTCGGCACCGGCTCGATGGCCGCCGCGGCCGGCGTGACCGGCATGGCGACGACGTCCTACTCGCGCGGCGGCAGCACGGGGACCTCGTCGGTGAGCGCCGTCGGCGCCGGCGCCGGCGGCGGGACGACGCAGCGCCGCAACGGGGCCGATTTCACCGGACGCTACCGGCTCGAGCGCTGGGCCATGGTCGTCGAGCGCGACAACGGCGAGCAGCAGCGCGTGCTGTTCGCCTTCAGCGGCCCGGAGCGGCGGTCGGTGTTCATCAAGGACACGGGCTACTCGAAGTAGCCCGGTCGGCGGCTGTCGGAAGTCGAAGGCCGGCTCCGGCTCCGCACGCCGATGCCAGCCGCGTTCAGACGCTCATGCGCCGAGCGCCCACACGCTGTGCGGCGCGCCGTTGCGGGCGCGATGCCGCGTCGCGCGGGCCAGCAGGAGCAGCAGCGCGGCGCCGAGCAGCGCCGTCAGGTCGACGGTCCACAGCAGCAGGTCGCCGCGCAGCAGGCGCGGGCCGAGCATCGCGGCGTCGGCCAGCGCGATGCAGCCGGTGAGCGCCGCGGCGGCGACGCACAGCTCGAAGGCTGCCTTCGGCAGCGGGCGGACCAGCGCCCAGAGCACGCACAGGCCCAGCACCGCGAAGTAGACCGGCTGCACCGCGTCGGCGAAACGGTCCGGCCCCGGCACCCGGGTGCCGACGAACAGCGCCGAGATGCCCGCGATGCAGCCCAGCGCCACGCCCAGCGTCAGCCGCGCCATCACGCTGGCGCGGCGCGGCTGGGCCGCTTGCTGGTGCTTGCGGCGCGATTCGACCCACAGCAGGTTGCCGCTGTAGAAGAGGAAGGCGCCGGCGAGCGCCAGCACGAAGTACACCCAGCGCAGCGCCAGTCCGCCGAAGTCGCCGTAATGCAGGGTCTGCAAGCCGCGCAGCAGGGCGGTGCCGCTGCCGTAGCTCGCGGGCCGCTGGACCGGATGCAGCAGCGCGCCGGTGGTGCCGGACAGCTCCACGCGCGCGGCGCCGCTGAGGTGGCGTTCGTGCACGACGCCGTCGGCTTCCACCTGCGCGGCGGCGTCGCCGTGATGGCGGATGTGCAGGCGTTCGACCTCCAGGCCGGGCGCCGCCCGGGTGGCCGCGGCGACCAGCTGCTCCACGTTCAGCGGCGATGCCGGCGTGCCGCTGGCCTGGACCGGCCGCGAGAAGCCGGCCTGCGGGCCGATCAGCGCCAGCAGCTTGCCCTCGAAGACCAGGAACTGGAACGGCGCCAGCAGCAGCGTGCCGATGCACAGCACCGCGCCGCTCCAGGCGAAAACGATGTGGAAAGGCAGGGAGAGCAGCCCGACGGCGTTGTGCGCGTCCTGCCAGAGCCGCTTCAGGTTGCGGCCCCAGCGCAGCGCGAAGAGATCGCGCGCCAGCACCGGCAGGTAGATCACCAGCCCGCTGACCAGCGCCAGGCCGTAGAGCAGCGACACCACGCCCATCGTGTAGGTGCCCCAGGCGCCGGGAATGCCGACGGTGTAGTGCAGGCGGTAGATGAACTCGCCGAGCTCGCCGCGCTCCCGCTGCTCGCGGGGCTGGCCATCGGCGCCGAGCTCGAACGATCGCCAGGTCTTCGTCGCGGGATCCTGGCCGTAGGCGCGCAGGCCGTGGCCGTCGTGGGGCAGCTGCAGGCGCATGTCGGCCGCCATCTTCGGCGCCTGCGCGAGCACGCCGTCCAGCAGCCGCTGCGCGTCGGCCAGCGTGGGGGGCGGGCCGGCCGGGGGCTCGGCGGCGGCGGACCATTCCTCGATCTCGTGATGGAACAGCGTTAGCGCGCCGGCGTAGAAGGCGATGAACAGCAGCAGGCCGGCGGCGATGCCGATGCCGCTGTGTACCGAGAGCCAGGTCTTGAGGGTCTTGGCGTTCATGCGATGCGCACCCAGCCGATGAACTTGAGTCCGTGGATCGCCGCGAAGCACAGCGCGGTGATCGCGGTCATGACGATCCAGGCGCGCGTCGCGCTGCGCAGCTGGAAGGGCAGGGCCAGCGCGCCGACCCAGACCGGGCAGGCGCAGACCAGCAGCACCAGCGCGTGGTCGCGCAGCGGGCCGGGCCACAGCAGCGCGGCCAGGCCCACCACGCCGACGGTCAGCGGCAGGCCGAGCAGGCCGGCTGCCAGGGATCTAGCCCACATCGCTGCCTCCCTGGGCGTGGACGCGCCACGCGTTGACGAAAGGCAGGGCGACCGCGCCGAGCATCGCGGCGCTGAGCGCGACCGAGAACGCGGCGGTGACGCCGAGCGCGGGGACGGCCAGCAGCGTGGCGACCACGAGCAGCGCGAGCGCGGCGAAGCGCCAGCCGCGCGGCCGCGCGCTGCGGGGCCAGAGGCGCTGGTGGCTGCTGGCGCGATAGAGCGCGATCGCGGCGGCCAGGCCGACGGCCGAGGCCAGCACGGCCGCCGGACCCGGCTCGGCGAGCAGGGAATGGGGGAGGGAAAGGGGCTCGGCGAGCGAGGTGTCGGCGGCGGCCCACGCGGACGTGCCGGCGAACAGACTCAGCGCCAGCGCCCGCGAGGGGCGCGCCAGGGGCGGTCGGGACATGAGGAGCGGTCCTTGTGACAGGCGACGGCTGGCTCACTCATGTTGGCTGGCGGGGCTGGCGATTATTCCATCGCGTCGGGGGAGGTCCGCAATCTCCCTGCGGCCGGCGTGTCGCGCCCGGAAGTCGGCGTCGTCACGGGCCTTCGGACTCTGCCGCCTCGGGGCCTCGCGGCCACGTGGCGCCCTTACCAGGGCTGCGCCGCCGGCGTGCCCTGGTGGTAGCGCATCTGCCAGCCGTCGGCGGTCTTCAGCCACAGCGAGGACCGCAGCGTGTGGTGGACCAGCGTCCCGTCCTCCTGGCGATGCGCCGAGCGGTAGGTCAGCAGCGCGGCCTCCGGCGAGATCGGCGCGAGGCGGAAGTCGTCGGGCACGACCTTGGGCGGCTCATGGTCGTCGGCCAGCCACGCGATGATCGTCGGCCGGTCGTACTGGCGACCGGAGCGGCCGACCTCGTGGAAGTCGGGATGCAGCAGCTGAGAGAGCCGCTCGGCGCTGCAGCGCACGCCGGGGTGGTGCAGCTCGACCTCCAGCGCGCGGAGGGTGTCGAGCAGGGAGCGGTCGGTATCGGGCATGGGCGTCAGGCGTCAGGCGGGATGCGGAGAGGCGAGGATACCGGCCGCGCCGCTCAGGCCCTGTCGCTCACGCCTTGTCACTCACCCCCGCCGAGTCGAAGCTCGCCATCTCGTCGAGCAGGCGGCAGGCCGATGCCAGCAGCGGCCAGGCCAGCGCCGCGCCGGAGCCCTCGCCCAGGCGCAGGCCCAGGTCCAGCAGCGGCTCGGCCTGCAGCGTGTCCAGCATCAGCCGGTGTCCCTGCTCGTTGGAGCGGTGCGCGAAGACGCAGCGCTCCAGCACCGCCGGCTGCAGCGTCGAGGCCACCAGCACCGCCGCGCCGGTGATGAAGCCGTCCACCACGATCACCCGGCGCTCCTGCGCCGCCTGCAGCACAGCGCCCACCATCATCGCGATCTCCAGGCCGCCCAGCGCGGCCAGCGCCGTCAGCGGCTCGGTCGCGCGCGGATGCTTGTCCAGGGCGCGCGTCAGCACGTCCAGCTTGTGGCGCAGCTGCGCGTCGTCCAGGCCCGTGCCGCGACCGACGCAGGCCGCCAGCGCATGCCCGCCCAGCCGCGACAGCAGCAGCGCCGCCGACGAGGTGTTGCCGATGCCCATCTCGCCCAGCAGCAGCACATTGCCCGGGCGCTTCTGCAGCAGCGTCTTGCCCGCCGCGATCGCGGTGGCGCATTCGTCCATCGTCATCGCCGGGCCGTCCAGCATGTCGCGGCTGCCCATGCCGATCTTCGCGATCAGCAGGCCTGGCCGGGGCTCGAAGACATGGCGCACGCCGGCGTCAACGATGCTCAGCTGCAGCCCGTGCTGGCGCGCCAGCACCGACACCGCCGCGCCGCCCGCCAGGAAGTTCTCCACCATCTGCCAGGTCACGTCCGGCGGATAGGCCGAGACGCCGTGCGCCGCCAGCCCGTGGTCGGCCGCGAAGACCATCAGCTGCGGATCGACCAGCCGCGGCTGCTCGGTGCCCAGGATCAGGCCCAGGCGCAGCATCAGCGCCTCCAGCCGTCCCAGCGAGCCCAGCGGCTTGGTCTTGCGGTCGATGCGGTGGCGCAGCGCCGCGGCCAGCGCGTCGTCGTGCAGCGAAGGGATCGCGGGGATCAGGTCTTGCGTGGTCATGCGGACTTCTTGTGACGTCAAGGAAGAGGGGCGCGTCGCTCAGCGTGAGGCCGCGGGCGTCGATGTGCGTGGGGTGGCGGCGAGGACGAAGGCGCCGGCGACAGCAGGCCCGCCAGCGCGCCGGGTTCGAAGTGGCGATCGACGTAGTCGGCCAGTTCGTCGAAGACCTGGTCGAGCGGGCGGACCGGCCGGTCGAACAGCGCGGTCAGGACCCGCTCGTCCTCGAAGAGGCCGTGCAGGTAATGGCCGAGCACCGGTCCGTGCTGCCAGCCGACCGGTTCGCCGAGGTCGTCGAACAGCACCGGCCGCGCCTCGGGGAGGGCCGGGTGTTGCGCGGTGCGGCCGTGATGGATCTCGTAGCCGCGCGCCGGCTGTCCGCCAAGCGCCGACCACGGCGCCGCCAACTCGGGCGCGAAGCGGCAGCGGCTCTCGCGCAGCAGCTTGTCGCGCTCGAACAGCGTCACCAGCGGCAGCAGCCCCAGGCCCGGGGCGTTGCCGTCCAGGCCATGCGGGTCGACCAGCGCCTCGCCCAGCATCTGCAGGCCGCCGCAGATGCCCAGCACCGGCCGGCCGGCCGCCGCGTGCGCCGAGATCGCCACGTCCAGCCGCTGCGCGCGCAGCCAGGCCAGGTCCGCGGCCACCGCCTTCGAGCCCGGCAGCACGATCCAGTCCACGCCGTCGAGCTCGGCCGGCGAGCGGGCCCAGCTCAGCCGCACGTCGGCCAGGTTGCGCAGCGGCTGGAACTCGTCCAGGTTGGACAGGCGCGGATAAACGACCACCGCGATGCGCAGCGCGCGGCCGCCGCCGGTGCCGCCGGTGGCGCGGTCGTCGAAGACGCCGTCCTCCTCCGGCAGGCCATGGCCGCGCCACATCGGCAGCGTCGCGAGCGTCGGGACGCCGGTCAGCTGCGCCAGCATCTCCGGCCCCGGCGACAGCAGCGAGGCATCGCCGCGGAAGCGGTTCAGCACGAAGCCGCGGATCAGCGCGCGCTCCTCGGCCGGCAGCAGCTGGTGCGTGCCGTACAGGTGCGCGAAGGCGCCGCCGCGGTCGATGTCGCTCACCAGCAGGCAGGCCGCGCCGGCCTCGCGGGCGGTGCGCATGTTGACGTAGTCGCTGCTGTGCAGGTTGATCTCGGCGGGCGAGCCGGCGCCTTCGATGACGACCACGTCGTTCTCGTCCAGCAGCGCGTGCAGCGCGCCGCGCGCGCGGACCCAGAGCGCCTCGCTGCGCTCGCGCCAGGGCGCGCGGCTCAGCGCCTCGTCGACCTCGCCCAGCACCACCACCTGCGAGGCCGTGTCCTTCTCCGGCTTGAGCAGCACCGGATTCATGCGCACCTCGGGCCGCGCGCGGGCGGCAAGGGCCTGGAAGTACTGCGCGGCGCCGATCTCGCCCTGCCGACCGCCGAGGCCGGGCACGACGCGCGCGTTGTTGCTCATGTTCTGCGCCTTGTACGGCGCGACGCGCAGCCCTTGGCGCGCATACCAGCGGCACAGCGCCGTGGTGAGGAAGCTCTTGCCGGCGCCGCTGGTGGTGCCCAGCACCATGACCGCGCGTCCGCGGCCGGTGGTCGCGCGGGGGCGGTCGTTGTCGCCGCCGCTCATGGCGTGGTCTCCACTGGCACGGTCGTGTCGAACGCGCCATGCACCGACGGCGCCGCGGGCAGCGCCCGATGCCCGCCGAAGGTCTGCATCGCCGCCGCCAGCGCGTCGACGGCTTCCGGCGCCTGCACCGACACCCGCACCAGGCCCGGCAGGCCGAAGGAGCTGGCGTCGCGGAGCTTGATCCCCAGCGCCCGCAGGCCTTCGAGCAGCGGCTCTGGCGTCGCCAGCCAGGGCGCCGGCAGCGCCGCGAGCCAGAAGTTGGCGACGCCGCCGTCGATCTGGTCGAAGCCCAGCGCCGCCATCCGGTCCCATTGCGCGGCGCGCCACTCGCGCAGCAGCGGCAGCGAGGCCTCGAGCTCGTCGCGGATCGCCGGCGTGGTCCAGGCCTCGAGCAGCGCCTGGCCCTCGGCCGACAGCACCCAGCTGGGCGCCAGTTCCGCGACGCGGTCGACCCAGAGGCCGTCGCGCGGCCCGAGCAGGTAGGCGCCGCGCACGCCGGTCATGCCCAGCGCCTTGTTGGGACAGACCAGGCGCCAGGCGCCGTCGGCGATGGCCTGCGGCAGGGCGCAGCCGCCGCCCAGGCGCAGCGCGCCGTAGGCCTGGTCGACGACGAGTTGCGAGCCGCTGTGGCCGAGCGCGAGCGCGACCGCGGTCCATTCGGCCGCGCCGAAGCTGGCGCCGGTGGGATTGTTGGGATCGCAGACCCAGACCAGCGACGGCAGGGTCAGCGTGTCGGCGAGCTGGAAGGCGTCCTCGTAGCCGCACACCTGCAGGCCGAGAGCATGCGCGGCGGCGGCGTAGTCGCCGAAGCCGGGCTGCGGCACGCACACGCGGGTCACGCCGGACAGCATCGCGGCCAGCGTCAGGCGGCGGATCGCCTCCGAGCCGCCGGAGGCCGGCAGCACGCGGTCGGCGTCGACGCCGTGCCAGTCGCCCAGGCGCGCGCGCAGCGCCGAGTAGGCGGGATCGGGATAACGCAGCCGGTCCGCGCGCAATACCGCGTCGAGCGCGGCCGGCGGCGGGCCGAGCGGATGGGCGTTGGTGGAGAAGTCGTGGCGCACGGGCGGGCCGGCGTCGGTGCCGCCGTGCAGCGGCAGGGGGAAGCGGCTCATCGCGGGCCTCCGAGGATCAGGGCCAGGCCGAGGCCCGGCGCGAACGCGCCGCGCAGCGCCGCGGCGCCGAGCGCCAGCAGCGCCGCCAGGCCCAGCAGCGCGCCGGCCGCGAGGCGCTGGGCGGCGCCGATGTCGCCGGCGACCACGGGCGCGCCGGACGGGTTCAGGGTGTAGTGGCCGGGTTTGCTCAGCAGCCGGTCGAGCCGCAAGGCCATCGCGCCCATCGGCCAGCCGCCGTTGGGCGAGGGCGTGCGGGCGGCTTCGCGCCGCAGGGACGCGAGCAGCGCCGGTCGCAGCGCGATGAGGGCCAGGCCGGTCAGCCGCGCGGGGATCCAGGACAGCAGGTCGTCGGCGCGCGCGGCCCATTTGCCGGCCCATTCCCAGCGACCGCGATAACCCCACATCGCATCGGCGGTGTTGGCGAAGCGGTAGGCGGCCGCGCCGGGCAGTCCAGCGACCATGAACCAGAACAGCGGCGCCACGACCGAATCGTTGAGGTTCTCGGCCAGCGTCTCGATGGCGGTCTCGCGCACCTGCACCGGCGAGAGCGCGCGTGTGTCGCGGCTGACGAGGCGGGACAGACGGGTGCGGCCGTCGTCGAGCGAGCGCGCCAGCGCGGTCTCGACGGCGCCGACCTCGTCGCGCAGCATGCGCCAGGCCAGCATCGGCTTGAGCGCGAGTCCCACCAGCAGCGCCGCGGCGCCCAGGCGCCAGCCGCCGAGCCACGGTTCCAGGCCCGCGATGATGGTGTGCTCGATGGCCCAGGCGGTGAGGGCGGCGAGGACAAGGCCGATCGTCCAGGCGAGCGCGCCGCCGAGGAAGGCGGCCTTGGCCGACATCGCGCACAGCCGGTCGCCGAAGAGCGCCAGGAAGCGGCCCATGCCGACGACGGGATGCACGGCGGCCGGTGGCTCGCCGAACCAGCGGTCGACCAGCAGGGCGATCGGGATCGCGAGAGCGAGCAGCCAGGGCATGGGAAGCGTGGACATCTTGGCGCGGGCGGGCGAAATCAGGCGCGCAGCTTAGCCGTCAATCCTCGATGCCCCGCTGGGCGGGGACACCGGCCTTGAAGTGATGCTTGACCATCGTCATTTCGGTGACGGTGTCGGCCAGGTCGATCAGCTCCTGCGGCGCGCCGCGACCGGTCAGGCAGACATGCACATGGGGCGGCCGCTCGCGCAGCGCCTGCAGGACCGGCTCCAGCGGCAGCCAGCCGTAGCGCAGCGGATACATGATCTCGTCCAGCACGACCAGGAAGTGCTCGCCGTCCAGGATGGTCGCCTTCGCGCGCTCCCAGCCGTCGCGCGCCAGCTGCGCCGAGTGATCCAGGTCCTTGCTCTTCCACGAGAAACCATCGCCGAGCCCCTCGATCGGCACGCCGATCTGCTCGAACAGCCGGTGCTCGCCGAAGCGCGCGCTCGGCACCTTCATGAACTGGTAGATGTGGACCCGCTTGCCGCGGCCATGCGCCCGCAGCGCCAGGCCGAAGGCGGCCGTGCTCTTGCCCTTGCCGTTGCCGGTGTGGACCAGCACCAGGCCGCGGCGCTCGCCGCTGGGGATGATGCGTTCGCGGTCGACGGGCGGTTGTTCGATTTCCATGTCGTGCTCCGAAAGAGAAAGACCGTCACCCCAACTCCGCTTGCCGGAAACGAGGTCATCGACGATTGACTCGGTGAACCCCCTCTCCCGCTTGCGGGAGAGGGAGGGGTGAGGGCCAGCGGTGTTGGCAGTGCCGAGGACTCCTCAAGCGATCAGATCCGCGCCCGCAGGCTGAGGCGGAAGGTGCGCGGCTCCATCGGATGGACGAGCCGGCCGTCGATCCCCGCACCGCCATTGCAGCCCGCGCCTTCGGCCCGCGTGCAGGCGGCGCCCCAATACTCGATGTCGTTGGCCTTCGTGTTGAAGACGTTCAGCACATCCAGCCCCACCTGCCAGCGCTCGCTGACCTGGTACCCGAGCCGCCAGTTGGCGGTGAACACCGCCTTGGACTGCTGCGTGCCGGTCTCCTCGAGCGCATAGGCACCCAGGTAGCGCAGCTTGACGCCGCTGGACCAGCGTCCCGCCGGCGCCCAGTTGGCCGACAGCGAGGCCGAGACCGGCACCGCATTGGGCACGCGCCGGCCGCTGCCGAATTCATTCGAGGTCGCTTCGACGAAGCGCGCCCGCGACCAGGCGAGGTCCGCGTCGATCAGCCAGTCGCGGCCGACCTGCACGTCGTTGGACCACTCCAGGCCGAGGCGCCGCGACGCGCCGCGTGCCTCGGTCACGCCCTCGTCGCCGACGAAGACCAGCTCCGACGCCAGCCGGGCCTGCCACAGCGCCAGGCTGGTGGTCCAGCCCGACGCCGGCCGGGTGCGCAGGCCCAGTTCGGTGCTTTGCGTGCGGGCCAACAGCGGCAGCGTGTCGGCCGGGCTGCCGTCGGCGGGGTTGGTCGTCATCGTCGCGCCGCGCGCGTCGTTGGAGCGGAAGGCGCGCGCCCAGTGCAGGTAGAGCTCGGTGTCCGAGGCGACCCGCGCGATCAGGCCCAGCTTCGGGCTGAACTGCGATTGGCTCGCCTTGCCGCCATTGCCGAGGTTGAATTCGCCGCCGGTGGGCGTGACCGTCGCCCGCATCGTGTCCCAGCGCGCGCCGACGGTGCTGCGCAGCCAGCCGGTCCAGCGGCTGCCCCATTCGACGAAGGCACCGGCGTTGTCCTGCGTGACGCGGTCCTCGCGCACGGTGTGCGTGCGCACCCGGCCGACGGTGTCGTACAGCCCGAGCGTGCCGATCCGGTCATGGCGCCATTGCAGCCCCCAGGTCAGCGTCTGGTCGGCGGGCAGCCAGGCGGCCGGCAACTGGTGCTTGAGCGATCCGCCCCAGAGCCGGCGGTGGTCCGCCTGCTCGTGCTGGTCGCCGTCCGGGCCGTTGATGAAGCCCGACGGCGCGGAGAACAGGTTGAGCGCGTAATCGATCACCCAGGCCTGCGCGGTCCACTGGCCGCCGCCCTGGTTGTAGGCGAGCGCGCCGCTCAGGCTGTGGCGGTGGGTGCGGCCGCCGTCGTCGGGCGAGAGCGTGCCGTAGCGGCCGATCTCGCCGCTGTCGATGGCGCGCTCGGGCACGTGCTCGCTGGCGCGCCAGCCGGCGCTGTAGCTCAGCAGGTCGACCTGCGCGCCGTTGCGCTCGTCGCCGCGCGTCAGCCGCAGCACCGCGTTGCGGCGGTGCAGGTCCTCGGGCTGGTCCCAGGGGCCGTCGTACCGGCTGCCCTCGACGGCGCCCAGCAGCGTCCAGCCGCCGCCCACCCGCGTGCTGCCGGCCGCCAGCGCGCGCTGGTAGCCGTAGGGGCCGGCGGTGAGCTGCGCATAGGGGCGCTCGATCTCGCCCAGGTAGCCGATGCGCGAGGCGCCGGTGGTGGCGAAGTCGCCGTCCTCGGCGGCGAACGCGCCCTTGCGGTAGCGCAGGCTCTCGACCAGCTCCGGGATCAGGAAGTTCAGGTCCATGTAGCCCTGGCCGTGCGCGTGGCTGGCCATGTTCACCGGCATGCCCAGGACGAAGGTCGCGAAGTCGCTGCCGTGGTCGAGGTTGTAGCCGCGCAGGAAGTACTGGTTGGCCTTGCCGTCGCCGCTGTGCTGGGTGACGGTCATGCCGGGCATCGCCTCCAGCAGCTCGGCCGGGCGCAGCAGCGGGCGCAGCGCCAGGCGCTCGACGCCGACCTCGCCCTCGGAGGCGCTGCCCGCTTCGCCGAGCTGCGCGCGGCTGCTGATGCGGACGGTGTCCAGCGTGCCCGATGGGTCGGCCTGCGCGGCGGCGCCCGTCGCCGTTGTTGCCATCGCGATGGCAATGGCCACGGCGGTCTGGCGATGTGCCCGCAGTGTGTGGGAGTCGTTGGCGTTCATGCAGTCCCCTGTGGGCTCAAGTTGTTGTCGTTGTTCGTCGCCCGTCGCGCCTGCCACATCGCGCCGGCGCTCATCAGCAGCGCCATCGCGACCCACGCGAGCGCCTGCTCGAGCGAGCGCTGCGTCGCCGCGCGCGGCTCGGGCTTCGGCGCGTCGGGCACGCGCTGCAGCGCGAGGCCGCGCAGGGTCGGCACCGGCGGCACGGTCGCGGGCGCGCGCTCCGGCGCCTTCGCCGCGGGGCGGGGCGCGGCCGCCGGCGCGACCGGCAACGCGGGCACCGCCTGCGGCAGTTGATCCGCCGTCCAGCGCCGCACGGCCGCCAGCTCGTTGCTCAGCGGCGCGTCCTTCGTCAGCTCGCGGTACAGCGCGGCGAGCCCCTGCTTCGTCTGCGCGTCCGGCTGCCAGTAGCCCATGCGCTCGGCCTGCACCAGCCGCTCCAGCGCCTGCGCGTAGGCCTGCGGGTTCTGCTTGAGCCACGCGGGCACGCCGAGCTGGTGCTTGTCCTTCACCAGCACGTCGTAGAAGCTCTGCCAGTGGTCGGCGCGCACCGTGCCCGGCGCGATGCTCTGCCAGCCGAAGCTGTACTGCACCGCCTTGAGCACCTGCAGCGCGCCCGCCCAGCCCTCGGCCTGCTGCGCCTTCAGCCAGCCGGGATGCAGGTAGCGGCTCTGCATCTCCAGCGCGATCGCCTGCGTGGCGGTCTCGGTGTGCGCCTCGGCGGCGTCCTGCAGCTGGCTCACGTGCAGGGCCAGGCCCTTCGTGTTGCCGGCGACCCGCGCGGCCGCGGCCAGTCCGCCGAGGTACTGGAACGGATCGTCGCTGCTGACCATCGCGTAGAGGTGGCTGCTGCGCGACATCAGCGCCGCGTCGGTGTGACGCAGGTGCGCGCCCAGCGCCTGGCGCGCCTGCCCCGCGGGCACGGCGAGCGGCTCGCCGTCGACATAGGGCTGGCTCATCGTCGAGAGGAACAGCTGGCCCAGTCGCGGATCGGGTCGGCCGTCGCCGCCCTGCAGGCCGTTGTCCTGCACCGCGTCGGCGATGCCGGTGCCGTAGTCGCCGGCCGGATTGCCGAAGACGCGGGCCTGCGCCAGCGTCCGCGCCTGCGCCGCCGGCAGCCCTGCCTGGCGCAGCTCGGCCGCGATGACGCGGTTGTTGGCGGCGATGGCGTTGTCCGCCTCGGCCTCGCCGGCCGCGGCGACCGCCTGGTCCACCAGCTTCATCAGCGCCGGGAACTGGTCGCGGTAGGAGCCGGTGATCGACAGCAGCACGTCCACCCGAGGCCGGCCCAGCTCGGCGAGGCTCAGCAGCCGGATCGAGGTCGGACGGCCGGTGGCGTCCCACACCGGCGTCGCGCCCAGCGCCACCAGCGCCTGCGCCTCCATCACGCCCTGATGGCGCAAGGTCTCGCCGGCCCACAGCGACAGCGCCAGCCGCGTCGGCGCCGCGCCGGCCCGGGCCTGCTCCTCGTACCAGCGCTTGAACAGCGCCTGCGCCGCCTCGAAGGCCTGGCGCGTGGGCAGCCGCGCGGGGTCGAGGCCGGTGAGGTTGCGGCCGGTCGGCAGGCTCTCCGGATTGCGCAGCAGGTCGCCGCCGTAGGCCGCCGGGATGAAGCGGCCATCGAGCGCGCGCAGCAGGCCGGGCATCTCGCCTTCGGTCGACAGCCGCGTGGCCATCTCCTGCGCCCGCAGCGCGAGCTGGTACAGCGCCGCCTGGTCGATCGGCTTGCGCGCCGCGCGGTTGGGCACGAAGCCGTCGCCGCAGGTCACCGGCAGGGCGTGCGCGGCGCTGGCGCTGCCCGCCGGTGTCGACGCCGCAGCCGACGCCGCGTGTTTCGCCTCGGCCGCCACGGCCGATGCCGCCGACGCCGCCGCCGGCGTGCCGACGGCCACGCAGGCGGAGGGTCGCAGGTCGAGCTGGCTGGCCGCCTGCGCGTCCTTCAGCGCGACATCGAGCCAGCGGGCCGGCCGCGCCTGCGCGACGCCCTCGTGGTTGATCAGGAAGGCCTCGTCGATGTCCTCGCCCAGCGCCTCGATCAAGGGCACGCGCAGCAGCTGCAGGATCGAGCCGCGGCGCTGGTCCTCGTCGGGGACCACGCCGAAGACCGCCAGCCCCTTGGGCTGCGAGCTCTGCGCCAGGCGGTCCAGGTAGGGATGCAGCAGCTCCAGGAAACCGCTGAAGTCGGCCGCGATCCGCTCGGCGCTCCAGCCCAGGTCGCGGTGCAGGTTGTGCTCGACGAACTGCTGCAGCATGCGGCGCTCCAGCCCTTGGCGCGTCGGGCCGGGATCGACCGTCTCCCACTCGTGCATCAGCTCATGCATGTGGGCCATGCCCGCGTTGAAGCCCGCCGGCGCGAAGCTCGGCGTGCGGTGGCTCACCATCAGCGCGCGGCCGCGGCGCTTGGCGGTGAGCGCCTCGCCGAGGTTGTCGACGATGTAGGGATAGATCACCGGCGTGTCGCCCAGCGGCAGCCAGACCGGGTCCCACACGTCGGGACCGCGCAGCTTGCCCGGCGCCCACTCCTGCGTGCCGTGCGTGCCGAAATGGAGGATCGCGTCGGCCTGCCGCGCCCACAGGTAGGTGGCGAGGTAGTGATGCGACAGCGGCGTGCGGCTGCGATGCATGAAAGGATCCTGGCCGTTGCGCAGGGTCTCCTCGCGCGGCGGCTGCGGCAGCACGGTCAGCGCACCCAGCTTCAGGCGCGGGATGACGAAGACCGGCTCGCCGCGCTGCCGCACGACATAGCGGCTGCTCGCGGGCGGGCCCCACTTCGCGACGATGGGCTCGCGCACCGCGGCGGGCAGGGCGTCGAACCAGGCGGTGTAGCGCGCGAGCGGCAAGGCCTCGGCCTGGTCGGCGTCGAGCAGGGCCTGCAGGTCGGTGCCGGGGTAGTAGGCCGAGAGCAGCGGCTTGAGGCCGGCGATCCAGTCCGCCTCCGCTTTCGGCGTGACGGCGTAACCGGCGTCCTTCAGCCCCTCGCTGACGCGCGCGAGGCTGCGCGGCACGTTGAGGAAGGAGGCGCCGAAGTTGCTGCCGCCGGGCGGATAGTTGTAGACGAAGGCCACCAGCCGCTTGTCGGCGTTGGCCCGGGTCTGCAGCGCGATCCAGCGCGCCGCCTTGCCGGCGACGCTGGCGGCCTGGCGGTCGATGAGTTCGGGCTCGCCGCGTTTCGGATGGGCGACCACGACGACCGGATCGATCAGGCCCGCCGCCTCCGGCTGCGCGAAGTAGAACGGAATGTCGGCTTGCGAGAGGCCGGTCTCGCTGCCTTCCCAGGCCGCGGCCTGGTCCTGCCGGTAGGGCTGCGTCTGCAGCACCGGCACGCCCCAGCGCTCGAAGGTGGGCTGCAGGCTGGCGCCCTGCGGCAGCAGGCTGTGGTTGACGATCACGCGGGCCTGGACCTGGCCGTCGCGCTCCAGCAGGGCCGACAGCGGCTGGTCGCTGAGCTGGCCGCTGAAGGCGGCGTAGGCGAGCAGGCCGCGCTCGCGGAACATCGCGAGCCAGCGGTCCAGCCAGGCGGTGTTGCCTTGGACGAAGTGGTAGCGGTGCAGCAGCAGCGCCACGGGCTCGCCGCGCAGGCCCTGCTGCGCGGCCCAGGCGCGGAACTCGGCGGCGTCGGCGAAGAGCCGCGGCGCGCCGGGGTAGTGGATGCCGCGCTGCGGGATCAGTTGCGGCGGGCCGAGCTCGGGTGCGGGCGCGCCCGCGAGCTGCGCCCGCGCGAGCGCGAAGGCGGTGCGCGTGTTGGTCGGTCCGCCGGCCTGCAGGTAGGCGCGCAGGCTGCGATCGCTGGCGGCGGGTTCGCCGGCGGGGATCCACAGCACCTGAGCCTCCGGCTTGCCGACGCGCCGGATTGCGGCGTCGACGATCGGGCGCAGCCGCGCCTCGGCGGTCGCATGCGGGATGTCGACCCAGACCAGCGCGGCCTCGCGCAGCGCGCGGTCGAGCGCGGGATCCTGCTCGATGGGCGCGCCGCGCAGCGGGTATTCGATCTGCCGGACTGCGAAGCCGGCGGCCTTTCCCTCGCGCTCGAGCAGCGCGTGCTTGGCCGCGGGCGTGATGTCGACGCTGAGGAAGAGCACCGGAGTGCCGGCGGCCGCGCCTCCGGCGCCCGCCGACGCGCATGACGCCGCCGCGCAGAAGCTCAGGGCCGCGGCCGCGAGGCAGCGGGCCAGCAGGGCGCGGACGCTCATGGCTGAGGCGTTCCGGCCGTCGTCGGCGCGGGGGCCGCCGCGGCGCCGCCACCGCCGCCCGCAGCAGGGCCCGTGGGACCGGCCGGCGTGGCCGCGGGCGAGCCGCCCGGCGTTCCGGCCGCGCCAGCCTCACCGGCTTCGGGCACGTAGATGATGGAGCCGTCCTTCATCTTGTAGGCGACGCCGGCGCGCTCCCCCTGGCCTTCGGCGCTGCCGCCGTTGCCGCGGTACTTGATCTCCTGCCCGTCCTTGCGCACGACGATCTCCATGCCCGGTTGACCGGGGTTGCGGATCACCGTCTCGTTCGCATGCGATTGCTGCTGCAGCGCGACCGCCGTCAGCAGCGCGACGACCAGCACCAGGAACACGTCCACCAGGTTCACCGCGGACAGCATCGGGTCGTCGTCCTCCTCGGCGAGGATGGACAGGTGGCGGCCGGTGCTCATGCCCAGCCCTGTTCGGTCTTGATCGCCAGCAGCTCGGCCAGCAGCCAGCGGCGGCGGATCGAGTAGACGACCAGCGCGATCGCCGCCGCGGCCAGCGCGAGCACGACGCCCGAGAAGGCCGAGCTGAACACCGCCAGCGCCTGCTGGCCCTGGCCGGCCGCGACGCTCTGCAGCGCCGGGCCCAGCGGGACCATGGTCGCGATCAGGCCCAGCAGCGGGGCGACGCGGCCCAGCAGGCGCGGCGCCTCCAGGCGACGCACGACCTGCAGCTCCAGCGTCTCGAGCGAGCTGCCGACCGGCACCTGCAGCAGCCGGTAGCCGGGACGGCGGCGCTGCACGGCTTCCATCAGCGTGGCGCCGGCGCTCCACAGCGCATAGACGAAGCCCAGGGCGACGAGGATGAGCACCGGCCACAGCAGGGCCTGCGCGATGTGGGCGAATCCGGATTCGAGCAGCATGGGGAACTCAGTTCGTGGCAAGGGGATGGGGGTGGGCGGGGGCCGCATCGGCGGTGGGAGCGGTCGCGGTGACGGCAGCGGTTGCGATGGCAGCGTGGGCGTCAGCGGTGGCGGCGGTCGCGGTGGCGCCGCCGAAGAACGCGGCGACCGCGGCCGGGTTCGAGGGGAAGTAGTGATGCACGTAGCTCGCGCGCAGCGAGCCCGCGATGTAGAGCGCCTCGGCCGCGCGACCCGCGTTGGGATTGCGCGCGGTGGCCACCGGCGACCACGGCGTCGCCATCGTCGAGTAATGGAAGGTGTGGCCCCGCAACTCGCCCTCCGGCCAGTCGAGCGACTGCAAGCCCAGCGCAGCCAGCCGCTTCTGCATCGAGGCACGGCCTGGCATCAGGCCCGCCATCGGATGGGCCGCGCCGTCGGCATCGGCCAGCTCATCCAGCAGCACCAGCATCCCGCCGCACTCGGCGAGCAGCGGCTTGCCCGCCGCCAGGTGCGCGGCCAGGTCGCTGAAGAAGCCAGCATGCGCACGCAGCGCCGCGGCGTGCAGCTCGGGGTAACCGCCCGGCAGCCACACGGCCTCGCACGCGGGCAAGGGCTCGCCGGCGATCGGGCTGAACGTCAGGACCTCCGCGCCAAGCGCGCGAAGGAGGTCGAGATTGGCGGGGTAGATGAAGGAGAAACACGCGTCGCTCGCCACGGCGATGCGTCGGCCGGTGAGCGGCAGTCCGGCCTGCACGGGATCGAGCGACGGACAGGCAACCGGGGGCCCCTTTTCTCCATCTCCTACCTTTGCTTGCCTACCGGCAAGCAAATTCCTCCCTTGAGTTCCGAAAAGGGGCCCCCGGTCGCCCGTCCCCCCACCATCGAGGACTTCGCCGGTCAACGTGGCAGGCGCGTGGGCCGGTGCGGCTTCGGGCAGGGATGTCGACGTGTGGGCGGCAGCCGCGGGGGCGGCCAGGACGGTGCCTGCGTCCCAGGCGTCGGCCCAGGCGTCCAACTGCGCGTCGATGTCGGGGAGCTCCAGCGCCTGCACCAGGCCCAGGTGGCGCTCGGGGAGCGAGAGCGAGGCGTCGCGCTTGAGCGCGGCAATCAGCGGCAGGTCGGCAGGCAGGGACTCGCCGACCATGCGCGCATGCGCGTCGCTGCCCACCCGGTTGGCGATCACGCCCACGACCTGGATGTCGTCGCGGAAGCGCGCCAGGCCCGTGGCCAGCGCGCCGAAGGTCTGCGCCATCGCGGAGGCATCCATCACCGCGATCACCGGCAGGCCGAAGGCCGCCGCCAGGTCGGCGCTGCTGGGCTTGCCGTCGAACAGGCCCATCACGCCCTCGACCAGCACCAGATCCGACTCGCGCGACGCCTGCGCCAGCAACTCGCGGCAGTGCGATTCGCCGCCCATGAAGAGGTCGAGCTGGTAGACGGTGTGGCCGCTGGCGCGGGCGAGCACCATCGGGTCCAGGTAGTCCGGGCCGGTCTTGAAGACGCGCACGCGCAGGCCGCGCCGGCGCGCCGAGCGCGCAATGGCCGCAGTGACGCTGGTCTTGCCCTGGCCAGAAGCCGGCGCGCTGATCAGGAAGGCGGGGCAGTCGGTCATCGCGGCATCGGCTCCGTCGTTGTCGCGTCGTTCATGCATTGAGCGCCACCCATCGGCCTTGCACCTGCAGGATCAGCAAGCGGTGGTGGAAGACGCGCTGCAACGCGTCGTGCGTGGTGGGGTCGTGGGGCGGGCCCTGGTGGACGATGCGGCCGCCATCCATGACGACCAGCGTGTCCGCCTGCAGCGCGACATTGAGTTCATGCAGCACGCTGACCACCGCGCCGCCCGCCGCGACGCGGCCGCGCACGATGCGCGCCCAGTCGCTCTGGTGCGGCGGATCCAGGTGGGCCAGCGGCTCGTCCATCAGCAGCACGCCGGAATGCACCGCCAGCGCCCGCGCCAGCAGCACCCGCTGGCGCTCGCCGCCGGAGAGGCTGCCCAGCGCGCGGTCCCGCCAGTCCCAGCTCTGCGTCTGGCGCATCGCATGCTCGACCGCGGCATGGTCGGCCGCGCTCGCCGGCGCCAGCCAGGGCTGGTGGGGCAGGCGGCCGAGCATCGCGATGTCGTAGGCGGTCAGGTCCTCGGACGCGGCCTCGTTCTGGCCCAGCCACGCGACCTGGCGCGCACGCGCCTTCGCCGGCCAGGCCTGCCACGGCTTGCCGTCCAGCGTCAGCGTGCCGTCGAAGGGCAGCAGGCCCGCGATCGCGCGCAGCAGCGTGGACTTGCCGGCGCCGTTCGGGCCGACGATGGCCGTCCACGCGCGCGGCGCGGGCGCCAGCGACAGCGGGTGCAGCACCTGCCGGTGGCCCAGCGACAGCGCGCGGAGCTCGATGCGCAGCGCGGGCACGTGGCCGAGCGTCACGGCGTCGGGCGCCGTCGCCGTACCGCCGTTGACGCCAGCATCCATGGCGACGGTGGCGGACGCGACATCGGCCGCGGCTGCGGACGTGCCGGCGTCCCCGGTCGCGAAGGATGAGCCAGAGCTTGTGGGCACGCCGCCAGCGCCCGGCCGGCTGCCGTCGTCGAATCGGGCGGCGCTCATTGGCTGCCTCCCGCGCCGCCGAAATGCGCCTTGCGTCTGTGCATCAGCCACAGCAGGTAGCTGCCGCCCAGCAGCGCGGTGATGATGCCCACCGGCAGCTCCTGCGGCGCGATGACCCAGCGGGCGGCGATGTCGGCCGCCAGCAGCAGCGCGCCGCCGGTCAGCGCGGACAGCAGCAGCAGCGCGCCATGCGTCGTCGGTCCCCAGCTGCGCACCAGGTGCGGCGCGACCAGGCCGACGAAGGCGATCAGCCCGCACTGCGCGACCGCCGCGCCCGTGGCCAGCGAGAGCGTCGCGATCAGCAGCAGCCGGATGAGCGTGAGGCGCTGGCCCAGCGAGCGGGCGGTGTCCTCGCCCAGCGTCAGCGCGTCCAGCGTGCGGCTGCAGCCGAGCGCCGTCAGCAGGCACAGGCCCAGGGCGACGGCCATGACCTGCACCGCGCTCCAGCCGACATAACCGGTGCTGCCCAGCATGAAGGCCTGCATCGCGCGCAGGATGTCGGGGTTCATCAGCGTCAGCAGCGCGGCGCCCGAGCCCAGCACCACGCCGACGACGACGCCGGCCAGCAGCAGCCGCAGGCTCTGCGTGACGCCGCGCGCCAGCACCAGCGTGAGCAGCACCGCGCCGATGGCGCCGACGAAGGCCGCGCCGGTCATGCCGACGCGCAGCGCCAGCGCCGCCGCCGGCGAGATGCCCATGACGAAGAGCAGCGCGGCCACGCCCAGCGATGCGCCGGCCGAGCAGCCGAGCAGGTAGGGATCGGCCAGCGGGTTGCGGAACAGGCCCTGCGCGACCGCGCCGGCCAGCGCCAGCAGCGCGCCCGCCAGCCAGGCGCCGAGGGAGCGCGGCGCGCGGATGTCCCAGAGGATCAGCCGCATCGTGTCGCCGGCCTCGGTCCAGGGACTCCAGCCCAGGCTGCCGATCGCCAGGCCCAGCGCGAGCAGCACCGCGCCCAGCACGAGCAGCGCGACGAACTGCGCGGCGGTCCTGGCGGACGCGGCCGATGCGGCCGATGCAGCCGACGGAGCGGACTTGGCGCGCATCAGCGCATGCCTCCGGGCGGGGCGTTGAAGGGCGTGGTCGGCCAGGCCACCGGCCCCTGCGCCGCCTCGCGCAGGCAGCGCGCCATCAGCGCCGCGGCTTCCGACATGCGCGGCCCGGGGCGCACCAGCACGTCGGACTCGGCCGGCACCCAGACGCAGATGCGCTGCTGCTTGACGGCGCGGATCGCGGACCAGCCCGGCCGCTGCGGCAGGCCCGCGGCGTTGCGCTGGCCGACCATGATCACCTGCGGGTCGGCGCGGACGATGAACTCGGGATTGAGCTTGGGGAAGGGCCCGAGCTCGGCCGGGATGATGTTCTTCGCGCCGAGCCGGGCCAGGATCTCGCCCATGAAGGAGGCGGTGCCGGCGCCATAGGGCCCGGCGTCGACCTCGTAATAGACGCTCAGCCCGCGCGCGGCCGGCGGCAGCGTGGCGGCGCTCTGCGCGATGTGGCCGCCGACCCGGTTCCACAGGCGGCGCGCGTCGTCCTCCTTGCCGAGCAGCCGGCCCATCTTGCCCAGCACCCGCTGGACGTCGTTCATGCTCTTGGGTTCCAGCGCCAGGACACGCAGGCCCAAGCCCTCCAGGCGATCGATGACGCGCGCCGAGACGCCGGCCACGACGACGTCGGGCTTGAGCGCGACCAGGGCCTCGATGCTGGTGTCGTCCAGGCCGCCGAGCCGGGGCAGCTTCTGCACGCTGGCGGGGAAGTTGGAGAAGCGGTCGACGCCGACGACCTTGGCGCAATCGCCCAGTTCGCAGATGGTCTCGGTCAGCGAAGGCAGCAGGCTGACAATGCGCCGCGGCACGTCCGGCAAGGTCACCGTGTGACCGCGGTCGTCCTGGATCGTGATCGGCGCGGCGACCGCCGAGGTCGCGGTCAGCACCAGCGTGGCCAGCGACAACGCGGCGCGGCCCAGGGGTCCCATCGACTTCATCGCTTGTTCTCCTCGTTGTCCGTGGCGTCGACGCGCTCGCGGGCGGCGGCCTCGTTGTCGTCCTGGTCCTCGTCGAGCGGCTCGACCGGACGCGTCCACGGTTGGCCGGCCACCATCAGCGTCAGCTCGCCGCACTGCCGCGCGACCTGCTGGTTGAGCCGGCCGAGTTCGTCCACATAGGCGCGCACCTCGCGGCCCATCGGCATCACGCCCCATCCGACCTCGTTGGACACGAAGATCACCGGCGAGGCCAGCGTCGGCAGCAGGCGCCGCAGTCCGGAGCACTCGGCGCGCCAGTCGTCCAGGCGCGGCGCGCCCACCATCGGCATCAGCCAGTTGGTGAGCCACAGCGTCAGGCAGTCGACGACCAGCAGCCGCTGGGGCGATGCCGCCGCCCGCAGCGCCTCGCACAGTTGCAGCGGCGCCTCGACGGTGTCGAAGCCGGCCGGCCGGTCGGCGCGGTGGCGGGCGATGCGCTCGCGCATCTCGTCGTCATGGGCCTCGGCGGTCGCGACCACCGTGACCCGATGGCCCGGCGTGCGCGCCCAGCGCAGCGCGAGGCGCTCCGCATGGCGCGACTTGCCGCTGCGCTGGCCGCCGACGATCAGGTGATGAGCAGGCATCCGGGACTCCGGGGGCGAAGGGGAAGTGCGGACCTTACCGCGAGGGTCCGCGCGGCGGGGAACGACGGTCGAGGCGGGCAGCGCTCACAGCGTCGGCGCGTAGCGCAGCATCACGAACCAGGTCCGGCCCGCCTGGTTGTAGAAGTTCGCCGTCTGGTACTGACGGTTGAACGCGTTGTCGACGTTCAGCTGCAGGCGCCAGTCCTTGGCGAACGCGAACTGCGCGTCCAGGTTGAGCAGGCCGTAGCCGCCGAGCCGGGTCTTGTTGGCGGCGTCGTCGAAGCGCTCGCCGGAACCGACCAGGTTCGCGCCCAGTGTCCAGGCGCGCAGCGTCGTCTCGGCGCGCAGCGTGCCGAAGCGCTTGGCGCGGCGCTGCAGCTGGCGGCCGGTGTTGGCGTCGGTCGGGTCGAGGAAGTCGGCGGTGGCGCTGAGCTTGACCGCGCCCAGGGTCGCGCCGCCCTTCAGGCTGGTGCCCTTGAGCATCGCGCGCGCGACGTTGGTGTAGCAGCCGGTCGTGGAGCGGCAGCTGCCCGCGGCGCCGAAGGCGATCAGGTCGCTGACGCGGTTGCGGAAGGTGGTGATGGCGAAGTCCAGGTCGCCCTGGGCCCAGGCCAGGCCGGCCTCGCGGTTGTGGCCGCGCTCCGGCCGCAGTTCCGGGAAGCCCTTGCTGGTGTCCGGGCCGTAGACGCTGCCGCGGTGGAACAGCGTCGGCGCGCGGAAGGCGTTGCCGGCCGAGGCCGTCACCCGCCAGCCGCCACCGAGCCGGTAGCCGGCCGCCAGACTGCCGGTGTCGATGCCGCCGAACTCGCTGTCGTCGTCGTGGCGACCGTGCGCCTGCAGGCTCAGCGCGCCCAGCGTGCCGAGGTAGCTCAGGCCGGCCGCGTTCTGGCTGCGCGTGCCGGTACCGCCGCCGACCAGGTCGGCGTTGACGAGGCGGTCCTTGCGCCGCTCCAGCACGCCATTGAGCTGGTGCGCGGCATTGATCCGGTAGAAGCCCAGCAGCGAGGCGCTGCGGATGCGGGTTCTGGTCAGGTAGGGGGCGCTGGGGCGCGTCTCGTAGTTCTCTTCGGACTGGCCGACGGAGAGCTGCGTCGACAGCGCCTGCGACCAGATCGACTTCAGGCTGAGCTTGGCGGCGATCGATTCGGTGATGCCGCGGTCGTCGGCGTTCTTGCCGGCGTCGTAGCCGACGTCGCTGCGGCTCTTCAGGCCGAGCAGCTCCAGGCGCTGGCCCTCGGCGATGCGGCCGCCCAGGCGCAGGCTGCCGTTGTAGTTGCGCCAGCCGTCCTTGTCGGCATTGAAGCTCTTGCTGGTCGTGAGGCCGTAGGCGTTGAAGCCGGTGCCGCGGTCGACGGCCAGGGAGCCGGCGTAGTCGAAGTCCGCGTTGCCGCCCAGCAGCGAGACGTCGGCCTTGACCTGGCCGAGGTTGCCGCCGCCCACGCCCAGGTCCAGCTGCGGCCGGCCGCTGCCCTGGCGCGTGAAGATCTGCACCACGCCGCCGATGGCGTCGGAGCCGTACAGCGCGCTGGCCGGGCCCTTGAGCACCTCGACGCGATCGATCAGCGAGACCGGCAGGTTCTCCCAGCGCGCGCCGCCGGTGGACTGGCCGTCGATGCGCACGCCGTCGATCAGGACGACGGTGTGGCGGGTCTCGGCGCCGCGGATGAAGACGGAGGTGGTGTTGCCCGGCCCGCCGTTGTTGGTCATCTGCAGGCCGGCGACGTTGCGCAGCAGCGCGGCGACGTTGCCGAAGCCCTGGCGCTCGATGGTGTCGCGGTGGATGACGGTGAGGTCGGCGGCGATGTCGCCCAGCCGCATCGGGCTGCGCGAGCCGGTGACGGTGACTTCGTCGAGCCGGCTCGCGGGAGCGGTGGCGTCGGCTGAGGAAACGTCCGGGGTGGAGGAGAGCGCGGACTGCGCGAAGGCCGTGGCGGCGAGCGCCAGCGGCGTGAAGGCGAGCAGCGAGCGGGCACCGGCGCGCGCGCGCGAAACGAACGGAAGCATGAGAACGGACCAACGACGGGTTCAGGGCCCTGCTCACCCGCAGGACGTCTGAGGAACGATGCCGCCGGCTGCGTCGTCGATCCGCCGGTCGGGCGGGTCGGGATCGGCTGGCGGGCACCACCTGTTGGCCGGTATCCGGGCTGGTGGCCGCTGCCTGTGTCCTTCCCAGCGCGGGCGCGCCAGTGGACATGGGGACAGGCAGTGCCGGCGGCGCGCCGGGTCCTTCGTCAGGATCCGGGGCGCGCGGCCGGCGGCCACTTACCGTTGCGGGGACAGCTCAGGTTGGCTCGCGCATCGGCGATGCGCCCGCTTCCTGATTCCCGTTTAACTGCACGGACGCAATGTCCGCGCGAGCACCAACGGCGCGCATTCTAGCGAGGTGTTTCCGCCTCGCCGCGTCTGGGCAGTGGCTGGAGCGCGCCATCGCCGACCATCGCGGGCGCCTTCTTGCCGGGCTTGGTCGTCGGCTTGGGCGGCAGCGACGGGTCGGGCGACTTCGGCAGCTTGGGCTTCTTCTTGGGCGGCTGCTTCGGATCCTTGGGCTTGGGCTTCTTCGGATCGGCCGGCTTGGAGGGGCGCGTCGACGCCTTCGGCGGCCGGGGCTCGATGGAGCCATCGATGCCGGCGGCAGCGGGCGCGGGCGATTGCGCCGCGAGGCGTTCGCGTTCGCGCTGCCGCGATGCGAGCTCGCGGGACTCGTCGGCGGCGCGCTTTCGGGCGGCGGCGGCCTCCTTCGGATCGACGCGGTCCTGCGGCAGGTCCAGCGCCTGCGACGGGCCGTCGGGGCAGGGGCTGTCGCGCAGGTCCAGGCCCTGCGGGCCGCAGCGGTAGTAGCCGAAGGTGCGTTCCTGCGCGGGCTTGGGCTTGGCGCTCTCGGGCTGCGCGTGCGCCGCGCCGAACATGAGGACCAGCACAACAGTCATCAGGATCGAGGGGGCGCGCGTCGGCATGTCAGGCTCCGGAGGTCGGGGGAACGGGATCGGGAACGGGGGGAGTGGACGTCGCCGGCGTGGCGGCGGCCGACGCCCCCATCGGTGGGGCGTCCGCCGGGGCGCCTGTCGGGGCGCCCGGTTTCGGCGGCAGGTGGGCGGGGCGGGGGGGCTTGGGTCTGGGCGGCTTGGCATGCAGCAGCGCCACGGCCTTGGCCATGTCGCCGGCGGTCATCAGCTTGAAGGCCTCGAAGGACTTGGCGATGCTGTCCTCCACCGCCTGGCGCTCCGCCAGCGGCGGCTTGCGCAGCACGTAGCCGGCGACCTCGCCCTTGTGGCCCGGATGGCCGATGCCCAGCCGCAGGCGCCAGAAGTTCGCGCTGCCCAGCTGGGCCTGCATGTCCTTCAGGCCGTTGTGGCCGGCGTTGCCGCCGCCCTGCTTGAGCTTGAGCTCGCCCGGCGCGATCTCGAGCTCGTCGTGGATCGCCAGGATCTCCTCCGGCGCGATCTTGAAGAAACGCGCCAGCGCCGCCACCGACTTGCCGGAGAGATTCATGTAGGTCATCGGCTGCAGCAGCCAGATCGGACCGGCGGCGCCCGGCGCATCGTTGACGCGCGCCACCAGGCCGTAGTACTTGGTGTCCAGCTGCGGCGTGACCTTGAGGCCGCGCGCCAGCGCGTCGATCCACCAGAACCCGGCGTTGTGCCGGGTGTCCTCATATTCCGGGCCGGGATTGCCCAGGCCGACAAAGAGACGAATCATGGGGAGGAATTATCAGCGTCGAGCCCAAATGCAGAAGGCCCCGCAAGCGGGGCCTTCTTCGGGGCGATGGACACGTGCCTCGTCAGCGGCGTATCCATCGCAGAGGAAGAAATTACTTCTTCTTCTTTTTCTTGTCGTCCGCGGCCGGAGCGGCGGCCACCACGATCTCTTCCACGACCGGGGGCACCGGGGTGGCGACGACCGGGTTCGGCTTGCCGTGGGTGACGATCTTGATGTGATCGGCCAGCTTCAGGTCGTTCACATGGATCGAGTGACCCATCGTCAGGTTGCTCAGGTCCACTTCGATGAACTCGGGCAGCTGTTGCGCCAGGCAGGTGATTTCCAGCTGGGTCAGCACGTGGTTCACGGTGCCCTTGTCGGTCTTGACGGCCGGCGACTCGGCTTCACCGACGAAGTGCAGCGGCACCTTCTTGGTGATGCGGGTCGTGGCGTCGACGCGCTGGAAGTCCACGTGCAGCACTTGCTGCTTGTACGGGTGCATCTGGAAGTCACGCAGCAGCACTTGCGTGGTCTTGCCGTCCACTTCCATGTCGAGGATGGAGCTGTGGAAAGCTTCCTTCTTCATGGCGTGGTACAGCGCGTTGTGGTCCAGTTCGACCAGGGCCGGCTCGCCAGCACCGTAGACGATGCCGGGCACCTTGCCGGCGAAACGCAGGCGGCGGCTCGCTCCGGTCCCCTGCTGCTTACGCTCGAAAGCGACGAATTTCATATCTGACTCCAAATTGACGGAGCACCCCCATGGCGCTCCGGTTGAAGGCCCCGCGACCAGGCACCTTCACGAAACGGCCGCTGTCCTCGCGAACAGCGGCCGGAACTGGCAACGCGATCAGAAGTTGTTGTTCTGCTCGCTGAAGAGGGAGGTCACCGATTCACCGTCCGAAATGCGGCGGATGGTTTCGGCGAACAGGAAGGCAACGGACAGCTGGCGGATCTTGCCGCAGGCCTTGGCGGCTTCCGACAGCGGGATCGTGTTGCTGATGACGACTTCGTCCAGGTGGGAGCCGGCGATGCGCTCGATCGCCGGGCCCGAGAGGATGGGATGGGTGCAGTAGGCGAAGACGCTCTTGGCGCCGCGGTCCTTCAGGACCTCCGCGGCCTTCACCAGCGTGCCGGCCGTGTCGATCATGTCGTCCATGATCACGCAGTTGCGGCCGTCGATCTCGCCGATGACATGCATCACTTCCGAGACGTTGGCCGCCGGACGGCGCTTGTCGATGATGGCCAGGTCGCAGCCCAGCTGCTTGGCCAGCGCGCGGGCGCGCACCACGCCGCCGACGTCGGGGCTGACCACCACCAGGTCGCTGTAGTTGCGGGCCTTCAGGTCCGACAGCAGCACCGGCGAGGCGTAGATGTTGTCGACCGGGATGTCGAAGAAGCCCTGGATCTGGTCCGCGTGCAGGTCCATGGTCAGGACGCGCTCGACGCCGACGGTCTCCAGCAGGTTGGCCACGACCTTGGCCGAGATGGGCACGCGCGTCGAACGCGGACGGCGGTCCTGGCGGGCATAACCGAAGTAGGGGATCACGGCGGTGATGCGGCGCGCGCTGGCGCGCTTCAACGCATCGACCATGATCAGCAGCTCCATCAGGTTCTCGTTCGTGGGCGCGCAGGTGGGCTGGATCACGAACACGTCGCGGGCGCGGACGTTCTGCTGGATCTCGACCGTCACTTCACCGTCGGAAAAACGACCGACCACGGCCTTGCCGAGCTCGAGGCCCAGATGCGAGGCGATTTCCTTGGAGAGGGACGGGTTAGCGTTACCCGTGAAGAGGACGGTATTGAGCAGCACGACGGGCCATCCTTAGATTTATGGCCCGGTGGCCAACCCAGCGGGTCCCGGATTGAAACTGAGAATTTGGCAGGGGAGGAAGGACTCGAACCCTCGCATGTCGGAATCAAAATCCGATGCCTTAACCAACTTGGCGACTCCCCTACACAGGACATTGTTCGAGGAACAACACCCTACAACCTTCAGTCTTCCGCCCAGCCCCGCAAAGGGTGGACTGACAGACTGCGACACATCCTTCCGACCCAACCGTCCGGGAGTTCCTGGAACTCACCTTCCGGTGTCGCCTTGAGATTGCTCTCCAGGCCGGTGACCGTGTCCTTTTCCTGCACCGCGTTTTGCACTGCTGTTTGCGTTGCAATTCGCGAGGGCCGAACTATAGCAAAAACCGCACTGCCTGAACCCGTCATCCGAGAATTTTCGTAGCGGGTTTGCAACCATTCAAGCGCTGTCGATACTTCGTGACTGGCAGCTTCCGCGGGCGGTTGCAGATCATTTCTGCCCCAACCTTCGTACAACTGCTGCACGGGTATTTCTTGCGTTTGGTGATCGCGGCAGATATTGCCTTTGCGTTCACCCGAGCTATTGGCTTCGTCGCTTGGAAAATCCGCTACCGGGGTAACCAGACTATCTTCGCTGCGTCTGCCGTTCGCTGCAGGAAAGCCCGCTACTATAGCCACGCTTTCCGACCTTTGCAACAGCGGGCTCGAAAAAATTTCCTTGGTGCCGATGCTGACCGCGGGTTTGACCACCGCCAGGCGCAACTCGGGCACCGCCACCGGGGTGAGGACCTCGCCGATGCCTTCGACGAAGGCATTGCGCCCGCCGACGAAGAACGGCACGTCTGCGCCCAGTTGGAGCGCGATCGGCAATAGCCGCCGACGGGACCAGTTCAGCCCCCACAGCCGGTTCAGCGCCAGCAGCGTGCTGGCGGCATCCGAGGATCCGCCGCCCATGCCCGCGCCCGAGGGCAGGCGCTTCTCGATGTGGATGTCGGCGCCGAAAGCGCAGCCGCTGGCCTGCTGCAGCGCGCGCGCGGCGCGCAGGCAGAGGTCGTCCGCCGGCAGCGCGTCGCCGCGGTCGTGGCGGCGCAGCGCGCCGTCCTCGCGGCGCTCGAAGTGCAGCGTGTCGGCCCAGTCGACCAGCACGAACAGCGACTGCAGCAGGTGATAGCCGTCCGCCCGCTTGCCCACCACATGCAGGAACAGGTTGAGCTTGGCCGGCGCCGGCACGTCGTAGAGCGCCTTCAAGGGCGCGGTGGGGGAAATCGGGATCATGGGCGTCGACATGGCGGCGCAGTATGCCGCCGAGTATTCAGGGGCCGTGCGTGCGATTAACGAGCCGCGCGCGATTCCCTCGTGAAAAGTGCTCGAAAAATACCCCGGCGCGACGCCGGGATATCAAGGACTGACGGGCGCGTCGAGTTTCAGGCGCAGCGTCGCCAGCGGTTCGGATCCATTCGGGTTGAGGCGCTGGGCGGAGATCAGCTGGTCGCCGAAGCGGCGCAGGTCCACCTGCCAGCCCAGTTGCTGGAAGCCGGTGCCGTCCGCCGCCCGCGACGGCGCCTGCGGCCAGGGCCGCCCGCGCAGCCAGTCGAACAGGGCCTGCACGGGCAGCGCCTCGCCGAGCAATTCCTGCGTCAGCGCGTCGATGTCGTCGTAGGCGCGGTCGCCGTCGGGCGTCTTGACCCAGGCGGAGCCGGGCTGCCACGACACCCGCGCGACCAGGCTGCCCATCGGCGTGCTCATCTCGAGCTGACCGCGGCGGGGATCGCCGAGCAGCTCGAAGCTGGCGTTGACGTTCTGCCCGCGCGGCTGGCCACCGGGGCCGGCCGGCACGATCAGCCCGAACTTGCCGGTCAGGCGGGGCGCCTGCGCCAGCGCGGCGGCGTCCGCGCCCGAGGCCCGGGGCACCGAGCTGCAACCGGCGAGCGCCGTCGCCCCGAGAACGGCCAGCGCGCCGAGGTGGAATTGCCGCCGCCGCATCAGGGACGGACCTGCAGGCGTTGCATCACCGACTGCAGCGCCTCGTTGCGCGGATCGCGTCTGGCGGCATCGGCGAGGACGCGGCGCGCCTCGTCCTGCTGGCCGGCGGCCCAGAGCACCTCGCCGAGGTGGGCGGCGATCTCCGCGTCCGGGCGCGAGCCGTAGGCCTGGCGCAGCAGCCGCTCGGCCTCGCCCAGCCGGCCGAGGCGGAATTCCACCCAGCCCATGCTGTCGACGATGAAGGGCTCGCCCGGCGCGAAGCTCAGCGCCTTGGAGATCAGGTCGCGCGCCTCCTGCAGCCGCTCGTTGCGATCGGCCAGCGAGTAGCCCAGGGCGTTGTACGCGTGGTAGTGCTGCGGCTTGAGCTGGATGACCTTCTGCAGCAGCGCTTCCATCTCCTGCGCCCGGCCGAGCTTCTCGGCCATCATCGACTGCTCGTAGATCAGGTCCGCATCCTCGGGCGACTGCTTGATCGCCTGGCCGAGCAGGTCGTAGGCGGCCTGCCACTGCTTGTTTTCGCGCAGCAGCTGGGATTCGGCCAGCACGCGGGCGCGGCGGTCCTGGTCGCGGTCGGCGGGCAGTTGCCGCAGCAGTTCGCGGCCCTCGTCGAGCCGGCCCTGGCGCGCCAGCAGCGAGGCACGGCGGTAGGCGATGTCCAGGTTGCCCGGCGCGGCCTCGATGCCGGCCAGGCGCTTCTCGGCGGTCTTGAAGTCGCCGCGCATCTCCGCGGCCTGCGCCAGCAGCAACTGGCCCTGCAGGCGGGCTTCCTTGTCGGCCTTGTCCAGGCCGGCCGCCGCGATCGCGCGCTCCGCCAGCGAGGACGAGTCGCCGTCGGGCTTGTCCACCAGCTTCAGATAGCGCTGCAGCGCGGTCTCGGCCGCGTCGGGATGCTGCAAATCCAGCTCCAGCGCGCCCAGCGCCAGCCAGTGGGACGCGTCCTCGGGCGACTCCTGCGTCAGCACGCGGAACTCCCGCGCGGCGTCGCCGGGCCGCTGGGCCCGTGCCAGCGCGCGGGCGTAGGCCAGGCGCAGCGCCTGCTTGTCGGGCTTGGCCTGCAGCTCGGCGGTGACCAGCGCCTCGGCCTCGGGGCGGCGCGGCAGCAGCTCCAGCGCCATCAGCAGCGGTTCCTCGCGCTCGGGGAAGTCCTTCGCGGCGGCGCGGACGTGGATCAGCGCGGTCTCGTAGCGGTCCGCGTTCTTGGCGAGCTGGGCCAGCACCAGCAGCGACGAGAAACGCGTCTCCGGCTTCGCGGCGGTCTCGCGCAGCAGCGGCTCGAAGGCCTCCAGCACGCGCGCCGGTTCCGGGCTGCGCTGGAACAGCGCCGGCAGCGCCGCGATCAGCGCGCCGCGGCCGTCGGCCGGCGTCAGCGCCAGCAGCGAGCGCAGCACCGGCGGGATCTCGGCCGGCCGGTTCAGCAGCGCGAGCAACTGGATCTGCGTGCGGTGCGCCTCCAGCGAAGTCGGCAGCGCCTCGCGCCAGGCGCGGGCGGCGATGGCGGCCTGGTCGCCGGCGCGCGACTGCAGCGCGATCTGGACCACGCGGCGGAACAGTTCCTCGTCATTGCTGCGGCGGGCGGCGTCGAGCAGCACCTGGTAGGCGACGCCGGCCTGGCCGCCCTGGAGCTCGAGCTCGCCGATCAGCAGCTGGTAGAACATCGGCGCGTCGAGGTCGGAATTGACGACCGGCGCCGAGGCGGCGGAGGCGGGCGCGTCGGCCGCGGCCGGCGCTTGCGGGGGCTGGGTCTGGGCGTGGGCGGCGCAGCTCAGGGCGAGGGCGGCTGGGAGCCACCAGCGGTGGCGCACGAGGGCGGGCATGAGGAACTCCTGAACTGGGCGGGAAGGCCTGACGGGCAAGCCGCGGACCATTCTAGGGAAGCGGCGCGGGCGCCGCGCCTATGATTCCGGGATGCCCGAGTTACCGGAAGTTGAAGTTACACGACGAAGTTTTGCGCCGGCCATCGCCGGCGCGCGCGTGCTGGACGTGCGGCTGGGAAAACCACTGCGCTGGCCGCTGGGCGTGGCGGCGGAACGGCTGGTGGGGCGCCGGGTCGGCGAGGCCCAGCGCCGCGGCAAGTACATCTGGCTGCCGCTGGTGGCGACGGCCGAGCAGCCCGGCCATCCGGACGAGAGCGGCGGCGGCCTGTTGCTGCACCTGGGCATGTCGGGCTCGCTGGCCTTCCGCGAGCAGCCGCCGGCGGCCGGACCGCACGACCACTTCGAGCTGGTCACCGACCGCGGCGTGCTGCGCCTGACCGATCCGCGGCGCTTTGGCGCGGTGGTCTGGTCGGACGGACTGGCCGTCGAGCCGGCGGCCAAGCTGCTGGCCCGGATCGGGCTGGAGCCCTTCGACATCGAATTCCACGGCCCCTACCTGCATGACGGTTTCCGCGGCCGGCGCGTGGCGGTGAAGCAGGCGATCCTGGCCGGCGACGTGGTCGTCGGCGCGGGCAACATCTATGCGTGCGAGGCGCTGTTCCTGGCTGGCGTCGATCCGCGCCTGGCGGCGGGCAAGCTGAGCCGGCCGCGCGCCGCCAAGCTGGCGGCGGCGCTGCGGCAGGTGCTGGGCGAGGCGCTCGAGGCCGGCGGCAGCACGCTGCGGGACTTCAAGGATGCGCACGGCGTGGCGGGCAGCTTCCAGATGCAGGCGCGCGTCTATGGCCGCGAGGGCGAACCCTGCCGCGCCTGCGGCACGCCGATCCGGCGCATCGTGCAGGGGCAGCGCTCGACCTTCTTCTGCCCGGTCTGCCAGAAGCGATGAACGCCAGAGCGATGAGCGCCAGAACGCCAGCCAAGAAGCAAGCCTTGAGAACGACGCCCGACTCCCCGATCTCCGATGCCGACCTGGACGCCCGCGTGGCGGCGCTGCGCGGCGACTTCGCCCCGCGGCTGCTCGCGTGGCAGCGCCGCGAGGGGCGGCACGACCTGCCGTGGCAGAACACGCGCGACCCGTACCGGGTCTGGCTGTCGGAAATCATGCTGCAGCAGACGCAGGTGACGACGGTGCTGGGCTACTACAAGCGCTTCCTGGAGCGCTTCCCCGACGTGGCCGCGCTGGCCGCGGCGCCCAGTGACGAGGTCATGGCCGCGTGGGCCGGGCTGGGCTACTACAGCCGGGCGCGCAACCTGCACAAGTGCGCGCAGGCGGTGGTCGAGCGCCATGGCGGCGCCTTCCCGCGCAGCGCCGCCGAACTGGCGGAGCTGCCGGGCATCGGGCGCTCGACGGCGGCGGCGATCGCGTCCTTCTGCTTCGGCGAGCGCGTGGCCATCCTGGATGGCAACGTCAAGCGCGTGCTGGGCCGGCTGCTGGCCTTCGACGGCGACCTGTCCTCCGCCGCGCAGGAGAAGCGCCTGTGGCGCCAGGCCGAGGCGCTGCTGCCGTCCTCGCCCGAGGACATGCCCGCTTACACGCAGGGCCTGATGGACCTCGGCGCCAGCCTGTGCGCGACGCGCAGCCCGCAGTGCCTGCTGTGTCCGGTGGCCGCGCTGTGCACCGGGCTGGCGCAGGGCGAGCCCACCCGCTATCCGGTCAAGACCAAGAAGCTCAAGCGCGGCCAGCGGGAGAGCTGGTGGCTGTGGCTGGAGCACGAGGGCCGCGTCTGGCTGCAGCAGCGGCCGGCCGAGGGCGTCTGGGGCGGGCTCTGGACGCTGCCGCTGTTCGACGACGAGGCCACGCTGACGGCGCAGAGCGCCGCGCTGGGCGTGGCGGCGCCCGAGCCGCTGCCGCGCGTCAAGCATGTGCTGACGCATTTCGACTGGCTGCTGCATCCGCGCCGGGCGCTGCTGCCGCGCGAGACGCGACCGGCGGGCGAAGGCGTGTGGGTCGCGCGCGAGCGGCTGGGCGAGTACGCGTTGCCGGCGCCGCTGAAGAAGCTGCTGGACTAAGGTCGCCGCGCTGGCCGTCGACCCCCGGTTTCCGGGTCGGGCGCGGGGTTCCGCCGGTTCCCGGCGGGCGCCGCTCCGTTATGCTCCCGCGATTGCCAGAACGGGCCACGACAGGCCCGCGCACGCCACCACCGCATTCAGGGACACCATGTCGAACGACGTCAAGCCGGGCCGGGCCGCGGCCCTCAAGAGCGCACTGGAATCGGCCTTCATCGCCGTGCTCGCCAGCGGCGTTTGCCTGTGGTTCCTGATCAGCGAGACGCAGGTGCCCGGCGAGGGCGATCCCGCCAAGCTGACCATGTTCGGCCTGGGCCTGTTCGCCGGCCTGTGCGCGCATTTCGCCTACATGGGCATCGCGCTCAAGCGCGCCGGGCGCAACGTGGTGCTGTGGCTGCTGCTGATGCTGGTGCTGATGCCCTTCGCCTCGGTGGTGCTGGGCATCCTGCTGTTCAACCAGGTGCAGGAGATGGAGCAGGCACGCGAGGAGGGCGGCGCGAGCGCCGTGTGAGCGGACGGCTCAGCGGGCGTCCAGCTCGCGGTGCCGCTTCAGCACCTGGCCGTGGTAGGCGAACTGCTTGGCCAGCGTCTCGACCAGATAGACCGAGCGGTGCTGGCCGCCGGTGCAGCCGATGGCCACGGTCAGGTAGCTGCGCTGGTCCTGCGCGAAGTTGGGCAGCCACTGCGCGATGAAGGCGCCGATCTGGCTGAGCATCAGGCGTACCTCCGGCTGGCCTTCCAGGTAGGCGGCGACCGGCTCGTCGCGGCCGGTGAAGGGCCGCAGCTCGCGGTCGTAATACGGGTTGGGCAGCACGCGCACGTCGAAGACGAAGTCCGCGTCGCTGGGCACGCCGTGCTTGAACGCGAAGGACTCGAACACCAGCGTCAACGAGGCGCCGCTGACATGCACCAGGTCGCGCAGCCAGCCGCGCAGCTGCGCCGGGCGGAGCTGGCTGCTGTCGATGACGGTGGATTCCATCCGCAGCGGCGTCAGCAGCTCGCGCTCGAGCGCGATCGCCTCCTGCAGTGCGCGGTGGGTGTCGCTGTCCTCGTTGCCGACGCGCAGCGGATGCGGGCGGCGCGTCTCGGAGAAGCGGCGCAGCAGCGTGTCGTCGTCGGCGTCCAGGAAGATCGAGCGCAGCGACACGCCTTCCTGGCGCATGGTCTTGATGTGGCCCAGCAGCTGCGGCAGCGAGCCGGCGCTGCGCACGTCCACCGCGATGGCCACGCGCCGCCAGCCGCGCTGGCGCTCCAGGTCGAGGAACTGCGGCAGCAGCTCGGGCGGGAGGTTGTCAACGCAGAAGAAGCCGGCGTCCTCGAGCGCATGCATCGCGATCGATTTGCCGCCGCCGGACATGCCGGTGACGAGCACCACCTCGCCGCGCGGCGAGTTGGCATTGGGCGTGGCCTGAGGCGCCGGTACCGGCGCGGTGTGGGGCGCGCTCATGGCTTGACCTTCCTGCCGGCGGCCGCGGGCGCGGCGGGCGCGGCGGGGGTGGACTTGGCGGACAGGTCCAGCATCTCCTGCGCATGCGCCAGCGAGGTCGACGACAGGCGCTCGCCGCCGAGCATGCGGGCGATCTCGGCGGTGCGGGCCTCGCCGGCGATGGGGCGGACCTCGGAGTTGGTCTTGCCGTCCTTGAGCGCCTTGGCGACGAGGAAGTGGTGATCGGCGCAGGCGGCGACCTGCGGCAGGTGGGTGACCGCGAGCACCTGCACCCGCTGGCCGAGCTGCTTCATCAGGCGGCCGACGGTCTCGGCGACCGCGCCGCCGACGCCGGCATCGATCTCATCGAAGATCAGCGTGCCGGCGCCGCTGTTCTGCTGGCTGGTGGTGACGGCGATGGCCAGCGCGATGCGCGAGAGCTCGCCGCCCGAGGCGACCTTGGCCAGCGGGCGTGGCGTGCTGCCGGCGTGACCGGCGACGAGGAACTCGGCCGATTCCATCCCGAAACCCTGCGGCTCGTCCTGCGCCAGCAGCGCGACCTCGAAGCGGCCGCCGGCCATGCCGAGCTGCTGCATCGCCTGCGACACCGCATTCGACAGCGCCGGCGCCGCCTTGGCGCGCGCGGTGCTGACGGCCTTGGCCTCCTTCTGGTAGCGCTTGAGCGCGTCGGCCTGGCGGGCCTGCAGCGCGTCGAGGTCGGAGGCGGCGTCGAGCTGCGCGAGCTCGGCCTTCCATTCCGCGAGCAGCGCCGGCAGCTCGGCCGGCTGGCGGCGATAGCGGCGGGCGAGCGTGACCCAGGCGGACAGGCGGTCGTCGAGCTGCCGCAGCCGGTCCGGATCGAGGTCGGCCGCATGCAGGTAGGCGCCGAGGCTGTGCGCGGCGTCCTGCAACTGGGCCTGCGCGCCCAGCAGCGCGTTGACGGTGTCCTGCAGGCCAGCGTCGTAGCCGAGCACGTCCTGCAGCGCGGACAGCGCCTCGTCGGTCAGCGACTCGGCATTGATCTCGGCCTCCGCGATGCGCTCCAGCGCGCCGCGCGCGGCGTCCATCAGCGACTGCGCATGCGACAGGCGCTGGTGCTCCGCGTTGAGTTCGTCCCACTCGTCGGCGCCGGGCGCGAGGCGGTCGACCTCGCCGATCTGCCAGCTCAGACGCTCATGCTCGCGCGCCAGGTCGGCCTGCCTGGACTGCGCGGCGCCCCGCGCCTCGCTGGCCTGGCGCCAGTCGCTGAAGGCAGCGGCCATCGGCCGGGTCTCGATCTGGGCGAAGCTGTCCAGCAGCTCGCGCACGCTGGCCGGGCGGGTCAGGCCTTGCCAGGCGTGCTGGCCGTGGATGTCGAGCAGGTGCTCGGCCAGCTCGCGCAGCTGGGCGACGGTGGCGGTGCCGCCGTTGATCCACGCGCGGCTCTTGCCCTGGGCATCGATGACGCGGCGCAGCAGCAGCGTGTCCTCGGCGCCGTCGGTGGTGTCGAAGCCGGCTTCCTCCAGCCAGGCGGCGAGGGCGGCGGGGCGATCGAACTCGGCGGAGATCTCGGCGCGGGCGGCGCCCTCGCGCACGACGGCGGCGTCGCCGCGCGAGCCCAGGGCCAGCTGCAGCGCGTCGATCAGGATGGACTTGCCGGCGCCAGTCTCGCCGGTGAGGGCGGAGAAACCGGCGGCGAAGTCCAGCTCCAGCGCCGGGACGATGACGAAGTCCTTGAGGCTCAAGCGGCGCAGCATCAGGTGTTTCCTTCGTTCCAGCGGAGCTTGCGGCGCAGCGTGGCGTAGTAGGACCAGCCGCGCGGATGCAGGAAGGGCGCGCGGTGCTGGGAGCGGCGCACGGTGATGCAGTCGCCGTGCAGCAGCGAGGCCAGGGCTTGCATGTCGAAGTTCACCGAGGCGTCGCGGCCGGCGACGATGGTCAGGCGCACCTCGCCGCTGTCGGGCAGGACGATGGGGCGGTTGGAGAGCGCGTGGGACGCGATCGGCAGCAGCACCCAGCCGGCGATGCCGGGGTGGAGGATGGGGCCGCCGGCGGACAGTGCGTAGGCGGTGGAGCCGGTGGGGGTGCCGACGATGACGCCGTCGGCGCGCATGTTGGCGACGAACTCGTCGCCGACGTCGACGCGCAGCTCGACCATGGCGGCGGTGGCGCCGCGGGAGACGACGACGTCGTTCAGGGCCACGCCGGAGAAGATCTGCTCGCCGTCGCGGAAGACGGCGCCTTCGAGCAGGGAGCGGTGCTCGATCTCGAAGTCGCCGGCGAGGATGGGGGCGAGGGCGTCGCGGAACTGGTCGGCGGAGATGTCGGTGATGAAGCCCAGTCGGCCCTGGTTGATGCCGACCAGGGGCAGGCCGTAGCGGGCGACCTGGCGGGCGAAGCCGAGCATGGTGCCGTCGCCGCCGACGACGATGGCCAGGTCGCACTGGGTGCCGAGTTCGGCGTGGGTCAATGCGGGGAAGGCGGTGATGCCGGTGCTGTCGGCGGTTTCCTGTTCGAGGGAAACATCCAATCCCTGGGAGGCGACAAAATCGGCAATCTCTTCCAGGATGGGCCGGATGCCCCGGGACTGGGGTTTTCCGACGATGGCCACGTGACGGAAGCGCTTGGACATAGCGCGGAATTACACCACAGCGAGGTGGCGGGGCCGGGGGCTGGGAAGGGGTGCCGCTGGTGGCTTCACTAGAATGAAAAACATGCTCGACGACCGCGCGAAAACACTGCTGAAGGCTCTGGTGGAGCGGTACATCGCCGATGGCCAACCGGTGGGCTCTCGCACGCTGTCCAAGGCGTCGGGGCTGGAGCTGAGCCCGGCGACGATCCGCAACGTGATGGCCGACCTGGAGGAGCTGGGTCTGATTGCCAGCCCGCACACCAGCGCGGGGCGGATTCCGACGGCGCGGGGTTACCGGCTGTTCGTGGACACGCTGCTGACGGCCAAGCCGGGGATGCCGCGCGAGGCGGGGTCCTTCGAAAGCCAGCTGCTGCCGGATCAACCGCAACGGGTGATCGCGAACGCGGCGCAGCTGCTGAGCAGCCTGTCGAGTTTCGTGGGGGTGGTGACGTCGCCGCGCAAGACGGCGGTGTTCCACCACATCGAGTTCCTGCGGCTGGGCGAGCGCCGCGTGCTGGTGATCATGGTGTCGCCGGACGGGGACGTGCAGAACCGGCTGGTGTTCACGGCGCAGGACCTGTCGCAGTCGGACCTGACGGAGGCGAGCAACCGGCTGAACGCGCATTACGCGGGGCTGAGCCTGGACGTGGTGCGGGACCGCCTGCGGCTGGAGGTGGATCAGCTGCGCGGGGAGATCGCCAAGCTGATGAGCGCGGCGGTGGACGTCGGCCAGCAGGGGCTGCAGGAGCACGAGCCGATGATCATTTCCGGCGAGCGCAACTTGCTGACGGTGCAGGACTTCAGCCACGACATGGGCAGCCTGCGCAGGATGTTCGACCTCTTCGAGCAGAAGACGCAGCTGATGCGGCTGCTGGATGTGTCCTCGCGCGCGGAGGGGGTGCGGATCTACATCGGCGGCGAGAGCCAGGTGGTGCCGGTGGAGGAGCTGTCCATCGTGTCGGCGCCGTATGAGGTCGATGGGGAGGTGGTCGGGACGCTGGGGGTCATCGGCCCGACGCGGATGGCCTACGACCGGATGATCGAGATCGTCGACATCACGTCGAGGATGGTGAGCAATGCGTTGTCGCAGAAGTAGCGGCGATGGCTCGGCGGGAGTGCGCTAGCGCACCGTTAGAATCCGCCGCTCCGGTGCAAGGCCGGAGCACGCGAATCCGCCAGGGTTCGTATATGCGCATTACCCCCAGGGGGCCGTTAGCTCAGTTGGTTAGAGCAGAGGACTCATAATCCTTTGGTCACAGGTTCAAGTCCTGTACGGCCTACCAATATTTATTAGGAAGACTTGGCGTTGCGACGAATGCGACCGCTGTTGATCCTAAGGAATGAATATTTTGGTCCTGTGATACTCAACGTATCTAAAATGCGGGGTAAGTGATATTTTGGCATTGCTATGCTGAAAGATCCCTAATGCATTCACATCCTGCGCATCCAGCGTTGAGGACACCATTAACGAGCCATCGTCGCTGAACGAAATCAAGCCCTTATCGAAGAGCTGATCGAGATTGGGCGCAAGCAGTAATCCGTTGAGGGGATCGAGGCGCTCTATCGATGTCGCGCACAAGCGCCAGGGTTTGATATGGCTCGCGCGGAGAAGGCGAAGATCTTTGACGCCAGTCACCACGCATTGCGCATGCTGACGGATCACTTGATCCCGGAAGGCCCCTTGACCTTTCCGAGCGAGGATGAGCGTCTCCCGCTCTGACTGCGATAGCGCCGGGTCCCGCTGAATCTCCTCGCATTCCTTATCTTCGAGCTGGTCTAGGATCACCCCGCTTTCGCACGGGGGACGTACCTGGCCGCTGACGCCTTGTGTCCACTCCAGGGCTAATGCCATGAGGCGCGGACTGATCTCCGACAAATAGGCGTTTTGATTTCCCTTGCCCGTTGCAGTATTCAACGGCGAGTATTTTTGAGGTAGGGCCGGCAAGAGGCTCACGAGATCATCGGTGGGCCGTGCTTCAACTCGAACGGATTGCCACTGGATGGGCAGAAGCCATCCCCATTCCGACCAATTTGATCCGACAGATCGGAAGGTCGCCGGTTTGGGCGCCGTGGTGGCGGTGTCCGTGACGACTCCTAGAGCCCGAATACGACCGTCGGCATATGAAACAACGTCATCGCCTGGCTTGGCGCGCCGCATGTTGTTGTAGAACTGGTTCGTCGCGCCGGACGCCGAGGCCTTTGGACTCCACAGGTAGCCGCCCTCGAATTCCTGCTCGAAGGTCTGCTTGTGATTCACCCACCAATGCGCCTTTGGTCTCTCTGACATTCTTTTGCTCCCTTGGGAGCGGAATGTAGCGTCCAACTAGCATCAATGGGTCAACGATATGGCCCTTGGCTGTCACAAGTAGGCGCAGATGGACCTCTTCGACCCCTCACTTTCAGCATCCTGGTGGAAGCCGCTTTTCAGGCGCGCTCTTCTTCTCAGCCCTACATTCGCCTTCCTGATACCGATAGCCGAAGGGCTTCGTGTCGTCGGGGATGCCTTCCAGGCATGTTGTCGGTGTCTCCGCGATTTTGAAGTCGGGGAAATACAGCGCCTTCAACTTCAGGTAGCAGCCGAGGAACGCGTCATAGGCAATGAGCGGCTCAAACACATGCCGGCCGGTCTTTTTGTTGACCCGCTCGCCGTCGTAGAAGAACGACGAACTCTTGCCCAACGGAATCTTGAAAGCCTCAAGAAGCTGATAGTCCTCCGTGAACACGGAGGCGCGAAGGAACGCGTTCTTGCCGTAGCTCTCCGCGATCAGGCTGGCGAGCTGTTCGGAGAATTCATCTCCATTGCTTCGAGGCGGTTTCAGGCCCTCGATCACCATGATCTGTGAGGTATCGATCGACTTTTCGATTGACGCGAGCAAGCCAGGGAAGGCGATGGAGTCGCCGAACGTGATTTGCGCTGTGTCGCCAGCCGGGACGCGGATCGGAGTTGTGTCTCCGATGCTGGGCTGAAGCACTCCGTCCCCGAAGTACCGCCCCTGCAGGGTCGCCCCCGTCGCCCCGACGACCTCCAGCTTGGCGGAGGTCAGCAGGATGTCCTTGTCGGACAGGTTTCTCAACACCACCGTGAGGAACGCGATCTCGTTCGAGTGAGAGGTCCTGGGCACCATGAACCCCGGAGAGGGGCGCAGCCAAGCATTTTTGATGACCACCTTGGCGCGCTTTGGCGCAGGGGCTGCGAAGGTGCAACGCACTTCCGCGGAGCCGCCGGAGGCGCCGATCGGCGAGCACGGCCCAGAGGTACTGACTTGCGGTTCCGCGTGAGCCAGCAGCGGCGCGAGCGAGGCGAGCGCGACTGCTCGAAGGAGCAAGGCCCTCATTTGGTTTTGAGCGTTGCGCTGGCGTGGCTCTCGGGCCCGACCGCGATGGGCGATGCGTCGCCATGCGTGACGAACTTGGCCGAGCTGCTGGCCGCTGGGGCGCGGGACGGGGCAGCGCTTTCGAAAGTCATCGACGCCTCGACGGATGTGCCTTTCTCGCCAGCGATGGGCGATGCCTTGCCGAACGTCTCGGCGACAGGCTGACTCTCCGCTGCCTGTTTCGACTCCACCTTGACCTCGCCTGTCTTGGTGTTCATCGAGAAGCCGCGTCCGAGAAACACGGCCAGCACGAGCACGATGACCGCGCCGATCGCAAACACCATGCTGGCGCCTAGCCAGCTGAAAGGCTTCTTCTTCATGTCACTCCCTGTTGGATGAACTGTTTCGGCGATTCTTCCTCAATCGCCTGAGGCACCTGGCCTTAATCGCCGAGGGCCGGCCTCACGCCGCCCTCGTCCCCCTACAAACCGGATACGTCGAGCACCCATAAAACTGCTCACCGGCATTGGGCCCACGTTTCGCGACTCGCCTGACCATCGCGCTTGAGCACAGCGGGCAGACGACCATCGTCATCTCCGCGTTTGCCTGCTCATCGCGCACAGTGGCAGCCTTCCCAGGCCCACCCGTCCTCGCGACTTCCAGCAGCTCCTTCAACCTCGCCCCATCGACGAGCCTGACATTCCGCCCCTGCGCGAACGCCATCGCCTCGGTGGTGAACCTCCCCGACGTCACCACGAACCCGCCCGCCGCGCCTCGGGCCGCCATCACGCCGTAGAGCTCCCGCACCACGTCGACGCCGACCTTCTGGGCCTTCCAGTGCTTGCACTGCACGACGTAGGTCTCGTTGCCGTTCGTGACCGGCTTGCGCAGCACCAGGTCGATGCCGCCATCCGGGCCGCCGCCGCCCGTCTCCACCACGGCATAGCCCTTGCGCCGGAACGCCTCGCCGATCAGCAGCTCGAACTCGTGCCAGGTCATGCCGTCCACTGCCGCGGCGTCCTGCGACCGCAGCGCCTCCTCGAGCAGCTTCCCGCGCCGGTATCGACGCACCGCCGACACCACCGCCGCCGCGAGCAGCAAGACCGGTACGACGTACTGCCCGAAGGTTGCGAGACCCCGAAGCGCCGCGCCGACGAGGAGCTTGTCCATCTGATTCAGCGCCTGCGCCGGATCCACCGTCGCCGGCGCCTTCGACGCCAACGCATGCAGCGCCACGTACGCCACCGCCGCCAGAGCCACGCAGGCCCACCACGGCATCAACGCGAAGAGGTCGATGACCGTCTGCGCGTCGCTCTTCTTCTTTCTGGCCATTCGGCTCTCTCCCTGAAGATCTCGGGCAAGCATAGCGAGCGCCGTGGTCTTGAATCCGTCGCGGCGCGTGGAGGAGGCGAATGGACCGTTATGGAGTTCTCGTTTCGCGGAGGGCGGTGCTCTTCATCACGATTCATCCGCCTGAAAACATCGTGATTGCCTTGCCCGGTGCGATGCCCCAAGTTCTTCCATGTCCTGGTCGACTGCCGCTGAATCCCCACTGCGCGTCCTCACGACGCTCGCGCTCGCTGCATTCGTCGGTGCTGCTCACGCCGACGCACCGCCGCCCGCCACGCCGTGCTCGATCGTCGCCTTCGTCGAGGAGACCGATCCCGCCGGTCTGAACGTCCGCGCCGCGCCGAATGCGAAAGCCCGCGTGCTGGGCACGCTGCCGCCCGTGTGGGTCGACAAGGCCTCGGGCACCTGGATCCGCATCCGTGTCGAGATCACCGCGAGCGACTCCGGTTGGTTCCGAATCCGCAATGCGCGGGATGACGAAGACCTGACCGGCCAGCCACTGCGGCCCACGTTCGCGGGCGAGTGCTGGCATCGCCGCGCAAGCCGACGCGCCACCCTCGCTCCCCCGAACGAGAGAGCCGCAATCGCCGCCGCCGAATCAACATCGGGATGACCTCACCTCCCTCGTTCCGATGCAGTACCGCTTCCTCCCTTCGCTCGTGCCCGCGGTTCTCGCGCTCATCGCGGCTGGCGCCCAGGCCCAATCCAGCGTCACGATCTACGGCCGACTGAACGTCTCCCTCGAGCACGCCGATGTCGCCCGTGCGCCACGCGATCGCGCGGTCAACCGCGAGTCCAACAACCGCTCCGTCATCGGCTTTCGCGGCGCCGAGGACCTGGGCGACGGCTACCAGGCGGTGTTCCAGATCGAAGGCTCGCTGGCGCTCGACACCGGCGCCGGGACATCGCTCGCCAACCGCGACACGCGCGTCGGCCTGCAGACGCCTTACGGGCTGGTCTTCGCCGGTCATTGGGGAACGCCGTATCTGCTGGCCACCAGCACCCTCGACCCCTGGTACCCGACCACCGCCGGCTACATGGCGTTGATGGCCAACGGCTCCGCGCCCACCACCAACCACCTCGGCAACACCGCGTCCTTCGACCGGCGCCAGCAGAACATCGTCCAGTACTGGAGCCCCAGCTGGCAGGGGCTCTCCGCACGCGTCGCCTACGCCCTCAACGACGGCGAGATCGGCCCCGGTGGCTCGAAGCCCGACCTGTGGTCCGCCTCGCTCAGTTGGGACGACGGCCCGTGGAACGTCTCCCTCGCGCACGAACAGCACCGCGGCTACCAGGGCCCTGGTCGCACGGACACGGCGACCAAACTCGGCGCCGCGTATCGCGTCGGTCCGGCCCGCCTGAGCGGCGCCATCGAGCGCCTCCGGTACGAAACGCCACTCGGTCCGTTGACCCGCACCGCGCTCTTCATGGCGGCCACCTGGCAGGTCGACCGCTTCAACCTGCGCGCGAGCTTCACCGACGCCGCCGACGGCAAGGGGCCGGCGGGCACGCGGATCGGCTTCGTCTCGGCGGGCGACGCCACCGGTGCGCGGCAATGGACGCTGGGCGCGGACTACACGCTCTCGCCGCGCACCGGCCTCTATGCGTATGTCTCGCGCATCGACAACCAGGCCCGCGCTGCGTACGACTTCGCCATCAACCCGCTGGGCGTGGGCGCGGGGGAGAAGCCGACGGTGGTCGCGCTCGGACTGCGGCACGCGTTCTGATTCGCTGATCCCGGATCGGGCGCACCCCACCGGCTCCGCGGCACCGATCGACGCAGGGCGTCGACCCTTCCGAGGGGCGTGAAAACTTGCCGGCATTCGGCCGCGTGAGGGTTTGCGGGCGGAGCGAGCCTCGGGCCGACGTGGACACTGGCCGCCCCGCATTGCCGACACGCAACCCATGGCCCTCGTAGACACCGTCGTTTCGTTGATCCCCCTACTCAGGAAAGCCCCGCCGCCGATCGCCTACACCTTCGTCGAGCCCCGATATCAATGGGTCCCCGACGTGGCCTTGAAGAAGATTCACAGTCAGAAGGGCTTCCTGCTGGCCTGGCTCAGCCTCACCAATCTGTCTTCCGTCGTCCTCAGGAACGTGCGGATCAAACTGCCGTTCGCGCCCGAGTACGAGCCCAACGTCGAAGGCTCGAGCCGCTCCGTGGCCATGGCCGTGGCCTACGACCGCCCGGTCAGCGAGTTCCGGCTGGACAAGCTCGATCCGGACGAGCAGCTATTCATCGCGATCCATCTGCTCCCCGACGAAGCCCATCGATTCACGGAGCCGCAGGTCATCATCGGAGACCGGCTGTTGTCTCGGGGCATGCGTACTGCGGGCTTCGTCAAGCGATCGCCCGGGGAGGCGCTCCTGATGACGGCCGCCATCGGGAGCGTGGTGGCTGCGGCCGCCATGGCGGGCTTCCTGCTCTACCGGACCCTTCATCCCGATGCCGGCACCTTGGCGATCGAGGCCGCTGTGGCGACGCTCCAGCACCGAGGCTGCGTGTTCAAGTCCTTTCCCGCGACCATGGTCAACGACACCCTGCTGGCGAAGCACGAGCGGGACGAGGCCTTTCTGTTGCACATCAACCAGGTGGTGACGCGCAAGGACCTGCTTGCGAAGGAGCAGGTCGTGCTCTGCGTGAGCCAGTGAGCGCCTCGGGCGGCCCCCGTCCCTCATTGCGGCCAGGCATATCCATATGCGAGGGAATGCCAACGACTGGTGGCAACATCGGCCCCTCCTACGAACAACGAGGGGCCTCATGAAAGCCTTCCGCACTTCCCTGATCGCCGCCGCGCTGCTCGCCGGCGCTTCCCTCGCGGCCCAGGCCGCCGACCTGCTCGACGACGTGAAGTCGCGCGGCACGCTGCGGGTGGCCGTCGAGGGCACCTACCCGCCGTTCAACTTCAAGGACGCCAAGGGCCAGCTCGACGGCTTCGACGTCGACATCGCCAAGGCGATCGCCGCCAAGCTGGGCGTGAAGCCGGAATTCACCACCACCGAATGGAGCGGCATCCTCGCCGGCCTGCAGGCGGGCAAGTACGACGTCATCGTCAACCAGGTCGCCGCCACCGACGAGCGCCGCAAGACCTTCGACTTCAGCGCGCCCTACGTCACCTCCTATCCGCAGTTGATCGTGCGCGCCAACGAGACCCGGCCGCTGCAGTCGCCGGCCGATCTCAAGGGCAAGAAGATCGGCGTCGGCCAGGGCAGCAACTTCGCCGACCTGGCCAAGACCTGGGACGGCGCCGAGGTGCGCACCTATCCCGGCGCCACCGAATACCTGCAGGACCTGGCCACCGGCCGCATCGACGCCGCGCTCAACGACAGCCTGCTCATCCCCTACCTGAAGGAAAAGACCAAGCTGCCGATCAAGGCCGGCGCCGCCATCGGCAAGCCCGCCACCAACGCGATCCCGTTCCGCAAGGGCAACCCGAAGTTCCAGGCCGCCATCGACAAGGCGATCGCCGATCTCCAGGCCGACGGCACCTACGCCCGGATCTCGACCAAGTGGTTCGAGCGCGACGTGAGCAAGCCCATCGACAACAAGTGATCCCTGGCCGGCGCGCGGTCCATCCCGCGTGCCGGCCGGCGCCGGCCGTCGCTCAGTTGGCTGTCGCTCAGGTGGCTGTCGCTCAGGTGGCCGTCGCTCCGGTCACCATCGCTCGGGTGCCCATCGCTCAAATGGCCATTGCTCAGGTGGCCAGCGTGTCTCTCACCGCCGGGCGCGGCAGTTCGTCGACTGCGCCGCCCTCCAGCACGATCACCCGCTCCGCGCCCGCGATCGTGTCCGGCCGGTGCGCGATCATCAATCGCGTCAGCGGCAACCGGGCCAGGTTGGCGGTCACCGCGCGCTCCCGGGTGACGTCGAGGTGGCTGGTCGCCTCGTCGAGCGCCAGGATCCTCGGCCGCCGATAGATCGCCCGCGCCAGCAGCACCCGCTGCTTCTGCCCCCCCGACAGGCCGCTGCCCAGGTCCCCGACCAGGGTCTGGTAGCCCATCGGCATCCGGCAGATGTCCTCGTGGATCTGCGCGAGCATCGCGGCGGCCTGCACCCGCTCCGGATCGGGCTGCGTGTCGAAGCAGGCGATGTTGTCCGCGAGCGAGCCGGTCAGCAGCACGTCCTCCTGCATCACCGTGCCGATCTGCCGGCGCACGTTCCTCAGCCCGAGCTGCCGCATCGGCATGCCGCCGTAGCGCACCTCGCCCTCCTCGGGCGCCAGCAGCCCCAGCAGCACCTTCAGCAGCGTCGTCTTGCCCGAGCCGCTCGGGCCGGTGATCGCGATGCTCTGGCCGGCCGGCACCGTCAGGTTCACATGGCGCAGGATCCAGGGCTCGCGCTCGCCGTAGCGGAAGCTGACGTCGCGCAGCTCCAGGCTGGCCTCCAGGTGCGCGAGGTCATGGTCCGGCACCTCGTCGGGTTCGGGCGGCTCGAGCGCGATGTCGGCCAGGCGTTCGGCATGCAGGCCCAGCATCCGCAGTTCCACCGCGTAGTTGATCAGCGCCGACACGCGGCCGGTGAACTGGCCCTTGTAGCTGAGGAACGCGAACAGCATGCCCACCGTCATCGTGACCGTGCCGGCCTGTTGCCCGTCCAGGATGAGCCCGGCGCCGAGGAAGAGCACCAGCAGGTTCTCCACGCCGAAGAGGAAGGTGTTGGCGGTGCTCATCGCCATCGACAGCTTGGCGGTGCGGACATCGCGGTTCTGGACCTCGACGATCAGGTTCTGCCATTGCGCGCGCCGCTCCTGCTCGCGGCCGAACAGCTTCAAGGGCGTCATCGCCCGCAGGGTCTCGAGGAAGTGCGTGCTTTCGCGCGCGGCGACGACCAGCCGTTCCGCGGCCGCGTCGCGCAGCGGCCGGTAGGCGGCCCAGCGCAGCAGGCCGTACAGCAGCACGGCGGCGATCACGACCAGCGCCAGCGGCCAGGCATAGATCAGCATCATGACCAGCGCGGCCACGCCCATCAGGCCGTCGAGCAGGGCCTCGATGGCGGCGGTGGTCAGCGTCTTCTGGATCGCGTCGACCGCGCCGAAGCGCGAGGTGATGTCGCCGAGGTGGCGCCGCTCGAAGAATCCGACCGGCAGCCGCAGCAGGTGGGCGAAGGTGTTGCCCCGCCATTGCAGCGACAGCGTCTGCGTCAGCAGGACCAGCATCCACGAGCGCGCCAGGCCGAGCGCCGTCTGGGTCACCAGCAGCAGGCCGAAGCCGATCAGGAGCACCTTGAGCAGGTCGCGGTCGCCCGAGGTGAGGACGTCGTCGATGATGAGCTGGTTGCACAGCGGCGCGACGATCGCGAACAGCTCCAGCACCAGCGCGACGAGCAGGATCTGCACCAGCGATCGACGCAGGCCGAGCACCTTGCCGGTGAGCGCGGCGAGCGAGACCCGCGGCGGCGGCGCGGCGGGCTTGAAGTCGGCATTGGGCGTCAATTCGACGGCGACGCCGGTGAAATGGGCGGAGACCTCGTCCAGGCTCAGCCGGCGCTCGCCGACGGCCGGATCGAGCACGGTCACGCTGCCGCGGCGGACCCGGGCCAGCACCACGAAGTGGTTCATGTCCCAGTGCAGGATGCAGGGCAGCGACAGCTTGGCGAGGAAGGGCAGGTCCAGCTTCAGCGGCCGGCCGGAGAAACCAATGCCCGCAGCCACCTCCAGCAGGTCGCGCAGCTTCATGCCCTTGAGCGCGACCGGGAAGCGCCGGCGCAGGTCCTGCAGCGTCGTGGCCTGGCCATGGGCCGTCGTGATCATCGCCAGGCAGGCCAAGCCGCATTCGGCCACCTCGGATTGAAGGATCGGGGTGGGCCGGGTCATGAATCCTCCTGCCGCACGACGATGACGTAGGGGCCGCCGCCCGGCGTCACCGTGACCTCATGGACCTGTTCCTCCAGAGGCACGACCACCGCGGGGCCGCGGGCGGTCCGCCGGACCTCGAGGTTCACGGGCGCGCCGCTGGCATCACGTCCGGTCACGGTCAGCGCATCGTCGAGCGGCAGGAAGGTCACATCGGCGCACTGCAGGTCTCGCGCTTGCAGCGCCTGCAGCCAGCCCTGGGCCTTGAACATGGCCACCGCCTGTGCGCAGGCCTCGCGCAGACCGTCGACCGGGTAGCGGTCATCGGCGCGCGGGGCGATCGCGATCCAGTATTCGAGCGACACGCTGCCTTTCGGCCGATTGACGACGAATCGGGCCTTCGCGGCGTCGACCGCGAATGCGGCGGGCAACGGGGCCCATCCTTTTCTTGTCGGGATGGGAATGAGAGTGTCGGCGTCCTCGACCGCGAGCGCGAGCTGCTCGAAGGAGAAGGTGGCGGGATCCGATGGCAGCAGGCGCAGGTACCACTGCACCCGGTCCTGCGGACCCGGGTAGGACTTGACGAAGGCCAGAGCCTGGCCCGCCCCGCGAAAGGGAATGTGATGCCGATGGACGGACTGTCCGGAGATCTCGGACCGGGGGAGCGGGATCGGGGCCCGGAGCTCGGGCTCGGCCGAAGCGCCGCCGAGGACCGCGAAGCCGATCAACCCGAGCAGGCCGGTGAACAGGGTGCGTTTCATTGCTGGAGGCTGTCATGCGCCGTCGCGGCGCGACGCGGTGAGCGGCCAGCCACGGAGGTGGCCGGCCGCAGGTGAGGTCGAGTCAACGCAAGGTCTGGGCAGGCGCATCAGCTGACGCGCGCGGCCACCGGGCCGGTCAGCCCGAAGTGCGCGCCGAGGTAGGACGCGGCGCAGCGGACCATGAACTTGGCGAACTTGGACAGGAATCCGCCGCCGCCATGCACTTGATCGATCTCGTCTTGAGTCAGTTCCGTCATGTCAATCTCCGTCAGTTGAAGGGCCGAGAACGGTCGGCCGCCGTTTCCCCGGCGTCGATCACTCGCCGCCGGAAGATCGATGTCCCGCTAGATCCGCCTGGCCGTCGCCAGCAGCGGTTCCAGCAGCCACTCCCAGATGCGCCGGTGCTCCAGCGTCACGTCGGCGTCGAGCGCCATGCCGGCGCGCAGCGGCAGATCGCGGCCATACGCGGCGATCGCCTGGCGCTCCAGGCGCACGTCGATGCGGTACAGCGGCTCGTTGGCCTGGGCCGCACTGACCAGCGCCTGCGCCTGTCCGGACGGCAGGTCCTGCGGCGCGATCGGCGTCGGGCTGACATGGGCCACCTGGCCCAGCGCCATGCCGAACTTCTGGTACGGGTAGGCCGCGTAGCGCAGCCAGACCTGCTGTCCGGGCTGGATGAAGCCGACCGTGCGGCTCGGGGCATAGAGCTGCGCCACCAGCACGTCGGCGTCCGTCGCCGCAACGCTGACCGGCGTCAGCGTCACCAGGGTCTGGCCGGCCTGCACCGCCTGGCCCGCATGCATCGGCAGCGCGCTGACGCGGCCATCGCGCGGCGCCGTCACCTCCAGACCGGCCCGGGCCTCGAGCTCCGCGCGCTCCTGCTCGAGTTGCGCCGCGGCCCGGTCCAGCTGCGCCAGCGAGGTCGCCAGCGTCGTCGGGATCGCGGCGAGTTCCGCCTCGATGGCGCGCGCCTCGCGGCTCAGGTTCTCGACCGACCGCTGCGCGCCGCGTTCCCGCGCCCGCAGGTCGAGCAGTTCCTCGTCCCGTTGCTGCACCTGGGTGTCGGGCACGAAGCCGTTCTCGGCCAGGGCGGCGTAACGCGAACGGCTGCGCTGCGCCAGCGCGACGCGGGCGCGCACCATGTCCAGCTCCTCGCCCGCCTGCGTCGCCTCCACGCGCAGGCTGCGCAGGCGGTCGCTCAGCGTGTCCTGCCTGTCCCCGGCCTGCCGACGCTGCAGCTGGCGCTCGGTCGCCAGGCTGCCGGCGCGCGTCTGGATCGCGCGGAGGTTGAGCGCGGTCATGTCGCTGCCGTCCACCCGGCGCTCGCTGCGCACCCGCAGCAGCGGCTGGCCTTGGCGCACCTCGTCGTCCTCGCCGACGAGCACGGCCTCGACCTGCCCCGCCAGCGGCGAGGACACCTGCAGCAGCCCGCCCACCGGCATCAGCAGTCCCGGCACGCGGGCCTTGCGCGAGACCTGGCCGATCAGCGCAAAAGCGATCAGCGCGGTCGCCAGCAGCACCGCCACCGCGGCCACCACCTGGAAGGCCGGCCGCTGCGCGACGCGGATGGTGCCCATCCATGGCGCCTGCTGGAACTCCTGGACCGCCGCTCGAAACATGTGCCGCTCCTTCGCCGATGACGCCGCTGGTGCGGCCATGGGAAGGATTCTTTGGTGACCGCGGGCCTCGGCCGCGACGGCGACGGGGTGGCTCCGAATGAGGATTGATTTCGCCGCGGCGGCATGCACGGCGAACAGGACGGGCCTTCGGCTGACTCGCGTTGATCAGCCCACTGCCGGATGCAGGTGTATCGATGCTTCGATCTGTCGGTCGGCCCTGGCGAAGTGCTGCCGCATTTGCAGCAGTCTCCACAAGCTGTGGAAGGAGATGCCGGGGGCATGCCGCTGCACGGCGTGATCGAAATCGGCGCGCGATGTGGCGTGAGGCCCACGATGGCGGGGCGCCTGTCTACACTGGCGCCCCCGTTCCCGGACTCCCCATGCAAGCGCTCCTCGACGTCATCGCCACGCTTCCCCGGCCCAGCGGCCCCGGCCGCTTCTTCCACGGTCGCGGCGGCCTGTTTCCCGGCTGCGAGCAGTGGGCCCTCGATGTCTATCCACCGGTCTGGGTGCTGACCAGCTTCGCGCCGGTGAAACACGAAGACCTGGCCCGCATCGGCGAGGCGCTGGCCGCGCGCTGGGCCGAGGTCGCGCCGGGCGAGCCGCTGAACTGGATGTTCCAGCACCGCGACGAGCACCGTCCCACCAACCGCCTGATGGCCGGCGCCATCCCCGACGAGCATGTGGTCGAGGAGGACGGCGCGCGCTTCGTGGTCCACCTGGCGCAAGGACAGAACCACGGCTTCTTCCTCGACATGGCCGAAGGCCGCCGCTGGGTGCGGCGCTGGGCGGCGGCGCATCCGGATGGGCGGGTGCTCAACCTGTTCGCCTACACCTGCGCCTTCTCGGTCGTCGCGCTGCAGGCCGGCGCCGCGACCGTGGCGAACTACGACATGGCCCGCGGCGCGCTCTCCACCGGTCGCCGCAACCACCAGCTCAATGGCGTGCAGGACCGCGCCGCCTTCCATGCGCACGACATCTTCAGCTCGTGGGGGAAGATCCGCCGCGGCGGTCCCTACGACCTGGTCGTGCTGGACCCGCCGAGCTATCAGAAGGGCAGCTTCGTCGCGACCAAGGACTACGCCCGCCTGGTGCGACGGCTGCCGGAACTGCTGGCGGCGGGCGGCCATGCGCTCGTGTGCCTGAACACGCCCAAGCTGGACACCGCCTTCCTGCGCGACCTCGTCGCCACCGAGGCGCCGGGACTCGCCTTCATCGAACGCGTCGCCAACCCGCCGGCTTTCGCGGACGAATCGGAGGAGCGGTCGTTGAAGGTGCTCGTCTACCGCCAGCCGGCGGCCTGACGGGCGGGGCGGCCGAGGTCAGAAGGTCCTGGCCTCGATCGCCGCCCTGACGCGGTCCAGCGCCGCGCCCAGCCGCACCGGGTCCACCGACCCCAGCGCCAGCCGGATCGCATGCGGCGCCTGCGGCGTGGTGGCGAAGGGCTCGGCCGTCGACACGGACACCCGCTCGCGCTGCAGCGCCATCGCCACTTGGTCGGCGCGCACGGCCTCGCCCAGCGGCAACCAGACGAAGTAGGACGACGGATGCGTGATGCGCTTCATCGTCCCGAGCCGTTCCGCCACCAGGCGCTGGCGGCGTCGCGCGTCCTCGCGCTTGTGCGCCTCGAGCCGGGCCACGGTGCCGTCCTCCAGCCAGCCGGTGGTGATGGCCGTCATCACGCCGGGCGTGTTCCAGGTCGTCGCGCGGATCGCCCGTTCCAGCGCGTGGACCCGCGCGGCCGGCGCGACGGCGAACCCCACCCGCAGCCCCGCCGCGACGCTCTTGGAGAACCCCGACACGTAGACGGTCCGCTCGGGCGCCAGCATCGCCAGGGGCGGCGGCGGATGGTCGGCGAGGTAGGCGTAGGCGCCGTCCTCGATGATCAGCAGGTCGTGTCGCCGCGCGAGCGCCACCAGCTCGCGCCGGCGCGTGGCCGCCATCACCCAGCCGAGCGGGTTGTTCAGCGTCGGCATCGTGTAGATCGCCTTGACGCGGCGGCGCCGGCACAGCGCCTCCAGCGCATCGAGGTCGGGCCCCGCGCCGGCCGCCGGCAACGGCGCCAGTTCCAGCCGCTGCATCCCGGCCACGAGGCGGAAGCCGGGATAGGTGAGCGCATCCACGGCGACCACGTCGCCCGGCTCCAGCAGCGCCATCAGCGTCACCGCCAGGCCGTGCTGCGCGCCGTCCATGACCAGCACGCGGTCGCCTTCGACCTCGAGGCCCCGTCGCCGCAGATGGCGCGCGATCGCGGCGCGGTCGGCGGGCCGGCCGCCATGCGGCTGGTAGCGCAGCAGCGCTTCCAGGTCGCCCGCGCCGGCCAGCTGGCGCAAGGCGCCGCGCAGCAGTTCCGCCTGACCGGGCAGCGACGGGTAGTTGAAGCTGAGGTCGACCATGTCCGCCGCCACCGCGTCCAGGTCCACGCCCTGGCCGGGCGCGAGCGCGGTCTCCTTGACGAAGGTGCCGCGGCCGGTCTCGCCGCTGATCAGTCCCATCGCCCGCAGCTCGGCGTAGACGCGGGTCGCGGTGACCAGCGCGAAGCCCTCGCGGGTCGCGAGGTCCCGATGGGTCGGCAGCCGCGCGCCCGCGGGCAGGGCGCCCGATCGGATCTCCGCCGCCAGCCGGTCCACCACCGCCTTGTACCTGGGCTCCGCCATGCGCCACCGCCTGTATCCATGACAATTTTTTGATTGTATTGATGAGCCCGCTTACCCTGCGGACCTTCTTCCATCGAGGCACCGGGGACATGGACACCGCATCGCGAGGCTGGCTGAACGGATTCATCGGCGTGCTGATCTTCAGCGGCTCGCTGCCGGCGACGCGGGTCGCGGTGGCCGACTTCGACCCGGTGTTCCTGACCGCCGCGCGCGCCACCATCGCCGGGCTGATCGCGCTGGCGGCGCTGCGCCTGCTGCGCGCGCCGCGGCCCACGCGCGCGCAGGCCGGGCCGCTCGCGATCGTCGCGGCCGGCGTGGTGATCGGCTTCCCGCTGCTGACGGCGCTGGCGCTGCGGCATGTCACCTCGGCCCACTCGATCGTGTTCATCGCGCTGCTGCCGCTGTCGACGGCCGCCTTCGGCGTGCTGCGCGGCGGCGAGCGCCCGCGCGCGGCCTTCTGGATCTTCTCGGTGCTGGGCAGCCTGTGCGTCATCGGCTTCGCGGCGGGGCAGGGCCTGCGCGCCGCGCCGCTGGGCGACCTGCTGATGCTGGGCGCCATCCTCGTTTGCGGCCTGGGGTACGCGGAGGGCGCCCGGCTTTCTCGCACGCTCGGCGGCTGGCAGGTGATCTGCTGGGCGCTGGTGCTGGCGTTGCCGCCGATGCTCGCCCTGGCCGCGTGGCGCGTGCCGGCCAGCTTCGCGCCGGTCGGCGCCGCGGCCTGGGCGGGGCTGGGGTATGTCTCGCTGTTCAGCATGCTGATCGGCTTCGTCTTCTGGTACCGCGGGCTGGCGCAGGGCGGCATCGCCGCGGTGGGGCAGCTGCAGCTGCTGCAGCCGCTGTTCGGCCTGGCGCTGGCCGCGGGCCTGTTGCGGGAAGCGGTGAGTCCGGCGATGCTCGCGGTCACCGTCGCCGTGATCGGATGCGTGGCGGGCGCGCGCCGCTTCTCGCGCCCCCGCTGAACGCTCGTGGACCGCGCCGTCGAAATGGGCAAGTCTTCCGTCGGATCAGGCAAGCCGCGTCGCCCGTCGCCTTTCTAGACTGCGGGGCAACCCGACGCAGCCATCAGGAGGTCGACATGGGTGATCGCTTCGCAGCGGATGTCTCGATGCCCGCGTCATGCAGGCTGGCGTGCTCGGCCGCGCTGGCCGCGCTGGGCGCGGTGGTCGTGGCGGGCCTCATGGCCGCGGCGGCGCCGGCGAGCGCGGCCGACGGTGCCGCCTTCCAGCCGACGCCGATCTCGGCCACGCCGAACCGGCAGGAAGGCCTGGCCGCCTTCGCGCAGCTCGAGCGCGTGCTGCTCCATCCCCGATGCCTGAACTGTCATGTGCCCAATGCGCCGCTGCAGGGCGACTTCAGCCGGGTCCACTATCCGCCGGTGCAGCGCGGCGCGGACGGCAAGGGCGTCGCGCCGCTGCAGTGCGCGACCTGCCATTCGACGCGCAACAGCCCGTTCCAGCACACGCCGCCGGGGCTGGAGACCGACGGCAAGCCGGGCTGGCACATGCCGCCCGAGACCATGAAGATGTCCTGGCTCGGCCTGAAGGGTGCGGCGCTGTGCAAGGTCTTCCGCGAGCCCGCGACCAACGGCCACCGCTCGCTGGCGATGATCGAGCAGCACCTGGTCACCGACCACCTCGTCGCCTGGGGCTGGCAGCCGGGGCCGGGCCGCGCGCTGCCGCCGCTGGACAAGGCGGCCTTCGACACGCAGGTGCGTGCCTGGATCCGCAACGGCGCGCCTTGCGACGCCACCGAGCCGCTGCGCAAGTCCATCGGATCGACGAAGGCCGCATCGACGCGCGAGGTCGTCGAGCACCTGCGCGCGATGGCCGGCGCCGCCGCCCCGGCCGACACCCTCATCCCCACCAGCGCCACCGCCACGGTGAGCAGGAGCCAACCATGATCTCGTTCCGCCTGAACGGCCAAGCGCAGCAAGTCGACGTGCCGGGCGATACGCCGGTGCTCTGGGTCCTGCGCGACACGCTGGGCATGACCGGCACCAAGTTCGGCTGCGGCGTCGCGGTCTGCGGCGCCTGCACGGTGCATGTGGACGGGGAGCAGCGGCGCGCCTGCGTCACGCCGATCGAGTCCGTCGCCGGCCAGCAGATCACCACGATCGAGGCCATCGGCGGCGACCGCATCGGGCAGGCGGTGCAGGAGGCCTGGGTCAAGCACGACGTCGTGCAATGCGGCTACTGCCAGAGCGGCCAGATCATGGCCGCGGTCGCGCTGCTGCGGCACCGGCCCCAGCCCAGCGACGCCGACATCGACGCCGCGATGAGCGCCAACCTCTGCCGCTGCGGCACCTACGTGCGGATCCATGCCGCCGTCAAGGACGCGGCCCGCTCGCTCGCCTGAAGGAGCCTCCCATGCGCCCCATGCTCCAGTACCTCAGCGGTGAACTGCCGACGGCCTTGGCCGAGGCGCCCGAGTCCCCGGCCGCGCCGGGCGAGGGCGGCCTCGGTCGTCGCGTCTTCCTCAAGCTGGGCCTGGCCGCCGGCTTCGCGCTGTACGCGGCGCCCGGCGGCGCGCAGGACGCGTCGGTGGGCGGCTCCGCGCCGGGCGCGCCGGAGCCGCTCAAGCCCTTCCAGCAGCCGTCGGCCTTCGTCGCGATCGACGCGGACGGCATCGTCACCGTCACCATCGGCAAGATCGACTTCGGCCAGGGCGTGCAGACCGCGCTGCCGATGCTGGTGGCCGAGGAGATGGACGCGGACTGGAGCAAGGTCCGCTGCGAGCTCGCGCCGGCGGGCGAGGCCTACAAGGATCCGTTCTTCCACATCCAGATGGTGGGGGGCTCGACCAGCATCAAGGCGTCCTGGCAGCAGTACCGCGAGATCGGCGCCCGCATGCGCGCGATGCTGGTCGCGGCCGCGGCGAAGCAGCTCAACACGCCGGCCGCGCAGCTGCGCACCGAGTCGGGCAGCGTCGTCACGCCGGACGGCCGTCGGCTAGGGTATGGCGCGCTGGCGCAGGCAGCCTTTGCCGAGCCGGTGCCGGCCTCGGTGGCGCTCAAGGATCCGTCGCAGTTCAAGCTGATCGGCAAGCCGGTCAACCGGCTCGATGCGCGCGCCAAGTCCAGCGGCCGCCAGGACTTCGGCATCGACCTGCAGCTGCCGGGGCAACGCACCGTCGTCATGGTCCATCCGCCGGTCTTCGGCGGCCGCGTCGCGCGCTTCGACGCGGCGCCGGCGCTCGCGGTGCCGGGCGTGGAGGAGGTGCTGCAGGTGCCGCTGAGCGGCGGCGCGACCGGCCTGGCCATCGTGGCCAACGGCTTCTGGCCGGCGCGCAAGGCGCGCGAGCTGGTCAAGGTCGAGTGGGACCTGAGCGGCGTGGAGCGCGTGGACAGCGCGGCGCAGCTGGCGCAGTTCCGCGCACTGGCCAGGCAGCCGGGCATCGCGGTCCAGCGGGCCGACACCGCGGCGCTGACGGCGAAGCCGGCGCCGGCGCTCATCACCGCGGAGTTCACCTTCCCCTACCTGGCGCACACGCCGATGGAGCCGCTGAACTGCACCATCGACTTCCGGGGCGATCGCTGCACGGTGTGGGTCGGCTCGCAGTTCCAGACGGTGGACCAGGCGCAGGTCGCCGGCGTGCTGGGGCTCAAGCCGGAGCAGGTCACGCTGCACACGATGACCGCCGGCGGCGGCTTCGGACGGCGGGCGACGCCGACCTCGGACTATGTCGTCGAGGCCGCGCAGGTGGCCAAGGCGCGGCACGCCGCGGGCAAGACCGGGCCGGTGAAGATGATCTGGACGCGCGAGGACGACGTGCGCGGCGGCTACTACCGTCCGACGCACCTGCACCGCGTCGAGATCGCGCATGACCGGCAGGGCGGGGTGCTGGCCTGGAAGCATGTGATCGTGGGCCAGTCCATCACCATGGGCACGCCCTTCGCGGACTTCATGGTGAAGAACGGCGCGGATGCGACGATGACCGAGGGCGTGGCCGAGAGCGCCTATCCCTTCCCGATCGCGCTGGAGGTCCATCACCCCAAGGCCAACGTGCCGGTGCTGTGGTGGCGCTCGGTGGGGCACACGCACACCGCCTTCGTGATGGAGACGCTGGTGGACGAGCTGGCGCGCGCCGGCAAGCTCGATCCGGTGGCCTACCGGCGGCAGCTGCTGGCCAAGCATGCGCGCCACCTGGCGGCGCTGGACCTGGCGGTGGCGAAGTCGGGCTACGGCAAGGCGACGCTCGCCAAGGGGCGGGCCTGGGGCGTGGCGGTGCATGAGTCCTTCAACACGGTGGTGGCCTATGTCGTCGAGGTCTCGATGAAGGGCGGCCGGCCGGTGCTGCACCGGGTCACGGCGGGGGTGCACTGCAACCTCGCGGTGAACCCGCGCACGATCGAGGCGCAGGTGCAGGGCGCGCTGGTGATGGGCATCGGCATGACCTTGCCCGGTGCGGCGATCACGCTGAAGAACGGCGAGGTCGAACAGAGCAACTGGCATGACTACCGGGTGCCCATCCATGTGGACGCGCCGCCGGTGGACCTGCACATCGTGCCTTCCGCGGATCCCCCGACCGGCATGGGCGAATGCGGCGTGCCGCCGATCGCGCCCGCGATCGCCAACGCCGTGGCGGCGCTCACCGGCAAGCGCTGGCGCAGCCTGCCGTTCCCCGCTTGACTGCGGCCTGACTTTTCCATCGAAGGGCTTCAGCGGCCACCGCCGCTGGCCCGGGCCACGTCCTTGAGCCACGGTTGCGCCGCCCAGTGCGCGGCCGCGAAGGCCTCGATCCGATCGCGGTAGGTCATCGAGAGCCCGATCGCATCGAGCCCCTCGAGCAGCATCCGCTGGTGCCGCGGCAGCATCTCGAAGCGCGCCTCGACGCCCCCGGCGCTGCGCAGCGTGAGCGTCTCCACGTCGATCTCGACGGTGTTCCCCGGCACCGCGTCCGCCTCGTCCATGAGCCGGCGCACCTCGGCCTCCGGCAGCGTCACCAGCAGCAGCCCGTTCCCCATCGCATTCGAATAGAAGATCTCGCCGAACCCCGGCGCGACGACAGCGCGGATGCCCGCCTGCTGCAGGCCCCAGACGGCGTGCTCGCGGCTGGACCCGCAGCCGAAATTGTTGCCGCCGATGAGCACGGACACCCCGGCGTAGGCGGGCTGGTTCAGCACGAAGCCGGGCCGCTCGCGGCCCTCGCCGTCGAAGCGCAGGTCGTGGAACAGGCCCTGGCTCAGCCCCTGCTTGTCGATGCCGCGCAGGAACTGCTTGGGCATGATCTGGTCGGTGTCGAGGTTCTCCAGGCGCAGGGCCGCGCTGCGGCCCTCGATGCGGCGGACGGGATTCATCGCGGGCTCTCCTCACCGAGGACGGGCGGCAGTCGGCGGACATCGGTCAGGCGGCCGGTGACCGCGGCGGCGGCGGCCATCGCCGGACTCATCAGGTGGGTGATCGCGCCGCGCCCTTGCCGGCCCTCGAAGTTGCGGTTGGTCGTCGAGGCGCAGCGGATGCCGTCGGCAAGCACGTCGTCGTTCATCGCCAGGCACATCGAGCAGCCGGGCTGGCGCCATTCGAAGCCCGCATCGAGGAAGACGCGATCCAGGCCTTCCGCCTCGGCCATCGCGCGCACCGCGCCGGAGCCCGGCACCACCATCGCGCGCACGCCCGGCGCGACGCGGCGGCCGCGCAGCACGGCGGCGGCGGCGCGCAGGTCCTCGATGCGGCCATTGGTGCAGGAACCGATGAAGACATGCTGGATCGGCGTGCCCGCCAGCGCCGCGCCGGCCTCGAGCCGCGTGTAGCGCAGCGCGCGTTCGGCGCTGTCGCGCGCCGGGCCGACGGCCATCCGGGCCGGGTCGGGCGCGTGGCCGTCGATCGGCGCGACCTGGTCGGGACTGGTGCCCCAGGTGACCTGCGGCCCGATGTCGGCCGCGTCGAAGCGGTGCTCGGCATCGAAGCGGGCGCCCGGATCGCTGCGCAGCGTGCGCCAGCGCGCGAGCGCGGGCTCGCGCCATTCGCCGGCGAGGTCGGGACTGCGGGCCAGCACGTAGTTGATCGCCGTCGCGTCGGGCGCGATCAGCGCGCCGCGCGCGCCGGCCTCGACGGCCATGTTGCAGAGCGTGAAGCGCGCCTCGACGGACAGCGCGTCGATCGTCGTCCCGCAGAACTCGACCACGTAGCCGCGCGCGCCCTGCGCGCCGATGCGGCCGATGATCGCCAGCACCAGGTCCTTGGCCGTCGTGCCCGCGGGGAGGGGGCCGTCGACGCGGATCCGCATGTCCCTGGCGACCCGGTAGACCAGCGTCTGCGTCGCCAGCACATGCTCGACCTCGGTGGTGCCGATGCCGAAGCCCAGCGCGCCTAGCGCGCCATAGGTGGTGGTGTGGCTGTCGCCGCAGATGACGACCATGCCGGGGCGGATCATCCCGTGCTCCGGCGCGACCACGTGCTCGATGCCCTGCAGCGCGTCGGTCGTGTCGAAGAGGCGGATGCCGTGACGGTCGCAATTGGCCTTGAGGTTGCTCGCCTGCAGCGCCGAAGGCGGGTCGGCGATCACGCGCAGGGCCGACGGCACCGCATGCGTCGGGATGATGTGGCTCACCACCGCGACCTGCTGTCCCGGCATCGGCACGCCGCGGCCCTGCTCGCGCAGGCCGGTGAAGGCCTGGGGGCTGGTGTACTCGTTCATCAGGTGCAGGTCGCAGAACAACAGCACGTTCTGGGCGTCGAGCGTCGCCACCGTGTGGCCGTCGACCAACTTGCGGTAGAGCGTGCGAGGCGGGGCGTTCGAGGACTTGGGATCGGGCGTCGCGACGGGCGAGTCGATGATGTCCTTTGCGTCCGCGGCGTCCGCGGCGTCCGAGGCGCGGATCGTGCCGATCACGGTGTTGGTGATGGTCATGGCTGGCGCCCCTTTTCGGCGGCGATGTCGCGGTCCTGCGCGGTGAAGAAGGGCAGGACCCGATCGAGCAGCGCCTGCGGCGCTTCCTCGGGGATGTAGTGGCCGCAGGGCAGGGCCTCGCCGCGCAGGTCCGTCGCCAGCGGCCGCCATAGCGCCAGCGGATCGAAGCAGCGATGCACGACGCCGTGCTCGCCCCACAGCGCCAGCAGCGGCATGGTGAGCCGCCGTCCGGCGTCGCGGTCCTCGCGGTCGTGGATCAGGTCGATGCCGGCGCTGGCGCGGTAGTCCTCGCAGAGGCCGCGGGCGGTGCCCGGCAGCGCGAGGCAGCGCTGGTACTCCGACAGGGCCAGCGGATCGAACGGCGCCAGGCCCGCGCTGCGGCGGCCCATCACGTCGCGGACATAGGCGGCGGGGTCGGCCTCGATGAGGCGCTCGGGCAGCGGCGCCGGCTGGATCAGGAAGAACCAGTGCCAGTAGGCGCGCGCGAAGGCGTCGTTGGCGCCGGCGTACATGTCCAGGGTCGGTGCGATGTCCAGCAGCGCCAGCCGCCGCACAGCCGTCGGGGCGTCCATCGCGAGGCGGTGGGCGACGCGCGCGCCGCGGTCGTGCGCCAGCACGTCGAAGCGCGCGTGACCGAGCGCCCGCATCACCGCCAGCATGTCCGCCGCCATCGTCCGCTTGCTGTAGGCGGATGCGTCGGTCGCCGAGCCTGGTGCCGACGCCGACGCCGACGCCGACGCCGATGTCGATGTCGATGTCGATGTCGACGCTGGCGGCTTCGATGAATCGCCATAACCGCGCAGGTCGGCGGCGACGACGGTGAAACGCTCCGCCAGCGCCGGCGCGACCTTGTGCCAGATCGCGCGCGTTTGCGGATGGCCATGCAGCAGAAGCAGTGGCGGGCCCGAGCCGCCGACGGTCGCTTCCACATGCACGCCATTGGCGGTGGCAACGCGAATGTGGTGGAAGCCGGGGAACAGCGCGTCGAGCGCGCCGCGGCCGGCGATGGTTTCCGGCGCTCCGGTGAAGGCCGATGAAGCCGGTGGGATGTCCATGACGGGGAAGGGCGGCATGCGGTCTCCAGAGGGGATCGCCGTCGAGGATTGACGGTCGACGGGCAGCGGTCGATGGTCCATGTCGGCCCCGATTCTGGAAGTGAATCGCAGGCACATAATTTCCGGTTTGTAAGTTCTTTCATTCCTGGAGTTCATCAATGGACGGCTTCTCCGACCTGGCCTTCTTCGCGCTGTTGGTGAAACAGGGCAGCCTGGCCGCCGCGGCGCAGCAGCTGGGCGTCACGCCGCCGGCCGTCAGCAAGCGGCTGGCCGCGATCGAGCGCCGGCTGGGTGTCCAGCTGCTGCAGCGGACCACGCGCCGCATCGGGCTGACGCCGGAGGGCGAGACCTACCTCGTTGACGGCGCGCGCGTGCTGGAGGAGCTCGAGGCGCTGGAGCGCACGGTGGCCGGGAGTTGCGCGGCGCCGAAGGGGCTGCTGCGGGTGTCGGCGAGTTTCGGCTTCGGTCGCAAGCATGTGGCGCCGGCGCTGTCGCGCTTCGCGCGGCAGTTCCCGGACGTGGAGGTGCAACTCGAACTCACCGACCGGCCGGTCAACCTGATCGAGCAGGGCGTGGACCTGCAGGTCCTGGTCGGCACGCCGCCGGATGCGCGCCTGACCGCGCGGTTGCTGGCGCGCAACCGTCGCGTGCTGTGCGCCGCGCCGGCCTACCTCAAGCGCGCTGGCGAGCCAGCGACGCCGCGCGAGCTCGCACGACACGCCTGCCTCTTCATCCGCGAGAGCGACGAGACCTTCGGCACCTGGCACTTCCAGCAGGGAGCGCGCAAGGAGACGGTGAAGGTGCGCGGACCGCTGGCGGCCAACGACGGCGAGAGCGTGCTGGCCTGGGGTCTGGATGGGCACGGCGTGCTGATGCGCTCGCGGTGGGAGGCGGCGCCGATGCTGCGCTCGGGGCGGCTGCGGCCGCTGCTGATTGACTGGGAACTGCCGCCGGCGGACATCCACCTGATTTATCCGCCGCGCGCGCAACTGGCGGCGAAGACGCGCGCGCTGGTGGACTTCCTGATGGCGCGCTTCGAGCCGCATCGCGACGGCGACGGAGGTTGGTGACGCGGGACGAGACCCCTCACCCCTCCCTCTCCCCCGCGGGGGGAGAGGGTGTTCCACCGAGCGTGTGCTGAAGAAGCCACCGCGCCTGCGGACTCCCTCTCCCGCTTGCGGGAGAGGGCTGGGGTGAGGGCCAGCGGCCTTGGCATGAGGGCAATTTGTCCTAGGGCGATCTGTCCTAGGACGATCTGTCCCTTCCTTGCGATCGCGCAATGCCCAACACTGCGCGGCCATGGACCCGTTCATCCTGGCGCGCATGCAGTTCGCGCTCAACATCACCTTCCACATCCTCTTCCCGACGATCACCATCGCACTGGGCTGGGTGGTGCTCTTCATGCTCTGGCGCTGGCGGCGCACCGGCGAGGCCGCGTGGCTCGCGGCCTACCAGTTCTGGACCAAGGTCTTCGCGCTGAGCTTCGCCCTCGGCGTGGTCAGCGGCGTGACGATGAGCTTCCAGTTCGGCACGAACTGGCCCGGCTTCATGGAACGCGCCGGCAACATCGCCGGCCCGCTGCTCGGCTACGAGGTCCTCACCGCCTTCTTCCTGGAAGCCGGCTTCCTCGGCATCATGCTGTTCGGCCGCGAGCGCGTCAGCCCGCGCCTGCACTTCATCGCCACCGCGACGGTGGCCTTCGGCACGACGCTGAGCGCGTTCTGGATCCTCAGCCTCAACTCGTGGATGCAGACCCCGGCCGGCTACGAGATGCGCGACGGCGTCCTGCATGCGGTGGACTGGTGGGCGGTGATCTTCAACCCGTCCTTCCCCTACCGGCTGGCCCACAAGCTGCTCGCCTCCGGGCTGACCGTGGCCTTCCTGCTCAGCGGCCTCAGCGCCTGGCAGATGCTCAAGGGCGTCGAGCGGTCGGAGACGCGGCGGGTGATGCGCCTCGGGCTGACGCTGGGCGCGGTGCTGATCCCGCTGCAGATCCTGGCCGGCGACCTGCATGGCCTCAACACGCTCAAGCACCAGCCGGCCAAGATCGCCGCGATGGAGGGCATCTGGCACACCGAGCGCGGCGCGCCACTGCTGCTGTTCGCGCTGCCCGACGAGCAGGCGAAGGAGAACCGCCTGGCCATCGGCATTCCGCGCCTGGCCAGCCTCGTCCTCAAGCACGACGCCGAGGGCGAGATCCGCGGCCTGGATGAATTCGAAGGCGCGCATCCACCGGTCAAGCCGCTGTTCTTCGGCTTTCGCGTGATGGTGGGCATGGGCGTGCTGATGCTGGCTTTCGCCTGGGGCGGCTGGTGGCTGTTCCGCCGCTCGGGCTGGCGGGGCCTGCCGCGCGTCTGGCTATGGGGCCTGTCGCTGATGAGCTTCTCCGGCTGGATCGCGACCGTCGCCGGCTGGTACGTCACCGAGATCGGCCGCCAGCCCTTCATCGTCCATGGCCTGCTGCGGACGCAGGAGGTCGCGGCGCACAACCCCGGCTCGATGGTCGCCGCGTCGCTGGCCGGCTACGCCACCGTCTATCTGGCGCTGCTCGTCGCCTACGTCGCGGCCATCAAGCGGATGGCGGAGAAGCGTCCCGCCGAAGCGCCCGCGCACCTCGGGCCGGACGATCCGCAGCCCGGCGGCGCCTCGCACGGCGCCGACATTCCCGTCATCTCGAGGACCTTCGCATGAACGCGCTCGCCGCAACGCCACTGGTCGAGGGCAGCGTGCTGCCGGTGATCTTCATGGCCCTGATGGGCGTGTCGCTGCTGCTCTACGTGGTGCTGGACGGCTACGACCTGGGCGTGGGCCTGCTGACCGCGGTGGCGCCGGAGGCCGATCGCGACCGGATGGTCGCGTCGATCGGACCGTTCTGGGATGCCAACGAGACCTGGCTGGTGCTCGCGGTCGGGCTGTTGCTGATCGCCTTCCCGAAGGCGCAGGGCGTGGTGCTCACCGCGCTGTACGCGCCGGTCGTGCTGATGCTGCTGGGACTGATCCTGCGCGGCGCGGCCTTCGACTTCCGCGCCAAGGGCGACCCGGCGCACAAGCGCTGGTGGGATGCCGCCTTCGCCGGCGGCTCGGCGCTGGCCGCGCTGGCGCAGGGCTGGATGCTGGGCCGCTACGTCACCGGCTTCGACGACGGCGCGGGAGCGCGGGTCTTCGCGGCCGGCATCGCGCTGGCGCTGACGGCCTGTTATGCGCTGCTCGGGGCCGGCTGGCTGCTGATCAAGACCGAGGGCGAGCTCCAGCGGCGCGCCGTCGTCTGGGCCAGGCGCGTGTGGCCGGCGGTCATCGCGGGGCTGGTGCTGGTGTCGGTCGCCTCGCCGTGCTTGAGCGGCACGGTGCGGGCGCGCTGGTTCGAGCTGCCGGGGATCATCGCGCTGGCTCCGCTGCCGCTGACAGCGGTGCTGGCGCTCGCGGCCCTGCGGGGATTGCTGAACTCGCATCGCGTGCTGGGCAAGCTGTGCTGGGCGCCGTTCGCGCTGATGGTGGTGGTGCTGACGCTGAGTTTCTTCGGGCTCTCCTACAGCCTCTATCCGTTCGTCGTGATCGACCGGATCACGCTGTGGCAGGCCGCCGCGGCGGACGAGTCGCTGCGTTTCCTGCTGGTCGGCGCGGTGCTGACCCTCCCGGTGATCCTGGCCTACAGCCTGTTTTCCTATCGCGTGTTCAAGGGCAAGGTCCGCGCGCTCGCGTACTGACCGCAGGCCTGGCTGCACCGGCTCCCTCTCCCGCAAGCTGCGGGAGAGGGAGTTCGACAGAGGCGGGGAGGGGGTGAGGAGAAGATGGCAACATCGCCACTTCCGCCGCGAGGCGCGCTGCTCCCGAAGAACTCATGGATCTCCCGTCCTTGCTTTCCCTGGCCGAGATGGCCTGGCCGGTGCTCTTGAAGGGCACCGGCTACACGCTCCTATTCGCGGTGATGGCGATGATCTTCGGCCTGCCGCTCGCGGGATTGATCACGCTGGTGCGCGTGCTGCGCGTGCCGGTCCTGGACACGCTGATGGCGGTCTACGTGAGCGCGATGCGCGGCACGCCGCTGCTGGTGCAGGTGTTCATCGTCTACTACGGCCTGCCCAGCATCGGCATCGAGTTCTCCCCGCTGGTCGCCGGCGTGCTGACGCTGACGCTGAACGTGGCCGCCTACATGAGCGAGACGATGCGTGGCGCCATCGGCGCGGTGGAGCAGGGCCAGTGGCTGGCCGGCACCTCGCTGGGTTTGAGCCGTCACCAGACGCTGCGTTTCGTGATCGGGCCGCAGGCGCTGCGCGCGGCGGTGCCCAGCCTGTCCAACAGCCTGATCTCACTGATCAAGGACACCTCGCTGGTGTCGGTGATCGCGGTCACCGAGCTGATGCTGGCCACCAAGGAACTGATCTCCACCACCTTCCAGCCCTTCCCGCTCTACATGGCGGCCGCGGCGATCTACTGGCTGCTGAGCTTCGCCTTCGAGCAGGTGCAGAAGTGGATGGAGAAACGGATGGCCTATCCGCATTGAGGCTTGGCGCTCACCGCTCACCGCTCACCGCGGCATGCCTTCCGGCACCCCTCGCGGCACGGGCGCGCATCGCCCGGCCCGTGACGCCGAACGCCGATAGTTCCCACCCATGAGCGCCGCCCCGATGACCCATGCCCCTTCGCATCTCTCCACCCACCTGCGCCTGGTCGGCATGGCGGTGCTGTGGGGCGCGTCCTGGCCGTGGGGGCGGGTGCTGGCGCAGGCGATGCCGCCGCTGGCAGCGGCCGCCTGCCGTTTCCTGATCGCCGGCGCGATCCTGATGCTGTGGCTGGCGAGCACCGGCCGCCTGGCCGCGCTGCGCAGCTGGACGGCCTCGCGCTGGGCCGGCATGGTGCTGGCGGCGAGCTTCGGCGTCTTCGGCTACGCGACCTTCTTCATGAGCGGCCTCAAGCATGTGCCGGCCGGCAAGGGCGCGCTGGTGATCACGCTGAACCCGGTGATCACGCTGCTGCTGGCGGCCTGGATCTTCCATGAGCGGCTGAACAAGCGCATCGGCCTGGGCATGGCGCTCGCGGCGGTGGGCGCGGCCGTCGTGATCACGCGCGGCGAGCCTTGGCATGTGCTGGACGGGCGCGTCGGCATCGGCGAGCTGCTGCTGCTGGGCTGCGTCGGCTGCTGGGTGGCCTACACGCTGATCGGTCGCAAGGTGATGGCCGGCGTCGACGCGCTGACCACCACCGCCGTCACCGCCGCGATCGGCGCGGTGATGCTGCTGGCGCTGACGCTGGCCGTCGACGGCACGGCCGGCCTGGCCGGCGTGCTGGCCGCGCCGCGCAACGCGTGGCTGTGCATGGCGGGCATCACCGTCGGCTCGACGGCGCTGGCCTACGCCTGGTACTTCGACGGCGTGAAGGCGCTGGGCGCCGGCGCGGCGTCCGGCTACATCACGCTGGTGCCGGTGTTCGGCGTCGTGTTCTCGGCGCTGTGGCTGGGCGAGGTCGTGGATGCGTCGCTGCTGGTCGGCGGCACGATGGCGATCGCCGGCACCGCGCTGATGAACCTCGGCCGGCGCTGAGCCCCGGGCCGCTTACTTGCGGCCGGCGCCGAGCAGCACCACGCCGCCCAGCGCGATGGCGGCCACGCCGGCCCACATCGGCACGTTGACGCGCTTGGTCTCCTCGACCTTGAGCTCGATGGGGCCCAGCTTGGCGGCGGTGTTCTCCTTCGTGTACGAGAAGCCGCCATAGACCAGCGCGAGCACGCCCGCCGCGATCAGGATCACGCCCACCCAACGAATGCCACCCATGATGTCCTCCAGTCCTTGCGATAGGGATTGACCGGCGGCCGCGTCGCTTCGCGTCCATCCCGCCGGGGTGGCTCATTGGACCTCAAGCCGGCGGCGGCGCAAGTAGGACGGCACCGCATTCTGGCGACGAGGCCGGCCCGAGGCCCGGCTCGCGGCGCGGGCCCGTGGAGAATGCGCCGATGCGTGTCCTTCGAGTCCTCGTCCTGACGCGGCGCCATCCGTCCGCCATCCTGCTGCTGGTGCAGCTGCTGGGGCTGCTGCTGTATCCGCTGATCGAGTCCAGCCGCGCCGCGCCGCTGGCGCTCAGCGCCTTCGGCATCGTGGTGCTGGTCTTCACCACGCGCATGGTGCGCAGCACGCCGGGGCTGACCTGGCTGAGCGTGACCATCGCGCTGCCGGCGATCGCGCTGCTGCTGCTGCAGGCGTTCCGGGGCATGGACCAGCTGCTGCCGTGGTCCGCCGCGCTGGAGGCGCTGTTCTACTTCTATGCCGCAGCCAGCCTGATCGCCTACATGATGAGCGACTGGCATGCGACCACCGACGAGCTCTTCGCCGCCGGCGCCACCTTCACGCTGCTGGCCTGGGGCTTCGCCCACCTGTTCGTCGTGGTGCAGGCGCTGTATCCGGGCAGCTTCTCGGCGGCGGTGGATCCGCAGTCGCCGCGCACCTGGACCGAGCTGATGTTCCTGAGCTTCGCGCTGCTGTCCAGCACCGGCATCGGCGACGTGATCCCGGTCAAGCCGCTGGCGCGCGCGGTCACGACGATCGAGATGTTCGTCGGCGTCATGTACCTGGCAGCCGTCGTGTCGCGCTTGATCGGGCTGACGCTGATCCGGCGCCGCGAGCTGTCCGACCTCGACTGACGATCGCGTCGCGTCGCGGCGCAGCGCCGCGGTGGCCGTCGTCGTCGCCTAACGCTTGGCCGGCGGCACGTCGCCGCGCGGCAGCTGATCGGCGCCGGGGGCCTCGGGTGCGCGCGTCGTCAGGTCCTTGGCCCAGGCGAAGCCCTTCTTCGCGACGCCCATGGCCTGGTTGGCGGCCTCGGCGGTGGTGCTGCGGACCTGCTCGGCGCTGGGCAGCCGCTCCTGCGTCCACTGGGCGGCCTTGCGCGCCGCGTCGGCCGCCTGCATGGCGGCGTCGCCGGCCTGCGCGCGCACCTGATCGATGGTCGGCAGCTGCTGCTGCGTCCAGTCCGCGGCCTTGCGCGCGGCGTCCCAGGCGGTCGTCGCGGCGGTGGCCGTCGTCGCGCGCACCTGGTCGGCGCTGGGCAGGCGCTGCTGGGTCCAGTCGGCGGCGTCGACCAGCACGGTGCGCACCTGGCCCGCCGCGCCGCCGGCCAGGCCCATGGTCTGGTTCCAGCGCTTGGAGAGCTCGCCCGGCGGCGCGGTGGCGAGCAGCCGCACGACGGTGTCGAGCGCCTCGGTCTCGGCCGGCGTCAGCGGCCCGCCGGCTTCGAGCATGCCGCGCATGAAGACGCCCAGGTCCTTGGCGATGGCGGCATGGTTGCAGTCGGGATTCAGGTGCAGGAACTCGGCGCCCTCGGCCGCCATCGCGGCCAGGTCGCTGCCGCCCAGCCGCGCCTCGACGGCGGCGACGGACTGCTCGACGAAGGCGCGGTTCAAGCCCCAGTCGTCGATCAGGTGGTCGACCAGGTACTGGCGCTCGGCGGCCTCGATGGCGCCGTCCACGGCTGCCAGCCGCAGCGACAGCGGCGCGATCAGGTCGAACAGCGCCAGGCCCAGCGTGTCCAGCGGGGTGTTGAGGTACTTGGGGATCTCGATGACGCGGTCGCCCTTGGTCGAGCTGAGGAGGCGGTACATGCCGTAGCAGGCGCCGCCCGAGGCGAGCGCCGCGAAGGCCACCCAGCCGATCGGCGTGGCCGACGCGCCCAGCAGCGACGCGACCATGCCGGTCTTGGCGACCGCCGCGCCCGCGCCGGCGGCGCCGAGGACGTCCCACACCTCGCGGCCGCGATTGATCATGCGCAGCGAGGCATAGGCCGCCTCGCCGATGGCGAGCTTGGCCTTGAATCGCAAGGGGTCGGCGACGACCTCGTCGACGCCCTTCAATTCGGGCGGGGGCAGCAGCAGGGGCGCGGGGGCGGACATGCGGGACGGCTCCAGTGGAATGGAGGGAGTCTAGCGAAGTGGCGCGACGCCCCCGCCGCGCCGGCCCTCAACGCTTCACATACGCGTCGATCGCCTTGCGCGCCAGGAAGGACTGGTCGCTGAACAGGCCGTCCATGCCGAGCTTGAGGAAGGCATCGATCTGACCGGCGAGGTTGCCGATCGCCGCCGGGTCGTCGCTGCTGTCGAACTCGTTGGGCAGGAAGCTGTTCTCCGCGCGGAAGGTCCAGCCGTGCACGATCAGCCCCGCCGCATGCGCGTCCTTCACCAGCGTCGTCGGCGTGCCCAGGCGGCCGGCCACCAGCGGGATCATCAGGTTGGTGTTGGCGCCGATGCCTTGTGCGTAGCTGGAGATCTCGGCCAGGCCGGCCGGCTTGGCCAGGTCGGCGTAGCTGCGCTTGTCGCCGCTGAGCGTGAAGTCGTAGGGCTGGCCCGTGGCGCTGAGCAGCTGCACCAGCGGCACGCGCGTCATGCGCTTGAGCTTGCGCAGGTTGCCGACCTCGAAGGACTGGATGAAGACCGCCGCGTCCGGGCCGCGGTAGCCGTACTTGTGGAGCAGGCGCACCAGCGGCTCCTCCAGCGGCTGGCCGATGCCGGCGAAGTAGCTCGGGTGCTTGGTCTCCGGATAGACGCCGATCGGCTTGACCTTGCGGTGGCCCCAGCGGCCGTCTCGGCCGTCGCGGCCGGCTTCCTCGCGGCGGCGCTCGTTGGCCTGCTGCACCAGCTGCAGCACTTCCTCGAAGGTGGGCACCTCGAACATGTCGTTGAAGCGGCTGTTGGCCGGCCGGATCTGCGGGATGCGCTCGCGGGCGCGCAGCGTCTTGAGCTCGGCCAGCGTGAAGTCCTCGGTGAACCAGCCGGTGATGGCCACGCCGTCGATGCTCTTGGTCGTCTTGCGCGAGGCGAATTCAGGCCGCTCCGCCACATCGGTCGTCGCTTCGCGCACCGAGCCGTCCGGATTCAGGATCGCGATCGCGTTCTCGTGGCGCGCCACCAGCACGCCGTCCTTGGTCAGCACGAGGTCGGGCTCGACGTAATCCGCGCCCTGCTCGATGGCCAGCCAGTACGCGGCCAGCGTGTGCTCCGGCAGATAGCCGCTGGCGCCGCGGTGCGCGATCAGCAGCGGCTCCTTGGCGCGCGGCGGGTGGTAGGCCTCGTGCGCGCAGGCGGTGGACGCCAGCGAGGCGGCCGCGACGGCGGCGAGCAGGGTGGAACGGAGCAGCTTCATGCGAGGGTCTCCTTCGAGCGGATGGTGTCGTTGGGGCGAGTCACGAAGGTCCGCCAGCGCAGAGGCTGTCGAGTCGATGTGACGGTCGCGTGGTCGAAACGTGAAGCGCTCGAAGGGTAGGCGCTGACGGATGAAGATTTGATGATCTCCCCACCGCGGGAAGTCCCCTGAAACAGGTCTTACAGGGGAGGAGGGCGGGGGAGGGCGCTGAGCGGCTGGCGCTCAGGAGGCCACGGGCAGGATTTCGTCGCCTGGCGCGGCGCGGCAGTCCGGTGGCAGCGGCTCCCAGCCGCGTCGCACGACGATCTCGCCGCCAGTCGCGCAGAGCTCGATGCGCTGCGCCTGCGGCACCCGCTGTTGGACGAAGGCCTCCAGCGCCGCCGGGGTGGAGACCTTCAGGCGCATCGCGTAGAGGTCGTCGAGCGGGTGATCGTCGCTGTGGATCAGCGGGACGAACTGAGCGGCGAACATCACCGCATGCGACGGCACGACCACCGGCGTCGGGTCGTAGCCCAGCGCCCGCAGCGCGCGTTGCGCCTGGGCGCGGTCGGGCGTCGGCGCGTCGTCCTCGCGAGGCCGCCAGGCGAAGCCCATCAGCTCAGCGACCCACTGGTTGCAGTTCTGGTAGCGCGTGGCGAAGGCATAGGCGCTCGCGCTGTAGCGCGGCGACAGCAACGCGAGCGCCAGGCGGTTGTCCAAGGCGCGCGCGGCGAGCCGGCTGCCGGCCTCGCCAGGCAGGGTCACGATGGCGAGCCGGATCGGCGCGGTCTTGCCCGCGCTCAGCAGGAAGCCGGCCAGGCCCTGGTCGTAGAGCCGGGCCCGTGACTCGTCGCAGGAGTAATACAGCTGGCGCACCGACCAGGGGCCGTTGCGGCTGTCCTTCAGCGCGAGGCCGCTGTGGGAGTACTGCAGTTGGAAGCGGCTCAGGTCGGTGCCGGAGCGCGACACCAGCGCGGCGTCGACGCCGCTGGCCACCAGCTCGCGGCGCGCGACCGCGACGACCTGGAGCTGGCGGTCCTGCTCGGTGGCGGGGACCTCGCCGCCTCGGTCGCAGAAGGTCGCGGCGCGGGCGCTCGTGACGAGCGTGAGTCCGAGGGCCAGCGCGGCCAGCAGGCCGAGGCCGAGGCCGGCCGCGGTGGGGACCGCGGCGCGGCGCGGCCGTCGCGGGGTCACAGGGTCACCGGATGGGATTCCAGTTCGCGGTGCCAGTCGTCGCGCAGCGCCAGCAGGAAGGCCTGGCGGTTCTCGGCGCGGGCGAACTCGTAGCCGTAGTCACGCTGGCGGGCCAGCACATGGTCGCCGACCCGCAGCGGCTGGGCGGCGACGGCCTGCTTGGGCACGTAGAGGAAGAAATCGGTGCCGCCTTCGGCGCGCACCGGCTGCAGGTGCAGGCGCGTCGTGTCGGCGCGGCCGGCGGCATCTTCGACGGCGAGGACCTTGTATTCGCCTTCGGCGACCTTGCGGTCCTTGCTGGAGCTGTCGCTCGACTGGCCGATCGAATCGGACAGCTGCTTCGACGACACCGAGCCGGCGCTGGAGGCCGAGGTGACCAGGCTGTCGGCGCGGGCGGGCGTGGTGATGAGGGCAGTGGCCGCGGCGGCGGCGGCAAGGGCGAGGGAAAAGCGGGAGAGGTGAGAGAAGCTGTGGCGCATAGGACCGTCCATGGGCAAGTCGGTCCGGCCGCGGGAGCAGCCGGACGGCGCAAGCATAGGCGAACGCGCGGAATCAGGTGTTCGGGGCGGCGCACTTCTCGAACACCTCGCGCGCGGCGCTCAATTGGTCGTCCAGCTCCGAGGCGGACAGGCTGGCCTGAAGGTGATAGTCCGCGTCGACCCGTCGACGGAACTGGTCTTCGAGGAGTTGCCCGAGCCGCCGGGACCGCTCCGCCAGCACGGAGTCGCACTCGACATCCGGTGTCTGCAGCCGGGCGATCAGTTGCCGATGGACGCCGCCCCGCGTCCGCGCGGGGCTCATGGCAGGCAGCGAGCGCTCCCAGCGCAGGCAACGGTGATAGGCGGCGTAGTAGACGCGCGAGATGGCGGAGCGACGCCCGGCCTCGTCGCGGGCCTCGCCGGCCAGGCCCTCGGCGCTGCGTTTGAGTTGCTTGTCGGTGACAGGCATGGTGATCCCCTCATTGGCGATCGTCCGCGTCGGGCGCATCGAGCTCCCCGTCGTCTTCCGATCGCTGCAGGCGGGGCGAAGGAGGGGCCGGATGGATCGACTGGAAGAGCACCAGGAAACCCAGGACGCAAGCGTCGCAGGCGCTGGCCAGCGTGCGCAACTCGCCGCCAAGATCGTAGGCACGGCGGGGATCGACGTCGACGTGCAGGGTCACCAACACATGGGCGTCGAGGCAGTCGTCCTCGTAGAACCGGATGCCGGCCGGCCCCTGGCAGATTGGCACTTGCTGCATCCAGAGCACGCCCAGCGCCAGGCGCAGCCGAACATAAGCCTCACGACTGCTGACCTCGTTGCGATTGAAGGCGTGCCGCAGCTGGACGGCGATCGACGCCCAGTCCGGCGTGGCGGCGCTGGGCGCCGGCCGCTCGCTGATCAGATGGATGAGCCGGGAGGCCGGCGACTTCAACAGGTCGACCAGTGGCTCCACCCATGCGTCCCAGGCTTCGCTCGCCCGCATGTCGTCGCCCGCTGGCGTCCGCCTTGGTACCCGGTCCGTCCATGCATTGATCACTGCATTCATCGCCTCGATCCTTTCCAAACTGCAAACCCATCCCGAAGGCCTGCAGTCTGGATCGGCGCGAGGCGGAAGGCACTCCCTCGGAAGAGCGCATCGTCGGGGGATGCCGGTTCGAGTAGGTCGGTCCCCCGACGCATATCGATAGTGGGGATGGACGCCGCGGGGTCAGGGCTTGCCTGACCCGCATGCTCAGTTGAGCTCGCCCGCCGGCACCACCGGCAGCACGACGCTCGACGGCCGCAGCGGGCCCGCGTGGAGAGTGGTGATGTTGCCCTCGGCCTGGCGCTGCAGCGGCGCCGGCCAGATGCCCTGCGCCTGGTTGCTCGCGCTGATCGCGATGCGCAACCGGTGCCCCGCGCGGACCAGCGCCGCGACCGGGAACACCTCCACCGGCACCAGCATCGGCTCGCCGGCCACCACCGGCAGCATCGCGGCCGTGGTGAACGGGTGCCACGGCTGGATCATCGTGCCGTTGACGAAGCGGGAGCGGCTCGTGTCCACCGCCCGGTGCGCGGCCGACATCAACCCGTGCGTCAGCGGCTTGACCGTGCCGGTGGCCGGGTCGACATCGTCGATGCGCACCGACAGCGCCGCCTGCGTGCGCGTCGTCGAGATCCAGAGATCCGCCTGGATCGGCCCGTTCAGGTAGAGGTCCTGCGCCATCGGCGCGGTCTCGAAGACCGCCGCGCCCTGCAGCGACTCGACGCGCGCGCTGTCCGAGTAGCACGGCCGCGGCAGCAGCCCCGCCAGGCCCAGGGTCCACTGCACCTGGCTCGCCGAGCAGTCGCTGTGGTCGCGCACCTGGACGCTCGCGGTGAACAGCGTCCCCAGCGCGGTGCCGCGGGTGGCGGTCGGCGCCGGCGGCTCGGCCAGCGTCCGCCCCGCCGCCTCCGCCGGGATGCGCGCGGCCAGGCTGCCGTCGGGCTGCAGGTACCAGCGCTGCGGCGCCATGCGCGGATGCGGCCAGTCGCTCGCCGTCGCGAAGCGCGGTGTGCCGCTGGCGCCATAACCGTCGACGAACTGCGTCACCGTCGGCAGCGCCTGCGCGCCGGTCTCGCGCCCCTGGAGGTACTGGTCGAACCACTGCAGCAGCAGCGAGGTCGTGCTCGGCGCCCCGAACGACGGCGCGCCGCCATAGCCGCCGATGCCCGCCTGCACGGACTGCAGGTGCGCCCCCGGCAGGATCGCCAGCTTGGCCGGCACGTTGCGCTTGAGCTGCTCGTACAGCAGCGGCTGGTCGCGCTGGAAGATGTCCAGCGACGCGCCGACGATGAAGGTCGGCACCCGGATCTTCCCGGCGCTCTCCACCGGCGACCGGCCGGCCCAGAAGCCGCCGTCGTCGGTGGCGATGCCGCTCGCGCCGCCGACGAAACCGTCGAAGGTCGGCGCGTACCAGCCGTCGATCGCGGCGACATGGTCCGCCGTCGCGGCGTTGATCTGGCTCGCGTACCAGGGATGGAGCAGCAGCTCCGGCGCGTTGGCCACGCTCAGCGACTGGGTCAGCGGCAGCCAGGTGCTCAGGAACTGCGCATTGAACATCCCGCCGGTGGCCGCGACGCCGCGGTAGGCGTCCCCCATCGGCACCTGCGCGAAGGCGGCCTTCACCGCCGGGTGCTGCTGGCCGGCGGTCAGCAGCGCGCTGATGCCGAGGTAGGAGGTGCCCGCCACGCCGATGCTGCCGTTGAAGAACGGCTGCCGCGTCACCCACTCGACCGCCTCGCGGTAGGCCTGCTGTTCCTCCTCGCCGATCAGCTGCGTGACGCCGCCGCTCATGCCGGTGCCGTGGGCGTCGATCGCGACGGTGACATAACCGCGGCGCACCATGAACTGGTCCAGGCCGCCGATCAGCAGCGTGTTGCCGCCGGCCGGGGTGAAGACGCCCAGGAACTGGCCGACGTCGATGCGGTAGGCCGTCTGCGTCAGCACCACCGGGTAGCGGCCCGACCGGGGAATGCCGAGGAAGTCCGCCGGCATCGACACCAGCACCGCCAGCTGCCTGCCCGACGAGAGCGGGATGAACCGCAGCGGCAGCGTCACGGCGCGCGGGTGGTCGGGAGCGCGGGTGTAGGCGGTGGCGGGCCAGCCCGCGCCGGCATTGGCGGTCACCGCCGGATTGGGCGCGGCGAGCGTGCCGCGCGTGCCCAGCGTCGTCGTCTGGGCGACGGCCTGGAGCGACCCGGCGGCGGCGAGCCCGACCAGCAGCGCGCGGCCGCGCGCGCGCCAGGAACGGTCCGCGCGGCGCGGGGTGGGGTGGGCCTGGGTCATCTCTTGTCTCCGTGATCCCGAGGTCGGGTGGTCGCTGCGGCGACTCTGTGCGAGGCATGAGCCGGCGACTATGCCGGCCGCCGCCGTGGCCGGGACGGAGGGGAAATCAGGAGGGCGGTGGGTATGCGGCTTGCCTCGCCGGGCCCTCGGATGCGAAGGATGTCACGCGACCGCGCCGTCGCGATGTCGGCTGGCGTCGCCGCGCCCGTGCTGTAGGGCAAGTCCCTACAGCAGCTGCGGCAAGCGGCGTTCATGGGGAGTGGCAGCCGCTTGCTGGCGCCGGCGGCGACGGAAGCGGACCATGGCGTCCATGAAAGTCGCTGTCATCGAAGACCATGTTCCCGTGCGCCAGCTGCTGGTGCGCCGCGCCCTCAAGCTGGATGGCCTGACGGTTGTCGCCGAAGCCTCCGGCGAGGACGAGGCGGTGGACGCCGTGATGGCCACCACCCCCGACGTCGTCCTGCTGGACCTGCGCCTGGCGCAGGGCAGCGGCCTGTCGGTGCTGACGCGCCTGCGCGGCCAGGCCTACCCCGGCCGCGTCTTCGTCCTCAGCGGCGAATCCTCCGGTGTCGTCGCCGGCCTGTGCCGCCACCGCGGCGCCGATGCCTTCTACGACAAGGCCTTCGATTTCGAGCAGCTGCTCAGCGACCTGCACGAGCTGTGCAAGCGCGGCGCGGCCAACGCCCCCATGCACGCCCCGACCAGCGACGGCCCCCGCGCCGTCGCCGTCGGCTGAGGCCGCGCGACCCGGACCACCAGGGAGGACCCGCCATGAAACTCGCAATGACGCTGCCCCGCATTCCGCTGCCGACGCTGCCCAGGCTGTCCTGGTCGCCGCGCGGCGCCATGGCGTCCTGGCTGGTGGCCGGCAATCTGCTGGTGGTCGTCGCGCTGGTCGGGATGACGGCGCTGAGCCTCTGGAGCCACCGCGCGACCGAGACCGACCGCGCCCGCGACGTGGTCGAGAACCTGGCGCAGAACATGGCCGTGGAGATCAACGCCGAGCTGCGCAACACCGACAACGCGCTGGCCACGATCGCGCTGCGCTACCGCAGCGCGCGCCAGTCGGCGGACCAGGCGGCGATGGTCGCCAAGCTGCTGCAGGAGCAGCGCGGCTTGCTGCCGCAGGTCACCGCGCTGCGCATCGCCGACATCCACGGCACCGTCACCACCGGCCTGATGCCCGGCGAGCGGCCTTTCAACGTGGGCGACCGCGCCTATTTCTCGCAGGCTCGCGCGACCGACGCGATGGTGATCTCCGAGCCGCTGAACAGCCGCGCCCAGAACCACTGGTGCATCATCCTGGCCCGCCGCCTGATCGACCACGACGGCAACTTCGACGGCATCGTGTACGCCGTCGTCACCGCCAAGCACTTCGTCGACCGCTTCAGCGGCGTGGCCCTGGGCCCGTCCGGCGCGGTGTCGCTGCGCTCGGAGGCGATGAACCTGGTGGCGCGCTACTCCGCCAGCGAACCCAACTCGACCAAAGGCTTCGGCATCCGCTCGCTGTCGGAGCAGGCGCAGCGCTCGCTCGAGCAGAACCCCGAACGTGGCGTCTACATCACGCCGACGGCGATCGACCAGGTCGACCGCATCACCGCCTACCGCAAGGTGCCGGGTTATTCGATGACGCTGTTCACCGGCATGAGCAGCGACTACTTCCTGGCGGGCTGGCGCACCCAGCTCGTGCGGCAATCGCTGCTGGCGGCGCTGGTGGCGCTGGCGCTGGCCGCCGCCTCCGGCCTCATCCACCGCATCCACCGCGGCGAGCGCCGCTCGCGGGAGGCGCTGGCGAAGCTGGCGCGCGAGCAGGACGCGATGCTGCAGAACGACCTGATCGGCATGGTGCGCGTGCGCGACGGCCACGCCGTCTGGAGCAACCCGGCGCTGGAGCGCATGTTCGGCTACGGCCCCGGCGAGATGGTCGGCCAGGCCGCCATCCGGCTGTTCCTCAGCCCGCAGGAGCATGCCCGCGTGCGCGACACCGCGCTGGCGACGATGCGGGCCGGCGGCCGCTTCCAGACGCAGCTGCGCATGCGCCGCCAGGACGGCAGCGAGTTCTGGGTGGACCTGCACGGCACCGTCGTCTCGGAGACCGAATCGATGTGGATGCTGGTGGACATCGACGGCCTCAAGCGCAGCGAGGAGCAGGCCCAGCACCTGGCGCTGCGCGACGTGCTGACCGGCCTGCCCAACCGCCGCCTGTTCGAGGAGAAGGTCGGCGACGCCATCCAGGGCGCGCGCCGCACCGGCCGCGGTTTCGCGGTCTGCTACCTGGACCTGGACGGCTTCAAGGCGATCAACGACCAGCACGGCCACGAGGCCGGCGACGAGGTGCTGATGGAGATCGGCCAGCGCCTGCAGACCCTGGTGCGCGGCAACGACGTGGTCGCCCGCCTGGGCGGCGATGAGTTCGCGATCCTGCTCTCGGGCATCGCGCGTCCGGAGGATGTCGAGCAGACGCTGCAGCGCTGCCTGTTCTCGATCCAGCGCCGCATCACGTTGGACTGCGGCGAGAAGGTTTCGGTCGGCGCCAGCATCGGCGCGGTGGTCGGCGGCGGCGGCGACAACTGCCGCGAGCTGCTCCACGCGGCCGACGAATCGATGTACGCGGTCAAGCGCACCGGCAAGGGCCAGATCCAGATCGCCGGCCACGCGCATTCGGAATGGGCCGTGGCCGCATGAGCCCCCGCGTCGCCCGCATCCCCGCACCGGTGCTGCGCGCCTGCCGGGCCGGTGCGTGCGGCGCGGCGCCGTCGGGCCTGCTGTGCCTGTCGCGCCGCCCGCGTTCCCCGCGCCAATCAGGCGGCGGGTCCCTCCGATGGGCGACAGGCGTGGCGGCCAACGCCACCTTGCGCTCAACTTCCGGGCAGGATCTGCCGATGTGGGGGGAAACACCCCCGGCGGGTGGTGGCTAGCCCAAGCCCACGGCCAGGGGGAATTCATCCAGTCTGTCCAGGAGGAGGGATCACATGAACATTGGCGCCTGGCGTCTGTCGACGCAATTGACCGTGTCCTTCGTGCTGCTGGTGGCGCTGTGCGCGCTGGTCGGCGGCATGGGGCTGCTGCAGCTCAACCGGGTCCACGAGAACACGACCGAGATCGCGGAGGACTGGCTGCCCAGCATCCAGAGCATGGCCGCCATCCGGGTCAAGGCCAACCAGATCCGTCGCATGGAGCCGGACCATCTGCTCTCCGACGACCATCAGGAGCGCGCCCAGATCGAAGGCGCGATCGCCAACGCCCGCAAGGAGCTGGCCGCCGCGGAGCAGGCCTACCAGCCCTTCATCACCAACGACGAGGAGCGTCGGCTCTATGCCGAGGTGGTCGCCGCGCGCGACACCTATTTCAAGGCGCAGGAGAAGCTGCTGCACCTGTCGCGCGGCGAGAACTCCGACGCGGAGGCGCGGGCCTTCTTCCGCGCCGAGTCGCGCAGCAGCTTCAACGCCTGGGTGCGGGCGATCGAGCGCAGCGCCGACTACAACGCCGCCGGCAGCGAGCAGTCGCGCAAGGACGCGGAGGCGGACTACGCGGCCGGGCACGGCTGGAGCGTGTCGCTGACGCTGGTGTCGGTGCTGGTGGCCGTCGGCCTGGCGCTGCTGCTGCTGGGGCACGTCCGCCGCCTGCTGGGCGGCGATCCGGCCGAGGCGGCCCGGCTGGTGCGGCAGGTCGCCGAGGGCGACCTCAGCGGCGACATCCGCGTGCGTCCCGGTGACCAGCGCAGCCTGATCGCGGCGCTGCATGCGATGCAGCTGAGCCTGCGCCAGGTGGTGGGCGGCGTGCGCCAGGGCAGCGAGTCGGTGGCCAGCGCCAGCGCGCAGATCGCCATGGGCAACAGCGACTTGAGCCAGCGCACCGAGGAACAGGCCAGTGCGCTGGAGCAGACGGCGGCGACGATGACCGAGCTCGGCGAGACGGTGCACCAGACCTCGGAGAACGCGCAGCAGGCCGATCGCCTGGCGCGCTCGGCCAGCGAGGTGGCGCAGCGCGGCGGTGCGGTGGTGGCGCGCTTCGTCGACACGATGCGCGGCATCGACGAGAGCAGCCGCCGCATCGCCGACATCATCGGCACCATCGACGGGATCGCGTTCCAGACCAACATCCTGGCGCTCAACGCCGCCGTGGAGGCGGCCCGCGCCGGCGAGCACGGCAAGGGCTTCGCGGTGGTGGCGTCGGAGGTGCGCGCGCTGGCCGGCCGCAGCGCCGAGGCGGCCAAGGAGATCAAGACGCTGATCGGCACCAGCGTCGAGCGCGTCGAGCAGGGCTCCGGCCTGGTGGCCGAGGCGGGCGCCACGATGGACGAGATCGTCTCGGCCATCGGGCGCGTCACCGACGTCGTCGGCGAGATCAGCAGTGCGACGCGCGAGCAGTCGCAGGGCGTCCATCAGGTCGGCGAGGCGGTCAGCCAGATGGACCAGGTGACGCAGCAGAACGCCGCGCTGGTGGAGGAATCCGCGGCCGCCGCCGAAAGCCTGCGGCAGCAGGCCGATGCGCTGGTGCAGTCGGTGGCGCGGTTCCGGCTGGGGTAAGCCCCGCCGCACGGACGGGGGCCGCCCCGTCGCGCGCCGAGGGCGCCGAGGGCGCTGAAGGCCGTCAGCGCGGTCCGTCGGTCACGGCGCGGCGACGGTCACGGCGCGGCGACGGTCACGACGACCTTGCCGAGGTGCCGTCCGTCGAGCAGATCGATCAGGCCGCGGGGCGCGAGCTCGAGCCCGTCGATGACGTGCTCGAGCGCCCGGACCTCGCCCGCCGCGATGGCGGCGAGCATCTCGCGCTGGAAGGCCTTGAAGCGCGACAGCCCGTCGCCGTAATGGTCCAGCACGATGAAGCCTTCCATGCGGACGCGCTTCTGCAGCAGCGTCGCGAGCAAGGCCGCCCGCCGGTCCGGCGCCGGGACCTCGTCCTTGCCCGCCTCGTTGTAATGCGCGATGAAGCCGCACACCGGCACGCGCGCACCGAGGTTGAGCAGCGGCAACACCGCATCGAGCACCTCGCCGCCGACGCTCTCGAAGTAGACGTCGATGCCGGCGGGCGCGGCCTCGCGCAGACGCTCGGCGAAGCGCGGATCGCGCCGGTCGACCGCCGCGTCGAAGCCGAAGGTGTCCACCAGGTGCCGGACCTTCTCAGCGCCGCTGGCGATGCCGACGACGCGCGCGCCGGCCCGCCGCGCCAGCTGGCCGACCATCGCGCCGACCGCACCGGTCGCCGCGCCGACCACGACGGTCTCGCCGGGCCGAGGCCGGCCGATGTCCAACAGGCCGACCTGCGCGGTGAAGCCCGGCATGCCCGCCGCGCCCAGCGCCAGCGAGGGCCGGCCGATGTCGCCCAGCGGCACCAGGTCCTGGCCGTCCGACAGCGCGTAGTCCTGCCAGCCGCCGTTCGCCAGGACCAGCTCACCGGCGCGCCAGTCCGGGTGGCGGGACTCGACCACGCGGCTGACGGTGCCGCCGACCAGCACCTCGCCCAGCCCGATCGGCGGCGCGTAGCCGGGGCCGACCTCCTCCATCAGGTTGCGCATGTACGGGTCGAGCGACAGGGACAGCGTGCGCAGCAGCACCTGTCCCGCGCCGGGGGCCGGCACGGGCACGGTCTCGAGGCGGAAGTCCTCCGGCACCGGGCACCCGGCGGGGCGGGCGGCGAGCACGATGCGGCGGTTGAGGGGCGTGGTCATGCGGGATTCCTTCAAAAGGGGTGAGGACGTCGCTCAGGCGGCGGCGCGCGGGCCGTGGCGCAGCGTGAGCAGGGTGCCGAGCGTGATCGCGGCGGCGGCGAAGGTCGGTCCGCCGAGCGCGCCGATGTGGTCGACCAGCATGCCGCCGCCGATCGCGCCGCTGGCGATGGCGATCTGGAACGCGGCGACCAGCAGGCCGCCGGCGCCCTCGGCCTGGTCCGGCGCGGCCCGCACGATCCAGGTCTGGAAGCCCACCGGGAAGGCGCCGAAGGCGAAGCCCCACAGCACCACCGCCACCGCGGTGACCCAGGTCGACGATCCGGCCAACAGCAGGCTGGCGGCGAGTACCACGATCAGGCTGCCGCCCGCGACGATCGCGCGGCGCTCGCTGCGCTCGGCCAGGACCCCGCCGGCCAGGTTGCCGAAGAAGCCGCCGATGCCGTAGCCCAGCAGGATCGCGGTGATCGCGGACACCGGCAGGTGGGTCACGTTCTCCATCAGCGGCCGGATGTAGGTGAAGCCGGCGAAGTGGCCGGAGATCACCAGCAGCACCGCCAGCAGCGCCACCCGCACGCCGGGTCGCGTCAGCAGCTCGCCGAGCACGCGCAGGTCCGGGTTGTCCTTGGGCGGCAGCGCCGGCAGCGTCGCGACCTGCGTCGCCAGCGTCACCAGGCTGAGCGCGCCGGCGGCGACGAAGGCGCTGCGCCAGCCCCAGACCTCGCCCATCCAGGCGCCCAGCGGCGCGGCGCAGACGGTCGCCACCGAGACGCCGGCCAGGATCACCGACATCGCGCGGGCGAACAGGCGCTCGGGCACCAGCCGCATCGCCAGCGCCGCGGCCATCGACCAGAAGCCGCCCAGCGCCACGCCCAGGATCACCCGCGCGGCCAGCAGCACGCCCAGCGAGGACGCGGTCACCGCCAGCAGGTTGGACAGCACCAGCAGCAGCGTCAGCGCGACCATGACCGCGCGCCGGTCGAAACGCCGCGTCAGCAGCGGGATGGACGGCGCCGCGACGGCGCCCACCAGCGCCGTGGCCGTGACCGTCTGGCCGGCCGCGCCGGCGCTGATGCCGAGGTCGGCGGCCATCGCCGTCAGCAGGCTCGCGGGCAGGAACTCGGCGGTGACCAGGCCGAAGACGCCCAGCGTCAGCGAGGCGATGGCCGGCCAGTGCGGGGCGTCGTCCTCGAGCGGCGGCGCGCCGGCCGACGGGGAGGGGGAGGCCGGGGAAGCGGTGGATGAGCTTGATGGGGCCGATGAAGCCGCCGTGGGCGACAGGGGCGCGTGCGGATCGAGGCAGTCGGTGCAGGAGGAAGACACGGTGCAGAGACGGGTCAGTGGCAATGGCTTTCAGCTTACGGATAGCATCCCGGCGTTTCCATGACGGAAGAGCCGAAATGCTTGACGAATCCTCCAGCGCTGCCGCCGTCCATGCCCCCCGTCATGCCCCGGTTCACGTTCCCGTGACCGGGCCGCTGCCGCCCACGCCGCTCAAGCCGGCCGACCTGCTGACGCAGATCCTGCTGGGCTTGCGGCTGGAAGGCGTCGAGTACGGCCGCTGCCTGCTGCGCGCGCCCTGGGCCGTCGCCTTTCCGGCGCGGGCCGAGGCACGCTTCCATTTCGTCGCGCGCGGCGGCTGCTGGCTGAAGACCGGCGGCAGCACCGAATGGGTGCGGCTCAATGCCGGTGACGCGGTGCTGCTGCCGCGCGGCAGCGCGCACGTGCTGGCGAGCGCGCCGGACCTGCCGACGGTGGAGATCGATTCGCTGTCGCGTCGCGCCGTCGCCGACGACATCTACCTGGTGGGCGCCGAGGCCGAGGCCGCCGCCAAGGCGATGCCGTCCGCCGAGCCGGTCGACGTGATGTTCTGCGGTGCGATGCGCTTCAACCTGGACCCGCTGCATCCGCTGCTGGCGATGATGCCGGACGCGATGCGCGCCAACGACCTGGCGCGCCGCGACCCGACCGTGCCCGCGCTGCTGGAGGCCATGGAGCGCGAGGTGGCGATGGACCGCATCGGCGCCTGCGGCATCCTGGCGCGCATGGCCGACGTGCTGGCCGCCAGCATCATCCGCGCCTGGGTCGAGTGCGCCTGCAACGACGCCAGCGGCTGGATCGCCGCGGTGCAGTGCCCCAGCATCGGCAAGGTCATCGCGGCCATCCATGCCGAGCCGGAGCGCGACTGGCGCGTGCCCGAGCTGGCCGGGCTGATGGGCGCCTCGCGCTCGCGCTTCGCCGAGGCCTTCACCCGCACCGTCGGCGAGAGCCCCGCCAAATACGTGGCCAAGGTCAAGATGTTCCAGGCGCGCCGCTGGATCGCGCAGGAAGGGATGCGCGTGGCGGTGGCGGCCGACCGGCTCGGCTACGACTCGGAAGCCTCCTTCAGCCGCGCCTTCAAGCGCATCGTCGGGCAGCCGCCCGGCGCGCTGCGGCGCAGCGCGGCGAGCGCCGCGACCTGATCGCCGCGATGTGAGGCCCGCGTGAAGCGCGGCCTGCATTTTCAAGCGCGTTTTTCAAGCGGTTGCAAAGACGGCCGCTCCGCGTTTTTGCGGGTCATCTCCCCCTTGTTTGCGGGGGCCGGAAGGCCGATGGCGACGAGGGCAGGACCCATTCTTGCTATGGACCCCTGCGAACCCGGGATGGAGGCCTCCAGACCCCCTGGAATGAGGCAGTTCCGTCATGGTGCAGGGCTACACTCGCCGCTCGCGAGCGCCCGCTGGCCGCCCTCGACAGGCCTGCGGGACTGACACAACAAACAAGGTCGAAACATGCATGTGAAGCGGACTCGGGTCCACGGTATTCCAGCGCGACGCGCCGCTCCGGTCGGCGCGTTTTTCACCGCCGTTCTTGCCGCAATCCTGCTCACCGCCTGCGGCGGCGGCAGCGGCGCGAAGGCCTCGCAGACCGCGGCCAAGGTGAACAAGGAAGAGATCACCGTCCACCAGATCAACTTCGTGCTGCAGCGCCAGCCCAACATCAAGCCCGAGCAGGTGGACGCGGCGTCGCGCCAGATCCTGGAGCGCCTGATCGACCAGGAACTGGCGGTGCAGAAGGCCCAGGACCTCAAGCTCGATCGCGATCCGCGGGTGGTGCAACAGATCGAAACCGCCAAGCGGGAGATCATCGCCAGGGCCTATGCTGACCATCTGGGCGAGACGGCGGCCAAGCCGACCGACCAGGAAATCAAGCAGTACTACAACGACAAGCCGGCACTTTTTGCCGAGCGTCGTATCTACAACTTGCAGGAAATCAACATCGAGGCGAAGCCGGATCAATTCGAATCGATCCGCGCCAAGCTGCAGGGTGCCAAGACCCTCCCCGAATTCCTCGAAGCGCTCAAGGCCGACAACTTCAAGTTCGTCGGCTCGCAGATGGTGCGCTCGGCCGAGCAGATCCCGCTCAACAACCTCGACGCCATCGCGCGCCTGAAGGACGGCCAGTTCATCATGAACGGCCATCCCAACGGCCTCACCGTGCTGTTCCTCGCCGGCTCGCAGCGCCAGCCCGCGACCGAGGCGCAGGCGCGCGCGTCGATCGAGATGTTCCTGCTGAACCAGCGCCGTGCCGAGCTGGTCGCCAAGGACATCAAGTCCATGCGCGACAACGCCAAGATCGAATACGTCGGCAAGTTCGCCGAGGCCGCGGCCTCCGCGCCCGCCGGCACCCCGCCCGCGGCGGTCCCAGCGCCCGCCGCGTCCGACAGCCCCACCGGCGCCAGCGGCCCGGTGGACAACAACGAACTCGCCAAGGGCCTCGGCATCAAATGATGAACACGCGTCGCTTCCCGATCCTCCCGCTCGTCTCGACGGCCGTCTCGGCCGTGCTGGCGGTCTCGCTCGCCACCGGCGCCGTCGCCCAGACGCCCGCCCGTCCCGGCAACGCGCCGGCGCCGACCGGCCTGTCCACCGGCGCCGCCGCCGAATACCGCCTGGGATCGGGCGACGCGATCAAGATCAGCGTGTTCCAGAACCCGGACATGACGCTGGAGACGCGCGTGTCCGAGGCGGGCACGATCAGCTTCCCGCTCCTGGGCGTGGTGCGCATCGGCGGCCTGTCCGTCAGCGACGCCGAGAGCCGCATCGCCGAGGGCCTGCGCAAGGGCAACTTCGTCAAGCAGCCGCAGGTGACGATCCTGGTGCTCAAGGTCACCGGCAACCAGGCCAGCGTGCTGGGCCAGGTGAACCAGCCGGGGCGTTATCCGCTGGAAGTCGCCGACACCCGCCTGACCGACCTGCTGGCCAACGCGCGCGGCGTCTCGCCCGCGGGCGGCGACCTGCTGGTGCTGACCGGCCAGCGCGGCGGCAAGCCCTTCCGTCTCGAGGTCGACCTGCCGACGCTGTTCGGCCCCAACGGCCGCGAGCAGGACGTGGTGGTGCTCAACGGCGACGTGCTGTGGGTCGAGCGCTTCCCGATGATCTACATCTACGGCGAGGTCCAGAAGCCCGGCCAGATCCGCCTGGAGCGCGGCATGACGCTGCTGCAGGGCCTGGCCGCCGGCGGTGGCCTGACGCTGCGCGGCACCGACCGCGGCATCCGCGTGCACCGCAAGGATGCGTCGGGCAAGGTCCAGGAGATCAAGCCCGGCATGGACGAGCCGCTCAAGGACGGCGACGTGATCTTCGTCCGCGAGAGCCTGTTCTGACGCAGTAACCCCGGGCACCCGTCCCGGTGAAGGAGTGCATGGTGACGCCCAGCAAATTGATGTCGATCATCCTGGCCCGCTGGCAGCTGGTGCTGCTGGTGGTCGTGGTGACCACGCTGACGGCGCTCGGGGTGAGCCTCGTGCTGCCCAAGCGCTACCTGGCCAGCGCCTCGGTGGTCGTGGACGCCAAGCCCGACCCGGTGTCGGCCCTGATCTATCCCGGCATGGCCTCGCCGGCCTACATGAACACGCAGGTCGACGTGATCGCCAGCGATCGCGTCGCGCTGCGCGTCGTGCGCGACCTGCGCCTGACCGAACTGCCGGAGTTGCGCGAGCAATGGCAGGCGCAGGGCGCCGAGGGCTCGATGGAGCAATGGGTCGCCACCTTCCTGCAGGCCAACATGGAGGTCAAGCCCTCCAAGGAAAGCAACGTGCTGACGGTCAACTACCGGTCGCCGTCGGCCCAGGTCGCCGCGCAGATGGCCAATGCCTTCGTCAAGGCCTACATCGCCACCACGCTGGACCTGCGCGTCGAACCTGCGCGGCAGTACGCCGGCTACTTCGACCAGCAGGCCAAGGCGGCGCTGGACCGGCTGGAGCAGGCGCGCACCAAGCTCTCCGCCTATGAACGCGAGCACGGCATCCTGGCCTCCGACGAGCGCCTGGACGTCGAGAACGCGCGCCTGAACGAGCTGTCCTCGCAGCTGGTGGCGCTGTCCTCGCTGGCGACCGAGTCGCGCAGCCGCTCCGGCCAGGCCGCGCGCGGCGGCGATCAGCTGCCCGACGTGCTGGCCAACCCGGTGGTGTCGCAGCTCAAGGCCGACGTCAGCCGTGCCGAGGCCAACCTGCAGCAGCTCAGCACGCGCTACGGCGACAACCATCCCCAGGTGATCGAGGCCAAGGCCTCGGTGGCCGACACCCGCGCCAAGCTCAACGCCGAAATCCGCCGCGTGACCGGCTCGGTGGCGGTGACCAGCACCATCAACAGCCAGCGCGAGGCCGAGACCCGCGCGCAACTGGAGGCGCAGCGCGCCAAGGTCATCAAGCTGAAGGAAGCGCGCGACGAAGCCGGCGGCCTGATGCGCGAGGTCGAGAGCGCCCAGCGCGCCTACGAGAACATCACGACCCGGCTGACGCAGACCAGCCTGGAGAGCCAGTCGACGCAGAGCAACGTGAACCTGCTCGCCGAGGCGACGCCGCCGCTCAAGCCCGCCTCGCCGCGCGTGGCGCTGAACACGGCGCTGGCCTTCGTGGCCGGCCTGGTGCTGGCGATCGGCCTGGCGCTGCTGCTGGAACTGCGTGACCGCAAGGTGCGCGACGCCGACGACGTCATGGCCGTGCTGCCGCTGCCGATGCTGGGCGTGCTGCCCGCGCCCGGCAAGCGCGCGCAGGCGCTTCCGTCCGCCGAGCGGCGACTGCTTGGCGCACCCGGCGCCGCGAGTCGAGGAGCCGCCTGATGTCGGACCTCAAGGAACCCATTCCCCTGGCGCAAAGCAAATCCGTGGACGGACCTCTGAACAAGCCTTCCGGCAGCGGCGCCGGCGTGCACGACCGCTCGATCGGCGCGATCATCGCCGAGACCCGCAACCTCAGCGCCGACCAGGTCGAGCGCGTGCTGCAGTACCAGCGCGAGCGCGGCATCCGCTTCGGCGAGGCCGCCGTGGCGCTGGGCTATGCGAACGCCGAGGACGTGCTGGAGGCGCTGTCCAAGCAGTTCCATTACCCCTACGCCCCGAACGAGCGCAAGACCCGCAGCCCGGAACTGGTGGCCCTGAACCAGCCGTTCTCGTCGCAGTCGGAAGTCTTCCGCGGCATCCGCAGCCAGATCACGATGCGGCTCTATCGCGAGGGCGAACCGCGCCGCGCGCTGGCGGTGATCAGCCCGGACACGCTGGACGGGAAGAGCTACTTCACCGCCAACCTGGCGGTGACGCTGGCGCAGCTGGGCGGGCGCACGCTGCTGGTGGACGCCGACCTGCGCCGGCCGCGGCAGCACGAGATCTTCGACGTCAGCAACCAGGCCGGGCTGTCCTCGATCCTGTCCGGCCGCAGCGAGCCGCGCGTGATCCAGCAGGTGGAGGGCATGAACAGCCTGTTCATCCTGCCGGTGGGGGCGGTCCCGCCCAACCCGGTGGAGCTGCTCGAGCGCCCTGCGTTCGGCATGCTGATGCGGGAGCTGGCCGGCAAATTCGATTACGTCCTGGTGGACACCTCCGCGAGCCGGTACGGCGCGGACGCGGCCATCGTCGCGTCGCGCTGCGGCGCGGCGCTGGTCCTGGCGCGCCAGAACCAGTCGCGGGTGAGCGCGCTGCAGGACCTCACCGACAGCCTGGACGGTGTGTCCACGACGCTCGTGGGCACCGTGATGAACCAGTACTGACACCGGGCCCCGGGCGAGACGGCACAGCGGCCACCAGAGCCGCGAGCATCGACCACCGGCACGGCCGCGAGGCCACGCCGCCGCATGTCCGGAATCAGCAGCAGGGATCGCAGTGAACACCATGTCGCAGAACGTCCTCCCCGGCGCGCCGGGTCACCCGGGCGCGGCCTTCTGGGCCGCCAACCGGATCGCGCTGATCGCGCTGGCGATCGGCCTGGTCGCGCTCTACGTGCCGACGATCGTCGACTTCATGCGCGGCCCGTGGCGTGGCGACCGCAATTCCCACGGCCCGATCGTGCTGGCGCTGTCGGCCTGGTACTTCTATTTCCAGACCCGGCGCATGGCGCGCCAGGGCCAGTCCTTCCGTCCGCGGCCCGCGCCCCTGGCGGGCTGGACGCTGATCGTGCTGGGGCTGCTGGGCTACGTGCTGGGCCGCTCGCAGTCGATCGCGCTGCTGGAGATGGGCTCGCTGATGCCGGTGCTGCTGGGCCTGGCGCTGCTGCTGCTCGGGCCGACGATCGCGCGCCGCTACGGCTTCGCGTTCTTCCTGCTGCTGTTCGCGGTGCCGCTGCCGGCGTCCATCGTCGACGTCATCACCCAGCCGATGAAGCTGGCCGCGTCCTGGGGCGCGGAGTACCTCATGTACGCGCTGGGCTACCCGATCGCCCGGGCCGGCGTGATCCTGCAGATCGGCCCGTACCAGCTGATGGTCGCGGATGCCTGCGCGGGCCTGAACTCGCTGTTCACGCTGGAGGCCCTGGGCCTGCTCTACATGAATGTCGTGCGTCATGAATCGGTGTTCCGCAACATCGCGCTGGCGCTGCTGATCGTGCCGATTTCCTACTGCTCCAACGTGATCCGCATCCTGATCCTGGCCTTGCTGACCTACCACCTGGGCGACGACGTCGGCCAGGGCTTCATGCACGAGTTCTCCGGCATGGCGCTGTTCCTGACGGCGCTGATGCTGATCGTGGGCGTGGACACCCTGCTGCGCGGCCTGTCGGCGCGCTGGGATCGCCGGCGCGGTCGGGAGGCGGCGCGATGAGCACGCCCCTGCATCCCCCCGTGCCGACGCCCCGGGGCACGGCTCCCGGCATGTCCGACCCGGCCGAGGCGCTGCCGCGCCTGTCGCGCCGCGCCTGCCTGAGCGGCGCCGCGCTGATGGGCGTGGCCGCGGTCGGGGCGTGGCTGGCCACGCCGCGGCTGCAGGCCGTGACCGGCGCGCCCAGCCTGGACGCCATCGTGCCCAAGGCCTTCGGCGACTGGCGCGTGATCGCCGATGCGACCACGCAGGTCGACGTGGCGCAAGGCGTGGAGACGGTGCTGGAGCAGCCCTACGACCAGACCGTGATGCGGACCTATGCCAACGGCCAGGGCGAGCAGGTGATGCTCGCCCTGGCCTGGGGCGAGCGCCAGCGCCAGGACGTCAAGGTGCACCGTCCCGAGGTCTGTTATCCGGCGCAGGGCTTCGCGCTGCGCCGGGTCGAGCCGGGCCCGCCGATCGCCACCGAGGGCCGCGCCAGGCCGGTGCCCACGACCGAGTTGCTGGCCGAGGCCCGCGGCGGTGGTTTCGAGGCGGTGCGCTACTGGATCCGCATCGGCGACAACTACGGGGGCGACGGGCTGGGCGCGCGCTGGTACATCCTCAACGAGGGGCTGGCCGGGCGCATTCCCGACGGCATCCTGGTGCGCGCGTCGCAGCGCCTGGCGCAGGCCTCGGCCGCCCCGGGCTCGCAGCGCCTGATGGCGCGTTTCCTGGCCGAGCTGGTCGCGGCGGTGCCGGCGCCCTCCCGCGGGATGCTGGTCCGATGAGCGCGACGAGCAGCCCGCTCAAGGGCACCCCGCGGCCGCAGGGCCTGAATCCCTACGGCAACGACCGCCGGTCGCGCTGGCCGGGCTGGCGCACCCTGTTCGCGGCGGCGGCGCTGGCCGCGGGCTGCATGGTGATGGGGCTGGTCTGCGTCGTGATGGGCGACATGGTGGCGCAGAAGCCGGTGTTCTTCGTCGTGCTGCCGGTGGCGCTGATCGTCGCCTTCATGTTCGTGGCCAATCCGAAGGCGCTGCTGCTGACCATCCTGCTGCTGCGCGCGATCGCCAACCCGGTGCTGGAGGAGGCGCGCTTCGCCAGCTTCGGTGGGCTGGGCGGCCTGGTGAACCTGGCGGTGATCCTGCTGGCGGCGGTCTTCTGGATGCGCGAGCCGCGGCGCATCCCGCGCGTGGCGTGGATGGTGTGGCTGCCCTTCATCGCGATGCAGGCGGTGGGGCTGCTCTATTCGCCGGACAAGCTGCCCGAGCTGCGGACCTTCCTCGGCACGCTGAGCACGATGGCGATGTTCGTGGTGGCCTTCTACGTCGTGGACGACTGGAGCTCGTTCGACCGCATCCTGAAGCTGGTCATCTGGTCCTCGGTGCCGGTGGCGATCTACACGCTGATCGCGATCGCGCGCGGCGACGTGCACGTCACCAACGATCCCGCGGCCATGGGCCGCTACAAGGGCCCGTTCTCCCATCCCAACATCCTGGCCTTCTACCTGGTGCTGATGCAGGGCGTGCTGCTGTACCTGTGGAAGAACGCCCGCACGCTCGCCACCACCACCACCGCCACGCGGCTGGCCATGGCGGGCTACCTGCTGGTGCTGCTGGCGCTGCTGGCGGCGACCAAGACCCGCAGCGCCTGGATGGCCGCCGGCGCGATGTTCTTCCTGTACGGGCTGCTCTTCGAGCGCCGCTTCCTGCTCTATCTGATGCTGGTGCCGCTGCTGGCGCTGCTGGTGCCCGACATCCGGGACCGCGTGCTGGACATCGGCCAGGGCAACGTGGTGGTGCAGTACGCCAAGCTCAACTCCTTCACCTGGCGCCGCGTGCTCTGGGCCGATGCCGTCAGCTGGATGGCGCCGGCCCGCTACCTGTTCGGCTACGGCTCGGGCGGCTTCTTCTTCAACTCGCCCACCTTCTTCAGCCTGAGCGGCGGCATGACCACCGGCGCGCACAGCGTGGCGGTGCAGATGCTGTTCGACGTCGGCATCGTGGGGCTGGCCACCTACTACTGGAAGTACCTGCGCGCGGCGCAGATCTTCTGGCGCTTCCGCCGCGACGATGCCTTGCTGTCGGCGATGTTCATCGCGCTGCTCATCGGCTACGTGGTGGTCTCGCTGTCGGACAACATGCTGAGCTACCTCGTCTTCAACTGGTTCTTCTGGTTCGTGATGGGCGCGGGCTGCGCCATCGTCTGCCGCGTCCGGCCCGATGTCGGGCATCGGGCGCCGCGGACACTGGGCCGGCGCGCGCGTCCCTGGTCGGTGAGGCCGGCATGAGCGCCGTCGGCACCCGGTCCGCGGTCCTGGACGGCGTGCGCGGGCTGAGCATCGCGACCGTGCTGGTCGCCCACTGGCTGCCGCTCAACGCGTTGCGGCCCCGGCTCAACGAATCGGTCGGCATGCTGGGCATGGCGCTGTTCTTCGTGCTGTCGGGCTACTTCATCGGCCGGCAGGTGCTGGTGCACGTGCACCCGCTGGAGTTCGTCGCCAAGCGCCTGCTGCGCATTCTGCCGCTGGCCTGGCTGGTGGCGGTGGTGGTCGCGGCGATCTGGCACTTCGAGCCCTCGACGCTGGCCGCGCACCTGCTGTTCTACGCCAACCTCAGCGACGCCGGCATGCGGGTGCCGCTGGACCATTACTGGAGCCTGTGCGTGGAACTGCAGTTCTATGCGCTGGCCACCGCGCTGCTGGTGTTCCGTCCCGGCGTGGCGCGGGTGCTGGTCCCGGCGCTGCTGGTGGCGGTGACCGGTTACCGCGTGTACATGAGCGGCTACAGCGGCAGCATCACCTGGTATCGCATCGACGACATCCTGGCGGGCTTCGTGCTGGCGATCCTGCTGCACTCGCCGAGCCGGCGCGAGGCGATCGGATTCTTCGAACGTCCCGTCGTGCTGTGGGGCGCGGCGGCGCTGCTGTGCCTGGCCTGCTACAACGTCGACGGCAACGTCGCGTCCTTCCTGCGGCCCTATGCCGTGCTGTGCCTGACCGGCGCCTTGCTGTGCCAGCCGCGATCGGCGGCGGCGGCCTTCCTGTCGCGCCCGTTCTGGACCTACCTCGCGACGGTGTCCTTCGCGGTGTACGTGCTGCACGTGCCGCTGGAGCACACCTGGCTGGGCAGCGGCGATGTCACCGAAAAGTACCTCAAGCGACCGCTGCTGCTGGCGGCGGTCTTCCTGCTCGCGCACCTGTCGACGTTTTACTTCGAGCGACACTTTATTGCGATGGGCCACCGGCTGAGGATGTCCAATGACGCGGTTCGTAGTGTTTAAGGGTGGACGGATGACGTCGATGCTCACAATCCGTTCCGCCCGCTGGCTGCTGTCGGGCGTGTTCGCCGGACTGGCGGCGGCGATGGGCGCGGGCGCGTGGGCGACGCCGCAGGCCACCGACAAGGCCGATGCCGCCGATCCCCAGGCCCGCGCGGTGCGTCACCTGCGCTTCGGCACCGCCGACCGGCCCTTTGCGGCGGACTCGCCCTGGAACGCGCGCCCGATCGGCGTGACGCTGGGCAGCTTCGAGATTCCGAAGGCGAAGAACTTCCCCACGATGGAAGACGGCAAGTGGTCGACCGGCGTGTTCGTGGCCGCGTCCGACGATCCGCCGGTCACCGTGCTGCCGCTGCCGGGCCGCAAGGGCATCTGGGATCCGGACGCCGAGGCGATGCGCGAGCAGATCACCATCCCGCGCTGGCCCGCCGGCGTCGTGCCCGCGAGCGCGGCCGACGGCCATGGCGACATCGTCGACCCGGTGGACCGCGTGATCCATTCCTTCAACGTGCTGCGATTCATCGACGGCCAGTGGCGCGCCGACCAGTACGCGTGGACGCGCCTGGACGGTCGCGGCTGGGGCGAGCCCGGTCACTACTTCCAGGGCGCCCGCGCCGCGGCGGTGCCGACGATGGGCGGCCTGGTGCGCGCCAAGGAGATCGACGACGGCGACGAGCTCTTCCGGCACGCGCTGGCGATGTCGCTGACGCACACCGGGCTGTCGGCCGATCCCGCCTACATCTTCCCGGCCACCTCGGCCGACACCGGCGCCAGGTCCAACACCGGCCAGATCCCGCAGGGCGCGCTGATGATGCTGCCGCCGGACTTCGACGTCAGCCCCATCGAGGACCCGCTGCTGCGCAAGGTCGCGCGCACGCTGAAGGTCTACGGCGCCTACGTCGTCGATCGCAACGTCGAGACGCCGTTCGTGATCTACGTCGAAATGGGGGCCAACAAGTCGCCGATGAAGCGCGGCTGGCATCCCGCGTTCGCGGCCCAGCTCGACCGGGTGCGCGCTGCGCTGCGCCAGGTCACGGCCGTGGAGCGCTGGGTCGACGGCAATGGCCGGCCGATGTCGATGGAGACGCCGCAGAACCAGATGTCGCTGCGCGGGCCGTGGCGCCGCGGCGGCGCGGAAGCCACCGCGATGAAGGCAGCGGTCGCGGGCGCGGGCGCCGATCGGCCGCCGGGCGTCTTCGACACCCGCCGCCAGGCGGTCGTGTTCCCGCCCGGCGAGGGCATCGCCGTGCAGGTGAACGACAGCGGTCGCAGCCTGCAGCCGGTCACCTGGGCCAAGCCCGAGGCCGGCCGGCGCTACCGGCTGACCGTGACCGCGACCGGCGACGCGAAGCTGCAATTGCAGCTGCTCGACGCGGACCGGCGCACGACGCTCTTCGACAGCGGCGAGCTCGCCGACGGTGCGAGCAAGACCTTCGAATGGCCGCAAGGGCAGGGCGCCGTCCGGCTGACCGTGCGCAGCGGACCCGGACCGGGCGAGTCGTCGGTGGGCGGCGCGCTGGTGCCGGTCGAGGCCTCGGCCGCTCGCCGTGGGCCGGCCCGGTCCGACGGCGAGAGGAGCAGGCGATGACGCTGCGCGCGCACCGCGACCCGGACTGGGCCGCCGATGTCGCCCGCTGGGGCCTGGGCCGCATGCCGCTGCGCGAGCAGTCGATGTGGGCGCTGTGGGTCTACCGCTACGGACGTCGCGTCGATGCGGCGCCGCCCGGTTTCGCGCAGGGCCTGCACCGCCGGCTGCACCTGCTGCTGCACACCGTCGTGGAGACGCTGACCGGCATCAGCCTGCCCAAGCAGACGCGCATCGGGCCGGGGCTCCGGATCTGGCATTTCGGCGGCATCTTCGTGAACCCGGGCACCGTCATCGGTGCTGGCTGCACGCTGCGCCAGGGCGTGACCCTGGGCAACCGCGTCGACGGCGGCCCCTGCCCGGTGCTGGAGGACGGCGTGGAGCTGGGCGCCTACGCGCAGGTGCTCGGCGGCGTGCGACTGGGCGCCGGTTGCAAGGTCGGCGCGATGAGCGTCGTGCTGCAGGATGTGCCGCCGGGTGCGACCGCGGTCGGCAATCCGGCCCGCATCCTGCATCGGGGCGAGGCGCTGCGCGCCAGGAACGATGCTTGCCCTGGCGCCGGACCTGTCGGCGTCGATGCCGGCCAAGAGCAAAACAAGCATCCGGCTCCGCAGGAGCAGGAGCCAGGGAGTGTGACCCTTTGAAGATCGCCTACCTCGTCAATCACTATCCGAAGGTCAGCCACACGTTCATCCGCCGGGAGATCCTCGCGCTTGAAAAGCAGGGCCAGGACGTCCTGCGCGTGGCCGTGCGCGGCTGGGACGATCCCGCGCCCGACGCCCAGGACCAGGCCGAGAAGGCGCGCACCCATTACCTGCTGCGAGGCGGCGCGGCGGCGCTGGGCACCGCGCTCGTGCGCGAGGCGCTGCGCGCGCCCGGACGTTTCCTCGGCGCGCTCGGACTGGCGCTGCGCATGGGCCGTCGCGCCGATCGCCCCTGGCCGCTGCATCTGGTCTACCTGGCCGAGGCCTGCGTCGCGCTGCGCCTGATGCGCGATGCCGGCGTCACGCATGTGCATGCGCATTTCGGCACCAACTCGACCGAGGTCGCGATGCTGCTGCATGCGCTCGGCGGGCCGGGCTACAGCTTCACCGTCCATGGTCCCGAGGAATTCGACAAACCCGAATTCCTGCACCTGGGCGAGAAGATCCGCCGCGCGCGTTTCGTCGTTGCCATCACCTCCTTCTGCCGCAGCCAGCTGTTCCGGTGGGTGGAGCGCGCGCACTGGGCCAAGGTGCAGGTCGTGCATTGCGGGCTGGAGCCCGGCTTCCACGCCGGTGCGGACGCGCCGCCCAGCGGTCGCCGGCTGGTGGCCGTTGGACGCCTTGCCGAGCAGAAGGGCCACCTGCTCCTGATCGAGGCCGCCGCGCTGCTGGCGCGCGAGCGCCCCGACTTCGAGCTGGTGCTGGCCGGCGACGGCGAGTTGCGCGCGGCCATCGAGACCCGCATCGCCGAGCTGGGCCTGCAGCGCACGGTGCGCATCACCGGCTGGATCGGCAGCGACCAGGTCCGCGCCGAGCTGATGGCCGCGCGCGCGCTGGTGCTGGCGAGCTTCGCCGAGGGCCTGCCCGTCGTGGCGATGGAGGCGATGGCGCTGGGCCGTCCGGTCGTGAGCACGTCCATCGCCGGCATCCCCGAGTTGATCGTGCCGGGCACGCATGGCTGGCTGGTGCCCGCGGGCGACGCGCCGGCGCTGGCCGAGGCGATGCGCGAGTGCCTGGACTGCGACGACGCACGCCTGCGCCAGATGGCCGAGGCCGCGCGCACCCGCGTGCTCGCCCGCCACGACGTGGACACCGAGGCCTCGCGCCTGCTCCGTCTCTTCAGCGAGTACGCCCATGCTTGACACCGTCCTGGCCGTCGTCAACGGGCTGCTCCTGGCCGGCACCGCGCTGCTGGCGCTGCCCGCGCTGCTGCTGCTGGTGCAGATCGTGCTGGCGTTGCGGCAGCCGCCGCCCTTGCCCGCACAGCCGCGGCCCGCGCGCATCGCTGTGCTGATTCCCGCCCACAACGAGGGCCACGGCGTGCGCGCGACCATCATGCAGACGCTGTCGCAACTGGGGCCCGATGACCGCGTGCTGGTGGTGGCGGACAACTGCAGCGACGACACCGCCGCGCAGGCGCGGCTGGTGGGCGCCGAGGTCGTCGAGCGCCACGATGCGGAGCGCCGCGGCAAGGGCTACGCGCTGGACTTCGGCGTGCGACACCTGGAGATGCTGGCGCAGCACGAGGGCCATGCGCCGGACGTCGTCCTGGTGCTGGATGCGGACTGCGTGCTGTCGCCGGGGTTGATCCCGCGCGTGGCCGGACTGGCGCAGGCGCATGGCCGGCCGGTGCAGGCGAGCTACCTGATGCACGCCCCCACGCCCGGCCTGAAGGCGCGGGTGGCGGAATTCGCGATGCGGGTGAAGAACCTGGCACGCTCGCGCGGCATGTTCCGGCTGGGACTGCCCTGCCAGCTGCTGGGCACGGGCATGGCTTTTCCCTGGGCGGTGGCGCTGCGCGCGCCGCTGGCGAGCGGCCATCTGGCCGAGGACATGCAGCTGGGCGTGCGGCTGGCCCGCGACGGCACGCCGCCGCTGTTCTGCGAGGACGTGCTGGTGACCAGCGTCTTCGCCGCCAGCCAGGAAGGCGAACGCAGCCAGCGCACGCGCTGGGAGCACGGCCATCTCTCGCTGCTGGTGGGCGAGGGCCCGAAGCTGCTATGGGAGGCGCTGCGCCGCGGCCGCTTCGCGCAGGCGATGCTGGTGATGGACATGCTGGTGCCGCCGCTAGCCCTGCTGGCCGGGCTGCTGGTCGTGGCCACGCTGGCGCAGGCGATCTGGGCGCTGCTGACCGGCTGGGCGGCGGGGCTGGTCGTCGCGCTGCTGGGCGTGGCGGCGCTGCTGGTCGCGATCGTCGCGGCGCGCCATCGCTTCGCCGCCGAGCTGATCGGACTGGGCGAGCTGCTGAAGGCGCCGGTCTACGTGCTGGCCAAGCTGCCCATCTACCTGAGCTTCGTCGTGCGCCGCCAGACCGAATGGGTGCGCACCAAGCGCGATCACTGAGACGCAGCCCCGCACCATGACGGATCTCCACAGTTCCACCTCCCGTGCCGCCACCCCAGGCGGTCCGACCTGGATCGACCGCTGGCGCGCGATCCTGGGGGCGCTCACGGTCGTGACGGATGAACGCGGCGTCGAGGACGAGCTGCTGCGGGCCATGACCGCCGGCGGCCCGGGCGGTGTCGACCGCCCGCGCGTGGTCGCCTTCGTCAACGCGCATGCGATGAACTCGGCGGTGACCGACGCCGGTTTCGCCGATGCCGTGGCGCAGGCCGACTGGGTGCTGCGAGACGGCTCGGGCATGCGCATGCTGATGGCCCGGCTGGGCCGCGCGCCCGGCTTGAACCTCAACGGCACCGACCTGATCCCGCGCATCGTCGCGCGTCACGCCGGCCGGCGCATCCTGGTGCTGGGCACGCGCGATCCGCAGCTGTCCGTGGCGGCCGCGCGGATCCGCGACGAGCTTGCGCCCGGCGCCGTGGTCGAGGCACTGGACGGGTTCCAGGCGCCGGAGGCCTACGTCGCGCTGGCCCGCGCCTTCGCACCCGACCTGGTCGTGCTGGGCATGGGCATGCCCAAGCAGGAGCAGGTCGCGCAGCAACTCCGCCGCGCGCTGGCGCACCCCTGCGTGATCGTGTGCGGCGGCGCCATCCTCGACTTCCTGGGCGGTGGCGCGACGCGCGCGCCGGCCTGGATGCGTCGCTTGGGCATCGAGTGGCTGTACCGCCTGGCGCGCGAGCCGCGCCGGCTGTTCAAGCGCTACGTGCTCGGCAATCCCCTGTTCCTGTCAAGGGCCCGGCGTTATGCCGCGGCCGTCGGCCGGCGGCGCTCGTCAGCCTGACATGCCAGCGATGCCCCTCGCCCGTTCCGGAGGAAATTCCCATGTCCCAGCCTGAGCCGATCGTCCACGCCAATCCCCGCCAGCAGCACGTCATCGCCATCGACCTGGTGCGCTTCCTGGCCGCCGTGCTGGTGCTGTTCTCGCACCTGGCCTTCAGCATCGGCGACCGCCCCGACAGCCGGCCCTACGAGCTCAGCGGCGGCACCTTCGCGCAGCCGCTGATCCCGTGGTTGTCCTTCTACGGCTGGATCGGCGTGCAGGTGTTCTTCGTGATCTCGGGCATCGTGATCGCGTACTCGGCGCGCGGCGCGACGCCCTATGCCTTCCTGCGCAGCCGCGTGGTGCGCCTGGTGCCGGCGGCCTGGGTCTGCTCGACGCTGACGCTGGGGGTGCTGGCCTGGCACTACGGCGGCTTCACCACCGACCTGATGCGGGGTTATCGCCACAGCATGCTGTTCATGCCCTGGTACCCGTGGATCGACAACGTCTTCTGGACGCTGGGCGTGGAGATCTTCTTCTACGCGTCGGTGGGCGTGCTGATCTGGCGCGGCAAGGAGCGCGCCATCGGCCGGCTGGCCGCGGCGCTGGCCTGGATCTGCCTGGCCTACTGGGCGGCCTACACGCTGGGCCAGACCGGCGCGGTGCCGGCGCTGGCGGTGCTGCACAAGACGCTGCCCTACCTGGTGGAGCGCGTGCTGGAGCTGCTGCTGGTCAAGCACGGCGCGTTCTTCGCCGCCGGCATCTTCATCTGGGCCGTGCTGATCGACGGCCAGAAGCGACCGTCCTGGGCGACGCTGGCCGCGACGCTGGCGGCCTGCGTGGTCCAGATCTTCTGGACCAACGTCGATGCCAACGGCCCGCGCACCAACCCCTGGTGGCCCGCGCTGGCGATCTGGCTGGTCAGCCTGGCCGTGATCTTGCTTGGCATCCGGCACAACGCGGCGTGGCGCTCGAGCAAGTCGCTGGTGAGCCTGCTGCGCGTGCTGGGCTTGATGACCTACCCGCTGTACCTGGTGCACCAGAACATCGGCGCGGTCGCGATGGGGCAGCTGCGCCGCGTGGGCGTGGAGCCCGCGATGGCGCTGGTGATCGCCTCGCTGGCGGTGCTGCTGCTGAGCTGGCTGGTGGTGACCTATGCCGAGCCGGTGGTCAAGCGCTGGGTGGGTGGCGTGATGGACCTGGTCCGCCTGCGCCTGACGGGGGCACGGGCGGCGGCGGCGCCCCGCTCCAAGGGTTGATTCGAGGAGGGGTACTGGGTTCATGGACATCGATCTGCTGATCTCGAAGATTCACCGCAAGCTGGTCTACAAGCTCGCGCCACGGCTGGTGCCGGGGCAGGTGCGGGCGCTGCAGCGGCTCAACGAGACCGCCACCGGGCCGGTCGTCGCGCCGGGCGGCCCGGTCGTGTCGCTCACGACCTACGGCCCGCGCATCGACACCGTCCACCTGACGATCGAGAGCATCGGCCGCGGCCGGCTCAAGCCCTCGCGGCTGATCCTGTGGCTGGACGACGCGGCGCGCTTCAAGGACCTGCCGGAGGGACTGCGACGGCTGAAGGCGCGTGGGCTGGAGGTGCACCTCACCGACAACCTCGGTCCGCACACGAAGTACTACCCCTACGTGGCCTCGCAGGCGCATCACGAAGTGCCGCTGGTCACCGCCGACGACGACATCGTCTATCCGCGCTGGTGGCTGCGTCGCCTGTGGGAGGCCTACCGCGCCGCGCCGGACCAGATCAGCTGCTACCGCGCCCACGTGGTGGCGCTGCAGGACCCGGACGGGACCGCCATCCGCCCATACCGGGAATGGCCGCCGTGCGGCAGCCGGGAGCCGCGCTGGCGCCATTTCGCCACCGGCGTGTCGGGGGTGATCTATCCGCCGCAGTTCCTGGACTTCATGCACGCGCAGGGCGATGCGTTCAAGGCCTGCTGCCCCAAGGCGGACGACATCTGGCTGCACGCGATGGCGCTGCGCGCGGGACTGCGGGTGCGCCAGCTCGGCCGGCTGCCGCGCTACTTCGAGGGGCTGCCCGGCACGCACGACCAGGGGCTGGTGCACTTCAACAGCTTCAACGGCGGCAACGACCGCCAGGTCGCCGCGACCTATGTCGCGGACGACCTGCGCAAGATGGCGCAGGAGCCGGCCTGAGCCGGCCCGCGTCCAGAGATCCGGAACGCGCGCGTGTCCATCCTGCACAACATCAAATGGGCGGCCTTCTCGCAGCTGGCCCGCATCGGCTCGCAGATCGCCAGCGTGACGCTGCTGGCGCGGCTGCTGTCGCCGTCGGACTACGGGTTGCTGGCGATCGCGGCGATCTTCACCAACTTCGCGATGCTGTTCCGCGACTTCGGCACCGGCTCGGCGCTGATCCAGCGCGAGACGCTGACCGAGGGCCTCAAGGCCTCGGTGTTCTGGCTCAACATGGCGCTGGGCGGCCTGATCTGCCTGACGCTGATGGCGGCGTCGCCCGCCGTGGCGCATTTCTACGACGCCCCGACGCTGGTGCCGGTGCTGTGCCTGATGGCGCTGTCCTTCCCGGTGGCATGCAGCAGCATCGTCCACCAGTCGCTGCTGGAGCGGGCGTCGCAGTTCAAGCGCATCGCCGCGGTGGAGAGCGTCGCCGTGGTGCTGGCGCTGCTGGCCGCGGTCGGCGCCGCGCTGGCCGGCTGGGGCGTGTACGCGCTGGTGGCGCAGACCCTGGTGGCCGCGACGGTGCAGGGCGCGATGCTGTGGGCGATGTCGGACTGGCGGCCCGCGCCGCGCCCGCGCTGGGACGGGCTGCGGGAGATCTCGGGCTACAGCGGCAACGTGTCCGCGTTCCAGTTCGTCAACTACTTCGCCCGCAACGCCGACAGCTTCATCATCGGCAAGGTGCTGGGCTCGGCGGTGCTGGGCCTGTACAGCGTGGCCTACCGGCTGATGCTGTTCCCGGTGCAGAACATCAGCCACGTGGTGGCCCGCGCGGTGTTCCCGCTGCTGACGCAGGCGCACCAGCAGGGCGGTCGCGCGCAGATGGCCGAGGTGTACCTGCGCTCGCTGGGCGTGATCACCTTCGGCACCGCGCCGGTGATGGCCGCGCTCTGGTTCTTCCGCGAGCCGACGGTGGCCGTGGTCTTCGGCGCGAAGTGGGCCGGCGCCGAGGTGCTGCTCGCATGGTTGGCGCCCACCGGCTTCATCCAGTCGGTGCTGAGCACCTCGGGCAGCGCCTTCCTGGCCACCGGCCAGGCCGGGCTGATGCTGCGCTATGGCGTGATCGGCTCGGTGCTGCAGGTCGCGTCCTTCGCCGCGGGCATCCATTTCGGCGTGGTGGGGCTGACGCAGGCCTACCTGATCGCCACCGTGCTCAACCTGCTGCTGACGATGGCCGCGGTGCTGCGCCTGCTCGAGACCGGCCCGGCGCCGCTGCTGCGGGCGATCGGCTACCAGGTGCTCGCGGCGCTGGCCGCCGGCGTGCTGGTCTGGGGCGGCGACCGCTGGATCTTCGGCCACGCGGCGGCCGTGGGCCGGACCGGCCTGTGGCGCCTGGCCGCGCAGTACGCGCTCTTCGCCGCCTGCTACCTCGGCCTGATGGCCGTCCTCGCGCCGCAGAAGATGGCCTCGGTCAAGGCCATGTTCCGCGGCAAGCTGTCCCGTGCATCCTGAGGCGTCCCCGATGACTTCCCCTGTTCCCGCCACTGCCGACCCGCTCGACGAATCCCGGGCCACCGCCTCGGCCGCCGATGGCGCCATCCTGATGGTGTGCTTCACCTTCCCGCCCGAATTCGGTGGCGCGATCGTGCAGGCGCTGCGCCTGGGCGCCGAACTCCAGACGCGCGGCTGCGAGGTCGCCTTCCTGGCCGACAACGGCGACGGCGCCGATGCCGACCTGCGGCACGAGTCCTTCGACCTCTATCGGCGCCGCACCTTCACCGCGGCGCGCTCCAACCTGCGCAAGCTGATCTGGACGCTGCGCATCGTGCTCTTCGCGCTGGCGCACCCCAAGTTCCGCGTCTTCCATTTCCACTCGGTGCAGGGGCCCGAGCTGCTGGCCATGCCGGTGCTGAAGTGGCTGGGTCGCAAGACCATCGTCAAGCTGACACTGGCCGAGTCCGACGACCCCGCCACGCTGACGCGGCGCCGGCTGATGGGCAAGCTGTACCGCGCCTGCCTGGGCTCGGTGCACCGCTACATCGCGATCTCGCCCAGCCTCAAGCGCATGGCCTGCAGCGTGGGCGTGGCGCCCGAGCGGGTGCTGCTGGTGGCCAACGGCGTGGAGACCGCGCGCTATTACCTGCCCATGCCGGACGAGATCGCGCGCGCGCGCGCCGCGCTGGACATTCCCGAGGGCGTGCCGGTGATGGCGAGCATCGGCGCGGTCGAGCACCGCAAGGGCTACGACCTGCTGATCGCCGCCTTCGAGACCATCCGGCGCGAGCGGCCCGACGCGGTCCTGCTGATCATCGGGCCGGGCAACGAGGACACCAACCCCTTCCACGTCCAGCTGCAGCAGTACATGGCCGAGCGCGGCATCGGCGGCGTGCGTTTCCTGGGGCGGCGCGAGGACATCCACGAGATCCTGCGCGCGGTCGACCTGTTCGCGTTCTGCTCGCGCCAGGAGGGCTTCGGCACCGCCATCGTCGAGGCGATGTGCGCGGGGCTGGCCGTGGCGGTGATGGACATCCCGGAGATCACCGGCTGGATCGTCGGCGAGCGCCCGGACGCGGTGAACACGCCGTCGCGCGATCCGCAGGAGTTCGCGCGGCTGTGCCTGCAGCTGCTGGCGCAGCGCACGCCGGCCTCGTCGGCCGCCCTGGCGGAAAGCGCCGCGCGCGACTTCGGCATGGCCGCCATCGGCAACACCTACGAGGCCCTGTATGCGGAACTGCGCGGGCACTGAAACGATCAACACGGAGCACCCTCGATGAGCGCGGTCACCTTCCGCATCCAGCCCACCGGCAACCTGGGCAACCAGATGATGCAGCTGATGCTCGGGCATTCGCTGCGCTCGCGGATCCCGGAGCTCGACATCGTCGGCTACGACATGCCGCTGTGGTCGCTCAAGGGCGGCGAGGAACCGGCGCCGCGCGCCAAGCCGGTGGAACTGCGCGGCCATCTGATCGACATCGACGGCGTGGCGTCGCTGGTCAAGGCCGGGCTGCTGCGCGACATGAAGCTGGTGGGCATCGGCTCGCGCATGGCCAACTACCTGCCGCCCTCGGCCTACCAGGCGCTGTTCCCGGCGGGCCGGGCCGAGGTCGAGCGTCACGGCGACGACGAGCTGCTCATCAGCGTGCGGGGCGCCGAGATCCTCGGCCAGTGCCACCCGGACTACGGCCCGGTGCCGCCGGCCTATTACCGGCAACTGGCCCGCGAGACCGGCCTGCGTCCGGTGCTGTTCGGCCAGATCGAGGACGACTGGTACTCGCGCCTGCTGATGGAGGCGATGCCCGATGCGCGCGTCGTGCGCAGCCAGGGCGTGCTGGCGGACTTCGAGCGCCTGCGCAGCGCGCGGCACGTCGTCACCAGCGTGAGTTCCTTCGCCTGGCTGGCGACGTGGCTGTCGGACGCGCAGACCATCCACGTGCCGGTGCTGGGCCTGCTCAACCCGGCGCAGCGGCCCGATGTCGACCTGCTGCCGCTGGATGACCCGCGCTATCGCTTCTACCGCTTCCCGGTGCGGCTGTGGAATGGGCAGCAGGAGGACGTCGACGGCCTGAGCCGCGAGGCGCATTACCCGCTGATGACGCGCGACGAGGTCGCCGCGCTGCTGCGCCAGGCGGCCTCGCGCACCCGCGCCGAGCGCCTGGAGGTGGCGGCCAAGACGATGGTCAAGGGCCTGCTGGGACGGTTGCGCGGATGACACCCCCCATGAGCAAGGGACCGGCGTCCGCCCGGCGTGATCCGTCATGGAGAATGGCCGGCATTGCGTTCATCGATTCGCGGGAGTGCGCTTGAAGATCCTCGTCACCGGCGCCGCCGGCTTCATCGGCATGCATGTCAGCCAGATCCTGCTGGCGCGGGGCGACCAGGTGGTCGGCCTGGACAACCTCAACGACTACTACGATCCGCGGCTCAAGCACGACCGGCTGGCGCGCCTGAACGGCCGCCCCGGCTTCGAGTTCGTGCACATGGACGTGGCGGACCGCCAGGGCATCGCGGATCTTTTCGCCAAGCATCGCTTCGATCGCGTCGTGCACCTGGCGGCGCAGGCCGGCGTGCGTTATTCGCTGGTGAACCCGCATGCCTACATCGACGCCAACATCGTCGGCTTCACCAACATCCTCGAGGGCTGCCGCCACACCGGCGTGCAGCACCTGGCCTACGCGTCGAGCTCCAGCGTCTATGGCGGCAACACGCTGATGCCCTTCAGCGAGCACCACGGCGTGGACCACCCGGTCAGCCTGTATGCCGCGACCAAGAAGGCCAACGAGCTGATGGCGCACACCTACAGCCATCTGTTCAACCTGCCCACGACGGGGCTGCGCTTCTTCACCGTGTACGGCCCCTGGGGCCGGCCCGACATGGCGCTGTTCCTGTTCACCAAGGCCATCCTCGCGAACGAGCCGATCAAGGTCTTCAACCACGGGAAGATGATCCGCGACTTCACCTACATCGACGACATCGCCGAAGGCGTGGTGCGGGTGCTCGACCGCAGCGCCACGCCCGACCCGGCCTACGACCCGGTGAAGGCGGACCCGGCGCGCTCCAACGCGCCGTACCGCGTGTTCAACATCGGCAACCACGCGCCGATCCCGCTGATGGACTTCATCGCGGCGATCGAGCAGGCGGTGGGCCGCGAGGCGATCAAGGAGTTCCTGCCGCTGCAGGATGGCGACGTCCCGGCCACCCACGCGGACGTCGAGGAACTGGCCGACTGGACCGGTTTCCGCCCGGCGATGCCGGTGCCCGAGGGCATCCGGCGTTTCGTCGCCTGGTACCGCGACTACTTCAAGCAATGAGATCCCAGGCGGACCGGCGAACCGGTCCGTCCCCGTTGATTCAATCAGGAGTACTGGAATGAAAGTCACGACGATCGGCACCGGCTACGTAGGCCTGGTCACCGGCGCCTGCCTGGCCGAGATGGGCAACCACGTGGTCTGCCTGGATGTGAATGCCGAGAAGATCCGCATCCTCAACGAGGGCGGCATTCCCATCCACGAGCCGGGCCTGGACGCGGTGGTCAAGCGCAACGTCGAGGCCGGCCGCCTGCAGTTCACGACCGATGTCGATGCGGCGGTCAATCACGGCACCATCCTGTTCATCGCGGTGGGCACGCCCCCGGGCGAGGACGGCTCGGCCGACCTGCAGTACGTGCTGGCCGCGGCGCGCTCGATCGGCCAGCGCATGACCGACTACAAGGTGGTCGTCGACAAGAGCACCGTGCCGGTGGGCACCGCGGACAAGGTCCGCGCCGCCATCGCCGAGGAACTGGCCCGGCGCGATGCGACCGTCGGTTTCGCGGTGGTGTCCAACCCCGAGTTCCTGAAGGAAGGCGCGGCGATCGAGGACTTCATGAAGCCCGACCGCATCGTCGTGGGTTCCGACGATGAGCAGGCCACGCTGATGATGCGCGCGCTGTACGCGCCGTTCACCCGCAGCCATGACCGGCTCTTCGTGATGGACGTGCGCAGCGCCGAGTTCACCAAGTACGCCGCCAACGCGATGCTGGCCACGCGCATCAGCTTCATGAACGAGCTGGCGCTGCTGGCGGAGAAGGTCGGCGCGGACATCGAGCTGGTGCGTCGCGGCATCGGCTCGGACCCGCGCATCGGCTACCAGTTCCTGTACGCGGGCGCCGGTTATGGCGGTTCCTGTTTCCCCAAGGACGTCAAGGCGCTGGTGCGCACCGGCCGCGAGTACGACCAGGAGCTGAAGGTGCTGAACGCCGTCGAGGAAGCCAACGACCGGCAGAAGCTGGTGCTGGTGGACAAGATCGTGGCGCGATTCGGCCAGGACCTGGCGGGCAAGCGCTTCGCCCTGTGGGGCCTGGCGTTCAAGCCCAACACCGACGACATGCGCGAGGCGCCGTCGCTGGTGATCATCGAGGAGCTGGTCAAGCGCGGCGCGGCCATCGCGGCCTACGACCCGGTGGCGATGAGCGAGGCCAGCAAGCTGCTCGCGCAGGTGCAGGGCGTGAGCTTCTGCGAACGCGCGGAGCACGCGCTGGCGGATTCGGACGCGCTGGTGATCGTGACCGAGTGGAAGGAGTTCCGCACGCCGGACTTCGACCGCATCAAGTCCGAGCTCAAGCAGCCGGTGGTCTTCGACGGTCGCAACCTGTACGAACCGGCGCTGATGTCGACGCTGGGCATCGAGCACCACGCGATCGGCCGCGGCAAGCGCAAGTCGGATTGAGGCGTCGGCGCCGGGGCCTGCGTCCTCGCAACGACAACGCCGCGTCCCGCAAGGGACGCGGCGTTGTCCTTTCAGCCCCTGCGCGTCAGGACGCGCAGACGCTGCCCGTGGCCCCGCTGGCGCGGACCAGCGTCGGGCGCAGCGTCGATTCCACGTTGGCGGTGCCGCTGCGGCCCCAGGTCGTGACCTTGAAGCTGGTGCCCGCCGGCCAGGTGAAGTTGAGCACCGCGCCGTCGGCCAGATACCCGGTGTCGTAGACGGTGGCGCCCGTCTGGCGGTCGGCGATGGTCATGCGGAAGGTCGCGCCGCCGGTGCCCGCGACGGTGAGCCGATACGGATCACCAGCCACCGGCAGCGCCCAGCTCACCGGGTTCATCGCCCGGCCGGTCGCATTGGCCTGCTCGATCAGCGTTGTCGTCGCGGGGAAGACCAGCGCCTGGCGCCAGGTGTCGAACTCGCCGCTGACCGTGCCCTTGGTGCGCCACCAGGCGCCGCGCATCGACAGCAGGTTCATCGCCGTGCTGGTCACCGAGCTGCTGTTCTTGTTGTTCCCGTCGACCCACCAGGCCGCGCTCTCCAGCGGACGCAGCGCGGCGCGAATGGTGTCCAGGTCGGTGGCCGTGCTGCTGCTCCAGCCGTTCTTGTGCAGCTTGAGGTCGGCGCCGATCTCCACGTAGATGACGAAGGGCGTGCCGTGGTTGCGGTCCACGACGTAGGCGCCGTACTTCTTCAGCGTCTCGGCGATCTTGCGCAGCTCCGGCGTGGCCAGCGCCTGCGCGTCGAAGCTGGCCGGCAGCATCAGCAGCGAGCCCATCGGGATCTGGCCGCTGTTGGTCGTGGCCGCATTCGAATCCGCCGAGGTGGCCGGGAAGCGGTAGGTCGGGCTGTTGCTCAGGCCGGTGAAGTCCAGCGACATCGCCAGCGCGTGGCTGTAGCTGGCCGCGCCGTCGTTGGCCTCATGGATGCGGATCAGGCCGCCGATCGTGGACACGCCCGCGGCGCGCGCGCCCTGGTAGTAGTGCGACGGGTCGCCCATGCCACGGCCGGCCAGCGGCGTCCAGGCGTACTGGTTGGTCACCCAGGCGCCGTTGACCTGCTTGAGGCCCCAGAACGAATGGATGACCCCGGCGGCGGCGTCGACGATCTCGGCGTGACCATCGCTGCCGGTGGCCGGCTGCGTCTGCGCCGGCCAGTGCGGGATGGTGATGCTGGGACGGTAGACCTCGCTGTCCGGATCCCATACGCCTTGCGTGTTGGTGCCGGTCACAACCATGGGCGCGTCGGTTTCCGACGCCTCGAAGGCGGCGCTCGACCAGGTGCCGCTGTCCACGGACGGGTAATAGGTGGAGGCCGGGATCGTCGCCGACCCCAGCACCGCGCCGACCGGGCGGCTGTTCCACGGCGAATCCGGGCTGAACGGACGCAGGAAGCTGCCGAAGTTGCCCGCGGTGCAGGCGGCGGTCGCGGAGGGGCGGGCGATGGCGTCGGCGGCCAGGACGGCGACGCCGGCGACGGCCTCGCTGGCCGGCGAGGCGGGCGTGGTGGCGATCGAGACCGGGGTGGAGGCGGCGGTCGGCGGCGTCTCCAGCGCCAGCGGCGCGGCGCCGGCGGCGCTGCTGCCGCCCCCGCCGCCGCAACCGGCCAGCAGCAGGCTGGCGGCGAGCGCGCAGGCGCTCAGGCCGGCGGAGATTCCAAAGGAAGAAGAGGTTTTCGTCATGGTGTTTCGAACTGCTGAAAATGCGCGGAGCGCGTTGACGAGTAAATGCCGGTATCTCTTCTTCTTGCGCGCCGACGCCTCGCTGCAGGCGTCGGGCGGGATTCTTGTTACTGGATGTTGGCACCCGGGAAATTGACTGCTTCATTCCCGCCCGGCTGGGCAGGTGTTGCGGCCATGACTCAGTATGCGGAGTCCGATGGGCTGATTTCCAGAGTGGACGCCGGCCACACGCGGGGGATTCCGGGAATATTGGGCAGCTGCGGGGAGGTACTCTTTGAAACATCCAGGTCGAGGGTTGACAACCTGACGGATGTCTCGGATCGAGGGGTTATTGCCCGTCGTTACATACTCGTCCCCGGGCCCGAGATACTGGGGTTCGATATTCGAAACAAAACATCGGACGTCGCACGAAACTCGGGAAAGCAACCCGCTGAAGGAGGTGTCAGCCGATTCCCGACGGGTCCCCGACGGGCCCCCCGGACGGGCCCCCGATGGGCGGGCGGGACGGTCGATGCCGGCCCCTCAACGAGGGGGGCGAGGCGGCCAGGGGGCGGCCGGTCGCCAGAGGGGCCTATGGGATACTCCGCGCCTTCGCCTCAGGGAATCGGAATCGAGATGGTCAAGATCAATGACATCGTGGTCGACAACGCCCGGCCGTTCGTGCTGTTCGGCGGTGTCAACGTGCTGGAGTCGGAGCAGTTCGCGGTCGATGTGTGCGGCGAATACCTGCGCGTGACCCGGGAACTGGGCATTCCCTACGTCTTCAAGGCGTCCTTCGACAAGGCCAACCGGTCCTCGATCAAGAGCTACCGCGGCCCGGGCCTGGAGGCCGGCCTGAAGATCTTCGAGGCGGTCAAGAAGGCGCATGGCGTCGCGGTGCTGACCGACGTGCATGAACCCCACCAGGCGGCCGAGGTGGCCGCCGTCTGCGACGTGCTGCAACTGCCGGCCTTCCTGGCCCGCCAGACCGACCTGGTGATCGCGCTCGCGAAGACCGGCCGGGTGATCAACATCAAGAAGCCGCAGTTCGTCAGCCCGCCGCAGATGAAGAACATCGTCGAGAAGTTCGAGGAAGGCGGCAATCCGAACGTGATGCTGTGCGACCGCGGCGCCCAGTTCGGCTACGACAACCTCGTCGTGGACATGCTGGGCTTCGGCGTGATGAAGCAGGTCAGCGGTGGCAAGCCGGTGATCTTCGACGTGACCCATGCGCTGCAGCAGCGCGAGTCCGGTGCCGCCGCCTCGGGCGGCCGCCGCGGCCAGGTCACCGAGCTGGCCCGCGCCGGCATGGCGATCGGCCTGGCCGGCCTGTTCCTGGAGGCCCATCCCGAGCCCGAGAAGGCGCTGTGCGACGGCCCCAGCGCGCTGCGCCTGTCGCAGCTCAAGCCCTTCCTGGAGCAGGTCAAGGCGATCGACGACCTGGTCAAGGGTTTCCCGGTTCTGGACACCCACTGACCGCGGCGGCCCCTGGCCGCGCGGGCCGGCGCCGGATCAAGCGCCGGATCAGGCGCGGCCCGGCGCGGGCGTGACCGGGCGCTCGCCCTGAGGGGCGGGCGTGCGGCCGTTGAAGAGCAGCCGCATGAGGGCGAAGGGCCGCACCAGCCAGCGGTGGATCGCCAGACTCAGCGCCAGCGTGGCCAGCGCGATGATCGGGAACTTGACCGCCGCCGGCCAATCGAGCGGCAACAGCAGCAGCGCCAGCGCCACCACCAGCAGGTGGTGGACGAGGAAGATCGTGTAGCTCGCTTCCGAGAGCAAGCGGCCAAGCCCGCCACGCGGGCCAGTGCGCCAGCGGCCCAGCGCGCCGACGGCGGCCCCGGTCGCGATCCAGATGCCCAGCAGTTCCACCGCCAGTGCCGCCTCGCGGGCCAGCGGATGCGGCAGCGTGGCGCTGGCCGCGTCGCCCCAGTTGGCCGCGAAGGCGGCCACCGGCAGCAGCCAGAGCGGCGTCGACAGCCACGCACGCAGCCAGACGGGGCGATGCCACAGCGCCAGACCGGCGAGGAACAGCGGCGCGTAGAAGGCCAGGTTGAACAGCGTCAGGTCGCCCGGGCCGGCCTCGTAGGCGATGCCGGTCAACCGGACGGCGAGGATCAAGGCATGGCCCAGCAGCGCGCCGGCCAGCGCCACCGACAGCCAGTGCGCCGGCCCGGCGTCGCCGGCACGCGCGAGCCAGGCGGCGAAGCGCCCGGGGCCGCGGGCGGCGGTCCGGGTGGCGCGGCGATGCCGGCCCTGGGCGATGGCCCAGGCGGCGAGCACCAGCAGGTTCAGCACCAGCAGGTCGCGCAGGAACCAGAGGTGGAACACCGGGGCGGACAGGCCGTCCAGCGCCGCCCAGGGATCGGCGCCCCGTTGCCAGGCGAGCAGGGCCTGCTGCGCGCCGTTGAGCAGCAGCCAGCAGCTCAGCAGCGGCACCCCCAGGCGCAGCAGCTGGCGCACGAGCAGGTCGGGCGTGGCGTGGCGGCGCAGGCTGCCGGCGAAGAGCAGGCCCGACAGCAGGAAGAAGCCGGGCACCCGGAAGCTGTGGATCAGCGCGACCAGCGCGTCGAAGAAGGCGCTGCGGTGGCTGTCGGCGACCAGCCAGTCGCCCGAGGTGATGAAGACGTCCGCGGTGTGCAGGGCGATGCCCAGGACCATCAGCGTCGCGCGGGTCCTGTCGAGGTCCAGATCCGCTGCGCCGGCGATGCCGGGGCGGTGCGCCTCCCTGGTGGAAGCGGTTGAAACATCCATGGCGATCCCCCTCTGCCCAGGCCCGGCGCTTCTCTGAGCGCGTGAGGCCGCAACTGTACGCCCGCGACCCCGCCCGGCTTCACGCCAGCGTGACAACTTCCCGGGGCAGACCCCCGGAACGCGGGGGGAGGCTCAGCGGAGCAGATCCGTCGCCAGGCGCTCGACGATGCGCGCGGCCGACCGGCCGTCCCACAGCGGGGGGCGGCGCACCGGGGCGGTGTCCGGGCCGGCGGCGTCGAGTTCGTCCAGCCGCTGCCCTGCCAGCGCCAGGACGCGCGCGGCGTCGGTGCCGGCGATGCGGTTGGTGCCCAGGTCCACCGTCACCGGCCGCTCGGTGTTGTCGCGCACGGTGAGGCAGGGGATGCCCAGCGCGGTGGTTTCCTCCTGCAGGCCGCCGCTGTCGGTGAGCACCAGCGCGGCGCGGCGCCACAGCGCCAGGAAGGGACGGTAAGGCAGCGGCGGCAGCAGGTGCAGGCCCGGCGTGGGCGCCAGGCCCAGCGCCGCCAGCCGGTCGCGGGTGCGCGGATGGACCGGGAAGAGCAGCGGCAGCCGCCCGGCGAGCGTGCCCAGCGCCGCCATCAGCGCCGCGAGCTGGGCCGGCTCGTCGACGTTGGACGGCCGGTGCAGCGTGACCACGCCGAAGCGGCCGGCGATCGCGTGCCGGGCGCCAGCCGCGTCGAGCGCGGCGAGTGCCGCGGCTTCGGCGGCCCGGGCCGGGGCGTCGCCGGCCTCCAGGCGGTCGAGCTGGAACAGCAGGTTGTCGACCATCACATGGCCGACCTCGACGATGCGGGCGTCGGGATGGCCTTCGCGGCGCAGGTGGGCGGCGGCGCTCGGTTCGGTCGTGAAGAGCCAGTCCGCGATCGCGTCGGTGGCGCGGCGGTTGATCTCTTCCGGCATGGTCATGTCGCCGCTGCGCAGGCCGGCCTCGACATGCGCCACCGGCACGCCGAGCTTGCGGGCCGCCAGCGCGCAGGCGAGCGTCGAGTCGACATCGCCGACGACGACGCAGGCCGCGGGCCGGTCGGCCAGCAGGTGCGGCTCATAGGCCTGCAGGATGGCGGCCGTCAGCCGCGCGTGGCCGCCGCCGTGGCAGTCCAGCGAGACGTCAGGCGGCGGCAGGCCGAGCTCGTCGAAGAACACACCGCTCATCGCGGCGTCGTGGTGCTGGCCGGTGTGGATCAGCTTCCAGTCGAGCCGGCCGTCCGCGCGCAGCGCCCGCACCAGCGGCGCGAGCTTCATGAAGTTGGGCCGCGCGCCCGCGATCAGGTGCAGCAGGGGCGCGGCCATCGGCGGGTCAGTCGAAGGACTTCGCGTCGGCGAGCAGCGGCGCCTTCGCGTCCTTCTCGGCGAGCTTGAACTCGACGCCCAGCTTCGGCCAGTCGATGCCGATCGCCGGATCGTCCCAGCGCACCGAGCCCTCGGCCTGCGGCGCGTAGAGGTCGGTGGTCTTGTAGAGGAAGTCGGCGGTCTCGCTCAGCACCAGGAAGCCGTGGGCGAAGCCCGGCGGGATCCACAGCTGACGATGGTTCTCCCCGGTGAGCTCGACGCCGGCCCACTTGCCGAAGTTGGGGCTGGAGCGGCGCATGTCCACGGCCACGTCGAACACCGCGCCGGCGGTGCAGCGCACCAGCTTGCCCTGCGCGTGCGGCGGCAGCTGGAAGTGCAGGCCGCGCAGCACGCCCTGGCTGGAGCGCGAATGGTTGTCCTGCACGAAGCGCACGTCGTAGCCGCAGGCGGCGTTGAACTTGGGCTCGGTCCAGCTCTCCATGAAGAAGCCACGCGCGTCGCCGAAGACCTTCGGCTCGATGATCAGCACCTCGGGCAGCGCGGTCGGGATCACATTCATCAGAACACCTGTTCGTTGAGCACCTGCTTCAGGTACTGGCCATATCCGTTCTTGAGCATCGGCTGCGCCAGCTTCTCCAGCTGCTCGGCCGTGATCCAGCCCTGGCGGTAGGCGATCTCCTCCGGGCAGGCGACCTTCAGGCCCTGGCGCTTCTCCAGCGTCGCGATGAACTGGCCGGCTTCCATCAGGCTGTCATGCGTGCCGGTGTCCAGCCAGGCATAACCGCGGCCCATGATCTCGACGCGCAGCTGCTGCTGCTCGAGGTAGCGGGCGTTGACGTCGGTGATCTCGAGCTCGCCGCGCGGGCTGGGTTTGATGTCGGCGGCGATGTCGCAGACCTGGCGGTCGTAGAAGTACAGGCCGGTCACCGCGTAGTTGCTCTTGGGCGCCTTGGGCTTTTCCTCGATGCTGACCGCGCGCTGGGCGGCATCGAACTCGACCACGCCATAACGCTCCGGATCGTGCACGTGGTAGGCGAAGACGGTGGCGCCGTCGGTCTGCGCATCGGCGCTGTCCAGCAGGCCGGCGAAGTCGTGGCCATAGAAGATGTTGTCGCCCAGCACCAGCGCGCTGGGCGCGCCACCGATGAAGTCCTTGCCGAGCACGAAGGCCTGCGCCAGGCCGTCCGGGCTGGGTTGCACGCAGTACTGGAGGTTCAGGCCCCAGCGCGCGCCGTCGCCCAGCAGCGCCTCGAAGCGCGGCAGGTCCTGCGGCGTGCTGATCAGCAGGATGTCGCGCATGCCCGCCAGCATCAGCGTGCTGAGCGGGTAATAGACCATCGGCTTGTCGTAGACCGGCAGCAGCTGCTTGCTGATGGCCAGCGTCGCCGGATGCAGCCGGGTGCCGGAGCCGCCGGCCAGGATGATGCCCTTGCGGGGGGTGTTGCTCATCGCGGTCTCTCCAATCACAGGATTTCTTCGAGCAGGCGGTCGACGCCGACCTGCCAGTGCGGCAGCACCAGCCCGAAGCGGTCCTGCAGCTTGTGGTTGTCCAGGCGCGAGTTCAGCGGGCGCGGCGCCGGCGTCGGATAGGCGCTGCTGGGCAGCGCCTCGACCTGCTCGGGCTGCACCTTCAGCGCCAGTCCCTTGTCGCGGGCGCGGCCGAGCACATGCCGGGCGTAGGCGTGCCAGCTGGTCTCGCCGCTCGCTACGGCGTGGTAGATGCCGCACAGCGCGCGGTCCCGCAGCGTGGTGCGGACCAGGTGCGCGGTGACGTCGGCCAGCAGGTCCGCGCCGGTGGGCGCGCCGATCTGGTCGGCGACGACCTTGAGCTGCTCGCGCTCGGCCGCCAGCCGCAGCATGGTCTTGGCGAAGTTGCCGCCGCGCGCCGCGTAGACCCAGCTGGTGCGCAGCACCAGCGCATCCGCGCCGCTCGCGGCGATGCGCTGCTCGCCTTCGAGCTTGGTCTTGCCGTAGACGCTCAGCGGGCCGGTGGGCGCGTCCTCGAAGCGCCAGTCCGAGCCGGCGCCATCGAAGACGTAGTCCGTCGAGTAATGCACCAGCAGCGCGCCCCGGGCCTTGGCCTCCTCGGCCAGCACGCCGGGGGCCAGCGCGTTGATCTGGCGAGCGGCCTCGGGCTCGCTCTCGGCCTTGTCGACGGCGGTGTAGGCCGCGGCATTGACGATCACGTCGGGCGCCACGCGGCGCACCGTGGCGCGCAGCGCTTCGCTGTCGCCGAGGTCGCCGCCCTCATGGCGATCCAGCGCGACCAACTCGCCCAGCGGGGCGAGCGCGCGTTGCAGCTCCCAGCCGAGCTGGCCGTTCTTTCCGAGCAGCAGAATCTTCATGCCGATGTCCTGCCCGGGCGCTCAGGCGCCGTATTGCTTCGAGACCCACTCGCGGTACGCGCCCGAGAGCACGCGCGAGGCCCAGTCCTCGTTGGCCAGGTACCACTGCACCGTCTTGCGGATGCCGGTCTCGAAGGTCTCGGCGGGACGCCAGCCCAGGTCGCGCTCGATCTTGCGGGCGTCGATCGCGTAGCGGCGGTCGTGGCCGGGGCGGTCCTTCACGTAGGTGATGAGCCGCGCGTAAGGGCCGGCGGGATCGGGGCGCAGCTCGTCGAGCAGGGCGCACACCGTCTTCACGATGTCGATGTTGGCCTTCTCGTTCCAGCCGCCGATGTTGTAGGTCTCGCCCAGCGTGCCGCCGGCCAGCACCGCGCGGATGCCCGAGCAGTGGTCGGTGACGTAGAGCCAGTCGCGGATCTGCTGGCCGTCGCCGTACACCGGCAGCGGCTTGCCGGCCAGCGCGTTGACGATCATCAGCGGGATCAGCTTCTCGGGGAAGTGATACGGGCCGTAGTTGTTGGAGCAGTTGGTCGTCACCACCGGCAGGCCGTAGGTGTGGTGCCAGGCGCGGACCAGGTGGTCGCTGGCCGCCTTGGAGGCCGAGTACGGGCTGTTGGGCTCGTAGGGATTCGTTTCGGCGAAGGGCGGGTCCTCGGCCTTCAGCGAGCCGTAGACCTCGTCGGTGGAGACGTGATGGAAGCGGAAGGCCGCCTTGGCCTCGCCCTCCAGCGCGCTCCAGTAGCCGCGCGCGGCCTCCAGCAGCGTGAAGGTGCCCTCGACATTGGTGCGCATGAAGGCGCCGGGGCCGTGGATGGAGCGGTCGACGTGGGACTCGGCCGCGAAGTGCACGATCGCGCGCGGGCGGTGCGTGGCCAGCAGCTGATCGACGAGCGCGCGGTCGCAGATGTCGCCCTTGACGAAGACGTGGCGCGCGTCGTCCTTCAGCGAGGCCAGGTTCTCGAGGTTGCCCGCGTAGGTGAGGGCGTCCAGGTTGACGACCGGCTCGTCCGAGGTCTTGAACCAGTCGAGCACGAAATTGCTGCCGATGAATCCGGCACCGCCGGTGACGAGGATCGTCATGAAACTTCCCTGAAATGTGTGGCGTCGCGACCCGGGCGGGCGGTGACGCCGGTCGGATTACAGCCGCCAGACCCTGAGGCCGGCGGCACGGAGATCGTCGGCCCGGAAGGCCGCCTTGACGTCGATGAAGGCGCCGCCTTCCACCAGCTTGGCGGCGAGCGCGCCGGCCGCCAGCGCCTTGTACTCGCGGTGCGCGACCGCCGCCACGATGGCGTCGGCGCGGGGCAGGTCCTCGAAGGCTTGCAGCCGCACGCCGTATTCGTGCATCGCTTCGTCGGCCTCGGCCGCCGGGTCGGTGACGAAGACCTCGACGCCGTAGGTCCTGAGCTCGCGGATGATGTCGATCACCTTGGAGTTGCGCAGGTCGCCGCAGTCCTCCTTGAAGGTCAGGCCCAGCACGTTGACCTTGGCCCCCTTGATCGGCGAGCCCGCGGCGATCATCTGCTTGATGGTCTGCTCGGCGATGAACTTGCCCATGCCGTCGTTGATACGCCGGCCCGCCAGGATGACCTGCGGGTGGTAGCCGAGCATGTCGGCCTTGTGCGTCAGGTAGTAGGGGTCCACGCCGATGCAGTGGCCGCCGACCAGGCCCGGCTTGAACTTCAGGAAGTTCCACTTCGTGCCGGCGGCCTCCAGCACCTCGGAGGTGTCCAGGCCCAGACGCTCGAAGATGATCGCCAGCTCGTTCATCAACGCGATGTTCAGGTCGCGCTGGGTGTTCTCGATGACCTTGGCGGCCTCGGCCGTCTTGATGCTGGAGGCGCGGTGCACGCCCGGCACGATGATGCGCTCGTAGGTCCTGGCGACGATCTCCAGCGTCTCGGGCGTGTCGCCGGAGACGATCTTGAGGATCTTCGTCAGCGTGTGGTCCTTGTCGCCCGGATTGATCCGCTCGGGGCTGTAGCCGACGAAGAAGTCCTGCTTCCACTTGAAGCCGGATTCGCGCTCCAGCACCGGGATGCAGACCTCCTCGGTCGCGCCGGGATAGACGGTCGATTCGTACACGACGACCGCGCCGCGCTTCATGTGCCGGCCCACGCTGGTGGACGAGCCGACCAGCGGGCGGAAGTCGGGGATCTTGGCCTCGTCCACCGGCGTGGGCACGGCCACGATGATGACGTCGGCCTCGGCCAGGCAGGCCGGGTCGCTGTGGTACTCGGCGTGCACGGCCGCGCGCACTTCCTCGTCGCTCAGCTCGCGCGACGGGTCGGTGCCCGCGCGGCACTTGGCGACCTTGTCCTCGGCGATGTCGAAGCCGATGGTCCGTCCGTGCTTGCCGAACTCGACCACCAGCGGCAGTCCCACATATCCCAATCCGACGACGGCAATCACGGACACGATCTTCTCCTGTCGACGGCCGACGTCGCTGCGACGCCGGCGTCCTGTTGTGGTGGGCCCGGAGCGTCCCCACCGGACCGGAAGGTCCGGGCGCCCCGCGCGATGGTCGGCTTTGTATCCGGTTTTCAGGTCGGCGCCGACCCCTCAAGCGGGGCCCGGGCCTCAGTTCCGGCCGTAGGTGTCCTGGTAGCGCACGATGTCGTCCTCGCCCAGGTAGGAACCGGACTGGACCTCGATGATCTCCAGCGGCACCTTGCCCGGGTTGGACAGGCGATGGACCTGGCCCAGCGGGATGTAGGTCGACTGGTTCTCGGTCAGCAGCAGGGTCTTGTCGCCGTTGACGATCTCGGCGGTGCCCTGCACCACGATCCAGTGTTCGGCGCGATGGTGGTGCATCTGCAGGCTCAGCGAGGCGCCGGGCTTGACCATGATGCGCTTGACCTGGAAGCGCTCGCCCATGTCGATGCTGTCGTACCAGCCCCAGGGGCGGTGCACCTTGCGATGCAGGTTCTGCTCGTCGCGCTGGGCGGCGGTCAGCTGGCTGACGATCTTCTTGACGTCCTGGCTCTTGCTGCGATCGGCGACCAGCACCGCGTCCGGCGTCTCGACGACGACGATGTTGTCCAGACCCACGGCCGAGACCAGCCGGCTGGTCGCATGGACCAGCGTGTTGCGGCTGTCCGCGATGATCGCGTCGCCGCGGCTGGCATTGCCGGCGGCATCCTTCTCCGCCACCTGCCAGACCGCTTCCCAGGCGCCCAGGTCGTTCCACCCGGCGTCCAGCGGCACCATGCGCAGCGCGACCGGGCTGCCGGGGCAGCGCTCCATCACGGCGTAGTCGATCGATTCCGACGGCACGGCCGCGAAGGCGTCCTTGGCCGGGCGCACGAAGGGACCGTCCACCGCCTTGCCGCCGAAGGCCACGCGCGTGGCCTGGTCGATGTCGGGGCGGAACTGCTGCAGCGCCTTCAGCCAGACGCTGGCGCGCAGCACGAACATGCCGCTGTTCCAGTAGTAGCCGCCCTGGTCGACGTACTTCTGGGCGGTCGGGGCATCGGGCTTCTCGACGAAGGCCTCGACGCGCAGGCCGGTGCCTTCGGCGCCGGCGCGGATGTAGCCGTAGCCGGTCTCGGGCCGGTCGGGCGTGATGCCGAGGATGACGATGGCGCCGCCGCTGGCCTGGCGCACCGCGTCCTGCAGCGCGGCGGTGAAGGCCGGGCCGTCGGTGACCGTCTGGTCGGCCGGGGTGACGACCAGCACCGGGTCCTCGCCGCCTTCCAGCGCCTGCAGCGCCGCCAGCGTGATCGCCGGCGCGGTGTTGCGGCCGACCGGCTCCAGCAGCACGGCGCTGGGCGCGAGCCGCTGCTCGCGCAGCTGGTCCAGCACCATGAAGCGGTGTTCCTCGTTGCCGACGACGATCGGCGGCCTCACCGCGATGTCCTCGGCACCGAGCGTGGCCAGGCGGTCCGCGGCCTGCTGGAACAGGCTGGTGTTGCCGTTCAGCACCAGGAACTGCTTGGGATAACCGGCGCGGGACAGCGGCCACAGCCGCGTGCCGCTGCCACCCGCCATGATCACCGGTTGCGTGTCGATCTTGCTCAAGGTACTGCTCCCTCTGGAACTGGCGCCCCTTGCATGTCGATGCGGGGCTGTGGATTCGAAAAATGGGTCGGAAGTGTCGCAGAGCCGCGGATCAACCCTCGAAACCGTTCGGATTGGACGATTGCCAGCGCCAGCTGTCCTCGCACATGCGCTGCAGGTCGAAGCGGGCGCTCCAGCCCAGCTTCTCGCGCGCCAGCGCCGGATCGGCGTAACAGGCGGCGACGTCGCCCGGGCGGCGGGCGACGATCTCGTAGGGGATCTCGCGGCCGCTGGCCTTGGCGAAGGCGTTCACCAGTTCCAGCACGCTGTAGCCGCGGCCGGTGCCCAGGTTGACCCAGATCGACTCCTGGCCGCGCAGCAGGAAGTTCAGCGCGGCGACATGGCCCTCGGCCAGGTCGACGACGTGGATGTAGTCGCGCACGCCGGTGCCGTCGGGCGTGTCGTAGTCGTTGCCGAAGATCGACAGCTTGGCGCGCCGGCCCACCGCCACCTGCGTGACGTAGGGCATCAGGTTGTTGGGGATGCCGCGCGGGTCCTCGCCGATGCGGCCGCTCTCGTGCGCGCCGACCGGGTTGAAGTAGCGCAGGCAGGCGGTCTGCCATTGCGGGTCCGAGGCGCCCAGGTCGCGCAGGATGCCCTCGCCGATCAGCTTGGTCGCGCCGTAGGGGTTGACCGCCATCAGCTCGGCGTCCTCGCGCAGCGGCAGCGACCTGGGCTGGCCGTACACGGTGGCGCTGGAGGAGAAGACGATGCGCTTGCAGTCATGCCGGCGCATCGCCTCGCAGACCGTCAGCAGCCCGTCGAGGTTGTTGCGGTAGTAGCTCAGCGGCTTGGCCGTCGATTCGCCGACCGCCTTGAAGGCGGCGAAGTGCACCACCGCGGCCGGCTTGTACTCGTTGAACACCGCGTCCAGCGCCGCGCCGTCGCAGACGTCGAGCTTCTCGAACAGCGGGGTCTGGCCGCTCAGCTCGGCCAGGCGATCCAGCACCTTGGGCGAGCTGTTGCTGAAGTTGTCCACGCCGACGACGCGGTAGCCGGCCGCCAGCAGCGCGAGCCAGGTGTGGGAGGCGATGTAGCCGGTCGCGCCGGTCAGCAGGATGGTGTCGTTGGCCATGGAGTCGGAAGGTCAGCGGATCATGCCCTGCACGTAGCAGCCGGCGGTGTAGGCGTTGTAGGAGTAGATCACGTCGGTCGTGTCGCGATCCAGGCGGGTGTACTGGCAGCCCACGGTGACGTTGCGCAGCGCCTCCCAGGCCAGCCCGAGGCTGTATTGCTTGGAGTTGTCCTTGGAACGGATCCCGCCCAGGGCGATGTCGCGATCGCGGCTCAGGCGCGTGAAGCCCACGCCGGCCTGCGCGGTGAGCTTGCCGGTGATGCGGTAGCTGAACTGGGTCTGGAAGGCCGTCTGCACCCGGTTGAAGTCGGACTGGCCGTTGTTGATGCCCAGGTAATAGGTTTCGACGCCGGTGTCCCGGGACAGCTTGGTGCTGAGGGTCCAGCGCCCCCCCGGGGCCCAGTTCCAGTTCAGCGAGCCGGTCAGGCCGGTGAAGGTGTCCGAGGTGCTGCGGCTCAGGCGCGCGTTCAGGCTGCTGGCCCCGGTGGCGCGCCACAGCGCCGTCAGGTCGATGTCCTTGCGATCCCACTCGAAGCCGTTCACCGGCACGCGGCCCTTGGTGTAGCGGCCGGCCAGGCCGAAGCGCCAGGCGCTGCTGGCGTTGTAGAGCAGGCCCACGGAGGAGGTGTTCTGGCGGTATTCCTGCGTGTCCCACAGCGGCAGCGAATAGTCGCGCTGGCGCCGCACGAAGGTGCCCTCGAGGGTGAACGGCGACAGCCCCGGCAGGCCCAGGCGCACGCTGCCGCCGGCGCTCTGGTCGGTCTGCAGGTTGCGCTCGGTGGTGGGGGCGATGCCGGTGTTGCTGTTGAAGTCCGCCAGCGTGCGCGCGCGGGTGTAGTCCAGCGTGCCCGACAGGTTGCCCGCGGTTTCCCAGTCCAGGCCGGTGTCCAGGCTGTAGCCGCGGTTGTCCAGCCGGCTGTTGTCCTGGTAGCGGGTGTCGTTGAAGCGGGCGTCCGCGTGCAGCCGCTGGCGGCCAAGCCGCGTGTCCACGCCGGCCAGCAGGCTCAGCGAGGTGAGCCGGTCGCTGCTTTCGGCCGCATTCGAGCGGAACACGTTGTCCGTGTAGTAATGGCCCAGCGAGGCGCCCAGGTACCAGGGACTGCCCTGGTCGCTCTGGGCCCAGCAGGAGGCGGACGCGAGCAGGGCGAAGGGCAGCGACAGTCGGTGGAGGCGGTTCATCGTGGGAAGGTCTCCTGCGGGTCAATAGGCGTGGCGGTCGAACAGCATCAGCCGCACGGTGCGCACGATGATCTGGAGATCCAGGCCGAGCGACCAGTTGCGCAGGTATTCCAGATCGTATTCGACGCGCGCCTTCATCTTGTCGACGGTGTCGGTCTCGCCGCGCAGGCCGTTGACCTGCGCCCAGCCGGTGATGCCGGGCTTGACCTTGTGGCGGACCATGTAGGCCTTGATCA
>Ga0102591_1000069_pt1 | contig 268363 bp, 242 predicted proteins | sample AraplaCol_mCL_r2_2_FD_76860 | JGI IMG/M metagenome (GOLD analysis project Ga0102591, IMG submission 76860) | Arabidopsis root microbial communities from North Carolina, USA - plate scrape MF_Col_mCL_r2 (SPADES assembly) (version 2) | ecosystem: Host-associated > Plants > Roots > Endosphere... | reverse complement strand
ACCCCTGGAGGTCGAACGTTGACGCTACGGAATTTACTGTTGCGAACAGTGATGGAACGCGCACTGTAAAACTCGTTGATCATCGCTCCGGCCTGCACATCCTCAATCAGCACGTCACCGCTTACGTTGGAACTACCAATATCGAGAACGTCGAACTTGCTGTTTAGGATGGTCAGGCTCGTTGAATATGAAGGTCCAAGTCCCGTTGAGCCCTTGAATTCACAGTTCTCGATTAAGACTGTGGAATATACCTTCTTCCCATTTATTGATTCACCGCTATTTACGTAAACGGGACCGAACTTGCAGTTTCGGTAAAGAACTATGCCATTTCCAGCTAAACTCATGTACTGCCCAGTACATTCCTCATAGGAGACATCCTGATTGAAGTAGATGGCACCGTAGTGATTTTCATCCGAGTTTTTTCCGCCAAAATCGCATTCCACGAATCGCACATTTCTGCTCGTGTTACCGGCCATTAAATTAGCTTCTCCCAGCGTATCACTACGTAGAAAAACAACATTTTCGAAGTCGTAGGCCTGAAAATTGGATCCGGGAAACTGGCAGCGCTCGAACACGCAGTTGCGAATGCAGGCTAGATGGATGACGCCATAAAAAATGCAATTGTAGAAGTGGATGTTCTCCCATTCCTTTTCATAAAAATCCGTTCCGCCCATCCCAAAGTCGGCCCCACGAATCTTCAGTCGTTGATCGCCTAACGCGTTGCGACGCTGTTTGGGGTTCATCAGCAACGCATACTCGTGTGGCATGTCTTCAATTCGTTTGGCGTTCATCCGTGTGCATCCGGTATTAGTCAGCGTGGCCATGCCAAGCATGGCTAGAAAGTCTCGGCGACTGGTCATTAGCGATCAACTTTTGTCGCGCTTCGCCGATCGGGGTAGCGGCCCTCAAACGTCTTCGTCAGCCACGTCCAATCGGGCACTTCCCCGTGCTCGCCCGGCCGGCGGCGCAGCGTGGGCATGAGTCCGCTACCCGTAGGTCGTAAAAGGAAATCTACCGGAAAGAACCAAGGATCGAGCTTGAAATGAGCCGATGGGAAGCCCGTTGGTGCTCTGAGTCCAACCTCACAAAACCAGCGAGTCGCGTCGCTTTTCCTGAGGCGAGAAATAACCTCCTGCTGCGCGACAGGGATTTTCATCAGGTAAATTCCACTCTGGGGCGCCGCATTGAATGTTTCATGTGGAGAACCCTTGGCCATCTTTCGAAACTCGAGTTCCGTCTCGAACTGTAACCAGGTGGCATCGGTCTTACCCGGAGGCTTGTCAAATCCCCACAACCGCACCGATTCAATGCACGCGAGCTTGTGCGTTTTCGGCCCTACGATCATGAAGAAGTCCTTGCCCCTGGCACGTTCCCACGCAATCACCCGCTCAACCTTGCTGATTTGCATGTAGTCGAGTGCCACCGCGAGTCGTGGCTGCGCGCCGCCTTGCGTGTGGGCAATTTGACGGAAGGGGGCTTGCGCCGTGCTGTCGTAGAGCGTCCCTGACGGCGGCGTCAAGGTCCAGCCGCCAAATTCATGGTTCAGATTCTGGACGCCGATAGGTCCGCCGCAAGAACTCACAATGAATCTTGTGCGTCCTGCCATCTGTTTATTGTCCGGATGTGTAGTCTGCAATCCCGGGTCGAACGCGCTCACGATGTGCACGGTATCCGCCGATTGCGTAACGGAATAGACACCGGCCCGGTGTGAATGACCACTGAAGTGAAGAGCGACGCCGCCCGTCCGGGTCTGGTTGACGCAGTTCTCGAAGAACCAGAGCTGGTTACGCTCACAGGTACCCATGTTGTTGAAGTTCCACCCACCGCTGTTTTCGCCCCATTTGGTCAGCCGGCCCAGGGTCGCCGACGGCTTGATTTGGCGATCCGGGTCGGAGAACGCCACATTGAGGTCATAGTTGATGAACGTGAAGTGAGAAAAGACGAGGGTCTGTGCGGCGTACTTGGTCTTGGCCAGACGCTGGGAGTGATCGAGCAATGCACGCTGGGCGTCGCTAATCGCTTGCGTGGCCCGTGGCAGAATTCCACTGCCTTGCTTGTCAGCCCGCAACGGCACAACGCCGGCTAGATTGACGAACTCCTCGCCGGCTCCCCAGTCCAGGCCGACCATGCACTGATTGCCGTAGATGTGACGCCAGTCGGAAAGGGGGGTGAACAAGGTGAAAAACCAGTCGTATTGCCCTGGATCGTAGTTTTTTGCGGTGAGTACCTGACCGTAAGTGGGACCATAAGCGAGACATGCCTCGTAGATGGTGAGGTTATGGTCTGCTGCGATACCATCATTGGCCTTCTGTTCGGAAAATTCGCTAGCCCTTTCGGGATCTGCATAAACTCCGGAGAGACCATTGATAACGTCGACATCCTTGCCCGCGGCGATCAGTGCCTTGTATTGCGCAGCCGCGCCAGCAAGCCCCGCAGCATCAAGGTTGACAGGTCGGAGGCCGTGTGGGGCGTTGTCAAACGCGCCGGCGTTTTCCAAGACACCGGAAGCCAGCACCCATGCATTCTGTCTCGGAGAAATGCCATACGGAACCTGGTAGGCTTCGTGATTGCCTGTGGTCAGAAACACTGGCATGTTCAATTCCCGGTACGCGTGTCGCAGCAGGGAAAAGACCAGCATGTCATCGAGCCCACGCTTGTATAGCGAACGGTCACGGACTTTGTTCAGGACGTTGAATGCCTTCCACTGATCAACAATGCTGTTCGGTGCTACGGCGCCAGGATCGATGTTGCGGTTGAAGTCCAGCAGGTCGCCCGTGATGACCAACGCATCAGCCCTGGGAACATCGTCGCTACCTTTTGCGAATTGCTCGACCAAGCCATGGAGGGCGATGAAGCTGTTGCACAGGTTGGCGGCCGGAGGCATGGAGGGCGATCCTGGTGCCGGTTGGCCACCCGGCAACTCAAGCAGATAGGCAGGGGACTTCGCCAGCGCCGTTTGCCTGACGTTCACATGGACATCGGAAAGATGGCCGATCTTCAGGGCGGGCGCCTTTCCACGAACCACCGGGTGCCATGCCATGAGTCGATGTGTGGTGTCGGCCTTTTGCGGCGGCATCGCCATTGCGGAGGGCGGTTTCGTCAAATCGAACTCGTAAAGCCGTTCATAGTGACTCTGCTGTTGATCGGCCACCTGCTCGTCGAGGAACTCCAGAATGACCTGATCCTGATATTCCCACGCCCCGACCCCCTTGAGCTCGGGGCGCGCCGCGAACGTCTCCGGAACAGGAACCATCCAGGCAAACGTGTGCATGCTGTCCAGGCTAATCCCAGGGGGAAGCTTCGCGAGATCGATCTCGATCTCGTAAATGTGAGTCAGGCCCGCATACATCCTGGCAGTCGAATGGCGGACAATTGCAACCGGTTCACCGAGGCGGTTGATCATGATGCCGCCACGGAATCGGCCCACTTGCCAGACGTCTACAGCCTCCATTGCTCTGGACGCGGCCTTGCCGTCGGCGAAGAGCATGGTGTCCTTGGGTTCCCTTTCCTTGCTCTTTTCCTTGATCGGGTAGAGCCGAAGGTGACGATCGACAAAGACAGCACCTCGCGTGGTCTCCTTGACAAGGTTCCCGAAATGCCAGGTTGGCTGAAGTTCGCGCGACGGAACTACCCCGAAGTAACGTTCCGCATTGGCTTCCGCCGCGATGAACAAGCTGCACTTGTTCTGGCCCGGGGACAGGATCAAAGGGGTGCCCAGATTGGGGTACAGGATGATGGCCCTGATAGGCGCCTTGTCCTCGCAGTCGACGCAGCCCAGGATTGCGGGTTCATGGCTTTCTGTCGTTGCTGCGATGCGGACCTTCTCGGCGATGGTGCGATCTGCTGTGCTCATGATGCGGTCTTCGAAATCAAGGCGTTGGCAGATTGCCTCCGCTTTCTGAGGAGTTGCTGTAGTCCATGCGGACAGTAGTCGAGAATTATGACGACTAGAAAAGCGATTAAATATGTACGCGAATATTTTTACCGAAATGAAGACAATGATTTCATATCGATTTAAAGAAATATCTATTGATTAAATGAAATTACCGATGCGGCAAGGGGATTCGTGGAGGTCTGCGGTCAGCGGGTATCGCAGGAAAGGCGTCGTCCGATGCGGGATCAGATGAGCTGGGTAGTATTCAGGCGCTCGTTGGCCCAACCGACTGGCGGTTTCGCCAAGAACCGGCTACCATCGACGTTATGCAACCAGTTGCATATGTAGGGCTGCATGAGCCATCGCACAAGAAATCAACATCAAGGAGACACGCATGCATGTACCTGGCCTGATTCCCGCCGCGCAATCCACGCTTGCCGTGTGGCATGACCTGCTCAAGCGCAATGCCATGGAGGAGCTGGACCCGCTGCTCTCGGACAGGATCGTGTTCCGCTCGCCGGTGGCGCATACGGCCTATCCGGGGCGCGAAGCCATCAAGCTGGTGCTGAAGACCGTGAACACCGTGTTCCGCGATTTCACGTATCACCGCATGTTTGCTACCGAGGACGGCAAGAGCGTTGTGCTGGAGTTCAGTGCCACCATCGATGGCAAGGCGCTGAAGGGCATCGACATGCTGCGTTTCGACGATGCCGGAAAGATCGAGGAATTCGAGGTGATGGTGCGGCCGATGTCCGGCCTGCACGCGCTGGCCGAGGCCATGGGTGCGAAGCTGAGCGGTCAGCAGGCCGTGCTGAAAGGGCAGGGCTGACCGGGCAGAAGTTGGCCAGCATCTAGTCGAGCAGCATCGTCACGGGCACCGTGGCCGCCACGCTCAGTGCGGTGGCCAGCGCGTTGCGGGCGCGGTCGCGGGAGCAGTCCGGCGGGCATACGGCCTGGAGGATGGCCGGCGCGATCCAGTGGCCGCGTTCGCCCAGCGCCTCGAACTGGCTGACCAGCGCCAGGTTCTGCCGCAGATGCGCCTCGGTGAACATCGACGTGACGACCATGCCGGTTCGCCCGGCGTGACTCAGTGCGAAATACATGGCCAGCGTGCTGTCATCCACCGGCGTCAGGCCGAGTGTCTGCAGCACGTGATAGATAGGCGGGCGCATGACCGCTCCTTGGACGGCGCCGCCTCCGCCGCCGAACGGCCGCGCCAGGAATACCGGGCGGCCGGCGGCGTCGGGGGCCTTGCACAGGGCGTCGAGTACGTTCAGGTTACCTTCGTAGAGCAACGCCTGCGCATGCGCCGCAGCGGGGCTGGACAGCACCGGATGATGATCCGTGGCGATGCCCCAGCGGTCGATCTTGCCCGCGCAGCATGCGTCTTCCAGGAATCGCAGCAATTCATCGGTCAGGTCCGCCTCGGCTGGATCATGGACGAGATAGTTGTCGACGCGTTCCACGCCGAGGTCGCGCAATGACGTATCCAGGCATGCGCGGGCATAGGCCGGCGAATAGTCGCGATGCGCCAGCATCTTGCGCGCCGCGACCCGCGCCAGCCGGCGGCCTCCCGGCAGGTGCGACAACACGGTACGCGCGGCGGACTTGGCAAGGCCCAGCCCCGATGCATTGCGAGGCGGCACGATGCCGAACTTCGTCGTGATGGTCACGGCATCGTGCTTGCCGCGCAGGAACCTGCCCAGCAGCATCTCCGCTTCCCCGAATCCGTAGGAACGCGCCACATCGAAATGGGTGATGCCATTGTCGAAGGCCAATTCCAGAGCGCGCAGTGCTTGCGCGCGGCCAACCCGACCGAGCATGGCGCCGCATCCGAATCCCAACCGGCTCATGCAGGGCTCCCCGGTGAACGGTTGTCAGGCCCGGATCGCAAGGGTGGCTTGGCGGTCATGTCGCAATTCCTCCGGCTGCGCGCGCAGCCATGGGCACATCGGCAATCGTTTCTGGCACTGCGGGGGTGGCAGCAAGGGTGTTGATGTCGTACAGCGTGCCGCCGCCGCGCAACTGCGCCCCGAGGTGGTGGGCCAGTCGGGCGGAAAGCGCCAGGATGGTCAGGGTGGGATTGGCCTGCCCCGATGACGGGAACACGGCGCTGCTGGCCACGTGCAGGTTGCGCGTACCGAAGACGCGGCAATTGGTATCCACCACGCCGCCGCGCCAGTCGAACGCCATGCGCGCGGTGCCGATCTGGTGAAAGCCATCCGACGCATGCGCCATGACGTGATCCACGCGCTCGGCTTCCGGCATCCAGAAATCCAGTTGCCCGGCGCCGGTTTCGCGCAGGTGCCGGTCCAGCAGTTGATGGGTGCGCACCACCGATTCGGCATCGGCCTGCTGGTAGCGCAGGTCGATTCGGAGCCGGCGCAGGCCGTGCCGATCCGTGGCATCGGCCAGCGTCACGCGGCTGTCGGCATGCGGTAACTGCTCGGCGTGATAGTGCAGTGCGTAGACATTGTTCGGGCTGCGCAGGAAGAAGCCGGGCAGCCGGGGCCGTGCCAGATAGCGTCGATAGATGAAGGGCGGCACGAAACCCGCGATCTGTGGCAGGGCACGCAGCACGTTGCCCCAGTGCGCGCCGAGCCCGCCGCGCGCGCTGGCCGCGGTCACGGCCTTGGCGATAGCCGGCGCCGTCAGCATCCGGTTCAGCCCGGGCGTGCGCAGCGCGAGGTAGGCCAGCGACAGCACGCCGTTTCCGTGCGCGGGATCTGCCGGTGGATGGTTGTCGAGCCACATCGCGGTGTTGAGCAGCCGCTCGCGATGCTGCACCTCGGCCGGCACGGTCAGTCGGCGCCGCGCATAGAAGCCGTCGCGGTCGCGCTCGAAGTGGTAGACCGTGCGCCTGGGGTCGGCATGAAACCGCACGCTGGCGATCTTGCCGGAAATATGGCCCATGTAGTGTCGGCCCAGCATGTCGCTGCGATTGCCGAGCCGGTTGTCGCATCGCGTGTTGGCGTCCAGCAGCAGTTGGGTCACGCCCAGTCCGCCGCAGGCCAGCACGAAGCGGTCGGCACGGATGCGCAGCAGCAGCCCATGTTCCGCGCCGCCCTGGGCCACCACGACGCTGCGCACTTCCTCGGTATCGGGATCGAGATCAATGTCGATGCACGTCGCGTCGAGCAGCAGCCGGACGTTGGGATGGTCGCGCAGGGTTTCGGCGTAGCGGCGCGCAAATACGGGCTCACCGGCCCAACGCTCCAGATCGGTGGCAATCACGTCGCCAGCGCGGAAGGAGCCGGTCAGCGGCTGCCGGGCCGTCGCCGCGTCCATCACGTCCATCTCGCCGAGCGTGAAGCTCGGCTGGCCGCAGTTGGCGTACTCGCACGCGGCGCGATACCACGGCGCCACGTCTTCATAGGCAATCGGCCAAGCCGCGCCCGGTGCATGGTCACGGGGCGCAAAGTCCACCGGATCGAACGGGATGCAGCGGCCCCCCCACAGCCAGGAAGTGCCGCCCAGCGCCTGTCCCACGGCATCGGCCATTGGCGCGTGGCGCAGACCATCGACGATTTCCGCATCGCTCGCGGCTTGCTTGTCTGGCTGCAACGCATCTCCGCCGCCCTCGACGAGGATGACGTCGATCCCTTGCTTGGCCAGTTCGAGCGTGCACGCGATACCGGCGGGTCCGGACCCGATCACGCAGACACGCGTCTGCATTGTCGCGGCCGGCGACGAGGTGGTCAGTGCCATGGGAGCCTCTCCGGTTTCGCCGTCGGTGTGGCGTCTTGTCTACGGGCGTCTGTCGTTGGCGTCATGCGGATGGTCCGCAGGGCGTGCCCGCGGACCTGTCCGGAACTCAATGTACGGGCGCGCACGGGTGCGCTTCCGTACGGTTGCCCACACGGATGGATCAGATAGGTCAGAGACTTCAGGAGCGGGGGAAGGCCTACAACGCCAGCGTGACGATGCGCACGGTGGGATCGTCCGGACACGGCGCATCGGAGAAACCGAGCCGATGCGCCAGGCCGCGCATCGGGCGGTTCGTGGCCAGGACATAGCCTTCCATCGTCCGGATGTCGGTCGTTCGGGCATGCCCGATCAGCGTCTGCAACAAGAGCCGCGCCAGTCCTTGCCCCTGCCAAGCGTCCAGCAGGGTGATGGCAAACTCGCAGGCGCCACGGTCGGGGATTTCCACATAGCGGGCGCCGCCGATCAGGCCCTCGCCGGGAACGGCCATGGCCACGAGTGCGAAGTCGTGGCCCGGCTCCGAGTGCACGGCATCGTCAAGCAGGGCATCGGGCAGTGTCTTCATCAGACCCATGAAGCGCGTATAACGCGACGCGTCGGAGAGATGCGTGAAGGCTTCGATCACCCCGGCGCGGTCAGCCTCGCAGATCTCGCGCAGCAGCACGGCCCGGCCGCCTCGGAGGGTGGTTTGCAGGGGCAGCACAACAGGAGAGGCGATCTCGGACATGGGGGGCCTGAAGGTGGGGACGGGTGCTGTCATGGTAGGACAGCCGATAGATGCCGTGGCACTATCCTCACGCACACGCAGCCCCCCCGCGATAACGACAAGGAGACCCGATGACCAAGGATTCCGATGTATCCGATGTGTCCGCACAGATCGACGAGAAGATTGCCTCGCTGGACGACTGGCGGGGCGAGACCCTCGCGCGGGTCCGCAAGATCGTCCGTGCCGCCGATTCTGGGATCATCGAGGAACTGAAATGGCGCGGCGTGCCGACCTGGTCACATCACGGCATCCTCTGCACGGGCGAGACCTACAAGAGCGCGGTGAAGATGACGTTCGCCAAGGGGGCGTCGCTACCCGATCCGGCCGGCCTGTTCAATGCCAGCCTTGAGGGCAACACCCGTCGCGCCATCGACTTCCATGAGGGCGACAAGATCGATGCCAAGGTGGAAAAGGCGCTCACGGCACTGATCCGGGCGGCCGTGGCGCTCAATACGGAGAAGAAACCGCGTGGCTGAGAGATGGCGGCTCAGAACATCGACTTGCCTTGCGCCAGGATCTTCTCGCAGACCTGTTTCGTCACTTCGGCCTTGAGCCCGCCGCCACTCAGATCGAGCTTGCTGCCGCTGCTGGTGGACAGCATGCCTTTCGAGCCTTCGCCATAGCCGGCGTCCTTGGTCCCGCCCGACGTCGAACCGAGCAATTTGTCCTTGACCGCCGATGTGGCGGAATCGGCGTTCAGGTAGTTGTTCTTCACGCAATACTCGATCACGCCTGCGGCATTGCCAGCCGTGCCCGCGCTGACCGACGACGGCGCCAGGCTGCCGAGCGTGCCGAGGGCACCAGTTGCGCTTTGCCCGGAGCTGCCACCGGGGGCGGATTTCATGAGGTCGCCAAGTTGGGCGTGGGCAAAGGGGGTGACGAGGAGGGCGAAAGCAAGAACGGTAGCGGTGCGAAATGCTGCCATGGGGAGACTCCTTAACGCGGGGACGGGGTTTTTTACTATATGCGGTTTGGGCGATCCTCTCGGGTTTTGGCTCCCCTCTCCCACTTCGCGGGAGAGGGGAGAAAACCAGCGGTGAGGAAGCCAACGCAGGTTGCTCAAAACCCCTCAACCCCCTATCATTCCGCGCCTCGCCTAAGTCGCTGTTTCCGCTGGAGTTTTCCCTTGTTCGCCCCCAACACCTTTCGCCAGGACTGGCTGTCCAATATCCGTGGCGACTGTCTCGCTGGCCTTGTCGTGGCGCTGGCGCTGATTCCCGAAGCCCTCGCATTCGCCGTGATCGCCGGTGTGGACCCGCAGGTGGCGCTCTATGCCGCGTTCTCGATTGCCGTGGTGACATCGATTGCGGGCGGTCGGCCCGGCATGATCTCGGCGGCCACCGGGGCGGTGGCGCTGCTGCTGACCTCGCTGGTGAAGGACCATGGCGTGCAATACGTGTTCGCCACGGCGCTGCTGGCTGGCGTGCTGCAGATCGGCGCGGGCTGGCTGAAGCTGGGCGCGCTGATGCGGTTCGTGTCGCGCTCGGTGGTGACGGGCTTCGTCAATGCGCTGGCGATCCTGATCTTCCTTGCGCAGTTGCCGGAACTGACGCACGCGCCGGCCGCCGTCTACTGGTTGACCGCAGGCGGGCTGGCCATCCTTTACCTGTTCCCGAGGATTACCAAGGCGATTCCGTCGCCGCTGGTCTGCATCGTCGTGCTGACCGCCATCGCCATCTACCTGGACCTGCCGGTGCGCACCGTCGGCGACATGGGCGCCTTCCCCGAGCATCTGCCCGTGCCAGCCTTGCCCAACGTGCCGCTGACCTGGGAAACCCTGCGCATCATCTTCCCCTATGCGATGGCGGTGGCCGTCGTGGGCCTGCTGGAATCGCTGATGACGGCCGCCATCATCGATGACTTCACCGATACGGGCAGCGACAAGAACCGGGAATGCCGGGGGCAGGGCATTGCCAATATCGTGGCGGGGATACTCGGCGGCCTGCCCGGTTGCGCAATGATCGGGCAATCGATCATCAACGTGAAATCGGGCGGGCGGGGCCGGTTGTCGAGCTTCGTGGCCGGCGCGCTGCTGCTGGTGCTGGTGGTATTCCTCGGGCCGTGGGTCAAGCAGATCCCGATGGCCGCGCTGGTGGCCGTGATGATCATGGTGTCGATCAGCACGTTCAGCTGGCAGTCGCTGAGGAACCTGCTCACCCATCCGAAAAGCTCGTCGGTGGTGATGCTGGCCACCGTGGCCATCGTGGTGCTGACCCATAACCTGGCACTAGGCGTACTGGTAGGCGTGCTGCTCAGCGCGCTGTTCTTCGCGTCGAAGGTGACCCGTGTACTGCAAGTGACGTCGGAATCCACCGCAGCCGATACGCGCCGCTACTTCGTGCGCGGACAGGTCTTCTTTGCCTCGTCAGAATCGCTGGTCAGCGAGTTCGATTTCAAGGAGCCGGTGCGCCATGTGGTGCTCGATCTCTCGCATGCGCATTTCTGGGACATCACGGCCATCGACGCGCTGGACCGGGTCGTCCACAAGTTCCGCCGCAATGGGGTGGAGGTTGAAGTGTTTGGGCTGAATCGTGCGAGCGTGACGATGGTGGAGAGGTTTGGGACGCATGACAAGGTGGGGGCGACTCGCGAGGCTGGGCACTGATTTGATTCGCTCCCGGTTTTCTCCCCTCTCCCGCGAAGTGGGAGAGGGGAGCAATGCAGCAGTCAGACTAACGCCCCCGCCTTCTCCCTCAAAAACGCAATCAACGTCGTTACTGCCTTTGTCTGATACCGCGCTGGCATATACAGCAGATACATCGTCGTGCGCAGGAATGCCAGTTCCTGCTGCGGTAGAGGCAGGCGGACCAGTGCCCCGGCCTTGATGTCCTGATCCACCATGTAGCGCGGCACCAGCCCCACGCCGAGGCCCTGCAGGATGGTGTCGCGCAGGAAGAAGAAATTGGCCGACACCAGTCGGGGGCGATTGACGCGCAGTTTCTGGCCCGTGAGTTCCGATGTCACCAGTGGCAACGTTGCAAAGCCGGCGAGCGTATCCGGAAGTTCGCCGAGTTCCGCCAGCAGGCCCGGCGTGGCGCAGGCCACGTATTCCACATCGCCAAGGCTGCAGGCCACCGCGTTCGATGGCGTCTCCGCCATCACCCGTACCGAGAAATCCACCGCGCCCTTGATCAGGTCTTCCAGGTCGTTGTCGAAAATCACGTTGAGCGTGATGTCGGGGTAGCGCCGCATGAATTCGATGAACCATGCGGACATCGTGTGTTGCCCAAAGCCGCTCGGCACGCTGAGCCGAACCGTACCGCTGAGTTTCTTTCCCAGGCTTTGCACGGATTCCTGCGCGGCCAGCAACTGGTGCCGGATGGCGCGGCCGTTTTCATAGAGTTGCCAGCCCAGTTCCGTGGGCTCCAGTTGCCGCGTGCTGCGGCGGAGCAGTTCGGCGCCCAGTTGCCGTTCGAAGTGATTGAGCCGCTTGCTGACGTTGGCTCGGCTCATGCCAAGCCGGGCTGCGGCGCGGCTCAGGTTGCCCGCGTCGATGATGTCGACCAGCAGGGACAGTGCGTTCAGTTCCACATTCGGGTCCATTGTCAACCTTTGGTATGCAGATATGGTGAAATTCCGTTGCAATTGTCAAGCATCGAGAACATATCCACAATCGTGCTTCACCAGAAACAACCGGACCGCTCCCAGAGTCCGCGTGGACCGGGGAGACACAGCATGATTTCAACGAACACAGCCGCAGCGCTGCCGCTGGCAGGCGTGCGGGTACTGGACCTCTCGCGCGTATTGGCCGGGCCGATGTGCGCCATGGCGCTGGCCGATCTTGGCGCCGATGTCATCAAGGTGGAGCACCCCTCGCGCGGCGACGATACCCGCGACTGGGGCGTGCGCATCGGGTCGCGCAACACCTCGTATTTCAACAGCGCCAACCGCAACAAGCGCGCGATCACGCTGGACCTGCAGAGCGAGGCCGGCGTGAAGCTGGCGCGCGAACTGGCGGCGATCAGCGATGTGGTGATCCAGAACTTCAAGGTAGGCGGTGCCGAGAAGCTCGGCCTCGGCTACGAACAGCTCAGCGCCATCAATCCGCGTCTGGTCTATTGCTCGATCTCGGGCTACGCGCGTTTCACGCCGGAAGCCGAGCGTCCGGGCTACGACCTCGTCGTGCAGGGCGAATCGGGCGTGATGGCGACGAACGGTGAAGCCGGGCAGGGTCCGCTGAAATTCGGCGTGGCTGCCGTCGATATGTTCACCGGCATGTACTCGGCGCAGGCCATTCTTGCCGCGCTGTTCGCGCGCCAGTCCACGGGGCAGGGCCGTCACGTGCAGATGGCGCTGTATGACTGCGGGCTGATGATCACCTCGTACTACGGCATGGAAGCGCTGCTCAAGGCCGGCGATCCGCCCAAGTTCGGCAATGCGCATCCGTCGATCGTGCCTTACGGCGTGTTCGAAGCCGCCGATGGTCCGCTGGTCATTACGGTCGGCAACAACGGCCAGTTCGTGCGCTTCTGCCGCGAGGTAATCGGGCGTCCGGAATGGGCCGAGGATGAACGCTTTGCGACCAACACCGCGCGCTCGGCCAACCGGGAGCTCCTGCTTGCCGAAGTGCGGCAGGCGCTGGCGCGATTCACGCGTGCCGAACTGCTGGAGCGGCTGACCGCCGCGCAGATTCCTTGTGGCGAGGTGCTGGGCCTGATGGAAGCGCTGGAGTCCGAGCGCACCGCGCAGGCCGGCCTGCTGCATCGCTTCGAAGACAGCGAAGCCGGTTCGCAGGCCGTGCTGGCGCCGCCCTATGCACTCGACGGCCAGCGCATGCCGGTGCGCCGTGCGCCTCCGCACCTGGGCGAGCACAACCGCGAGGTGTTCAGCGATCTGCTGAAGCTCGATGACGACACCATTGCCGCGCTGCAGGCGCAGGGCGTGATCTGAACACCAGGCATCGAACATCAAGACAACATTCAACGATTTAGATTTCGGAAGCAGGAGACAAGACCATGAGCCAAACCATCACCCGCCGCCACGTACTGAAGGCTGGCGCCGCTGCCGCGCTGGCGGCCGTCATGCCCGCCGCCTTTGCCAAGAGCGAGTGGCCCGACAAGTTCATCAAGATGGTGGTGGCGTTCCCCGCGGGCGGTCCCACGGACACCGCCGCGCGCATCGTCGCGCAGAAGCTGTCGGAGCGGCTCGGGCAACAAGTCATCATCGAGAACAAGCCGGGTGCGTCGGGGTCGATTGGCACGGCCAGCTTCATCAAGAGTCCGGCCGATGGCTACAACCTGTCGATGTTCGGCATGCCCGCGCTGCTGGCGCCGCTGATGTACAAGACCAACGCCTATGACGTGAAGAAGGATTTCACGTCGGTGGCAACTGTCTACGTGCTGCCGATGGCCATCGTCATCAACCCGGCGGTGGTGCCAGGCGTGGAGACGCTGCCCGACCTCATCCGCTTTGCCAAGGCCAGCAAGACGCCGTTGAGCTACACCAGCTCGGGCACCGGCAGCTTTGGCCATCTGGCGATGGAGCAACTCAAGGACCTGGGCCATTTCGACATGCTGCACGTGCCGTATCGCGGCAGTGCGCCGGCCGTGGCCGACTTGCTGGGTGGTCAGGTGGGGGTGATGTTTGCGGACGTGGTGGCAGCGCTGCCGCATATCCGCGCGGGCAAGCTCAAGGCCATCGCGCTAAGTTCGCCGAACGCCAAGGTGCTGCTGGCGAATGTGAAGACGGTGTCCGAGCAGGGCTTTCCGGGCTTCGACTTCGATTCGTGGGGCGGCCTGATTGCGCCGCTGGATACGCCGCAGGCCATCGTGGACCGTATCGCAAAGGAGACACGCGACATCATCGGCAACGACAAGGAACTGCAGCAGAAGCTGGTCACCGCAGGTGCCATCGCGTCGTTCCAGGACGGCAAGCAGATGCAGGCGCGGCTCAACAAGGACTATGACCGTTGGAGCGCCATCGTCAAGGCGAAGGGGATCAGCGCCAACTGATCGGGCATCGATCCCCTTGGTGGAACTGGCCTAGCGCAGCAGGTTCGACTTCGCCAGTTCCAGCAGTTCGTCGCCCCGGCCGTTCATCACGGCCTTGAGCGCCCACAGGCTGAATCCCTTCACCTGCTCGGCCTTGATCGAGGGCGGCATGGCCAGTTCCTGCGTGTTGGTGACCACGTCCAGCAGGGCGGGGCCGTCGTGGCGCAGGAATCCTTCGATGGCATCAGGCAGCAGCAGTGGGTCATCCACGCGCTGCGCATGCACGCCGATGGCACGCGCCATGGCCGCGAAATCGGGGTTCTCCAGCCGCGTACCTGCTTCCAGGAAGCCCGACGCCTTCATTTCCAGCGCCACAAAGCCCAGCACGCTGTTGTTGAAGATGATGACCTTCACCGGCAGCCGCTCCTGCACCAGCGTCAGGAAGTCGCCCATCATCATCGCGAAGCCGCCATCGCCAGACAGGCTGATGATCTGGCGACCCGGAAACGCAGCCTGTGCGCCGATGGCCTGCGGCAACGCGTTGGCCATCGAGCCATGCGCCAGCGAGCCGATCATGCGACGGCGGCCATTCATCTTGAGGTAGCGTGCGGCCCAGATCGTTGGCGTGCCCACGTCGAACGTGAAGACGGCATCGTCGGCAGCCATGTCGCTGACCAGCTTTGCCAGGTATTGCGGATGGATGGGCTTTCGGCCGCTGTCGCCGGTCGCCAGGTCATCCAGTTGGGCGCGGGCGCGATGGTAGTGCTCCACGCTCTGGTCCAGATGCACGCGATCCGCTTTCACGGTCAGCAGCGGCTGCAGCGCATCGAGCGTGGCGCCGACATCACCGACCAGCCCGAGATCGAGCCGGGTTCGACGACCGAGGTTCTCGGGGCGGACATCGATCTGAATGACCTTCGCATCGGTCGGATAAAACTGGCGATACGGGAAATCGGTGCCCAGCATCACCAGCGTGTCGCACTGTTCCATCGCGTGATAGCCAGAGCTGAAGCCGATCAGGCCCGTCATGCCCACGTCGTACGGATTGTCGTACTCCACGTGCTCCTTGCCGCCTAGCGCGTGCACCACGGGCGCCTTCAGCGTTTCGGCCAGGCGCAGCACCTGTTCATGGCTGCCAGCGCATCCGCGTCCGCATAGCAGCGTGGTCTTGCTGCCATCGTTGAGCAGCGTGGCGAGCGATTCGAGCGACGCGCGATCCGGCGTGACCACGGGTTGCGAGAAGGTCAGCGAAGCCGGCGAAGAGAGCATCGCCGTGGCCGCCTCGCGTAGCGCCACATCGCCCGGAATGACGATCACGGCCACGCCACGATGACCCACGGCAGCGCGGATGGCGGTCTCCAGCACGCCGGGCAGTTGCTCGACGCTGGTGACCAGTTCGCAATAGTGACTGCACTCGCGGAACAACTGGTCCGGGTGCGTTTCCTGGAAGTAGCCCCGGCCGATTTCGGCACTCGGGATATGGGCGGCGATGGCCAGCACCGGCACGCGCGAGCGGTGGCAGTCGAACAGCCCGTTGATCAGGTGAAGGTTGCCCGGGCCGCAGCTACCGGCGCAGACCGCGAGTTCGCCGGTCAGGTGGGCTTCGGCGCCGGCCGCGAAGGCAGCGGCTTCCTCATGGCGTGTATGAATCCATTCGATGTCACCGCGCACGCGCAGCGATTCAGTCAGCCCGTTGAGGCTGTCGCCCACCACGCCGTAGATCCGGCGGACCCCCACGTTGTATAGCGTTTGGGTAATGAGGTCCGCTGCAATCGTCTTGGCCATGGCGCTGCTCCTTGTTTGTGGGTGGCGTGGCTTAAACCATAGTCATTCGTCACGTTCCCCGCTTGAAGGTTCGCGCCATGGCCTTCCGATTTGCACGGATTACGTCACGGCGGGCCGGAAACCCGTCCGCAACGCTGGCCTGGCAGCAATTCTTACAACTGTCCCATTGCCGGATCGGTCACGGAATCCTTGCCGGTTTCCACGCGACCTGCAAAGCGGCGGTAGAACGTGAGATCGCTGCTGCTGGTGACGGCAAAGTCGTACCAGCTGCCGCTGTCCTTGAGGGACCAGTTCAGCGTCTGCGTGGCGCCCGCCGCCACCGTGGCTTCCCACGGACCGTCGGTCCGGTAGGCCAGCGGCGTGATGTGGAAGGTGGTCGAGCCGCTGCCCAGGTTCATCAGGTCGATGTAGACATCGCCATTCGTCACTTCGTAGCAGACGCGGATTTCCGGATTGGCACGCGCAGTGGCCAGCACCTTGGTATCGCCCTTGAAGTGGCGGTGATAGCCATTCGGCCCGAGCACCCAGAGATCGTACTGGCCGGCATCGGACGACGATGCAGCCCAGGTGTCGGACAGCGTCTTGCCCGCTTCGAGCATGTAGCGGCGCGGCACGCTGTCCAGATCGTTGCGATCGTAGACGTGGAACACGGCAGCCTGCTTGCCCGAGTTCGCGAACAGCAGTTGCACGGTGCCGTTGACGTTGGCGCGGGCGCTGGTGTGCAGCTCGTAGGGCAGGGCGCGCGACGGCACCGAGCCGGCTTCCTGCTGCGGCAATTGCGCGGTGGTAGGCACGGGCACAGCGGGCAGGGCACCCTGCGACGCACGCAGGGCATCCGCTGCGGCGCGCGTCTGGTGTCCGTTCAACTGCGGCAGCAATTCGTTGTTCGGCGTCTTGAAGTTGAAGGCCGAGGTCAGGTCGCCACAGACTGCGCGACGGTACGGGCTGATGTTGGGTTCCTGCACGCCGAAACGGGCTTCCAGGAAGCGCAGCACCGAGGTGTGGTCGAACACCTGCGAATTGACCCAGCCGCCACGGCTCCACGGCGAGATCACGAACATCGGCACGCGCGGGCCGGGGCCGAACACGCGGCCATCGCGCGCGGGCTGGCTCGTGCTGCCTGCTGGCGGTGACTGCGTGTAGTACTCGGCAGCCATGTCCGTATCCGACAGCGTGCTCTTGCCAGCCAGCGTGTTGTCCGGATGACGCGACGGGGCGGACGGCGACGGGATGTGGTCGAAGTAACCATCGTTCTCGTCGAAGTTGATCAGCAGGACGGTCTTGCTCCAGACCTCGGGATTGCTGGTCAGCGCGTCCAGCACTTCCTGCAGGAACCATGCGCCCTGCACCGGCGACGACGGGCCCGGGTGCTCGCAGTAGATCGACGGGGCATTGATCCACGAAACGCTGGGCAGCGTGCCATTGGTGACATCGCGCTTGAAGGCGTCGAGGTACTGGTCAGGCGTGGTGCCCGGCAGCGTGTTGGCGATGCCCTTGTACAGCGGATTGGCCGCGTTGTCCGTGGCCGCATCGTAAGCCTTGTACGGCAGCGCTTGTCCGGTGTTGGTGTAAGCCGACTGCGGCGCGCCGCCGCTGGAGACCGGGAAGCCCGAAGCCAGGTTCGCGCGGCGGAAGTTCTGGAACGCGCCCAGCATGTTGTCGCCCCACTCATCGGGCATGTTCTGGTAGCTGATCCAGCTGATGCCGGCAGTCTCCAGACGTTCTGCGTAGGTGGTCCACGTGTAGCCCACGTTGGCATCGGCGGCGATGCCGTTGATCGCATCCCACTCGTTGTTCACGAAGGCACGGTTCTGCGGCATCACGCCGTTGGTGCCGGTGATGTGGAACGAGCGATTGGCGTCGGTGCCGGTGTGCATCGCGCAGTGATACGCATCGCACATCGTGAACGCCCTGGCGAGCGCGAACTGGAACGGGATTTCCTGTTCCTTGTAGTAACCCATCGACACATCGTTCTTCGACACCGGCCAGCGCGACATGCGGCCATGGTCCCAGGCGTTCTGGCTATCGACCCACGTATGCGGCGTGCCGGACACGCGCTGCGCGTTATTGCTGGTGCCATCGAGGTGATACGGCGTCAGGATGCTGCCGTTGGCGCGGCCCTGTTGCCAGATGTTGCGACCGTTCGGCAGCGGAACCGTGATGCGGTCACCAAAGCCACGCACGCCCTTGAGCGTGCCGAAGTAGTGGTCGAATGAACGGTTTTCCTGCATCAGGATGACGACGTGCTCGACATCGGCAATGGTGCCCGTGGCGTTATTCGCGGGAATGGCCAGTGCGCGGCGGATGCTGGGCGGGAAGGCGGCCAGGGCGGCGGCGGAGAATGCCGTGCCAGTGGCCGCCTGCAGAAACTTGCGGCGGGAGATCATGTTTTTTCGGATGAGTCAGTGAGCGGAGCGGGAGAGCGAGACGACGCGTGCGGATCAGGGCGCGCAGCGCTTGTCGACGGCGGGGGCCGAGGCGCCGGGTTGCGTGCCGGCCGGAGGTTGCGTGGGCTTGTCGTCATCGCTCCCGCCGCAGGCGCTCAGCAACAGCGCGGCGAGGCACGCGGCTGCGAATCCGCGTATGAATCTGGTTTCTTCCATGGTGTCTTTTTTTATCGGCTCGTTATTCGAATCGGGGCTGCCCGGTGAGGCAGGCCGCAAGACTAGGAGACACCAGTGACAGGTTCATGACGCGAGACGCACTTGCGGGCGATTTCCGCACGCGGGTGTCCACATTCGCTCGCCGACATTGCAGTACATTGATTGACACACGCGAGGCACATCGGCGCAGCACCGCGCCGGGCGCCAATTCTTACGCAGTGATGACAAACAGGAGACCCGCATGACGAGCAAGAACACCATTTGTCTGTGGTATGACGGCGACGCACTCGACGCCGCCAACTTTTATGCAGAGACGTTTCCCGACAGCGTGGTAACGGCCGTCCATCGCGCGCCGGGCGACTACCCCAACGGCAAGGAAGGCGATGTGCTGACGGTGGATTTCACGGTGGCCGGCATTCCGTGCATGGGCCTGAACGGGGGGCCGTACTTCAAGCACAACGAGTCGTTCTCGTTCCAGATCGCTACAGATGATCAGGAAGAAACCGATCGGCTCTGGCATGCGATCGTCAACAACGGCGGGCAGGAAAGCGACTGCGGCTGGTGCAAGGACCGCTGGGGCCTGTCGTGGCAGATTTCGCCGCGCGTGCTGACCGATGCCGTGATGGGATCGGACAAGGCGGCTGCCAAGCGGGCCTTCAACGCGATGATGACGATGAAGAAGATCGACGTGGCGAAAATCGAGGCGGCGGTGCGGGGCGAAGGCGGCTAAAACACGCCACCCTCACGCTGGCTTCACACGACACTCATCGCGCGTCAACCGGACACGCACCCGACGCGCAGCCTTCCTCGACTGGGGCACCTTCCGCCTGACGCGCAACCTCGTCCGTCCGGGCCGCATCTTGCCGCGCTTCCAGCACCAGTTCCGCGATCTGCGCGCCGAGCGTGAGGTCCGCCACCGATCCGAAATGCTGCTGGCGCAGATTGCCCCGGGCATCGATCAGGATCAGCGTCGGCGTGCCACGCATCGCATAGGCCCGCATGGTCTGCGGGACGCCATCGTGCCCGTCGGGCCGGTCCACGCCGACCGGAAAAGGAATGCGGTACTCGTGCAGGAACGCCTTCAGTGCCGTGGGCGTCATGGCGTCGTGATGCTCGAACACGGTATGCAGGCCGATCACGGCCACCTCTGATGCGGAGAACGTCTGGTGCACCCGTACCGCTTGTGGCAAGCCATGCGATACGCAACCCGGACACAGCATCTGGAAGGCTTCGATCACAACAACCTTGCCTCGCAAACTCTCCAGCGTGATGGGACGGTCGGTGTTGAACCACTGCTGTACGGCAAGGGCCGGGGCGGGTTGGGGATGGCGGGCATTCATGATGGGATCTCCTGCTGCGTCTGATGGTGTCCCTAGTATTGGCTCGCGGCGACCTTCCGGGATGCCAATTCGTCCGGGAAAGATATCCTTTCGTCCAGCGACGAGACCGCCACTTCGCAAGACATCGCGTTCCAAGTTAGCGAGCTAATACCAAAAGCCGGTGCACCTTCGGAAAAACCGGGCGATTCCGACAAATCGCGATCGCCGTCCCTGAGAAGCTTCGCGGCTTAAACCACAGACACCGCGAGACGTTCATGCAGGCCACGATCAACGGCACAGAAATCTTCTTCGACATCGACGGCGAGGGTTTTCGCCCGGGGCCGGGCAGGCTGACAGAAAAGCCGGTGCTGGTGGTGATCCACGGCGGACTCGGCTTCGATCACGGTTACCTGAAACCCGGGCTGTCCGGGCTGCGCGACGAGGCGCAACTGCTCTACGTCGATCTGCGCGGGCAAGGTCGCTCGGGGCGTCCGCCGCTGGAAACCTGCACGCTGGAGCAGATGGCCGATGACGTTGCCGCGCTCTGCGCGTACCTCGGGCTGCATCACGTGCACGTGTTCGGCCACTCGGCGGGTGGCTTCGTCGCCATGCACATGGCGCTGCGCCATCCGGCGCTGGTGCAGGGAATGGTGCTGTGCAGCAGTTCGCCCACGGTGCAGCCGATCATGGACGACACCGGCGAGCCGGCTCCGTCGCTTGCCTCGCGCGCCAACCCGGAAACACTGGCCGTGGCGGCCCGCCTGTTCGGTGGCGATATTTCCGCCGAAAGCGTCGAGGCGTTCTTCCGCCATGTTGGCCCGTACTACGCGGCGCCCGCCCATATGGACGTGCCGCCCGTCCTGACCGCACTCAGCATTGCTTCGGTCGACATGATGCGGCACTTCATGACCGCCGTGGCACCGTCCTACGACCTGCGCCCCCGGCTCGAAAAGATCGATACCCGAACGCTGGTGCTCGTTGGCAAGCACGACTGGGTCTGCCCGCCGCGCGCCAGCCGCGCCATTGCACGCGGCATTCCCGGTGCGCTGCTGGTGGAGTTCGAGGATGCCGGGCACTTTCCGTTCTCGGAAACGCCGGGCATGTTCATCCGCGTGATGTCGCAGTATTTCAGCGGATGAGAGCAGGAGAGGGCGGGGACATCTGTGCTACCTACAACTCTCGGGCAATGGGTGCTTCGTCGGCTATGACGCTGAGCGGGGAGACTTGGAATATCCGAGGGTTGCACAGGGCTTATCCACAAAACATTTGCGCGTCGCACGTGCCAAGCTGAACAATAGCCGGACCATTCATGAAATGGTTTCATTGCGTCACTCTCGACGCCAGGCTGCATTTTTTCACAGCGAGCTGCGATGCCCCGCCACAATCTCAACGATCTGCTTGCATTGGTCACCGTCGCCCGCGAGCGGAGCTTCACGCGCGCAGCAGCGCGCCTCGACGTCACGCAATCCGCGCTGAGCCACACCATCCGCAATCTGGAAGCGAAACTAGGTGTGCGGCTGCTGACGCGGACCACGCGCAGTGTGTCGACGACCGACGCGGGCGAACTGCTGGTCCGCTCCATTGGTCCCAAATTCGAGGAAATCGAAGCCGACCTGTCCGCCGTGGCCGAACTTGGCGAACGCCCGGCGGGCACCATTCGCATTACGTCCGTCGACCATCCGATCGATGCCATCATCTGGCCACGCCTCGCCAAGGTACTTCCGCACTATCCGGACCTCAACGTCGAATTGACGGTCGATTACGGACTCACCAACATCGTGGGTGATCGCTACGACATCGGCGTGCGGTTTGGCGACCAGATCGAGAAGGACATGATTGCAGTGCGCATCAGTCCCGATGTGAAAATGGCCATGGCGGGGTCACCCGCATATTTCAAGGGCCGCGAAAAACCGATGGTGCCGCGCGACCTGTTGTCGCACCGATGCATCAACCTGCGCCTTCCCACTAGCGGCGGCCTCTATGCGTGGGAACTGGCGAAGGGATCCAGGAAGTTGCAGGCCCGTGTGGAAGGGCAGGTCATTTGCAATAGCGTCAACCAGATGATCAATGCCGCCCTGGATGGCTTTGGGCTGGTGTTCCTGCCGACGCCGGTCGTCCAGTCCTACGTGGAGAAAGGCAAACTCATCAAGGTGATGGAGGACTGGTGCCCGACCTTCCCGGGCTATCACGCGTTCTATCCGAGCCGCAGGCAGTCGTCGCGCGCGCTCAAGATCGTGATCGACGCCATCCGGTACCACCCGGATGGCGTCACCGCTGCTAAGCCTGCGAAAGCTGGTCACGGATAGGCAGGGACCGGATCCGTGTCCCCGTTGCTGCAAAGATCGCGTTGCAGAGTGCAGGCGCGATGGGCGGCACGGGCGGCTCGCCCACACCACCGGGCGGTACGTCGAAATCGCCACCGACCATCCACGTATGGATGGCCCGAGGTGCCATGTGCGAGCGCAGGATCTCGAAGTCGTGGAAGTTGCTTTGCTGGACGCGGCCGTCCTTGAACGTGATCTCGCCCAGCATCGCCAGGCTGATACCCATCACGCATCCGCCTTCCACCTGTGAACGGATGCGCTCGGGGTTGACCTGCGGTCCGCAATCGATCGCCATGTCCACGCGCGGAATGGTGATCTGGCCCTTGCCATCCACCGCCACTTCCACAACGGTGGCCACATAGGTCACGAAGCTGTACGCCATGGCAATGCCAAGGCCGTGCCCCTTGGGCAGCTTGCGACCCCAATTCGCCCTGCGCGCCGCTTCCTCGATGACGCGCCGCATGCGTCCGGTATCCAGGGGATACACGTCCGGCGATTCGTTGTAGTTCCACGTGTCCGAGAGTGTCGAGGGATCGATCTTGCGCGGCGGGCCGATCAGCTCCAGCAGGTAATCCTTCGGATCGCGCCGCGCCTGATGCGCCAGCTCGGCAACGAAGCTCTGCACGGCAAACGCGTGCGGAATATTGGACACCGAGCGGAACCAGCCAATGCGCGTGTGCGCCGGCACGTCAGCCGACTCCAGCCGGATCGACGGGATCTGGAACGGGACGTTGATGGCCGTCATGCCCGCTTCGAATGCAGCTTTGCCTTCGGCGCCTACCTTGAACGTGGAGGTAATGGTCGGCGCGGCGGACCGGTGCAGCCATGCCGTCGGCTTGCCGCTGGCATCCAGCACGGACTCCATGTGCTCGACCGATACCGTGTGGAAATAGTCGTGGTGGATATCGTCGTCGCGCGTCCACTGCAGCTTGACGGGCTTGCCGTCCACCGCCTTCGACACCAACGCCGCTTCGGAAATGAAGTCGGCCATCGACTTGCGGCCGAAGCCGCCGCCCAGCAACGTGACATGCAGCGTGACGTCCTTGACGTCGAGGCCGACGTGCTTCGCCACGCTTTCCAATGCACCCTGAGGCGCTTGCGAAGGCGCCCAGATCTCGCACTTGCCGTCAACGAAACGCGCCGTTGCCACGGGCGTTTCCATCGAGGCATGCGCAAGATGCGGAATGTAGTACTGGGCCGAGACCTTGCGCTGGCTGCCGGCCGCCGACAACGCCGCCACGGCATCGCCATCGCTGCGTAGCGCCTTGCCTGGCAGTCGCACGGCCGCTTCGAGCGTGCGGCGGAACACGACGGAATCGTAGCGGCCATTGGCGCCATCGTCCCACTCGAGCTTGAGCGCCGCGCGGCCCTGCATCGCCGCCCATGTATTGGTAGCCACCACGGCCACCCCACCCACGGGATTGAACAACGGCGGACCGTCGTAGCCTTTCAGCTCGACGACCCGCAGGACTCCCGGAACCTTCAGCGTATCGGTGCTGTCGACCTTGCGCAGCTTGCCACCATGGACAGGCGGGCGGGCGATGACCGCGTAGACCATGCCCGGCAGCCGCACGTCGATACCGTAGGTCGCCTTGCCTTGCGCAATATCACGACTGTCGGCCGGCATGATCCTGCCCTTGCCGATGTAGCGGAATGCGTCCGGCTGCTTGAGCCGAAGTTGATCGCGCTTCGGCACTGGCTGCTGCATCGCGGCTGCGGCCAGATCGCCATATCCGATCCGGCGTCCCGTGGCTGCATGAATCACTTCATGGTTACGCGCCTGCACCTCCGTGACCGGCACCTTCCATTGCGCGGCAGCAGCGGCTTCGAGCATTTGCCTTGCCGACGCACCCACCCGGCGCATCGGCGCCAGGAAATGCCGCATGCTGCGCGATCCGTCCACATTCTGGCTGCCGTAGCGCGCTTCGTTGGCATCGGCCTGAACGATTCTGACGCGGCTCCAGTCCGCCTCCATCTCGTCGGCGACAACCATCGGCAGGCTGGTTCGCACCCCCGTGCCCATCTCGGCTCGATGCGCCACGATGGTCACGGTGCCATCCCGCGCAATCGAGACGAACACCAGCGGATCGTCAACGACACCGCCCGGCATCGCCGCGCCACCGAATTTCTTCTCGGGTTCGGCAGCGGCGGCCTTGGTGACCAGTCCGCCGAACTGCAGAGACAGCGCGAACACCGCGCCTGCCTGCAGGATGCGACGGCGCGCCGGTTGTTCGAGGGTTTCGAGGTCGGTGCGAGTCATGCCTTGGCTCCCGTCTTGTTGGCCGCAAGGCGTGACGATGCCAGCTTCACCGCAGCATTGATGCGCGTGTACGTGCCACAGCGGCACAGATTGCCGCTCATCCCCGCCACGATCTGCTCGTCAGTGGGCTTCGGATTCGCTTTCAACAGCGCGGTAGCCGTCATGATCTGCCCGGCCTGACAATAGCCGCACTGGGCCACGCCCAGCTCGACCCAGGCATCCTGGACGGCCCGGCCTACGCGATCGGCATCCATCGATTCGATCGTGCGTACGCGCTTGGTGCCAATGCCGGAGATCGGCGTGACACAGGAGCGGACGGGTTGCCCATCCACATGTACGGTGCAGGCGCCGCAAAGCGCCATGCCGCAACCGAACTTGGTGCCGGTAAAGCCCAGGGCATCGCGCAGCGTCCACAGCAGTGGGGTGTCGGGGGAGAGGTCGACCTCATGAACTTGGCCGTTGATGTTTATCGTTGTCATGGACGGAAGAGAGGCGGGGGATCGCGGTATGGTATCGAATAGGCGGCGTTTCGATTACGCACAATGGCTCATTGCCATCATGAAAGCAGTTCATCAATCGTTTCATGAGTCCGGCTCATCAAGGCAACAAGTATTGACCGGCTAGTCGCCGGCGGCCGTAGCCCGGATCATTCGGCCGATGGAAAACACCGCACTACCCAGCACCTCCCCAACATATCCGGACTCGCCTGCGCAAGTTTCGCAGCCGCCTGCCTACTGGAGCGGCGTCTTCGCGATGACGCTCTGTGTCTTCGCGCTGATTGCCTCGGAGTTCATGCCTGTAAGCCTGCTGACACCGATGTCCGCAGACCTGCGTGTCACCGAAGGAATGACAGGGCAGGGCATTGCCATCTCCGGCGCCTTTGCCGTCGTCACGAGTCTGTTCATCTCTGCGATGGCAGGCAGCATGAACCGAAAGTTGCTGCTGCTTGGGCTTACGGCGGTCATGGCGGCATCGGGTGCCGTTATCGCGGCGGCCCCGAACTACAGCGTTTACATGGCCGGGCGCGCATTGATCGGGGTTGTGGTCGGCGGCTTCTGGTCGATGTCGGCGGCCACGGCAATCCGCCTGGTGCCCACGCACCAGGTGCCACGCGCATTGGCAATCTTCAATAGCGGCAACGCATTGGCCACAGTCGTGGCGGCGCCGGTCGGCAGCTATCTCGGCGCACTCATCGGCTGGCGCGGCGCATTCTATTGCCTCGTCCCGATTGCCCTCCTCGCACTCGCCTGGCAATGGTTCAGCCTTCCCGCCATGCCAGTGCCGATCCGACCCAAAGGCAGCAGCAATGTTTTCGTGCACCTGAAGCGCCCGGTAGTGCGGCTGGGCATGCTCGCAGCCGGCGTATTCTTCTCCGGGCAATTCACGCTGTTCACTTACGTCCGGCCGTTTCTCGAAACGGTCACGCATGTCGATGCATCCGGCTTGTCCCTGATCCTGCTGGCCATCGGCGTGGCGGGATTTGTCGGCACCATGCTGATCGGCGCCGTGCTGAAGCGGGCGTTCCACGCCACGCTCGTGGCAATTCCGATGTTGATGGCCGCCATCGCACTCGCACTGATCGGCCTGGGCCATCACACCATCAGTGTGGTCGTGCTTCTGGCATTGTGGGGGTTGGTGGCAACTGCCGCGCCCGTCGGTTGGTGGAGCTGGATCACGCGCACGTTTCCGGACCATGCCGAGGCAGGCGGTGGCCTGATGGTGGCAGTCGTCCAACTTTCGATCGCACTGGGCTCTACCGTGGGTGGCATCCTCTTCGATACATACGGCTACCGCAGCACGCTTGAAGCCAGCGCAACGCTGCTGCTCATCGGTGTAGTACTGGCATGGATGACGGCCCGTGCCGCGAAGATTGACGATGCTCGAGTTTTCAATGAGCCACTCGCTCATATGCACCCGGAGAAAGCGCGGTGAAGTTGTTCATCCGGATAATGCGCCAACATCACGTGTCCAGGCTTTGCTCATATGTCGTAGGGCTGGCCATTTTCAGATGTCGGCACGGGCGTGCGGGGCCGTTGATATCCCCTATCAGACAGATGCCACGTCATATCTAATGCTCTGCGCGGCTGGGGCGCAGGAGACCCACTCGGCGGTCTGTCTCCAGTCGCGCATCACTGTTCACTTCCCCTGAGGCAGCATCTCGAAACTATTCGATGGTGACATTGCCCTCCTTTACGAGGGCAGCGAACTTGCTGGTCTCATCATTGATGCGCTTGGCAAAAGCTTCAGGCGTACTAGACATTGGCTCGGCACCTGCAGCGAGCATACGTTGCTGGAAGTCGGGTGAGCTGACAATCTTCACGATTTCGGTGTTAAGTTTGGTGACGACGGGCTTGGGTGTTGCTGCGGGAGCGAGCACGCCGAACCACGTACCAATGTCGAAGCCTTTGAGGCCCGCCTCATCCATCGTCGGTACGTCAGGCAAGGCGCTGGAACGCTTTGCCGTGGTGACTGCCAGCGCTTTCAGCTTGCCGCCCTTGATATGCGGCAGCACCGTCGTCAGGGTGTCGAAGGACATGGAGACCTGACCGCCCAGCAGGTCCGTGGTCAGCGGACCACTCCCCTTGTACGGCACATGCAGCAACTTGACGCCGGTTGTCGCCTGGAACTGGGTGCCGATCAGGTGTTGCGCAGTGCCGTTGCCATTGGAGCCATACGACAACTCTGGAGATGCCTTCTTCGCCAGTGCGACAAGCTCGGCCACATTCTTTGCAGGCGTCTTCGCGCTGTTGATGACCAGCACGTTGGGGACCATCGCCAGTGTGGAGACCGGGGTCAGGTCCTTCTGGAAGCTGTAGGGGAGCTTCTTGTAGACCGACGTGGCGATGGTGTGGTGCACAGCGCCCATCAACAGCGTGTAGCCATCGGGCTTGGCTTTCGCAACGTAGTCAGCGCCGACCGTGGCGCCCGCGCCTGGACGGCTTTCGACAATGACGGGCTGGCCGAGCGCTTTGGACAACTGATCGCCCAGCGCGCGTGCCAGGACATCGGTCGTGCCGCCAGACGGGAACGGAACGACCAAGCTAATCGGCTTGGCCGGCCAGTCCTGTGCAGATGCCTGCGACGCTGCGCAGATTCCAAAGCCGATCACGAAAAGCCCGCAGAGGCTACGGACGCGTTGAGTGGTGAATGTACGCATGTTTGTCTCCTTTGATTGTAGTGATGGCAATGCGCGTTGATGTGCTAGATCTGGCGCGAACTTGAAAACGCAGCACGACCGGCGAACGTGGCTGCGCAGCCAAGTTCGGCCTCGATGTAGAGCAGGCGGTTGTATTTGGCAACGCGGTCGGAACGCGACAGCGAACCGGTCTTGATCTGCGTGGCAGCGGTGCAGACGCTGAGATCGGCGATCGTCGTATCTTCGGTCTCGCCGGACCTGTGCGACATCACCGATGCATAGCCCTCGCGATGCGCCATCTCGATGGCCGCCAGTGTTTCGCTCAACGTGCCGATCTGGTTCGGCTTGATGAGGATGGCATTGGCCACGCCGCAATCGATGCCTTCCTGAAGGATGGCGGTGTTGGTGACAAACAGATCGTCACCTACCAACTGCACGCGGTCGCCCAGACGCTCGGTCAGCAACTTCCACCCTTGCCAGTCGTCCTCGGCCATGCCGTCTTCGATCGTGACGATGGGGTATTGCGACACCCAGCCTGCGAGCAAATCGACAAAGCCGCCGCTGTCGTAGCTGCGGTTCTCGGACTGCAGGACATAGCTTCCGTCCCGATGGAACTCGGAACTCGCCACGTCCAGGCCCAGTGCGATATCGCGGCCAGCCTGGAAGCCGGCGGCGTGGATGGCTTGCATGATGACTTCCAGCGCCTGTTCGTTGGATTTCAGGTCCGGCGCAAAGCCGCCTTCATCGCCGACTGCCGTGGAAAGGCCGCGCTGTTTCAGAAGCGCCTTGAGCGTATGGAACACTTCCGCACCCCAACGCACGGCTTCCGAGAACGATGGGGCACCAACTGGCAGGATCATGAACTCCTGCATATCCACGCTGTTGTCGGCATGCGCACCACCGTTGATGATGTTCATCATCGGCATGGGCAAGCGCATCTGTGCGCGGTCGCCGCCAATCGAGCGGTAAAGCGGTACACCTGCCGAAGCTGCAGCCGCGCGCGCCGTGGCCAACGAGACGGCCAACAACGCGTTGGCGCCCAGTCGCGACTTGTCCGCTGTGCCATCCAGCCGGATCATGCATTGATCGATGTCTGCCTGCTCCGATGCGCGCATGCCTGCCAGCGCGCGTGCGATATCGCCGTCGATGTGCCTGACGGCCTTGCGCACACCCTTGCCGGCGTAGCGATCCCGCTCGCCATCGCGCAGTTCGATGGCTTCACGCGCGCCCGTCGAAGCGCCCGAGGGGGCCGCCGCGAACCCTTCACTGCCATCGGCCAGCAGCACCCGGGCAGCCACGGTTGGGTTGCCGCGCGAGTCGAGGATTTCGTAGCCACGCACTTCCTGGATCACTGACATGCGGTTTCCCCTTACTGGACCTGCGCGATGCGCAGAAGATTGGTGGTGCCCGCCACGGTGAACGGCAAGCCGGCGGAGATCACGATCGACTCGCCGGGTTCGCCGAAGCGTTCCTTGACGACGGTTCGGCTTGCCAGGTCGGTCATTTCAAGCACATCCACGACTTCATGGCACAGCACGGCATGGACACCCCAGGCGAGTGCCAGGCGGCGAGCCGTGGCGATACGCGGCGTCATGCCCAGGATTGGCACTTCGGGGCGCTCACGTGCCATGCGCAGCGCGGAATAGCCCGAACTGGTGTAGGCGACGGTGGCCGGGACCTTGAGCAGCCCGGCCACATGTCGCACCGCATAGCCGATGGCATCGGCTGCCTCGGCGCGCGGTGGGGTATGCGAAGACTGAATCGCGTCGTGATAATGCGGATCGGATTCGGTGCGCGTGATGATGCTGTTCATCATCGTCACAGCTTCCACGGGATACCGGCCCGAGGCCGATTCCGCCGAGAGCATGACCGCATCGGCGCCGTCGTAGACGGCCGTGGCCACATCGGAGGCTTCGGCGCGCGTGGGTACAGGCGTCGCGATCATCGACTCCAGCATCTGCGTGGCCACAATGACTGGCTTGCCCGCCTTGCGGCAGGCGCGCACGATCTGCTTCTGGAGCGATGGCACCTGCTCGGCTGGCATCTCCACGCCGAGATCGCCGCGCGCCACCATCACCGCGTCGGCTTCGGCAACGATGGCGTCCAGACTCTGGATCGCGGCAGGCTTTTCCAGTTTTGCAACGATTCCGGCGTGGTCCTGCACGATCGCCTTGATCTCCTGGATATCCTCGGGACGCTGCACGAACGACAGCGCAATCCAGTCGACGCCGAGTGTGAGGCCGAAGTCGAGGTCTCGACGGTCTTTTTCCGTCATCGCCGAGAGCGGCAGCACCACGCCCGGAACGTTGACGCCCTTGCGGTCGGACAGGGGCCCGCCATTGACGACGGTGGTGTCGGCAAAGTCAGCTCCGCAACGGTCCACGCGCAGGCGGATCTTGCCGTCGTCGAGCAGCAGTTCTGTCCCTTCGCACAGTGCCGCGAAGATCTCTGGATGCGGAAGGCTGACGCGGGACGCGGTGCCTGGCTGATCGCGGTCCAGATCGAGGCGGAACGACGCGCCCGCAGGAAGCTGAATTGGGCCTTCGGCAAACGTGCCGATCCGCAGCTTCGGGCCTTGCAGATCGAGCAGCACGCCGATGGGACGGCCGCGTGCCTGCTCGATGGTCCGGATCGTGTCGAGCCGTTGCCTGTGGTCTTCATGGCTGCCATGGCTGAAGTTCAGACGGAACACATCGGCGCCAGCGTCGAACAGGGCCTCGATGATTTCGGGTGACGTGCTGGCAGGACCCAGCGTCGCCACGATCTTCGCGTTGCGGAGGCGTCTCATGGTCATACTCCATCAGGGCGCGATCAGAATCGCGCGGAAATCGTTGACGTTGGTGAGGGTGGGGCCGGTTACGACGGCATCCCCGAGGGCTTCAAAGAAGCCGTGGCCATCGTTGTTGGCCAGCGCATCCTGCGGACGGATACCCATTGCCCAGGCACGCTGCAAGGTGTCGGGCGTCACGATGGCGCCGGCAATCTCTTCCTGGCCATCGACGCCATCGGTGTCACCCGCGAGGGCATGGACGCGAGCATCGCCGCGCAACGTCATGGCAAGCGCGAGCAGGAATTCAACGTTGCGACCGCCACGTCCCGTGCCGCGTACGGTCACGGTCGTTTCTCCGCCCGACAACAGCACGCACGGCGACGGAAACAACTGGTGGTTGGCCGATTCCAGCGCGAGAGCGCCGAGCACCAGCCCCACGTCGCGCGACTCGCCTTCGATCGCATCGCCCAGCAGATGCACCCCGAGGCCCGCGTCGCGGGCAACGCTCGCAGCCGCTTGCAGTGCCATCCGTGGTGTGGCGATCAACGTCGTGTCGATGCGCGGCAGCCGCGTATCGCCGGGCTTGACGGTCTCGGCCGCATCGGAATCCAGCACGCGCATGACGTGCTCTGGCAACGCCAGTCCATAGCGCCGGAGAATGTCGATCGCCTCCTGGCGCGTCGTGGGATCGGGGACCGTTGGGCCGGATGCAATGTCGATCGGGTCATCGCCCGGCACATCGGAAAGCAGCAGGTTGCAGACACGGGCCGGGTAGCAGGCTGCCGCCAATCGTCCCCCCTTGATCGCCGAGAGATGGCGTCTGACGCAGTTCATCTCGGTGATCGTGGCGCCTGACTTGAGCAGATCGCGATTGATCTGCTGCTTGTCATCGAGCGAGATGCCCGCCAGCGGTAGCGGCAACAGTGCAGAACCTCCACCGGAAATCAGGCTGACGACCAGGTCTTCCTCCGTTAGCCCGGATACCAATTCCAGCATGCGGCGGGCGGCCTCGTTGCCGGCGGTGTCGGGCACGGGATGCGCCGCTTCCACGATCTCGATCTGCTCGCATGGCACCGCGTATCCGTAGCGTGTTACCACCAGACCCTGCAGCGGACCTTGCCAGGCTTTCTCGAAGGCTTGCGCCATGGCTGCCGATGCCTTGCCGGCACCGATCACGATGGTGCGTCCCTTGGGGCGGTCTGGCAAATGGCGCGCCAGCGTGAGCGACGGCTGCGCGGCGGCGATGGCTGCATCGAACATGCTGCGCAGCAATGCGCTGGCCTGTGGGGTGTCGAATGTCATCGTCATCGCCTCAGTGCATCAGGCCAGCGTGCGCATCGGCGACGCGAGACAAACGACAGAGCAGGGCGCGCACGCCCACGCGGCCCAGTTCCTTCCTGCTCTTCATGCGTGCGACGCCAAGCAATACCTGCACGTACAGCTTGCCCAATAGCCTTTGAATCATGGCTGTCTCCTGCTGAATCGAGGTGAGTCGCCTGCGGTCGAGGGCTCTGCTGGCCGTTGTCGGAGTCCGCAAGGAAGCAGACGCACGGTGGGCGCGCGCCTGCTGGCAGCCCGGCCATGGCCGGGTGCGAAGGGTGCTACAGGTGAAGGGGCGAAAGCAGTCTTATGCGGCCTTGGCCTGTCGATGTGCGCTCAGGTAGTCGCAGACTGCCTTGGTCACATCCACCGTTTTTGCCTTGCCGCCGAGGTCGCCGGTATGCAGCGCCGGGTTGGCGGTCACGGCTTCGATCGCGGCCATCACGCGCTGCGCGGCGGCGTTCTCGCCCAGATGTTCCAGCAGCATGACCACGGACCAGAACGTGCCGACCGGATTGGCCAGACCCTTGCCCATGATGTCAAAGGCGGAGCCGTGGATCGGCTCGAACATCGATGGGTAGCGGCGCTCCGGATCGATGTTGCCGGTGGGGGCAATGCCCAGGCTGCCAGCCAGCGCAGCGGCCAGGTCGCTCAGGATATCGGCGTGCAGATTGGTGGCGACGATGGTGTCGAGCGTAGCGGGGCGGTTCACCATGCGCGCCGTGGCAGCGTCCACCAGTTCCTTGTCCCAGGTGACGTCCGGGAAGTCCTTCGCTACCTGCACGGCCACCTCATCCCACATCACCATGGCATGGCGCTGTGCGTTGGACTTGGTGATCACCGTCAGCAGCTTGCGCGGCCGCGACTGGGCCAGCTTGAACGCGTACCGGAGGATGCGCTCCACACCGACGCGCGTCATCATTGACACATCGGTCGCGGCTTCGATCGGATGACCTTGATGCACGCGGCCGCCCACGCCGGAGTATTCGCCTTCGGAGTTCTCGCGGACGATGATCCAGTTCAGGTCCTCCGGTGCGCAACGCTTGAGCGGCCCATCGATGCCGGGAAGGATGCGCGTGGGGCGCACATTGGCGTACTGGTCAAAGCCCTGGCAAATCTTGAGGCGCAGTCCCCAGAGTGTGATGTGGTCCGGGATCTGGTTGTCGCCAGCGGAGCCGAACAGGATCGCGTCCTTGTTGCGCAGGGCGTCGAGGCCATCGGCCGGCATCATCACCCCATGCTGGCGGTAGTAGTCGCCGCCCCAGTCGAAGTTTTCGAACTCGAAGCGGAATTCTGCGCCAGCGGCGGCCAAGGCTTCCATGACTTCGCGGCCAGCGGGGACCACTTCCTTGCCAATGCCATCGCCCGGAATAGTTGCGATCTTGTACGTCTTCATCTTTCGTCTCCTGTCTGGTCTGGAAATCCGTTTTGGTGCCTTCGTGCTGTCGAGAGCATGGGACGGATTCTGGACGGTGGACGAAGTTTTGGATCGTGGCTAAAGTTAAACCATTCTTAACCTGTAGGTTGAAAGTGAATATGGTTGCCAACAGTGCGATCCAACCGGCCGAGCTGGGCTTCTTCGCGGCATTAGCCACGGCTGGCAGCCTGAGCGCCGCAGCGCGGGATCTGGGCATCACGACGGCGGCGGTCAGCAAGCGGCTGGGCCAGATGGAGGCGCGCATCGGCATGCCGTTGGTGACGCGTACCACGCGGCGCATGAGCCTGACACCGGAAGGGGAGGTCTTGCTCGAGCATGCCCGCCGTATCCTGGGCGAACTGGACGATCTGCAGCAACTGCTGACCAGTGCCAAGGGCAAGCCGAGCGGCTTGCTCCGCGTCAATGCCACGCTCGGCTTTGGCCGCATGCATGTGGCGCCGGTGATCTCCGACTACAGCCGGATGTACCCCGAAGTCGATGTCCAACTGCAACTGTCTGCGGACCCGCCACCACTGACCGAAGATGCATTCGATGTCTGCGTGCGGTTCGGCGAGCCGCCCGACGCGCGCATCGTGGCGCGCAAACTCGCACCAAACCGGCGACTACTGGTTGCCTCGCCACGTTACTTGCGCGAGCACGGCATGCCGCAAACGCCCGCAGACCTGCAGCGCCACAACTGCATTGGCATCCGGCAGGGGAGCGATGCCTACGGCGTTTGGCGGCTCACGCCAGTCAAAGGTGCCAAGGCACGTACCGAAGCAATCCATGTCCGAGGCAACCTCACCACGAATGATGGCGAAATTGCCGTGAACTGGGCGTTGGAGGGGCACGGCATCGTGCTGCGCGCCGAGTGGGACGTCGACCGCTATCTCCGCAGCGGAAGGCTGGTCCAGGTGCTGCCGCAATATGCCACCCCGGAGGCAAACATCTACGCGGTGTACCAGCAAAGGCACCAACTGTCGTCCCGAATCCGGCTGTTCGTCGAATATCTCGGCGAAAAATTCGCGGCCTTTGGCCAATAGGCCCAGCTCTGGGCCGGCAGGGACCGGGGATCCGTCTTGGTCGCTATCTATACCCCACCAAAGTTGGGTTGAGGATGGCAATTGAACGGCCGTTCTGCAAGCGACAGTGCCTAATCTTGCGCGTCGACTACGCGGCAGGGCAGACAAAAACCAAGCAGAACCTATTGCCGAGGGCGTAGGGACAACGGAGATACGGATGGCGTTTATCGGCAATATGAAGATTGGCAAGCGGCTGGGGCTTGGCTTCTCCCTGATTCTGGCATTTTCCATTGCTATTACCGCTATCGCCATCTGGCGGCTTGACAACGTTGCAGCCGCGACGCGCGAGATGATGAAGGTGCCGCTCCTCAAGGAGAGACTGATTGGCGACTGGTATGCCAATCTGGCATCGGGCATCCGACGCACTAGCGCCATTGCGAAGAGTACTGATCCTGCGCTGGGCCCATATTTCGCCGAAGAGGCCGCGGCGTCGTCCAAGAGCTCGGGCGAACTTCAGAAAAAAGTGGAAGCACTGATTTCCACGGAACAAGAAAGGGCGCTGTTCAGCAAGATCGGCGAATCCCGGAAGGCCTACCTGAGTTCTCGCGACGAGATCAACAAGGCCAAGGCGGCTGGTAATGTCGATGAAGCCACGCGTATTCTGGACAAGGTGTTCACCCCAGCGGCGAACGCCTATCAGGGCACGATGCGCGAGCTGGTTGAAGTGCAGCGACGCACCATTGACGATACCGCCCAGGAGATTGATGGCGTTGCCGCCAAGAGTCGCGCACTGCTGCTGGTGCTCGAAGGACTCATCCTGGTACTTGGGATCATCTGTGCGTACTTCCTGACGCGCAGCATCAGCCGTCCGCTGGCACAAGCTGTCAGCGTGTCGCGTCGCGTGGCCGATGGTGACTTGTCCAGCGAGATCGTTGTGAAATCCAGTGACGAGACCGGCGAGCTGTTGCAAGCGCTGAAGGACATGAATGACAAGCTCGGGGGCACGGTCGGAAATATCCGAACGGCCAGCGTGGCGGTCGCCAGCGCTGCGGGCCAGATCGCATCCGGCAATCTGGATCTCTCTTCTCGCACCGAACAGCAGGCTGCTTCGATCGAGCAGACTGCGGCGAGCATGGTCGAGCTGACGGAAACGGTGAATCAGAATGCCGACCATGCGCGCCAGGCGACTTCCCTCGCCGGCAGTGCCAGAGAAATGACGGAGTCCGGGCGTTCCGATGTGGCCGCGATGGTGCAGACGGTCGGGGAGGTGAGTGCCGAGTCGAGGAAGATCGCAGAGATCACCGGCATGATCGAAGGCATCGCATTTCAGACGAATATCCTGGCACTCAATGCCGCAGTCGAGGCAGCACGTGCTGGCGAGCAAGGACGAGGCTTCGCGGTTGTCGCGGGCGAGGTACGATCGCTGGCACAAAGGGCGTCTGGCGCAGCCAAGGAAATCAAGGAACTGATCGAGGCATCAACCGTGAAGGTGCAAGTGGGTGCCCAGCAGGCCGAAGGCGTCAGTGCCGCAATGGAACGGATCAATACGGCAATCGAGCGCGTCTCGGACATCATCGGCGAAATCTCCGCGGCTTCCGACGAGCAAAGCAAGAACCTTGAACAGGTGAGTCTTGCCATTACCCAGATCGACCAGGCGACCCAGCAAAATGCAGCGCTGGTCGAGGAGTCTTCCGCAGCAGCGCAGGCTCTTCGCGAGCAGGCAGTGGGTATGAAGGACGAGGTGATGTATTTCAAGACCGCAGTCCAATTCGCTTAAGCAGCCCGTCCGCCTGGTTCGAGAACAACACAGCGACCATCCGCCGTGTGGGTCTACCCACCGGGGATGGTCATTCGCGTGATGTCGGATTATTTGTGACATTACTATTTGTGGCCAACATTTGTTTTGGCAAGAATAAGCATTATGTTAAATGAGATGTGCAGCTGCGAAGCCCGAACGGACTGGACCCAGCGGCGTCGACGCTAGCCAGTCACGCACCCCGCTTGCGGACATCAGGCCAGATCGCAGCGGAAACCCCTATCTGGAAAGCAATGTTGTATCGCGCTGCCCAGCCCACGCGGGCGACGACAGGTGTTTGGCAAAGTAGTCCATCAGTGCCGTGATTCTTGCGGGTCTGGCGCGGGCCGAGGGGGTGACGAAATACAAGCCGCCCCGCGTCAGGTGCCAGCCATGCAGGAGCGTTTCCAGCCTTCCATCGGCCAGATACTCACCGGCCATGAACTCGGGCAATTCGGCAATGCCCTCGCCTGCGAGCAACATGGGCAGCAGGGCCTCGGAGTTGGTCACGCGCAGCGGGCCAACGGGCGTCACCGGATGTTCTTCGCCTGCGTCGTTGACGAAGCGCCATACATCGCTGCGCGCCCGGTACGCATAGGAAAAACAAGGTCTTGCTTCAAGGTCGCGCGGATGGGTCGGGCGGCCAGCGCGTTCCAGGTAGGCCGGGGCCGCCACGACGATCTGGGAAACCGGGCACAACTGCCGGGCGACGAGCGAGGAATCCGGTAAGGCAGCGATACGCAGCGCCGCATCGAACCCTTGCGCCACGATGTCCACCGTGGCATCTGACAGATGCAGATCGATCGACACTTCGGGATAGGCGTCGAAGAATCCCGGTAGCAACGGTGCCACCCATCGGACCCCGAACGACATCGGCACCGCCAGCCGTATCAGCCCACGCGGCTTGACCGACAGTTCGCGTGCGACGTTCTCGGCTGCTTCTGCCTGCCGATAGAGATTTCCCGCCTGCTCCGCAATCGTGGCACCGAACTCGGTCAGGGCCAGGTGCCGGGACGTGCGATTGAGCAGGCGCCCGCCCAACCGCTCCTCCAGCCTTGCCACCCCGCGCGATACCGTCGCGACGGAGATCCCCATCGTACGCGCCGCCGCGGCGAACGACCCCTCCTCTGCCACCTTGCCGAACATTGCCAGCCCTTCGAAATCCGGAAGCTTCGTCATTTCATTTGTGCAACGATGATTTGCGATCGATTCTATTTCGAAATGATGCGCGCGTCGATATTCTTCTCCCATCGCATCACCCTTTCAGAAACCTCCGAAACCAAACCAAGGAGAAACATCATGACCGGCAAGCTCGCAAACAAGATTGCACTCGTCACCGGCGGCACGAGCGGTATCGGCCTGGCCACGGCCAAGCGCTTTGCTGCCGAGGGGGCTTACGTCTATGTCACGGGCCGCCGCCAGGCGGAACTCGATGCTGCCGTTGCCGCGATCGGCAACGCCACCGGTGTCCGCGTGGATTCCTCGAAGCCTGAGGAACTGGATGCGCTGTACACGCAAATCCGTGCAGAGAAAGGACGCCTCGACGTACTGTTCGCCAACGCCGGCGGCGGCACGATGGTGCCGCTGGGCGATATCACCGAAGCGCACTACCACGACACCTTCGACCGCAACGTCAAGGGCACGCTGTTCACCGTGCAGAAGGCGCTGCCGCTACTGTCCAAAGGCGCATCGGTGATTCTGGCGGGATCAACCGCGACCATTGAGGGCACGGCCGCGTTCAGCGTCTATTCCGCATCGAAGGCGGCCATCCGGGCCTTCGCGCGTAGCTGGATTCTGGACCTGAAGGATCGCGGCATTCGCGTCAACACGATCAGCCCGGGGGCGACGCGCACGCCTGGCCTCGTGGAGCTGGCCGGTCCGGATGCCGCGCAACAGCAGGGTCTGCTGGACTACCTCGCATCGCGCATCCCGATGGGCCGCGTGGGAGAACCCTCGGAAATCGCCGGAGCCGCCCTCTTCCTGGCTTCGGACGATGCAAGCTTTGTGAACGGCGCCGAACTGTTCGTGGACGGCGGCCAGGCCCAAGTCTGAAGCCAGCCGGCAAGCGACCGCGGCAACTGCCGATGGTCGCTTGCCTTCCGACTTTCCATCTCGTTGATGTTGCGTTGGCAACACTCCGCTCGCGCCATGGATTGGATCTGGCGGACGGCCAACGCGGCAACTCCCCTCCCTCCTTCGCCCTCCATTCCGACTTTCGCAAAATTGATTGCGGGGTCGGGAATATTCGGACGGGCTCCAGCGTCTACCTCGGACATCTCCAAGCAGGTATTCACATGTTCACACCTCCTCGTAGTGCTCCATTCAAGCGATCGGTAACGCGCATCGCCCTCGCCGCAGCCCTCATTGGCGCCTCGATGGCTGCCACCGCTGCAGGATCTGCAGGACAAACGGACTCCGAAAAATTCGTTGCCGAGAACGAAGCGGCCATGACCAAGATGATGGATGGAATGTCGGCAGCACCTACTGGCGATGTCGATCGCGATTTTGTCGCAATGATGATTCCCCATCATCAAGGCGCGATCGAGATGGCCATGTCCGAACTGCGATATGGCAAGAACGAACAGCTTCGGCGCATTGCACAGGAAATCATCGTCGATCAACTGCAGGAGATCGCGGCCATGCGCATCGCCCTGGGGCAGCCGGTGCCGCCATCGACACCGGCACCCACCCAACCCGCAGCCCCATCGGCGGTATCGGGTACTGCCATCCACAACCACTCACACATGCACTGAACAAGGCGGAGAAAACAAGAATGAAAATCAAACGACATGCCCTCGTTGTGGCGTACCTGGCATGCGCCATGGGTAGCGCGCTCGCCGGGCAGGCACCAGGCGCCAGCGCCGAGCGAGACATTCCCATCAGCCATCGGGACAGGATCTACGCCGCGGAACAATTCTCGAACACGGTCTCCGTGACGGACCCTGTGGACAACAGGCTGCTCGGCGTTATCCGTCTCGGCGACCCAGCACCGGGCAACTTCAGTCCGCTTTACCGTGGGCAGGTTCTGGTGCACGGCATGGGCTTCTCGCCTGACCATCGCACGCTCGCCGTGGTCTCGATCGGCTCGAACTCCGTGACGTTCATCGACACGGCAACGAATGCGGTCAAGCATGTGACGTACGTCGGCCGGTCACCGCATGAGGCATTCTTCACGCCGGACGGCAAGGAAGTGTGGGTGACGGTTCGCGGCGAGAACTATGTCTCGGTCATCGATGCCAAGACGTTCCAGGAAAAGCAACGCATCACCGTGGCTGACGGCCCGGGCATGCAGATCTTTTCCCCCGACGGCAAGTACGGCTACGTCTGCTCGTCGTTCAATCCTGAAACGGCGGTGATCAGCGTGGCCGATCACAAGATCGTCGGCAAGGTGAAGCAGGAGAGTCCGTTCTGTCCGAACATTGCAGCGACGGCCGACGGCAAGCAGGTGTGGTTCACGCTGAAGGATATTGGCAAGACGCAGGTGTTCGACGCGCGACCGCCCTTCACCCTCCTGAAAACCATCGATACCGGACCTATCACCAATCACGTGAATTTCGCCCAGACCGCGAATGGCACGTTTGCGTATATCACCGTGGGTGGCCTCAACCAGGTCAAGGTCTTCCGTACCGATGATTTTTCGCAAGTTGCCACAATTCCCGTCGGGAAACTGCCGCACGGTGTCTGGCCGTCGGGCGACGGCACCCGCATCTACGTAGGTCTGGAGAACGCCGACCAGTTGGCTGCGATCGATACCGCGACGAACCGCGTCGTCGCCAATGTGCCGATCGGGCAGGCACCGCAGGCCATCGCTTACGTGCCCAACGCCGTACCCGAAGGCGATGGCACGCAAGGGCTGCAGAAGCTTGGCGTTGCCGGCAATACCACGCAACTGACCCTGTTCTCCGTTGCCAATGGACGACCGACTCCCAGCGATAACCCACCGACCAGCGTGACGCTGTTCGATCAGGGCCTGCTGCAAGTGGTACAGGCTTCCGCGACCGGTCTTGAGCCGAAGCATCCCTATGTGCTGGCCTTGGCGAACCAACCCGATGGCAGCGGGACACTGGAGCCAATTGCCACGTTCATGACGAACCCCGCCGGATCGGCAATCGTCAACGCCATCGGCCCCATCCGACAGGTGGTGCAGACCGATAGCGCACCGGGCACCCGGCGGTTCCTCGTCATTGCCCCGTCCGTTGACGGCAAGGCCACTGCACCCGTCCAGGTGCAGCGTATGTAAGGCATTGCGGCCGCTCCAGTTGGGGCGGCCGCATCTGAGACGCAGATCATTCCGGATTCGCCGTGAACGAGATGTTCCAACAAGTCGAGCCAATGATTCCCGCATTGCGCCGATATGCCCGTGCGCTGATGAAAGAGCGCGACGCGGCGGACGACCTCGTACAAGACTGCCTTGAACGAGTGATCACGCACTGGGACGACCGCCGCTCGTCGGGCGACACCCGGAGTTGGGTATTCGCCATCCTCCACAACCTGGCCATGAGCGCCTTGCGAAAAAACACCACTGCCGGTATCCGGCAGGTTGCCATCGAGGATGTTGCGGAATCCCTCTCGACCCGCGCCACGCAGGAGGACGGCCTGATCTATCAGGATCTGCTCGATGCCGTGGACACCATCCCCCCTGAGCAACGCAGCGTGCTACTGCTTGTCTCGCTGGAGGATATGTCATACGCCGAGGTGGCAAAGACGCTCGACATTCCGGTTGGCACGGTGATGTCTCGGCTGTCCCGCGCACGGGACAGGTTGGTACGGCTGATCGGCGGCGCGCGGCAGCATGCCGGGCCGGCTGCGACGCTACGGAGGGTGAAATGAACGAGATTCGTCCGATCCAGGAAGAAGAGCTTCTCGCATACGTTGACAATGCGCTCGATGCCGAGCGGCGCAAGGAGATCGACGCGTATCTCGTCGCCAATCCTCCGGTGGCAGCGCGCGTCGACAAGTATCTCGCGCATCGGCAGGCATTGCGCGACGCATACGATCCCGTGTTGCAGGAACCCATCCCGCTTTCGTTGAATCTTGGACACATGCTCGCGGCGCGGCGCAGACGCGTCGACAAGCCGTGGCGCATGGCTGCCGCCGTCCTGGTCGCGCTTTGCATCGGCGGCGCAGGCGGCTGGTACGGCAACGAAAGCCGCAATGACCCCTACGCAAGCGGCATTGCGTCACTGGCGCGGGAAGCTACCGCCAGTTTCCAGGTGTATGCGCAGGACCCCGATCGGCCCGTCGAATTCGATGCGGCAAGCGGCCCTGAACTGACGCGGTGGGTCTCTTCGCGACTGAATCGAACCGTGCAGATCCCCGATCTGAGAAACGCGGGATACCGGTACATGGGTGGTCGGCTTGTGGCCACCGAACACGGGCCTGCGGGTCTGTTCATCTATGACGACGCGCATGGCGGACGTCTGGCAATGCTGGTGCGCACAATGGCGATCGATCGCGACACCCCGATGCGTCCGCATCAGGAAGATGGCGTGTCCGGATATTCCTGGGCCGACAAAGGACTGGGTTATTCAGTGGTCGCATCTGCTTCCACCACGGGCTTGCATCCGCTTGCCGACGAAATGCGCAGGCAGGTCCGTGCCGAGCATGGTCCTGTCCTTTAAAGCGCAATTCCGTTAAATCTTCGGAATAAATCGACAGACATCGGCGTCTATCTGACAAGTCCATCGAATCCGATGTGCCGCGATCTCAAACCATTATTGGAGTCGAATCATGAAGACGAACCACACCCTGCGCAACGTTATCGCTACCCGTGGCCTTGTCTTCGCCAGGTAAAGCAAGTTCGTCTTTGAGCCATGGAACCTGCAAACAGATCATTCCTGAAGTGCGACGTTCATGCGTGCGCATGGATTGTCCATGCCATCGAACAGTTCAAATTCAGCACGCTTGACGCAACCATTCATCACTGCCGCTTGAATACTGCCAGTCGTCTTGCGGGAGTGATCGGAGTTATTCCGCAAAGCTGCATTTCAGGAATGCATGTTTCGGTGGTGCCTGATCGCTCGGTATGCTGCCAACACAACGCGACTGCATGTCGGCCCGGCAGCAACCCGACAGCAGCATGACTTTTCTTATACACAACGTTATGAAAGCAATGAAAATGGCGATGATCGCCGCCGCCGTCTCCCTCGACGCCTCTGCCCAGACGCTTGCCACGCCACAGCATGTGCCGGCTCCGGTTATCGACGCGTTGCAGGTATCGGCAATCGACCACGTGGGCATGAACGTTCCGGACATTGACGCGGCCGTGCAATTCTTCTCCGACCTGATCGGTGCGCGGGTGATTGCCGACGCGCGACCCGAAGGCATTCCCGCAGAATGGAAGACGCAGTTTCGCTGGCACCAGTCCAGCGAGTTGAAGCGCTTCATCATGCTTCAGTTGACCGGTGGTCCGAAGGTGGAGCTGTTCCAGTACGCGGGGCACGAGATCAATTCCACACAACCACATGAGGACGACATTGGCGCGACCCATGTAGCCCTCAGGACGAAGGACATCGCGCGCAGTCTTGCAATCGTGAAAGCGCGCGGGCTGAAAGTACTCAATGAACCGATCACGAATGCCGATGGCGTGCAGTGGTTCTACTTCCTCACGCCATGGGGCTCGCAAATCGAACTCGTGTCCTTTAGCGACCAATACACCGCGACATCACCGCACCAAGCAACGGGGGCATCGACCATGAACACTTCTCTCTCATCTTCCGCATCCGTCGACCTGAGCGCTGTGCAACGCCTCATCGACCAGCATTTCGAAATCTGGAACGCGCCGGTGTCGGCGGAGACCATCCCCAAGTTCGCCCAGATCTACACCGCCGATGTCTTCGTTGCCGACGAGGGCGGGAAGGCCGTCGGCTACGAAGAGGTGGCCAAGCTGATCCGAAAGGTGCAGTCCAGTCACGCAGGGTTTGTGTTCACGCCCGATCCGGTGACGTGGAATCATGGGCTGGGACGCGTAACGTGGGGCTATGGGCCGCGAAGCCATCCAGACGCGGTCCGTGGAGAGGACATCTTCACGATCGAAGACGGCAAGGTTTCCAGCGCGCGTGTGTTCCTTGACAAGAAGTAATCTGACACAGGATTCAACGATGACCACCCCTATCGACACTCCCAGCTATAGCGACCAATTCCCGGATCACGGCCAATCGCCCGCAGATCACGACAAGAATCTGGCTACCGGCATCGTCGTCAGTGCGTACTACCGAGTCCACCCGGACGATCGGCAAACTTTCATCGATGCGGTTATCCCGGACATGGTGGCTGCTCGCAAGATGCCAGGATGCATCTACTACGCCTTTTCACCGGATCTGACCGACCCCAACACTTTTCATCTGGTGGAAGGCTGGGAAAACGAAGCCGCCTACGAGCGTCACGAGCAGGCGGCGACCTTTCTGGCCGCACTGGCGACAGTGGTCCGGAATGTCCGCATTCTCGATCGGCAGGGCGTGCGCTACGACGTTGCGAAACAGCACATCGATGACCCTCGGGAAAAGGTGGCTTGACGTCACGACAGGATCCGGATGCGGGCTGAGGCCCGCTACAGCGTGCCGTACAGACGCCGCAGCCCGCGGCTGAGGGCTGCTCCCATGATCGTTTCGTGGCTCTCTTCCGGATAGACATGCGACTCGACAGAGAACTGGTCGCTCCGCCAGCGCCGCAGGATCTGCTCCATCGTGAACATGTCACCGGGGAAGTCGATGCTCCCCAATATGGCGCGCAGCACTTCCCGGACGTCCTCAGGCACGGGCGCGCTGAATTGCTGACTGAAGCGGGCGCGATGCTCGAGTTCGCCGACGCACATGTAGAGGCGGGCCACGGGCGCCGGACGCGACTCGACGATCCGCGCGGCAGCATCGAGCAACGCACGCCCGTTCCACCACAGCGACGGGCTGACTGCGAGATATCGGCGAAAGGCATCAGGACGATGCAACAGTGCATAAAGGACAAACAGGCCGCCAAATGACTGCCCGGTCAGCGTCGCATCATCGGTATCGATGGGGAACGCTTCGGCCAGTGCGGGTCTGAGTTCGTCTGCCAGGAACGCGAGGAACGCATCAGCTCCGCCCGTCCTGGCGACTCCCGGCATCCCGAGAAGTGCTGGCGTCACCGGCTCGAACGCGGGCCATGACGTTGTCAGTTCCCGGTTCCGCCTGAGCATGAAAGAGGGATTCGCATCGAGCGGATAGCCCACGCTCACGCCATAGAGCAGAGGTAAGTCCAGTCCGACGGCACAGCTCCTGAGCGTGCTGATGAGTGTGCCTGCGCTCAACTCCGCATCCGTCGCTATCACTAACCCCGCGCGCTCATCTGCCGACGGTATCCGGTTCGGCGTCACGCATACGCGCAATATGTCATCGATGCCTCGTGGCCGGACCAGCCAAACTTCCGAGCCGGCCAGCAAGACATCCTGATGTTTCTCGATGATTTCCATACCCTGGCGACGGCCGCTTAAATTTGTGCCATGACGCCATCGACAAACCGCTCGATGCCGTTCACAAAACTTGCCGCATCGGATGCAACCTGCGCCCCCTGCGCAGCAAGCTGCTGGGCGGCAGCGAGGCCAATGCCCGTTGCACCACCTGTGATCAGCGCGATTTTTCCCTCGAGTTGCTTTGTCATGTTCGATGCCTAGGGCGTGAGCTATTTCAATTGAGGAAGCGTAACATCTATCGGTCAAATTAGTTGCTCGAGCAGTTCCTCCCCAACGCTCCGCCGGCATCTCTTCCACATAGCTCGCACGATGGCGCGAATATGCGCGCAGGCGGCGAGGTTGGGTCCGCAGTGCACGCCGTCCTGTCACCGTGCAAATGGGAAAGCCTCGTCTCGAGCGATCTCCCACACTGGATGCTCGCCTCGACATCATCCTGATGCGGGGATCACGCCCACCGGAGGCCCATCATGACTCAGCAAGACCCCGTCGTCGCAGTATTCCCCACCCATGCAGCCGCCGACGATGCTATCAAGGTGCTCGGCAAACACGGCGTTGACTTGAAGACGCTATCGATCATCGGCCAAGGCTACCATTCGGAAGAACACGCCATCGGCTTCTACAGCGTGGGAGATCGCATCCGTTCCTGGGGTACCACAGGTGCATTCTGGGGCGGCATCTGGGGCCTGCTGTTGGCGCCTGCCCTGTTCGTTATTCCGGGCGTTGGCACGGTCGCGCTGGCCGGTCCCGTGGTTGCGGCACTGGTCTCGGCGCTCGAAGGCGTGGTGATCGGTGGCGGCATCAGCGCGCTCGGTGCGGCGCTGGCAGAGTTCGGCGTGCCCAAGGACGATGTGGTCAAGTACGAAACGGCCATCAGAGCCAATGAATTCGTGCTGCTTGTACAAGGCACCGACGACGAGCGCACACGCGTTCGTGCGCTTCTCGATGGGCTGGCCGCGGCGCCCGCCGCCACACCGGCAGCCGCCTGACACCGGTACTCCCCCAGCCATATGCCAGGAACCTGCTCTTGCGAGGGCAACGGCACATAGACCAAGCAAGCTATCACGCGTGTTTGGGCTCGTTCAAGTGCGACAAGGAAAAGGCCGGTCTTCCTACTTCGCTCCAAGAATTCCCGCTACAGCGTCAGGAGGCGAGCGGCGCGGTGCGCCGCTCGCCTCCTTTTTTGCCGACCATGGCCGGATACTGTGAGACGTGACAGTTATTCCAGTCCCAGCGACAAACCGCCACACCCACCCCTGCCCCCCGCACGCTTGCATCGTTTTTGTTTTAAACTTTCACAACTTTCTGAAAATTCAAAACAGACAATGCAGCTCTCGCCCCTGATCCAGCGCTTTGTCCTCCACTTCGGTGAGATGGGCAGCCGCTGGGGGATCAACCGGACGGTTGGTCAGATTTACGCCTTGCTCTTCACTGCGGCGCGCCCCCTCAACGCCGACGAAATTGCCGAAGCGCTTGGGTTTTCCCGCTCGAACGTCAGCATCGGACTCAAGGAACTGGAGTCGTGGAATCTTGTGCGGCTATCGCACCAGCCCGGTGACCGTCGCGAGTATTTCTCCGCGCCCGATGATGTCTGGGCGATTTTCCGGACGCTGGCCGAGGAGCGCCGCCGGCGCGAGATTGATCCCACGTTGTCGATGCTGCGCGAGGTGCAGCTCGAAACCCCGCTTTCCGACGATGACCGTCACGCGCAGGCCCGCATGAAAGAGATGTACGGGCTGATCCTGCTCGTCACCACATGGTTTGGTGACACGCAGAAACTCGACACGGCCACGCTGGAAAAACTGATGCGCCTGGGCTCGCGCGTCACCAAGCTGCTGGACGTCAAGGACCGGCTGACTTCCGCTATTGGCATGGGCTCTGCAAAGACCCCCGCAGGCATCAAGACCAAGGCGACCGAGTCCACCGCAAAAACCACGCGTCCGGCCAGCAAGACCACCCCCGCAAAACCTGCCCGATCCCGCAAGGAGTAGTCCGTGTTTGCAAGTGTCGACCCGGTGATACTGGCGCGCATCCAGTTCGCCGCGAATATCACATTCCACATCCTGTTCCCGACCATCAGCATCTCTCTGGCCTGGGTCCTGCTGTTCTTCAAGCTGCGCTACAACAAGACCGGCGATGAAAGCTGGATGAACGCGTATCGCGTCTGGGTCAAGATTTTTGCGCTGACCTTTGCGCTGGGCGTGGTCAGCGGCATCACCATGAGTTTCCAGTTCGGCACCAACTGGCCTGGCTATATGGAAACCGTCGGCAACATCGCCGGGCCGCTGCTGGCCTACGAGGTGCTGACCGCGTTCTTCCTCGAAGCCACCTTCCTCGGCATCATGCTGTTCGGCATGCGACGCGTGAGCAACCGCGTGCACACCATCGCCACGCTGTTGGTGGCAGGCGGCACCACGCTCTCCGCGTTCTGGATTCTCGCGCTGAACTCGTGGATGCAGACCCCGGCCGGCTTCGAGATGATCGATGGCCGCGCGCATGTGACGAGCTGGCTTGAGGTGATTTTCAATCCGTCGTTCCCGTACCGGCTCGTGCATATGCTGCTGGCGTCGGGCCTGACCGTGGCCTTCCTCGTCGCGGGTATCTCGGCGTGGCGCTGGTTGCGTAACGACCGCAGCCGCGATGTGATGCACGGCCTGCGCACCGGCGTGACGCTCGCTGCGATCCTGATTCCGCTGCAGATCGTGGCCGGTGATTTGCACGGGCTGAATACGCTGCATCATCAACCGGCCAAGATCGCCGCGATGGAAGGGATCTGGAAGACCGAGAAAGGCGCGCCCGCCGTGCTGTTCGGCCTGCCCAATGCCCGTACGCAATCGAACGATTTCGAGATCGCGATTCCGAAGCTGGCATCGATCTACCTCACGCACAAGGTGGATGGCGAGATCCTCGGCATCGACGCCTTCCCGGATCGACATCCTCCCGTGGCCCCGTTGTTCTTTGCCTTCCGCATCATGGTGGGTGTGGGTCTGCTGATGCTGGCCGTGTCGTGGCTCGGTGCCTGGCAGTTGCGGCGGAACGGGGCGCCGTCGAAATGGCTGGCGCGCGTGCTGGTAGCGATGACGTTCTCCGGCTGGATCGCTTTGGTAGCGGGCTGGTATGTCACCGAAATCGGCCGACAGCCTTATCTCGTCTATGGCGTACTGACCACCGCGCAGGCCGCTTCGAAGGTGCCTGCCACGATGATCGGCAGCACGCTGGCGATGTACCTCTCGCTCTATCTGCTGCTGATCGTTGCGTACATCTCCGTGGTGTTCCATCTGGCACGCAAGGCGGGCAAGAACGGTGATCCCTCCGCGCCAGTCATCGAAACCCCGCAACCCGTCATTCCCGGCCAACCCAGGAGCGCATCATGAATCCGGCCACCATTCCTGACCTGAGCCAGCCGGCCGGCTGGCTGCCGCTGGTGTTCCTCGCACTGATGGGCCTGTCGATGCTGATCTACGTGATCCTCGACGGCTATGACCTGGGCGTAGGCGTGCTGCTGCGCCGCGCCGACGATGCGGACAAGGACACGATGATCGCGTCGATTGGTCCGTTCTGGGACGCCAATGAAACGTGGCTCGTATTGGGCGTGGGCCTGTTGCTCACGGCCTTCCCGCTCGCGCATGGCGTGATCCTGACGCAGCTCTACCTGCCCGTCGCGCTGATGCTGGCCGGGCTGATCATTCGCGGCGTGGCATTCGATTTCCGCGTCAAGGCGCGCGATCCGCACAAGCCATGGTGGAACTTCGCGTTCTATGCGGGATCGCTGCTGGCGAGCTTCTCGCAAGGATTGATGCTGGGTCTCTACATCACTGGCTTCCGCTACGACTTGCCGAACCTGTTGTTCGCCGTGGCCGTGGGCCTGTGCCTGGTTGCGGGCTACTGCCAGTTGGGTGCTTCGTGGTTGATCATGAAGACTACGGGCGCGCTCCAACTGCGTGCAATCTACTGGGCACGCCGCAGCCTGTGGATCACGGCGGCCGGTGTTGCTGCGATTTCCATCGTCACGCCGATGGTCAGCGCGCGCATCTTCGAGAAATGGTTCACGCTGCCGAACATCATCCTGCTGGCGCCGATCCCGCTGCTGACGATGGCGCTGTTCCTCGTCATCGAGCGATTCCTGCGCAAGCTGCGTGATTTCCACGCACGCGGCAACGACCGCTGGTGCTGGGTGCCGTTTGCAGGCACCGCCGTGATCTTCCTGATGGCGTTCAATGGCCTCGCCTACAGCTTGTTCCCGTACCTTGTGGTGGATCGCATCGACATCTGGCAGGCGGCAAGTGCGCCGGAATCGTTGATGGTGATCCTGATCGGCGCGGCGGTGGTGCTGCCGACGATCCTGGGGTACACGGCGTATGCGTATCGGGTGTTCTGGGGGAAGGCTACGGATTTGCGGTATGACTGATTGGATGCCTGGCTAATCCAGCTTGTTTGCTCCCCTCTCCCGCTTTATCTTCCTCCCCTCTCCCGCGAAGTGGGAGAGGGGTCGGGGGTGAGGGCCCGGCGGTTCAAATTGCGATCTGTCTGGATTTGATGCCCCCGCCCTCACCCCCAGCCCCTCTCCCGCCTTGCGGGAGAGGGGAGCAAACCAGCGGGAGTGGCAAGAAATATGGGGCTGAAGCGAGGAGACCTACCACAGGTGTATCCTCGGCATTACCCGACACCGCTACGCCCCCATACGTGTCCACCACCCCCTCCCCCCTCCTCCAACGCCTGCGCACCCACGCCGGCGCACAGGTTCGCGCGCTGACGCGCAGCAATTCCGGACTCACGCTCGATTACGACAACCCCCCAGGCGATCCCGGACTATTCGGTCCCGATGCCATCTGCTGGCGCGTACATGCCGATTTCCCCGCGATGCTGGCTGGCGGTGTCAGCGCATTGTTGCTGCAGGCCTTGCATCCGCTGGCGCTGGCGGGTGTGTGGGATCATTCGTCGTTCCGCACTGACATGCAGGGCCGGCTGGGTCGTACCGCGCAGTTCATCGCGGGCACTACCTATGGCAGTCGCGATGATGCAATGCAACTGATCGAGCGTGTGCGGCGCATCCATGCGTCAATCAAAGGTCAGGCGCCCGATGGTCAACCCTATGCGGCCGATGACCCGGCGCTGCTGACGTGGGTCCATGTGGCCGAGGTATCGAGTTTCATGGCGGGCTACCTGCGCTATGTGGGGCCGCTGTCGATTGCGGAACAGGACCGGTATTTCGAGGAAGAAGCGAAGGTTGCCGCGTTACTTGGCGCGCCGGACGTGCCGCGCTCCCGTGCGGCGATCGATGCCTATCTCGACGCGCAGCGTCAGTTTCTGGTCAACAGCGACCGCACCCGTGAAGTGGTACGTCTGGTGATGGCAATGCCGGTTGCCAATCCGCTGCTCGTGCCCGCCGTGCGTACGATGGCCGATGCTGGCGTGGCGCTGCTGCCCGACTGGGCGCGGGAGATGCTCGGCCTGCACCGGCCGTCGCTGCGGCGCTCGCTGGCCCTGACCGGCATGCGCGCGCTGGCGCCGACTTTGCGCTGGGCACTCGGTCCGGGGCTGGCGGCCCGTGCGCGGCGACGTGTTGCTGCCGACACCGGCCCGTAAGGCCGCCAGGCGGAACCCGCGCCCATTGCCGTGCGATTCCGAAAAATTGCGGCGCAAACCTCCCTTTCCTTACTCCCAGCGTAACGTTCGCGCTCGCAGCTTGATTGTTCGACAGGGCCAGCGTGTCCTATCGTTCCGGTAACCATCGCAGCACACCGGAGATGTCATGCTGAACCCGATACCGGAACGACAGTGGGATACGCGCCGCGCCGAAAAGCGCCGTCGCCAGGCCCTCGGCGAAAAGATCGCCACGGGCAAGGTCGTGCCCACCGACGACATCGTGGCCTTTCTTGAGACCATGGTTGCCCCCGGCGACCGCGTGGTGCTGGAAGGCAACAACCAGAAACAGGCCGATTTCCTGTCGCGCGCCCTGGCCGAGGCCGATCCCTCGCGCCTGCACGACCTGCACATGATCATCCCGAGCGTGAGCCGGGTAGAGCATCTGGATCTTTTCGAGCGGCGCATCGCACGCAAGCTCGACTTTGCGTATGCCGGCGCGCAGAGCGTGCGCATCTCGCAGTTCCTGGAGGATGGCCTGCTCGAAGTGGGCGCCATCCATACCTATATCGAGCTGTACTCGCGCCTGTATGTCGACCTGACGCCGCAAATCGTGCTGACGGCAGGCTACAAGGCCGACCGCCAGGGCAATCTCTACACCGGCCCCAGCACCGAGGATTCCCCCGCGCTGGTGGAGGCCGCGGCATTCCGCGACGGCATCGTGATCGCGCAAGTCAACGAGATTGTCGATGACCCCGCCGACCTGCCGCGCGTGGACATTCCCGGTTCCTGGATCGATTACGTGGTGCAGTCGGACAAGCCGTTCTTCTGCGAACCGCTGTTCACGCGCGATCCGCGTCTCATCAAGCCGGTACACATCCTGATGGCGATGATGGCCATCCGTGGCATCTACGAGCGCCACAACGTGCAGTCGCTGAACCACGGCATCGGCTTCAACACGGCAGCCATCGAACTGATCCTGCCCACCTATGGCGAGCAACTCGGCCTCAAGGGCAAGATCTGCAAGTACTGGACGCTGAACCCGCATCCCACGCTGATTCCCGCCATCGAATCCGGCTGGGTCGAGAGCGTGCACAGCTTCGGCAGTGAACTGGGCATGGAAGACTACGTGGCCGCGCGGCCCGATGTGTTCTTCACCGGCTCCGATGGCAGCATGCGTTCCAATCGCGCCTTCTGCCAGTTGGCCGGGCAATATGCGGTGGACCTGTTCATCGGCTCCACGTTGCAGATCGATGGCGACGGTCACTCATCGACGGTTACGCGTGGACGTCTCTCCGGTTTTGGTGGAGCGCCGAACATGGGCCACAACCCGGGCGGACGTCGGCATGCCACGCCCGCGTGGCTCGACCTGATCGAAACAGAGGACCCACTCGCACGCGGACGCAAGCTCGTCGTGCAGATGGTGGAGACGTTCCAGGCGGGCGGCAAGCCGACCTTCGTCGAATCGATGGATGCCGTGCAGGTGGCAAAGGACAGCGGCATGCCGCTGGCGCCGGTGATGATCTACGGCGACGACGTCACGCATGTGCTGACCGAGGAAGGCATCGCCTATCTCTACAAGGCGCGCTCGCTGGAAGAACGCCGTCGCATGATTGCTGCCGTGGCGGGTGTCACGCCGATCGGCATGAAGCACGACCCTGCCACCACGCGCCAGATGCGCAGCGACGGATTGATCGCCCTGCCCGAAGATCTTGGCGTGCAACGCTCGCAAGCCACGCGCTCGCTGCTCGCAGCAAAGAGCATGGCCGATATCGTCGAATGGTCAGGCGGCCTCTACAACCCGCCCGCACGCTTCCGGAGCTGGTAATGGCCTACGCTGCAACGCTCCCTTCACGCGAATACAGCCCCATCGATCTGCCGGCACGTCTTGGCGATCTGGCTGTTGCCGTGCTGATCGATGAAGCCACGCTCGCTCCCAAGCCCGGTCTCGTGGATACGCGCGGTAGCGGCGCCCACGGTGACATGACCCTGCGCACGATGATCGATTCCGCGCACAGCCTGCGCGATGCCTTCGTCGCGATGGCGCGTGCCGGACAACAGGCACGCCGTATCGACGTGGCGCTGCGCGAACGTCTTGGCGCACTGGGGCGTGAAGCGGAAACGGCGATGCTGCAGGCCACAGGCGGCATCAACACACATCGCGGTGCCATCTGGGCACTCGGCCTGCTGGTTGGTGCATCGGGATGGCTTGGCAAGGCACGCAGCATCGGCGCCGTGACACAGATGGCCGCCGTGATCGCGCGCTTGCCTGACCGGCATCGGCCTGCGCACACCGGCAACAAGGGTGCACTGACACGCGCGGCTTACGGCGTAGGCGGTGCGCAGGAGCAGGCCGAAGCCGCGTTCCCGCACGTTACCGCCATCGGCCTGCCCGCATTGCGCGATGGTCGCGCACGCGGCGACGCGGAGCCCACCGCGCAGGTCAACGCGCTGCTCGCCATCATGGCGCGACTCGACGATACCTGCGTGCTCGCACGCGCGGGGCAGTCAGGGCTCGATGATGTGCAGGCCGGTGCCGAATCCGTGCTCGACGCAGGCGGTATCGGCACATTGACGGGGCGTCGCCGTCTGCATGAACTCGAAGCGACGATGCTTGCGCAGCGTGCATCGCCGGGCGGCGCGGCAGATCTGCTGGCCGCCACTCTTTTCCTCGACCGGCTGCATGCCGTGGGAGACCACTGATGGAACAACTCCAATTCGAATACGCCGCCGGAGAGCCGGCATCGCGCCGCGTGCTGGTGGGCGTGGTCGGCTCCGGCGACCTCGAAGTCATCATCGAGCCCGGCGCCAAGGGCAAGACATCGATCGACGTCACCACATCCGTCAACGGCTATGGCCGCGTCTGGGATGCACAACTCACGCGCGTGTTCAGTGCCGAGCCACGCGCCGCGATGAACATCCGCATTCACGATTTCGGCGCCACGCCCGGTGTAGTAGGCATGCGTCTGGCCGAAGCGTTCGAAGCGCTGGCAGAAGCCGATGGCAAGGAGTCGACATGAATCGCGCTACCTTGCTTTCGCGTGAGAGCTTTGTCGAACTCGGCGCACGCGCCCGTGCGCAGGCACTGCTCGACCCCGGCACCTTCCGCGAACTCGCCGGTCCGTTCGATGGCCTGACATCACCGTGGCTCGCGCGTCAGGGCGTGGTGCCGCAAGGCGACGATGGCGTGATCGTCGCCAAGGGACGCATCGACGGACAACCCGCCGTGGTCATGGCCATCGAAGGGGCGTTCCAGGGCGGCAGCCTGGGCGAAGTGGGCGGCGCCAAGATCTCCGGCGCGCTCGAACTTGCTGCCGAAGACAACCGCAATGGCATCCCCACACGCGCCGTGATCCTTTTTGAAACCGGCGGTGTGCGCTTGCAGGAAGCGAATCTCGGTCTCGCATCGATTGCCGAGATTCATGCGGGCATTGTCGATCTGCGCCGCTATCAACCCGTGATCGGTGTGATCGCGGGGCAAGTGGGATGTTTCGGCGGCATGTCGATTGCAGCCGCACTGTGCAGCGCATTGGTCGTCACGCGCGAAGCGCGGCTCGGGTTGAATGGCCCTGCGGTGATCGAACAGGAAGCGGGAATCGCCGAATACGATTCGCGCGATCGCCCCTTTATCTGGGGCCTGACGGGCGGCGAGCAACGCTTTGCCATCGGACTGGCGGATCGTTTTGTCGAAGACGACACGGCACAGGTGCGCGACGTGGTGGCAGCACTGGCCACCGCACCCGTCGATGCGACTCCGCGCAGCGAACAATACGAGCACTATCTGCAATGCATCACCGAGTATGTGGCGCGCGACGCCTCGCACCAACCGGATCCCGCCATGGTGCGCCGCTATCTGGGAGAACGCGAATGAGCGAACAGAACCCTGTAAGCCGTGGCGATGCATGGCTCGCCGCACTGGCCAGCAATGCACCACGCCTGCCCGGCTATCCGCCCTCGATCCAGATTGCGGATATCGAATGGTCTGGCCGTGCGGCACGTTTGATCGCCGTGGTGCCCGACGTCGCGAGTCCGCTGCCGCGCGCGCGTCATGGCGAAGTGGGATTGCTCGAAGGATGGGCACTCGCACGCGCCGTGCATGAAGTGATCGACGCCGACCGCGATGCGCCGGTCAAGCGCGTCATCATCGCCATCGTCGACACGCCAAGCCAGGCTTACGGACGCCGCGAGGAAGCCTTCGGCATCCATCAGGCGCTGGCGGGTGCGGCATCGGCCTATGCCACGGCGCGGCTGCAAGGCCATCCCGTGATTGCGCTGCTCGTCGGCAAGGCGATGTCGGGGGCGTTTCTCGCGCACGGCTACCAGGCCAACCGCATCCTCGCGCTGGACGATGCCGGCGTGCAGGTCCACGCGATGGGCAAGGAAGCCGCTGCACGCATCACGTTGCGCAGCGTCGAGGATCTTGAAGCGTTTGCCGCTACCGTACCGCCCATGGCGTACGACCTCGGCAACTATGCGTCGCTGGGGCTGCTGTGGCGCACGGTAGCGGTGCAGGATGCCGCCGCGCCCACGACGGAAGATCGCGCCACCATCCTGCGCCATCTGCAGGAAGCGCTGGCCGATATCGACGCCGATCCGCATCGCGACCTTCGCGGACGTCTCGATGGCGAGAACCGCAGCGCCACGCGCCGCGCGCGCGAGTTGTTGCGCGCGCAGTGGCAGGACTGAGCGCAATCGGTCATCGTCATGAAAGCACTGCAACCGCACGACCTGATCTGGCTTCGCGACCCTGCCGCATTGCTCGCGGCAGGTAACGTACCCGACTGGGCCGACGCGGAGTGGCTGGCGCAGGCACCGGTTGTGGTGCGGCGGGACCGCGATGCCACTGCGCGCATTCCCATCGGCATCCGTGGCCGCGAACGTGCGCAACGTCATGCGGCATGGATCGATGCCGCGCAGTGCGCGAGTGTGGTGTCGCCCGAAGAGATTGCGAATGCGGGGTTCTGGCGCCTGCATCCCCGCCGCGATGTGCTGCCCGCCTTGCGCGCACTAGATCATGTGGCAACGCGGCTCGGATTGCTCGGTTATCGATGGGGAATTACCGGCGCGGTGGGTTTTGCGCTGGCGTCGGGCATCGACGTATTGCATGCCGGCAGCGATATCGACCTCGTCATGCATGCAGCCGTACCCATCCCCGAGCGCGATCTTTCTGCGCTCGCATCACTGATCGATGCACACGACGTGCGCCTCGACATCCAGATCGCCACACCGTTGGGCGCGTTCGCGCTACGCGAGCGTTTGCGCACACAGGGCCGCGTGCTCGTGAAGACCGATACGGGCCCGGTACTCAGCGACGATCCCTGGCTCGCCCCATGCCAACACTGCTGACCTTTCCCGGCCAGGGCGCACAACGCACAGGCATGCTGCACGCGCTGCCCGATCACGCGGTGGTGACACGCACACTGGAGCAAGCGAGCGACGCGCTGGGTGAAGACGTGCTGCGCCATGACGATGCGGGGCATCTGGCTTCCACGGTGTCGGTGCAGTTGTGCTTGCTGGTGGCCGGCGTAGCCAGTGCGCGCGCATTGCTGGAAGACGGCCCACCTGCGCATGGCGTGGCGGGGCTGTCGATTGGGGCGTACGCGGCAGCAGTGGTTGCTGGGTCATTGTCTTTTGCCGATGCCGTACGGCTGGTGAAGTTGCGTGGCACGCTGATGGCCGAGGCGTATCCGCGTGGCTATGGCATGACAGCGATTCTGGGTATCGATGTGGGACAGTTGGCGCCGCTGGTTGCATCGGTGAATACTGTACAAACCCCGGTGTTCATCGCCAACTACAACGCGGATACGCAGCTTGTGATCGCCGGTTCGGATGACGCGATGGCGCGTGTGTCGGAGCTAGCATTGGCTGCGGGTGCGCGCACTGCACAGCGGGTGGCGATTGCGGTGCCGTCGCATTGCGCGTTGCTGGACGATGCAGCGGCGAGGCTGCAATCGGCGTTTGCGGAGGTGACTGTCAAACGGCCGACGCTGCGTTACTTCAGTGCCAGTGCGGCGCGGGAATTGCGCGATCCAGTACGCATTGCGGAAGACCTCGCCCGCAATATGGCGCTGCCTGTGCGCTGGCACGAAACGATGCTGCTGGCGCGTGCAGTGGACTTTGACTTGGCGGTGGAAACGCCGCCGGGGAGTGTGCTGACGAAATTATGCCAGCCAATGTTTCCGCAGGCTGTGGCGCTGGCGGAGATGCGTGGGGATAGTGTGAGGGTGTTGATGGGGCGGGCGCAGGACGGCTGACTCTCCTGATGGTTTTCTCCCCTCTCCCGCCATGCGGGAGAGGGGCGGGGGAGAGGGCCAGCGGTGCAAATTGCGATGTGGTCGGCAAGCAGAACCTCTTGCCCTCTCCCCCAGCCCCTCTCCCATTGCATGGGAGAGGGGAGCGAAAGCCGAGAGCGGGCGCAAGCGTCAAACCGCCGACGCCTCCCGCCCCTGCTTCACCTTCGCATCCAGCACCGGCGGTGCCGTCACGATCGACGTCAGCGACGGCTCCGCAGCCTTCAATGCATTCAGATCGGGCAGCGGCCTGCGCAGCGACGGCACCGCCGCAAACGCCTGCTCCATCGCATACGACACCCCCAGCGTTTCATGGTCCTTGCGGAAGCCGCCCACGATCTGCAAACCAAACGGCATGCCCGCATGATCCAGACCGCACGGCAGCGACAGCGCGGGATGCGTGGTCAGTGTCACCACATACGTCAGCGACAGCCAACGGTAGTAGTTTTCCTGTTTCACGCCATTGATCGACTCCGCATAAAGCGACGTCCACGGGAACGGCGACACCGGCGTAGTCGGCGACAGGATCACGTCATAGTCGCGATACAGCTGCTGAAAGCGCTGCAGCACGCGCGTCTGCTCGGCCTGTGCCCAGGCGCTGTCGAGCAGCGACATCTTCGCGCCCATTTCAAAGTTGGCGCGCGTGTTCGGACCCAGGCTCGATGGATCGCGCTCGTAGGCCTCGCGCATGCCTGCTACGAAACTCTCTGCACGTAGCACGTCGAAGCAGCGATGCGCTTCACCGAGATCCACATCGATGGCATCGCAGCTACGGAACAGATGACGCATCGCGGCGATCTTTTCGCGGAAGGTGCGGCGGATACCTTCATCGACATCGCAGCAGCCGAAGTCTTCGGTGTACGCCACGCGCAGGCTGCCGAGGTCTACAGGCATCGGCGTCAGGAACGACAGCGGATCGAGCGGATACGTCAGCGGATCGCCCGCCGATACGCCTGCCGATGCCGCCAACTGCAGACACGCATCGGCCACGGTGCGACCCATCGGGCCGACTACCGAGATCGGTGTCCAGCCCAGCAGCTTGCGCGAACTCGGCACCACACCCGGTGACGGACGGAAGCCCACCACGCCGCATTTGGCCGCAGGAATCCGCAGCGAGCCACCCGTATCCGATCCGGTGCACACCGGCAAGAGATCGGCAGCCAGTGCCGCCGCCGAACCACCCGACGATCCGCCCGCATTGAGGTTGGGATTGAACGGATTGCCCGTGGCGCCCCACACATCGTTACGCGAGTTCGCGCCCGCGCCCATCTCGGGAATGTTGGTCTTGCCCGTCACGATGGCACCCGCCGCGCGCAGTCGCGCCACGAGTACGTTGTCCTCGGCGGGTACGTTGTCGCGATACAGCGGCGAGCCATACGTGGTCAGCAGGCCCGCGGTCGCCTCCAGATCCTTCACGCCGAGCGGCAAGCCGTGCAGCAAACCCAGCGGCTTGCCTTCCAGCACCGCCCGCTCGGCGGCGCGCGCTTCTTCACGTGCACGGTCGAAGCATGTGGCGGTCACGGCGTTGAGGAACGGATTCACACGCTCGATCTGCGCGATGCACGCGTCGAGCAATTCCACCGGCGAGATTTCCTTGCTGCCGATCATGCGGCGCAGTTCGGTGGCCGAGCGTGCGACCAGTGTCGTTGTGTCCTGCATACTGCCTGTCTCCTTGCGGGGCATAAGCCGTCAATCAATCAGCCGTGATGTTCGCACGCTGCGCGGTAGCGCGCATCAACGGCAGTTCCTTGTTGATCAGTGCCGATACCGCCGCGCCGTTACCTTCCACAGGTTCGAAGCCAGCGTTCTGCAACTGCTTGCGCGTATCGGCATCGGCCATCACTTCGGTCAGCGCCTTTTCCAGTTTCTGCTTCACGTCAGCGGGCAGGCCGCGCGGCGCCACTACGGCAAGCCACGTATCGGCATCGATGCCGGGGAAGCCTGCTTCGGCAGCAGTTGGCACATCGGGCAGCAGCGACGAGCGCTTGGCCGTGGTCACTGCAATCGCTTTCACCTTGCCCGATTTCACCTGCGGAATGGCGGCGGCCACGGTATCCACGCTATATGGAATCTGTCCGCCGATCAGGTCCGTCATCGCTGGCGAGCTACCTTTGTAGGGCACATGCAGCAGCTTCACACCTGCAATGTTGAACAGCATCTCGCCCGCAAACTGCGCCGTGGTGCCCGTGCCGAACGAACCATACGAATACTTGCCCGGTTGCGCCTTGGCCGCCGCCACCAGTTGCTTGAGGTTGGTCACGGGCACATCCTTGTTGGCCAGCAGAATCAGCCCCGTGCGGCCCGCAAACCCGATCGGCTCGAAGCTTTTCACCGGGTCATACGGCAGCTTGGCGTGGATAGCAGGATTCACCGTGAACGTGGTGCCCGAACTGGCGAGCAGCGTGTAGCCATCCGGCGCGGCCTTGGCCACGAAGCTCGCACCGACAATGGTGCCCGCGCCGGGTCGGTTGTCCACCACCACGGGCTGGCCCAGCTTGTCACCAAGCTTCTTGCCGACGAGGCGACCGATCACGTCAGTCGCGCCACCCGGCGGGAACGGAATCACCAGCTGGATCGGCTTGGATGGATAGGTTTCGGCAAACACTGCCGAGGCACTGGCAGCGAGTGTGCACGCCAGCAGCGCATGGACAAGCTTGGAAGGGGTGAGGGGCAAACGGTTCATGGTGAGACTCCGCAACGATGCAATCGAAAGATTCGGTGACGCGTATTTGGTTACGTGCAATCAGCCGGCCAGCGCGGCGCCACGTTCGGCAAATCGCGCATATTCCTCGGCGGGCACGAACAGGCCACCCGTCGTCCATACAAGATGCGTCGCGTGTTGCATGCGCGCGTCCAGGTTCTGTTGTTTCAGCCAGGCACGCCCGGCATCGGTTTGCGTCAACATGCGCGGGCCGCTGAATCCCGCTGCTGCCGAGGGTTCGATCTTGAGATCCTCGGTTTCACGCACACGATGCAGGTCCGCAAACAACGTGTCGTCGGCCACCGTGTACACGCCGCCCAGCAGCGGACGCATCGCCTGCGCGGCCAGTTCCGACGCCTGCGGTACGGCCAGGCCATCGGCCTCGGTGCGATTGGTCAGGCCAATGTCGTAGACCGACGCGCCCGGTGCCAGCATCTCCACGAGAAAACACGGCGACTGCGTAGGCTCGGCAAAGATCGGATACACATGCGGCCCATACAACTGCCGCAGGCCAAACGCGATACCAGCGGGCGCGCCGCCCACGCCGCACGGCAAGTAGACGAACAGCGGATGCGCGGCATCCACCTTCAGCCCGGCCGCTTCAATTTGATCGTGAAGGTGCAAAGCCGCTGCGCTGTAGCCGAGCATCAGCGACATCGAGCGCTCGTCATCGACGAAGTAGCAATACGGATCGGCATCGGCATCGCGCCGTCCGGCAGCCACCGCCGCCGCGTAGTCGCCCGCATGCTCCACCACGTCCACGCCACGCGAGCGCAGCCGCGCCTTCTTCCATTCCTTGGCGTCCGACGACATATGCACGGCCGCACGAAACCCCAGTGCCGACGCCATCACGCCGATGCTCAGGCCCAGGTTGCCGGTGGAACCCACCGCTACCTGATAGCGACCGAACAGTTCACGCGCTGGCGCATCGGCCAATACCGTGTAGTCGGCATCCTGCGTCACCAATCCATGTTCGAGCGCCAGCGATTCCGCGAATTCGAGGACTTCGTGAATCCCACCGCGCGCCTTGATCGATCCCGCCACCGGCAGGCTGTGATCGGCCTTGATCCACAGCGAACCCGCCTCGGTTGACAGGCCGATGGCGCGTTGCATGCCCGGTGCGGCGAGCAGTGCGGATTCGATGCGGCCATCGGTGCCCTTCAATTCCGGGAACAACCGGGCCAGCAGCGGCGCGAACCGCTCGAAACGGGCCTGCGCTGCACGTACATCAGCTAGACTAATGCCACGTCCGTCCACCACGGTGTGTACGGTCGGGTCGTCTGTCCATTGGGGATTGCCCCAGAACGCAGGGCTGGCGGCCTGCAAGTTGGCGAGCAGTTCCTGTGGAAGCGTAGATGTATCGATCGTCATAAGCGTGCAACACGGGGATGGGATGGATTCATTCTTGTCCGTCCGCGCCAATGTGACAAACCATTTGTACTGATCCGCCTATTAGCCTGACTAATGGCCAACACGCTTTCTGCATCATTGTTGGGCTGGCTGCGCTGTTTTGAGGCGGCGGCCCGACACTGCAACTTCACCCAGGCCGCCGCCGAGCTTTGCGTGACGCAAGGTGCGGTGAGCCAGCAGGTGAAGCAACTCGAACAATGGCTCGACCGCCCCTTGTTTCTCCGCACGCCCCGTGCGCTGGTGCTGACGCCCGAGGGCGAGCGCCTTCGCTTTGTGCTGCGTGAATCGTTCCAGGCCATCGAGAGCACGCTCACGCAACTGCGCAAGCCGCGCGACAAGCATCCCATCGCGCTGTCGTGCTCGCCGTCGTTCGCCATGGTCTGGCTGACGCCCCGGCTCGGAAATTTCTTCCGCCAGCATCCGGACATCGGCCTGCGCGTCTATGGCGAGTTCCATGCGCTGGATCGGTCGCGGATGATGCGCGATGGCACCGAGGCCGCCGTGCGTTTCGATCCAGGCGGTTATCCCGATCTGAAGGCGCGCGTGTTTCTGGAAGAGTGGTTGATTCCGGTGGCCAGTCCGGCCTACGTGGCTGCGCATCCGGAACTTGCATCGCCCGATGGGCTACGGGCCAGCATGCTGCTGCACGATGTCAGCCCATGGGACGGCGCAGGGGAGTTCGAGGAATGGCAATGCTGGCTGCGCCATGCGGGCGTGACGCTGCCGGACGAATCCGATGGCCAGCGTTTCAATCTCTCGCAACTGGCGATCAGTGCCGCGCTGGCGGGCCAGGGTGTGGCAATGGGCCGCTCGGCTTTGGTGCTGGAGGAAATCGAGTCTGGCCGACTCGTCGATCTGTGGGGCATACACGCGCCGAGCGAGGCGTCGTATCACTTTGTCTGCGCGCACGGGCAGACCGAACAGGTGGCGGAAGTGGAGGCGTGGCTCGCGCACGAAGGCGCGGCGTTCGACACCGCGCGCAGGCGTCTGCTGACGCGGCGCGGTTAGCGATGGGTGTTTAGCGTCCGTCGAAGCGCGACTGCAACTCCGGACGCCGGAACGCCTCGACGATGAAATCGACAAACACACGCGTCCTGGACGGCAGCAGTTTGCGATTGGGATAGTAAAGAGAGAGCGCCCCGCTGTCGGCACACCAGCCCGGCAGCAATCGCACCAACGCACCACGTTGCAACAACGGCGCGGCATGCGCCATCGGCAAGAGCGCCACGCCTAGCCCCTGCATCGCGGCATGGGCCATCGCTTCGGGATCGTCGAAGATCGCGCGCATGCGTGGCTCGGCCAGCGCCTGCTCGCCAATCTGGTTGCGCAGCGTCCAGTAGCGCAGCCGACCGCTCGACGCCGAACGTCGCACGATGCCGTCCATCTCGGACAATTCCGACGGATGACGCGGCATCTTGCGGCCCGCCATGTATGCAGGCGATGCCGTCGCCACGATATGCACGGGCGCCAGTTCGCGCGCCACCACACCTTCGGTCAGTTCGATGCCCCCACCAATCGCCACGTCGATGCCATCGGCGATCAGGTCGGCGGTGCGATTCTCGAAACGCCAGTCCGGCACGATGGCCGGGTATCGCTCCAGAAACTCGCCAAGCAATGGCACTAGGTATTCGCGCCCGAACGCCACGGCCATGCTCACCTTGAGTACACCCGCCGGCCGGCTCTCATCCTCGGACGCATTGGCAAACGCGTCGCGCAATGCAGCGTAGGGGTCCGACACCTGACGCAGGAAGCGCTCGCCGCCCAGTGTCAGCGTGAGTTGGCGCGTACTCCGCTGGAACAGCCGCAATCCCAGGTGCGCTTCCAGCCGCGCCACATTCTTGCTGACGGCGGCCGGCGTCAGGCCCAGCCGGCGCGCGGCGGCCGAGAAACTGCCGCTCTCCGCGGCCAGCACAAACGATTCGAGCAGATTCAACGCTTCCATGCCCGGCATCTTATACCGATGGTTGAAGATGTTGATCCGGATTTATGCCTAGCGGTAGCGAATAGCGTGAACCATACTCAGCTCACCTTCTCTTGCGAAACAAACTTTTCAAAGGAACCCATCATGACCACGCTCTCCAACAAGATCGCTTTCGTAACCGGCGGCTCCCGCGGCATTGGCGCCGCCATTGTGCGCCGCCTGGCCCGTGACGGTGCAGCCGTCGCCTTCACCTATCAAAGCTCCGGCGCCGTGGCGCAGGAACTGGTCGAATCGATCCAGGCCGAAGGTGGCCGCGCCAAGGCTTACCAGGCCGACGCCGCCGACGCCTCCGCCGTGACCCGCGCCATCAACGACGCCGCCGCGCACTTCGGCAAGATCGACATCCTCGTGAACAACGCCGGCGTGCTGTTCCTCGGTGCCGTGGATGAATTCGCGCTGGAAGACTTCGACAAGACTTTTGCCGTCAACGTGCGCGCCATCTTCGTGGCATCGAAGGCTGCGCTGGCCCACATGGGCGAAGGCGGCCGCATCATCAACATCGGCAGCACCAACGCCGACCGCATGCCGTTTGCCGGCGGCGCCGCCTACGCGATGAGCAAGTCCGCACTGAAGGGCCTGGTGCAAGGCATGGCTCGCGACCTGGGACCGAAGAGCATCACGGTGAACAACGTGCAACCCGGCCCGATCGACACCGACATGAATCCGGAAGACTCGGATTTCGCAAAGTCGCTGCACGGCCTGATGGCCCTGCAACGCCATGGCCGCCCGGAAGAGATTGCCGGGATGGTGGCTTACCTGGCGGGTCCGGACGCGGGGTTCGTGACGGGTGCGAGCTTGAATATTGATGGGGGTTTTGCGGCTTGAGCTTGTGCCGCCACTCCCGGTTTTCTCCCCTCTCCCATGAAATGGGAGAGGGGCTGGGGGAGAGGGCTGGAGGATCTGCTTGCCGACCGCATCGCAATTTGTGCGGCTGGCCCTCTCCCCCGCCCCTCTCCCGCTCGCGGGAGAGGGGAGCAAACAAGTGGTCGAGCAAAAGCTGCTTACCCATCCAACCCCATCGGCATCGCCCTTCTCCGCTTCTTCGTCGCCTGATACAACGCGTGCGCCACAGCCGGCGCCGTTGGCCCTAACGACACCTCGCCACACCCTTGCGGCGGACGATCACTCTCCACGATCACCGTCTCGATCTTTGGCATCTCCGACAACTGCAGCAGCGGGTAGTCGTGGAAATTGCTCTGCTGCACCACGCCGCCCTTGAACGTGATTTCGCTCTTGAGCGTGTTGGTCAGCGCAAATCCGATGCCGCCCTCGATATTGGCGCGGATCAGATTCGGATTGATCGAGCGTCCGCACTCCACCGCGCACACCACGCGCCGCACCTTGAATGCCTTGCCAGCACGCTCCAGTTCCAGCGCCATCGCCACGTAGGTCTGGAATGCCTCGCCGCGTCCCGTGTAGAGATTGAACGTGAAGCCGCGCGTCACGCCCGGTGCAGGCTTGCGATCCCAGTTCGCCGCCTTGGCCGCCGCATCGAGCGTGCGCACGGCCAGCGGGTTATGCGCGAGCAGCGCGCGGCGATAGCGATACGGGTCCATGCCCGCCGCGTCGGCCATCTCGTTGACGAAACTCTCCAGCATGAAAATGCTCGACGTCGATCCCACACTACGCATGAAGCTGACCGGAATCGGCTGCTTCACGTCGATCATATCGACCTTGAGGTTCGGCACGCGATAGACGCAATCGTAAATCGCCTCCAGCATCGTCTCGTCCCAGCCGCCGTGCTGCGCCATGCGCTCGGCCTTGATGACGCCGTACAGCGATTGCCCGGTCAGCCGCGCATGCATCGCCTTCGGCATGCCCTTCTCGTCGAGCACCGCGCGGAAGCGGCCCGACACGCCAGGACGATAGAAGCCATGGCGGATATCGTCTTCGCGCGAGCGAATCACCTTGACGGGCTTGCCCACCGCTGCCGATGCGCGCGCGGCATGCACCACGAAGTCAGGCAGGAACTTGCGACCGAAGCTGCCGCCGAGAAACGTGGTGTGGACGATGATCGTTTCGGGCTTGCGCTGGTACAGCTTGCCCAGAGCATTACGCACAAAATCCTGCCCCTGGATCGGACCCCATACCTCGATGGCATCGTCGCGCACATGGACGGTGGCGTTCACCGATTCCATCGTGGCATGCACGATGTATGGCGTGTGATAGTCCGCTTCCACGCGCTTGCCGCCCGCCGCCAGGACGGCATCGGGTTCGCCGAGTGTCGTGGCGACCACGGCCTCGGGCGCACCGAGCGCGGCCACGCGTGCGGCCATGATCTTGTCGCTGTCGAGATCGCGCGACGCACCGGGATCGACTTCCAGTTCCAGTGCATCCGCACCCTTCTTCGCCAGCCAGTAGCTCGTTGCCACTACGATGGCCGCATCCGGCGCCTGCACCACGGCCTGCACACCGGGCATGGCCTTCACGACATCGGCGTTGCGAATGCCCGTGACCTTGCCGGTCACGGTGGGCGGCATCTTCAATGCGCCGTAGAGCATGCCGGGCACGCGCACATCGATGCCGAACTCTGCCGAGCCATCGACCTTGGCCGGTGTATCGAGCCGCAGCAGATTCTTTCCGATCAGCTTGTGGTCGGCTTCGGCCTTGAGGCGCGGCGTCGGATTGAGTGGAAGTTTCGCCGCCGCTTCGGCCAGTTCGCCATAACCGATCGACCGCCCGGTGGCGCCGTGAAACACGCGGCCTTTCTCCGTGTAGCACTGGCCGGGTCGCACATGCAACCGCTTCGCCGCTGCGATCGTCAGCACTTCACGCGCCTGTGCGCCAGCGATACGCAACCGCTGATAGAACAGCGTGGCCGACATCGATGCGCCAACAAACTGCTGCGGTTCCTCGTAGGCGGCGCCGGTGCGATACGCGTCGCGCCCGGTGACGAAGGTCACGGTGATGTTCTCCCAGTCCGCGTCGAGTTCGTCGGCCAGTATCTGCGGCATCCCCGTGTAGACGCCTTGACCACATTCGCATTGCGACAGACCGAGCGTGATCTTGCCGTTCGGCTCGATCCAGATCCAGTCCGTGATCTCGTTCGTGCCATGCGGGCCGCTATCCACAGTTCGCCCCGATGCGAGTACCGGCAGCGGAATGCACAGTGCACCGGCCAGCGCCGCGCTGCCTTTCAGGAAGCCACGACGCGACACATTCACGGCATGTTCACTTTGCTGCAGCATGGACGGCCTCCCGGATGCGGTGATAGGTGGCGCAGCGGCACAGGTTGCTGACCGCGGCATCGATGTCGCGGTCAGTGGGATGCGGGTTCTGCTTGAGCAATGCCGTGACCGCCATCACCATGCCCGACTGGCAGTAGCCGCACTGCGGCACGTCCTTGGCGATCCACGCCTTCTGGACCTTGCTCGACCGATCGGGCGATAGCCCTTCAATCGTCGTCACGTTGCGTCCCGCCACGGTCGAGACCGGCGTGACACAGGACCGCTGCGCATTGCCATCCACATGCACGGTACAGGCGCCGCATGCGCCAATGCCGCATCCATACTTGGTGCCAGTCAACCCGGCATCGTCTCGAATCACCCACAGCAGCGGCGTATCGCCGTCGCCGTCGAAGCGGGTCGTCTTTCCGTTCAACACAAAGTCCATGGTTGCCCCGTATGTGCAGGAAAAAAACGGCCGCACGCCCCCCTGCACGGCATGGGTGCGACCAGATACAGCACTGGTGAGTAAGAGATGAATGCGATGGGTGCGCCTGACCAGGCGCCGAGGCTATTCCGCCGTGATGTGGTACGTGCGGATCAGCGTGGTCCACGCCGCGGTGTCTTCGCGGATGCGTGCGGCCAACGCTTCGGGAGTACTCGCCACGGGCTCCAGCCCCTGACGCTGCAGATCACTGCGTACGGTTGCCGAACCGAACAGCGTCTGGATCTCGACGGACAAGGCATCGGCCATCGGCTTCGGCGTGGCCGACGGCACGAGCAACGCATACCAGGAACTGACGTCGATACCGGGCATGCCCTGCTCCGCCATGGATGGCACATCGGGCGCAGCCGGCGAGCGCTTCGATTGCGTGACGGCAATCGCGCGCAACGCACCCGACTGGATGAATGGCGCCAGCGTCGGCCACGTACCGAACAGCACGGGCACCTGCCCGCCCGCGACATCGGTCATGGCTTGCGCGGTGCCCTTGTACGGGACGTGCAGCATGTTCACGCCGGCCTTGTTGCGAAACAGTTCGCCAGCGAGATGGAGGCCGCTGCCCACACCGGGACTGGCATAGCCGAGCGGCGACTTGTTGCGATCCGCTTCCTTCGCCAGTGCAACAAGTTCAGGCACGGTGCGCGCCTTGACCGAAGGATGCACGGCCAGCACATTGGGCGAACTGGCCAGCAGCGAGACCGGCCGGAAATCGCGCGCCACCTGATAAGACAGCGCGGGGAATAACGTGGGATTGATCGTCAGGTTGCCAGCCGGCACCACCAGCCAGGTACATCCATCACCCGCCGCGCGACGTACTGCATCGATGCCGATGTTGCCGTTCGCGCCCGGCTTGTTATCGACGACGATCGGCACACCCTTGCGCGGTTGCAACCCTTGCGAGACGGTGCGAGCCAGTTGATCCGCCGGCCCTCCAGCGGGAAACGGCACCACGATGCGCACTGTCGTGCAGGCCGCATGTGCCGCACCTGCGCTCAGCACTACGGTTGTCGCCGCGATGCCTGCGAGACCTGCGACGCTGCGTAGCCATCGAAACGCACTGCGCCGAATCTGGATGTGGCTGCCGTCCTGCATGTTCTCTTCCTGCCTGTTGTGGGTGCGGCGATATCAAGCGCCGGCCACCCTGCCGCTCAGGCCTGGCCGGTAATCCAGCAATCGCGACAACTCCGCCGCGGCTTCGCGCACCTGCTCCACCATCGGGTCGAGCAACGTGGTTTCAATCCGTGCAGCCGGAATCGTCGCGCCCAGCGCCGCCACCACCCGTGTGGTGCGGTCACGCACCGGCGCGGCAATGGTGGAGATGCTGGCCTCGAAGAAACCTTCATGCAGTACGTAACCGCGCTCGCGGTCGCGCTGCACCATCTCGTACAACTCTTCCACCGTGCGCGGCGTGCTGTCCGAGAACACTTCCAAACGCGGCTCCGGATACAACTCCCGCAACTCGCCCAGCGTCAGGTCCTCCAGCAGGATCCGTCCCAACACGGTGGCATGCGCCGGCAGGCGCGTGCCCACATTGACCGTGCTCGTGAACGGACGCGCCGCCACGGACTTCGCCACATACACAATGGACCGCCCATCCCGGACCACCAGGTTGCAGGGGTAGTGGATCTCGTCCCGCAACCGGTCCAGCAACGGCCGCCCGAGTTCCGTCAACTCCAGCGATGCCAGATAGTCGAACCCCAACCGCAACACCGCCATGCCAAGCCGGAACTCGCGCCCGCCATCGGTTCGCTCGACAAACCCCATCATTTCCAGCGTCGCGAGCAATCGGAACACGGTCGAGCGCGGCACCTTCAACCGGCGAGCCAGCTCCGCCGCCGACAGCGTCCGGTCCTTGCTGCTGAATTCGCCCAGCAGCCGCAACCCCCGTTCCAGGCCCGGCACGATGTACTTGTCCTGCGAATCCTGTGTCTCCTCTGCGGGAGTGTCCTTGCTCATGGTCTCTCTCTACCTCACGTTCGGTTAGCCATTCAGCCAATGCACGGCAACGGATCGATATAACATGCTTCCCCGTTACCGCACGCGCCAAGGCGCACTGGTGCAGTTCGAACACTAGCAGATGTGTTTTATATATAAAACCAAGATTCACAACAGGAACGATTTGAATGTAGGTTAGCGTTGTTGATGACTCAACTTAAGACAACTCCGGATTGACAGTTGCTGCGCGGTAGGTAAATGTCCTTTCGCAGCACAAAGTTGCGAACAACAATTCATATGAGACAATCGCGTAGCCCGTTCGGGTGAGCCCCCAAACTTTTCTGTCACGCAGTTTCTGCGCACGCCTTATGTCCAGCACCCCCCACATCGCCCCCATCGACGTCGAACCGGTCGACCCCTGGTCGAGCCTGGACGAAGCCGGCAACGGCCTGACCGTCAATGACTTCCTCACGACGATGCTGAGCCAGTTGGTGACGGCCCTGCGCAACAGCGTGACAGAGCCATACGCCACCCAGTTCGACCTGACCGTGCCCGAGTGGCGCATCCTCGCGCTGCTGGCTGCCGATGGCGAAGCGATGTCCTTCGCCGAACTCGTCAAGCAATCCACCTCGGACAAGGCGCTGGTCAGCCGCACGCTTCGCCTGCTCGAAGACCGTGGACTTGTGATCCTTGAATCCGAAGGCAGCACGCCGCGCAAGCGCCTCGCCTGCAAGATCAGCGAGCAAGGCGCCGCGCTGCATGCGCAAGTCATCCCCCTAGCCCGACGCGGTCAGGCATCGGTCATCCGGCTGCTGTCGCCGGAAGAGCGGCAAGGTCTCTATACGGGACTGCGCAAGCTGCATGGGATTTGCACGGGCTCGGGGAAGGAGTGATGTCGTAGGGTGGCTAGCGTCGCCTCGATTGGGACTCCAGGACGCGGTCGAGCTTGTCGTGCACTCTCTCAAACTCGTTGCGTATGTGTGCGTCCATCCTGTCCAGCCGCTTCTCGACTCCGTCGGCACGGTGAGTTAGCCCTTTAACCGTCCCGTTCAACTCGGCGAGTTCCTTTACCGTCTGCGCCGATGTACCCTCCAACCGAGCGATCCGCGCGTTGCCAGCATCGATGGCCTGAGCGGTAGGCGCCACCTTCTCGTTCATGTTTCCGTTGATGAACATGAACATGGACAGAATAAAACTGACGCCTGCACCAATCATGCTCGCTGTCAGCCGCCATCCAACATCACCGGCATTGCCGCCCGGCCTGCTGCTTTCGTTCTCACGTTCCATCTCTAAAACCCCTTTCCCGAAACATTGACCTCCGGCTGGCTTTGCATCGCCCGTACCGGTCAAACTCATCGTCGTCATCGATTGACCCTTGCGTTGTTGAACACGCTTCCGTTGTCACCTGCGGTCATCCCATGCCCAGACCCAGACACCGTTGACCGTCCCCACAACTTAAAGGATCAACTTCCGAAATACCATTGGATTTCAGGCGCCAAACGCGCTTTCAGATTCGTCTCATTACAAAACACGAACCAACAAAAAAGCCCCGCCACCGGGAAAGTCGGTGGCGGGGCGCAGCGACAACAACCACTGTGCGAATCAGACCTCGAGTTCTTCGAGCACCTGTCCTTTTGTTTCGATGCCGAGCCAGAACACGGTTGCGGCGGCCAGCAGCGGCACCACGGCCAGGCCGTAGAACGCCACGCTGAGATTACCGGTGCCGATGGTCGCGCCGATCAGGCCCGGCGCGAAGATCGCCGCGATCTTGAGCCATGCGCCACCCAGGCCGCAGCCCATCGCGCGGATGCTGGTCGGATACAACTCCGGCGTGTAGACGTAGGCCGTGATGAAGCCGCACGCGAGGAACCCCATCGCCAGCGAGCAGAACGTAGCGACCACGTACACCGTCGAAGCGTGGAACAAACCGGCCAGCAGCAGCGATACCGCGCACAGCACGAACGACACGTTGATCACCGGCTTGCGTCCCACGCGATCCACGATCATCGCGCAGACCAGCGAACCGACCACACCGAGCACCGATGCGCCTGCCGCGAGGTTCAGCGCGAGTTGCAGCGGGGCGTGATAGACCGTCTTGTAGACCGTTGGCAGCCACGTCGACAACCCGTACTGGATGAAGCCGCACGTCGCCCACAGCATCCACACGGCCACCGTGCGGCCGAGATACGCGCCGCTTACCAGATCGCGCACACGGCGTTTTGGATGCTTGCCCGCCATCGCATCGAAGCGCGAGGTATCACCCACCGGCGGCAGGGGTGTCTTCGCACGCGCCTCGAACTGGCGCAATGCGTCATCGGCCTCGGCCATGCGGCCCTTCTCGGCCAGCCAGCGCGGCGACTCGGGCACCAGACGCCGCAACACAAAGAACAGCACCAGCGGCACGCCACCGAGAAAGTACATCACCTCCCAGCCATAGCGCGGCACGAGCACGGCGCCCAGTCCGTTCGACACCATCAGGCCGATGGGGAACACCACTTCGTACAGCAGCACAAAGCGGCCACGTCCATGCGCGCGCGTGACCTCGTTGATGTAGGTCGCGGCCACGGGCAACTCGCCGCCGAGCCCCAGACCCTGCACGATGCGCAGCAGCAAAAAGATCTCGAACGATGGTGCGAAACCGCAGAGCAAACTCATCAGGCCGATGATGCCCGCACTCCAACCAATCGAGCGCAAGCGGCCAAAGCGTTCGGCCAATGCGGGGAACAGCAGTGCACCCACGAGTTGTCCCACCGAGGGCGCGGCGATCAAAATGCCGATCTGCGCGGGCGTCAGCGACCAGTGCCCGATCAGCAGCGGCAGCGTGGCGGCAATCGCAATCACGTCGAACCCATCGAAGAACGTGGCAAGGCCAATGAGCAATCGCGCACGCACATGCATCATGTTGCCCGGCATGCGTTCGATGCGCGCGACGATCTGGCCGCGCGTGACGTTGCCTGGCGAATGATGCGTGGTGTGCGTACCTGCGAAAGGGGTTGCAGCGCCGGGGGCGGCCACTGCGGACGCGTGCGCGCCTGCCGCTGAAATCGCGGCGTCGTCTCTATCGATCAACACGTTATGCATTTCCGAATCGTGTGGGGCAGGTTGCCCGGCGCGCGGCCGCTGGAGCGGCTCGAATGAGCGGGGGGCGAACTTCGAAGAGCCGCGAGCAAGCAGGTCGCGGCGCGTACATCAGGGGAACATCAAAGATCCGTCACAGGTCGAGCACCAGGCGTTGCCCCTTGCAGCCGGATACGCACACCATCATCGTCTTGTTCGACGCCCGCTCGCTGTTGCTGAGCACGCTGTCGCGATGTTCGGGGCAGCCTTCGATCACGGCCGTCTCGCAGGAGCCGCATACGCCTTCACGGCAGCTGTACTCCACCTGCACGCCCGATTCGAGCAGCGCATCGAGCAGCGACTTGCCGGGCGGCACGCTCACCTGCTTGCCGGTCCGTTGCAGCATGACGCTGTACTCGCCTTCCTGCACCGTTTGCGTAGCCGGGTCGGCGGCAAAGCGCTCGATATGGACGTTCGGATAGCCGTGCGCTTCGCACGCGGCCTCGAAGGCATTCAGCATCGGACCGGGACCGCAGCAGTAGAAATGCGTGCCAGCGTCCTGCCCGGCCAGCATCGCCTTCATATCGGGCGGCACGCCAGCTTCATCGTCGAAGTGAAAACGCACGGCATCGCCATACGCCGACAACTGCTCGACGAAACCCGCTTCCTCGCGCGAGCGTGCGCAGTAGAGCAGCGTGAACGGCTTGCCACGCTCCGCCAAACGGCGCGCCATGCAGACGATGGGCGTCACGCCGATACCACCGGCCACGAGCACCGTATGCGCCGCATCCTCGTCCAGCGCAAAGTGATTGCGCGGCACGGCCACAGTCAGCGTGGCGCCCACGCGCAGTTGCTCATGCACGTAGCGCGAACCACCACGGCTGTTGCGGTCCTGCAGCACGCCCACCGTGTAGCGGTCACGCTGCTCCGGCGCACCGCACAGCGAGTAGCTGCGCACCAGGCCGTTGGCAAGATGCAAATCGATATGCGCACCCGGTGCGAACTCGGGCAATTGCGCACCGTTGGGGTCACGCAGTTCGACGCTGACGACGTTGCGTGCTTCGAAACGCATGGCCTGCACGCGCAGGGTCAGGGATTGGCTGGCACTCATCACTCGATCCTTCCTTCTACAGCTTCAACACTTCGACGCTTCCACGACTCAACGCTTTTCCGTCAGGAACTTGCCTTCCGGACCACCGGCGTTCTTCTGCCGGCGCGTGTTGCCATCGAGGCCGCCTTCGATGGCCCACTCCGCAAACATCGTCGGGCCCGGTTCGAATGCACGCGGCTCCCAGTGCGCATCGAGCTGGTCTTCGTCGGCGTAGTACTCGATCAGTCCGCCGGCCGGATTCTTGAAGTACCAGAAGTACGCCGAAGAAATCGGATGGCGGCCCGGGCCGAGTTGCGTATCCCATCCGGTGCGCGACATATGCATGCCACCGCCGAACACCTCGTGGATATCGCGCACGGTGAACGCCACGTGATTGAGACCGTCCTTGCCATGCGGCAACTGCAGCAGGAACAGGTCATGGTGACCGCCCTCCGCCGTGCAGCGCAGGAACGCGCCGCGGTCCGGGTAGTTGTCCGATTGCACGAAGCCGAACTTCTCGATGTAGAACTGTTCCGTCGCCTTCACATCCTTGACGAAGAACACCACGTGGCCCACTTCGATCGGCACCGCACGTTCGTAGATCGGGCTGCGCTGGTTCATGCGCGGCTTCTCGTTCCACGTATTCATCAGCGCGCAATCCACCTGCACGTCATGCTTGCGCGACACCTGGAAGCGCACGGCCAGGCCGTTCGGATCGGTGCAGCCAATGCGTGCACCACCCTGTTGCGAGACGAACGTCGCCTCGCCCGCGATGGCTTCGCGCAGTTCGCGCAGCGATGCCTCGTTATCCACGCCCCACACCACTTCGCGCAGGGTCGGGCCGTCTTCGATGGCCGGTGCCAGTGCGGCGTCACCCATCTTGCGCACCAGCACGCGGCAGCCGTTCAACGTTTCAAAGTCCAGACCGTCGGCATCGTCGCGCTTGATGGTCAGGCCCCAGTCGCTGAAGAAGCCACGGCATGCATCGAAATCATCGGCACCGTAGACGATCTCGTCGATTCCCAATACTTTCATTTCCAGTCTCCGTCGCGCCGTCGGCTCAGTTGCCGGCCCACGGCAGCGGTTGTTCGTTCAGGCCCCAGTACACGCTCTTTTGTTCCATGTACTGCAGGATGCCCAGCCGTCCCTTCTCGCGGCCCAGGCCGCTGTCCCGCCAGCCGCCGAACGGGGTCGAGATCGAGAACTGCTTGTACGTGTTGATCCATACGTTACCGGCTTGCACGGATCGTGCCACGCGCCATGCGCGCTTGTAGTCGCGCGTCCAGATGCCCGCCGCCAGCGCATACACACTGTCGTTGGCCTGTTCGATCAGATCGTCTTCGTCATCGAACGGCATCGCCACCAGCACCGGCCCGAAAATTTCTTCCTGGCAGATACGCGCATTGTTACCGAGGCCTTCGATGATGGTCGGGCGATAGAAGTAACCGTTCGACAAGCCCGCCACCTCGGGACGCACGCCACCCGTACGCAACTGACCACCTTCGGCCACGCCTGCTGCCACATACGATTCGATGCTGTCGCGGTGCCGATCGGTAATCAGCGGCCCCATTTGCGTGCGTTCATCGGCAGGGTCGCCCACGCGCAGCTTTGCGGCACCGGCGGCCAGACGGTCGATGAACGCCTCGTACTGCGAACGCGCGACAAACAGGCGTGAGCCTGCGATGCACGATTCGCCCGACGAACTGAAGATGCCGTACAGCACACCATTCACCGCGTGATCAATATCGGCATCGTCGAAGACCATGGTCGGCGACTTGCCACCCAGTTCCAGCGACACCGGCATCATCTTGTCGGCAGCGATATGCGCGATGTGCTTGCCCGTGGTGGTACCGCCCGTGAACGACACGCGGCGCACCAGCGGATGCTTGGTGATCGCATCGCCAATGACCGAACCCTTGCCCGGCAGCACGCTGATCAGGCCCTTGGGCACGCCAGCTTCCTCGCAGATCAGTGCGAGTTCCAGCGCCATCAGCGGCGTCACTTCCGCAGGCTTGACGATCACGGCATTGCCAGCGGCCAGCGCGGGCGCCATCTTCTGTGCTTCGCTCGCAATCGGCGAGTTCCATGGCGTGATGGCCGCGACGACGCCCATCGGCTCGTACACGCTCATCGTCAGGCAGTCGCCACGCTGCGGCGTGATCTGCTCTTCCAACGTTTCGAGTGCCGCACCGAAGAACTGGAACGTACTGGCGGCGCTGGCTACCAGTGCGCGCGTTTCGCTGATGGGCTTGCCGTTATCCAGGCGCTGTCGCTGGGCCAGTGCCTCGGACTTCGCGCGAATCAGGTCGGCCACGCGATACAGCACGGCGGCGCGCTCATGCGGCTTGCGCTGTGCCCAGCCACTGGTACGGAAGGCACGCCACGCACCCTCGATGGCTTCCTCCACATCGGCCAGGCTGGCCGCGTTGAGTTCGGCCACGACCTCGCCCGTGGCGGGATAGCGCGTGGCATAGCGGTCTCCCGTGCCCAGGCGCCATTCGCCGGCGATGCAGATTGGAAGGACTTGTTGCGTCGTCATGAGGAAGTCTCGGTAAATCTCGTTATCGGATCAGATCGACACCGCGTGCGCGCGGTTGCCGAGTGCGCGGACCACGCTGAACACGGTCAGTGCGGACGTCTTGGGGTTCGCCGCCAGCGGCTTGCCGCGCATCGTCAGTTCGAAGCCACCGAATGCGCCGCGTGCTTCCACGTGGTGCACGTTCTCCACTGCGGACGGGTCCGCCAGCAGCTTCACCGATGTGCGATCCAGACCCAGCCCGGCCAGCGATACCGTAGCCGCCACGTTCGCATTCTTCGGATACAGGCGCGCCGCATCGCGTGCCGTGCCTTCGAAGATCACGGTCGGCTCCGTCAGCCCTTCCAGATCGAACAGGTCCGCCGCCGGCGTGCCTTGCCATGCGCGTGCCGGCTTGCGACCCGTGTAGATCACCTCGTCCAGCCCGCCGACTCGCGCAGCGGCCAATGCGTCGATGGCACCGATGGCACCGGACAGCAGTTGCACCTGCGTGTTGCCACGCCGTGCCGCCGCTTCCAGCCGTTCAGCCACGCCCGGTTCGGAGAGTGCGCCGACCGACACCACCATGCACGGAATGCCGCGTTCGAGCGCCGGGATGATGTGCTCTTCCAGCGCGCGGTGTCCTGCGCATTCGACGAGCAGATCCGGACGCGCCCCATCGGCGAGCCGCGTGGCCACGCGCGCGTTGGGCGCAAGGGCAGACAGCGCACCACGCGCCTCGTCCATCGTGCCTTCGGGCACGATCACCACATCGAACACGACATCGCGGTCAGCCTTCAGCAACTCCAGCACGCCGCGGCCAATCGCCCCGCAACCCACCATCGACACATGCAGCATGGACGTTTCTCCTCAGGCCAGCGCGGCGGTGTTCGCCATCTCGGCCTGCTTGTTGACCGGCGGGCCGGCAAACACGGTCTTGAACGTGCCGATCGACAGCATGTCGATTTCCAGCATGAACGGACCCGGCTCGATCGTGGCTTCTTCCAGTGCGGCACCCACATCGGCCAGGCTGCTCACGCGGCGATGGCGCAGCGCCAGCGACTGGCACAGTTGTGCATAGTCGGGCGTATGCAGATCGACATAGTGGCGGCGGCCGCCGTACTGCGCGTCCTGGATGTTCTTGATCACGCCGTAGCCCTTGTCGTTCATCAGCACGATGACCATGTCGGCACGCTCCTGCACCGCAGTGGCCAGTTCGCCGAGGTTCAGGATGAAACCGCCGTCGCCAGCCAGCATGAACGTCTTCTTGCCCGATACCGTGGCAGCCGCACCGACTGCTGCACCGATGCCCATCGCCAGGCCCTGGCCAATACCACCGCCCAGTGCATGCACGCCAGCACGCGAATCGAAGATCTGCAGATGACGATTGCCCCAGGTGCTGTTCGACACCGTGACGTCGCGCACCCAGTTGAAGTTGCGGCCCACGGATTGCTGCAGCGCCTGCACCAGCGCGCTGTACGGACCGAGTCCATCGACCAGTGCACCGACGGCCGCGTCATGCGCGCGGCGCAGATCATCGGCAAACGTGGCGTCAATCTGCATGCGGCCTGCGAGGCGATCAGCCAGACCGTCGAGTGCGAGCGCGGCATCGCCACTGACGAAGTAATCGCTCTGGTAGCAGCGGCCTTCCGATGCCGGATCTGCGTCGATACGCAGCAGCGGACGCGGCAGCTTCAATTCGTACTTCAGCGTTTCATTGCCACGCAGACGCGAACCCACCACAACCATCGCATCGCACGTCTGATAGAACGTCTCCACGGGCTTGTGCAGGTTGTACGCACCCAGCGAACGGGGATCGTCTTCCGCCACGATGCCGCGACCCTGCGTGGACGTCACCACGCCAAAGCCCATGTCCATCAGACGCTTCACCTGCTTGCTGGCATGACGGGCGCCACCACCGAGCCACAACATCGGACGCTTGGCTTTGATCAGTCGTTCGGCCAGTGCGTCGAGTGCATGCGCCGACGGTTGGTGCACAGGCACCGGCAGCGGCTTGAGGTCGCTCGGCATCGGGATCAGTGCGGCCTGGATGTCGATGGGAATCTCCACGCTGACGGGGCCGGTCGGCGCGGTCAGCGCGGTCTGCACGGCCAGTTTGATCGTGGAGATGGCGGTGTCGGCGCTGCGGATGCGGAACGCAGCCTTAGACACGGCCTTCAGCATCGTGAGCTGGTCCGGTGCTTCGTGGATGTAAGCGAGGCTCTGGTCCAGGTACGGCGTTTCGATCTGGCCCGTGATGTGCAGCATCGGCGTGCCTGCGGTCAGCGCTTCCACCATCGCACCGGCTGCGTTGCCTGCGGCAGTGCCCGTACTCGTCAGGCACACGCCGAGGCTGCCCGTGGTGCGTGCGTACGCATCGGCCATGTTCGTGCCGCCTGCTTCGCCGCGTGCGGGAACGAAGCGGATCTTGCCGCGCTCGCCCATCGCATCGAGGATGGGCATGTTGTGGATCGAGATCACGCCGAAGGCGGCCTTGACGCCGCACTGCTCCAGGAAGGCTGCAATGGCGCAGCCCACGGTGACTTGTTGTTGCTCGTTACGCATGACGGGAGAGTCCTCCGGAAATATCGATATGGCTGCCCGTGGTGTACGAAGACAACGGCGAGGCAAGGAACAGGATGGCGCGGGCGGCTTCCTGTGGCAGGCCAAGACGGCCCAGTTGAATGTGTTTCTGTTTGGCGAGGCGCGCGGTCCATGCGGCCCAGTCCAGGTGTTGGTCTTCCTGCGGACGCGCTTCGAAGCGGCGGCGCCACTGGCCCGATTCCACCAGACCGATCAGGATGCCGTTCACGCGCACGCCCTTCGGCGCAAACTCCGTTGCGAGCGAGCGCACCAGGTTGTGTACGCCAGCGCGTGCCGCCGATGTGGCCACCATATGCGGCTCCGGCTGCGTAGCGAGCAGCGAGTTCACGCACACCACTGCACCCTGCCTGGACTGTTCGAGCTGCGGCAGGAAAGCACGCGTCGGGTGAATCACCGAGAAGAACTTGAGTTGCAGTTCTTCAACCCATGCGGTGTCCTCTGTGGTGGCGAACGTCGACACGCGGCCCTGGCCGGCGTTGTTGACGAGCATGTCCACGGGTCCGAGCTCGCGCGCCACGTCGGCGGCGAATGCGTTGACCTGTTCGGGCTTCAGTACGTCGCACGGTGCCGCGTACAGCTTGCAGCCTGCGAAGCGTTCGCGCAGTGCGGCTTCTGCGCTGCGCAGGCGCGCCTCATCGCGGCCACACATCGCAACGGCAGCACCCGCTTCCAGCAGCAACTCGACCGTGGCGAGTCCGATGCCGGAGGACCCACCGGTGACGACGGCAACCTTGCCATCGAGTTCAATCATGGACATCGTCCCCTTCCCTTTTCTAGTCTCGGACCATCGATACGACCCGGGTCTGCATCGCCTTTGCGTGGCGATGTGCCCGATAGCCCAGCAGGCGCGACAGCTCGCCCGCCGATTCCCTCACCTTGTCTGTCATGCCCTGCAACTCTTCTGCGGGCAGTCGCGACGCAGGCACAGTCGTGCCCAGCGCCGCCACGACCTTGCCCGTGCGATCACGCACCGGCGCAGCAATCGTGGAGATGCTGGTTTCGAAGAAGCCTTCCTGCAGGTCATAACCGCGCTGCTGCACTTGTTGCACCAGTGCGAACAGGGCTTCCACGGTGCGTGGCGTGTTGTCCGAATAGACCTGCAACTGCGCTTCCGGATACAGCTCGCGCAATTGCGCGATGCTCAGGTCTTCCAGCAAGACGTGACCCAGTACCGTGGCATGCGCGGGCAGGCGCGCGCCGACGTTGACGTTGCTCGCAAACGGACGCGATGCCGCAGCCTTGGCCACGTACACCACCGAGCGGCCATCGCGTACCACGAGGTTGCACGGGTATTCGATGTCGTCGCGCAAGCGATTCAACAGCGGCGCGCCCAGTTCGGTCAGTTCCAGCGAAGCGAGATAGTCGAAGCCGAGCCGCAGCACCGCGAGCCCCAGCCGGTATTCGCGGCCACCATCGGCCCGCTCCACATAGCCCGTGGATTCCAGCGTGGCCAGCAGGCGGAACACCGTGGAGCGCGGCACATCGAGTCGGCGCGACAGGTCCGCTGCGGACAGCACACGATCGCGCGCACTGAACTCGGCCAGCAGACGCAGGCCGCGTTCCAGGCCCGGGACGATGTAGCGTTCCAGGTTGTCCTCTGGCGTCGATGCTGCAACCTCGATGTCGGCAACAGCGGATGGATTGGCGCTCATGATGTGGGGTCGGCTTCTTCTGTCTCTATCGCGTGATCGAGCGGCTTAACGCTTGACCTTGGTCAGCGGGTGCTCGGGCGGATACGTCGGCGTGATGGGCTTCTTGGCGCCGAGCATCACGCACATCAGCGCGTCTTCCTCGCCGATATTGATTTCTTCGCGATACACGCCCGGCGGCACCGACACGAGATCGCGGTCCGTCAGGATCGTCTCGAAGCGCTCGCCGTCTTTTTCCAGGATCAGCTTGATCTTGCCGCGCAGGATGAAGAACACTTCTTCCACGTCGGTGTGCAGGTGCGACGGGCCTTCATGACCGGCCGGGATGATCATGGTCGAGAATGTGAAGTGCTCCGACGGCACCGTGTTGGTGTCGGTAGACACGCCCGTGCCGCCCGTACCGAGATAGCGCATCTGCGCACGGCGATACTTGGGGTCGTAGTCGGCCTGGAACTTCAGGGCGTCCCAGTCATAGCGGCGGGTGCTGAAGCGCGCCACGCGCGATTCCATCCACTGGTCGAACGATGCGCCCTCGGGTTGTTCCCACGTGCGCTTGATATTTTGCTGTTGCGACAGATCGCTCATTTGGATTCCTCGGTATTTCGAATCGATGATGGGTTTCAGTGCATGACAAAGCCGCCGTTGACCGCCAGCGTCTGGCCGGTCACGAAACGGGCGAGGTCGGACAGCGCGAACAGCACGGCGCCGCTGACGTCATCGGGTACTTGTTCGCGCTGGATGGCGCGCTGATTGCGATACAGGTCGTGGCGATGCTGCGGCACGTACTCGGTGGCTTCCACCAGCGTCAGGCCCGGCGCCACGGCGTTGACCGTGACGTTGCCGTCGCCGAGTTCACGCGCCAGCGAGCGGGTCATGGCGATGATCGCGCCTTTGCTTGCCACATAGGCCAGCAGGTTCGGTGCGCCCCACAGCGGCGTGTCCGATGCGAGATTGATCACGGCACCGCGTCCGCTGGCGCGCAGCGCTGGCGTGCAGGCCGCCGTCATCAGCCAGGTGCCGCGCACATTCACGTTCATCACGCGATCCCACGTGGCCACCTCCAGACCCGTCAGGTCACGGCCACCGGAATCGGTGACCGCCCCGTTGTTCACGAGACCATCGAGACCGCCAAGCGCCTCGACTGCGGCATCGGCACACGCTTGCACCGATGCGGGATCGTTGAGGTCCAGCTGCAATGCCACCACATCGAAACCGCGCGCCTTCAATACGGCGGCCGATTCATTGACGCGGTCCGCAAGGATGTCGGCCATTGCTACGCGACCACCGGCTTCGGCAATCGCCGTGGCAAACGCCAGGCCCAGTCCGCGTGCGGCACCGGTGACGAGCACACGACGGCCGGCCAGCAGATTGACCTTCGACGCGTTCGAGAAATCAGGCATGGGTCGCGGCTCCGGACACCGGTTGCAGCATCGCCACCGGTTCGTCTGCCACCTCGGCATCGGCGCGACGCTTCAGCAGGCGACGCACGCGCGTGATGCCGGCATCGTGCGCATAGAGCATTTCGTGATCGCGAGCCTGCGGGGCCATCGATTCGAGTACCACGCGGTCCTGCTCCAGCACGTCCCAGTGCAGACCTTCCAGACGATTGCGATACAGGAAGCGCCACACGTCGCGCTCCCAGCCCTGCACATGACGGGTACGCCAGAAGTACACCATGCAGTGTTCTTCATCGACCGGCGTGGCAATACCAACGATGCCGAACGGACCGCCGGGGCCAGCCTTGTCGCGATACGGAATCGACAGACGCAGCCACATCGTGCCGGTCTCGCCAAACTCGACCCAGTCGAAGTTCACGCCGCGCTGGCCGGTCTTCTCGAAGACCAGACCGTGATCCGTTTCCACGACCTGCATCACCGCCGACTTCTCGCCGCTCGCCATCGAATGCGACACCGCATGCAGGTAGGCGCCGTGCATCGGGTCCATCACGTTGTCGATGGCGTAGCGGTAGTTGCAATCCCAGTGCGCCACGCACAGGAAGTTGCTGTGTTCATCGCTGACCAGTTCCTCGGGCAGTTGCAGGGCGTCGGCATCCGTCGGTGCGCGGTCGCCGAACCACAGGAAGATCGCACCGGCCAGCTCTTGCACCGGATAGCTGCGCACGCAGGTGCGGCCTTCGAGCGGGCAGTTGTCCACGGCCGGTACACTCTTGACCTGGCCGTCGCCACCCACTTCCACGCCGTGATACCAGCAGGCCACGCGGTCGCCGAGGTTCCAGCCCATCGACAGACGCGCGCCACGGTGCGGGCAACGGTCTTCCAGTGCGCTGACGCGGCCCTCGCTGTCACGCCACACCACGATGTTCTGGCTCAGGCGCGTGATGCCGATCGGTGCCGCGCCCACTTGCCACGACGCCACCACCGGATACCAGTAGTTGCGCAGGCCGCTGTTCAGTCGCGCTTCGGCGCGTGCTTGCTTGTTCGATTCCATGTCTGTGCTCTCGCTTGTATGTCGCTGCGTTGGCTGGGCCGGTCAGGCGCCCAGGCGGCGCATTTCGGAGAGGAAGGCGGCTTCGGTCCATGGCTGGCCGTCCGCACTCAGAAAATTCGCACGGTTGAATGCACGCACGATGTCTTCCGGAGATTTCGCACCGCCTTCGAAGGCGGCTTCGAGCGCATCGCCCAGCGCGTTCTCATAGGCGGTGGGTGCGGCGGCGCGCGTTTGCCAGACGATGTTCTGAACATGGCCGGGCTTCTCGATATGACCCTTGCCGGCCACGTTGTTGGGTGCGGGACGCTCCCAGGGCACCAGGTTCGGGTTGTACGCGAGGCTTTCCATTGCGCTTTGCTCCATGGCTTTGCTTTGTGTGGGACGGCTGGCTCAATCGGCTGTCGCGTTCGAAGGTCTTCGCGCTCTCTGCGTTTTACCTATGAAACACGAGTTTAAATATTGAACACAGGTACGACTATAGACAACGACGCTTTAAAAATAGACTGGGGTTAACCCGTGACGAATGAGGGACTGGCCGATTGGCGGCCAGCTCTCGTGACGGAGAAGAGACTCAGAGGGGAGGCAGTGCTGCGCGCACCACCCGTGCGACGGCTTGAGGTTGCTCGATATAGCAGGCGTGACCTGCATCGGCGATGGCGTGGAACGGCAATGCAAAGCGGTCGGCAAGTGCGGACGATGCAACCGGCGTGGTCACCACATCCTCGCTGCCGCAGCCAATCTCGACCGGCACCTGGCGTTGATCGAGATAGCGATGGATATCATCGCCACACAGCAGCGCCACGGCCTGGCGATAGCCATCGGGATTGAGCCGCGCCATGTTCCATCGCACCCATGCTTGCGCGTCGGCGGTGGCCGCCGGACTCAGCAGGCGCGTGGGACCGCGTTGCGCGAGACCTTCCACGCCGAGCGATTCCAGTGCATCGATGCGCTGCTGCGCCACCGCTTGAGACTTTTCTTCATTGTCTGCCGCGCCGTAACCCAACGCCGGACTCAGCAATAGGAAACGTCCGGGCTGCATATCGGCCGGTGCATGCGCGGCGTAGGCGGATGCCATCAATGCGCCAAGCGAATGTCCGACGATCAGGTCGGGACGGACTTTCAGCGCGCCCAGCAGTTGCTCGAGTCGCAACGCATAGTCACGTGCGGTGGGATTCGGCATCGGTAACGGCGTGGACCGGCCGTAGCCCGGAGCATCCCACGCAATGACTCGCGCGCCAGCAGCCAGCAGACTCGCGCACGGCAGCCACGATGCCGCACCGGAGCTGATGCCATGCAGCAGCACGACAACCGGACCCCGTGTGCCGCCGATCCGACACGCCACGCGCGTGGCGTCATTGCCCACCAAGACTTCGCGCTCGGCGAAATGGGTATCGAGCACGGCCAGCAAATCAGGCTGCTGGCCAGTATCGGCGCGATATGTCGTATTGGGCGCGTTTTGTTCCATATATGAAATAGAGATTCGCGAATAAAACCTCTCGACTATAGGCCCGGAATTCCTGTCAGCGGGATAAGGGTAAACAGGGAGATCGCGGCGTCGAATCCGCGACTCAGCAAGCCGCCGATTCGCGTCGCGTTGCCACGCCCCACAACAGGGAAAACATGCGATTCGCCGCCAATCCCCATCACCAGTGGCGCGGATGGCGATTGCACCGAACCACGTGTCCATGCCTTGCGCAGCGACGGTGCGGCATGCACCACCCCGTTTCAGATCGTGTCCCCACGAGAGGATGGCCTGCGCTATCCACATCGGCGTCCACGCCAAGCCTCACTAGGGTTCGCCCTGATCTACGTCCTTGCTGACCGTGTCTATATTCCGTTCGAGCGTTTCCTATGTAGTTCATTGTTTTACTAATGAAACAGTAAAGCGACACAGGACGACATGGCAGCCCCCATACCGTTGCCTCCGGAAACGTCCCACGAGCCCACAAGACTAGAGAAGGAAACGGTAGATGAAGATCGCAAAATACGCGGCAGCCCTGCTCGCCGCCGCGCCCGTGCTGGCCACTGCCCAATCGTCCGTCACCATGTATGGCGTGGTGGACACTGGCGTCGAGTTCGTCAACAACGTTGGCGCCGCAGGCAACAGCGTGGTGCGCATGAATACGCTGACCGGCACGGTGCCGTCGCGCTGGGGCATGCGTGGGTCCGAAGACCTCGGCAACGGCCTCAAGAGCATATTCGTGCTCGAAGGCGGCTTCGCTCCCGATTCCGGCACGGCCAACCAGGGCGGCCGACTGTTCGGCCGTCAGGCGCTGGTGGGCCTGCAATCGAACAAGTACGGCCAGGTCTCGTTCGGCCGCCAGTACACGATGCTCTTCTGGGCCGTGCTCGATCCGGACATCCTCGGGCCCAACGCCTTTGGCTCCGGCTCGCTCGACAGCTACATTCCCAATACGCGCGCTGACAATTCCATCGCGTACAAGGGCAGCTTCGGCGGCCTGCAGGTGGGTGCCACGTACAGCTTTGGCCGTGATGTGGCCAACGCGGGGCCGAGTCCTGCGGGCACCAACTGCGCGGGCGAGAACCCGGCAGACAAGAGCCAGTGCCGCGAGTGGTCCGCCATGGTCGGCTGGGATACCAAGACGTGGGGCGTCTATGCCGCGTACGACTCGCAACGCGGTGGCCCCGGTGCATTCGGCGGCCTGACCAGCAGCAGCTTGCGCGACGATCGCGCCTCGCTGTCCGGTTATGTGCTGCTCGACAAGACCAAGATCGGTGCCGGCGTGATCCGCCGCGAGAATCAGGCCAGCGCCACGCCGCTCTCCGAGCTTTACTACGTAGGTGTGGCCCACGATCTCACGCCGGCCTTCACGCTGTCCGGCCAGGTCTATTACCTGAACTACCAGAACAGCGACAACAAATCGATGCTGTACGCCGTCCGCGGCATGTACAACTTCAGCAAGCGCACCGCCGTGTACGCCACCGCTGGCTACATCAACAACGATGGCAACCTGACGCTGTCCGTCAGCGGTGCATCGGCCGGTGCCAACACCAAGCCGGGCGGCCAGCAGTTTGGCGCCATGGTCGGCGTCAAGCACGTTTTCTAAGCAGGAGAGCCACATGAACCGATTTACGCTCCGCCGCATCGTCATCGCCGCCATCGGCGCTGCCGTCGGCACCGCTGCCCTGCTCGGCACTGCGCCCGCCATGGCGCAGAACGGCTATCCGAACAAGCCGATCACCATCGTCGTGGCCTATCCGGCTGGCGGCGATACCGATGTACTGGCCCGCTTGATGGCCGAGAAACTCTCGTCCCGTCTCAAGCAATCCGTCGTTGTAGAAAACCGCACGGGCGCAGCCGGCACCATCGGCAGCGCCTACGTGGCCCGCGCCGCCGCCGATGGCTACACGCTGCTGCTGGCACCGAACACCGTGTCGATTGCACCGCTCGTGCTGAAGGCCGGCACCGGCGCCACCTACGACGTGATGAACGACCTCACGCCCATCGCCGAACTCGGCACGCAATCGCTGTTCGTCGTGGTGAACAAGAACAGCGGCATCGCCAAGATGAGCGACCTCGTGGCGCGCGCCAAGGCTGGCAAGGTGGAAACCTACGCCACGCCGGGCAACGGATCACCCATGCACATCATGGGTGAACTGTTCAACAAGTCCGCCAACGTCAAGCTGTCGCAGGTGCCCTACCGAGGCACCGCACCGGCCATCGTCGACGTGCTCGGCGGCCAGGTGCCGATGACCTACGTCACCTACGGCGCCGTGGCGCAATACGTCGGCAACGGCACGCTGCTGCCGCTGGCCGTGGCGGACACCAAGCGCTCGCCGTTCGCACCGAACGTGCCTACGCTGGCGGAACTCGGCTACAAGGATGTGGAAATCGGCGCGTGGCAGGCGCTGCTGGGCCCCAAGAATCTGCCGCAGGACATCGTTCGCACGCTGAACACTCACGTGAACGAGATCCTCAAGCAGCCCGACGTGGTGGCCCGCATGGCAACCATCGCCGTGACGCCAGTCGGTGGTGAGCCCGCCGTGCTGCAAAAGCTGATCGCCACGGACTACGCGCGCTATGCAAAGCTGGTGAAGGAGTTTGGCATCCAGGCCGATTGATGCGATTTCAACATTCGACCTGAACACATCTGGTAGTACTGCAGCCCGGCGTTTTGCCGGGCTTTTTTATGGCGCTGCCTCGTGGGCAATCATGCCCTGACCCAAGCGTCACCGCATGCGGATGATGTAAGAAGGTTGATCCTGGAAGGTCATGGCGGTCTCCTACTTCAGTAGTTTCGCGGTTTCGTTGCCTTCGGTGCGGCCATCGGGCCAGCGGTGCAGATAGTCGAAGACTTCCGCCTGTTGGACATCCACGATCTGCCCTGCTTTCAGGCTGGGAACAAAGCGCGGATCGCTGCGCAGCATGCCCTTGATCTGCTCGCCCGTCCATTCCATCACCTCGACCCACATGAATTCCCGTCTGTCGTCTGTCGTGGCAAACGGCGCCTTGACCAGCAGCAGTTCACCAGGCGACAAGCCACCCTGGAACGCTTTCTGAAGTGCGGGGAGTTGCAGACGCGCACGCTCGCTTGCCTCGCGCAATGCGTTGTTGGGGCGCACGCCGATCACTTCATCGGGTTTTGCGCCGAACACTGCCTTGACGAAATTGGTTTGGCGTTCGGTTGTGCCGCTGCCTGGATAGGTGTCGAAGTTCAGCGCGACGATCGTGTTGTCCGGGTCGCCCTCTTCCGCACGGGCTTCGATCAAGCGCACGCTGCCTTGCCCGCTGCCACCGGCAAGAACGGCTTCGCTCAGACGCTTGCGCGCCGATGAATGGCGGAACGCCGAGATCCTGAATTCGACCAGGCCCTTGTCATTGGCCGGTCCGCTTTCCACCAACTGCTGCCCCACGCTGCTCATGGCGGTGCCCAATGGGGTATTCAACGACCACACCGTATCGTTGATCACCAGATCGGGAAGACCGAACTTTGCCATGCCGAGAGAAATCACGCGTGTCGGGCCGTCATTGTTGTACGCGTGATAAACGATGTGGCGCGCGACGTCGGGGATATCGCCCTCCCATGTCTGCAGTCGTGACGACTCCCATGCCTGGGGGGTGAATGCCTCGCGTGTTTCCTCGTCCCAGATAATTGCCTGCCCTTGCCGCGCCAGTTCCGCGACAAACGCTTCGGCGCGTCGCAAGCGGGTGATGGCCTGACTGCCCGGATGCGCGAACGTCAGGAAGACGGCGCGTGGTGCCTTCTGCAGTGCCTGCGCTTGCTCCCGCGTCAGGCCCCGTCCAAAGTATCGAAGCGATTCGAGCGAAGGCGGCGCGGAATCACGCGCGACGTTCCGACTATCGACGATGTGCAGCAAGGCTGTGTCATACGCGGCCTTGCCGGGCTTCTCCACAACCTTCATCGCGAACCTCGGGTCCGCGGCCAGAGTTCTTGCAGCCTTTGCCGGGTCTGCCGATGGCGGCGACAGGTAGTACAGGGCGACGGAGAACGTGACGACCTGGCGTTGCCAGCCCTGTGCCGATAATGGCTGGCCCGGTGTGGCGTAAGTCTGGCTGGTAAAGAAAAAGACCAGGAGCAGGAGGATACTGCGAACGCGTTTCATCTTGTTATTCGGTTCAAGGTCGGACGTGGCCGCCGGGCCACGCAACATCCATCTCAATCGGCGTCGCGCACCGATGGCTCCCACAGCATCTCGCCCAGCGGGCGGCGCTGGCGCCAGCCTTCCTGTTCCAGCATGGGTGCGTCGTAGAACGCGGGGACCGGCCCGATGCATAGCAGCCCGAACGGTGTAGCACCGTCAGGGAGCGCCAGTTCTTGCGCGAGGGCATCGGGATCGAACATCGAAACCCAGCCGAGGCCGAGATTCTCTGCGCGGGCGGCGAGCCAGAGGTTTTGCACAGCGCAGGCGGCGGAAGCCCATGCCATTTCGCGCGGCATGCTGCGGCGGCCGAAGACCGTGCCGTCGTCGGGCGCGAGGATGACGGCGAGCAGTTCGGCACAGTCGCGGATGCCTTCGACCTTGAGCCGAAGAAATTCCCCGGCGCGTTCGCCAAGGGCCTGCGCCGTGGCCTGCCGCTCTGCCTCCACGAGCGGGGCGAGGCGTGTACGCCATTCCGGCGTGCTCAGGCGCATGAAGCGCCACGGTTGCATCAGGCCCACCGAGGGTGCCTGGTTCGCGGCATGCAGAAGCCGCTCCAACTGCGCGTCGGGAAGCCGCGGCCCGGGTGTGAAGTGACGGCAGTCGCGCCGCAACGCAATCACGCGGTAGATGGCATCGCGTTCAATGTCGCCGATCAGAGTGGCGGACCCGGTGGTTTCCATGGTTGAGCAGGTAGCGGAGGCATGTCGTTGTAGCACAGGTAGTGCGCCAGTGACCATGCGTGCGCTTGCGGGTCAAAGTTACAAGCACCGGTAAGTTTTTGGCGTGCGCAACGTCGCGCCAGCGTGAAGGCGCCCGCGCGGACTTGCAGCGCGCGCTGGTACGGAACGTGCGCAGGGGGTGGATTCAACCTGACCACAGTGGAGGTCCCATGCCCAACGATCCGTACGATCCCAATGACATCAATCCGTCGGACCCGCAGCAACGCTTGCGGGCCGACTCCCGGCAGCTGGCACAGGACCTGGACGACCTGCTGGCCAAGCTGCCCAACCTGACGGGCGACGCCATCGAGTCCGCCAAGCAGACGTTCCTGACCAAGGCATCGCAAGGCTCGGACAAGCTGGCGTCGATCAAGTCGTCGGTGACCGATAGCTACGCACGCGGACAGGAGTGCGTGACGGAATACGTCCACCAGCAGCCGGTGCGTGCCGTCGGCATGGCGCTCGGCATCGGCTTCCTGCTTGGCGCCCTGCTCTGCCGGCCGTCCAGTCGCGGCTATCACGACTGAACGACGACTGACCGCTGAACGCGCTTAGTAGTTCAGCACGACATTGAGCATCGCTACGCGCGGGTTGCCCACAGGCAGCACATTGTTGTTCAGCCCGCCCGCGTAGTAAGCCTTGTCGAACACGTTCTTGACGTTGAACGCTGCACGCCAGTGCCGGGCGGTATAGCCGAAACCGAGGTCGGCCACGGCATATCCCGGCACCGTGTAGTTGAAGCTGTAGCCGCGCTTGGCGCTCTCGCCCCGCACACCGGCGCCGACGAACCAGCCGGCCAGTGCACCGCGGAAACGGTACTGACTCCACACCGAGAAGCTGTGGCGCGGCACGGCGTTCAGTGACTTGCCGACGTTCGCAGCAGTCGTATCGTCCGTGACTTCGCTCGCGATATACGCATAGGCACCGGTCACGCTAATGCCATTGCCAAAGTCCTGCATCACCTCGAACTCGAAACCCCGGCTGCGCTGTTCGCCCACGGCGACGCTGAACCCTGTGTTGATCGGATCGCTGCTCAGCACATTGCGGCGAGTCAGGTCGAACGCTGCCAGCGTCACGAGCCCAGCCTTGCCCGGTGTGTCGAATTTCACACCCACTTCGTACTGCCGGCCTTTCTCGGGCTTGAACGAGTTGCCGCTCACGTCGGTGCCCGCATTGGGCAGGAAGGACGTGGCGAAGCTCACATAGGGTCGCGCCCAGTGCGTGAGGTCATACATGACTGCGGCACTGCCGGAGACCGCGTTGTCATCGGTATCGACGCGTGAGTTGGTCAGATGGTTGCGCGATGCGGTGCGCGCCGATTCGTAGCGCAGGCCGCCGGTCAGCGTCCAGCGATCGGCCACGCGGACCTGGTCGCGCGCATAGAGGCCGACGGCGTTGAGCGTGTCGTTGGAATCGGTGCTGAAGTTGGTCGGGCAGTTGATCGCCGCACCATACACCGGGTTGTACACGTTCAACGCTCCCACGCGGCACGTCTTCTGCAGACGATCCTCGTTCGTATGCCGATAGTCGATACCAAACGTCAGGCTGTGCTGATGGCTGGCGAATGCGAACGTCTTCTGCACGTTGGTGTCCACGCCAAAGCTATCGCCCTTGAAGCTTTGCTGCGTGCCGCTGCGCGCCATCGTCTGGCTGTTTACCGCCATTGCACCCGCCGTGACGAACATCCCCGTCAGCGACGACGTCTGGTAACGCAGGTTCTGGTTGACCGCCCAGCCCGAATCGAAGCGGTGCGTCAGCGCGTATCCAATCCGGTTCTGCTCGCCGTCATACGGCGTGGCATTCGGCTCGCCGATGAAGCGCGAGTTCGGCACCACGCCGTTGATGTTCGACACCAGCGTGCCATTGACCGGCAGGCCCTGCTGGCGAATATAGTGGCGCTCGTTGTGGCTGGCGAGAATCGTGAAATCCGTACGCTCGCCAAAGTCCAGCGTCAGCGACGGCGCCACATAGCGGTTGCGATACCACACGTAGTCAGTGGGATCGTCGCTATCCATGGCCAGCGCGGTCAGGCGGAAGGCCGCCTTGCTGTCGGGCTTGAGCGGCGTGCCCACGTCGGCGGTGACCTGCCGGAGTCCATAGTTGCCCACGGTCAGGCCCAACTCGCCGAACAATTCCGGACGCGGCCGCTTGGTCACCATGTTGACCAGGCCACCCGGCTGCACCGCGCCGAACAGCACCGAGGCCGGGCCCTTGAAGACTTCGACGCGCTCCATGCCGAACACTTCCTGCGCCACGCGGTTGTTCGTGTCGACGAGCAGGCCATCCGCGAACAGCGATTCCGACGCCCGCTGGCCGCGGATGATGAAGTCGTCCCATCCGCGACGGCCGTAGGTATTGGTCGATACCCCCGCCGAGTTCTGCAGCACGTCACTCAGGTTCTGCGACTGCTGGCTGTCCATCAGGTCGCGCGTGATCACGGTGATTGACTGCGGTGTGTCGGCCACCGCCTCGTTGGACTTGGTGACGCCGGCCGGACGGCGCGTAGCGAAACCGACATCGACATACGGATCGGTGGCGGCCTTGACCGTGACGGCGGGCAGCGAAGTCACGTTATCGGCTACTGGCTCCTCGGCGGCCATGACAGGCACGACGGGCAGCGTGAATGAAGCGGCAACCAGCGTGCGGGCTGCAATAGCGAGAGGACGGCGGCGGAAAGACATCGAATGCGGCAGGATGCGGGAAAACCCGCAGTCAGGAGGAGGAAGGGCCGCATACTAATTGAGAATTATTTCTATTTGCAGTCACCCGTGTCTGTTTGTCGCTTTATCGATACAAGCCCGCCGCGCGATCTCAGCGCACCGGGCGTTTAATAAATTTGAATGACTATGACACCGATAGCCGACTTTGGGCGGGGAGCCCGTCGGTATAGTGCTGCACACGGACAGCGCAGCAGAGGACGAAAGGCAACAGCCACGCCGAAGCCCTGGCCACCACCCTTCAAACCAATTGAACCCAACTAACCGTTAGCAAGGCAGCGAGCCATGACCCGCCCCCAACACAGCCACCGTGACGCCCACCATCTGAAGATGGCCGCCTACGCATTCGCGGCCGGGTTCTCCTCGCATGCGCAGACCTCGTCGGCGCTGGGCCTGCTCACCGGCACGCTGGCGGTTTGCACGCTGGCTGCGCAAGCCATCGCGCCGGGCGGCTTGCGCATCCCGGCGCTGGTGCGTTGAATCAACCCGCCACGGAATCCGACAGGCGGTTGCCGTTTTCCGGTTCCGCTTCCTCGTCGGGCCAGTTACGGCCCACCATCCACTCGTAGAGCGTAGGCAACACGATCAGCGTCAGCATCGTGGCCGTGATCAGGCCGCCGATGATGACGATGGCCAGCGGGCGCTGTGTTTCCGAACCAATCGCACGCGAGACGGCCATCGGGAACAGACCCAGCATGGCGAGCATCGCGGTCATCAGCACGGTGCGCAGGCGATCCATCGAACCGGTCAGCACGGCCTGCCGCACGGACAGCCCTTCACCGCGTAGCTGATTGAAGTACGTCACCATCACCACGCCGTTCAGCACGGCCTGCCCGAACAACGCGATAAAGCCGATGGCCGCCGACACCGACAGCGGAATACCCGTCAGGAACAGCGCGAACACGCCACCGATCAGCGCGAACGGAATGTTCGAGATGATCAGCGCCGCGCTCTTGAACGACTGGAACGCATTGAACAGCAGCAGGAAGATCACCAGCACCGACAGCGGCACCACGATCGACAGACGTGCCATGGCGCGTTCCTGATTCTCGAACTCGCCCGACCAGCTGATCTTCACATCCTCGGCATTGACGTTCTTCTTCACCAGCGCCTGCATGTCTTTCACCACGCTACCCATGTCGCGGTCGTGGATGAAGATGCCGATCGACGTGGTGCGCTGGCCGTTCTCGCGGCTGATGTTCATGGCACCAGACGCCGTGCGGAACGTCACCAGTTGCGACAACGGCACCTGCGCGCCTTCGGCGGTCTGCATGAAGATGTTCGGCAGGTTCGGCAGTTCGCGCTCGTTCGGCTTCAGGCGGATCACTACACTGAAGTGCTTCTCGCCCTCCCACAATTCGGTGGCAGCCTTGCCGGCCAGTGCGCTCTCCATCAGGTCCTGCACATCGGCCACGTTGATGCCATAACGGGCGGCCTGGGCACGATCGAATTCCAGCACGTACTGCGGCAGTTCCCCGTCACGGTCGATGAAGGCGCGCATCACGCCCTTCACGGACTGCACGTTGGCCAGGATCTGGTCGGCCACTGCCTTGTTGTGTTCCAGGCTGTCGCTCTGCACCTTGATCACGATCTGGCCCTTGATCTGCGAGATGCTCTCCAGAATGTTGTCGCGCACCGGCTGCGAGAAGTTCGGCTCGATGCCCGGCAACTGTCGCAGGTTGTGATTGATTTCCTCGATGATGCGGCGCTTGGTGAACCCATCGCGCCACTGCTTCTCGCCCTTCAGGTCCACCAGGATTTCTACGGTGTTGATCAGCTTGGGATCGGTGCCATCGTCCGGGCGGCCCACCTTCGAGATCGTGGTGTTCACCTCGGGCGTCTTGCGGATCACGGTACGCAGCATGCGCGCCTGCTCGCGGGCTTCGGTCAGGGAGACCGAGGCCGGCAGGTCGAAGCTGACCCACATCGAACCCTCGTCGAGTTCGGGCAGGAATTCGCTGCCGAGGAACTTGCCCACACCCACCGTGGCCACCAGCAGGCCCAGCGCGACACCAACCACCTTCTTCTTGTTGTCGAGCGCCCAGCGCAGCATCGGCTCGTAGAGCCGCTTGCAGTGACGCACCACGAAGTTGTCCTCGTGCGCGATGTTCTTCTTCAGCAGCAGGTGGCACAGCAGCGGCACCACGGTCAGCGACAGGATCAGCGAGCCGATCAGCGCGCCCGTCACCGTGTAGGCCATCGGCGCGAAGATCTTGCCCTCGTGGCGCTGCAGCGTGAAGATCGGAATGTGCGCCGCGATGATGATCACCATCGAGAACACGGTAGGACGCCCCACTTCGGTCGTGGCCTGCAGGATGGCATCGAGGCGCGCACGGCTGTCCTTGATCTGCTGTTCCTTCAGTTCGCCCAGACGCTTGAAGATGTTCTCGACGACGATCACCGCGCCGTCGACGATGATGCCGAAGTCCATCGCGCCGAGCGACAGCAGGTTGGCGGGAATGCCAACCCACGTCAGGCCGATGAACGTCGACAGCAGCGACAGCGGAATCACCAGCGCCACGATGGCCGCCGCGCGCACGTTCGCCAGGAACAGGTACAGCACGGCCATCACCAGCAGGGCACCTTCCACCAAGTTGCCGAATACCGTGTGCAGCGTCTTGTCGATCAGCGTGGAGCGGTCGTAGTACGGCACGATCTTCACGCCCTTGGGCAGGATCTGCGAGTCGAGCAGTTCGATCTTCTGCTTGAGCGCCTCCAGCACCACCGACGGGTTCTCGCCCTTGCGCATCACCACGATGCCGGACACGATATTGTCCTCGTCATCCTGGCCCATCAACCCCTGCGGCGGCGCAGCACCTACGCGCACCTCGGCAATGTCCTTCACCAGAATCGGCGTGCCGTTGTTCTCGGCCACCACTACGTTGGCGATATCCGCCGAAGTACGGAAACTGCCCAGCGAACGCAGCAGATATTGCTGGCGGCCATACGTGACGGCACCGCCGCCCGCATTCGAGTTGCCGCGCTGCAACGCCGTGAACAGTTGCGCCATCGAGATCTTGGCGTCGCGCATGCGGCCAAGGTTGGGATTCACCTCGTACTGGCGCACCGATCCGCCGATGGTCACCACGTCCGCCACACCCGGCACCTGACGCAGGTTCTTCTCCACGACCCAGTCCTGCAGCGTGCGCAGTTCCTGCGGCGTATAGCCCTTGCCGGCCAGACGGAAGCGGAAGATTTCGCCGATGGCCGTAGAGAGCGGCGCCAGTTCGGGCTGCACGCCATCGGGCAGGTCAACGGCGCGCAGGCGCTCGATGATCTGCTGGCGCGCGGTCACGTCCGTGGCCTTGTCGTTGAACGTCACCATCATGAACGACAGGCCGAACTGCGTGTGCGAGAACACGCGCACGGAATTCGGCGTACCGGCCAGCGCCGTTTCGATGGGAATCGTGACCTGACGTTCCACTTCCTCCGCGGCGCGGCCTGGGTACAACGTGATCACGTTGACCTGGATGTCCGACACATCGGGAAACGCCTCGATTGGCAGGTTCTTGAAGGCGGCAAGGCCGCCGGCGACGAAAATAATGAGGCCGAGCCAGACGAACAGCTTCTGGTGCAGCGAGAAATGAACGATTCGGGAAATCATGTATCTGTCGTCCCCGCCTTACTTCGCCGACGCACGCGCGTTGTTCACGGCCGTGGCGTCGCGCAGGATGTCCTGCAGATACAGGTTGCCGTCGGTGATCACCACATCGCCGGCAGACAGCCCCGACACCACTTCGGAGGTGCCCGGCATGGTCACGCCCAGCTTGACTTCGCGACGCTCGAACACGATCGGTGCAGCAGACTTGCGCACGAACACGTAATTTTTGTTGTCCGCCAGGAAGATGGCCTTTGCCGGCACCGAGATCCCCTGGAACGACGCGGCCTGCACCTTGGCCGTCACGTACATCTCGGCTTTCAGCCTGCGGTCGGCATTGGGCACCGACAGTCGCACCTTCACACTGCGCGAGGCCGGGTCCACATAGTCGGCGATCTTGACCACGGTGCCCTTGAACGTTTCGCCGGGATACGCGGCACTCGCCAGTTGCACCTCGATACCCGGCTTGAACAGGCCGAGATCGGCTTCGGCGGCGTCGAGTTGCGCCCACAGCGTGGTGGGATCGGTGATCAGGAACAGCGGTGCGGTGGGTTGCTGGTCGGGGCGCACTTCCATGCCCGGATTGATATTGCGTTCCACCACCAGGCCGTCGATGGGGCTGCGCAGCGCAAAGCGCTGGTTCACCGCGTCGCCGCCCGCACCGTACATGCGCAGCGCGGCCTGCGTGCGCTGCGTATCGGCCGAAGCGCGCGCGCTGTCGGCCTGCGCCTGTTCGAAATCCTTCTGCGAGATGATGCCGGCGTCGTAGAGTTCGCGCTGGCGGGCCAGCGACTTCGACGCCACGGCACTGTCGGCGGCGGCCTTGCGTGCATCGGCTTGCGCGAGACCGAAGTCCGGCGAGGTCAGCATTGCCAGCGGCTGGTTGGCTTTCACCGTGGCGCCGGGCTGCACGAGGATTTCCATCACGCGGCCCGTGAACGGCGTGGCCACGCGCACCGTCTTGTCCTCGTTCCAGACCAGACGCCCTGGCATCTGCAGCATGCGGTCACCGCCGCTCTGCACAGGCTGGCCTACGATGCCGGCGAGCGTCTTCACGCTGGCCGGGTAGGAAATCGTCTGGCCCGAGATCTTCGGATCGTCATCGTTCTCGGGGGCTTCCTTCTTGCCGCAGCCCGTCAGGGCAAGCGTGCACAACGCCACCACGGCGGCCATTCGTACCGCAGCGATACGAGTCAGACGGAAATCGCTGGAAATACGCATATCAAGGGCGCGACGCATCGGTACGAACCTGGGGAAGCTTGTTGAGATCGGAACTGGTAGCTTGCAGCGCCGTGAGATAGGCCGAAAGGGCCTTGGCATAGTTGCCTTGCGCCTCGAGTGCATCCACCCGGGTCTGACGCAACGCGCGGCGCGCGTCGAGCAGATCCAGCACGCCGCTGGCGCCCTTGGTATAGGCAAACTCGGCACTATTGGCCACGCTTTCGGCAGCGGGCAGTACGGATTCGCGCATCTGCTGCAGCGACGCGCGGGCCGCTTCGAGCTGGGCACGCAGCCGGCCGATGTCGTTCTGTGCTTCGAGCAGGATGCGGTTGCGGTCGTCGAGTGCCGCGTAGTAGTCGACTTCCGCGCGGCGTGCCTCGCCACCATAGCTATGGCGCACGAACAGCGGGATCGACACGAACGCGCCGTAGCTGTTGCCGCTGCCCGTGGTATTGGCTTCGGAAATCGGATAGTGCTCGTACTGAACGCCTACGGTCACATCAGGCACCCGGCCCGCACGGGCGAGGTCGCGCTGCGATGCCGCAGCCGCCAGCCGCGCTTCGGCGGCGGTCACATCGGGCCGGCGCTGGAGCACTTCGGGATCGACCGGCGGCACGGGCGCGTCCGGCGCCGGCCAGTCCGCCACGAGGCGGTTGTCCATCAGCGTGCCGGGCACGCCCATGGCGGCGGCCAGTGCGGCCTTGTCACTGGCGTGATCGGCCAGCGCGTTGCGCAGGTCGCTCTGCGCGCGCAACGTTTCAAGCTGGAGCTTGGTCACATCGGCGCGCGATACGTCGCCCGACTTGAGCCGCGTTTCGTTGGCCTGCTGCGTCCGTCCGTAGAGGCCAACCATTTCGGTCAGCACTTCCACGCGCGTCTGGCTGACCAGCGCCTCGTACCACGCCTGATCCACGCTGCCGAGCTGCTGGGCCACGATGGCCTGGGTCTGCTCGCCCGCAGCAACACTGGCCTTGCGCGCCGCGTCGGTACGCAGATTGCCCTTGTTGGCGGTTTCGATGACCTGATCCACGCGCACCGTGGAGTCCACGGTCTTGCTGCGCCAGTTGCCAGCCCCCACGCCCAGATGCGGGTTGATGTTCGCCACACCCAGGCTCAGCACCGGGTTCGGTCGTTGCGAGGCAATCTGGATATCGGCCTGACTGGCCTCTTCGCTACGGCGCGCGGCAATGATGTCGCGGTTGCAGCGCAGGGCATCGAGACGAGCCTGCGAGAGTGTCAGGGCGGCCTTGGCGGGCGGCGGCACACAAGGGCCATCCGGCGGCATTGGCTCGCTGGCCGCGTGGCCCGCGCTGGCCGCCAGGGCAAGCAGCGTTACCGCGGCAGCTTTGGAAACAACAGAAAAATGCACGATCAATCAGGCTCGATTCGCTAGCGGTCTGCAGTAAACGACCGTGCCAACCGAACGGTGCACCGGGCATGAGACTTTTTATGATTCTGGCCGCCCGGGACACGCGGCCTGCCCGAAGGCGGATGCGCACGATCTCCCACGCGCATTTGATCCCAACGTGATTTCAAATGGCTTACATATTCACGCAAGCCACCGCAATTTCTGCGAACCGTCCGGTCAGGGAAAACACCGATTGGCGGCGCGGGCCCTGCCGTCGCCAAAGGCTTGCCGCGCCACTTTTTGCAGGATTCAAAGCATGCGAGCGGTTTCCGCTGCGGCCACGATGCGTTGCGCGCGATCGAGCACGGGGCGGTCCACCATCTTCCCGTCCACCGCAATCGCGGCACCGTTCGACGCGGCAGCCTGCTGCACCACCCGCTTCGCCCAGGCCAGTTCCTCGGCGCTCGGCGCCAGCCCCGCGTGGACCCCTTCGATCTGGTTGGGATGAATCAGCAGCTTGGCGCCAAAGCCGAAACGCCGGCCGCGCGCGGTATCCGCCGCCAGCGCCTGCGCGTCGCCAATGGCCGTGCACACCCCATCGACAGGCGCCGGCAGGCCGGCCGCCCTCGAATGCATCACCAGCGCACTGCGGAATGCGTGCAGCGGCAGATCGTCATCGGCCACATCGAGGTCGAACATCAGGTCGATGCTGCCAAACAGCAGCCGCGTGACGCCGGGGGCGCGAGCTACTTCGTGGAGGTCCGCAAACCCTGCCGCACTCTCTAGCAGGGCGTGGCAAGGAATGTCCGGCAGCGTCTTGCGGAGCGCGGCCAGCGAAACCGCGTCTGCCTTGGGCAGGACGATGGCCTGCACATGTTGCATCGCGCAAAAATCGAGATCGTCCGCAAAATACGCGGTATCGGCACCATTCACACGCAGCAGCAACGCCACGCCTGCGGCGTCGGCCTGTGCCTGCAACGGTTGCCAGGGCGCCGTCAGGCCATCGCGCGCAGTGGCCTTGGCATCGGGCGCCACGGCGTCTTCCAGGTCGACGATCACGGCATCGGCGCCCGCCGCAATGGCCTTGCCAATGCGCTCTGGGCGCGATGCGGGGACGAACAGATAGCTGCGGGGCACGCGCGCTGCTTTTTTCGTGGAAGTCATCGCGCGTCCTCAGACCACGCCATCGGTATGCAGGCGCGCGATCTGCTCGGCGCTGTAGCCAATCTCGGCCAGCAGGGCATCGGTATGCTGGCCGACTGCCGGCACCGCGTCCATGCGGGCATCGGTCAGGCCGGGCGGCAACAAGGCGGGTACGCTGCCTACCGGTGTCTCGATCTGGCGCCAGCGATTGCGCGCCGCCAGTTGCGGATGATTCCAGACGTCGGCCATGGTGTTGACGTTGGCATTGGCGATGCTCGCCGCCTCCAGGCGTTCCACCACCTCGGCTGCAGTCAATCGACTGAACGCCTCGACGATCCGTGCGCGCAACTGCGCACGGTTGGCGCTACGCAGGCTGTTGGTGGCAAACGGCGCATGCGTGGCCAGTTCGGGTTCCTGCAGCACCACCTTGCAGAACATCGCCCATTCGCGCTCGTTCTGCAAACCCAGCATCACGGTCTTGCCGTCGCCGGTCGGGAACGGGCCATAGGGATAGATCGTGGCGTGCGCCGCCCCGGCGCGCGGTGGCGGCTCGGCGCCGTCGAACGCGTAGTACATCGGAAAATTCATCCACTCGACCATCGATTCGAGCATCGACACGTCGATGCACTTGCCCCGGCCGGTCTGCCCCCGCTCGATCAGCGCCGCGAGGATGTTGCTATAGGCATACATGCCGGCGGCGATATCCGCCACGGAGGCACCGGCCTTGACGCCCTCTTCCGGCGTGCCGGTCACCGACACGAAGCCCGATTCGCTCTGCACCAGCAGGTCATAGGCCTTCTTGTCCCGATAGGGGCCATCGGCGCCATATCCCGAGATATCGCAGACGATCAGGCGCGGATAGCGTTTCGACAGCGTGTCATAGTCCAACCCCAGCCGGGCCGACGCACCGGGCGCCAGGTTCTGCACCAGCACGTCGGTGGTCTCCAGCAGCGCGGCCAGCACCGGTGCGGCATCGGGCGCCTTCACGTCCAGCGTCAGGCTCTCCTTGGAACGGTTGGTCCAGACAAAGTGCGACGACATCCCGCGCACGCGGCCATCGTAGGCACGCGCAAAATCTCCCGGGCCGGGACGCTCGATCTTGATGACGCGCGCGCCCAGATCGGCCAGTTGGCGCGTGCAGAACGGCGCGGCAATGGCCTGTTCGAGCGAGAGTACGGTAATGCCTTCGAGCGGTCTGGACATGGCGGTATGCGGGGCGTTGTGAGCTTTCACGATGCCGCCAATCTACCCGCCAGTGCCGGCCCTGTGAACTTGGCTTTGCGAAAGGGGGCATAAACGGATTCGATAGCCTGCCCCTCCGAATGACACCTCATCACCCGTGCGCCCCGCGACCGACACCACATCGGTAGTTTCCCGAATGTCTGCCCGATGTCCGCGTATCATCGCAGGCTTGGCTGCGCCCCCCGCCCCCACGTTCAACCCGCCGATTCACGATGCCTGACCATTCGCTGCTCTCCGCCCTGCTCATCTTCGGACTCGGAGGGCTGCTCGGCGGCGTGGGAGGCCTGTTCGGCATCGGCGGCGGACTGATCGCGATTCCGGCGCTGGGCCTGCTGTTCGGCATGGACCAGCAACTGGCGCAGGGCACCTCGCTGGTCATGATCGCGCCGAATGTGCTGATCGGCTTCTGGCAATACCGCAAGCGCGCCGATATCGAACTGAAGACCGCGCTGATCCTTGGCCTCTCCGCCGTCCTCGCCACCTATCTCTCCGCCAAGGTCGCCACGTCGATGGACGCCGTACTGCTGCGCCGCATCTTCGCGCTGTTCATGATCGGCATGGCGATCTACTTTCTCTGGCGCCTGCTGCCCGGCAAATCCGTCACGCAACAACAGGCGCGTGTCTCCACCGCGTGGATTCCAGCGGTCGGCGTGGTCGGCGGCGCGTTCTCGGGATTCTTCAGCGTCGGCGGCGGCGTCGTGGCCGCGCCCGCGCTCGTCGGCCTGTTCGGCATGCGACAGGCCGCGGCACAGGGACTCGCCCTCGCATTGGTGACCCCAGGCGCAGTCGTGGCGCTGTTCACCTATGCCCAAGCCGGACATGTGGACTGGTACGCAGGCATCCCCCTCTCGCTCGGCGGCATGCTGACCATTTCCTGGGGCGTCGCCCTCGCCCACCGCATGCCCGAACGCCGCCTGCGCGCCGCGTTTGCGGTGTGTCTGATTGCGACGGCGGTGGTGATGCTGGTGCGGGGTTAAGAACCCACCTCGACGGAGGTCAACTAACCTGCCGCGGAACATGCGGGACTAGCATCGCCCTCCCACGCCGTACATCGGCAAACATTGATTTTGCAGTTTCGTATTGGACGCGTTGCAAACACCACGAATCGCACATTCACGGCTCGATGAAATCGGCGTAACGTGCGCCCACAGGTGGTACATCAATTACCGCTGGCCCCCGCCGAATATTCAGTCACGCCGATAACGGAGCGCGAAGTCATGGCGAGTAGGGTGGAGGGAGAAAAGGAAGTCGGGAGTGGGGTGCAAAGAAAGACCACTCCCGAAGATATTTTCCAACGCATGGAAGAGTCGGTTTTGCGCGGCCAGATGGGCGGCAAAATGGACTGTCGATTCTGCAAACACAAGGGATACACCTTCCTGCCCCTGCGCTATGCCGTGGTGTGCAATGCCTCAGCCAGCCAATGGCCTGATCTGGGGTCCACACTGGGCGCGAACGTTGCCGACAAGGCGCCAGGCCAGTCGCGTTATACCGTTCGCCTGCTGCGTGAAGGCTATCTGTACGTCCTGGTCGAGCGAAAGCGCGGCCCGCAATGGCAGGGCTACGCCGTCACCCCCGGCGGCATGCTGGCGCAGTTCCCGATTAGATTTCCACCCAATGTGCCGGTGCCATTTACGTGCGATCTGGCCACCGATGGCGTGGGCGCCTCTCTGGTCTCGATCGACAAGATCGAAGACGTCTCGGCCATCCACATGCTGTTCTCGCCCGATGTGGTGCCGATTGCCATGCTCGACCAGCGCGCCAGGGACAGGCTTGGCATGCAGACATTGTCTCCCAAGGCATGGAAAGGCCAGGCTCACACGCTGCAGGCGAACGAACTGACGCAATGGGTGGCGGAGTTCAAGCTGAACATGGACGGGATTGGCGAGATCGACACGAAAGATCCGCGCCAGACCGGACAGAATCAAATTTCGCGTCAACTGTATCCACTGATGGGCGGCCCCGGGGTGGACGTGCCCGATTTCAACCTCCACGGCAAGCGCCTCACGAACCTGATCCAGCGGCTGGAGGATACGAAGTCACCGGCCGTCGTGCTGTGGGACCCCATCGGCATCACCCAGGAGCTGAACCGCTCGCTGCGCGCAGTCGAGGAGGATATCGAGACAACCATCAGGCCGCATGAATGGGCGCTGCAAACCTCGTTCCAGATCGAAGGAATCAAGGATCAGGTGATGATGCAGGCTGCGGTGCCACCCTCGCGCCTTCGTGCCAATCCCTACGAACTCACCGGCGTTGAGGCAGAGAGCGAGTACCGACAATGGGAGCGCGATCCTGAAGGCTGGGTCAGGCTCAATCAGAAGCGTGCCTGGGCCCGTTACGACGCCTGTTACGACGAGGTGGCCCGCGTCGAACTAGTCGCGAGGGTTCGCCGCCTGATCCAGTCCAGGCTGGAGGTTGCCGAGCGGCGATTCACTGACCTGAAAGCGTGGATGGCCAGCTCCGCGCTACTGAACGCGCTGGAATGGTATGCCCAGGATGATGCGAACTGTGGCGTACTGTTCGAGTATCAGGTCACGTTGTGTACCTACGGGATGGGGATCGCCCGAGGCGGACAGGTGTTGCTCAGGGCATGGACTTCGGATGTCGACGGCGGTAGAGACAACCTGATCCTGCGGCAGTTGCTGTTCAACCAACAGGCGGCGCTCGATGAGTTCCGAACCATCGCAAAGGGTCTGAAGGGCAAGCGCGATATCGACACGGCGACCTTGCAAACGATGGTATCGCACATCGCCAGTACGTTCGACAAGGCGGCAGCGATTGCCGCAATGGGCGAAGGGGGGATGGTGCCAGTCGGCATGGGTGGCGTTGCCGCCAAGTTCGTACTCGCCCAACAGATGTACGCGACCATCGGGCAATCCGCGTTGCAACCGCTCAACCCGGTGGTGACCAAGTTCTATTCGCTGTTGCTGTACATGCGCGGCAGCGCCCGAGCCTACGCGCAAGGGGTGTCCGATGCGGTGTTTGGCATATTCGACGCGGCTCATGCATCCCGGGCCCACCTGCCGCTGGAACAAGCGGATCGATATAGAAAGGTGCTGGCGGAAGCCGCTGCCACTGACAACAGACGAAACGCCAACTACATCGCGTTGCGGTTTTCGACAGGACTGGCTTGCGTCGAACTCCTGAATCTTGGAATGAAACTCCATGCATCGCAGGGGCGGGATCTGAATCAGCGCGAGCAACGGGAACTCATTGCAGCAACTGCCGCGACGTCCGGCGCCATCGCAATCTCGGTCGCCCAACTACCGAAGGTGGTACGCAACGGGACAAAGTGGATTGACCATCTGTCGCTGGGAAGCGGAGTGCTGGGCGGATTTGCTGCGGGGTTGATGGCAGTTCAGGCTCTTGAGGATGCCAGGGGCGCCCGGGAGGACAGTCGCATGATTGCTGCCAACGTGTTGTATGTGAAAGGCGCACTGGCCGCAACGGCTGCGGCCGGGTCAACGTTTGTGGGGCTGCTATTTAGCGGGCCACTGTTGCAAGCAGTGGGGAAGTTCATCAGCGGCAGCAATTACGGAGCTGTTGTCGAGAATTTCGGGAAACATATCGCCGCCTTCGCAGAGCGCAAGATTGCCCATCGCGCATTGGCCGGTGTGACAATCAGAGCCGCAGCGACAACGGCGGCGGGTTTCGTTGGCTGGGTCCTGGTCCTGTATCAAATGGGCGAGTTTGCAATCATGTCATCGAAGGACAATCCGGTGCAGGTGTGGTTGACGCGCTGTCGCTTCCGCAAGCCGATCGCAGCCTATCGAGGTTTCTGGACCGAGATCATGCATCGAGAACAGGCTGGCAAACCTTACGTCAGTCATGACGAGGAGGAAGATGAGTTCAAGAAGGCGCTGCAGGGGATGAGGCCCACAGACATGCATGCGCAGGAAATCCCATCAAGTGCGTTGCCTGCGTTGCCTGCGTTGCCACGATCGTCATACGGACTCCGCTGATGTTCGTAGAAGAAACCATCGCTATCGGGTTGAAGGAGTGCCCCGAACTGAATACCAGCTTGCCCACCGGTGGGATGCCGCATGACGAGCACGCTGCGGAACGGCCAATTTCCAACCTGTCGGTCTTCAAGAAGAACGACACCTATCTGGAGGTATGCGGACAATTCGAAGCGCATCGTGGATTGCTCGGCTTTGCATTGGGCGCGATTCCGACGTGGGTGATCGTCTACAGCATTTCTGAATTGCTCGCCATCGCGCTGGACCTGGTCTATTTTATGGTCACCGACGAACCTGTCAGATTGGGGGATTACATATTCACTCTCATATTTAGGTCGCTGATCCTGTGGGCCATTCTCTGGGCCTGCATACGCTTCGCCCTCCCACTGATCCGCAGAGACTATTTCACCTCGCGTCGCACGGTTATTCGCTTCAATCGTGTCACGCGCAAGGTCTATGTCCATCAGCCGCCTCATGCAGGCGGCATCCAGATCCACGACTGGGACGGTGCCACCGCACTGCTCGACGATGCCGTGCCGGACCATGGCGATGGCCGGCTATTGATGGGCTGGCAAGATACCGAAGGCGAGAAAGCGACGGGCCTGATCTTCGTGGGCCGCGCCGCGGGTAACGCTGCCCGTGGTCGCGCCTGGTGGGAGTACATCCGCCGATATATGGAAGAAGGCCCCCACAGCGTACCTAGGCCTCGCCTGCGGCTGTGGAAAGGCGTCTGGCCGCACATGTCGCTTCTGGAAATTTTTTATATCTACCCGGAACGGCTGATACACGGTGGCCCGTTGTGGTGGTTGCTGCTGATCGGACTTGCTCCCATTGATCTGGCTCGCGCCGCATTGCACTGGCTGGCTATGCTGCTGTGCATAGAACCGAAGTTCCCGCCCGAAATCGAGCACGCAGGGCAGAACCTCCCAACTACCCCTTCCGAAACACCAGACTAAAGTTATTCGCCGGCATCGCCACCGGTTCATCGCAAGTCAGCCCTTGTGCCGCGCCAAGCGCGACGACGGCTTCCATATCCCGCACACCCCACTCTGCATCGGCAAGGCGTAGCTGGCGGTCGAATGCTTCGTTGGTCGGTGCGGTGTGGGCGTCGTGCCGCCGATACGGACCATAGAGGTAGAGCACGCCGCCCGGTGCGAGTCGCTTGCCGGCGCCGGCGAACAGTGCTTCGGCGGCGGCCCAGGGGGCGATGTGGATCATGTTGATGCAGACGATGGCGTCCACGCGATCGATGACGCCCGGCGCGGCCCATGGTTCGCGGCGGACGTCGATATCCAGCGGCGCGGGCACGTTCTGCAGTTGTGCGTGGGCAGTCCACGCGGCGATGGATTCTCGGTGCGTGGCATCGGGGTCGCTGGGCTGCCAGGTCAACGTCGGCAGCGCCTTGGCGAAATGCACCGCGTGCTGTCCTGTGCCGCTGGCGATCTCCAGCACCGTGCCCGAAGCCGGCAATGCCTCGCGCAGCACGGCCAGGATGGCCTCGCGGTTGCGGTCGGTAGCGGGCGCCATGCGGCGCGCGTTGAGGTCTGCGGCGGGCTGGGTCATGCATTCTCCTTGGGGGTCGGTCTCGCGATGCGTCCGGATGACGACGGCGCACAGGCCACAGGTTAGCAGCACCTGGGTCTCTGCGGCGTCAGCCACCGCGCGGCTGCGCTACACTCGCCGTCTGCCTGTTGCCTGCCTGTTTCCAGACCTTGCCCACCTACACGCTTGCCGCCCCGGTTCACGCCGAGATCGAGATCCGCAAGAGCCGCTTCATCGCGCTGGCCGTGCCGGTTCCCGATCGCGATGCGGCCATGGCCGTGATCCATGACCTGCGCACCACCCACCCCACCGCCACGCATGTCTGCTGGGCGCTGCTGGCGGGTGGACAGTCGGGCATGTCCGACGACGGCGAGCCCTCGGGCACCGCCGGGCGGCCGATTCTCGAAGTGCTGCGTCATCACGACCTCGACGGCGTGCTCGCTGCCGTGGTGCGCTACTACGGTGGGGTCAAGCTGGGTGCAGGTGGATTGGTGCGGGCCTACACCGATGCCATCGCCGGTGCGCTCAAGGATGCGCCGCGCGTCGAGCGCATCGCGTTTGCCACGCTGGCCGTGCTGGTGGACTATGCCGACGAGCCGCGCGTGCGCCGCTGGATCGATCAGGCCGCTGCGGACAATTGCTCGCTGATCGATACGGAATACGGCGCGCTGGCGAAGCTCGTTATCCGGCTGCCGGTCACTATGCGCGAATCCGCCATCGCAACGCTACGCGATGCCACGCATGGACGCGCGGCATTTCCGGATGCCGAGGCATGAGCGCAGCAAAGGAAATCGCACACGATGGCGTGGACGACTGCGAATACATCGCCCACCTGCTGCCCGCCAACACCCGGTTTGCAGCGCCGGCGTCCCTCAGCCTGCTCGAAGCGGCGTTGCTCGAAGGATTGCCGCTGCCCAGCTCCTGCCGCAATGGCACATGCCGCGCCTGCCTGAGCAAGCTCCACGCGGGCAGCGTCCGGTATCGGATCGAATGGCCGGGCCTGAGCCTCGACGAGAAGGAAGACGGCTACATCCTGCCGTGCGTGGCGTGTCCCACGAGCGACGTCACATTCGAGCCCGTCGGCACGCGTTGAATCACGCGGGATGTTGGCCGCTGACTGAAAAAAAACGCAGCGCGATTTTCAGGGCATCGGGGCCGGACGGGTCCGAGAACGCCTGCCCCGGCGTGCCGCCGCTCCACGCGTGGCGCAAGCCCTCCACCCGGACCAGCCTCAGGTACGGTCTCTCCCCTGCCTGCCAGTCGAATACATCCACCGCGCGCCGCGTGCCACGCCGCACGCGCCTGGCGGGCTGTGCCTCGGGCTTTGGCATTCCAGCGGGTGTCAGTTCCAGCCACATGGCAGCCGTGGCCGTGGCGTTGTCGTAGGTGACCACGTTGTCTTCGTCGCCATGCAATAGCAACAACGGCGGCGCGCGGCGGCCGGCCAGTGCCACCTTCGCCGCGAGGATGTCGGGACCGCGTTCGCCGCGCATGGCCTTGCCGGCCTGCGTCGCGTTCAATGCGCTGTAGGGCGCGGCGCCCGAGTGGGAGCCGATGGCGGCAAAGCGGTCGGGGTGGTTCAGTCCCAGCATCGTTGCCATGGCGCCACCTGCCGAGAGACCGAATGCGCAGACGCGATCCGCCACCACGGGATAGCGTCGGATAACGTGGTCGATCATCGCCATCAGCAGCGCGGTTTCGGAGGCGCCGCGCACCGTGGGTCGGAACCAGTTCCAGCAGCGCTGGTGATTGGCGTGTGACGACTGTTCGGGCATCAACACCACCCAGCGCGCATCGCGGGCAACGGTCGCCACGCGCGTGCAGGCGGCAAAGCTGGCCGCATCCTGTCCGCAGCCGTGCAGCAGCACGAGCAGCGGTGCGGGCCGGGCCACGGTGACGCCGGGCGGCACGAACACGCGGTAGCGGCGTTGTGCCAGGCGCCCAATGCCGAGGCCGAAGCCCCACTGTCCTTCCTCCCAGGCCCCGCCGCCACGGCTGACCGGTGCCCGGGCAGGCGTCACCACGCCGGTCAGCGCCTGCCGGGCTGCCTTGCCGACCGCCTCGCCCACGGCCTTGCTGACCGACTGGCTTTGCTTCTGCGCGGCCCGCATCATCGGATCGGTCACCGTGCGCGCCATGGTGCGCTGAAGCTGGCGCGCACCGCGTGTCGCCTGCTTGCTCAACGTCGTCCACAACTTCATGCCACCGGTGCGCCGCTTCATGCCGATCAGCCCTTTCGTTTCGTGCTGTCACACATCCGTTGCGATGATGCACGAGTATGGCGGGCAATTGTGTCAGCTTCTCGCGGACGCCGGTGTCAGAACGCGCCGCGCAGGGCCAGTTCGGCACCGAGCAGCAGCAAGCCACAGAAAAACAGCTTGCGGAACCGTTCGGCACTGATCCGGTGCCGCAGCCACTGGCCGAGGAACATGCCACCCAGCGCAGGCACCAGCGCCAGCGCCGACGCGCCCAGCACCGGCGTATGCAGCAATGCGCCGCCCAGCGCCAGGCTCACAGCCAGGGCAATCGTCGAAACCGTGAAGGACAGCCCCAGCGCCTGCACCATGCTTTCCTTGTCGAGCCCCAAACCCTGCAGATAGGGCACGGCGGGAATCACGAACACCCCGGTCACGGCCGTGATGGCGCCGGTCACCAGCCCGGCCAGCGGCCCCATCCAGCGCTCGGCACGCGGCGGCACCGTCAGCTTGACCGCCGCCAGTCCGAGCACCCCGTAGGCGATTAACGCCACGCCCAGTGCGTTGGTCGCATGCGCCATCAGCTTGGCGGGCACCAGGGCCGCGCAAACCCAGGTGCCGACGCAGATCGTCACCAGCAACGGCCACAGCCGCCGGACAAGTTGGCCAAAGCGTGGTCCGCTGAACAGTTGCACGACGTTGGTCACCATCGAAGGCGCCACCAGCAGCGCGGCGGCCTGGGCGGGTGGCATGACCAGCCCGAGCAGTCCTACCGCCACCGTGGGCAGGCCGAGACCCACCACGCCTTTGACGAATCCGGCCAGCAGGAAGGTCAGCCCGATGAACGCGATCTCGTGGCTCGCTTGCAGCATGGTCATGCGAATCGGCTCCCTGTATCAGTGTTCGTGCGCGTCGTGGGCAGCCCGGCTGTCGGCCGGCGCTTCGTCACGCTCGTTCAGGCCGTAGTCGCGCAGCACCTGTGCCACGCGCAGCCGATATCCGGCGAAGACGCCGCCGCGCCCGGCAGCCTGCGCCTGGCGATGATCGAGCGTGTTGCGCCATGCCATCACCGCTGCCTCGTCGCGGAAGAACGACAGCGAGAGCAGCTTGCCCGGCGTGGTCAGGCTCTGGAAACGTTCAACGGAAATAAATCCGTCGATGGCCTCCAGCGTCGGTTTCAGATGAGCGGCGATATCGAGATAGGCATCCTGCCGGCCCGGTGCGGGCTCGACTTCAAAGATCACGGCAATCATCGGGGGCTCCTTCGTTATGGGTATGGTTATGGGTATGCGTAGTCGTCACTGGAACTGCGGAATCCGCGCGTTGACCGAGGGACGATAACGCAAGCCAGGCAATAGCCGTTCGGGCCGCACGCCCCGGTCCAGCAGCGCCTGAACCGTAGACGCCGCCAGCATCTGGGCCAGCGCAGCGCCGGGGCAGCCGTGGCGGCCGGTGCCGAATGTCCATGGCCGATCCTCGGCAGGTCCAGCGCCATCGGGATCATGCGCTGCGGCGGCCAGCAGCACCAGTATGGTGTCGCCGGTGCGCAGCGGTTGGCCGCCAATGATGGCATCGGCTGCCATGAAACGGCGCGTGTTCTGCACTGGGGGATCGTCGTGAGCAACTCGGGCGACGCGCGCATTGATGTTGTCGCGCGCGGATGTAGGCTCGCGCCCGAGCGCCACCAGCGTGTTGCCGACCAACCCCGCCGTGGCTTCGCACGCCTGGATCATCAGGCCAACGGCATTGGCGATCCACTTCGGCGGCGCGATGTCGGCCAGCGCGGCGTCCTGGCGCAACGCGGCGAGCAGACCATCGTGGGGCGCCGCATCTGCGCACTGCTCGACGTTCCGGGTCAGCCATTGCGCGGCCACGTTGCCGGCTTCCACATCGGCTGCGGAGGCGAGTGGCGACATGGCTGCCGCATAGGTCGCCACGAACCCCGCCATCCGCGTGGATACGTGGCCGTCCTCGTCGTGATGCAGCGGGAGTCCCAGCGTGTCCGCCACAGCGAGCACCGGCAGCGTGAACATCCAGCGCATGGCTTCGTGCGCATCGTCCGACGTGGCGCGCGGCAAGGCAGCCGCCAGTTGCTGCGTCCTCACACGCACGCGATCGAGGTCGAGCCGCATCAGCCGTGCCATCACGATGCCCTTGAGCGCGGCATGCGCGGGCCCATCGTTCATCCGGATCAGCCTGCCGAACAGTTCGCCAGCCGCTGCCCCGGCCAGTGCAGGTGGCACCGCCTGGCCAACCGGCCGTACCCGGGCATCGGAATGGCCGAGCACCTCGGCCACGGCGGCGGCACTGGCGGCCACCCAGAGTTTCAGCGCGGGATCGAAGTGGAATGGCCGTGACTGCGCGAGCTGCCGGTAATACGGATAGGGATCGGCATGGGTAACAGCGGCAATGGGATCGGCGGGCAGCATGGGCGGGGCGTCGATGAAGAATGCACCCATGATCCCAGCATCGGCCCGCCCAATGCTTCGGCATGTCATGAAATATCGAATGTATTCGGGCGCTGCCGCATACCGCCGCGTGGGCCATGCCATCCGAAAGATTGGAGTGGGCATACCATCGCGTAATAGCGGGCGGGACGCGCCGGACCTACTATCAAGTCACCTCTTCGTGAGGACCATCCTCCCTCCGTTGCGCCCGCTCTCCCCGGCGGGCGCTCTTTTTTTTGCTGCGCAATGGAAAGGGGGCCTGCGCTATGATCACGCGCTTCCCCCAAGACCTGGCCACCGCCGCGCACTCCCCGTGATCCTCGATTCCAAGGCCGCGCTTTCCGTCACCCGTACTGCCACCCTTTTCGCCGCGCTCCTGGCGTTTTCCGCCGTGGCACACGCCAACGACATCGCCTGCGATGCACCGGCCACGCCCGCCAGCCGCATCATCTGCGAACACGCGCTCTTCTCGATGGGCTATCAGCGCATCTACAACGACCAGCAGCGCCTGCTGCAGGCCGGCGTGATCTCGCAGGCCGATATCGACGGCTTCCGGGCGCAGCGCGACAAGTGCGATACGGCGGCGTGCCTCGATACGGTGTTTTCAGCATGGAAGCAACATCTGGTGGACATCGGCGCCAGCAAGGCGCTGCGAGGCAAGCCGACAAAATAAGGAACACGGGTACCTGATTCCCGCATGAGCCATATCAGACTGTGCAGAGAATCGGGTCTGGTATCCTGCCACGCATTTCCCCCGGCCCGGACGCTCATGAGCAGGCTTCGCCTCTGGTTCTTCATGTTCTGTGTGGTCGCGCTCGGGATCTGCGGGCCGGTGGCCCTTACCACGTGGTTATCGCATGCGTTTGCCGAGCAGATGTTCCGGCAGCGTGTGGACCAGTTCACCGAACGGGCGCTCCAGCGTGTGGAAGCCGTGGCGCGCGATGCCATCGCCGCCGCGCAATCGGCCGATGCATTCACAGGCCACACGTGCAGCGCCGCCCATCTCGACGCCATGCGCGCGTCAGACCTCCAGCATCGCTACGTCCGGCAAATCACGTACCTCGATGACGGGCGCTTCCTCTGCGCGTCGTCGTCGCTCCCTGGCGCCCTGCGCGGTATCGAAGACCAGTCGCGGCCATGGACCCCGCTACCCGAACTCGGCACCAGCTACCGTCCCGCCGGGGCAGCGCTGACGCAGCCCACCATTCAGTTCCGCGTGGGCCGGCACGTGGCGGTGGTCGACGCCCAGTTCTTCATCGACATCGTTCCGCTCGACGCGCACATCCGCCTTGGCATGATCGACACCGGCACGGGCAACGTCGTGGCGGCGTGGAGCGATACCGAACAGGCCACGTTGCAGCGGGCCTGGTCCCGGCAACTCGACGGGCAGGTTCAGGAGGGACGATACCTCGACGTCAAGGCCTCGCGCAGCCTGCCATTCGCCGTGGTGGCCTACGAGCCGTCCGTCGAACTGAACGAGACCTGGGCGCGACTCCTCTATGCCAGCGTACCTTTGGCGCTTGGAGTGAGCGCGCTGGCCACCTGGCTGATGCTGCGCTGGGGCCGGCGCCTGAGCAGCCCGGAACATGCGCTGCGGGGGGGCATCCGGCGCAAGGAATTCTTTGCGGTCTACCAGCCCGTGATGGCGTTGCAGTCCGGTCACTGCATCGGCGCCGAGGCGCTTGTGCGCTGGCGCCTGCCCGACGGACAGATCGCGATGCCCGACAACTTCATTCCCATGGCGGAAGCGACGGGCACCGTCCACGCCATCACCCGCTGCATGGTCGAGGCCGTGCTCGCGGACCTGGGCGCGCAACTGGCCGCGGATCGCAGCCTGCATATCTCGATCAACCTGTCCCCCGAGGATTTCCGCCGGGCCGATACGCTGCCCTTCCTCACGGCAGCGCTGCAGCGCAAGGGCATCCGCGCGCAGCAACTCTGGATCGAGGTCACCGAGCGGGGCTTTGCCAACGACGCGGCCTGCCGCGAGGCCATCGCCGCGTTCCGCCGCGCCGGGCATCCGACATGGATCGACGACTTCGGCACCGGCTATTCGAGCCTGGCCTACCTGCAGGATCTGGATGTAGACGGCCTCAAGATCGACCGCGCGTTCGTGGAGTCGATGACCACCGACGGCCCCACGCGCGGCGTCGGCCCGCACATCATCGAGATGGCGCGGGCGCTGGATATCCGCATGGTGGCCGAAGGCATCGAGACCGAGACGCAGTGTGCGGTTCTGCAACAGCGCGGCGTGCAGTATGGGCAGGGCTGGCTTTTTGGCCGACCCATGCCTGTGGCGGACTTCATCGATTTCTTCCGCCGGCGCGGGCGGCAGGAGGCCGGCAGGGAAGTCACCGCGGACTGATCCGCACAAGCACAGTCCATCTCCGCGGTTCCGTTTTCACACTTCGGCCTTATACTCGCCGGTTCCAATCCGGACCCATGGCACACGTCAAGCGGCCTGATTGGCATGGCACCAAATCGGGGACAGTACCGGTGCCGTGGGCAGTCAGGCACCAGGTTCATGAATATGCCGACCGGCCAACACGGCGGCAACACAATAACAACAAGCAGGAACAAGGTATTTTTTGGGGCGCAGGAAATCGCCTTCTGGTGGCGCGGCGGAGTCGGCAGCGCGCGACCGACAGGCGACGGGCAGGAACTGATGAAGACAATTCGCAGGGCAGCGCAGGCGCAAATCCCTGTGCCCGCCGATCACCGCAGCGGCGCAACCATTGACGCCTCGCTGGCACGGCTCACCCGGCACGACCAGCTACAGGCCGTCTGCCGCACGGTACGTATCTCCATTCCGATCAATATCGTGCTCGGCGTCAGCGTGCTGGCCGTGGCATGGCATGCCGGGCGCGGCCCCACGGCCAGCGCGTGGTTTCTGGTTTCACTGCTGTTCAATGCGCTGCGTATCTGGCTGTGCCGCCTGCCGCTGGGCAAGGCCGGTGCGGCAACGCAGGCCGAGGACCCGCGCCTGCATCGTGCGGTCAAATGGCATCTGCGGATGCATTGCACGCTGGCCTTTCTCTCCGGGCTGACCTGGGCGGCCATCCCCATCCTGTGCGACGGCTATACGTCGCCACAAGCGCTGTTCTACCTGACCGTGGTCTGCGGCATCACGGCCGGCGCCGTCACGCATGGCTTTGCGTATGCGCCGATTCCCCTCTGCTTCATCACGCCGCCGCTGCTGTCTGCTGCCGCGTGCCTGGTGGTCTTTGGCGATTTCGACCGGTACTGGCTTGCCTTCACTACGGTGCTCTACCTTGCGGCGCTTTTCCGGTGCACGCTCGAAAGTGAACAGCAGATCCGCCATTCGATCCGTCTCAAGAACGAGGCCACGGCGATCCAGCATTCGCTGCGGATTGCTCACGAAGACGCGGTCACCCGCGCGGACGAACTGTGGACGCTGGCCAGCCAGGACCCGCTGACCGGCCTGCTGAGCCGCAGCGGCTTTTTCGACCGCGCCAACAAGCGCTTCATGCAGGGGACCAGCGGGCGTCACTGCCTGCTGCTGCTCGACCTCGATGGTTTCAAGGTCATCAACGACGCCTTCGGCCACAAGGCCGGCGACGGCGTGCTGCGCGAAGTGGCGCGGCGGCTCGAAGCCGTGGCAGGCCCCGACATGATGGTCGGCCGCATGGGCGGCGACGAGTTCATGATCCTTTACGATCCGTTCGAAACCTCGGACTGCCCCTCCAGCCTGGCTGCCCGCCTCATCGCCGCCATACGCGAACCGCTGGATGGCTACGAGTACTGCCCGGTCGGCATCAGCATCGGCATCTGCCAGGGTCCGGACCTGAGCCTGGACGACCTGCTGCTGTTCGCGGACGCGGCGCTCTACGCCGCCAAGCGGCTGGGGCGCAACAGCCACTACGTCTTCGACGAGGACCTGCGCCGGCATCTCAAGATGCAGCGCGATATCGAACGCGACCTGCCGCGCGCGCTGACGGACGACCTGCTCGAAGTCTGGTTCCAGCCGATCTTTGCCGATGGCGGCACGCGGGTGCGCAGCCTGGAGGCGCTGATCCGCTGGAAGCACTGGCGCCACGGCTGGGTGCCGCCGCCCGAGCTGGTGTCGGTGGCCGCCGCATCCGGGCTGGCCGAGCCGTTGCTGCGCGCCACGCTGGCCAAGGTTTGCCGCCTGTCCAAGGCGATCCACGCGCGCGACGGCCGCAGGATTCCCATCGCCATCAATCTCTCGCCCCGGGAAATGGGCCAGGGCGATATCGACAAGCTACTGCTCTCCACGCTGGTCGAGCACGGCATCGAACCTGCCTTGCTGACGGTGGAGATCACCGAGGAAGTGGCGCTCGACGTGGATGCCGTGCAAGGCAAGCTGGCGAACCTGGCCCGTGCCGGCGTGACCATCGCGCTGGATGACTTCGGCGTCGGCTATTCAGGGCTCGGCGCACTGCGGCAGCTTGGCGCGGCATGCGTGAAGGTGGATCGCAGCTTCATCACCGGCATTGCCGGCTCGCCACGCAACCAGGATCTGATGCGCGCCGTGCTGAGCCTGGGCCGTTCATTCGGTTTCGAGGTGGTTGCCGAAGGCGTGGAATACGAGGCCGACCGACAGGCGCTGATCGACATCGGCTGCAAGACCATGCAGGGTTACCTGCTGGCGCGGCCAATGCCGGAGGCGGATCTGCCGGCCTGGCTGGATGCACGAATGGCGCTGGCCTAGCCGCCGCGTGCGCGGCGGGCTTCGTAGGCTTTCAGGCTGGTCAGGGCCAGTTGCAGCGTGGGCGCCGCCGTCTGCTGCCGGCGCGCCAGCAGGTTGCCAACGATCTGGTCGGACTCGATGGCTGCGCCGCGCTCGATATCGCGCAGCATCGACGCCGTCATCTTCGAACCCTCGGTGAACAGGTTGGTCCGGGCCTGCTGCAGCGCGGGCTCCCGGATCGGGTGCCCATTGGCGGCGGCGATGGCGGCGCATTCGTCGAGCAAGGCTGCAATCGTCTCGCGACCGCGCGGTGCGGCGAGGATATCGCCGATGGCTGCGCGCATCAGGCTGGTGGACGAGGCCAGTGTGGCCAGGAAGAACCATTTTTCCCACATGTCCTGGAGCATCGACTGGCTGTGCTGCAGGTCGAACCCCGCATTGCCGAACAGTTCGGCCAGTGCCTGCGCGCGATTGCTGGTGCCGGACGGACGCTCGCCGAATGACAGGATGTGCATTGGCGAGAGTTGCACGATGGTGCCATCGTCATCGAGCGTGCTGGAGATCATGCAGCGGCCACCCATCACGCGGGCCGCGCCAAAACGGGCGTCGAGCTGGTCCAGGTGGGCCATGCCGTTGAGCATCGGCACGATCACGGTTTCAGGCCCCACGGCTGGCGCGATGCCGTCCATGGCGCTGCCCAGATCGTACGCCTTGCAGCTCAGCAGGATCACGTCATAGGGCTGGGCGATCTGCTCGGAAAGTACGCGCGGGGGATCGGGAATATGAACGTCGCCGTGCGGGCTTTTCACGCGCAGGCCGTGTTCTGCGAGTTGCGCGGCCCGACGGGCACGCACGAGAAACGTGACATCGCGTCCGGCCTGCAACAGCCGCGCACCAAAATAGCCGCCAATGGCGCCCGCCCCAACCACCAGAATTCGCATCTTCGACTCCCCAGGTCAGACCCGGCCATGGCAGCCAGGCGATGGGGCATTGTAGTGGGGGTCGGGGAATGGTGCTTGGAGTGGCTTTGCTCCCCTCTCCCGCCATCCTTCTTCTTCCCCTCTCCCGCTTGCGGGAGAGGGGTTAGGGGAGAGGGCAACGAGGTTCTGCTTGCCGACTAGTGGCAGTTTGAACCGCTGGCCCTCTCCCCCGACCCCTCTCCCGCAAGCGGGAGAGGGGAGCAACAGAGAGGGATGCTTTATGTCAGCAGGTTGAACACAAACCCCAATGCGACCGCCCCGCCCAGTGTCTCCACCACGGCCAGGGCCATCAGGTTGCGGAAAATGCATGCATCGTCTTGCGCGGTCACCATGGTTGTCTCCCTTTGGTTGTCCCAAACGCCCGGGCGGCGCTGGTGCGCTGTCCCGGCCACACTGCATCCTGCGGCTTTAGTAGACTGCAGCGCCGGCGTGGCGAACAGTTGGCACAAACCCGCATGGGGAGAATGCGGATATGGGTCGGCCAAGCCGCCTGGGGCATCGTTGCCGCGTGCATGACACCGAAACCCCCTACAATATCGCCCCGTACAACGGCGGCCGCGTGGCCGCCGTCTGCTTTTGGCTGCACCTGAACTCCTGAATCCCATGACCACAAACGCTTGCGGCGTCGATTTCGGCACGTCCAACTCCACCGTCGGCTGGCTGCGCCCGGGCGCGCCTACCCTGCTGCCGCTCGAGGACGGCAAGGCCACGCTGCCGTCGGTGATCTTTTTCCATGCCGAGGACCCGCTGGTCAGCTACGGCCGCGCGGCGCTGACCGACTATCTGGCCGGCTACGAAGGCCGCATGATGCGGTCGCTCAAGAGCTTGCTGGGCACGTCGATGATGGACGACAGCACCGAGGTCATGGGCCAGGCCATGCCGTTCCGCAAACTGCTGGCGCACTTCATCGGCGAACTCAAGGGTCGCGCCGAACGCTCGGCCGGTCGTGAATTCACTTCGGCCGTGCTGGGCCGCCCCGTGCATTTCATCGACGAGGACGCCGCCGCCGATCAACTGGCCGAAGACACGCTCGCGGAGATTGCGCGCGACGCGGGCTTCAAGGACATCGCGTTCCAGTTCGAGCCGATTGCCGCGGCATTCGACTACGAAGCTGGTATCTCGAAAGAGGAACTGGTACTCGTGGCCGATATCGGCGGTGGTACGTCAGACTTCTCGCTGGTGCGCCTGTCGCCCGAGCGGGCACGCAAGATCGATCGCCGCGAGGACATTCTGGCTAACGGCGGTGTGCATATCGGCGGTACGGATTTCGACCGTGCACTGAGCCTGGCCAGCGTCATGCCCATGCTGGGCCTGAACAGCCAGTTGCGCAACGGCAAGGCCATGCCCTCCGGCCAGTACTTCGACCTGGCGAGCTGGCACACGATCAACCTGGTCTATACACGCAAAGCGTGGGCGCTTGTGATGGATAACTATCGCGACGCCGCCGAGACCGAGAAGCTCGACCGGCTGATCCGCCTGATTCGCGAACGCGCCGGGCACTGGCTGGCGATTCAGGTGGAAGCGGCCAAGATCGCACTGTCCGAAGACGAGCGCACGCTGGTGGACCTGGGCCGCATTGCACCCGAGACCACGCTGGAAATCACGCGCGAAACGTTCGACGCGTCGATCACCAAGCTGGTGATGAAGACTGCCGACACGGTGAAGGGCATGCTGAAGACCGCCGGCGTCCCGGCCGACGCCGTGGACACGATCCTGTTCACAGGCGGTTCCAGCAGCGTGCCGATGTTGCGCGAGCAACTGGCGCTGTTGCTGCCCGCTGCGCGCCGCGTGGAAGGCGACCTGTTCGGCGGCATCGGTTCGGGGCTGGCGCTGGACGCGGCCCGCAAGTTCGGCTGAGCCGAACCTGAACGAGAAAAACTAGAAATCGACCTTTGAAACGCCGATCTGCTGCGCCATCAGCACCAGATCGGCAAACGTGCGCGCCTGCATCTTGCGCATGGCCTGGCCACGATGGATTTTCACGGTCACCTCGCTGATGCCGATCTCGCCGGCAATCTGCTTGTTCAGCAACCCTGACACGGCCATGCCCATGACTTCCGCTTCGCGCGGTGTCAGCGTGGCGTAGTTCGCACGAATCTCCTGGACCTTGCGCAGGCTCCTGCGCCGCAGCCGGTCCTTGGCAATCGCCGCCGCCACTGCATCGAGCAGGTCCTGGTCCCGAAACGGCTTGGCAATGAAATCCTCGGCGCCAGCCTTCATCGCCGTGACCGTCATCGCAATGTCGCCGTAGCCCGTCATGAAGATGATCGGGATATGAATGCCCATCTGGGCGAGGCGCGTCTGGAGATCGAGCCCGCTCGGGCCGCGCAGCCGCACATCCAGCACCAGGCAGCAGGGCACCTCTGGCAGCGGGAAGTCGAGCAACTCCGCCGCCGAGCCGAACAATTCGGCTTTCATGTCGACGGAACGGAAGAGGTTGCCCAGTGCACGACGCAGCATGGCGTCGTCATCGACGACGAGTACCAGGGCGTCATCGACGCTCTCGACATTCTGGATGTCGGTGCCGGTAACGCCAGGCTCCCCGCTCTGCGCAATCACGCTTGCTCTCTCCGTTACGCTGGCCAATGTGGGGCACGATACGCGCGACGCTCATGGCGTGCCGTCCCCCGGAAGCCCGCATTTCAACACACCCGGCGCCAGGCTGCCACCTATACCATTGTGTGAGGGGCGCGGCACGCCGCCGGGCCTCACCGCAGCGCGCCCCCTGCGCCACGCGCCGTCCCTCCCTGCGCAAACCCATACGAAGTGTCTATGGCGCGGGCTTCCGCACGGGCCTACCCTGCGCGGACTGCCGTCGGTGAGCGCATCCGCATACGACGTTCGTATGAGCCAACTGCCGCGTACCGCACACGGTAAGCCCGAGGCAACATCGACTAATACGATCAGCCAATGGCCCGCTATCAGCCCGCCCACTAGGCTTCTCGTCGGGTTGCATCGTGCAGTCCTGATCGGACGGCCCCGCGTCGCGATGCCACCCGTACGGAGATGCCAGTCATATGCCGCGCTGTCCGTACGTCGCCCCCAACCTGCGTATCAAGGAGCAACATCATGTCCAATCCGAAGCTCGAAGTGCTGACCCCGCAAAACAGCCAGCTGATCATCATCGACCAGCAGCCGCAGATGGCCTTCGGCGTGCAGTCGATGGACCGTCAGGCACTGAAGAACAACGTCGTGGGCCTGGCCAAGGCCGCCAAGATCTTCAACGTGCCGACGACGATCACCACGGTCGAGAGCGATTCGTTCTCGGGCTACACCTTCCCGGAAATCCTCGATGTGTTCCCGGGCCAGAAGACGCTGGAGCGCACCTCGATGAATTCGTGGGACGACCAGAAGGTACGTGACGCCCTGGCCGCAAACGGCCGCAAGAAGGTGGTCGTAGCGGGCCTGTGGACCGAAGTCTGCAACACCACCTTCGCCCTGTGCGCGATGCTGGAAGGCGACTACGAGATCTACATGGTGGCCGACGCCTCGGGCGGCACGACCAAGGAAGCCCACGACTACGCGATGCAACGCATGGTGCAGGCTGGCGTGGTGCCGGTGACCTGGCAACAGGTGCTGCTGGAGTGGCAACGCGACTGGGCACACCGCGACACCTATGACGCCGTGATGAAGCTGGTCAAGGAACACTCGGGCGCCTACGGCATGGGCGTGGACTACGCCTACACGATGGTCCACAAGGCCGAGCAGCGCACCGCCACGCCGCATGATTCGATCGCTCCGGTCCCGGCACGCTGAAGCGCGCGGCATCGTTTTCACCAGACTTTCAAACGTCCATCTCCTTAAATGAACATGCAAAACAAGACACAGGACGCCGAACATTCGTCGTCGCGTCGCAAGGTGCTGTTGTCGGGTGCGGGCACGGTCGGCGCTGCCGCCGTGGCCGCGGTCACGCTTGGCGCCCCTGCCACGGCCGCTGCGGCTGGCAAGCAAGGCGCATCTTCCCATCACTCCTCCGGATCGAAAGACATGAGCTACATCACCACCAAGGACGGTACGCGCATCTTCTACAAGGACTGGGGCTCGGGCCGTCCGGTCGTCTTCTCGCACGGCTGGCCGCTGGATGCCGACGCATGGGACTCGCAGATGCTGTTCCTGGTGCAGAAGGGTTTCCGCGTGATCGCCCATGATCGCCGTGGCCATGGCCGCTCGGACCAGCCTGCGAAGGGCAACGACATGGACACGTACGCCGATGACCTGGGCGCGGTGCTCGACGCACTGGACATCCGCGAAGCCACGCTCGTGGGCCACTCCACCGGCGGTGGCGAAGTGGCGCATTACATCGGCCGCCATGGCACCAAGCGCGTGGCCAAGGCCGTGCTGATCGGCGCCGTGCCGCCGACCATGGCCAAGAGCGCCGCCTACCCGAACGGCCTGCCCATCGAAGTGTTCGACGGCATCCGCAAGGGTGTGGCCGATAACCGCTCGCAGTTCTACAAGGACCTGGCCGTGCCGTTCTTCGGTTTCAACCGTCCGAACGCGAAGGTTTCGCAAGGCACCATCGACGCCTTCTGGGCGCAGGGCATGGCCGGTGGCATCCTGGGCCAGTACCTGTGCGTCAAGGAGTTCTCGGAAGTGGACTACACCGCCGATCTGAAGAAGATCGACGTGCCCACGCTGGTGCTGCATGGTGACGACGACCAGATCGTGCCGATCGACAACGCCGGCAAGCTCTCGGCCAAGATCATCAAGCACGCCACGCTGAAGATCTACCCGGGCGCGCCGCACGGCATGTGCGTCACGCACGCCGACCAGGTCAACGCCGACCTGCTGGCTTTCCTGGGCGCCTGACACCCGCAGATGCACTAACGCCCTGTGCGAAACGGTGTGCTCGACAAGCCCGCGGCCGCTTGTCTAGTTTCACCTTCTTCGCCGAGTTGAACCATCAATAACAGTGGGAACGCGATCGTCAGGTCGCGTGACCGGTGTTTCCCCGGCATCGGATTTTCGCCCTTCCGAAGCGATCGAGCGAGCGACGGCCATTAGGTTCACCAACGGTCATTGAGTTCGCATACTGGCGATGTCCCCTTAATGGCCGGATTCGGTCGTCGACCGTCGCCGCGACGCCACTGGTCGACCGGGGGAAACACCGGTGATTCCCGGCACTCCACCCGCCGCCTAGCTTTAAGCTCGTTCAATCATCCGCAGCACTGCGACGGCCAGAGCGCCGTTCGCCTCGCCCATCAGATCGACGGCGTCGAAATGATGGCCGCCCTTCTGCAGGACAATCTCCACGTCAACACCGGCATCGGATAACAGTTCCTGGTATTCGCGCTGAAGGCGATGGTATTCCGGGGATTCGTCCCCGCCGACGGTCAGGATCATCGGAAGTTTGACTTTGGGAAGATGATATGCGGGGCTATAGTCAACCACATCGGTCTCGGTCAGGCGCACGACCTTGTTCAGATAGCACCGGCGAATGGGCTCCAGGTCGTAAAGACCACTGATGGCGCAGCCACCTTTGATAATATCGGCGGGCACGCCCAGCGCCTCCCAATCAGTTCCTGCGAGTGTGGCCGTAAGATGTCCGCCGGCCGAATGGCCTGAAACGAAGATCCGGTTCGCATCGAAGCCGAGTTCGCCAGCATTCCGATAGAGCCAGGCGACGGCATCTAGATTGTCGCGGACAATACCAGCCATGCCGACATCAGGAGCGAGCCGGTAGTTGACCACGGCTACGTTGATGTCGTGTTTCAGGTAGGGGGCCGCGATGTAGCTGAAGTCCGACTTGTCGAGCGACTGCCAGTATCCACCATGGATGAACACCAGAAGCGGGCGGCTTCTTGCTTCCACCGGGAACAGATCCAGCGTCTGCTTGATGTTCGGCCCATATGCCAGATTTTCCCTTACGGCATGGTTTCGGCGGAACTCTGCGCTTGCCTTCTCCCATCCAAGGAAGATGTCCTGGAAGCCAGGAATTCCAGCCCTGACGTTGTACTGCTGGTCCAGTTCTTCCTGGTTGAAGTTTCGATACACTGACATTACATTCGGCTCCATACGGTTGGATCGGCGCACCGATCCTTGCTGATCGTTGCGACGCAAAAAAATGCGTCCAAACAACGATACGGGGCGTCGGATGGTATTGCGCGCGCCTGGATGACAACGACTATCGCGAGGACGCCATGTTCGGCAAGAGCGAAAACAGGGACGATTACCAGACGATTGATCGCCCGGTTGGTGGCATGGCACGAAAGCTCAAGGATGGTTTCTTCATCAGTGCCCATTCGCATCCGCGCGGCCAGTTGATTTACGCGTACGTCGGCGCGATTCTGGTCACCACCGATTTTGGGTCGTGGGTCGTTCCACCGCAGCGGGCGGTCTGGGTACCGAGCAACGTCGAACATGCGATGCAGGCCTGCGGTGACGTAGAGATGCGCACGGTATATATACGAACCGATGTCGTTCCGGATGAATTGCGGGAATGCTGCGTCGTTGCCGTCCCGCCGCTCCTGCGGGAACTGATCTCCGAAGTCGTCCGCATGCCGATCGCCTACCAGAAAGGTACGCGCGACGGCATTGTGGTCGACCTGCTTCTGCAAGACCTCCGGCCGCTTTCCGTTGTCCCCCTGCATTTGCCAATGCCAAAGGATGCGCGGCTGGGAAAGATTTGCGCAAGGATTCTGGACGATCCTTCCGACGAGACATCCGTGCAGGAATGGAGCAGATCCATCGGAGCAAGCGAGCGAACGATCATTCGACTGTTTCCCGAGGAAACTGGCATGACATATAGCCGGTGGAAGCAGCAGGCAAGACTGATGGCAGCGGTGCGGTTGCTCGCCGAGGGCTGCCATGTCACCGATATCGCCCTGCAGCTCGGATATGAGAGTCCCAGTGCGTTCAGCGCCATGTTCAGGCGGGCGCTGGGCATGACGCCGACCGAGTACTTCAGGGATATGGCGAACGACTAGGCAACGCGGACAGGTTGTCATCTTCTCGATAGCAGTTGGCGTCATCTCGCGGTTGCCACTGCGCGCGCTACGGCACAGTCGGACTGTCGGCGTCTGGGCAGCATGTCGCAGGCCTTCGCCGGCATTTTCCAAGTCGAGGAGTCAGTATGTCAGTGATGGAACGCATCCAGGCTGCGGGCATTGTTTTGCCAATTCTGGAATTACCGAAGGCCCTATACGTCCCCTACACACTTCACCACGGTCTCTTGACCATTTCAGGGCAGCTTCCCTTGCAGAACGGCAAGACGGCATTCGTGGGAACGGTTCCCCACGGGGTTAGTGTCGAAGCCGCTCAGCAAGCTGCAAGGCTGTGCCTGACAAACCTGTTGGGCTGGGTTGCGGCGGCGTTGGACGGAGACTTCGAACGCATCTGCGGCATTGTCCGCGTGGGCGGCTATGTTTCGGTGAATGCCGGGTTCAATGATGCGCCGCAGGTCATCAATGCCGCATCCGATTTGCTGAACCGGATCTTCGGTGAACGAGGACGGCATGCACGGCTGGCGGTGGGTGTGGCGAGCCTGCCATTCGGTGCGCCGGTGGAGATCGAGGCAACCTTCGCGCTGGACCGCTAGTCCATGGGAACTTCGACAAGAGCCGGGTACGCAGACGTGCTCGTCGGTCTGCAGTATGGCGATGAAGGAAAAGCGCGAGTTGTGGATCATCTTGCGGGCGAGTACGACGTGATTGCGCGCTTCAATGGTGGCGCCAACGCAGGACATACGGTTGTGACGCCGCACGGCACGTTGAGGCTGCGCCAGATTCCGTCCGGCGTACTGCATTCGCAGGTATCGCTCTACATCGGGTCCGGCTGCGTGGTCGGATTGCACGAACTCGCGGCGGAGATCGGGATGCTGGCGGAGCGTGGCATCGAGCTCGCCGATCGTCTCGTCATCAGCAACCGGTGCCCGATCGTACAGCCCGCTCACTTGCTGCGGGACCGCATGCACGGCAAACACATTGGTACGACCGGCAATGGCATCGGGCCGTGCTATGCGGGGCTTGCAGCCCGGATGGAGGGCGATGTGCGATCTGTCGTACAGGCCTGCGATTTGATCCGCAATGAGGATCTGGCATTCGAACACATCGAGACGCTGGCGGCTGCTTCGGGGCACGATGAAGTCGCGGAACTTTTGAATGGCATGCGAGAGGCGTGGCAGGTGATCCGGCCGTTTGTTTCGGAGAATCCGGTGGCGTTGCTTGAACGCGTCGAAGCGGGCGCGCGCGTGCTTTTCGAGGGTGCGCAGTCGGTCATGCTCGACGTCGTGCACGGCGAACAGCCATGGGTGACATCAAGCCACACGGTGCCATCCTATGCCTTCGTCGGTGGCGATTTGCCCGCAAAGTATCACCGTAGAACGATCGGTGTCGCCAAGGCAATCGTATCGCGCGTGGGGAGCGGACCATTCCCTGCGGAGCTAGGTGGACAACGATCCGAGGCGTACTGCGAGCGAGCCGCACAGCACGGATGGGGCAAAGCGGACGAGGCTTCCTGGTACAACCCGGCGGAGCTGATTGCCAGCGATGACGCGTTGTCTGTCGGGGTGGCATTAAGGATGCTGTGCAGTGAGTATGGCACCGGGACCGGCCGACCACGCCGGATAGGCCTGTTGGATATCGAGCAATTGCGGCTTGCTGTCCTGCAGTTCGGCGTGGATGAACTCTATCTGAACAAGTGCGACAGCCTGGCGCTCTTTTCACAGACGCACGACCGTTGCATTCCGATCGTCATCGGATCGGACAACGAGGCGCCGCTCGTCAAATCATTCCCGGCTTTCGACAGGCAAACACTGCCTCCAGATAACACTTTCCCACTTCCTCCCGAACTCGATGCGCTGGTGGACTGGTTGAGCGCAACCATTGGTCGTCCATTGAGGGGGATAGGCCTGGGCGCCGAACGCGCACAGATGCGCACGATAGACGCGGAGCGATAGATCATGATGAACGAGACACCATCCTACTTTAGAAGTGAAATGCGTCGGGACGATCTTGCATGGACGGACTGGCCAGCCATCGACGCCTTTCTGCGGGACGAACTGATCTGCAGGGTTGCCGTGCACGATGCGCCGTTTCCTTACGTGACCGCGCAGAGTTTTACATTCACCGGAGACGCCTTCCTGATCCACAGCTCCAGATTCGGAAAGCTTGCGTCGGCGATTCGGGCCAACGCACTTGTCACGATCGAGGTGGACCGACCGGTGGCACTATTGAAAGCGCCAAAGGGACAGAATACGAGCCTGGAATATTTCAGCGTGATTGCGCGATGCGAGGTACAACTTCGCGAGAGCACCCAGGACGTTCGCGCACATCAGAATGTGGCACTGGAGAAATTTCGACCGGAGAAGGACTACTCGCCAATTGAAGATGGTGCCGCTAATCAAATCGTTGCCTATCGATGTGTGATCCGGGAGCTGTCCGCAAAAAAGCGCATTCTGGCAGACGGCCAGTATTCACCACCGGGGCAGCCAAAAGCTCCCTATCTGCGCTATCCATTCCAGCAAGGCGCCACGCTGTCCGGCTTGCCGCCGGAAGCCTTTGATCCTGGGAAATTCATCGGCAAATGAGTCACTTTTGGGTGAAGAAAAAATAGGCGCTTCGGCGCCTATTTTTTTGTCTGCGGCCGGAAGGTTTGCTTGGCGCATTTGAGACAGACTTTGGCGTGATTGCATGAGACTGGCGTGGGCCTCCAAGCGAAAGTAGCAAGGCGATGAACGCATCGAATCGCTCATCCCCTTGCGATCAGTGCCTGACGGCGCCGACACGAAAATAACTGGAGACAAGATGAAACACACACCGCTGGAGCTCATGCGCGTTCGCACCGGCGACCGGCTCGAAAGATTGCCCATATGCGGGTATCACAGGTTGCTGTTTGCGATCATCGCGTTGGCCTTTTTCTTCGACAATCTCGACTTGGCCATGATGACCTATCTGCTGGGATCGATTCGCACCGAGTTCGGCTTGACCTCAGCACAGGCCGGGATGCTGGGTAGCGCCAGCTTCGTCGGCATGGCGATCGGAGCTATCTGTTCGGGGATGCTTGCCGATCGGTTTGGCCGTAAGCCGGTGTTCCAGGTCAGCATGATCATCTGGGGGGTGGGCAGTTATCTTTGCTCGACAGCGCACGGTCCTCTGGAACTTGGGGCATATCGGGTGTTATTGGGAGTGGGCATGGGCATGGAACTACCGCTGGCACAGACGCTGTTGTCGGAGTTCATTCCGGCACGCCAGCGCGGAAAGTACCTCGCGCTGATGGACGGCAACTGGCCTATCGCCTTTATCTGTGCGGGGCTGTTGTCCTACTACGTGCTGATCGCCTATAGCTGGCGGACGATGTTCATGCTGGGTGCCGTCCCGGCGATTTTTCTGCTCGTCATCCGACGCTACGTGCCCGAATCGCCTCGCTGGCTGGAATCGCGTGGACGACACGCGGAAGCGGCGGAGATTGTTGGCCGGATCGAACAGTCGGTGATGCGGCGGATGAAACTCAACGTGTTGCCGGAAGTAACGCCGGTAGTTGTTGCTGCAGATGCAGAGATTTCAGGCCTGCGTGTGTTGTGGTCCAGTGCTTACCGCAGTCGCACGCTAACCGTATGGGGGCTATGGTTTTTTGCCTTGCTGGGCTTCTATGGATTGAACACCTGGATTGGAGCACTGCTGCAGCAATCGGGCGTTGGTGTCACCAAGTCCGTGCTGTATACGGCTTACATCTCGATCGGCGGTATTCCAGGATTTCTGTGGGCGGCATGGGCCGTCGAACGGTGGGGGCGCAAACCTGCCTGCGTGACCACCCTGATGGGGGGCGCGCTAATGGTCTTCATCTATGGACGGGTAGCGGGCTCGGAGGCTGACGCGGCGGTGTTGCTCCTTACCGGCGGCATGATGCAATTCTTCATGTTCGGCATGTGGGCGGTGCTCTATACGTATACGCCCGAACTCTACCCCACGCGGGCCCGTGCATCCGGATGTGGGATGGCCTCGACTGTCGGACGGATAGGATCGCTCCTCGGGCCAACATTGGTTGGATTGATACTGCCCATTGCGGGGCAGGCAGGCGTGTTCTTCCTGGGCGCGTTGTGCTTCCTGGCGGCGGCGGGAACGGTGTACAAATTTGGTGTCGAGACGCGAGGCAAGGCGCTGGAGACTATCGCCGATTGACGCAGTTCTGGCCCCGAGGCGAGCAAGGCTCTGGTCCATGCTCGCCTTTCCCGGCTATCGATGTCAGTGCCATGGGCGCTTAATGGCTAGATTCCCATAGATGGCGGACGCTCAAAAGGCGACGTCCCGTTGTGAACTCCGATGTAGTGCTACAGATCAACCTGATACTGCGAAAGAATTCTTTGATCCAGAAACGCTATTCGTGAGCGGAGCATGTCGGCGGTCTCCTTTGAAGCCGGGGCGTTCACTGGGATCAAATGTTCAACGGACGTTCCCGATTCCGCAGCGGCCACCCAGTCCTCCATCGCTCCCAAGTAGCCATCCAGCGCTGTCGCAGGATTGGACGCGTGTTCGCAGGTAATATAGGCTGGAGGTACGTCCCCGACGACAACCCACACCCAATCGTCTACATCCACACGAGAGTGTCCGATTTTGAACAGAAAGACCCCAATGATTCCGGGGAACAGCATTCCGACGTGGGACTCATCGATAGACTCGCACCAGCTATAAAACTCGATGAAATCTCTTGCCTCGCCATACATCAGTTCTGCGTCCGAAAGATCGGTGGTAGAGACGCAGTAATTTTCCCAGCTTACGACCTTCGTTAAATCTGGAATCGTTTTGCTCATCACCTTCTCATTACATCAATTGCTCAAATGCAGGTGTAGGTGTGTGGGCTGCGCGGCAAGACGGGGGTGCATATCCTACGCATGCTGTATAGGCGCGGAACTCGACTAGGCTGCGATCAAAGAGCGGACGATAGCATCGGATTGCGGTGGGAGCCACTCCTGCGAAGGAGGGTGTCCGTAGGGCGCGACAGCTAGATATATCCGCCGCTAGCGGCTCCAAAGCAGCCTTTCGTGCCTCAACCATCCAATGTCGGCTACTAGCCGAGTACGGAAGTCCGCGGGCAACCGAGCCTGGCTGCCCGACCGGACTTCGCTGGTCTAGCGGCCTGCGGAAGCTCGCCATGAATGTCCGGCATGATCCCGGGTCTCGCATACACACACCTACACCTGGGCCTCACTTTCCTCGACCCCACGAGCTCAACTGCAGCGAGTCGGTTGTTTGTGCTCCGAGAGTTCCCTGCCTAGCTAACGAGATTTGCGGTCGACTTCAATATCTTCGCGGACCGTTGCCTTACACGTATAGCGTCGTCGGATTCAATCAATACGTGAATCATCTCGCGCAATTCACGTTCGCTCGGGGGATCAATGAGCACAGGTCGGATTTGGCGAAGATACACGGTTCGCGGATCCGCGATTGCACAAAGGGCATCGAGAGCCACTAGACTCAGCGGCCGGCCAGATCTGAACCAGGTCTCGGCTCGCCTCCAACTCAAATTCGAGGCCGCCGCTAGGTTTCCCCAGGACTCGGTGACGCCAGATGGGACGTGAGCTTCGATCCAGTCCAGCGTTCTGATGGAGCGGAACTGGGCCAAGGTCCCAAAATTCAGCGATCGATGTTCGGGTGACATCTGTTTGAGCGCCGCAGCCGTCCGTTCGAAGCCTGCTTCGAGGGGCAAACAGTTCACGGTCGCATCCACCAGACATCTAAAAGATACGCGCTCCGGAAAGAGCTGCCACGCCAATTCCGTGAGGTCCGCGCATTCTGGCCCGATCAATGCAGCTACCCGCAATGTCACGGAGCATCGTGTCAAGCTGCCTGGCGTCGCAAGCTGTGTGTGCAAACAGCGCACAACATCTCCGGATGGCAATGCGCGCCACGCAGCCTGGACGCTTTCATCCAGCACCCATCGGGTGGTCGAGTAATCCAGAAGCAGTTCCGGTGAATCACGGAATTGGTCCAGCCCAGGAGCTGGGTATTCTTGGGGTTCCTCGACATCATCAAGCGGCTGGATGGCCTCCCCATCCTGATCGTAGAAATCGTCATGGAGAAGATATTTCTCCCATCCATGCCTCTTGGTCAGATTGAACCACTCTACGGGTCGGAGTGATCTGCTCATCAGTCGGATATGACATTGTTCACAAACGACATATGGGTCGTCTGGTTCATCACAGAATTCTTGTATCTGAGATGGGAGCAACTCGCATGCATGGCAAATGGGCATATCCGCGCATTCTCGGAACATAGTCTTTAGGCATTTTTATCCAACAGCCAGCAAACCGGACTGCTATTGATCCATGCGGTCGCGATTCTACGCGAGCCTTGCAGATGACCAACAGCCGGCCGTTTAGTGATTAAACGCGCCTCAATAAACTCGTTTTTCCTGGATCGTAATGCCGGATTGTGTGCAATTCGGCCGAGGATGTCGACTGTCCGCTACTGGCTGTGGCTGTGGAAGAGACCTTCGATTCGCTACGCCGCCCCATAGCTTGTCCAGGTCTTGACGATGAGTCGCAACCGTCTCTACGGCTGGAGCTGATTTCCGGCGTGCCGTCCGCTCGCCATCCCGTGTACCCACATACGGTGAGACTGGTCGCGCCTTTTACCCACTCACTGTGAGATTTCGACCCAGGTAGTTTGCGACGACACTCCACAATTCCTTGATCTGTCTGCGTTGGGTTTCCCATTGACTTCGAGATGGGGCACTCGAATCATTATTGACACATCAGTCCACAACGGCTATTCTCGCCTCCATGGTGAGACCAAGAGAATTCGATCGCGACGCCGCCCTGGAGCGGGCCACGCGTGTCTTCTGGGCCAAGGGCTTTGCCTCGACGTCAACGGAGGATTTGCTGACTGCCATGGGTATCGGGCGTCAGAGCATGTACAACGCTTTTGGCGACAAGCGCTCGCTCTACATGGAGGTGCTGCAGACATATCAGCAAGACATGTTGGGCATGCACCTGAAAAGGCTCAATGGCGAGTCGTCGCCGCTGGAGGGCGTTCGCGCGTTGCTGCGAGGGCTCGCGCCATCAGATAGTGCACAGCGTGCGCTCGGTTGTCTGGGTGTGGGCGCAGTGGGGGAATTCGGTACTTCCAACCCCGAGCTGCTACGTCGGTCACATGAGGTCTCCCAGGCGATTGGGAAGCGCATCGCCGAGCGGATTGTGGAGGGCCAGCAGGCGGGGAGCATCGATCCGGGCATGCGTCCTTCGGATGCCGCAGCTTTTGTGCTTACCGCGATGAGCGGTCTGCAACTGGCTGCCCGTGCAGGGGCAACCATGCAGGCCTTGCACAAGCAGGCCGATTTTGTAGTGAGTCGTCTGAAGGCGACGTAAGTAATCCCTCGCTCTGCCGGACCCCGGTCTGGACAGGCGTGGGGTCTTTTTTTGACCAATTATGGACTGATCGATCAATAAAGGAACGACCATGCAAGAAGATACTTCCGTTCGTAAGACGGCTCTGGTTTTCGGTGGCTCGCGGGGCATTGGCGCAGCCGCGGTTGAGCGACTCGCCAGGGAAGGCTTCAACGTCGCCTTCACGTTTGCTTCCAGCGTCCAGAAGGCAGACGACCTGGTTAAGAGCATCGCGTCGCAAGGCGGGGCCTCCCTCGCCATTCAGGCGGATAGTGCAGACCCCGCTGCGATTCGTGATGCGGTGGCGCAAGCGGTTGCACGTCTTGGCAAGATCGATGCGGTGGTGGTCAATGCAGGCATCCTTCGCGTAGGCGCTATCGATGCGGTCAGCCTGGAAGAACTCGACCAGATGCTGAATGTGAATGTGCGCGGCGTGTTCCTCTCCATCCAGGCAACCGTGCCGCATCTGAATGACGGCGCCCGCATCGTCACGATTGGCAGCAACGTCGCGCTGCATACGCGCACGCCGGGCTCCAGCGTCTATCAACTGACCAAGACTGCGGTGGCCGGTATGGTCAAGGGCGTGGCACTCGATCTCGCGCCGCGCGGGATCACCGTGAACAATATCCAGCCGGGACCGGTCGATACCGACATGAATGCTGGCGCCATTGACATGCTCGCAGGGATGAGCCCGCTCAAGCGTGTTGGCCAGCCGTCGGAGATTGCGGGGCTGATCGTCTACCTCGTGGGTGACGATGCCCGATACGTGACGGGCACGAGCATCACGATCGATGGCGGACTTACGCTGTAGGCAGCTATTGTTCGATGGATCGAAAAAAAGCCTCGACGCAAAATCGAGGCTTGAAAAGCTCGCTCGGGTTGACCGAGAGAGTGTCGATGCTCTACATCCGCAGGTGTACTGACACGTGCGGATGATCAGAACTTGTGGCGCACGCCCATCACCACGCCCGTCTGATCCTTGCCCGGCACCACGTTGGTCGGGCTGCCGGTTGTCGAGTTGAAGCCGTTCATGCCCAGTTGGGAATTGCCACGGTTCAGTGCGTAGCCAACGTTCATGTAGACATCGGTCCGCTTCGAGAATGCGTAGTCGGCCGAGGCGACGAACATGATCGGATCGGCGCTGGAATTGCGCGTGTCGGTGTAGTACGCCGCGCCAGCTAGCGACAGGGCGGGGCTCAGGGCATAGCGCAGGCCGGCCCAGTAGAGGTTCGAGCCATTGTTCGGCAGCGTGCCGACGTTGCCGTTGTACCAGCGGTAACCCACGAACGCGCGGGCCGCGCCGAAGGCATAGTTCGCGCCGATCAGCGCGCGGCGGTCGGTGCGGTCGGCAGTGGCGACGGTGGTGCCCTGGAATTCGTCGTAGGCGGCGCCCACCATCAGGGCGCCGGCTTCATACAGCACCGAGGCGCCGATGTTGCGGTCGACCTTGTAGTTGCCCGGTACTTCGCCGGCACCGGTACGGCCCGTGCTGTACAGAGCGGTGGCCGTCAGGCCGCCGAACTTGCCGCGATACTTGACCGCGTTGTCGGCGCGGCCGGCCAGTACGTCATCGCTCTTGTACAGCGAGTAGCGCGGCGCAAAGCCCATCGGGTCCAGTTGCAGGCCGGTGTCGTAGGTGGGCGTGGTCTGGCGGCCTAGCGTCACCGTGCCGTACTTGCTGCCGAGTCCCACGAACGCGCCCCGATCGAACAGGCGGCTGCTGTTGTTCTGCGCGCCGGTGTCGAACGCAATACCGCTTTCCAGTTCGAAGATGGCCTTCAGTCCGCCGCCGAGGTCTTCCACGCCGCGAATGCCCCAACGGGACGTCGACATGTTGCCGGAGGTCAGGCGCACCTGGCTGGAGCCGCCCGAAGCGGACGGCACGTTGCTGAGGTACTCGATACCCGCGTCCGCCACGCCATAGAGCGTGACGCTGGATTGCGCGTGAGCGGTGCCGGCCAGCAAGCCAACGGCAGCGGCAGCGATGGCATGACGAACGGGGGCGCGACGAAATGTCATTGTCTCTCCTCAAATAAAGCGTTTTATTCGCTTGTTAATTGAGGCGCGAGTATAGAAATCGTCGAATTGCCATGAGATGGCGAATCCATTACAGGAATGTCGCTGTCGGCACGTTGCGACATTCCTGCTCGCCAGATGGACTCTGCGCTGGCTTTTAATGGGCGGCTACGATTTCTGATTCAGTCCGCGGCGTGTCTCGACGGCCTTGCTGAGTTCCTCGAGCACTGCTGCGGAGTCGTCCCACCCGATGCATGCGTCCGTGATGCTCTGTCCGTATGTCAACGATTGCGGATCATGCTGGCCCGGCGTGAATTTCTGCGCACCAGCGAGCAGATGGCTTTCGACCATGACGCCGAAGACGGCATGGCTGCCCGTGCTGACCTGCTGTGCCACGTCTTTCGCCACATCGATCTGCCGCTGATGCTGCTTGCTGCTGTTGGCATGACTGCAATCGACCATCAGCGAACTGCGCAGGCCGGCGGCTTCAAGTTCCCGGCACGCGGTGGCGACGGAATCCGCATCGTAATTGGGTGCCTTGCCGCCGCGAAGAATGACGTGGCAGTCTGGATTGCCCCGGGTGTGCACGGTTGCCACCTGGCCGTTCTTGTGTACGCCCAGGAAATGGTGGGGGCGCGATGCAGCCTGTATCGCGTCGATGGCGATCTTGATATTGCCGTCGGTCCCGTTCTTGAAGCCGATGGGCGCCGAAATGCCCGATGCCAGTTCCCGGTGAATCTGGCTCTCGGTCGTCCGCGCACCAATCGCGCCCCAGGAAATCAGGTCGCCGATGTACTGCGGCGAAATCACGTCGAGGAACTCGCCGGCTGCCGGCAACCCGAGACGATTGATATCAACCAGCAGATTGCGCGCGATGCGAAGACCTTCGTCGATGCGATAGCTTTCATCCAGGTACGGATCGTTGATGAGCCCCTTCCAGCCCACCGTGGTGCGTGGCTTTTCGAAGTACACGCGCATCACGATTTCCAGCGTGTCGGCGTAGTGCCGACGCTGCGCCATCAATCGCTTCGCATATTCCAGCGCCGCCTGTGGATCGTGGATCGAACACGGTCCCATGATCACCAGCAACCGGTCGTCCTCGCGGTGCAGAATGCGCGCAATGCGCTGGCGCGTCTGGGTGACCAGCGATTCCACAGGGGTGCCACGAATGGGAAAGAAGCGGATCAGATGTTCGGGCGGAGGCAGGGGAATGATGTCTTCCACATGCGCATCATCCGTGAGCCCGGTGCAATCGGGCGGCGCCAGCCTGCCGTCGGTGACGGCGGGCAGTGTGTGTTGTGGGGTATTCATGGCGACACTCCTGATGATCTTGAAAAATGCGGCGGGTCAGGAGGGAGAGTCTAGCTCAGGAGCAGTAGCCGATCGATGCGGGGCCTTCTCCCGGATTGCCCGCCGGCTGTCAGGCCACTTCAGTGACCGCTTCGCGAGCCCACGCGACCTCCGGCTTGTTGGTCACCGTGCTTTCCGCTTCCACCTTGGCGGCATCTGTCACGTTGTCCACTTCGGAAACCACATCGCCCAGACCGAGACCGATGACGACCGTGATATTCGGTGTCCAGTCCTTGCGGTCGGTGCTGACCTCGGCAAACGTGGTCACCGTTGCGGTGTAGCCCTGCGATCTGAGGTCGTTGGCTAGCCGATGCGCGCGCGGTTCCAGCGCGGCTTGCGGATTCTCTTCGTTGATGTCGAGTACCAGTCGGGTCTCGAACTCTTCCTTGCCCTTCTGGATTGCAGTCTGCATGGCCTTGAGCTGCTTGTTCGCAAGCGCGACGAGTTTGCTGTACCGGGCTTCTTCCTGGCTGGCGCGCAGTGCCTTGGCGGCGTTGATGATTTCGGAGCGGTCCACGAACATGATTGGCTTTTCGAGGTAGAAGAGAAAACGGACACCGCGCGAGGCTGGCTTCACCAGTCAGCATGCCCGGCGGCAACGATAACTGTATAAATATACAGTGCATATCGGCTTGCGGGCAAGGACGAAAAGGACGAGAGCGTCTCTCGCTACGCGCTGTCGCGAACAGAGACGCGATACGCCACATGCACAAGAACGGTGATATATTACATACCACCATTTCACGCTGCCGCTGCCATGTTCGATCCTTCTCTGCTGGGCCGGATGACTTTTGCGCATGCCGAGCCGTCGCAGGACTCCTTGCCCCCGGGCCGTCACGCGCTTCACATTGCCGACGAGCGCGATGCCATCCTGTACGTTCCGGCGGGCCTGGGCTCGGACCCCGTGCCATTGCTGGTGATGTTTCACGGCGCGGGCGGCTTTCCAGAAAAAGTGTTGCCGTTTATCGAGCCGCATGCCGACGCGCATGGCTTCCTGGTGCTGGCGCCGCATTCGACTTTTCCTACATGGGACATCGTCATTGGCGGCAATGGCCCCGATCTGGAGAAGCTGCAGCAGGCGCTGGTCGCGGTCTCGGCTCGCTACCGGATTCGCCGCGACCGCCTTGCGTTCGCGGGCTTTTCGGATGGCGCGAGCTACGCGCTTTCGATAGGTATCACCAATGGCGATATCGCCAGCCACGTCATCGCTTTCTCCGGCGGGTTCATGTCCGTTTTCATGCAGGAGGGTTCGCCCAAGGTCTTCATTGCGCATGGGCTGGTTGACGAGCAGTTGCCCGTGCAGACAAGCGGTCGCCCCAATGCCGCCAAGCTAAGGGCTGCCGGTTACGACGTCGAATATGTCGAATTCAACGGCACGCATGCGATCCAGCCGCCGATCGTGGCCGAGGCCATCCGCTTTTTCCTGACATAGCGTTCGGCACCAGCCCTGGGATTTGCCGCTAACGGAGTGCAACCCATGAACATCGAGATTCCGCAGTCCCTGATCCACCCGCTGCTTGCCATGGTTGAAGCCGAGTCCCCGTTGGCCCGGCAGCTCAAGGAGCACGGCATCTGTCACGGCAGCATGTCAGTGTCGGCGCGCCTGTTTGACGCACAGTCGCTGAATTCGCTCTATACGCTGAGCAAGGCGCAGAACGCGCGCGAACTGACGTTCCAGATGCTGGCGCTGGACAACGTCTATAACGCGCCGCAGGCGCGCACCATTCCCGGCCTGGAGATGCTGGTGGCGGGCCTTGTCGCCTACCTGTCGCGCGATGTCATCGATGGCTGGCTGTATCAGCGCAGCCGCGATGGCGTACTGCTGCCGTGGCTGGTTCATCGCATTCGTCATGTCGAGCCCGAGCAGGGCATGTCCTACGTGGCCATCGACCTGTTGGCGAACACCATGCTGTCCGCCAACTCGGAGCTGACCGACCCGGCACGTCGCAGGGGAGGCATGACCACTTCGATCATCGTCACGCGTGACGAGATCGTGGACCGTACCATTCCGCAACTCCTCGCGGATTTCGGCTTCTTCAAGGAATGCGCGGAATTCCGGCAGGAATACGAACGACACGCGCAACGCTTCGTGCGCTATCAGCGCAGCTTCGGTGCGCAATACATCGCGGCAGGGGCCGCCTTCACCGTCGAAGGCAAGGGCACCGTCGCGCTGGCTCGCCTGGGCGAAGGCGTGGCGGCTCGCTGCATCAACGACGAGGAACGGCTCGAGCGCCGCTTCGAAGTGACATGCGACGCCGAGTTCTGGCGCAGGGCTGGCGTTGCTACTGGCTTCGAGAGAATGCCGTTACACGGCTACGTACACCTGTTCCATCTGGAATGGCACCGGAATATCTGGGTGCACGTGCAGCACCTGAGCGAGTATCAGTACCGGCCCGAACTGCGTGACAAGCTGGTGCTGCCGGACCATCACCGGGACTTGATCGACATCCTGACCTCGCATATGGACGTGCTGGTACAGGATTTCGTGCCGGGCAAATCGGGTGGCACGACCATCCTCTGCCAGGGCGCGCCGGGTCTTGGCAAGACATTGACCGCCGAGGTGTACGCGGAAGTTGTCCGCAGGCCGCTCTACCGTGTGCATTCCGGACAATTGGGTACCACGGCCGCATCGGTCGGTGCGAGCCTCATGGAGATACTGCGCCGGGCCATGCGCTGGAACGCCGTGTTGTTGCTGGACGAGGCCGATGTCTACATCCGCCGCCGCGATAACGACCTGGAGCACAACGCCATCGTTGCGGAGTTCCTGCGCACGCTGGAGTATTTCAGCGGCCTGCTGTTCATGACCACCAACCGTACCGGTGATGTGGACGACGCCATTCTGTCGCGTTGCATTGCCACCATCCAGTACGAGACGCCGGATAAGGAGGATGCGGCGCGCCTGTGGCACCTGCAAGCCAACCAGTGCGGCGCCACGCTGGGCGATGAACTGGTGGAGGCGTTGACCGCCGCCTATCCGAAGGCGAGCGGGCGTGACATCAAGGAACTGATGAAACTCGCCACCCGCTACGGCAAGGCGAAACAGCAGGCGCTATCCGAAGAGGTGTTCCGGCTGTGCGCCCAGTTTCGCGCCATCGAGCCTGGAGGCTAGTGAAATGTCCGGGCCGACTGCATCGTCGGCCCGTCTCACCCGTCTCACCCGTCACGCGCCTGAACCGTCGTGTCGCCATCGGCGATGTGACATTCCGTCGCATGGCACGGAATGCCTGGCAGCGTATCCTTCCCGGACAAGTCGCCCCGCCTTCCCATAGATGAGTCAATCTGTCCCGCCGTCCTGCGCTAGCGCAGCCTCCGCCTATCGCATGCTATGGCGCTGGCATTTCTACGCCGGCCTGTTCGTCATGCCGTTCCTGATCGTGCTGGCCATCACCGGCACGATCTATTGTTTTCAGCCGCAGATCGAGCCTCTGCTTTATCCTACCTTGCTCAAGGTCGAGCCTGCCGGCCAGCCGATGACCGCCGACGCGCTGCTCAATCGCGCCCGGGCGGCAGCGCCGGCGGGGGCGATTGCGACGAGCTATGTCATGGGAACGCGCCCGGACGCGAGTGCCGAATTCATCTTTCGGCTGCCATCGGGCAAGAGCGAAAGCCTGTACATGAATCCGTACTCAGGCGATCTTCTCGGCAGCCTGAGCGTGGAAGATCGGTTGATGAAGCAGGTGCGAATGATTCATCGCGCCTTGCTGGTGGGCAAGCCGGGAGAGTTGCTCATGGAACTGGCCGGCTGCTGGACGCTGGTGATGATCGCGACGGGCCTGGCAATGTGGTGGCCGCGATGGCGTCAGTCGGGTTTGCGCGCGTTCACCCTGAAAAAGGCGACTGGCAAGCGTGGCTGGTGGAAGGAGATCCATCTGCTGTTGGGCGGTTGGCTCGCGCTTGGCGCGCTTGCCTTCGTGCTGTCGGGATTGCCGTGGACAGCCTTGTGGGGGCAGCAATTCAAGGCGATTACCACCGCCGCCAACCTCGGGCGACCGGCGACGGGACAGAACTCGCACCAGCATGCACCGGCCAGCACGGCGCATCAACATCACGGCGAACATGCTGGTCATGGTGCACAGGCGCAGAAGATGGACGATCTTCCGCTGGGTGAACTGCCTTGGGCAACGGGCCAACTTCCTGTGCCCGCAGGTTCGTCCGGACACAGCGGCATCGGCCTCGCACAAGTCGTGGATATCGCCACGCAGCGTGGCGCCGTGCAAGGGTGTCAGGTTGCACTACCGGCGACGGCGCACGCTGTCTACACCGTCTCCTGCTTCCCCGGCGATCCGCAAGGAGAACGCACCCTGCATATCGACCAGCACAGCGCCGAGGTCGTGCGCGACATCCGGTTCGACGACTATGGCGCGGTTGCCAAGGCCGTGTCCTACGGCACGGCGCTTCACATGGGCCGCTATTTCGGGATGGCGAACCAGATTATTTGCGCGGCGATTTCCATGGGTCTCATGGCACTCGCCGTCACGGGCGGCATCATGTGGCTGCGGAGAAAGCCAGCCCGGCAACTTGCCGCGCCGTCGTACCCCTCGGTCCTGCCGCCGATGCGCGCGTGGGTGATCGGACTCGGATTGCTCGGCGCGATCTTCCCCATGATGGGTGTGACCCTGCTCGTGGTCTGGTGCATCGATCGCAAGGTGGCGCGAGGCAACGGCGTGCCGCCGGCACCGTCGGGAAATCTGGCTGCGTGATGCGGGGCGCGGTAAGGTCGATATGACAACCTTTACCTCTGAGCGCAATACAAAAAGCCCGCTCCAACATCGAAGCGGGCCTCAGCACTACTCGCTGTCAACCAAACCTACCCCCGCACAAACGCCAGCAAATCCTTGTTGATCGTATCGGCGTGCGTCGTCGGCATGCCGTGCGGGAATCCCGGATACGTTTTGAGGGTGCCGTTCTTCAGCAGCTTTGCCGAGAGCGGTGCGGAATCGGCATACGGCACGATCTGGTCGTCGTCACCGTGCATGACCAGCACGGGCACGGTGGCGCGTTTCAGATCTTCGGTGAAGTCCGTTTGCGAGAAAGCGACGATGCCGTCGTAGTGCGCCTTGGCGCTGCCCATCATGCCTTGCCGCCACCAGTTGCGGATCACGCCTTCGGATGCCTGCACGCCGGGCCGGTTATAGCCGTAGAACGGGCCGGTCGGGATGTCGAGATAAAACTGAGCGCGATTCGCGGCAAGCTGGGACTGGAAGCCGTCGAATACATCCTTGGGCAGGCCGCCCGGATTGGCTTCTGTCTTCACCATCAGCGGCGGCACGGCGCTGACGAGCACGGCCTTGGCCACGCGTTCTTCGCCATGGCGCGCCACGTAGTGGATCACTTCGCCACCGCCTGTGGAGTGGCCCACATGTACGGCTTTCTTTACGTCGAGGTGCTTGACCACGGCTGCCACGTCGTCGGCGTAGTGATCCATGTCGTGTCCGTCCCAGACCTGGCTGGAGCGTCCATGTCCCCGGCGGTCATGGGCGATCACGCGATAGCCGTTGGCAAGGAAGAACAGCATCTGGGCGTCCCAGTCGTCGGCACTGAGCGGCCAGCCGTGATGGAAGAAGATCACTTGCGCGTCGCGCGGGCCCCAATCCTTGTAGAAAATCTCGACGCCGTCCTTCGTTGTGACATATCCCATGTTCGCTTCTCCATGTTGGTGCCCATCGGGCATTCGTTGACGAACTGCTGGCCCGGCGTGCCGCGCCCGGGCCAACCACCACTGTAGGATCGAAGCAAAGATCTGGCTGGAATTTTTCGAGCGGACTGCGGGGATTACTCCGCCCGTATTTCGGCGCGTGCTGCCACGGCCCGCATGCCGGGAAGTTCCCGCTCCACGCGCGCCTGCACGGCGGCGCCGTTGCCATAGGCGGGCGTGAGGGCGAGTTCCACCATGCGTGCCTGAGTGGCAGGCGCGGTGGCCACCTCGGCCAGCGCCTTCTCCAGCTTCTGCTGCACGGGTGCGGGCAATCCAGCCGGTGCCATCAACGCGAACCATGTGCCCATCTGGAATCCCGGATAGCCGCTTTCGGCGACGGTCGGCACTTGCGGCAGCGCCGGAAGGCGTTGCGCGGACAGCACCGCAATCGGCTTGATCTTGCCTGCCTTGATGAGCGGCAGGCTGGCCACTACGGTATCCACCGCTACCTGTACCTGTCCGCCTACCAGCGCGGTGAGACTCGGCGCGCTGCCATTGAAGGGCACGTGCACCATGCGGATGCCCGCCGTGGATTTCAGCATCTCCGCGCCGAAATGCACGGAAGAGCCACTGCCGAACGAGCCATACGAGAACTTGTCCGGTTGCGCCTGGCTTTGCGTCGCCAGATCCTTGACGGAGTTCAGGTGCGTATCGGGATTGGCCACCAGCACAAGGCTCATGTCCGCTACCAGTCCGATCGGCGTAAAGCTCTTGATTGGGTCATAGGCCAGGTTGGCACGGATGGCCGGATTCAGCGTGAGCGTGGTGCTCGCGGCCAGCAGCAGCGTGTAGCCATCGGGAGCCGACCTGGCAACCTGAGTGGCACCGACGATGGTACTGGCACCGGGCTTGTTCTCCACCACTACCGATTGGCCCAGTTTCTGGCCGAGGCCGACCGCCAGCAATCGCCCCAGCACATCGGTGGCGCCGCCCGCAGCAAAAGGCACGATGAGCCGGATCGGCTTGTCGGGATAGGGCGACGATTGCGCACCAGCGTGGGGCGCGCACAGCGCCATCGTCAGTCCAACGCATGCGAGAAGCGGCTTCATAGGGGGCAAGGTCCTCATGGCAGTGAGTTCGATTTTGAGACTTCAGCGCAGCAACGGGCTGCGGACTTGAGAGAAGCCACCGGCCTGGTCATAGGCGTGGCCCAGTTGCAGCACGGCAAAGTCGGTCTGTGCGGGACCGATGATCTGGATGCCGGCAGGCAAGCCGTTTGCGCCAAAGCCAGCCGGCGCGGCGAGTGCGGGCAACCCCGCCATCGTGGCGGGGATGACGGCCTGCATCCAGCGGTGATAGGTATCCATGTCGCGACCATCGATGGCGTGCGGCCAGTCCCAATTCGCATCGAACGGAAAGACCTGCGTCGCGGGCATCACCAGATAGTCGTATTGCTCGAACAACGCACGCAGCGCCTGATACCAAGCGCTGCGGATGCGCATGGCCTCGTAAATGCGGTTGCCAGTCAGCGCAAGTCCGCGCTCGATCTCCCACGCCGCTTCGGGCTTGAGCATCGCGCGTTTGGCCGGATCGTCCCAGAGCGCCTTGTTGGCACCCGCCACGGAAAAACTGCGCAGGTCGATCCACGCGTGCCACAGCGCTTCGAGATCGAATGTCGGCTGTGCGTCGTCCACGATGCAGCCGATGCTGCGGAAGTGCGCGAACGATGCCGCGCAGGTGTCGAGCAGTCCCGGGTCCATGGGCAAGTGTCCGCCCAGATTGCCGAGCCAGCCAATGCGCGTGCCCTTCCATTCGCGGACGAGCGGCAGCGCAAAGTGCTCGGCGGTTTCCGTGCGGCGCGTCAACGGCAGGCGTGCATCGAATCCGGCCTGTACCGAGAGCAGCAGCGCAAGATCCGGTACGTTGCGCGCCATCGGCCCTGCCACGCTGAACTGCTGGAAGAACACTTCATCGCCGGGACCATGCGGCACGGTGCCGAACGATGTGCGCAATCCATACACATGGTTGAAGGCGGCCGGCGTACGCAACGATCCCATCATGTCGGACCCGTCTGCCACGGGCAGCATATGCAGCGCCACGGCCACCGCCGCGCCGCCGCTGCTTCCGCCCGCCGAGCGCGAAGGCTCCCACGCATTGCGCGTGGTGCCATACACGGGGTTGTAGGTATGACCACCCAGGCCGAACTCCGGCGAATTGGTGCGGCCGACGAACAGCGCGCCGCCCGCCCGCATGCGCTCGTAGATCACGGCGTCGGTCGGGCTGACCTGGCCCGCGAAGATCGGCGAACCCTTGGTGGTCACCATCCCTGCGGCCGGCATGATGTCCTTGGGCGCCTGCGGCATGCCATGGAGCGGCCCGCGACTGTTGCCGCGGCGCAGTTCGTCATCGCGTTCCGATGCCAGTGCGTGCAGGGCTTGGCGGTCGGCTTGCGCGACGATGGCGTTGATGCGCGGATTGTGGTGATCGATCTGGGCGAGATAGGCGTCGAGGACTTCGACGCAGGACACCTCGCGCGCATGGATGGTGCGCGACAAGGCGACGGCATCGAGTTCGACGATGGCATTCAAGGGGGACGGCATGGTGCGGACCTCGATGGGCAAGTCATGTTGCAAAAAGCATACGAGCCATACTGGCTTTCCGACAATCGCTGTTTTTTGCAGATATCGTTGCGTAAAACGCAAAGCGACCCGCCGGGCTCGCTGCGAGCGCTTGTTCAAAGGAGACCAGATGCTGTTGTCGCAACGCCTGCAGGACACATCGCTGCGGTATTTTCTGGAAGTGGTCAGGAGCGGGTCGCTGACCGACGCCGCCAAGCGGCTCAACGTCACGGTGTCTGCCGTGAGCCGCCAGGTGGCGGTGCTGGAGGAAGTGCTTGGCGTGCCCTTGTTCGACCGCCGCCCGCGCGGCATGGTGCCGAGCGCCGCGGGCGAACTGCTTGCCGCCTTCGCGCTACGCGGCGCGCTCGACGCGGACAGGGTGGTGACGGAAATTGCTGCACTGCAGGGGCTGCGGCGCGGACGCGTGCGGATTGCCACGTCCGCAGGCTTCGCCATCGAGTTCCTGCCGCGCGCCATTGCAGCGTTTCGGGAGAACTATCCGGGATTGCATTTCCATGTGCGTGTGGCACCGCCGTCTGAAGTCACGAACATCGTGCTGCACGGCGATGCGGATATCGGCATCACCTACAGCCGCGCCGCAGGCCACGGGATACGCGTGGAGCACCGGTTGCCCGCGCCGGTCATCGCCATCATGCGGCCCGATCATCCGTTGGCGCGCTTCCGCAGCATTTCGCTGTTGCAGATGCAGGCGCATCCGATTGCGCTACCCGAGGGCGACAACACCGTGCGCCAACTGTTCGACATCGCCTGCAGCGAGCGCGGTATCCACTTCGATCCGGTACTGGTCACGAATCACTTCGAGACCCTGACGAGTTTCGTATTGCACGGCGGCGGCCTGTCGATCTCGGGCGCCGTCACGGTGGGGGACCGATTGCGTCGCGGCGAACTGCATGCGGCGGCCATCCGCGAGAAGGGCATGAGCAGCCGCGTCATCGAATTGCAGACGCTGGCGGGGCGGGTGTTGCCTGAGGGTGTTGGAACGTTCCTGAAGTTCTTGCGGGAGCGGTTAGTCAAGGAGGGGAGCTAGGGGTGCCTTGCGTGGAGGATCGTGATCAAAGAAGCGTTACGCAACGGTCGCCATGCCAGTATGCGCAGGACTCATGAAAGACTGGCGTCCGGGCTGCTAAAACCCCCAACTGAGGTATTGTGGGCGCAGCGCATCTCGGTACTCTCATTGATTGGACAATGCCGGGACGGCAACGATGGCACGACCACCAGTGAAAAGGCCGGACCAGCTCACGAAACGTCAGAAGATGGTCATGGAGAGTCTGCGCGCCGGTCACGACGTGAGACTGCAGACATCGGCTTTCTCCCATCAATTCACGGGATACGTTCGCGTCTACAACGCCTCAAGCCGTCGTGAGGAGTTGATACCGTGGTACAGCATCGATGCGATGATCGCGCGAGGCCTCGTGCAATTGAACGGCAACACGATCGAGTCGTCGACGCATGTTGTGCTGCGCGACGGAGAGTGAGACGCGGGAGTCCAGACCCTGCAGGCGCAGTCCCGTAGCCCAGCCACACTTCCACGGAAAAACAGCGCGTGCAGTCTACGCAGTACTTTTGCTTGTGGGCGGTGCCTATTGCGATACATCGGCTGCGTTTTCTCGAAACAAGTATTCACTCCTGACGGAATCATTCACTTCCGCCCGCCCCGCGTAGCTGGAAGTATTCGTGGGGGATTCCGGCCGGGAGCATCGGTGCGGGTTCGAGGGTAGGTAGCTGCCGGGATCGGCGCGGCCTGCAACCCACTGCAAAACATCGTCTGGAGTGTTCTCATGGCACGCTTATTGGTAATGGGTCTGCTCGCCGTCGCGCTGACGGCCTGCAGCAGCGCTCCACCGTCCACCACGGGTGCGCCGCAGCAACCGCCCGCAACCGCTACGGCAGCAGCCCAGAAGCCGGCGCAGGCCCAGACCTCCGGCCCCGACGCCAGCACGGTGGACCCGGCGGTCATCAAGGCACTGCAGGACATGGGGGCGAGCCTGCAAGCGCTCAAGCAGTTCGAGGTCGGTATCAGCCTGACTGGCGAGCGCGTGCTGCAGGATGGTCAGAAGTTGCAGCACACCGCCATTGCGGATCTCGATGTCGTGCGACCGAACAAGCTGCGCGCAACGATGCGCAGCGCGCGCCTGCAGCGTGACCTGATCTACGACGGCAAGACGGTGACGCTGTACCAGCCCGAGCAGAAGTACTACTCGCAGGCGCAGTTCAGCGACAACCTCAATGTACTCGTGGATCGATTGGGCGAGCGCTACGGAATAGAGGTGCCGTCTGCGGACCTCTTCCTGTGGGGAACGCCTGCGGCGCCGGTGGACAATATCCAATCGGCAATGAATGCGGGACAGGATTTCATCGCTGGCGACCTGTGCGATCACTATGCGTTCCGGCAGGGCCAGTTCGACTGGCAGATCTGGATCTCCACGGGCGCGCGCGCGCTGCCGCGCAAGCTGGTCATCACGAACCGCGCGGATGACGCACGACCGCAATCCATTACGTACTACAAGTGGAATCTGAATCCGAAGTTTGGCAATGCCACGTTCGCATTCACGCCGCCGAAGGGTGCCAGGCCCGCCGAGTTCGTTCCCCTGAAGTCCCGCTAAGGAGCCCGCGATGACATACGCATTCGGGAAGCACTCGATGGTTTGCGCGATCGCGCTCGTCCTTGTGGCATGGGGTGGCATGACACCGGCGGAAGCCCGCCCGGGCGGAGGCGGTCATGGAGGAGGCGGACGCGCCGGAGGCGGCGGACACATGGCTGCGCAGGCGGGAGGGGGCGGCGGTGGCGGTGGGGCCCGGATCAACAACAGCCGTACGGACGCACGCGCCAACAACGTCCGCAGCAACAGCGTCAACAGCGTGAATGCCACCCGGAACGTCAACGTCAATTCCAATCGCAACGTCAATGTGAACGTCGATAACCACGGCGGATGCTGCGGATGGGACAACGATTACCATCCCGTGGCAACGGCTGCGGCTGTCACGGCGACGGTGGCCGTGACATCGGCCGTGATCGGCTCGATGGTCCGTTCGGTACCTCCCAACTGCGCGCCGGTGAACTATGGCGGCATGGTCTACCAGCAATGCGGCGGCACCTGGTATCAACCGCAGGGTTCGCAATACGTGGTGGTCAATCCGCCTTACTGAGATCGACAGGTCACCCGACACGGGTGCCTGTGCCGACGCAGGGTGCCGAGGAGTCGCCCCACGGGCTATACGCTGGTATAGCCCGGCAACGCCAATGTAGGGATCGCGCGAATCCTCGGTAGCATGGTTTCTCGCGGTCCGCACTCCTACTATTCAATCAAGGCCACGGGCACAAGCTGCTGGCCAGCCTCGGCGCCCTCACTGGTGCGCCAGCGCAAGAGATCCCACGACAGTTCCACGTTTTTTCCAGGCACTTTTGCCCGGAGGGGTGAAGCTTTGCGCCTTGCACGTGGAACATCGACGGGCGGTTTGGTCGGCTATCGATTGAGCGGCAACCATGGACACCTCACATATCGATCTGCTTCAGGACTGGGATGCGGCCAATGGCGTGGCACGCCAACTCAGAGTCGGCGCGCATCTGACCAGCGCGCGCGACGGCTATCTGCACCACGGCATCTATGTAGGCAATGGCATGGTCATTCACTACGGAGGGTTTGATCGTGTCGCGAAGTGCAGGCCGGTCGAATACATTTCCCTGCGCAGGTTTGGCGCGGGTGTGGGTGTCACGGTTCGCCCCGAGTCCGAAGCCGCCTATCCGGGCCACGAAGTGGCCGACCGTGCGCGGTCGCGCCTGGGCGAAGACAGATACCAGCTTCTGACCAATAACTGCGAGCATTTCTGCGCCTGGTGCGTGTCCGGCGTGGCACGCAGCGAACAGGTATATCGTTGCCTGCGCAACCCGTGGGCCGGGCTGCGCATGTTGATGGCGCTGCTGCGCGGCATGCGCGAACCCGCCGGTCTGACAGCGTCGGCCTAGGCCGGCAGCGTTCGGCCTCCCTGTCAGGGGCGCATGTCCTGGTACAGCTTGAGCATGTTCCGATATTTACTGGCTGTCCGGTCGATCGAGAACTGCATGCGCACCATGTTGTCGGCAAACGCCACGCGCTCGGTGTCCATCTCCACCGTGTTGCCGTCCATGCTCGATTGCAGCGGCACGCGGTAAAGCAGGTCTTCCTCGATGACTGGCGGGGTTGCCGGTAGATGCGCGACCGATGTCGTGGTCATTCCCGGAAAGCGGTGACCGTTGCCCATCGCCCCTTCGAGCGCCTGGCTGAAGTTGATGTCGCGGGCCTTGTAGTTCGGTGTGTCGGCATTCGCCACGTTTGCCGCCAGCACCTCCAGACGTTTCGTGCGCAGCCGCAGTGCCTCCTCGTGAATGCTTGGCCCACCCCGCGCATAGCGGGGAATGTGAAAGTCGTCGTCCATGCGGTAACTCGGTGTCCATCGAGGGGCAAAGCGTAGTGCATGCGTGCCCGGGTTGCCTTGTGGAACTAAGGCGACTTTGCGCGGGTTTCACATTACCGGTCTGACATCTCGACGCTGCTGACACCGTTGGCCGCTGCGCGTCCGAACGATCAAAGCGAACTCGCCACGTCAGCTACCACGGTGCGCAGCCAGATGTGCGCCGGGTCCTGCCGATAGCGCACGTGCCATGCCATGTGCAGCGGAAAGGTTCCAAGATCCACGGGCGCGGCCACTACCTTCAGGCGCGGGTCGTGGGCCAGGCGACGGCAGATCAGCTGGGGAAGCGTGGCGCAGTAGTCGGTGACCGCGACAATCTCGGAGATGGTCGCGAAGTGGGTGACCGACACCACCACCTCCCGCTTGAGCCCCTGACGGTCCAGCGCCTGAAAGAGTCCGGCGCGCAGCCGCCCCGGGGGCAGCACGTTGACGTGTTTCAGTCGTTCGTACTGAGTCTTTGTGATTCGGCTGCCGATTGTCGGATGATCGGCACGCACCACGCAGGCCAGGCCGTCATCCGCAATGTGTTGCACCACGAGATTGTCCGGCGCATCGCTGAGGCGGCCCAGCACCATCGCGGTGGTGCCTGACGTCACCCCAGTCTCCGCGAGGTCGTTGCCGAAGGGCAGCAGACGTATCTGGATGCCTGGCGCGAGTGCAGTGAGCCGCGCAACCAGCGCGGGCACCAGCACGAATTCCACGTAGCTGTTGGGCGCGATCGTGATGATCTGGTCGGCGCTTGACGGGTCGAAGGCCCGCTGTCCGAGTACCACCGTATCCATCGCAGCCAGCGCCTGGGTCAGCGCCGGTGCGAGCTGCTCGGCCTTCGCAGTGGGCCGCATGCCATAGCGTTCACGGATAAACAGCGGGTCCTGCAGCATGGTGCGGAGGCGCGACAGCGCATTCGACAGTGCGGCTTGCGTCATGCCCAGGCGGTCGGCGGCGCGGGTCACGCTGCGCTCCTCCATCAGCGCCACGAAGATCGGTAGCAGGTTCAGGTCGTAGCGCATCGCGACATATATCGCTGGCAATAAAACTGGATTATAGAAATTAAATTGGATGAATCACTGTCCGGCGCCGATGATTCGCTCATCCCAACACCGAACGGAGAGCACCATGTCCCTCAAGAACCTCATCCCTGGCCGCCTGGGCTTTGGCACCGCACCGCTGGGCAACATGTTCCGCGCCATTCCCGAAGCCGAGGCGCAGGCAACCGTCGATGCCGCGTGGCAGGACGGCATCCGCTTCTTCGATACCGCGCCGTTCTACGGTGCCGGCCTGGCGGAGGCGCGCCTGGGCGACGTGCTTGCGGGCCGCGACCGCGACAGCCTGGTGCTGGCCACCAAGGTTGGCCGCCTGGTGCTGGACGAGGTCGAGGACGTCACCGCGCGAGACCTGGGCGAGAAGGGCGACGTGTTCCGGCACGGCCGCGCCAACCGTATCGTCAACGATTACTCCGAGGCCGCGACGCTGCGCTCGATCGAGGACAGCCTGAAGCGTCTGAAGACCGATCGGCTCGACATCGTGTGGGTGCACGACGTGGCGCAGGACTTCTACGGCGACGAGTGGCTTGGCGTGTTCGAGACTGCACGCAAGGGCGCCTTCAAGGCGCTGGACCGCCTGCGCGATGAGGGCGTGATCCGCGCCTGGGGACTGGGCGTGAACCGCGTCGAGCCCATCGAACTGCTGCTCGACCTGCAAAGCGCGCAACCGGACGGCTTCCTGCTTGCCGGCCGCTACACGCTGCTGGATCACTCGCGCGCCTTGCAGCGGGTGATGCCGCAAGTGGCGGCACGCGGCCTGGGCATCGTGGTGGGCGGCCCCTACAGTTCGGGCGCGCTGGTTGGCGGCCCCAATTTCGAGTACGCCCCGGCGACACCGGCGATCCTGGAGCGGGTGCAGGCGATCAAGTCCATTGCCGATCGTCACGACGTGACGATGAAGGCTGCGGGCCTGCAGTTCTCGCTGGCCCATCCGGCTGTGGCAGCCGTGATCCCAGGCGCCAGCCGGCCGGAACGCATCGCCGAAGACCGCGCAGCGCTGGAAGCACAGGTGCCCGTCGACTTCTGGCGTGGACTGCGTCAGGCCGGACTGGTACATCCCGACGCGCCGCTGCCGCACGGCATCTGAAACACGGAAGACTGTCATGCTCAACCAAGCCTACGAAACCCAGTGCGCCTCGACGAAGACGCACTGCACCGATGCTGGCCAGATCCGCCGCAAGACCTTCACGCTGCTGGCACTGGCGCTCGGCACCTTCTCGATCGGTACGTCCGAATTTGCCAGCATGGGCCTGCTCCAGCAGTTTGCCGCGAGTCTGCACATTGACCTGACCACCGCCACGCACGCCATCGAGGCGTATGCGCTGGGCGTGGTGCTTGGGGGTCCCGCTGTGACGATCCTGGCGGCCAAGCTGAACCGCAAGCACCTGTTGCTGGCCTTGATGGCCGTCTTCGTGCTTGGCAATGTACTGTCGGCAGTGGCGATGGGGTTGGGCAGCTTCACGCTGGCGCGCTTCCTGAGTGGCATTCCGCAAGGGGCCTACTTTGGGGCAGGGGCCGTGGTGGCCTCCTATATCGTCGGGCCGGGTCAGGGTGGGCGGGCCTTTGCGTTGGTGATGACGGGGCTGACTGTCGCCACCATCGTGGGGTCGCCGCTGGCCACGCTGATGGGACAGACCCTCGGATGGCGCAATGCGTACCTGGCCGTATCGGCACTGGGCCTGTTATCGCTGCTGGCGCTGTGGGCCTGGGTGCCGCGCTCCAGTGCGCTGGATGGTGGGCCGGTGCTGCAGGAGCTTCGGGCGCTGAATCGCCCTGCCGTCTGGGCGATGGTGGTCGTGGCCGCCCTGGGCGTGGCGAGCATCTTCGCTGTCTACACCTTCATCGGTCCCCTCGTCACCGATGGCGCGCGGCTTGGCGAGCGCTGGATTCCGGTTGCGTTGGGCATCTTCGGCGTGGGCATGACGGCGGGCAATGTCATCGGCGGCTGGCTGGCCGACCGTCACCCCACGCGGGGACTGGTAGCCGGTTTCGGTAGCGCGTTGATCGTCCTTGCGCTGCTGGCCACAGGCGGGCAGAACGCCGGTGTCCTGATGGTCGGTCTGTTTGCGGTGGGCGCCACGATGATGGTCGCCATCCCGACCATCCAGGTCCGGCTGACCCAGGCCGCTCCCGATGCACCGACGTTGATGGGCGCGATGAACCTGGCAGCGCTCAACGTGGCGAACGCCATTGGCGCCTGGGCCGGCGGGCAGGTCATCGCGCAGGGACACGGCTTGCTGTCCGCAGTGTGGGCGGGTTTTGCGCTGACGCTGGCCGGGCTTGTGCTGTTCCTGCTGATTTCACGCAAGCGTGCAGTCGTTGACAGGCCCAGCGAAGCCTATCCCGTCTGACCCAGAAACCGTGCCGGCATGGCCGGCACAGCGGGCAGGTGGTACGTCAAGCCCCGGTCGTGTTATTCCACTTCGCCGCTATCGGTGTCGCCAATTTGCGCGTCGTTCTCGTGACGCATGGCTGCCGCAGCGAGCGTTGTGGCCTGGGCGGACGCGGTTTCCTTGCGTTCGCTATAGCGATCCGTCAGATAGTCGCTGCGGTCCCGCACCAGCAGCGTGAACTTGTAGAGTTCTTCCATGACGTCGACCACGCGGTCATAGTAGGGCGACGGCTTCATGCGCCCCTCGGCATCGAACTCCTGGTATGCCTTGGCCACCGACGACTGGTTCGGAATCGTCACCATGCGCATCCAGCGTCCCAGCACGCGCAGCGCGTTGACGGCGTTGAACGACTGCGAGCCGCCGCACACCTGCATCACAGCCAGCGTGCGTCCCTGCGTCGGACGAATGCCGCCTATCTCCAGCGGCAGCCAGTCGATCTGATTCTTGAAGACCGCTGTCAGCGTGCCGTGGCGCTCGGGGCTGCACCAGACCTGGCCTTCCGACCATTCGGAGAGCTTGCGCAGCTCGACCACCTTGGGGTGATCGGCGGGCACGCTGTCGGCCATGGGCAATTCAAACGGATCGAATACGCGGGTTTCCGCGCCGAAGTGCTGAAGAATCCGTTCGGCTTCATGCACGAGCAAGCGGCTGTAGGACGTTTTGCGAAGCGAGCCGTAGAGCAGCAGGATACGCGGCGGATGCGTGCTGACACGCTGGGATTCCAACTTGTGGAGGTCGGGCGTGTCGAGCGCTGCCGGGACGATGTTGGGGAGATCGACCATCATCGAATCTTCCGGCCTTGCGCGTCAATCACGGCCTCGCCGTCTTCCTTGGTGAAGGCGCCTTGCTGCGGTGCCGGCAGGATGTCCAGCACGACTTCGGACGGCCGGCACAAGCGCGCGCCAAGCTCGGTCACGACGAAGGGGCGGTTGATCAGGATCGGATGGGCCAGCATGGCGTCGAGCAACTGGTCATCGCTCAATGCCGGATCGGCGAGACCCAGTTCGGCGTAGGGCGTGCCCTTTTCGCGGATCGCTTCGCGAACGGTGAGGCCCGCTTCGCGGATCATCGCCTGCAAGGTCTGCCGGCCGGGTGGCGTGCTCAGATACTCGACAACAACCGGCTCGATGCCCGCATTGCGGATCATCGCCAGCGTATTGCGGGACGTACCGCACGCCGGGTTGTGATAGATGGTGACGGTCATGGGTGTCTCAATGCGATGCGTACCAGTGCTGCGAGCGGTTGACCACGCCAACCACGAGCAGCATCACGGGAACTTCGATCAGCACGCCGACGACGGTGGCGAGCGCCGCGCCGGACTGGAAGCCGAACAGGCTGATGGCAGTGGCGACGGCCAGTTCGAAGAAATTGCTCGCGCCGATCAGCGCCGATGGGCCTGCGACGCAATGCGCGACGCCGAGTTTGCGATTGAGGAGATAGGCCAGCCCGGAGTTCAGCACGACCTGGATCAGGATCGGCACAGCAAGCAGCAGGATGATGAGAGGCTGGTCGACGATGGCGTTGCCTTGGAAGCCGAACAGCAGCACCAGCGTCGCAAGCAACGCGGCAATCGAGTAGGGGCCGAGGGAACCGACCACGCGCTGGTACGTAGCTTCGCCGAGCGCCAGCAATGCCTTGCGGATGAGCTGCGCGACCAGCACCGGCACGACGATGTAGAGCGCGACCGACGCGATGAGCGTATCCCATGGCACGGTGATCGATGACAGGCCCAGCAGCAGCGCAACGACGGGCGCGAAGGCCACGATCATGATGGCGTCGTTGAGCGCCACCTGCGACAGCGTGAAGTAGGGATCGCCCTTGCAGAGTTGCGACCAGACGAAGACCATCGCCGTGCACGGCGCCGCCGCCAGCAGGATCAAGCCGGCGATGTAGCTATCGAGTTGATCTGCTGGCAGCCACCCCGCGAACAGATGGCGCACGAAGATCCATCCGAGCAATGCCATCGAGAACGGCTTGACCAGCCAGTTGACGAGGAGCGTCACGCCGATGCCGCGCCAGTGTTTCGAGACCTGGCCCATGGCGCTGAAATCAATCTTGATCAGCATCGGAATGATCATGACCCAGATCAGCACGCCGACCGGCAGGTTCACCTGCGCCACTTCCATAGCACCAATGGCGTGAAAGACCGATGGCAGCCATTGGCCGAGCAGGATGCCAACGACGATGCAGAACGCTACCCAGACAGTCAGATAGCGCTCGAAGAATCCGATGGCGCTGGGACGTTCTACGGCCCCTGCGGATTGTTGCGCCGTGCTCATTGTTTCGAGGACGCCGAGGCAGCGGAACAAGCGGAAACCGGCGAGCACGGGTTGCCGCCGCAGCAGTTCTCCGTCAGATAGCCCAGCAAGTCATTCATGGTCTCGAAGCGGGCCATGTAGAGGATCGAGCGGCCCTCCTGGCGGCTGGCCAGCAGTCCGGCACGATGCAATTCCTTGAGGTGGAAGGACAGCGATGACGCTGGCATCTCCATCAGTTCGGCAATGCGGCCAGCGGCCAGTCCTTCAGGGCCGGCCTGTACGAGCAGGCGGAAGACGGCGAGGCGGACGGCGTGGGCCAGTGCCGCCAGTGCTTCGAGAGCGTGATCGGTTTGCATCGTTCGAATGTAGTCGAAATATCGAAGGGATGCAACCATGATTTCGGAGGGAATCGCGAGACTGACGTCGGGGAATGGTGGCGGGCGGATTCCTTCGGCCAATGCCTTCGATGTTTCCGCCACGCGGCCGAACGACCTTCAGCGCCGAGCTGGCTTATTCGTCAGCCTTTGCGCCTGACTGACGCACGATTTCGGCCCATTTTTTTCCTTCGGAGACGTTGTACCGCGCAAAGTCTGCTGGCGAAGAGCCGATGGGTTCGGCGCCCATGTCGGCATATTGCTGGCGCACGTCCGGACGCTTGAGCGCCGCGGCCGCGTGAGCGGCCAGCTTTTCGACCACCGCGGGCGGAGTGCCGCGCGGTGCCCAGAGGCCATACCAGGTGCTGATTTCAAAGCCCGGCAGACCGGACTCCGCAACGGTGGGAACGTCGGGCAAGGCGCTGGCGCGGCGTGCGGTTGTCACCGCCACGGCACGCAGCTTTCCGGACTTGATGAAGGGCATTGCCGAAGGCATCGAATCAAACATCAACTGGATCTGCCCACCCATCAGGTCGGTCAACGCCGGCGCGCTGCCCTTGTATGGCACATGCTGCATCGAGACCTTGGCCGTCAGCTTGAAGGATTCGCCGGCCAGTTGCTGTGCCGAGGCATTGCCCGCCGAACCAAAATTCAGCGAATTGCCCTGGCGCCTGGCATACGCGATCAGGTCCTGCACGGTCCTGACCGGCGAGTTGTTGTTGACCACCAGCACCAGCGGCACGTCGGCCAGTTGCGTGATGGGAACGAAGTCCTTGAATGCGTCATAGCGCATCCTGGAATAGATGCTTGGGTTGATCACATGCAGCGAGGCATTGGCCAGTATCGTGTAGCCGTCCGGTGTTGCGCGCGCGACGGCTTCCGCACCGATCATGCCGCTTGCACCGGGTTTGTTGTCGACGACCACACTTTGACCCAGGCTCTCGCTCATCTTCACGGCCACCACGCGTGCGAGCAGGTCGGTCGGTCCGCCGGCGGGATAAGGCAACACCAGGCGCAGGGGATGTTGGGGGAACTCCTGTGCCGAAGCGCCAGCGGACAGCATGGCGACGGCAGTTCCCGCCAACGCCAGGGCTGTGCGGAGCCGTGGCCACGCAGGTGTTCTGGTTGATGAAGTGTTCACGTCTCTGTCTCCTTGATTTTTATTGCTACCTTGCCAACTACCTTGCGGGATTCCAGCGCGGCGAGGGCATCGCCCAGGCCGGTAAGCGGATAGACTGCGGACACGGTCGGTTCGAGCTTTCCTTCCGCGGCCCATTGCAGCAACGTGGACATGACAGGCTGCAACGCGGACGCATGTTCCGCGCGCTCATTGGTCGGGGTCCAGCCGATGTAACGGCCAAAGAAGAATCCGTGCAGCGTCAGGTTCTTGACCAGCAGCAGGTTGACGGGGGCTTGCGGAATGGAGCCACTGGCAAATCCGATGCTAAGGATGCGAGCGTTAGGCGCTGCCGCGCGCAGCGCTTGTCCAAAGAGGTCGCCGCCGACCGGGTCTACCACCACATCCGCGCCGCGGCCATCGGTGAGTGCCTTGACGGATGCCGCGAGATCTTCGGGCGCCAGCGCATGCGTGGCGCCTCGGCGCAGTGCCTCCGCGCGCTTGGCTTCCGTACTGGCGCAGGCGATCACGGTAGCGCCAAGCTGACGACCAATTTCCAGCGCGGCGAGACCAACCCCGGCCCCGGCGCCGAGCACCAGCACGGTGTCTTGCGCGCGCAGTCCGCAACGCCAGACCAATCCGCAATACGCGGTGCCATAAGACAAGGGAATCGGCAGCGCCGACGTTGACGGCAGCGATTCCGGTACTGGGTAGACCGTGTACTCGGGGAGGGTCAGGCGCTCCGCATAGCCGCCCCAGTCGGCAATCGCAACCACGCGGTCGCCGGGGTGCAGTCGCGTCACGGCATGTCCGCAGGCCACTACGTGTCCCACCACCTCGGTGCCCGGCACGAATGGAAGCGGCGGGCGTCGTTGGTACTGGCCGGCAATCATCAGGCCTGTGGCATGGCTGACGCTGGCGAACTCCACGGCAATCGTGACCGCGTGCGGATCGGTCAGTTCAGGTTCGGCCACGCTCGCGAGTTCCACATCCTCGACGCTGCCGAATTGCTTGCACACAAGCGCTCTCATTTCGCCCCCGCCCCCGTGGTCCGGGCTGCTGCCTGCCGCACGACACCTTGCCGCAGCCATTGGTCGATGGCCTCGCTGGTGAAGCCCGCCTCCTGCAACAGTTGCACCGTATGCTCGCCGTTGTCAGGTGCCGGACCCACGGGGCGACGCATGCCCGTGGCGGGAATGCCGGCGAAGGGCAGTGCCCCCAGCCCGGGCTGTGCGATGGTCTGGAACGTTTGCCGATGCAAAGCCTGGGGGTGCTGCAGCACGTCGGCATAGGTGCGCACCGGCGCATGAAGTACATCGTGACGGGTCAGTTTTTCCTGCCACGCCGCAGTCGTGCCGGTGGCAACGATCTGCGCTACCTGCTGGTTCAGCAGCGCCGCATGCGCCATGCGGGACGCGTTGTTGTCAAAGCGTGCGTCACTCAGCCAATCCTCACGCTCAAGTGCTCGGCAGAGTTTGGCGAACTGGGCATCGTTCAGGGCAAGCAGCGTCACGCTGCCATCGAGCGTGGCATAGATGCCGTTGGGTGCGCTCACCGGTCCGGCAGCGGATGGACCCGCGATGGCATATTCGAGGAGATTGTTGGCTTGCAGCGCGCAGCAGGCGTCGAAAAGATTCAATTCGACATGGCCGCCGCGCCCCGTGCGAAACCGCCGGCACAATGCGGCGGCGCAGGCCTGGGCCGCGTAGAGGCCGGTGGCGGCGTCCGCCAGCAGCATGCCGATACGCCGGGGCGTGCCGTCAGCGTCGCGATTCGCGAACATGAGTCCGGTGTCGGCCTGCATCACGGAATCCGATGCCGGGTAATCGGCATAGGGTCCCTCGGGTCCGTAGCCGCTGATGGAGACATAGACCAGTTCCGGCCGCCGCCTGGCCAGTTCCTCATAGCCCACGCCCAGCCGCTCCGCCACTTGCGGGCGGAAATTCTGCACGACGACGTCGGCCCGAAGCGCCAGTTCCAGCAGCAGGTCCTTCCCCGCGCTGGTCGTGGCATCGATGCAGATACTGCGCTTGCCCGCGTTATAGGCGATGCCCAGCGCACTGGTGCTGCCATGCACAACACCGACCTTGCGGCCCCAGTCGCCAGTTGGCGGTTCGACCTTGACGATTTCCGCGCCTTGCTGCCAAAGGATGTGTGCGCAATACGGGCCCGCAATGCCCTGGCTGATATCCAGTACGCGCAGGCCCGCAAAAGGCAGCGTTTCAAGGGTTGGATCGGTGTCGTGCGGGGCGTCTCGCATGGGGGTAACTCAGCATGAATTGGCTTGATGCCTATGCTAGGGTTACGCCTGCAGTGAAACAATCCTTCGATTTGTGCCAGTGGTGTTGACTCGTGATTGACAATAGCTTCGACCTCAACCTGATGCGCCTGTTTGTGACGATGGTGGAATCGCGCACGATGACGCTGGCCGCCGAACGCAGCGGCATGACGCGTTCCAACGTGTCGCGCCGCCTGAAGGTGCTCGAGCAACACCTCGGCGCGCAATTGATGCGAAGGACGACGCGGCACGTCGAGTTGACGGAGGCAGGACAACTTCTCTATGCACACGCGCTGCGCATGCTCGATGAGCTGCAATCGGCCAGCACCGCGATCGACAGTCTTGGCACCGTAGTGCGCGGCGACGTGCGCATCCGCTTGCCTACAGGCCTGGGTCATCTCTATCTGACGCCTTTGCTTCTGGAGTTCGCCCGCGTCTATCCGCAGATATCGCTGCGCGTGGCGATCAACGACAACATTGGCGATCTGATTTCCGCGGAAGTCGATGTGGCGTTGAAAATTACCTCGCAGCCGCCGGATGATCACGTGGCACGACGCATCTGCGGCGTCGGCTGGTGCCTGTGTGCAACGCCGTCGTTTCTGGAAGGTCGCGCCCCAATCCTCAGTGTGGCCGACCTGGAGCGTTACGACATGATTGCACCGGCATCGCTGGGCCGGCGCTTCACGCTCAAGGTCTGGATGGCAGGCACGCCGCAGACGCTGCGCGTGTCACCGCGCATTCAGTCCGGCGACTATCCCTTTCTGCTCGAGTCCATGATGGCGGGCCTTGGCGTGGCGCTGTTGCCGCGCTATGCCGTCTGGCGGCAGCTACAAGCGGGACAGGTGCAGGAGGTGCTTGCAGAATGCGAGGCGGAGGGCGTGGGCGACAGCGTCTATATGCTGACGGCGCCAAGCCGCTATCCCACGCTGGCGACGCGCACGTTGATGGACTTCATTCGCATGCACCTGGAGCGGCAGGCCGAAAGCTGGGGGCAGAGCGCGAAACGTCAGCAAGCCTGACTCCAACATAACGTTCTCCAGTCACTGGATCGCGTTGCCTTCAAAGTATTGCAATGCAACTCAATTGCATTTATTCTAGTATTCGCAACAGTGTTGCAAATACTGACTGAGCCTGCGCGCCCCGCTTCCTTGACATCCACCCGTCTGACCACCTGGATTCTTATCCTCCTTCTGCTGTTGCAGGGGTGGGCGGCGCTCGCACATGTGCATGGCAGGCATTCCGGCATGGGCGACGGATGGAGTATCGGCAGCAGCGAATTCGCGGCGCAAGCCAGCGTGGCAGGGGACACCACGTTCGCGTTGAACGAGTCCGCCGATGAGGACGGGCAAAGCGAGCCGACGGAAAGTTGCCGGTGCCTCTGGTGTTCCGCGCGGTTGCATGCGGTGGCGTGCCTGCTGATTCTGGCGGCCGTGCTGCTCGGCACGGTTCGCCATGTCGAGCGGCTTGTCTTTCGCGTCATCACACCCGTCTGGCGTACCCGCTTCGTACCTCGCATAGGCTCGCGCGCCCCGCCCGCGATCTGAGTCTTCTGGCGCTCGCGAGTTGTGAGCGCTGTCTCCTTCCCTCCCTTTCCCTTTTTATCGCCGCCCTCACGCGCACTGTCGCGGGATGGCTGCCGGCCGTACCTACCATGCAAAAGAACAAGATGCCGCGCCTCACGCGCATTGCCGCGTTGATTTCCCTTGCCTTCAGCGGCCCCGGTCAGGCCGCGCCTGCCGATCCGCCCGAGACGGTCCTGCCAACGGTAAGCGTGGTGGCCGATACGTCGATCGACATGCAGGGCAAGCGCACCATCGTCACGACTGACAGCACCGGCCTGCCTGCGGTGGTATCCACGATTTCCCAGGAAGAACTGGGCACCATCAACATTGGCCGTGACATCTCGAACATGTTCCGCCGCGTGCCTGGCGTGGTTGCGAACAACATCGACCAGGGCGATACCGGCAACGGTTTTCGCATGCGGGGGTTTGCCACGCAGGGCACGCACGGTGCCGATACCGCGGTGTATGTCGACGGTGTGCCGCAGAACACGCCATCCAGTCAGGCGGGAGCGGGGCACGGTCCGGCCTTTCTCGAATGGCTCACGCCCGAGATGATCGGCCAGATCGATGTCATCAAGGGGCCGGTGTCGGCGCTCTATGGCGACCAGAACCGTGCCGGTGCGGTGCCGATAGCAACGGTCTCGGGCGATGTGCCATCGAGCATCTCGCTCGGCTTCGACCGGTACGACGGCAAGCGCGCTTCGCTCGTGCTGTCTGGCAGCTACGCGTTCCGGCCGGAATCGCCGCCGATCCAGTCGGTGTTCGTGGCCGACGTGTACCGCACGCACAGCTATCGCTACGACGGCAGCACGGACCGCGACAACTTCATGTGGAAGCTGACGACCAAGGTGGGCGATGGTATCTACAGCCTGCGGCTCAACCACTATCGCGCCGACTATCGTTCTGCGGGCTACCTGCTGCTCAGTGACCTGCAATCGGGCAAGGTCGACCCGCGCTCCACGCAGGCGGGCCTGCCCGGCTTCGGCAGCGGCAGGCGCACGATGTTCGCGCTCAACCGCGCGCCGGCGTCCGGGGAAGGCGGCTGGTACGCCACGGTCTACGGCGAAGCATTCGACCGTCAGCGCGGCATCACCAATACCAGTACACAGCAGACCGTGGGCACCGACGACCGCAACATCTTCGGCGGCCGCCTCGCCAACAATTTTGTGTTCGGAGACCGGGCTGCATTGATGATCGGTGCCGAGCTGCGCCGCGATCATGGCGATGCACAGCGGCAGATCTGGATGAATGGCGTGCCGACCGCCAACTACGTCAATGCGCAGGGACTGAACCTGCTGACCTATGGATTGTTCGTGCAGGGGCAGGTCAGGCCGCTCGACTCGGTAAAACTGACTGCGGGCGTGCGGCGCGACTGGTTCGACTACGACATCGACAACCGCAAACTGCCGGGCGCCAGTACACACTATTTCTCGGGCGTGACGACGCCGAAGTTTGGCGCGGTCTGGTCCGTGCTGCCCCGACTCGATCTCTTTGCCAACGTTGCGCAAGGGTTTCGCTCGCCAGCGGCGGAGCAGATCAGCAGCAGCGGCGGTACGGGGCCACTGGGCGCACCCGGTGGCGTGATCTACGATGTGTCGCCATCGAAGGTGAAGTCCTATGACGTGGGATTCACCACCACGCCAGTGGACAGCGTGACCCTGACTGCCGCGGCCTACTACACGCTCAACGAGGATGAGATCGTCGCCCAGCCCGATGGCTCGTTCAAGTCCGTGGGCGACACCACGCGCAAGGGGTACGAGATCGAGGCGCGCTGGCGTCCGCTGCGCCAGTTCTCGATGTACGCCAGCTACGGTCACATCATCGAGGCCCAGGCCAACAACCCACTGCCGAATACCGGTGCAAAGCTGTCCGTGCCACGCCATCAGGTGAAGGTGGGCGCCGAATACAAGCAGAAGGTGCAGGCGGCGATGCTGACGCTGAATGCCGATGCCTACCTGACCTCGGGCATTCCGTACTACATGGGCACGCCGCAGACGCAGTTGCGCGACATGCCCACCTACACGCGCTTTGATCTGCGCGCGGTGCTGGACTGGAAGCAGTATCAATTGTCGGCATATGGCGTGCTGCAACCGCATCGTTTCTCGACCGAGGCTGCATACGGCAGCGCGGCGGGATTGCTGGTGGCGCCGCAGCCCAAGTGGCAATTCGGCGTAGCTGGTCGCTATTTCTTCTAAGGCAGTCACATGCTCGACATCTCCGATCTGGTGGTGCGCCGGGATCGCCGCACCGTCATTCACCACCTGAGCCTGGCTGTGCCGAAGGGAAAGGTCTACGCGCTGCTGGGCGGCAATGGCGCGGGCAAGACCACTACGCTGGATGTGCTGCTCGGATTGGTGACACCCGCCAGCGGTGTCGTCACGCTCGATGACATGCCGCTGCAGGACAGGCGCGCTGACTCCGGTCGCATCGCCTATCTTCCCGAGATCGTGGCGCTGTATCCCTATCTCACCGGAATCGAGAACCTGCGGTATTTCTGTGCGGTGGGCGGCATCGATCTCTCGCGTGAGCAGGCCGTGGGCTTGCTCTGCGCGAACGGCCTGCATCCCGAGGCACACGGTGTGCGCGTCGCGCAGTATTCGAAAGGCATGCGGCAGAAGGTGGGCCTTGCCATCGCACTGGCAAGGCCAGCGGCACTGCTGCTGCTGGACGAGCCCACGTCGGGGCTCGATCCGGGCGCGGCCGACGAGATGGCGCAGCGTGTGCGTCGCGCTGCTGACGGCGGCATGGCTGTCCTGATGACCACGCACGACCTGCTCAATGCGAAGCAGCTTGCGGATCGCATCGGCATTCTGCGTGGCGGCGTGCTGGTGGCCGAATTCGATGTTGGCACCATCGGCATCGAAGACCTGTTCCGCGCTTACCGGGCATGCATGCGTGACAGCGTGGAGGGCCAACCATGATTCGCGCAATCGCCGTGAAGGAAATGCGGGCGCAGTGGCGTGAAGGGCGGATGCCGATGCTGTGGCTGCTGGGTGTTGGTCTCATCGGCTTGATCCTGCTGGTGTCGGTGCAACGCTGGGAGAGGTTGCAGCAGGAGATCTCGCAGGTGGAAGCGGCCACGCGCCAGCAATGGGACGAGCAGGGCGCCAACCATCCGCATCGTGCGGCGCACTTTGGTCTGTACGCGTTCCGGCCGACCTCGACGCTGTCCATCATCGAACCGGGACTGTCCGACTATTTCGGGCAGGCGCTGTGGCTGGAACCGCATCGACGCAATGTCGGCAGATTCGAACCCGCACAGGATGCCTTGCTGTCGATCCGGTTCGGGGATGTCAGCGCCGGATTCCTGCTGGCAACGCTGCTGCCGCTGCTCGTCATCGCATTGACCTACGATGCCATTGGCGCCGAGCGGCAGTCGGGCACGCTGCGCATGCTGTATGCCAATGGCATGCGGCGGCGAGCGTGGATCGCGGGCAAGCTCGCCATGCCGATGCTGTGCCTTGCCAGCCTTGTGACGATGGCGACGGCCGCAGCGTTGTGGCTGACCGGATCGAGCGGGACACATGCGGACCTCGCGCGGACGCTGACCATGGGCGCGGCCTATCTCGCCTACGCGATGGTGCTCGTGGGTATCGGTGTTGCCGTGTCGATCCGTGTGTCGGCATCGCGCACGGCTTTGCTGGTGCTGCTGGCCTTCTGGCTGGTGACCACGGTTGCCATTCCGGCGGTGGCGGCGGGCGTAGCGGCGCGCGTGGCACCGCTGCCCACTGCGCAGTCCTTCTGGTCGGCCATCGAACGGGACTATCAGCAAGGCTTGCCCGGCGATGGTGACCTCGCAACGCGCGGGCTGCGATACGACAAGGCGTTGCTGGCGCGCTATGGCGTGAGTCGGCTCGATGAGTTGCCTGTGGGTGCGGCGGCGATGCGCAGGCTGGCGCGCGATGCTTACGCGGATCGCGTCCACACCTTGCATTTCGACGCGCTCTGGAAGCGGTATCAACGGCATGAAGACATGATGCGCATGGCGGCGCTGTTCAGTCCCGCGCTGGCGGTGCGCAACCTTGCCATGAAGATGGCAGGCACTGACCTCTCGCACCAGCGCCACTACGACGACGCTGCCGAGCACTATCGGCGCGTGGTCAATCGGACTATCGACGAATGGGACGTGGCGCATTCGCGCGGCATGCCTTCGTCGGATGCGCGCTACGCGGATGCTGCACTGTGGCGCGCGATTCCGACATTCCAGTATGCGTCGCCGTCCGCCGCGTTCGCGTGGCGGTCTGCCTTGCCCGAGATCGCGATGCTTGCCGCATGGGGCGTCATGGTGATGCTGGGCTTGGTGTGGTCGATGCGGAGGATGCATCCATGATGTGGCTGATTGCAGAATGGCGCCGCCTGTATCGACAGCGCAGCGCGCAGATCGGCCTGTTGGTGTTCGGCGGATTGCTTTGCCTCTACGCGGTCTTGTCCGGCGCGCGGGCGGAAGATTGGCGTAGCAAGTTGCGGGCATTGGGAGATGCGGATCGCGCGGTCGTCATCGAGGCGCACACGATGGCGTCACACCATCGTCCAGCATCGCCAGAGCAGGCCGCCGGTGCCGCATTTCACTTCGCGAAGTCGTCGGCGCCGCACGCGATGCTCGCGCCATCGGGCGGACTCGCCCTGGGCAGCAGCGCGCTCGATGTGTTGCCGCCGGCCGTCAGGGTGACGGTGGAGAGCCGCCACACCAGCAGCCGTCACGACGCCACATTGGCAAATCCACTGCTGCAGCGCTATGGTGGCTTCGATCTTGCCACGGCCATCGCATTGCTGACGCCGCTAGCGATGATCGCGCTCTGTGCGGGCATCGCGCAGGGCGCGCGTGAAGCGGGCACCTGGCGGCTGACGGTGGCGCATGGGTCGGGGCAGGGAAGATGGATTGCCGCCGCCATCGTCGTGCGCGCCGCTGCGGTCTGGATGGTTGGCGCTGTGGCGTCCTCGTTCGCATTCGCACTCGATAGTGGCGCAACCCTCGGTGCATACACCGCGTGGCTCGTGTTGCTCGCTGTCTTTGTGGCATGGTGGGCTGTCGCATGCGCGATGCTGAACCGGTTGCCCGGATCGGAAGCCACGGCCATCTTTGCGGGGCTTGGCTTGTGGGCCGTCACGACGTTTGGCGTACCGGCGATGCTGGGTGCGAGGCTGGACCAGCAGATTCCAATCGCATCGCGCCTCGCGACAGTGGTCCAGATCCGCAACGTGCAGCAGCATGCGGAAGCGCAGATGCCTACGCTGGTGGAGGACTGGTATCGTGCGCATCCCGCATGGACACCCACTGTGCCGACGTCGCACAAATGGCCGGTGACCTTCCTGCCACGCTATATCGAGCAGGAAGCGCGTCTCGGTCCGATCATGGCCGCATTCCATGAGACACGGGCAGCGCGGTACGTGCAGGCCGAGCGATGGGCGTGGCTGTCGCCGGCGCTGTCGGCGCTGCACGTTGCAGACCGGCTGGCCGGGACGGATGCGCCGCGTTACGCGCGCTTCGCCGCCGCCGTGGATGCGCATGAGGCAGCCTGGCGCGCGTTCTTCGTTCCGCGTGTGATGAGCTATCGCGGCGTGTCATCCGAAGCGTACGGGCGTTTGCCCGCATTCACATGGGATGGTCAGTCGTCGGAGGGGGCGTGGCGTCTGATATGGCCGCTGCTTGGCTGTGCTGCACTGGGCAGTCTGGTGCTGGCCGGATGGCGGGGCAACAGATGGAAGGGCTGGCGCCTGCGGTGATCATGATGTGTGTGAATCGACCGTGATGCCCCGCATGGCATAGCCAGCGTCGCTCATCACATCGGCATGGTGTTCGTCAGAGGTGTGGCGTCATGCCATCGGACAAACTGAGCCGATAGGCGCGGAATGCAGGCCAAAGCGAGGCGAGGGCGCCAGCGGCGATGATTGCTGCCAATACGGGCAACTCGTTGGCTTGCGGCCACACGACCGGTAGTGCCATGCCGAATGTCGATGCCAGCCATCCCGCCGCAAGGAACGACACGCCGGACAGCAGCAGATAGCCAGCGATCGTGCCCACCAGCATCAGGCATACGCCTTCCGCGACGAGAAGCATGAGGACATCGCGCGGACGCGCACCCATGGCGCGAAGGATGGCCAACTCGCGACGCCGTTCTCCCAAGGCAGCCAGAATCGACGACATCAGGCCGGCCAGGCCTACGGCGACCACCATCCACGACATCAGCAGCAACCCTTTCTCGATCATGCCGACGATATCCCACAGTCCGTCGAGCGCCACGCCAGGCAGCACCGCCATGAGCGGCTCCTTCTGGTCCTCGGCAATCTGTGACTGCACGGCGAAAGCGCGAGACCGCAGCTTCAATCCCACAAGTACGCCAGTCACTGTCTTCGGGGTCAGGTCGAACTTCTTGACGAGTTCCGCAGGGATGGCCATGCCCGGGATGGGCACGCCAGCTTGCCAGTCGAGGTGAATCGCCTCCATGCCAGCCAGGCCGATGTGGACTGTCCTGTCCACCGGCGTACCGGTCGGCGCAAGAATGCCGGTGACGACGAATGGCTTGTCGGCGTGCTTGAGATCGTCGCCCATGGCCTCCAGGCCGCTGCCATGGCCAAGAACGATCTTGTCTCCGAGGCGATAGCCGAGCCGACGCGCGACCTCCGCACCCAGAACGGTGTCGAAGATGCCATCCAGGCCTGGCCTGCCGTCTGCGATTCGCAATGGCTGCCTGTCACCGTATTGGTAATGGCGGAAGTAGTCCGTCGTGGTGGCGAGCACCGGAAATCCGCGATGCGAATCGCCGAGTGACATCGGGATCGTCCACGCGACAAGCGGATGGCTTGCCAGGCGTTGGGCGCTATTCCAGCTCATGTTGTTCGTGGCGCTTCCGAGCCGGAACACCGTGTACAGCATCAGTTGGGTAGGACTCCCCCTTGCGCCGACAACCAGATCCGTTCCTGAGATCGATTGAGAAAACCCTTGCCGGATCTGATGGCGTAGTCGTTCAACGCCAAGCAGCATCGCCGTGGATAGCGCGATGGCGATCACCATCAACACCAGGTTGTGGCGCCGGTTCCAGGCGCTGCGCGCTGCGAGCCCGAGTATCGTGCTCATGGACGTTCTTCCCCGGTTGCCGGCATGGTGAACTGCATGTCAAACCGGGAGGCCAGCCGCATGTCATGGCTGACGAAGACCAGACTCGCGCCCGCGGCCTCGCATTCGCGCATCAGCAACGACATGAAGGCGGACTGGCGATCGGCGTCCAATGCAGAGGTGGGCTCATCGGCCAGCACAAGGCGAGGCCGGCCAAGCAGCGCGCGTGCGGCGGCAACCCGCTGCTGCTGCCCGACCGAAAGCTGGGCCGCAGGCCGTTGCCACAGTGACGCATCCAGATTCAGCCTGCCGAGCAGCATCTCCGCCGCATCGCCAATGGTCGGCCCTTGCGCCAGCGCGCGCTCGCGGCGCTGTCGGGAGAATCGGCATCCGAGCAATACGTTGTCCTTCACGGACAGATAGGGAAGCAGATTCAGTTGCTGAAAGATGATGCCCATGTGTTCGGCACGATGCCGGTCGCGCTGCGCGGCACTCAGCTTGCGCAGCGCGGTGTGCTGCACGACGATTTCCCCCTGCTGAGGCACAAGCACCCCGGCAATGAGGTTGAGCAGCGTGCTCTTGCCGCTGCCACTCGGACCCGAGACGAACACGCGCTCGCCGGCACGCAGTTCCAGCGCAGGCATTGCAACGCTCGGCACCGACTGCCCCGGCCAGCGAAACGCCACGTCCTGGATCGACAGCACAGGTTCCACGTCTTTCACTTCCGGTCACCTGCCAGTGCGGCGGTTTCGTCGCGACAGGGCAATGCGACCCTGACGCCGCGGCCAAGGATGCCACTCGCCACGGGAATGCGTTGGAAGGTCATGCTGCGCCACGCCAAGGGAGAGAGGAGAATTCGCGATATTAATGCAACAGTGTTGCATTGTCGATCATGCCGCGAAGTCTCGGTGCTTCAACCTGGAAATGGAAGACTGCTGCGCGCGTTCGGTCAGGTGGACCGCTCTCATCACGCCAAACGGAATTCGCGCATCCTGGCAGGAAACCTGACCCCGGCATGCACTAGGCTTCTACGCAATCGGAGATGCATGAGAGGTGGAGCATGCGATGCGCGTAATGGGCAAGCTGGTATCCCTCGTCAACCGCCGGGCGTTGCGGACCGAAGGGCACGTGTTCGCGGTAACGCCCGAGCGCATTGCGTGGATGGAGGGCTTTCAGGCGTTGGTGGCGATGGCACCGATGCTCTGCGCGGCGGTGCTGCTCGACCGTTCCGAGATCGCGTTCGGCGCGGTGGCGGCGTTCTGGACTTGCCTGTGCGATCCGCAGGGTTCCACCGCCGGACGGCTGAAGGCGATGGGCATATTCATCGCGCTCGGCGCGGCCGTTCTGCCAATAGCCGCGTACAGCGCGCATTTCGGATTTGCGGCGAGCGTGGCGGCGCTGCTCGTTCTGGTATTTCTCTGCGGCCTGACGCGCTCTTACGGCCCCGTGCTGGGGCCGATGCCGGCACAGGCCGGCTTGATCGCTTCGCTGGCCGTGGTCATCGGCATTGCATCCCCTGCACCGTTGTTGGGCGCACTGGTGCAGGCCGGATACTTCCTGCTCGGCTCGTTGTGGACAGTGCTGTTCTGTGTGGTGTTGTGGCCCGTGCCGTTTTCGCAGAGCGCCTGCCGGACCTTGGCATCATTGTTCGGGCGGCTCGCGGACATGGCCGGTGTTCTGCAAGAGCTCGATCCCGGCACCGGGCGGGATGCCGAGCGATGGATCGCGTTCGATACGGTGTATCGGCGCGGCGTGCGGTTGTCGATCGAGCGGGGCAGGGCGCTTGCAGCGCATGACCTGCGGACCGGCGAGATCCTGGGGCCTGGGATCGACGCAGCAGGCAGGGTGTTCTCCGCGCTGATCGCCATCGGGCATTTTCGTCGGCAGACCACACGGATACCCGATCCCGATGTCGCGTCCCTGCTTGACGATCTCCATCGGCTGTTGAGCGATGTGACTCTGCAGGCCGAAGACGGGATGCCATTTCCGCCGCAGTTGGCCGCGCAGGTGGAGATCTTGCTGCAGCGCATCGATGGCCGCAACGACACGACTGCGCGGGCGGTGGCGTTTGCGGCAAAGGCAATCGGCCGCGTGGCACGCCGGGAGGCATTGGAGCCAGCGCCGACCGCAACGTCGGCAACGCCTCGCGGTTGGGGCGTGCCTGACGCCATGGTGTGGCGCCACGCCCTTCGCGTAGCCGTGGCATCCGGCCTGGCATACGTGATCGGCACAATGTTCAGCGTCACGTTTGCCTACTGGGCGGCGATTGCCGCAATCGTGGTGACACAGCCGCTCTCCGCGAACACATGGCTACGCATTGTGGAGCGCGCGGTGGGCACGTTGGTGGGTGGCTCGATGGCCGCGGTGTTGCTGGCGTCACTGTCGAGCCCTGCTGCGATGGTCATGGCCATCCTGCCGCTGGCAGCCGTGACGGTTTCACTGCGGCTGGTGAACTACGGGCTGTTCGTGATCTTCCTCACGCCGATGTTCATGTTGCTCTCGGATTTCATCCATCCGTCGGGTGGACTGATTGCCGCGCGCCTGACCAATGAAATGCTCGGCGCGATGGTCGGCGTGGCCGCGAGCTTCCTGTTCTGGCCAGAAAAGGAGCGCCACGTGCTGGAGACCGCGATCAAGGCGTCGCTCTCCGCCAATATGGCGTTCGCCTCCGCCGTACTGCGTCTCGATTGTGATGACACGTCAACGCTCGACCAGCTTCAACGTGACGCCGGCCTGGCCAGCACGCGGCTGGAAGTGGCGCGCGAACGCATGCTGCTGGAAGGCTACTGGCGTTCGGCGCGTTTCGAGCGGCTGCAGCAAGTCATCGTCGCGATTCGGTCGGTCTGCGGTGCGGCGGCGGTGATCGAGGTGTTGCGCAGTGGTTTGCCCGACGAAGCAGACCGTCAACGCGCCGCACGATACGAGGCGTTGACGGCCAGCCTGCTGGCGATGCTGGATGCGGGGCCGGGCGTGCAAACTGCCCCGGACCCGGCGCTTTACCGTGATACGTCCGGAGACGAACTTGACCTGGCAGTCCGGCATCTCGTGACGACGCTGCCGGACCTCGTTGCCGGTCGCGCCGCGTTGGCTACTTCGCCGCCTTGAGTGCCTCGACAATGGCTTTGCCCACCGCCGCGCCGGAAGCGGGGTTCTGGCCTGTGATCAGGCGGCCATCGACAACGAGCTTCTCCTGCCAGGGCGCCACCGAAGAGAACTCGGCGCCTTCCTCGCGCAGTGCATCTTCGAGCATGAAGGGCACATCGTCCTTGGCATAACCGTTTTCTTCGGCGTTCGAGAATCCCGTCATCCGCTTGCCCTTGACGAGCGGCGTGCCGTCGTCGAGCTTGACCCCCACCAGCGCGACGGGGCCGTGGCACACCGCGGCCACGACCTTGCCGCCGTTCCATGCGCGCAGCACGGCAGCCTTCACGTCGGGATCGCTGGCGATATCGACCATCGGCCCCAGGCCGCCCGGAAAGAAGATGGCGTCGTAGTCGAGCACATCGACTTCCGACAATTTGCGGCTGTGCGCCATCCGGCGGATCGCCACGCTCTTGCTGAACGCGACCTGCGACGGGTCTTTCTCGTCGTAGCCGTCAAAGGGTGGGTTGCCTCCCTTGGGCGATGCGTACTCGATGGCAATGCCAGCGGCGTCGAGTACCTCGTACGGATGCGCGACCTCGGGATAGAAGTAACCGGTGCGGCGCTTCTTCGGTCCGATCTCTGCGGCGTTGGTGAGGATGAACAGCACGTGCTTGACGGTCATGGCGGGGCTCCGTGGAATGTGCGCGGGCATTGCGCGATGCGCCGTTAAGCCTAGTCAAATTGGCGCCGGTCCGATAGCGCCTTGCGTTGACGACTTCGATGGGCTAACACCTATCAGGTTGTCCCGTCCGCAATACCTTCACGATCTGCACTGGACCCCGGCAGTGGAGCCTTCGATGACAAGCGATGCCCCCAGCACAATGACTTCGCGCCGCGAGCAGATGTATCCGCGGATCACGGAAGCCGAGATCGAGCGCATGATGCGCTTCGGCACGCCGCACACCTACGAGACCGGCGTGCACCTGCAGACAACGGGCGTGCGCACGCCCGGCATGTTCCTGATCCTGCGCGGCGTCGTCGCCATCATCCAGCGCGACGGCATGGGCAATACGCGTCCCATCGTCCAGTTCGGGCGCGGCGACTTTGCTGCCGAACTGGGTGCGATGTCCGGCAAGCCGTCGCTGGTGGATGCCGTGGCGATTGGTCGCGTGGAGGCGCTGTTGATCGCACCGCGTCAGTTGCGCGCGCTGATCGTGGCCGAGGCCGACCTTGGCGAGCGGCTGATTCGCGCGTTGATCCTGCGGCGTGTGTCGTTGATCGAATGGGCGGCAAGCGGGCCCGTGCTGATCGGTCGCACGGGTTCGGCCAATCTATTGCGGCTCGAAGGATTCCTGCGCAGCAACGGCGAACCGTATCGCGTGCTCGATGCGCAATTCGATGCCGACGCGGCGGCGTTGATCGAGGAGTATGGGGCGGCGCCCGGAGAAGCGGTGGCCGTCTGTCCCGATGGATCGGTACTCGTCAATCCGACGGAAGCGGCACTGGCACGCTGCATGGGCATGGTGGATACCGAGGAGCGCCACGAGATTTTCGATGTTGCGGTGATCGGTGCGGGGCCGGCGGGTTTGGCGACTGCGGTGTATGCGGCATCCGAGGGGCTACACGTGGTGGTGCTGGATCGCCGCGCCTATGGCGGGCAGGCCGGTGCGAGTGCGCGCATCGAGAACTACCTGGGTTTTCCGACGGGGATATCGGGTGCGGCATTGACGGGGCGCGCGCATGTGCAGGCCGAGAAGTTCGGCGCCGAGATCCTGATACCGGCCGAGGTGCAGCGGCTCGATTGTTCGCGCTCGGCATCGGATCATGCGGTGCGATTGCAGTTGACCGATGGACGCTGGCTGCGTGCACGCACCATTGTGATTGCGAGCGGTGCGCGCTATCGTCGGCCCGCCGTGCCCACACTGTCGGACTACGAAGGCAGGGGCGTGTGGTACTGGGCTTCGGCCATCGAGGCGCGGCAATGTGCGCAAGCGGAAGTGGCGCTGGTGGGCGGCGGCAATTCGGCAGGGCAGGCTGCGGTGTTTCTGTCGCAGCATGCGTCGCGCGTGCATGTGCTGGTGCGTGGCCCCGGGCTGAAGAGCAGCATGTCGCGTTACCTGATCGATCGCATTGGCGCCGCGCGCAATATCGAAGTGCGACCGTTCACCGAGATCGTCACGCTGCACAAGGGTGACTGCAACGGCCTGATTGGTGTGACGTGGCAGGACCGCCGCTCGGGCGCCACGGAAATGAAGGCACTCAAGAACATCTTCCTGTTCGTCGGGGCCGAACCTGAAACGCAGTGGCTGGGCGATTGCGGTGTGCTCACGGACCGATCCGGGTTTGTGCTTACGGGGCCGCACGCAGAGATGCCGGGCATGGAGCGCGAGCTTGGCGCACTGGAAACCTGCGTGCCCGGCGTGTATGCAGTGGGCGATGTGCGGTCGGGATCGATCAAGCGTGTGGGCGGGGCGATTGGCGAAGGCGCGGCAGTTGTTGCGCAGATTCATCAATACCTTGCCTTGTTCAGTGATCCGCCTGCGGTGGACGAGATGCCAGCCGCGCGAACGTAGGAGCAGATATGTCCAGATTCGTTGCCTTGTGGCGCGCACTATCGATGATGTTGCTGGCCGCTTTCGCAAGCCTTGCCGGCGCGCAGCAGCAGCCTGCGAAGACCGTGGTGCTGGTTCACGGCGCGTTTGCCGATGGCTCGTCATGGCAGAAAGTGATACCGGAACTGCAGAAGGCGGGGCTCAGGGTCGTGGCGGTGCAGAATCCGCTCGATTCGCTGGAGAATGATGTGGCCGTGACCCGGCGCGCGATCCGCGAAGCCGACGGGCCCGTGGTGCTGGTGGGACATTCCTGGGGCGGGGTCGTCATCACGGAGGCGGGCAACGATCCGAAAGTCCGCTCGCTCGTCTACGTCGCAGCATTCGCGCCGGACACCGGACAGTCTGCACACGATATCGCCGGAAAATATCCGCAGCCGCCCGGGCAGAAAACCTTCGTCAAGGATGCGGACGGCTTTCTGAAAGTCAGCGACGAAGGCGTGCGCAAGTACTTCGCCGCCGATCTCACCCCTACGGAACAGGACGTGATCGCAGCCGTGCAGGGCAGGTTTCATGTGCGCACCCTGACTGCGCCGATCAGCCAGGCGGCATGGCGCACGCGTCCGTCTTTCATGGTGGTGTCCATCAACGACACGATCATCTCGCCGCAGCTCCAGCGCGATCAGGTACAGCGCGCGAAAGCCACGGCAATTGAGGTGCCATCGAGCCACGTCGCGATGCTGTCGCATCCCAAGGCAGTCGCGGATTTGATCGTGAAGGCGGCAAAGTAGGGCGCTTCGACGTGCAACGGCGGCGCGTCGAAGCGGTATCCCATCCTCCACCCATCCCTCAGAACTTGTAGCTCACCGTTCCCAGCACGGTGCGGCGGCTGCCGTAATAGCATCCCGTTGCGGAGATGCACGTGCTGACGTAGCGGCGGTCGAACAGGTTCGTGGCGTTGACGGCCACCTTCACGCCACGAAGCTGCAGCGGCGATTTGGCAAGGTCGTAGCTGAGTGCGGCGTCGAACAGCGTGGCGGCGGGTACGCGGTAGACGTTGGCCGCATCGCCGTAGGACTTGCCGATGTAGCGCACGCCTGCGCCGATGCCGAATCCTTGCAGTGCGGTGGTGTGGAACTGGTAGTACGTCCACAGCGAGGCCTGGTGCTGCGGCACGAAGGGCAGCGCATTGCCGAGCGTGCTGGCGCCGCGTGCGTTGGCATTGGCTTTCAGCACTTCGGTGTCGGAGTACGCATAGGAGGCCACCACGTCGAGTCCGCGCGCGAGGCTCGCCTTGCCTTCGAGTTCCACACCGCGCACGCGGGCTTCGCCGCTCTGCGTGTTGTAGTTGGTGTTCAGCGGATCGGGCGTCAGGACGTTGGTCTGCCGCAGGTCGAACGCCGACAGCGTGACAAAGGCATTCACGCCCTTGGGCTGATACTTCACGCCAACTTCGGTCTGACGGCCGCGCGTGGGTTCGAACGGCGTCCCTGCGCGCCCGGTGCCTGCCTGCGGCTGAAACGATGTGGCAAAGCTGGCGTAAGGCGCGATGCCATTGTCGAACTGGTACACCACACCCGTGCGCCCCGTGAAGGCGTTGTCGCTCTGCCGGGAGTTGACGGTGTTGCCGGTCTGCGCGGTCAGCGTGTTGGTATCGCTGCCAGCCCAGTCGTAACGGCCACTGAGCAGGAAGGTCCATCGGTCGATAGCGAGGCTGTCCTGCACGTAGCCGCCCACCTGATGGCGGCTCTGGTCCACGCGCGTGCCGAGCGGCGGACGCGTGACGGGTGCGCCATAGACCGGATTGAAGACGTCGATGGCGCGCACGGCTACCAGTTGCGATTCTTCGTAGCGCGCGTCCTCGTACTGATAATCGACGCCAAGCAGCAGCGTGTGTTGCACCGGTCCCGTGCGGAAATTGGCTTCGGCCTGATTGTCGATCGAGAACACACCGCTGCGTTCCGGGAAGGCCCAGCCGTAGCGGCTTTCCGTGCGCAGGTCGGGGTTCATCGCCAGGCCCTGCACGCGCTGGGTATCGGTGTCGATGTAGCTATAGCGGGCGTTCTGACGGAACTGCCACGTCTCGTTGGCCCGATGCGCGAACTTGTAGCCGAACAGCATCTGCTCGCTCTCGAACTTGTCGTAGGCGGGTTCGCCGATAAACCGGTTGCTCGGAATGCTGCCGTTGGGATTGGGCAGCAGCGTGCCGGCAGCCGGCAGCGCCGGCGATGCACCGCCGCCGTCGGAGCGGATCTTCTGGTACTGCGCCATCAGTGTTAGCGACGTGTCCGTGCTGGGCCGCCATGTCAGGCTCGGCGCCACCATCACGCGGCGCTCGTCGATGTAGTCGAACTCCGTATTGGTATCGCGCGCGAGTGCCACCACGCGATACAGCAGCTTGCCTTCCTCGTCCACGGGGCCGGTCAGGTCGAACGCGCCCTGAGCGCGGTCATGGCTGCCGGTCTGCAACACCACCTCGCGCGAGGTCTGCGCCTGCGGCAGCTTGCTCACCAGATTCAGCAGGCCACCCGGCGAACTCTGGCCGTAAAGCACCGAGGCGGGACCTTTCAGCACTTCCACGCTTTCCAGCGCATACGGATCGATGCGGGGCTGCGAATAGCCGCGCGCGCCATAGGGCAGGCGCAGGCCGTCGAGGTAGCGCAGCGGCACGAAGCCGCGCACGGCCAGCCAGTCATAGCGCAGGTCGGTGTCGCCATACTGGTTCACCACGCCAGGTGTGTATTGCAGCGCCTGCATCACACTCTGCACGCCCTGCTCGTCAATCTGCTCGCGGGTAACCACGTTGATGGTCTGCGGAATGTCGATCAGGGGCGTGGAGGTCTTGCCGCCACTGGTACGAAGCGGCACAACGCCGTCAGCGGCGGCGGAACGGTCGGCGCCATCCATGCGGACAGTGACCAGCGGCAGCGTGGCAGCACTGGAATCGACCGGCGCCTGGACGATGGAGAACGTGCGCGGCCCGTTGCTGACCACACGCAGGCCGGAGCCGGCCAGCATGCGAGCCAGTGCATCTTCAGTCGTCAGCGTGCCGCGCACGGCCGGCGCGCGCACGCCTTCGGCGAGACCCGAGGCAAAGAGGATCTGCGCGTCGCCCTGGCGGGCCAGCGCAGCGAGAGACTGTGCCAACGGCTGGGCAGGAATGTCGATGGGTCGCGCGGCGCTTTGCGCGATGGCACCGGCAGTCAGCATGGCGGCGAACAGGGGAGCCAGCGCGGCAAGCGGGCGCACGGCACGGCGAGAGGCGGGCGCAGCGGCCCGCCGACGACTATTGAAAATCACGAAAACTCCTGATGGCGGACCGATCCGATTCGGCCAGTTCATGGAGTTGCCGTCTCACGTCGTGGGTTTGTACACCTTTGGGGTGAAAAATTTTTGGTGGGCTGATATTGCTACGATCACGCTCCGCTATGCGCTCTTTTTGCTCCCCTCTCCCGCAAGGCGGGAGAGGGGCTGGGGGAGAGGGCCGGCGGTGCAATCACAAACAGGTCGCAATTTGAACCGCATACCCTCTCCCCCACCCCTCTCCCACTGACATGGGAGAGGGGAGCGCATAGCCGAGGGTGATGGCCTTTACGATGCGCTCTGTTTGCACCCCTCTCCCGCTCGCGGGAGAGGGGTGCGCATAACAACGCGAGAGGGGAGCAAACAAGCGGGTGCCTCAATGTTTCCGAAGCTCAACGCCCAGACAAATGCACCGCACCATTGGCCGCGCGCCGTATCGTCACCGGCAGCACACCGGGTAACAACTGCAGAATGGCGTCGACCTGTTCGCGGTCGAACTCGCCGGAGAGTCGCAACTGCGCGATACGCGGATCGTCGATAACGATAGGGGTGCCCGAACGCGCCTGCATTTCGGCGATGGCGTCGGCCAGCGCCACACCATCGAACGAGAACTTGTCGCGCTGCCAGGCCAACGCGCGCTCGACATCCACGGTGGCGGTGTCGCGGGACATCTGACCGTCCGGACCCACGTCCACCCGCTGGCTGGCGCGCAGTTGGCGAACCTGGCCGCCGGTCTCCACCTCCACGGCGCCTTCGATCACCGTGACCCGGGTACGCTGCGGCAGCCGCTGAACATCGAAGATAGTGCCGATGTCTCGCACGCGGGTTTGTCCCGCTGTGACGATGAACGCGCGCAGTCCATGGGCGACGGTGAATTGCGCCTCGCCGGTTTCCAGCGCCAGTTGGCGCGAACGCAGGCGCCACGCGATCTTCAGGTTCGTGCCCTTGTCGAGCGTGACCGCGCTGCCATCGGCCAGTTGCACCGTACGTGGCGCGTGCGCGTCGGCGTTGAGTTGCTCGGTGCGATACGCGGGATCGGCCAGCCATGTCACGCCCGCGAGCAAAAAGAGTGCGGCAGCCACGCCGGCACGCGTCTTCTTCGCACGGCGGCGACGTGACGCCGCTGCGGCGGTGATGGCTTCCACGGACGGGAATCGCTCGCGCAAATCCTGCGCGAATGGCGACAACGCATCGTCCTGTTTTGAGGGGTGTTCGGGGTTTGGCGACAAGGCGCGAAGGGTGCTCATGGTGAGGCGGCTGGCGGTGCGGAGTCGAGTGCAGGTGCCAGCAACGACATGGCCCGCGCCATATGACGTGCCACCATGCCGCGCGAGATGCCCAATCTTAGCGCGACTTCGTGCTGCGGCAGATCGTGAAGACGGTGAAGGATGAACACTTCCTGGCAACGCTGCGGCAGCGCGGCGATACATCGTTCGAGATGATCGACCATTTGCCGGTGCGCAATGGCCTCGGCCACATCGGGAGACTGCAGGTCCTCGACATATCCAGCATCGGCATGAGCCTGGCGCGTGCGCTGCGCACGATAGGCATCGATGGCCCGATGGGTGGTGACATGCCGCAGGAACGCCAGCGGCTGCTTCACCTCGCCGGACGGCGGACGCTCCAGCAACTGCACACACACATCCTGCAAGACGTCGCGCGCAAAATGGCGGTCGCCAAAGCGACGGCGCACGTGATCGACCAGCTCGTCGTAGTGACGCAGGAGCGCAGCGAACAGCGGAGGATGAGCGGGATCGCGCAGCACGATCAGGGCGGATGACGACGGGATGAGGGCGCTGGCGAGTATAAATGATAGTGATTCGTATTTGCAAGAACGCACGACGGCGCTGTGGTTTATTTGCCTTGGCCTGGAAAACATGGGGTGGCGGCCACCACATCGCCCGCGCAATGGCACGCGTTGCGGCAACTCGTGCCAGCCTCGCAATCATTGGCGTGCCGCATGGGCTAATCACCCGTGGCCACGTCGCGCAGGAATCGCTCAAGGATGGGGTTGAACAAGGCAGGCGACTCCAGGAATGGCGCGTGGCCGGTATCGGGCAGGCGCAGGCAGTGGCCGCCCCACAGGTTGGCGTACGCCACGCTATCGATGTAGTCGAGATTGACGAAACGATCGTTCGCGCCGTTGACCACCGCGAGCGGCACGGGCAATGACTCCACCAGAGTGCGCTGATCGATGCCCGCACCCGCACGTGCTGCTTCGAACATGGTCTTGCGTGCGCGGCCATCGGTGCGTGCGATGGCCGCGCGCAGTGCCGGCGTGAAGCTATCGCCAAAGATGGCCTGGCCGAACGTATCGACATCCTCCGCCGAAAACACCTGCTGGCTGCCAAGCCGCATATGGGGCGCGGGGATGAAGCCGGCCGACATGTCGCGGCCCACCGGCGGCGTGCCGCAGATCATGATGCCGCGCACGCCAGCAAAGCGCGACGCCACCTCCAGTGCGATGTGTCCGCCTAGCGACCATCCCACCAGCACCACCTCGTCGATGCCAAGTTTCTCCAGCAGTTCGATCGTTGCATCGGCCAGGCCGGGGCGCGTGTACGTGCGGGCCGGATCGATGGCATTGGAGGATTCGCCGTGGCCCGGCAGGTCGAACGCGATAAATCGGTAAGCGTCCGCGACGTGGCCTTGCATCTGATTGCGGAACACTGCGCGGGATGAGGAGTTGCCGTGGATCAGCAACACGGGCAATGTGCCGTGGCCGGACTCCTCCAGCGCGATCTGTCCGTGAGAGGTCTTCATCAGGGTTTGGCGTGACATGGTCGGCACTCGCGCAAGGCAACGGTTGCGCACCATGCTAGCCCGCATGCGGGACGCAGACTTTCCCGAAAGACGCGAAGTTTGTCGAAATGCGCATTGGCATGTTTCCTGCGGCACGGTACAGGCGTGACCATACCGACGGCCCGGCAAGCAAGGAGCGTGCGATGAAGCAATCCCGCCAGAAGTCCAACGCGATGAACGTGGCAGACCACTGTGTGCGCGTACGGGGTGCGCGAGAGCACAACCTGAAGAATGTCGATGTCGATATCCCGCGCAACGCGCTGGTGGTGTTCACCGGCGTGTCGGGCTCCGGCAAGTCGTCGCTGGCGTTCGGCACGCTCTACGCAGAGGCACAGCGGCGCTATTTCGAATCCGTCGCGCCCTATGCCAGGCGGTTGATCGATCAGGTAGGCGTGCCGGAGGTCGACAGCATCGAGGGACTGCCGCCCGCGGTGGCGCTGCAGCAGCAACGCGGCACGCCCAATGCGCGCTCCACGGTGGGCAGCGTCACGACCTTGTCCAGCCTCGTGCGCATGCTGTACTCGCGTGCCGGCAGCTATCCACCGCGCCAGCCGATGCTGTATGCCGAGGATTTCTCTCCCAATACGGTAGAGGGTGCGTGTCCGGATTGCCATGGGCTGGGGCGCATCTACGATGTCACCGAGCAGTCGATGGTGCCCGACGATGCGTTGTCGATCCGCGAACGTGCCGTGGCCGCGTGGCCGCCGGCGTGGCATGGACAGAACCTGCGCGACATCCTCGTCACGCTTGGCTACGACGTCGATAGGCCATGGCGTGACCTGCCAAAAAAGGATCGCGACTGGATCCTGTTCACCGAGGAGCAGCCCACCGTGCCCGTCTATGCGGGGTTTACGCCGCGCGAGGTGCGGGCGGCGCTCAAGCGCAAGATGGAGCCGAGCTACCAGGGCACATTCACCGGTGCGCGTCGCTACGTGCTCCAGACGTTCGCCACCACGCAGAGTGCTTTGATGAAGAAGCGCGTGTCCCAGTTCATGATTGGCCGCGACTGTCCGACCTGCCATGGCAAGCGACTCAAGAAGGCGGCGCTGTCCGTCACGTTCGCGGGCCTCGATATCGGCGCCTTCACGCATCTGCCGCTCGCGCAGGTAGCAGAGATCATGCGTCCGGTGGCGCGTGGCGAGTTATCGCAGCCAGCGGATGCTACCCGCGATATCGTGAGCCGTAAGGCCGCGCGCGCCGATACGGCCCGACGCGTCGCCGCTGGTGGGTCCGCGCATCAGGCCGCACCGGACGTACGGCGCACCCCCAATCTCTCCGAAGAGAAGCGGCTGGCCTCGCAGCGCATTGCGGAAGAATTGATGGAACGGCTGTCCACGCTGCTCGACCTCGGTCTCGGCTATCTGTCGCTGGATCGCAGTACGCCGACGCTGTCGTCAGGCGAGTTGCAACGGTTGCGGCTTGCCACGCAGATCTCGTCGCAATTGTTCGGCGTGGTCTATGTGCTCGATGAACCGTCGGCGGGGCTGCATCCTGCGGATGGCGAGGCGTTGCTCATGGCATTGCGCCGGCTGAAGGCAGCCGGCAATTCGCTCTTCATCGTGGAGCACGACACGCAGACCATGCGTCAGGCGGACTGGCTCGTGGATGTGGGGCCGGCCGCAGGCGAGCATGGTGGACAGGTGCTCTACAGCGGGCCACCCGAAGGTCTTGCGGGCGTCAAGGCGTCGCGCACGGCGGCGTATCTGTTTGGCGATCAGGCAACGATGGCGGGAAGACAGCGGGAACCTGCGGGATGGCTGAGGCTTGCGCATGTCTCGCGCAACAACCTGCATCGCGTGGATGCGGAGATTCCGCTCGGCTGCTTCACCGCGGTCACTGGCGTGTCGGGTTCGGGCAAATCGAGTTTGATCAGCCAGGCGCTGCCGGAACTCGTGAACCGGCAACTGGGCCGGGCGTACGATAGCGATGCGGACGAGGAACGCGATCCGCTGTTCGCGGTGACCGACGCGCCGACCGAAGGACGCATTGCGGGCGGCATGGAGTCAGTGCGCCGGCTGGTGCGCGTCGACCAGAAGCCTATCGGCCGCACGCCGCGCTCGAACCTGGCCACCTATACCGGGCTGTTCGATCACGTGCGCAAACTGTTTGCCGAGACGCCCGCCGCGCGCAAGCGGCGCTACACCGCCGGACGATTCTCGTTCAACGTGGCACAGGGACGATGCCCGACCTGCGAAGGCGAGGGCTTCGTGAGCGTGGAGTTGCTGTTCCTGCCCAGCGTCTACGCGCCGTGCTCCGCTTGCCACGGCACGCGCTATCAGCCGCAGACGCTGGAGATCACCTGGCAGGGCCGCAATATCGCCGAAGTGCTGGACCTGACCGTGGATGCGGCCTGCGAGGTCTTCGCAGGGGAAGCCGTGGCGATGCGCTCGCTGAAGGTATTGCGCGATATCGGACTCGGCTATCTTCGCCTCGGTCAACCCGCCACGGAGTTGTCTGGCGGCGAGGCGCAGCGCATCAAGCTGGCCACCGAGTTGCAGCGCGCGCAACGCGGCGACACGCTCTACGTACTGGACGAGCCGACCAATGGCCTGCATCCCGCCGATGTGGACCGCTTGCTGGTGCAACTGCAGGCGCTGGTGGAGGCGGGCAACACCGTGGTGGTGGTGGAGCACGACATGCGCGTGGTGGCGCAGGCGGACTGGGTCATCGACATCGGCCCCGGTGCGGGCGGAGAGGGGGGCCGTATCGTGGGGAGCGGGCGGCCCGCCGATATCGCAGGCATGCGTAGGAGCGTGACCGCGGCCTATCTGCGGCAAGTGCTGGAACATCGTCCGTAGCCGACGACGCAGAACACGGTGGCGCGCATGCCGAATCTCTCCGCCTCGGTGCCTTCGCGATGGGGCTTGCGTGGCACCGAAGATCTCGGAGGCGGACTCAAATCGCAGTTCGTTCTTGAATCCGGTTTCGCACCGGACACCGGTGTGGCGAACTTCGGCAACCGGCTGTTCGGCCGACAGGCCTGGGTCGGGTTGTCGGGCAACTGGGGACAGGTGGCCTTCGGTCGCCAGTACACGATGATGTTCTGGGCCACGCTGGATTCCGACATCCTGGGTCCGAACACATTCGGATCGGGTGCGCTGGACCCGACGATTCCCAACTCCCGCGCGGACAACGCCATTTCTTACAAGGGCAAGTTCGGTGGGCTGACGGTTGGTGCCACCTACAGCTTCGGCCGTGATGCGGCGGTGGCCGCACCAAGCCCCGGCAGCACGAATTGCGCGGGCGAGAATCCCGCCGATTCCAAGGCTTGCCGCGAGTGGTCGGCGCTGTTGATGTACGAGACCTCGCGCTTCGGCGTGGCCGCCGCCTACGATTCATGGCGCGGCGGGCCGGGCGCCTTTGCCGGACTCACCAGCAGTGGGAGAAAGGACGACAGGTTGTCGCTCAGCGCCTATACGCTGTTCGATCGGGTCAAGGCCGGGGTAGGCTGGCTGCGGCACGACAACGACGGCAATCCGACGGCGCCGCGCAGCGATCTGTTCTGGCTCGGTGGTTCGTACGACCTGACGCCGGCCTTCAACGTGGCAGGGCAGGTCTATCACCAGCGCTATCACGACAGCGCCAACAAGGCGTGGCTCTATGCGGTGCGCGGTACGTACAGCTTCTCGAAGCGCACAGCCATTTATGCCACCGCGGGATATATCAACAACAGCGGACAGCTGGCGCAGTCAGTCAGCAGCAACCCGGGCGCTGCAGCTTCGCCGGGTGGCAATCAGTTGGGGGCAATGCTGGGGGTGAAGCATACGTTTTGAGGGAATGGCGGGAGGGAGCGGCGAGGCAGCACAGCAACGGCAAGCAGCCGTTCCCTCTCGAAAAATGGCAGCACCGCTAACGCTGTGCTCCGTGCGCAATCGCCCGCTTGATCATCCGTAGAATCTGATCGTTGGCTTTCTGATGGTGCAATTCCACATCGGGATGTCCCGCCTGAAATACGCGGAAGATCTCATCTGCGAATGCCTGCCCAACGGTCTCGACGCCTTCAAAGTCCAGGATCACCGTCTTGAACTTGTCGATGCGCGCAAGCAATCGTTGTGCTTGCGATCGGGAGACGAGGCTTTCCGCACCCATCCTGGCAAGCCTCACCGGCACGATGGTCTTGCTGAACGTGTACTCATCAGGCTCTGCGAACTGATCAAACACCTCGCGTAACGTCCGGGTGCATGCATTGCCGTGACGGAGGAAGACCGTCGTGCCATAGCTTTCACCTCGCCCGTGTTCGAGCAGGAAGTCCGGCTCGTCATGCACATGGTCGAACGTCAGCCCATTGGACAGAATCCGGTAGTTATCGAATGCCCTGGAAGAAAAGAAAATGCCTTCGCCGGAGTGGTGGGTGGGATCGGTGGTTAGCTTGCCCTTGGCTAACTCCAGAATGGCCTGGCGCTCATCTGGAAGATTGCACAGCCGGGTGATTCTTCGAAAGATACCCTCCCCATCGTCACCGATGTAGCAACTTGTGAATGCCACGTTGGCGTAGAGCTGGACCTTCAGCTTCGTGCCCTGGGAGTGATCAATAGCGTTGTTGATCATCTCGGTCACGCCGTACTCCCAAACATTCAGAGCCTCTGGGGTGAGCAGGTCAGTCAGGACGGGCTTCAGGTACTCCGCCCAAACAACGTGTTCCTCCAGGCCGTCCAACAGGAATTCCTTGCTAACGTCCTTCAATATGCCCAGAAAGTACGTTTTCGGACGTTGCCCCGTGCCTGGCACCAGCAAACCGTTTTTCACCATGCGGCCCAGCAATGCTGTGGCTGCCTGGCGTGAGATACCCCTTGCCTCCTGTAGCGGAGCGGCGAGCGCAACCTCCGCCTTATCAGCAAACTGTGCCGCCAGGAACCGAGCCATGCTTGGATCTGTACGCATATGTCAACATTCATCGTCGTCTATGACAACATCCTAGCATCGCGTATTGTCATAGGGACGTGAATTAGGCGTATATGTGATCTATGTCACATATTTTGCGACGGCAGTGGCGTTGATCTATGCCTCGGTCTCATCCTGAATCTCCTTGCTGCGAACCCGGCGCGCCACGGTCAGCTTGCGATTGACGCCCGTAGCACCCTGGCAGCCATCGACGAGATTCGAAAAAATGGCGCGCAAGGTTTTCAACGTTGCCGCCAGCTCTTCCGGCGACACACCCGACACCGACGCTCGTTCGATGTCCCACGCGCGCGGTGCCAACTCCGCAACGATGGCGCGGCCTGCAGGCGTCAGTGACATGTGGATGTTGCGCTTGTCTTCCGCTGACGCATCGCGGCGGAGAAAGCCGCGTTCCTCCAGTGCAACGACCGCCCGGGACAGATAGGAAAGTTCGGCGCCAGTATGGCTCGCCAGATCCGAGAGCCGCTGATGATCTTCATGGCGCAGCGCGGCAAGAATGCGCCATGCCTGCAGATTGATGTTGTGCGGTTTCAGATCGTCGCTGAATCGTGCCGCGATGATGCTCGCCGCACGGTTCAGCAGGTAGCCGACGGAGTGATCGAGGTCGTGGTCGGGGCGCTTGGCGGGCAACGGCTGGACGCTGGCGGCGTCTGGCGAGGCAGTTGTCTTCGTAGTCTTCGCAGCTCTAGGGGTCTTCGGCATCGACGGGCTCATATCGGCGGATCGCAGCGTATCGCGGCGGATGGCGGTGCATGGATGATCCCGAATGATAGCTTAAGCAACGGATTGCAGCTTACAGCACCACGCCGACCGCTTCCACCTCGATCTTGAATCCATAGTGCAGCGCACCAGTGGGCACCACGGCGCGCGCGGGACGCGCCTCGCCGATCCACGCCGCGTAGACCTTGTTGAAGGCGGGCCAGTTCTCGATGTCGTCCACATAGACGCGTACCTGCGCCAGTCCCTCGATGCCACTGCCTGCGGCAACCAGTGCGGCCTTCACGTTGTCCAGCACCTGTTGCGCCTGCGCTTCGAACGAGGCATCGACGAGTTTGTGGCCATCCACTGTGACCGGCAACTGTCCGGACACGAAGACCATGCCGTTGGCCACGGTCGCGTGGCTGTAGTGGCCGCCGGGCGCTGCCATCGTGGCGGGCTGGATGGTGCGGACTGCGCCATCGCGTTGCTTGTGATTACCATCCATGCAGGCGGCTCCATTCCGTGATCTCGCCGTCCTCGGCAAGCGCTTGATACGAGGGGAACTGCGCACCGGTTGCGCAGGCGTGATTGGGAAGGATACGCAGCATCGTACCGATGGGGAAGCGCCTGGCGATATCGGCGTCCTTGTTGCTTTCACCGCCTTCGCGCGACAGGATGCCGTGTTCCTGATTGGCGCCGCTCAGGACATAGCCCGGCAGCACCGTGCCATCGAGGCTGCAGACCTGACCATAGGCGAAGTCGTGCTTCTGCTTTTGCGTGCCGCGATCCCGGCTCATCGCCATCCAGCCCGCATCGACAATGGCCCAGCCTTTCTCCGCCTGATGCCCGATCACGGTGGTCAGCACGCTGAGCGCGAGATCATCGGTGCCGCAGACCCCGACGTTGTGCATCACCAGATCGAAGAAGACATAGACACCGGCGCGCACTTCGGTGACGCCATGCAGGCTGGCGGCCGAGAGGGCCGTAGGGGTGGAGCCGACGCTGACCACCGGGCAAGGCAATCCCGCTGCGCGCAGCCGTTCGGCGGCGCGCACGCAACCGGCGCGCTCCTGCTCGGCCATTGCGGCCAATGCCTCGGGCGTATCCAGGTCGTAGCTGGAGCCCGCATGCGTCATCACGCCGCCCAACCGTGCGCCACCTTCGTGCAGCACCGTGGCCACATCGATCAGCGCGGTTTCATCGGGACGGATGCCGGAGCGGTGGCCGTCGGTATCGATCTCGATCCACACTTCGAATGCTTCGTCATGTTCCGTTCCGAACGCGACGATGGCGCGCGCCGAATCGACGCTGTCCGTCACGATCTTGAGGTCGCATCCACGACGACGCAGCGCGAGTGCTTGCGGCAGCTTGGTCGCCACCATGCCCACGCCATACAGGATGTCCGTAGTGCCATCGTCAAAGAAGTGGGCGGCCTCCTTCAGCGTAGAGACAGTGATGCCGGTGGCCCCCGCCGCGATCTGCGCGCGTACCACCGGAGAACACTTGCTGGTCTTGACGTGCGGACGAAAGCGCACGCCCAGTGCATCCATGCGCGCCTGCATGTGGCGGATGTTGCGCAGCATGCGCGGGGTGTCGATGATGGCGGCCGGGGTTTCCAGTTGCGTCAGTTGCATGGGCGCGGCAGCGGAAGCGGTCATGGCGTGTGCGTGGGGATTGCGGAGGTTCCCACTGTAGGCGCGATAACGCCACCTGTGGTTAAATTTTGGAACATCAATCGTTAAGCAGAAGTGAATGATCCAGATCGAGGATTTACGGCTGGTGGAGGCGCTGGCGCAGTGGCCTTCGCTGAGCGCGGCGGCGCGCGCACTGAATGTGACGCCGCCTGCGTTGTCTGCGCGACTGCGCAAGCTGGAGGCGAGCCTGGGGCTCGCGCTGGCCACGCGCACGGCGCGGCGACTGAGCCTGACGGCCGAAGGCGAACGCTTCGCACGGGAAGGCGCGGCGATCCTTGCGCAACTCAATGCACTGCCGGAATCGTTTCGGCGCGAGGACAGCGCGCTGACGGGCACGTTGCGCATCGCCGCGCCGTTCGGCTACGGACGGCAACACATCGCACCGCTGCTCGCGCGTTTTGCACAAATCCACAAGGGTCTGCGGCTGCAGTTGGACTTGCGCGAAACGCCATGGCCCGACCGCCACGATTCGGACGCCGTGATCCATATCGGCGCGGTACGCGATTCGTCATGGATTGCCCGCACGCTCGCGCCGAATGCACGCTGGCTATGTGCGAGTCCGAAATATCTGCGCCAGCACGGAACGCCAACGGTGCCGCGCGATCTGCTTGATCATGCGTGTATCTGCATCCGCGAGAACGACGAGGACGTGACGCTGTGGCGGTGTCGTCCGTCCCTGTCGGGAAAGCCCGATACCGTGCGTGTCGTACCGGCCTATACCAGCAACGATGGCAGCATTGCGCGCCAGTGGGCGGAGCAGGGATTGGGGCTGGTGCTGCGCTCGGAGTGGGATGTCACCGAGGCCGTGGCGCGCGGCAGGCTGGTGCGCGTGCTGCCGGATTGGGCGTTTGACAGCGCACCCGTGACACTGCTCGTGCCCACACGGCGCGGACGTACCGCGCGCGTGCAGGCATTGATGCAATTTCTGGAGCAGGAACTGGTCAGGCCGCCTGCTGCACCGCCGTCGCGGCGCCGAGCATAAGGTCGAGGTTCTGCACGGCGGCGCCGGACGCGCCTTTGCCGAGGTTGTCGAACACGGCGGCCAGCAATACCTGTCCATGTTCACGATTGCCGAAGACGCCCAGGCGCAGATCGTTGGTGCCGTTCAGCGCTTGTGGATCGAGACGCTTGAGCGCGGCGGATTCGGCGAGTGGCAATACCTCGACATGACGAGCGCCCGCGTAATGCTCTTGGAGCGTGGCGTGCAGCGTCTCGATATCGGTGCCCGGTGCGAGCAGATCCAGTTCCAGCGCGACGGTCAGCACGATGCCTTGCCGGAACGCGCCATAGGACGGCACGAAGATGGGGCGGCGAGCCAGACCCGCGTGCAACTGGATTTCAGGCGCGTGCTTGTGCGCGAGTTCCAGTCCATAGACCTGGAAGGGCAGGGCCTGTGCGGCATCCGGTCCTTCGTAGGTATCCACCGCAGCGCGTCCGCCGCCCGAATAGCCCGACACCGCATGGATGGTGATCGGGTAGTTGTCTGGCAGCAGGCCGGCCTTTGCCAGGGGGCGCAACAGCGAGATCGCACCTGTGGGATAGCAGCCAGGATTGGTGACGCGCAGTGCGCTGGCAATCCGCTGCGACTGGCCTTCGGCCATTTCCGGGAAACCGTAGGTCCAACCGGCTTGCGTGCGGTGCGCCGAACTGGCATCGATCACGCGCACATCCGGATTGACGATGGATGCCACGGCCTCGCGTGCGGCCGCATCGGGCAGGCACAGGATGGCGATATCGCAACTGTTGATGGCTTCGGCGCGGGCGCGCGGGTCCTTGCGCTGGCCGGCGGGGAGCGTCAGCAGGCGAAGATCGTCGCGGCCGCGCAGGCGTTCATGGATCTGCAGGCCGGTGGTGCCCTGGTCGCCGTCGATAAAAACAAGGGGGTAGGTCATGGTGGCCTCTGCGCGGTTGCGATAGAGATTGCGATGGATACGATGGATGCGAAAGAGACGCCATCTTGCGCCACCGGCTAGAATCGCAAAAGTTGAATTTCATGACGATGAGATTCAGGTTTCCTGAATGATGGATTCGGAGTGCCCATGCGCGAGATCAGCCTGGACCGTTTGCGTACCCTCGTTGCCATTGCCGACCTCGGCTCCTTTGCCGAAGCGGCACGCGCGTTGCATCTGGCGCCGCCCACCGTCAGCCTGCATATTGCCGAGCTGGAAGCGCGCATCGGTGCGCCACTGCTGACGCGCAAGCGCGGCGAGGTGCGTCCATCGGCCATCGGTGAAACGCTGATCGAGCGCGCCCGGCGCCTGCTGGCCGATGCCGAGGTGGCGCTGCACGATGTGCGGCGGCAAGTACAAGGATTGACGGGGCGTGTGCGTCTGGGTGCATCGACCGGCGCCATCGCGCATCTATTGCCACAGGCGCTGGCCACGCTGGCGGAGCAGCATCCCGATATCGACGTGCAGGTGGCCGTGCTGACTTCGCAGGAGACCCTGGCGCGACTGGCGGGCGGCACGCTGGAGGTCGGTCTGGTGGCCTTGCCGCAGGCGCGTGTGGCGGGGCTGACGATTCGCCCGTGGCGGCGCGATCCCGTGCAGGCGTTTCTGCCCGCAAGCTGGCCGTGCCCCGCACGTATCACGCCGGCATGGCTGGCTGCGCGGCCATTGATCCTCAATGACGACACCACGCGGCTGTCGCGTCTGACCGCCGAGTGGTTCGCCAGCGGTGGGCACAGGCCGGTGCCGCGTATCCAGCTCAACTACAACGACGCGATCAAGAGCCTGGTGGCGGCTGGCTATGGGGCTGCGCTGTTGCCGCACGAGGTGACGACGCCCGCGCCCGATGCACGCGTGGTGATGCGCCCGCTGCGGCCGGCGCTGTGGCGTCGGCTGGGCCTGGCGCACAGCGGGGAGCACGTGGATCGCGCGACGCAGTACGTGCTGGACGCGCTATGGGCACTGCGGGCCGCGTAGCGGGTATCGATCTATACCACCATCAACCCCGCATCGGACGGCTTGCGTGCGAACAATCCCGACAGCTTGCGCAATGCCGCAGACAACTGCGCACGCGTGGCCGCGCCGCCCAGGGAAATGCGGATGGCGTTGGGCGAGCCGCTGCCATCGGCAAACACATCGGATGCGGTGACGCGCAGATCTTCATCGCGCGCGGCGCGGCTGAATGCCGCCGCATTCCAGTAGCTCGGCAACGGATGCCAGACGTGAATGCCCCACGGCGTCTGCGGTCCGTTGCCGACCAGCCATTGGCGCGCGATATCCTGCCGCGCTGCGGCTTCCTCGCGGATACCCATCAGCAATGCCAATGCGGACCCATCGTGGATCCACTGTGTAGCCAGCGCCGTGGCGACCGGTGATGCCATCAGCGTCAGCGCGCGAAGCGCCGCCAGGAATGACTCCTGCAACGCCGTGTCCGGTGTCACCGCATAGGCGGTGCGCAATCCCGGACTCAAGCATTTCGATAGCGTGGCGATATACACGGTCTCGGCGGGCGCGATGGCCGCAAAGGGCGGTGGCGCATCGGGCGTCAGCAGCCAGTACGGATCGTCTTCCACAATCGTGATGCCCCGGCGCTGTGCGATACGCGCGAGTTCGCGTCGGCGCGACTCGGGCATCGTGTGCGTGGTGGGATTCTGCAGCGTGGGATTGAGATACAGCAGTTGCACGCGCTGCGACGCGCATGCGGCGTCCAGCGCATCGGGCCGCATGCCATCGTCATCGACGGCGATGGTCACGACTTCGCGTCCCAACTGCTTGGCGGCGGCGCGGATGCCGGGATAGACCAGCGGTTCCGTCGCCACCACGCCATCGGGCGCCGTGCGGCACAGGATCAGTGCGGCCAGCGCGGACTGCGCGCCGGGACATGCGATCACGGATGCTGGTGCAATCGTCCCAAGTATCGGCGCGAGCCACTGCGCACCCGCAGCGCGATCGGGTTGCGTGCCGCCGCCCAACTGATAGGTCATCAGCAGGCTGGCATCGGCGCGTACGGTCACTTGCGCCAGTCCGCGACGCAACATGTCGTCGAAGTCGATCTCGGCGGGCGGTGGCGGCACGTTCATGCTCAGGTCCACGGCCTGCACCAGATCGAACGCGGGCGCGGCGATGTACGTGCCCTGCGATCCACGGGCGGTGATCAGGCCGCGCCGGCGCGCTTCGGCCAGTGCACGGGTAACGGTCGTCAAGTCGACCCCCAGCATGGCGGCGAGTTCGCGCTGCGGTGCAAGCCGGTCTCCCGGCGACAACTTCCCGCCTGCCACCGCACGCTCCAGGAAGTCCGCAATCTGCACATAGCGGGGGCCTGCCACAAAGGTGCCGATCCAGTTCGGCAAGTCGGCGTCACGCGGCGTTGTAGGCATGAGGTGAAACCCTTGTATGGATGTTGTCTTACCTTAGCATGCCGCGCATCGCGGGGAAATCCATACAAACAGCATTTCGCCGCGCCCCCGGACATCAAGGTATTGATATGCGCAAGCCATCGCCATCGGCCGACCCGACAAGGGAACGTCGGCGAAAACTCCACACCCCTCTCGTTTCAACGATTCGTCGCGTGGCGCCCCTGGCGTTGCCGCTCTGGCTCACCGGTTGTTCATGGGATCTGCTGTCACCCGGCGGCTCCGTTGCCGAACAGACACGGCACCTGATCGTGTTGTCCACGGCGCTGATGCTGCTGGTGGTGATCCCCGTGATCATCCTGACGCTGGTGTTTGCATGGCGCTATCGCGAGACCAACACCAAAGCCGAATACGCGCCGCGGTGGTCGCACTCGACGAAGATCGAGGTGGTGGTGTGGGGCATTCCATGTGTGATCGTGGCGATGCTGGGCATCATCATCTGGGATTCCACGCACAAGCTGGACCCGTTCCGTCCGCTGGAGTCGAAGGTGGCCCCCATCGAAGTGGATGTCATTGCGCTGGATTGGAAGTGGCTGTTCATCTACCCGCAATACGGTGTGGCGTCGCTGAACGAACTGCCGGTGCCGGTGGGCACGCCGATCAATTTCCGCATCACGGCGGAATCGACGATGAACGCGCTGTTCATCCCCAAGCTCGGCAGCATGATCTACGCGATGAGCGGCATGCAGACCAAGCTGCATTTGATTGCCGACCAGACCGGCGTCTTCGAGGGCCGATCCGCAGCCTACAGCGGCGCGGGCTTCTCGGACATGCATTTCAAGACGATTGCCACCTCGCGCGCGGAGTTCGATGCGTGGGTGGCGCGTGTGCGCGCATCGGGCGGCACGCTTGACGCAGACACCTACCGCAAGCTGGAACAGCCCAGCAGCAAAGACCCCGTGAAGACTTACGCCAACGTATCGCCGCGCCTGTTCCAGGGCGTGGTGGATCAGTACATGGCTGCCAGCGACGACATCTGCCGCGCCGACAGTCCCGTGACCCTGCGCGCCGCACTGCCGCCTCTGCCCGAGGCCGCACCCACCACGCTGGAGCGCTGACACCATGTTCGGAAAACTCTCTCTCGACGCCATTCCGCTGCACGAGCCCATCATCATGGGCACGCTGCTGGTGGTGCTGCTCGGCGGCGCCGCGTTGCTGGGCGCCATCACGTACTTCGGCAAGTGGCGCTACCTGTGGACCGAATGGATCTGCTCGGTCGATCACAAGCGCATCGGCGTGATGTACATCATCATGGCGCTGATCATGCTGCTGCGCGGCTTTGCCGACGCCATCATGATGCGCGCGCAACAGGCCATTGCCGTGGGCGATGCAGCGGGTTACCTGCCCCCACATCACTACGACCAGATCTTCACGGCACACGGCGTGATCATGATCTTCTTCGTGGCCACGCCGTTCATCCTGGGTTTGATGAACGTGATCGTGCCGCTGCAGGTGGGCGCACGCGACGTGGCCTATCCGTTCGTCAATTCGCTGAGTTTCTGGATGTCGGCGATGGGCGCGGTGCTCGTCATGATGTCGATGTTCGTGGGCGACTTCGCGGCCACGGGATGGGTCGCGTATCCGCCGCTATCCGGTCTCGGATACAGCCCAACGGTAGGGGTGGACTACTACATCTGGTCATTACAGATATCGGGGCTGGGCACCACGCTCACCGGTATCAACTTCATCGTCACGATCCTGCGCATGCGTGCGCCGGGCCTGACGCTGATGAAGATGCCCGTGTTCACCTGGACCGCGCTGATCACGAACATCCTGATCGTGGCCATCTTCCCGGTGCTGACCGCCACGCTGGCGCTGCTCACGGCCGACCGCTACCTGGACATGCACTTCTTCACCAGCGAGCTGGGCGGCAACGCCATGATGTACGTGAACCTGATCTGGATCTGGGGCCACCCCGAGGTCTATGTGCTGATCCTGCCGTGCTTCGGCGCGTTCTCGGAGATCATCGCCACGTTCTCGCGCAAGCCGCTGTTCGGCTACACGTCGATGGTTTACGCCACGTCGTCGATCGGCGTGCTGTCGTTCTTCGTCTGGCTGCACCACTTCTTCACGATGGGCTCGGGCGCCAGCGTCAATGCGTTCTTCGGCATCATGACGTCGATCATCTCGATTCCCACGGGCGTCAAGTTGTTCAACTGGCTGTTCACGATGTACCGGGGGCGTATCCGCTTCCACTCGTCCACGCTGTGGACCATCGGCTTCATGTGCACGTTTGCCGTGGGCGGCATGACCGGCGTGCTGCTGGCCGTGCCGGGTGCGGACTTTGTGCTGCACAACAGCCTGTTCCTGATTGCCCACTTCCACAACGTGATCATCGGCGGCGTGGTGTTCGGTTGCCTCGCGGCGATGACGTTCTGGTTCCCGAAGGTGTTCGGTTTCACGCTGAACGAGTTCTGGGGCAAGGTGGCGTTCTGGTGCTGGCTGGTGGGCTTCTACCTGGCCTTCATGCCGCTGTACGCACTCGGTCTGCAAGGTATGACGCGTCGGATGAACCACTACAACAATCCCGACTGGCAGCCCTATCTGATCGTGGCGCTGGTGGGTGCGGTGATCATCGGCTGCGGCATTCTCGCGATCCTGTGGCAACTGTTCGTCAGCGTGCGTGACCGCAACCAGAACCGCGACCTGACCGGCGATCCGTGGGACGGACGCAGCCTGGAATGGGCCACGTCATCGCCCGCGCCGTTCTACAACTTTGCGCACGTGCCGCAGATCACGTCGCTGGAGCAGCACTGGGACGACAAGGAATCGGGCCGTGCGTGGCAACAGCCGAAGCAGTACGAAGACATCCATATGCCACGCAATACCTCGGCCGGGTTCCTGGTCTCGGTGTTCGGGCTGGTGTTGTGCTTCGGCTTTGTCTGGCATATCTGGTGGATGGTGGGCGCGGGCCTGATCGCGATGATCGGCACGTTCATCGCACGCGCCTATGACCGCGACGTGGACTACTATGTGCCTGCGGCGGAAGTCGAGAAGATCGAGCGTGCGCGCTTCGATACCCTGCGGACGGTGAACTGAGATGAGTACAACCCTGAAACTGCGCGCGGATGCGGCGACGACTGCTGAGGGCGCGGTCATCCATCCGCACGGCACCCATGCCGATCATGACCATGGGCATCATGACGAGGAAGTGCAGTCACGCCTGACGCTGGGCTTCTGGCTGTACCTGATGAGCGATTGCCTGATCTTCGCGGTGCTGTTCGCGACGTTCGGCGTGCTGGTCAACAACACGGCCGGTGCGCCTTCCGGCCGCGAACTGTTCGACCTGCGCTTTGTACTGGGCGAAACCATGCTGCTGCTGACCAGCAGCCTGACGTTCGGCGTGGCGATGCTCGGGCTCGACAAGCGCGGCAAGAGCGGACAGCCGGGCGATGCGCGCCATGTGGTGCGCTGGCTCGTGCTGACGTTCGCGCTGGGCGCCGCCTTCGTGGGCATGGAGATCTACGAGTTCCGCGAACTGCTGCACGAGGGCGCGGGTCCGCATCGCAGCGCCTACCTGTCGGCGTTCTTCATGCTGGTGGGTACGCACGGCCTGCACGTCACGGCTGGCCTGTTGTGGCTGACCGTGATGGTGCATCAGATCCAGGTGTTCGGGCTCGATGGCACCGTGCGTCGCAAGCTCGCATGCCTGAGCCTGTTCTGGCACTTCCTGGATCTGGTCTGGATCTGCGTCTTCACCATCGTTTATCTGAGGGAATTCCTGTGAGCACTACCGGTACCCACGCCAGCGAGCATGCTGCGCACGGCTCGCACGGCAGCCTGCGCAGCCATCTGGTGGGCTATGCGCTGTCCGTCGTCCTGACGCTTGTTTCCTTCGGTGCGGTGATGGGCAAGCTGTTGCCGCCGTCTGCTGCGTTGGCGATCATCGTGGCGCTGTGCGTCGCGCAACTGATCGTGCAACTGGTGTTTTTCCTGCACCTGGGGCCGCGCAAGGGCCAGCGCGGCAACTCGGCCATCTTCGCCTGCACGGTGTTCCTGATTGCCATCGTCGTGTCCGGTTCGCTCTGGGTCATGCACAACGCGACGTTGAACATGATGCCGATGCAGTCGATCCCTGCGGCGCGTTGATCTTTTATCGGAGCGAGTCTTGTTCAGAGGTAACAAGGACGAGGTCTTCGTGCGGCAGGCGCTGGAGCAGGCGGACTACGCCTGCGGCCGCTGGATCGCCAGCCAGAGGCACTTCGACGTGGACCCCACATCGTTGCTGGAACCGCTGGCCAAGGCCGCGGTGGTGACTGCTGTAGCGATCTACGTGGAAACCGCGCGACTCAGCCAGTTGGAAGTCCAGCGCGCGCTGGCCATCGAGACCGTGGCACAGGCGCGCGCACTGATCGACCGTTTGCATCCGCTGGCGTTTGGCGGCGGATGGTACGGGGGCAGGGCGTTGCGGTAGTTGGCGTCCAGATAGTCAGGGTATGCCGAATCGGAGCCTCAGCGGACAATTTCCGGAGCTGGCCAGCGTGCCGGCATCGAGTTGTCCCGTTGCTGCATGGAATGCATAGCGCCAGATCTGACCATCCCGGAATCCGATGATGTAGAGGTACTTTCCAGATGGATCGAAGACGGGGCCAGTAGGATTCCTGCCCGTGGCAACATCCGGACCCAGAGAGGACAAGGCGCCGGTTTGCTGATCGATTCGATATGCCGAGATCGAGTCGCTTGAGTGATTCGCGACATAGGCGAACCGCCCGGAGGGATCGATGGCAAGGGAATCCGGCTGCCAGCCCGTTGGGACAGGAGCGCCGATCTGCGTCAGTTTCCCTGTGGTGCGGTCGATGGCAAAAGCGGTCAGGGTCTGATTGTTGTTCGTGACGTAGAGGTACTTGTCGTTCGGATGCTTGGCAATGTCCGTTGCCAGGGGGAGGGCCGACGGTACCGCATCGGCTATCACGGTCGGCATCTTCGTCGCATCATCGATCGCGTATGCGGAAAGGGGCGTCGCGAGGTTGTTGTGAAGGCCGTAGGCAAACTTGCCGATGGAGTCCAATACGATGTCCTTGGGGTATGCCGGACTCGCAACAGGCGCACCGATTGCCGTGAAGGCGCCGGAAGATGCATCGATCGAGAACACCGACAAGGTGTTCGCGGTGAGATTTGGCACATAGGCAATGCCGCCGGCCGGATGGAACGTCATGGTGACAGGTGCGGCCTGGTTGGTGGCGACCGGCGTGCCGAAGGCGGTTAGCGCGCCCGTTGCCGCATCGATCGCATACCCGTGAATCGTGCCGTCTCCGTAGTTCGGCACATAGCCGAACTTTCCGCCAGGGGCAATGGCGAGGTATTCCGGAAAGTCCCCGGCGGGAACGGAGACAGCGTTGTTCAGCGCGCCCGTTGCCGGGTCCACGTCGAATGTGACAATGCTGTTGGTGCAGAGATTGCTCACGTAGGCACTGCGCGCTGTCGGGGGGGTGCAGATGACAGCGATGTCTCCAATGTCCGCACCGCTCACCACGCCGCTTCCCGCGTTGACGATGCAGCGTTGTGCCGGAATCCCGGGCCGCAATACCTTGATGCTGTAGGACGCGCCGGAGAGCAGTGGCGTCGGGAACGTGAAGTTGCCATTGGCATCGACAGTCAGCAGATCGCCAGCGTTGTTTTGCAGGATGAGTCCGTTGCCACTCAATCCGCCGAGCGTCCCGCCGATCCGGAATGCATCGGCGCACACCACCTTCACGCTCGCGATATCGGCATCGCTGACGACACCGGACCCGGCATCGACGGTGCAGAGCTGTGTGGGTGTTTCCGGATGGGTCTTCACGGCGACGCGGTACGACGCACCGGCCTCCAGCCGCGCCGGGAACGAAAAGCTTCCGTTGGACGATACCGCGACGCTGCTGTCGTCATTCAACAGCAGTACCAGGCTCTTGCCCGTCAGTCCGCTGACCGTTCCGCCGACGGCATGCGCGGTTGGTGTCGAAGGTGCAGGCGGTGGTGCTACGGCTCCGGGAGGTGTCATGGACGCGGGCGACTCGGCGTCTGGTGAATCGCCGCCGCAACCGGCCAATGAGAGTGCCGATGCCAGCAAAGCTGTCTGCAAGATCCCGAATAGTCCAATACGTGTTGTGGTTCGCCCTGTCATCTGCCGCCCATCCCCGTTCCATCGTCATGTGGTCTGCCAGCTCATTGCATCGACGCGGCCGACATCTTTGGCGTGCAAAGTACCAGAACGAACGGATTCCGGATGTCCCCAGAACGTGTGACAACGTTTTCTCCCCTCTCCCGCTGCGCGGGAGATCGACGAAGCCAGACGACTGGTAGCATGTGCAAGGTGTTGCGCCGTGCCCATGCTGGTTCATATCGTCCGTCTGCAGAGCGAAATCGAATGCGAATCTGCCTGTCGATGATCGTCAAGAACGAGGCCGCCGTGATCGAGCGCTGTCTGCGCACGGTGCGCCCGCATATCCGCGCATGCCCCTCCATGTCAATCGACCCATGAAGACACCCGCTCTCTCCCTCGCCGTATTGCTAGTTGCCGTCGTAGCCGTCGCAGGATGCTCGGACCGCAACACGTCCTCTCAGAAGACTGCGGACAACACGCCAATGACAGCCAGTGCACCGCGCACTGACGAATGGCTCGGAAAGTGGACCGGCCCGGAAGGCACGTTCCTCGAACTGGCCGGCGGCCATGGCAAGTACGACGTCACCGTGCAGAACCTGGATGGTCCGCGCAAGTTCGAGGCCCGGTATGCCGACGGCGGTATCGAGTTCGAGCGTGACGGGACCAGGGAGGTCATTCGCGCGACCAATGGCGCCGAGACCGGCATGAAATGGCTCGCCGACAAGAAGAACTGTTTGACGGTTCGCACCGGTGAAGGCTACTGCAGGGACTGAGTACGCCAAGCCATCGCGTGTAGACCATTCACGCGGCTTCGGCTTGCATCAGGGCGCTGACATGCGCCGCCGTACTGGTGGCCAATGCGTCCAGGCTATACCCCCCTTCGAGGATCGACACGATGCGGCCATCGCACGTCTTGTCGGCGATCTGCATCAGTTCCCGGGTGATCCACTCAAAGTCGCCGTCCTCGAGGTTCATGCCTGCGAGGGGATCCAGGCGATGCGCGTCGAATCCCGTGGAGAGAATCAGGATTTCGGGAGCGAACGCCGTTAGCGCGGGCAATACGTGGGCGGAAATGGCTTCACGGAATTGCCTGGAATCGCAGCCGCGAGGCAACGGAACGTTGACGATATTGTGGTTCACACCCGTTTCGGACCGCGCACCCGTACCGGGATAGAAAGGCGACTGGTGGCTGGACGCATAGAACAGCTCCGGACGGTCGAAGAATGCATTCTGGGTTCCATTGCCATGATGCACATCGAAATCGACCACGGCGACGCGTTCGAGTTTGTGGACTTCATACGCATAGGCTGCCGCGATGGCCGCCTGGTTGAAAATGCAGAAGCCCATCGCCTTCGCCGGTTCGGCGTGGTGGCCGCACGGCCGCGTTGCGCAAAACACGTTGCGCGCCTGGCCGTCCATCACCGCATCCACGCCCGCACACGCCGCGCCGACGCAACGCATCACGGCTTCCCATGAACCCGGCGACATGACGGTATCGCCCGCGTCGAGTGGCACGTATCCATGAGCGGGAATGCTTTGCTCGATCTCTTCGATGTAGTCCGCCTCGTGGATCATCCGTAACTGCTCGACGGTGCCCATCGGCGCTTCGCGCCACGCCAGCGAAGCGAAGTCCGGTGTTTGCAGCGCACTGACGACGGCTCTCAGACGTTCGGGAGACTCCGGATGATGCGGACCAGGGCGGTGTTCCAGACACGCCGCGTGGGTATAGATGATCGTAGCTGTCATGTTCGGCTGTCCTCGGTTCAACCGGCAACTTCTCTACATCACATATCAACAAGCGCCGCGGACCATCACGGCGCTACGGTGGTATGTAATATATCAAAACATTCCTGGAGTGTCGCCGGCGAGGGAGCCATCGAGCGGCTTGTGGCGCATCGGGTAAACGATAGGTTGGTGGCGGTCCGGGATCGACGGGCATCGGCCTTCAAGTCGGCAAGTCGGCAATCCGTCCTTTACCGCCCCCGCGCCGCTAACAAGATAATCACCAGCGCCGCAGCAATCCACGCAGTGCCTGCCAACTGCCACCCCGAGAGCGATTCATGCAGCAGGAGCATGCCGGCCAGCAGGCCGACCACGGGCACCAGTAATCCGAACGGTGCAACCTGGTTGGCGGGATGGCGCTTGAGCAGGCCGGTCCACAGGCCGTACGCCATCACCGTGGCGAACCACCCCAGATAGGCCGCACCGGCCCAGGCGCTTATCGATGCGTCCAACCACTGGTGCTGCGCGCTAGGTCCATCGACCAGCCATGTGAGCAGCAGGAATGGCAGTACAGGTGCGAGGCTCGACCAGACCACGAACTGGATGGGGTTGTAGTCGGGATAGTGGCGCTGCAGATGGCGCGCAAGAATGTTCGATGCGCCCCACATGCCCGCCGCGCCGATGGTCAGCAGCAGTCCCGCCAGCGTGACATCGGCGCTTGTGCCACGACCGGCAATGACTTCGATGCCGAAGCAGGCGAGTCCCGCCAGCGCGAAGATCAGGCCGCCGAGCATGGGGCGGCTCAGTCTTTCTCCAAGGAAGGCGAATGCCATCAGCGCGGTGAAGAAGACTTGCGTCTGCATGAGCACCGAGGCGAGTCCGGCGGTCATGCCGAGCCGCAATGCCATGAACAGCAAGCCGAACTGCCCGAGTCCCTGCAGCAGGCCGTACGCCGCCACCCATCGCAAAGGCAGCGCAGGGCGGCGAATCATCAGCAATAGCGGCATCGCGGCAAATGCGTAGCGGGCGGCGCCAAGTTGCATGGGCGTGAACTCGCGCAGCGCCAGTTTCATCGCCACGAAATTGAGACCCCAGATCACCACGACCGTCATCGCGGCGGCGAGGTCGGCCATGGACATCGCCGAGGTCGTGGAGGCGGTCGATCTTGCTGCAGTGGTCCGGTTCATTGCGCGGGCCGGTCCTTGCGATAGGCATTCTTCACGGCGATCTTGCCGTCGCGAAACGTGAAGACGTCGACCATGCGCGCCTCGATGCGCTTGCCGTCGCTGGCGCGCGTGCCCCGGAACGTGGACTCCGTGACGCCACGATCATCAGCAACGAAATGAACCGGGTCGCGCCAGCTCGCATCGGGGCAGGTTGCCCACGCCAGTGCGAAGCCTGCCTGCACGGCTTCGCGGCCGATGAAGCTGCGTCCGAGCAGGGCATCGCCAGCCACCGCGTGAAAGGTGCAGTCATCGGTCATGCATGCCATCAGCGCGTGGATGTCGTGGCGGTTCCAGGCGGCGGAGAAGGTATCGAGCAGGGCGAGGTAGTGAGTACTGGTATCGAGGGGCATGGTGTAACCGGTTTGCGTAGAGGAAGAATGCACGGTTGACATCGTATGGGGGCACCCCGCGTGGGCATGGGTCCAGATGCGCCATGGCGTGCGACCAGATGCCTGCGTGGATCCATCGGTGGGGAGGTCTGGCTCCACCGTGTGCCGATCGCCCGGTGCAACATGTCTTGGCCAAAGATCAGCCCATGCTTACAGCAGGAGTACGCCGCCATGTCCTTGCAAGATCCCGTGGTCGACGCCACGGCTCCCCTCGCGCCCTATGACCCCCGGTACGATCCGCTCGTCGCCCGTACACCGGGGCGCGGCACCGAGTACGCGCCAACGTATTGGGTGGATACCGCTGGCGCGCCGCCGCCGGACGATGGCCCCGTGCAGGGCGATATCGATGCCGATGTCGTGATCGTGGGCGCCGGCTTCACCGGACTTTCGACAGCCCTGTTCCTGGCACGAGAACATGGCATCCGCGCAGTGGTGCTCGAAGCGAACCGCACCGCGTGGGGATGCACCAGTCGCAACGGCGGGCAGGGGCAGAACGCGAGCGGACGGCTGTACCGTTCGCAGTGGATCGAGCGTTGGGGGAAATCCACCGCGTTGCGGCTCGATGCCGAGATTCGCGAAGGCTTCGAAACGTTTCGCAGTCTCGTGGAGGAAATTCCCGAATGCGAGCCGCAACCGGGCGGCCACCTCTACATCGCGCATCGCGAGCACAAGCTCGACTTCCTGCGCAACGAGACCCGCGTGATGCGCGATGTGTTCGGATACGACGCCCGCATGCTGAGCGCACAGGAAGTGCGCGAGCAGTATGTGGGCGATGTCGAATGCTTCGGCGCGCAGCACGAGCCCGATGGTATCGGCGTGCATCCGCTCAGGCTCGCTCACGGCTATCATCGGCGCGCCCGTGCGCTGGGCGCGAAGATCCATACGGCCAGTCCTGTGACGGGCTTCGCGGCGCGCGACGGCGTGTATCACCTGCAGACACCGGGCGGCGGGGTCCGCGCACGTGCCGTGGGGTTTGCCACGGGCGGCTATACGAGCTTTGGCCTGCATCCCAGTCTGGATGCCAAGGTGATGCCGATCCTGTCCAACTCGCTCGTGACGCGCCCACTGACCGACGCCGAGATCGAGGCCACGGGATTCCGCACGCATCAGGTCATCACCGATACGCGCACATTGCGCTACTACTACCGCCTGCTGCCGGATCGCCGCATCCAGATCGGCAGCCGTAGCGCCATCACCGGTGCCGATGCGCCCAATCCGCGCCATATGGCGGTGCTGGTGGATGGCCTGCATCGGAAATTCCCCGCGCTGAAGGGGATCGACGTGGACTACTCGTGGTGGGGGTGGGTCGATGTCAGCCACGACATGATGCCGCGCGTGGCGCAGCCCGATACGCACGAAAGCGTGTTCTACGCGCTGGGCTATGGCGGCAACGGCGTATCGTTCTCCGCGCACGCAGGGCGCCGGCTGGCGGAACGCATCGCGGGCAAGCGCGGCGCGGATCTGGATCTGCCGATCTATCGCTCGGCACTCGACTACCCCTTCCTGTTCAATAACATCGGCCTGCCGCAGTCGCGCTGGTTTGCCCCGGTACGTCGCCTTGGGCAGCAGGTGCTGTATCACTGGTATCACGCACGCGACGAGCGGCGCTAAGTGCAGCGGTAAAAGAAAGAATGGCCTGGATATCCCAGGCCATTCCTCATTTCCAACCTACTGCGCTGCGCGATAAACGGACTTGCCTTCGACAAATGTCTCCAGCACCTGGATGTCCTTGATGGTATCGGCCGCAACGGTAGTGGGGTTGGCCGAGAGAATCACCATGTCGGCGTACTTGCCGGCTTCCAGCGAGCCGCGCTCCTTTTCCTCGAAGTTCTGCCACGCCGAGTTGATCGTGGTGGCGCGCAGTGCGTGGCTGGCGGAGACGCGCTGTTCGGCACCAATGACAGCGCCGCTGGTCGATACGCGATTCACGGCCGACCAGATCAGACGTAGCGGGTCCATCGGCACGACCGGCGTATCCGTGTGGAGGGTGTAGCGCATGCCGCGGTCCTCGGCGGAGTGGGTGGGGCTGATGCGCTGCGCGCGTTCGGGGCCCAGGAAGATATCGCGATGACGGTCACCCCAGTAGTAGGTGTGCAGCACGAAGAACGATGGCATGACGCCCTGCGTCTTCATGTCGTCGAGTTCGGACTCGGTCGCCATCTGCGAGTGGATGATGATGGGGCGCGCATCGCTGCGCGGATAGGCTTCCAGCGCCTTGCGGAACGCGTAGAGGATGTCGGCGATGCCTTCATCGCCGTTACCATGAATCAGCGACTGCTTGCCGGCCTTGTAGACCGCTGTCACGCGCGCGGCGAGCGTATCGCGGTCGTAGCGCGGGGATCCGCGATACGCGGCATCGCCGTGATACGGCGTGTGATAGGCGTGTGACAGGTAGCCGGTGTAGCCCTGGATGGACCCATCCGCAAAATCCTTGATGCCACCGATGCGCACCTTCTTGCTGGTGAGCTTGACCGCGTCGGACTTCTCCATTTCTTCCAACGTGGGCCATGCCACCACGCGAATGGAGAGGCTGCCACTCAGCGCGCCACCTTCGAGCGCCTGGATGGCTCCCGCCGACGATGCCCCGTCGTTGGCCGTGGTCACGCCGTGCGCGGCGTAGTTGCCGGAGGCGTAGCGGATGGCCTGCATCGTCTGCGCAGCGGTCTTGGCCGGCACCTTCACCTGCATCATGTTGGAAGCCGACTCTTCGAGCACGCCAGTGGGCTTGCCCGACGAGTCGCGCCGGATCACGCCACCTGCCGGGTCCGGCGTGCTGGCGTCGATGCCTGCTGCAGCGAGCGCGGCGGAGTTGGCCACGGAGAGATGGCCGGAGATATGGCTGATGAAGATCGGGCGCGTGGCAGACACCTTGTCCAGGTCTTCGCGCGTCGGATGGCGCTGCTCGGCCAGCAAGGTGTCGTCGTAGCCGGACCCGGTGATCCAGCTTGCGGCATCGGCTTCGGCCAGCTTCGCGCGCAGGCGAGCAAGAATGGTGTCGATGCTGTCCACGGTGCCAAGCGGCGGGCTGTTGAGATCGACATCGAACTGCCCCGTCAGCCCCGAGTACAGAAAGTGACTGTGCCCATCGTAGAAGCCCGGTATCAGCGTCTTGCCTGCGAGATCCACCACCGAGGTCTGCGTGCCGATGTACGCGCGCATGGCATCTGTCGAGCCGGTCGCCAGTACCTTGCCATCGCGTACCGCAATGGCTTGTGCCTGGGTATCGGCGGCGTCGACGGTCAGCACTTCGCCATTGCGATAGACGACATCGGCGGCGTTACCGCTCTTGTCGACGGCGGCCTTTGCATTCTCGTCGCCGCCGCAGCCGGCAAGCGCCGCGCAGAGCGCGAGGGGAATGAGCGGGAAGAAGGGGACAAGCGTAGGGCGACCCTGCAATTTCACGTTGTTCTCCTGAATCGATATCGCCTGGATTGACGAATGCGGCGATCTTAGAAGTCACAACGTGCAGCCAATGGGTCCATTCGCGCGAGGGCATGAGGCCAGCCGCGAACGGTTCGCTACGAATCGTCAGCGTGGCATGTCGCGGAACACCTGGCCCAGCAACGCGATCCCGGGTTCGATCTGCGCTTCCGCAATCGCGCCGAAGCCCAGACGGAAATACTCCGAAGGGCGATCTGCGCCAAAGAAGTGGATGTCGCCCGGCTCGATCAGCACCCCGCGCCGTGCGGCCAGCCGTTGCAGCATCCACGTGTCGGTGCCGGACGGCGCCTGCATCCAGAGCGACGAGCCGCCCGAGGTGCCGCTGAAACGGCAGTCAGGCATATGCTGCTGCACGGCAGCGGTGATGGTGCGCCATTTGCGCGCGAGCACTTCGCGATTGCGCCTTGCGTGATCGTCGCCATAGCCCATTGACAGGAACAGCGCCATTGCGCGCTGGTTGTTGAGGGGAGGATGACGATACATGAAGCGGCGTAGTGCACGCAGTTCCGCGATAAGCGGTGGATCGGCCACCACGAAGCCCAGACGCACACCGGGCAACAGGTTCTTGGTGAGGCTTCCCAGATAGATCACACGGCCGCCGTTGTCGAAACTCTTCAGTGCAGGATGATTGCCGCCGAGGTCGTTGTGCTCGGTGTCGTAGTCGTCCTCGACGATCACCAGATCCTGGCTGCGCGCGCGTTCGAGCAATTCCATGCGGCGGTACACGGGCATGGTTGTGCCAGTGGGCGATTGATGGCTAGGCGTGCAGAACACCACGTCGCAATCATCGAGTTGCGGACCGGGCACCAGTCCCTGACTGTCCACCCGCAACGGCTTGAGCTGGCATCCCGCTAGCGAAAAGATATTGCGCGCATCGACATAGCCCGGATTCTCCATGCCCATGACCATACCGCCGTGGCCCAGTAACTGACCGAGCAGATAGAGGGAGTTCTGCGTGCCAACCGTGACAAGTACCTGCGACGGCGTGGCCTGGATAGCGCGGCGCGGCAGGATGCGCTGGATGATCTGTTCCACCAGCAGCGGATCGTCGAGCGTGACCTGATCGTCAACCCAGCGCGACATATGGGCGCGCAGCGTGGCCAGCCGGTTGCAGTTGCGCCAGCGCGCGGCGGTCATCTCGTCGTACTCGACCTGACCGTAGATGAACGGAAAGCGGAACTCGCGCCAGTTCTGCGGCTTGACGATGACCTGTTGCGTCGAGGGACGCTGCCGCAGACGCGTGCCCCAGTCCAGGGATAGCGGCACGCCCTCGAACAGGGAATCCGGCACGGGCTTGATGCGCATGCGCAGTTGCTGGCGCACGAAAGCTTCGTTGATGAAGTAGCCACGGCGGCTGGCGGGTGTGAGGAAGCCGTCCTGCACCAGTTGCTCGTACACCAGCACCACGGTATTGCGCGAGACCTTCAGCAGCTTGCTGAGTTCGCGCGAGGAAGGCATGGGCTCCGTGGGGAGTTGTGCACCGTCCAGCAAGGCATTGAGCAGGTTCTCGCGCAGTTGCTCCTGCAGACCGCGGCCAGGTTCGAAGGGGCGCAGATACCGCTCCAGCATCGGGGACTTCCTCGTTTGGGTTGATTGGCTCGCTTCTTGCGAACCTGGCACCAGCCCAGGTCGCTTCTGGATCCAAAGCAATTTGCAAGCCAGTCCTACCATTGGTTCCGTTATCCCCATCCCATCATTTCGGAGCTAGTCATGAATCATTCCGTTGCTTCCCGCGTTCGCCGGTGCCTGCTGGCTTGTGGTGTCGCGATGTTGTCCGGTGCCGTCGCGCTGCCGGCGCTGGCGCAATCGACACCATCCGCACCCACCGTCACGATCGGCGTGCAGAGCATGTTTGGCCCGTGGAAGAAGGCCATCGCGGACAAGGAGTTCGAGAAGGCCACCGGATGGAACATCAAGTGGCGCAGCTTCGATAGTGGTGGCGATGTGATGACCGCCATGGCATCGGGCGATGTGCAGATCGGCGTGGCGGGCAGCAGTCCCGTTGCGGCGGCCGTCAGCCGGGGCGTGAAGGTGGAGGTGTTCTGGATTCTCGACAACATCAACGAGGCCGAGGCATTGGTGGTGCGCAACGGTGCGGGGATCGACAAGCCGCAGGATCTGGTGGGCAAGCGCCTGGCCGTACCGTTTGTGTCGACGACGCACTTCCATACGCTGTTCGCGCTGGAGCACTACGGCATCGCCGGCAAGGTGAAGGTCATCAACCTGCAGCCCTCTGACATGCCGGCCGCATGGTCGCGCGGTGACATCGATGCCGCGTTTGTGTGGGACCCGGCACTGGGCAAACTCAAGCGCGACGGCAAGGTGCTGCTGACGTCGGGTGACCTGACCAAGCTGGGCAAGGCCACGTTCGATGCGCTCGTGGTCAGCAAGGATTTCGCGGCAAAGAACGCCGACGGGATGAAGGCGTTCACGCGTGTGCTGGAGCAATCGACTGCCGATTATGTGAAGGCACCGAAGTCGTGGACGGCCAGCTCGCAGCAGGTGATCAAAGTGGCGAAGCAATCGGGCGCCACGCCGGAGGAAGTGCCCGGCGTGCTGGCGCTCTACCAGTTTCCGCTGGCAGCAGAGCAATCGGGCAAGGCATGGCTCGGTGGTGGCAAGGATGGTGTGGCAGCGCGCGCGCTGGCGGCGACGGCAGAGTTCCTGAAGGAACAGAAGAAGGTGCCGGCCGTGCTGCCCGACTACAGCGTCGCCATCAATCCGGTCTTTGTCGAAGCGGTTGGCGTGGTCAAGTAAGCATGGCAATCACGTACACGCCGGGAGCGGCAACATGACTTTGAATCTGAACCTCCGCGATGTGTCGGTGGTGTATCCCGGCCGGGTCAAGGGCCAGCAGGTCGTTGCCCTGTCCGGCGTGAACCTGCAGATTGCTGCCGGCGATTTCGTTGTGGCGCTGGGCGCGTCGGGCTGTGGCAAGACAACGCTGCTGAACCTCATGGCTGGCTTTATCCAGCCGACCCGGGGGCTGATGACGCTGGGGCACTACACCGGCACCCCACCCGTCGATGCGCAGGCCGGTGCGAGCCTGCGCGACCAGATCACCGGACCGGGCGCCGATCGGGGCGTGGTCTTCCAGAAACACGCGCTGCTGCCGTGGCTCAATGTGCTGGAGAACGTAGCGTTCGGGCTCAAGCTCAAAGGTGTCGCAAAGAAGGAGCGGGAAGAGCGGGCCATGCATTTCCTGACGCTCACAGGGCTGGCGGATTTCCGGCATCACGCCGTCTATCAGTTGTCGGGCGGCATGCAGCAGCGTGTGGGCATTGCGCGTGCGCTGACCAATGATCCGCACATGCTGCTGCTGGATGAACCGCTGGGCGCACTCGATTCACTGACGCGCGAGCGTCTGCAGGAACTCATACTCGATATCTGGCATCGCACCAGCAAGATGATGTTCTTCATCACGCACGACGTGGAAGAGGCGTTGTTCATGGGCACGCGGTTGATCATCATGTCGCCGCGGCCAGGGCGTATCAGTCATGAGATCCCGATCGATTTTGGGCGGCAGTTCCTGCAGTCGCGCAACGCGCGCGAGGTCAAGTCGAGCCCGGCATTCATCGCGCTGCGTGAGCGTGTGCTGGGCATCATTCACGGCGATGAGGAGATCGCGGCATGAATAGCATCCAATCCGTGAATCCCGCATCCAGCGAGTCTGGCATGACGGACATTCCCATGGCTGCGCCAACGCGCACGAGTCTGCTTGCACGTATGCGTCGCGCGGCACCGGCGCGGCCAGGCGAGCAATACGGCGCGCCCGGCAATGGGTCGAGCTGGCGTATCAGTTTGCTGACGGTGATCGTGGTGCTGGCGGCTTGGACCGCTGCCACGCATTTCGGCTACATCGAACCGCTATTCCTGCCGTCACCGCAATCGGTCTGGTTGCAGTTCATCGACGTGCTGACCGAAGGGTTTGCCGATGCCACGCTGATGACGCACGTGGGATGGAGTGCGATGCGGGTCTTCGGCGCATTCGTGCTGGCCGTGCTGACCGCAGTGCCTGCTGGCGTCATGATGGGCGTGAACCGCGTGGCGCGCGGTCTGCTCGATCCGCTGGTGGAGTTCTATCGCCCGCTGCCGCCGCTGGCATACCTGCCGCTGGTGGTGATCTGGCTCGGCATTGGCGAAGTCTCGAAGATCGTACTGATCTATCTGGCGATGTTCGCGCCGCTCGCGCTCAGTGCCCGTGCGGGCGTACGCTCGGTAGCCATCGAGCAGATCCACGCCGCGTACTCGATGGGTGCCACGCGCTCGCAAGTGCTCTGGTACGTGATCGCGCCTGCGGCGTTGCCCGACATCCTCACTGGCATGCGGATCGCCATCGGATTCGGCTGGACCACATTGGTGGCCGCAGAGATGGTGGCTGCCACGGCCGGGCTCGGCTTCATGGTGTTGAGCGCATCGAAGTTCATGGTGACCGATGTCGTCATCATGGGCATCCTCGTCATCGGCGCCATGGCTCTGTTGTTCGACGTGGTCATGCGCTGGCTCGAACGTCGACTGGTGCCGTGGAAGGGGCGCGGCTGATCGCTAGTGGGCAGCATTCTTCGCCAGGAACCTGTCCAACTGGCTGGCGAAGGTCTTGCTGTCCTGCGGCGAGAACGGCGCGGGGCCACCCGTGTCGATGCCCGAGGCGCGGAGCTGGTCCAGCACGTCGCGCATCGTCAGGCGCTCCTGGATGTTCTCGCGGCTGAACCAGGTGCCGCGTGGATCGAGTACGTGAGCGCCCTTGTCGAGCGCGGCAGCGGCAAGGGGGATGTCGGCGGTGATGACGAGGTCGCCGGACTCCGCCAGTTCGACGATGCGCTGGTCTGCCACGTCGAAGCCCGCAGGCACCTGCAATGACTTGATGAAACGGGAAGGCGGCGTGCGGAGATACTGGTTCGCCACCAGCGTGACAAGGATTTCCACGCGCTGGGCGGCGCGGAACAGGATGTCCTTGATGACAACCGGGCAGGCGTCTGCGTCAACGAGAATCTGCATTGCAGAATACCGGGAGTGGGCGGGCGCCCATTCTACTGCGTGCCTGCGGGGGAAAGCCGTGCGTTTTCGACAATTTCCATCGCTGACGGGAATGCGGCACACCACGCCGACGCTATTGTCCCTGCCAATACCAAGGAGACAATATGGACCGGCCCGACATCTACACGCGACTCACGGAACTCGGTGTGGCGCTACCCACCGCAACGTTTCCCGCAGCGGCGTACACCATGTGCACGCAAAGCGGCAAGCTCGCCTATCTGTCGGGCCATCTGGCCAAGCAGGATGGCATCGTGTGGAAGGGCCGGCTCGGTGAAACGCTGACGACGCAGGAAGGACAGCTTGCCGCGCGTGCCGTGGCCATCGATCTGCTGGCCACGTTGCATGCGCAGATCAAGGATCTGAACCAGGTGCGCCGCATCGTCAAGATGACGAGTCTCGTGAACTCCACGCCTGCTTTTACCGAGCAGCATCTGGTGACCAACGGTGCATCGGAATTCTTCGCCGAGGTGTTTGGCGAGAGCGGCAAGCATGCGCGGAGCGCGTTCGGCGTGACACAGCTTCCGCTCGATGCCTGCCTCGAAATCGAACTGATTGCCGAACTGAACTGACACCGGAGCATGATCGTGAACGAACTCTGGCGTCTATCGGCAACCGAACTGGCATCGCTGGTTCGCAATCGCGAGGTGTCCGCGCGCGAGGCTGCTGCCTCGGCGCTCGAACGCCTCGACGCGGTGAATCCATTGATCAACGCCGTGGTCGCGCATCGTCCGGAATGGGTGATGGCGCAGGCGGACGATATCGACAAGGCCTTGGCGCGCGGCGAAGACCCCGGCCCGCTGGCTGGTGTGCCCGTCACCACCAAGATCAACACCGACCATGCGGGATATGCCACGACCAACGGCACGCGCCTGCAAGAGGGCGTGGTGGCCAAGGCCAGCAGTCCGGCCGTCGATAACCTCGCGCGTGCCGGTGCCATCCTGCTGGGGCGCAGTAATTCGCCGACGTTTGCGCTGCGCTGGTTCACGAGCAACCTCGTCCACGGCAAGACGCTCAATCCGCGCAATGCGGCACTGACGCCTGGCGGTTCGAGCGGCGGCGGTGCAGCGGCGGTGACAGCCGGCATCGGCTGCATCGGACTGGGCACCGATATCGGCGGCTCGATCCGCTATCCCGCGTATGCATGCGGCATCCATGGCTTGCGCCCCTCGTTCGGTCGAGTTCCGGCTTTCAATGCTGCGCTGCCCGAGCGTCCTATCGGCGCGCAGTTGATGTCCGCAACGGGTCCGATGGCACGGACCGTGGCGGATCTCGAAGTCGCCTTGGCGGCGATGTCGGCGCCCGATGTCCGTGATCCATGGTGGGTGCCTGCACCGCTGAATGGTCCCGACGTGCCGCTGCGCGCTGCCATCTGTTTGCGTCCGGGTGGCATGACGATTTCGCCGGAAGTGGAAGCTGCGCTGCGCGATGCGGGGCGCAGGCTGGTCGATGCGGGATGGATCGTGGAAGAAATCGACGATACACCGCTGATCCGCGACGCTGCCGAAGTGCAGGAGCGCCTGTGGTTGGGCGATGGTTTCGCGGCGTTTGCCGACGCGGTGGCGCGTGATGGCGATCCCGGTGCTGCCGCCGTGGTGGAGCAAGTGCGCGCCAAGGTCAGTGCGATGCCTGCCGATGTGGTGAACAGTTCGCTGGTGCGACGCACGACGCTGACGCGGCAGTGGCGCCTGTTCCTCGCGAAGTATCCGGTGTTGCTGCTTCCGGTGTCGGGCGAACTACCGTTCCCCGATGGACTGGACTTGCAGGGTGCGGCAGGTTTCGCACGGGTATGGGAAGCGCAACTGACCATGCGCGCGCTGCCGGCGATGGGATTGCCGGGACTCGTGGTGTCCACGAACCTGATCGACTCCGTACCGGTTGGCGTGCAGATCGTGGCGAGCCATTTCCGCGAAGATCTGTGCCTACTGGCGGGCAAGGCCATCGAGGCGCGCGGCACGCCGCCTGCGCCGATCGATCCAGGCGCAGCAGGCATTCACGCTTCGCTGCGATAGTTGCGGGGGGCTTCGCCCAGCATCCGCTTGAACATGGCCGAGAACGCGCTGGGGCTGGCAAAGCCCAGTTCGTCGGCAATGCGGTTGATGGGGGTGTCCGCCTCCAGCATGGTGAGTGCCTGCGCGAGGCGGACCTGCTGCACCCAATGCCGATACGTCATGCCTGTCTCCTTGATAAAGAGACGAATCAGGGTGCGGCTGCTGGCGCCGACCACCTCCGACCATTGTTCGATGGTGCGCTGATCGCCCGGCGACGCGAGAATGGTTTCGCAGATCGCGATCAGTCGCCGGTCTCCCGGCCACGGGATTTCAATCGGCAGTGTCTGTGACGTCGCGAGCTTGTGGAGGATCAGTGTCACGATGCTCCGGTTGCGCGCATCGTCGGGATAGAGCATCGGCTGCTCGACCAGCGCGAGGATCAGCTCGCGCAGCAGCGCATCCACTTCCACCACCTTCACGCGATCTCCCAATTGCCGCGCCTTCTTCTGGTCGATGTAGATCGTACGGATCTGCGTCGCGGTAAGCATCGCCTGATCGTGGACGATTCCCGCCGGAATCCACAGACCCCGCTGCGGCGGAATGAACCAGATGCCGTTTGCGCTGGCCACGCGCATCAACCCCTTGCTCGCGTAGAGCAACTGTCCGCGCGGATGGCTGTGCGGGGCGTTGTAGCTGCCTGCCTTTTTCTCGCTCGCGAAAGCCGTAATGACGCGGGGGACTTCCTGATAGTCGTGGTAGTTGTCGCTCCGGCCGGTCACGGCGGGTTTGTCACTTTGGCGACGAATTCTGGCATTCATGCGGTTCTTGTCATCGTGGGGCGCGCCTACCATTTGATCACGGAACGCACGCGTTCATCGGATCAATTTTCGGGAGAAGCCAGTGTTAGCGGAAATCGGACAGGACAGGCGGGAATCGAGGGCGCTCAAGCTGTTCGCGGGCGTGGGGCTGTTCATCATGGCATTGGCGCTGCGGCCCGGCATCGTGTCGATCGGCCCGCTCGTGCATGCCATTCAGACGGAATTTGGAATGAAGCATGCAGAAGCCGCGCTGCTGACCGCCATTCCCGATATTTGCATGGGCGTCTTCGCGATCTTCGTGCCGGCACTGGGGCGCCGCTTCGGCAGTGATCGTGTGGTGTTGTTCTCGCTGGTGTTGCTCGGTGTGGCGCTCGTGCTGCGCGCATTGGCCGGATCGCCCGCGAGCCTGTTGCTGGCGACATTGCTGGTCGGCATCGGCGTCGCGATTTCAGGGCCGTTGATCGGCGGCTGGATCAAGAGCCATTTCTCGGGCGAGGCGGCGCTTTTCATGGGCATCTACGCGGCAGGGCTCGGTGTCGGTGCCACGCTGGCTGCGGTGGGTAGCGAGTCGATTGCGTTGGCCGGTGGCGGATGGCGGCTGGGTGCCGGTATCTGGGCAGTGGTTTGCGTATTGGCGATTGTGAGCTGGAAGCGGCTGACGTCCACGTATCCCTCGAAGCCGCATGCATCGCATGTGAGTGCTGCGCCGGCCCGTTCACCGTTGCGATCCGGTCGTGCATGGCTGATTGCGGTGTACTTCGGCGTCGGCCAGTTCATCTGCTACGCGTGCTTTGCGTGGGTGGGTGAGAGCAGCCGCGAGTTGCAGATCAACGCGCTGAGTTCCGGTGTCAACCTGGGCTTGTTCGCCGCGATGATCGCGCTCAGCAGTTTCCTGGCAGGCATCGTGACAAGCGGGTCGCTGGATCGTCGGGGCTGGCTGGCATGGTCCGCAATCCTGTCGATCGGTGGCGCGGCGGTACTGTGGCTGTCGCCGGGCACGTTGGGTGCGATGCCGGTGCTCGCCATCGCGGCAGGGCAGGGGGTGTGCTTCGCGTTGGCCATGACGCTGCCGCTTGACAACACCACGTCGCATCATGAAGCCAGCCAGTGGACGGCGTTCATGCTGTTCGTCGGATACCTCGTTGCCGCGTTGGGACCGTTCGTGTTCGGCTTCCTGCGCGATGTGACTGGCGCCTATCGCGCACCGTATGGGCTGCTTGTGGCCGCATCGGTTGTGCTGCTGGTGCTGACGCCATGGCTCAAGCCGCGTCTGCGGGAAGCACAGGCAGTGGCATGACGGGAGGCATCACGGGAGATCGCAAGGGCAATTGCAGCGTGAACCATGTGCCGGTGGCGTCGGGTTGCCAGGACACTTCCGCATGAAGTGCCTGCGCCCGGCGCTGCATGCTGGCGAGTCCCCGGCCACGGTGTGCGGCGGGGGCGTGGGCGGGATCGAACGGTGTGCCGTTGTCATGCACGCGCACGGTCACTGACTGTGCGTCGTGTCGCGTCTGCACGCGAATGGCGGTGGCGTGGCTGTGCTTGAGCAGGTTGGTGAACACCTCCTGCAAGATGCGGAGGATGTGCAGCGCGCTCTGCGCATCGATCCATTGCAGTGCGGGAATGTCGCCCACCTCCCACGCCAGCGAGATACCGGCCGATTCCAGTCGCGGTCCCAGCCGATAGCGCAGCGTCGCCAGCAGCAGCAACAGATCGGTCGAAACGGGTTCGAGCGAGTCGATGGTCAGCTTCAGATCGTCGATGCATTCGCGCAGGATCTGCGCGATGTCATCGGCGCGCGCGGTGCCACCCGGATCGCGCTCGACCACACGCAGTGCGCTGATCAGCGATGACCCGAGGCCGTCGTGCATGTCTTGCAGCAGACGTTGGCGTTCGCGCGTGAGCGTGTCACGACGTTCCACCTCGCGCAACTGCCGATGGCTTTCCAGCAGCTCGGCTTCTCGCTGCGCCAGGCGCAGCGAGAGATTGGCGTTGGCCTGCGCTACCTCGTCGAGCGCACTGACGTAGCGCCGGTACATCAGGTACATGAACAGCAGAAGCTGCACGCATCCCAGGTAGGCCAGCAGGTAGATGCTCTCGATATCGACGCGATAGTTCTGCAGCAGGATGTCGTGCAAGGCGATGGGTGTACTCATCGCGTTCCAGATCGAAAACACCAGCGCTTCCTGCGATCTGGCGCGCCACGCTGCGCGCAGTGCGGCCACCGAGACGACGAGGTTTAGCGCTACCAGCAGCAGTTGCGACAGCGGATAGAGAAAGACGAGGTGCGTGAGCCACGACAGCGGCAATGTGCTCGTGCCGAGGAAGATGACCGTGCAGAACAACACGGCCTCGAAGCGCCGGTAGCGCAGTCCAAGATAGCGAAAGATGAAGATGTAGCAGGTCAGGATCAGCCAGGCGATGCTGTTGAACGCGAGCCAGCTGAACCACTCCTCCGGGATGGGCAGCGGGTCCTGTCCGACGAGGTATTGCAGCGTATGAAGGAAGTAGGCGCTCGCGGCCAGAAAGCACAGCAGGTAGCGCGATTCGTGGCGACGCCTGATCCAGACCAGCAAGGAAAAGATGCCCACGGCCAGCAGGCCACCGCTGGACAAGTATGGAAACTGGGTCTGCAGGAAGCTGCGTATCGCGTAGCGCCAGAACAGTTCGCCGCGCGTGCCGATGCGCACCGTCGACATCGCCGCGCCCACCTGTCCGACCACGTCGATGCGGATGACGAGATCCTTCGGCACATGGCCGAGTGCAATCCACAGCGGATAGTTATAGCCGTTCCACACGGGGCCGCCGCGCGACTGCCAGAGCTGCTGGCCATCCGCGTAGACGGTCAGGCGCCCCACGGTCTGCCAGCGGGGCGCGTAGAGGTAGAGCGGTTCGTTGGTGCGCGCGGATGCGCTCGCGGCCGGCAGGTCGAGCTTCAGCCAGACGGTTTCGATCTGGCCTGCGCTGACGTGGTCCGGCGCAACGTGTCGCGGTATCACCAGGGGCAGTGACGTGGCTTCCCAACCTTCGCGTACAACGGGAAGGGCAAGCTGCGGCGAGAGCCTGTCGAGCGTGCCGTCCGGCGTGACAAGCACCTGTCCGGTGATCACATGCCACGGCAGGGATTCGGCGGCGGCGTTGTGCAACAAGCCGGCGAGGCACAGCACCATGGCGACGATCCACCGTCGCCAGCCCAGCGGCAAGGCGCGCTCACACATCGCGCAGCCATCCGTGCTGGCGCGCCACGTTGATGGCTTCTACCTTGGAATGCACGTCGAGCTTGACGTAGATGCGGCGGACATACGTGAGCAAGGTGTGCCGCGATACCCCCATGCGCTGCGCGATTTCATCGTGCGAGAAGCCACGCGTGATATCGCCCAGCACTTCGTATTCCCTTGGCGACAGTTCGGTGGGTTTGGGGCCCGTGGGTGTCTGCGGCGCGTCGGCCGCGGGCGCCTGCAATCGCGTCAGCACCTGCCGTGCGATCAGCGGACTGATCGGACTGCCGCCGTCATGGAGCGAGCGCAATTCGCTGACGATATGCGCGGCGGAGCTGTCCTTGAGCAGGTAGCCGGTGGCGCCCGCCGCAATGGACCGCATGACGTGGCTCTCGTCGCCAAAGACGGTTGCCACCATGACATTGCATGCCGGCCACGCGGTGCGTACGGCGCGAATGGCATCGATGCCCGATCCATCGGGCAGTCCGAGGTCCACGACAAGAATGTCTGCGGCAGGCAATTGCCGCAGCAGCGCGAGCCCATCGTCCAACGTTGCCGCCGTCCCTGCGCTGCACATGTCGGGCGCGCTTTCCAGTGCTTCGAGAAAAGCGGCCGTAAAACGGGAATCGTCTTCGATCAGTGCAACGCGGATTGGCAGGGAGGGGGCAGTGGACACGGCGGGTGTAGGTGCGGAGCGAGCGAATCGACGCACGACAAGCAGCGGCTCGTGCTACCGCTATACCCCCTCCGAAGTGGGGCATGAGAAATGCACGCCCGTCGCACGATCAGGGGACATACAGCCCGAAACGCCAGGGCTATGATCCAGCCGAATTGTTGCACGCATGGGACGGTATGCAAAGACAGCCCTTGCGCGCATGCACCAAAACAACAGGCTCCGGGAATCAGGAGTCAAGACATCAACGGGACGGGAAGGGGTCGCAGATGAAGCAGGGCAGCGCGTTGTCGATGTGGCAGGTATGGCGGGCCTTGGGGGCCCTGACGGTCAGCGTGGCATTGGCCGCGTGCGGCGGGGATGGCGACGGTGGGGGAAGCAGCGCGGGGAGCGGGGGCGGAGGTGGCACCACGCCCTCGTCTCCTTCCACACCGGACACGCCCTCGTCGCCGGGCACACCGGAGACGCCCACCACGCCGCAGGCCGTGACATACCTGGGCGTGATCAGCTTTGGCGACACCATCGCCGTGACGCTCGATGCGCCCGCCGCAGGTCAGGTCCGCATCCGCTTCTCGGATTCCGCGTTCGGTCTGGCCGGTGCGGTGATCGGCAACTATGCAAGGAGCGGCGATGTGTACACGGTCAGTGGCCTCAAGGCCGACGATGCCGAACCGCCGCCTGCTTTCGTCACAGCGTTACTCGGTTCGGTTACGGCAACGTTCACGGTATCGGGCACCACGCTGACCGGTGAAATCGCCGGGCTGCCGAAACAGCTTGGCAATGGCAAGCTCACGGGGCAGGTAACGGCCAGCAGTGTGACCGCGCCGGTCAGTGCCACGGATCTGGCTGCCACGTACACCTTCGTGCGCGCCCAGTCCACGTACTACACCAGTTCCGGCAACCTTCAGGTCCAGTATGGTTACGGCGGCCAGATGCGCGTCGGCGCGGACGGGGCCGTGCGGATGTGCCAGACGAGCGCCTACAGCGATGCCTGCGGCATGGGCCTGACCGGCACGCTTGTGCTGGCCGACCAGACCAGTTATCCCGGTGCCTACACGCTGACGTTGGGCGGCAAGGTGTGGGGCCGTGTGTTTGCGCGGCGCGAGAACGGCGTGACGACGCTGTACTTCGATCACAACCAGATGGACACCGGCGGCAATCGCATCGCGGGATCGGGTGTCTTCCGGCAGGCGCAGACCCTCACGATGAATCAGGTGGCAGGCCAGTGGGTCTGCCGGCAACCCGGCGTATCGTATGACGCGCCCACCGGCATCGGCCTGCGCGTTGCGCTCGATGGATCGGTGCAGGAGGAAACACTGACGATCGACGATGCGGGTCTGATCGTCAGTGCACGCACGAATCTGTCGGCGGCGGTGACGCTGAATGTGGCCAATAATCTGATTGGCATGATGCTCCCGGCTGCCGTACCCGGTGTCCTGTCAGTGAACTGGATCTCGCAGGAAGCCGCAAGCGGCCTTCGCACGCAGGTGTTCATGCCCATCGACGCGCAGACCATGGCCTACTATGCCGAGGTCAATGCCAAGGCATCCGATCCGGTGCAATGGACGTATATCGCGCAGGGCATGTGCCGCAAGGGCTGATTTTTCCTTGACCGATGGTTTTCTCCCCTCTCCCGCTCGCGGGAGAGGGGAGCAACACCGGCCAGCGACTCAGCGATCAAGCCAGATGACACGCCACCCAATGATCAACACCGCGCTCGGTGAAGACCGGTGCCAATTCACGGCACTGCGCGGTGGCGTGCGGGCATCGCGTATGAAAGCGGCAGCCTGACGGCGGTGAGAGTGGGCTGGGCAGTTCGCCCGCGATGGACGCCTGTTGTAGTCGACGCGCACCGGGGCGGGCCGAAGGCGCAGACGCCATCAGCGCGCGTGTGTACGGATGGCGCGGCGAATGCCACACCGCATCGCGCGGGCCTTGTTCGACGACCTGGCCGAGATACATCACGGCGATGTGATCGGACATATGCCGCACCACCGCCAGATCGTGCGAGATGAACAGGTAGGCGATGCCGAGTGTCTCGCGCAGGTCGAGCAGCAGGTTCAGCACCTGTGCGCGCACGGAGACATCGAGTGCGGACACGGCTTCGTCGCAGACGATCAGTTCGGGGTCGAGCATCAGCGCACGCGCGATGGCAACACGTTGGCGCTGGCCTCCAGAGAGTTCGTGAGGCAGCCGGTGCGCCATGTCGCGGTGCAATCCGACCTTGTCGAGCATGGCGGCTACGCGTTCACGGCGTGCAGCAGCATCGCCACGTCGATGAACAATCAGCGGCGCTTCCAGCGTCTTGCCGATGGTCGCGCGCGGATTCAATGATGCAGCCGGGTCCTGAAACACCATCTGCACGCGCGGACGGATATCGTCGAGCGCACGGCCCTGTCGTGTGGTGATGTCTTCGCCATCAAGACGTATCTCGCCTGCATCGACATTGGTGAGTCGCATCGCCACGCGCGCAACCGTCGACTTGCCGCAACCGCTCTCGCCAACGAGGCCGAGCGTCTGCCCGTGCGCCACGTTGAGCGACACATCATCGAGTGCGCGTACCGTGCCGCCTTGGGTGCGGTAGTGGCGCGAGACATGGCGAAGTGCCAGCAGCGGTTCGGTCATGCCGCTACCTCCTCGATCTCGATCACGGTTGGCGAAGGGACGCGCAGCCGCGCGTGGCAGGCCACCTCACCTGAGCCAGCGGGTTCCAGCACGGGCACCTCGATCCTGCAACGCGCTACCGCGTGAGTGCAGCGCGGCGCGAAGGCGCAGCCGGCCGGCATGGCCGAAAGTGGCGGCACAGTGCCGGGAATCTCTGGAAGTCGACTGCCCGGTGGCAATGTTTCGATGGCGAGCGCAGCGAGCAAGCCCGCTGTGTAGGGATGCGCGGGACGTGTGAGCAATGCCTCGACTGGCCCCTGCTCGACGACGCGCCCCGCATACATGACCGCTGCACGGTTGGCGGTCTCCGCGACCACGCCAAGATCGTGCGTGATCAGCAACATCGCCATCCCAGTCTCTGCCTGAAGCCGCTTGAGCAATGCCAGGATCTGCGCCTGCGTGGTGACATCGAGCGCCGTGGTGGGTTCATCGGCGATCAGCAGGTCCGGTTCGCAGGCCAGCGCAATCGCAATCATGGCGCGTTGCCGCATGCCGCCCGATAGCTGATGCGGAAAATCATTGGCGCGTTCACGCGGCGACGGCATGCGCACCTGTTCGAGCAACGCCAGCGCACGCGCGTGCGCTTCGGCGTGCGTCACGCGGCGATGCAGGCGCACGGCCTCGATGATCTGGTCCCCGATGCGCATCACCGGATTGAGCGCGGACATCGGCTCCTGAAAGATCATGGCGATGCGATTGCCGCGTATGCCCTGCATCGCGCGGTCGTCGAGGGCAAGTAGATCGGCGCCGTTGAACAGAATCTGTCCGCCAGTCACACGCGCCACACGGCGCGGCAGCAAGCGCAGGATCGAACATGCGGTGACGGATTTGCCCGAGCCGCTTTCGCCAACGAGTGCCAACGTTTCGCCGCGATCGATGGAGAGCGACACATCGTGCAGTGCCGTAACGTGACCGGTGGCCGTCGTGAAGCCGGTGCGCAACGCGCGAATATCGAGTAGTGCCATGTTGTCAGTGCCGTCGCTGGCGCAGATGCGGATTCAGGGCGTCGTTGATGCCGTCGCCAATCAGGTTGAAGGCGAGTACCGTGACCACGATGGCAAGACCCGGCAGGCCGCAGATGTACCACGCATCGGCCACCTGTTCGCGGCCACCGCCGATGATGGTGCCCCAGCTCATGACGTTGGGATCGCCCAGGCCGAGGAAGGCCAACGACGCTTCGGTCTGGATCGCGGTAGCCACGGTCAGCGTCGCCATGGCGATCACCGGCGGCAAGGCGTTCGGCAGGATCTGCGTGAGGATGAGGCGCGCGTGGCTCATGCCGACCGTGCGCGCAGCCAGCACGAACTCGCGCGAGCGTAGCGAGAGAAACTCCGCGCGTACGAGTCTTGCCGTGGCGGGCCATGACACCACGCCAATCGCCACGACAACGGTCGTGACCGATGGCTTGAAGATGGCAACCAGCACCACGGCCAGTACGAACTTCGGTACGGTCTGGAAGACTTCGGTGACACGCATCAGCGCTGCATCGACGCGTCCACCGAAGTAACCGCCGATGGCACCCACGGTAATGCCCAGCGTGGCAGCCAGTGCAGTGCTGACGAGACCGATCAGCAACGACACGCGCGCGCCCGCCGCGAGACCTGTCGCGAGATCGCGGCCCATGAAATCGGTGCCGAGCGGATAGCCGGGATCATCGCCCGGCCACAGCATCGGCGGCCCAGCCATGTCCCACGGATCGCCGGGGAAAATCAGCGGGCCGACGAGCGCTACCAGTACCACCGCCAGCATCAGGACAAGCCCCAGCGTTGCCGAAGGATATGCACGGGCGAAGCGCCACCACGCGAGCGGTGTCGTTGCAGCGGGCAGGCGAGAGATCAGCATGCTCATGTCGTGGCGCCCTTCACAGTCACCGAGACGCGCGGATCGATGGCCGCATACAGCAGGTCCACGAAGATATTCACGACGGTCACCATCACCGAACTCAGCAGCAGGATGCCGAGCAACAGATTGAAGTCACGCGCGAGTACCGATTCAAAAGCGAGCCGACCCAGCCCCGGCCAACTGAACACGGATTCGACAAGTACCGCGCCGCTGAGTAGCGATGCAAGTTGATAGCCCGCCATGGTGACAAGCGGCAATAGCGCATTGCGTAGCGCATGCACCACGGTCACACGCACTTCGCCCGCGCCCTTGGCGCGCGCCGTACGAATGAAATCCGCGCCATCGAGTTCGAGCATGGCGGTGCGCACCAGCCGGGTGTACACGGCGAGGTAGAACGTGGCGAGCGTGCAGGCGGGCAGCACCGCGTGACGCGCCACATCGGCCGCCCAGGCCAATCCCGTATGGCCCGCGCTGATATCCACCATGCCTCCCGACGGCAGCCAGCCGAGCCGCGCGGAAAGCAGCACGATTGCCATCAGTCCGAGCCAGAACGTGGGGACGGCATACGCTACCAGCGTGACGAGCGAGACGAGTCGATCCGGCCAGCGATGCACACGCACGGCGGAGAGCACGCCAAGTGCCACGCCCAGCGCGAGCGCGATGCCCATCGCCAGTGCCATCAGCAGCAGCGTGGCGGGAAGCCGGCTCAGGATGAGATCGAGCACCGGCATGTTCTGGCGATACGAGAAGCCGAGATCGAGCGTGGCAAGCTGACCGAGATAGCGCACCAGTTGCAGCCAGACCGGCTGATCGAGTCCGAAGCTGGCGCGCAGTTGTGCCATGGTCTCCGGACTGGCCGCACCAGCCTCGCCGGCCAGTACATCGACGACATCGCCGGGCGCCAGTTGCAGGATGACGAAGTTCATCAGTGCGATACCGAGTACCACGGGGATCACCTGCAACAACCGCTGGCGCAGGAAAGCGAGGGCGGGGTGGCGCATGGCGTCAAGCCTTCGGTGTCAGCCACGCATCGGCGTACGACGCAAACAGTCCGTCGCCCTGCGCAGTGGCCTTGCGGAAGCGTGCGGTGGACACGGTGACCCAGGTCTGCTCCACGAGATCGAGCACCGGCACATCGTCCTGCACGATCTTCTGCCACTGCGTGATCAGTGCCTTGCGTTTGCTCTCGTTGGCTTCGCGGCCAGCGGCTTCCATGATGCGGTCCAGTTCCGGATTCGAATAGCCCGAACCATTGGTCCACGGCGCACCCTTGATGATGTTCTTCGTCCAGAACAGACGCTGCACACCCAGCGTGGGATCGGGCAGGCGGTGCAGGCTGGAGATCATCAGGTCATAGTCCTGATCGGTGAAGACACGGCGCAGATAGGTGGCGGTATCACCCGCACGCAATTCCACATCCACACCCACGCGCGCCAGTGATTGCTTGATGAACTCGGCGGGGCGGCTCGCGGTCACGCCGCCGCCGCCATCGTAGTCGAGCGTGATGCGCAGGCGCTTGCCATCCTTGCCCGGCTTGAAGCCAGCCTGATCGAGCAGCGCCGCCGCCTTCTTGATGTCGTACGGATACTGCTGCGTATCGGGCGAGTAGTAGTTGACCACCGACGATGGCACCGGACCCGTGGCGGGTTTGCCATAGCCGAGGAACACAACCTTGAGCAGTGCGTTGCGGTCGATGGCATAGGCCAGTGCCTGACGCACGCGCCGATCCGCGAAGTACGGCTTGCGCACGTTGAACTGCGTCAGGAAGATCGTGGCGAGATAGCGGCCATCGTCGGTATTGATGCGGTAACGCTGCTTGTCCTGGAAGCGTCCGAGGTTCGACAGCGGAATGCTGGAGCCCAGTGCCACGTCGATTTCGCCGGCCTCCAGCGCCACGGTGCGCGCGGCGGCATCGGGAATAAAGCGGAAGACCACGCCATCGAGATAAGGCTGGTCCTTCTGCCAGTAGTTCGGGTTGCGTTCCAGCCGAACGTGGCTGCCCTTGACCCATTCCTTGAACACGAACGGACCCGTGCCGATGGGCGCATTGTTCAGCGGGTTGCTCAGCACATCCTTGCCCTCGTACAGGTGGCGCGGCAGGATCTGCGCGCCATACGTGTTGATGTAGTTGAGCAGGTACGGTGCGGGCGACGACAGGCGGATGATCACCGTATGCGGGTCGGGTGTATCGACGGCCGTGACGTTGGCGAATGCCGCACGGCCAAACGGATGCAGTGTCTTCCAGACCTCGAGCAGCGTGTACTTGACGTCGGCGGCAGTGAAGTCCTTGCCGTCATGCCATTTCACATTCTTGCGAAGCTGGAAGGTGGTGGTCAGGCCATCCGCCGACGTAGTCCACGAGGTCGCCAATGCGGGCACGGGCCGCAGATTCAGGTCGTAGGCCACGAGCCCTTCGAGCACCTTGCTAGACACCTGGCCGATGTTCATCGTCGTGATGAATGCCGATGTCAGCAGCGTGGGTTCAGGTGACACCGCCACGTTGAGCACGCCGCCACGTATGGGCGCACCCTGTGCAGCGGCGGCGTTCGCGAGTACGTCAGCAGAGAACGGTACGCCGAGGGAAAGGAGCGAGGAAGCAGCAAGGAAATCGCGACGGTTCATGGCAAGCGGGGCAGAAGTTTCTCGGAGGGGTCAGCAAAGCGCAGGCACCGAGTGTAGAAACTGTCCGCTACGGCGTGAACGAAGGATTTCCTCTTTGCTATCGCGTTTCGTGTGGTGAGGGTGGTGAGTGTGGCAATCAGTCGAGCAGATCGGGCTCCGCCTCGACCAGCCCCGTGTACAGACTCTCGAATGCGTGCAGCGATCCTTCGTTGCCGCCAACCTGTCCGTGCGTGTGGCGCGCAGTGGCCTCGTCGATGGGCTGCGGCGTACCGGCGGCTTCCGCCAGCAGTTGCGTGTACGCAGCGTTTTCCAGTGCGATATACCACCACGCAGTGGCTTCCACGGTGGGGCCGGCAGTCAGGATGCCGTGGTTCTTGAGAATCACCCCCTTGTGCGTCTGACCGTCGCCCTTGTTCAGCGCATGCGCGATGCGGTCGCCTTCGGAGTTGTCGACGACCATGCCCGTGAAATCATCGAACAGTGTGTGATCCTCGAAGAACGAGCAGGAATCCTGCGTCAGCGGATCGAGCTTGCGGCCCAGCGTGGACCACGCCTTGCCATAGGTCGAATGCGTATGCGCAGCGGCCACGATATGCGGATGCGCGTCGTGAATCGCCGCGTGGATCGCAAAGGCCGCCTTGTTCAGCGGCCGCTGGCCCACCACGGTTTCGCCACGGGAGTTCACCAGCAGCAGGTCCGACACGCGAATGCGCGAGAAGTGAATGCCCAGCGGATTCACCCAGAAATGATCGGGAAACTCGGGGTCGCGCGCGGTGATATGGCCGGCGAGGCCGAGATCGAAACCGAATCGCGCGAACAGCCGGAACGCGCCGGCCAGCTGCTCCTGTCGATGGCGACGCTCCGCTTCCACGGTGGGGCGCAATGGCAGTGGATCAAACCAGAACTTCTGTTGCGGTGTGGCGTTGGGCACGGTAGACGGCGTGCGTTCAAACGGGAATACGGCGCTCATGGCGAGTCCTTGCAGAGTCGGGAGGTGGGACCCGAGGACCGTACGCCATGCCCGGTGGGAACGGAACGAACAAAGTGGCGTTTCGATATGCGGCATATCGATATCGGGTTTCGTTCGTTCCCATGCGGCATGGCGGTGCCTATGCTGTGACGCTCCCCTATGTCCCACCCTCGCTATGTCTATCTCCGCGCCACCCCGCCAGCTTCATCTGAATCTCAACGCGCTGCATTCGGGCTTTGTCCCGTCGGCGTGGCGCCTGACCGGCAGCGATCCGCGCGCGTTTGTCGATGCGCAGCACTACGTGCGTCTGGCGCAGGTAGCCGAAGCCGGCAAGTTCGACGCGATCTTTCTGGCGGATAACGCATCGATTGCCGATCAGATCAACTTCCGGCCCATCACGGCGCTGGAGCCCACGGTGCTGCTCGCTTGCGTGGCAGCGGCTACGACGCATATCGGCCTCGTGGCCACCGCATCCACCAGCTACAACGAGCCTTACAACATCGCGCGCCGGTTTGCCACGCTCGATCACGTCAGCGGCGGTCGCGCCGGATGGAACGTGGTGACCACGGCCGATGCAGGTTCCGCGCGCAACTTCGGCCAGACCGGACCTGCCGAGCACGCGCGACGTTATGCGCGCGCGGACGAGTTCACGCACATCGTCAAGTCGCTCTGGGATAGCTGGGAGGACGATGCCTTTGTCGGCGATCGTGCGGCGGGACGCTTTGTGCATACCGAAAAGCTGCAGCCCATTGCGCATCACGGCGAGTTCTTCGATGTGCAGGGCCCGCTGAACTTGCCGCGTACCCCGCAAGGCCATCCGGTGCTGTTCCAGGCTGGCGGGTCGTCCGATGGGCGCGGCCTCGCCGCGCGCCATGCCGAAGCGGTGTTCTCTGCGGCGCAGACTGTCGAGGAATCGGCGGCTTATCGGCGCGATATCAATCAGCGTGCCGAGGCACTGGGTCGCGGACGCGATGCCGTCAAGATCCTGCCCGGACTGACGACCATCGTCGGTGCAACCGAAGCGCAGGCCCGTCAGCGCCGCGACGCACTCGTAGACCTGATTCCATGGGACTACAGCCTGAATCGACTGGCCGGCACGCTTGGTATCCCCGTGGATCGTCTGTCACTCGACGCCCCATTGCCCGACGATCTGGTGCTGCCTGCGAATGGCAATCACACGTTCTTCGCGGCCACCGTGGCTTTCGCGCGGCGTCAGAACGCCACAGTGCGCACGCTGATTCGTGAACTGGCGGGCGGCGGCGGGCATCGCGTCATCGTCGGCACACCGGAGCAGATCGCCGACGATATCGAACACTGGTTCCGCAACGGTGCGGCAGATGGCTTCAACCTGATGCCCGATGCGTTGCCCGATGGGCTGCACGACTTCGTCTATGGCGTGGTGCCGATCCTGCAACGGCGCGGCCTGTTCCGCACCGAGTACACGGGACATACGCTGCGCGAGCATATGGGGCTGGTGAGACCGGCAGGAAGAGTGCGACAGCAGGCCGCAGCGTAAGGTGCCCATGGTTTGTGCCCCTCTCCCGCAGTGCGGGAGAGGGGCGGGGGTGAGGGCCAGCGGTTCAAATTGCGATTAGTCGGCAAGCAGAACCTCCAGCCCTCACCCCCAACCCCTCTCCCACTGCGCGGGAGAGGGGAGCTAACCACGGGCATCTCGAACACTGTTGGTTTTCTCCCCTCTCCCGCAGTGCGGGAGAGGGGCGGGGGAGAGGGCAAGCAGTTCAAATTGCGATCAGTCGGCAAGCAGAACCTCCGGCCCTCTCCCCCAGCCCCTCTCCCACTGGGCGGGAGAGGGGAGTACACACCGAGGCCTGCAAGGGTATTCACTAGCGCGCAATTCTTGACGTTGTCGTGACTACGCCGTCATTATCGGAACCGGATCTCCGATAACGGTACGGAATAGCATGCGGCTGGAAGATTTGAACTACTTTGCGGCGGTGGCGCAGGCGGGCCAGATCGCGCGCGCTGCCGAGGACATGGGCCAGAGCCAGCCCGCCTTGACCAAGGGGATTCAGCGGCTGGAGCAGGAACTGGGCATCCAGCTATTTGTGCGGTCTTCGCGCGGCATGGACCTGACTACCTCGGGCGAAGTATTTCTCGAACGCATTCTGGCCGTGCGCAGTTCGCTGCACGACGCCATACGTGAAGCGCACGACTTGCATCTCGGCAAGTTGGGCGTGGTGCGGGTAGGCGTGCCTTCATCGCTGACGGGGTCGGTGTTCTCGGATGCGTTTGCCGAACTGATCAGGCAGCGCCCGGCCGCACGCGTGCAGATCACCATCGGCTTGCATGATCCGCTGTTGGCGGCGTTGCATCGCGGAGAGATCGATCTCTGCATCGCCACGTTGTCGCGCAAGCCGGATGCGGACATCGAGCAGACGCCGCTATTCGACAACGACCTGGTGGTCGTCGGGCGCGAACATCATCCGCTGCACAACAAGCGATCGTTGCGCCTGGCGGATCTTGGCGGCTACCCGTGGTTGTTGCCCAATGCCAATGTCATTGCACGCAAGCTGGTGGATGCATGCTTCACCGAAGCCGGGCTGCCGCCGCCGAACGTGGCCCTGGAAGCCAATTCGTCGGCGGAAGGGTTGATGGCGGTGATTCGCAAGACCGACTTGCTGACCGTGGTGGGCCGCCGCACGCTGACGCAAGCCACGCGCGGGCTGCGTGCGCTCGATGTGCCCAACATTCGCTGGCCGCGCAGCGTGGGTATCCTGCGGCGCGCTGGCAGTTACCATTCGCCGCTGGCGGATCGCCTGATCGAGATACTGGTCAAGCAATCGAGCCGCCATCAGTCGTAGACCCTCAGTCTCCGTAGATACCCACGCGCTGGACGAGGTTGCCCCATGCGGCGGCCTCCGACTGCATCTGCCGGGCGATCTCGTCGGGTGCCATCGGTTTCCAGCTCGACCACACCTCGGCGCGCTTGCGGCGCCATTCCTCCGTCGCACTCGTCTTGTCCATCGTACGGTTCAGCGTCAGGACGATGTCCTGCGGTGTCCCGCGACGCACCATCAATCCCGTCCAGCCCGTGCGCTCGTAACCCGCAAAGCCCTGCTCCTTGAACGTCGGTACGTCAGGCAGATGCGCGGAACGCTCGGTGCCGGTGACCGCGAGAATCCTCACCTGTTGCTTGGCGAGCAGCGGGCGCAGGTTCACGATGTCCAGCATCATGTATGAGATCTGGCCGCGCAGGATATCCATCAATGCCGCGCCTGCGCCCTTGTAGGGGATATGCGTGGCCTCGAAGCCGAGGTCGTTGGTGAGCTGGAAGCCGTAGAGATGCGGCACCGTGCCGTTGCCGAGTGACGCATAGTTCAGCGTACCGTTCTGGCGGCGCGCCCACGCTGCCCACTCGCGCAATGTGCGGCTCGGATTCGAGGCCGGTATCGCCAGGCCAATCGGGGCAGCGCCTGTCATGGCAACGGGCACGAAGTCATGCATGGGCCGATAGGGCAGCTTGCGGAAATAGCTCTGCGTGATCGTGAAATTGGCATTGGCCAGCAGCAGATCATAGCCGTCTGGCGCCGAGAGCAGCACGGATTGTGCCGCGATCTGACCGGCGGCACCGGGCTTGTTGTCGACGATCATCGGCACATTGCCCAGCGCAGGCGAGAGCGATTTCTGATACTCGCGCAATTGCAGATCCACGGGGTCGCCAGCGCCCGACGCCGTGACGAAACGGATCGGCCGGCTGGGCCATTTCTCGGCGTATGCGGAACCTGCGAGCGCCATGGCTACGGCGCCGCCGGCCTGCATCAGGAACTTGCGCCGGCCTTGTGCTGCATCGTGCTTGGTGAAACTGTTGCCCAACATCGTCTCCTTGTTTTCCTGGCGGTCGGCTCAAGACCTGTGGCGAATGACCGATTCATGGATGGCCGTGACTGCCGCCGTCAATGCCGCGGACGTTTCCAGCACGCGGGCCGGATCGTCGCGGCGTTGAATTTCCGCGGCATGCGTGGGGCGCGCCGCGTCGTCGGGACTCGACGAGAACTTGACCGCGACGAGGGATTGCGTCGGGTTGATGTGGAGGCGCTGGCCGAACCGCCCGCTGGCCTCGACGCTGCCGTCGCCATCGTTGCACTGGAACCAGTAGTGGCGATAGCCGTAGCCGTCGCGGCCGGACACCAGATTGCCGCGTGCGAATCGGGCGTGGTTGTCGGCGGGCTGGAACAGGATGCGGGCGACGTCAGGGGAAACGGGTCCCGATACATCGCCCTGCATCGCACGGCGCACCGTTTCGGCAAAGCGTGCGGCGTCGCGCAGCGTGGAGTTCAGACCGCCGCTGGCCATCTCGGTGCCGAGTCGATCCACGCTCGTATAGGCATCGTCATCGGCGAATCTCGACCACAGGCGATCCGTGACGAGTTGGGACCAGCGCTGACCCGTGATGCGGCGCAGCGCCCAGGCAACGGCTTCGGCGGAGCCGTTCTGGTAGTACCAGACGGGTGCGTCGTCGTGCGTGCCGGTTGCGTGTGCCACCTTCAGGAAGTCGTAAATGTTGTCGGGCGCATCGTCCTTGCGCGGCAGGATGCCGACCGCAGCGAACAGCCCGAGATCCGGGGGCAGCGCCGCCGGATAGCCCACGGCCACTTCCATGTCGAGATTGCGCTGGACGGTGGCATCGCCAAAGGGATTGCCCGCGAGTTCGGGCACGTATCGATGCAGCGGCGCCTGCGGATCGAGGCGGCCTTCGCTGACGAGCATCGCGGCAAGCAGGCCCGTCACCGACTTGGTCATCGATGCCCAGATATGCGGCTGGTGCGCGTGAAAGCCGCCGCAGTAGCGTTCATAGACGATATGACCGCAATGCGCGACGAGAAAGCCATCGGTGTGCGTGGCCTTCAGGTACTGGTCGAGTTGCATGGACGCGCCGCCCACTGTCAGCGGGATATCGTCGAGGTGCTCGCCGGAATTGCCCGGCAGCGGCATTGGTTGCGCAGCATGGCGCATGCCAACGGTCGGCGCTACCTCGCGCGTGTGGCTCAGGGCCCACCGCATGAACGGCGGACGCAGTCCGCCGCCGCGCGCCACCTGTTTGTCGAGGGGCGGGGGAAAGCCCTGCATGATGCCGTCATCGCACTCCATACCCCGTACTGTCATGACCTCTCCACGTTCTTGTCCGCGACGTCTGCCAGGGCGGCAGGCGCATGGGCACATAGTGGAGCAGCGCGTGCGGATCTGATATTCCGGAATGGAATTCAGCGATAACGGAGCGGAAAGTGAGACCGGAAGGACGACGGGCCGTCACAGATGCGACGGCCCTGCAGCAGGGCGGGGCTTACGTCGTGCCCAACCGCTCCCGCGTGCGCTGCGCCACATTCTTCGTCCACGGATACGCCTGCCAGTACTGCCGGGCAAAACGCTCGATATCCGCGCGCTGGCGCAGCGACAAGCCGATCATGTCGAGCCCTTGCAGGAACATGCTGCGATGACGCGCGGAAAGCTCGAACGGGAAGGTGCCGATCGGGGTGGTGACCTGCATGGTTTGCAGATCGAAGGCGATGGCATTGTGGCTGTCGGCGTCCACGGCGTTCATCAGTGCCTCGATCACGTCGCGCGGCAGCATCACCAGCAACAGGCGATTGTTCATCGCGTTCGAGTAGAAGATCTCGCCGAAGCTCGGGGCGATCACGGCGCGGATGCCGAACTGCTGGAGTCCCCACACCGCATGCTCGCGGCTGGAGCCGCAACCGAAGTTGGCGCCGCCGACGAGGATGCGCGTGTCGGCGTATTCCGGGCGGTTCAGTACGAACTCGGGGCGCAGGTTGCCGTGGGTATCGAAACGCTGATCGAAGAGCACGCCCTTGTCGAGTCCGGCCTTGTCGATGCCGCGCAGGAACTGCTTCGGCATGATCTGGTCGGTGTCGAGGTTCTCGAAACGGATCGCGGCGCCCTTGCCGATGATATGGGTGTGCTCAGACATGCTGCGGCTCCAGTTTGCGAACGTCGGTGATCATGCCGGTGACGGCAGCGGCAGCCGCCATCGCCGGGCTCATCAGGTGCGTGATGGCACCACGTCCCTGCCGCCCTTCGAAATTCCGGTTCGTGGTGGACGCGCAGCGCACGCCATCGGCCAGTACATCGTCGTTCATCGCCAGGCACATCGAGCAGCCCGGCTGGCGCCATTCGAAGCCCGCCGAGGTCAGGATGTTGGCAAGCCCTTCGCGTTCGGCCTGTGCCTTTACGGCGCCGGAGCCGGGCACGACCATCGCGCGTACGCCATCGGCTACCTTGCGGCCCCGCACCACGTCGGCCACCGCGCGCAGGTCTTCGATCCGGCCATTGGTGCAGGACCCGATAAAGACGTGCTGGATTGCCGTGCCCTCAAGTGCCGCGCCCGGTGAAAGATGGGTATAGGACAGCGCACGCTCGACGGAGCGCTGGTCGGCGTCATCCATCTGGTCTTCGGGAAACGGGATGTGCCCCGATACCGGCAGCACCTGATCCGGGCTCGTCCCCCATGTGACATAGGGTTCGATATCGGCGGCATCGAAAGCGAATTCCATGTCGAAAGCCGCATTCGCATCGCTATGCAGGGTTTGCCAGTACGCGATGGCATCGGTGCGCTGCGTGTCGTCGATATCGGACGCGCGGCGCAGCACGTAATCCAGTGCCACGTCATCGGGTGCGATCAGCGCGCCGCGTGCGGCAGCTTCTACGGTCATGTTGCAGAGCGTGAAGCGCGCTTCGACGCTGAGATCCTGGATCGCACTACCGCAATACTCCACCACGTAGCCGCGCGCGCCTTGTGCGCCGATCTTGCCGATGATCTTGAGGATCAGGTCCTTGGCCGTGGTGCCCACCGGCAGCTTGCCATCCACGCGGATACGCATGGTCTTTGCCATGCGATAGACCAGTGTCTGCGTGGCGAGTACGTGCTCCACTTCCGATGTGCCGATACCAAAGCCGAGCGCGCCAAGTGCGCCATAGGTGGTGGTATGGCTGTCACCGCAGATCACCACCATGCCCGGACGGATCATGCCGTGCTCGGGTGCAATGACGTGTTCGATGCCTTGCAGCGTGTCGTTGGTATCGAACAGCGGAATGCCGTGGCGCTCGCAGTTCGCGCGCAGGTTGGTGGCCTGCAGTGCCGAAGCGGTGTCCGCAATCACGCGAATCTTTGTGGGATGCGTGGGGATGATGTGGCTGACCACCGAGACGTTCTGTCCCGGCATCAGCACTTCGCGCCCTTGCTCGTGCAGCCCGGCGAATGCCTGCGGACTGGTGTACTCGTTCATCAGGTGCAGATCGCAGTACAGCAGGACGTTGTCGTCATCGATGCGCGACACCGTGTGCGAGTCGACGAGCTTGTGATAAAGGGTGCGGGGAGGCATGTTGCTACCTGGTTAGCGTGTTATGTCTGGACTTACTCGGCAACGATACCGCGTTGTTTGATCAGTTTGGCCCACATCGGCATTTCCTTCTCCAACCGCTGGCGGGCCGCTTCCGGCGTGGTGGGCGTGGGCTCGAACCCTTCCTTGACCATGCGTTCCTTGACGGGCTGCGACGCGAGCGTGGCATTCAGCGTGGCGTTGAGCTTGTCGATCACGGCCTTGGGCGTACCGGTGGGCGCGAACACCATGAACCATGTTTCGAACTGGTAATCAGGCAATCCGGCTTCGGCGGCGGTTGGCACGTTGGGCATCGACGGCGAGCGCTTGCTGCCAGTCACGGCAAGCGCGGTCAGCTTGCCGCCCTGCACGTGCTGCTGCGCGGCGGACACCACGGGAAAGCTCATGTCCACCTGTCCGGCAATGGTATCGACCAAAGCAGGGCCGCCGCCACGATACGGTACGTGGACGATCGAGACATTGGCTACGGACTTGAACAGTTCGGCAGACATATGGAAGGTGCTGCCGTTGCCTGCGGAGCCGTAAGTCAGCTTGTCAGGTTTCGCCTTGGCCAACGCCACCAGTTCCTGCAGGTTCTTGGCCGGCACCTTGTTGTTGATGACCAGCACGTGCTGCGAACTGGCCACCATGCCGATGGGCGCGAGATCCTTCAGCGTGTCATACGGCATGCGCGGGAACAATCCCGGATTGATCGCCAGCGACACAGTCTGGAGGCCGATGGTATAGCCGTCGGCCGGCGACTTCGCCACTGCGTCGACCCCGATGTTGCCGCCTGCGCCGGCGCGGTTCTCGACCACGATGGTGCCGCCCAGGCTCTTCGACCACGCATCCGAAACCAGCCGGGCCGCGATATCGGCGCTGCCGCCGGGGGCGTAGGGCACGATCAGGCGGACCGGCCTCTGAGGATATGACTGGGCCGAAGCGGTGCCGATCACGGCGGTGCAGGCTGCAAACGCAAGGATGCTGGCGAGTTTCATGGGGGTCTCCGTCTGTAGGAATCGTTATGCGAGGCATCCTATCATTTGCCTTGTGGAACATAATTTAGGCACAATCACTTCTTTAGTTCCCACGATTCAGCAATTGACGCGCCATGGACAGCTTCTCGGATATCGCCTTTTTTCTGTGCATCAATCGCCACGGCAGCCTGGCATCGGCAGCGCAGGAACTGGGCGTCACGCCGTCTGCGGTGAGCAAGCGACTGCAGGCGCTGGAAGCGCGGCTCGGGGTGCGGCTGTTGCACCGGACCACGCGCCGCATCAGCCTGACGCCGGAGGGCGAGGGCTACCTGGTGGAGGGTGGGCGCATCCTTGCCGAACTGGAGTCGCTGGAGCGAACCGTGGCAGGCAGCAGCACCACGCCGCATGGGTTGCTGAAGATCGGCGCAACGCTCGGTTTCGGGCGCCAGTACATCGCCCCGGCATTGCTGGATTTCGCGCGACTGTATCCGAAGATCGAAATCCAGTTGCATCTGAGCGAGCGGCCCATGAATCTCACGGAACTGGGCCTCGATGCGGTCGTGCATTTTGGTGAGCCACCCGATGTGCGACTCACCGCGCGGCTGCTGGCGAACAATGCGCGCATGCTGTGCGCCGCACCGTCATACATCGCCCGCGCAGGGTTGCCCGCCAGCCCGCGCGACCTCTCGCGCTTCGACTGCATCTTCATTCGCGAGGCCGACGAGACGTTTGGTACGTGGCATCTGCGCAGCGGTACGCAGCAGGAGAGCGTCAAGGTGCGCGGCACGATGAGTACGAACGATGGCGCGTCGGCACTGGCATGGGCGCTCGAAGGGCAGGGCGTGATCGTGCGATCGGAGTGGGACGTGGCCGGACATCTGCGCAGCGGCGCGTTGGTGCGGGTGCTGCCGCAATGGCAACTTGCACCTGCCGATATCTATCTGGTCTACAGCGCGCGAAACAATCGCTCTGACAAGGTGCGTGTGCTGGTGGACTTCCTGCTCGAACGGTTTGCCGCGCATCGTGCGGAAACGCGTGCGGGCAAGACGAGTGGCAGCGGACGCTGGTAGTGCGCGCTACGTGATCAGGTCAGCAGCAACAGCGACACCATGCCCACGAGAATCAGGCTCGCGGCCCATACGGTATCGAGATTGAACCAGCTACGTCCCACGAGTTGAAGGCCCACATGCCGATACGTCAGCCATGCCATGGACCCCCCGGCTGCCATCATCGCGAGGGTATGGATCAACGCAACGCACGCAGCCATCGCCAGATTGCGCGTGGACAGTGCGGCCATGGCCTGATGCCCGGCATCCGCATTTGCATCGCACAGCCCGAGATAGATCGGGATCAGCATCAACCCCGCACCGTGTGCAATGGCAATCGCGAACGACCAGAGCGCGAATTGCGTGGGACGGATACGCGCCAGCACGCGTGCATGGCGGCGACGCAGCAACAGCACGATGCCGAAGGCCACGGGCAGCAGGCTCGCCACAATCTGCAAGGGCCGTTGCCATGCAAGCAGCGACGCGAGCATGCCGAACGGCAGCGTCATCGCGAGCACCGCGAGCAGATGGCCCGCACCGAGGTAGCCCATGGCACCGGCCATGGCGCGCGATGTGGCATGAGACGATGGTCCACTCGTGCGCGCCATCAATCCATTGGACACAGCCAGCGGCCACCCCATCGCTGGATTCAGTCCGTGGTACAGGCCGCTGAACACCACGGCCGCCCACAGGCCCGCGTACTGCCACGTATCACTCAAGATTGCTCAAGACCGGATCGACGGATAGCAGAAGGAATCGGTCGAGCAGTCGCCGCCTTCGAGCCGGATCTGGTGGGCGCGGTAGCCATCCGCGAATTCCACCCAATAGTCCTTCTGCAGCGTGAGTCCGCCATGGGGGCCGACGTTCGCCATGACCTGCGCACCGGGAACGCCATCGGGATAGAACTGGTCATCCCATGTGGAATACAGCGAATTGGTCCAGTAGACGCGCTTGCCATCGCGGCTGATCTCCACCATCTGCGGGCCGCCTGCGAACGGCTTGCCATTGGGATGCGGCGTGCGCCGGACGATACCGCCGAGATGCACGGAGCCCACGAGCTTGGGGCTGTGCGGATCGGTGACATCGTATTGACGCATTTCGCCGGTGCCCCAGCACGACACGTAGAGAAAGCGATCGTCGAGCGAGAGATCGATATCGGTCACGAGCGGCGGCACCGCGCCAAAGCCTTGCAGCAGGGGCGGGAGATCGTCCTTGTCAGCAGGTTCCGGCGAGATGGTCACGGTTTTCTCGGCGAAGAACTGGCCGTCTTCGCGCCACCACGTCCAGATCGATCCTTCGAGATTCGTGGTGTCCACCACAACACCGACAAAGCCGTATTCGCGAATCGGATCGTGCGCAGGCCGCACTTCCAGCGCCATCTGATGCTGTGGTCCGAGGTCGAGCGTCTGCACATTGCGCCGGCCGCGCAGATCCCAGAAATGCAGCCGGTGGCCGTAGCGGTTGGCCAGCAGATCCTCGGGCACGATACCGTTCTCGAACTGCGGCGGCAGCGCCCATTCGCTCGACACCATGTAGTCGCGCGGCAGGTTCCACCAGAAGTCGTAGTGCTTGTCCTGCGGACCGCGGTCGATCTCCCAGCGGCCCAGTACGTCGAACGTCTGGCAGTCCATGATGAAGATGCCGGGCTCGCCTTCCGTACCGTCGGCGCCACCGCCACCGAGGCAACTGACGTAGATCCCCTCCGGGCCGCAATGGATGGTGTGGGGACGCGAGTAACCGGTCTTCTGGAATACCTCGTCGGGTTCGATCACGCGATGGATCCTGGCCTGCGTGGGATGCGGCTTGGTATCGACGATATACAGGCGTGACGAGCGCATGCCCGGAATGATCAGGAAGCGCCGCTCCAGAAACGCATGACCTGTCAGCGGCGAGAGGGCAGACGAACAGGCGTTCCATCCGAAGTGGTGCAGCTCGTCGCCCTTGTGCGTCATCGGCACCGTATGTACCACGGTGCCGTATTGCGGCGAGCCGGGTTTGACATCGACAACGGCCAGCGCGTCGGGTTGCGAGCCATCGGGGGAGAGCAGCACCGTATAGGCATATTCTTCCGGCGGTGCGCGCATCGCGAGTTCTGGCGATGCGTGAAACGTCGGGTCGGGTCGCAGCGTCATATGAGGTCTCCTCGATACCTGTACCGCGTCGTGGGTATGGACTCACGCGCAGCGGGAAGAACACCGTACCTAGAGTAGGAGTTGATGCGCACAGGGTCAACGGCGATCACACCAGCGCACTCGGGCCTATAGAATCACGCGTACACACCAGCCTGGATACCTTGCGCATGACGGCACCCGACACACTCACACGTCCGCCCGCCATTGGCCTCGGCAGTGCGGCACGCGACCTGTATCGCGCGCTCTGGCGCCACGCCCACGGCGTACGGCGCCATCTGCTGGGCGCAGCGGGCCTGCTCTCGGCAGCCCAGTTGCTGCGCCTGACCATGCCATGGCTCGCTGCGCAGGCCATCAATGCATTGCAGCAGGGCCAGATGGACGTGGCCGGGCGCTGGATCGTGTATCTCATCGGCATCTATCTGCTGTCATGGCTGTTGCATGGTCCGGGGCGCATCCTGGAGCGCAACGTAGGCGTACGGGTGCGTGAGCGGCTATCGGATCAACTCTATGCGCGCATTGCCATGGCGCCGCTGGCATGGCGCGATGGGCGCCATTCGGGCGAGTTGCAGCATCGTGTGGTGCAGTCGAGCCGTGCGCTGTCGGATTTCGCGCAGAACCAGTTCGGCTATCTGCAGAGTGCGTTCAACTTTGTGGGACCGATTGTGGCGCTGGCCTTGCTGTCGCGTACCAGTGGCGTGATCGCGATCACGGGCTATGTGGCGGTGGCGATCATCATCCTGCGCTTCGACCGCACGTTGATGCAACTGGCGCGCGCGGAGAATGATGCCGAGCGTCGCTATGCGGCGGCGTTGCTCGATTTCGTCGGCAACGCGAGCACGGTCGTGGGGCTGCGATTGCAGGCCGCATCGCGCAAGCTGCTGGGCCATCGCATGGATGCCGTGATGGTGCCTCTGCGCCGCGCGGTGATGGTCAACGAGGGCAAGTGGTTTGCTGTGGACCTGCTCGGCATGGGGCTGACGTGGATTCTCGTGGTGGTCTATGTGTTGCAGACACGCCAGCCGGGACAGGCAGTGCTGCTCGGCACGATCTTCATGATCTACCAGTACGCGCAGCAGGCAGCCACGGTGGTGGGCGCCATGGCGTCGAACTTCCAGAGCTTCGCGCGCATGCATACCGACTACGGCAGCGCGGAACCGATCTGGGATGCACCCGGCGATGCCGATGCAGTGACACCAGCCATCGTGGCAGATGCGCCGTGGCAATCGCTGGAATTGCGCGCCGCCACGTTGCGCTACGCAGACGACGCACGCGGCGGATTGCATGGCATCGACTTGAATCTGCAACGTGGTGCGCGCATCGCACTCATTGGTCCGAGTGGCGGCGGCAAGAGCACGCTATTGCGCATGCTGGCCGGACTCTATCGTCCGCAACACGGCGAACTGCTTTGCGATGGTGCGCCGATTGATTGGGCGGCGTTGCGTACGCTGGGCACGCTGATTCCGCAGGAAGCCGAAGTGTTCGAAGCGAGTGTCGAGGAGAACCTCACCTTCGGTGAACCGGCCGATGCCGCCGCGCTGCAATCCGCAGTCCATACCGGCGTATTCGACGAGGTGCTGGAACGCATGCCCGATGGACTGGCGAGTGCACTGAACGAGCGCGGCGGGAATCTGTCGGGTGGACAGCGGCAGCGGCTGGCACTGTCGCGCGGTGCGCTGGCGGCGCAGGGCAGTTCGCTGTTGTTGCTGGATGAGCCTACCAGTGCGCTCGATCCGCAATCGGAAGGACGTGTGTTCGAGCGCATGTTCGAGGCGTTTCCCACGGCATGCATCGTGGCGTCGGTGCATCGCCCGAGCCTGCTGTCGCGCTTCGATACGATTGTCGTGGTCGAGGCTGGCCGCGTGACCGATGCCGGACCGCGCGACGCGGTGCTGTCACGGCGCGCCGGGTGAGTCGGTGGGTGGCGTGGGATCGGCTTCGATGCGCAGGCGTGGCAGATACTGCGGATACTCGCGCTGCATGAATGAAATCAGCCCTTCGCGCACCACGCAGCGCAGATCCCATGCGAGTCCCGATGAGGCCGCCGTGCACAGCACGCGCAGCTGCATGGTGCGCTCGTTGGCATCGGTGACCACGAGGTTGAAGAAGCGCCGGTCCCATTCCGGCGCGGCGTGGACGATGCGTTCCAGTTCCGCGCGCAACGGTGCCAGCGGCATGCCATAGTCCACGTGGAAGAAGACCGAGCCCGTCAACTGCGCGCTGCTGCGGGTCCAGTTCTGGAAAGGCTTCTCGATGAAGTACTGCAGCGGAATGATCATGCGCCGCTCGTCCCAGATCCGCAGGACCACATAGCTGCCGCTGATTTCTTCCACACGCCCCCATTCACCTTCGACGATCAGCACATCGTCAAGACGGATCGGCTGCGTCAATGCCAACTGCAAGCCGGCGATCAGGTTGCTGAACACGGGCTTGGCGGCAAAGCCGGCAATCAGGCCGACCACACCGGCGGAGGCGAGCAGGCTGGCACCCACCTGCCGCGCGCCCGGGAATGTCATCAGCAGCAGCGAGGCACCCATCACGATCGCAAGCGTCATCGCAATGCGCGATAGCACGCGGGTCTGCGTGTGGATGCGGCGCGCATCGATGTTATCGGCCACGTCAACGGGGTTGCGGCCCAGTACGCCTTCCGCGAACCCGCCGATGATCCGCACCACGAGCCAGGTGATGACGATGATCATCAGCAGGCCGTTCACGTGCCGCACGCTGTCTATCCAACGCAAGTCATCGGGCGCCGCCTGCCACACGGTTTGTAGCGCCAGCAACGGCAACACGAACCGCGCCGGCGCACGCACCTTGATCACGATGGCACGTAGTACCAGGGTGGAGCGGGTGACGCGCAACAACAGCAGGCCACCAATGCGATGCACGACGAGCGCTGCAATGACAGCGATGACGGCAGCCGTCCAGGTGTTGAACCAGGGATGCGAGAGGATCTGCTCAGCGTTCATTGGATGTGCAATGTGAGGTAGCAATCCATAACGACAGGAGGAAGGAGGGGAAGTTCAGGAGTAACGATTGAATCGACCCTGTGGTTTGCTCCCCTCTCCCATGCAACGGGAGAGGGGAGCAAACCGGCGGCACAGCCAAATCAATCGTCCAGCAAAGACAGGTCGCGCACGGCGCCCTTGTCAGCCGACATCACGAGCTTGGCGTAGGCCTTGAGCGCGCCCGATACCTTGCGCGGACGCGGCTTGGACGGCTTCCAGCCACGGGCGTTCTGTTCCTCGCGGCGGCCGGCCAGTTCCTCGTCGGACACCAGCACGTTGATCGATCGGTTGGGGATGTCGATGCGGATACGGTCACCGTCGCGCACCAGGCCAATGGCGCCACCGGCAGCAGCTTCCGGCGAGCAGTGGCCGATCGACAGGCCCGAGGTGCCGCCCGAGAAGCGGCCATCGGTCAGCAGCGCGCATTCCTTGCCCAGGCCCTTCGACTTGATGTAGCTGGTCGGGTAGAGCATTTCCTGCATGCCGGGGCCGCCCTTCGGACCTTCATAACGCACGATCACGATGTCGCCGGCCTTGACCTTGTCGTTGAGGATGTTCTCGACGGCTTCGTCCTGCGATTCGGTCACGTGTGCCGAACCTTCGAACACATGGATGCTCTCGTCCACGCCGGCGGTCTTCACCACGCAACCGTCGAGGGCGATGTTGCCGAACAGCACGGCCAGTCCGCCTTCCTTCGAGAACGCGTGTTCGTACGAGCGGATGCAGCCTTCGGCGCGATCCAGGTCCAGGCTTGGCCAGCGCGTGTCCTGGCTGAATGCCACCTGCGTCGGGATACCGGCGGGGCCGGCCATGTAGAACTTGCGCACGGCTTCGTCCTTGGTGCGCACGATGTCCCACTGGTCCAGCGCGTCGCCCAGCGTGGCCGAATGCACGGTCGGGGCATCGGTATGCAGCTTGCCGGCGCGATCGAGTTCACCGAGGATGGCCATGATGCCGCCCGCACGGTGCACGTCTTCGATGTGGTACTTGTTCGTGTTCGGGGCCACCTTGCAAAGCTGCGGCACCACGCGCGACAGGCGGTCGATGTCGGTCATCGTGAATTCGATGCCGGCTTCCATGGCAATCGCCAGCAAGTGCAGGATGGTGTTGGTGGAACCGCCCATGGCGATGTCCAGCGTCATGGCGTTTTCGAACGCCTTGAAGCCCACCGAGCGCGGCAGCACGCGTTCGTCGTCCTGCTCGTAGTACATGCGGGCCAGTTCCACGATGCGGCGCCCGGCGCGCTTGAACAGTTGCTCGCGGTCCGCGTGCGTGGCCACCACGGTGCCGTTGCCCGGCAGCGAGAGACCCAGCGCTTCCGTCAGGCAGTTCATCGAGTTGGCAGTGAACATGCCCGAGCACGAACCGCAGGTGGGGCAGGCGGAGCGCTCTACCTCGGCCACGTCGGCGTCGGAGTAGTTCGAATCCGCGGCGATCACCATCGCATCGACGAGGTCGAGCTTCTTGAACTCGATCTGCTTGGTAACGGGGTTGGCCAGGCGCGTCTTGCCCGCTTCCATCGGGCCGCCCGACACGAAGATCACGGGAATGTTCAGGCGCATCGCGGCCATCAGCATGCCCGGGGTGATCTTGTCGCAGTTCGAGATGCAGACCATCGCGTCGGCGCAGTGGGCATTGACCATGTACTCGACGGAGTCCGCGATGATGTCGCGGCTCGGCAGCGAGTACAGCATGCCGTCGTGGCCCATGGCGATGCCGTCATCCACGGCGATGGTGTTGAATTCCTTGGCAACGCCGCCAGCGGCTTCGATCTCGCGGGCGACCAGCTGGCCCAGATCCTTCAGGTGGACGTGGCCGGGAACGAACTGGGTGAACGAATTGACCACCGCGATGATCGGCTTGTTGAAGTCATCGTCTTTCATGCCGGTAGCGCGCCACAGCGAGCGCGCCCCTGCCATGTTGCGGCCGGCGGTGGATGTTTTGGAACGGTATACGGGCATTTGTGGGTGCTGATGAAGGTTCGCGGGGAAATCGCGTGAAATCAGGCGGGCCAGCGGGATTGGGGCCCATCGCTCGTCCGTGCAGACAACCTCTTGAGTCGCGCCCGGGGCAAAGCCGAGGATTATCCCATATGACGCACGAACGGCGCATCATGTCGATGTGGCGCATGGGATACATCCATGCCCGGTTTGCCGCCTGAAATCGCCCTTCGCCCCACCCTCAATGCGCGGTCTTCCTCAGCATCGCCGTGTCATAGCCCAGTGATCGGGCGCGTTCCACCAACTTCAGGCCTGTCGATTCGTCGGGACGCGCGTCCCGCGTGAGAATCCACAGGTATCGTCCGGACGGTTCGCCGACGATCGACCATTCGTAGTCGTCCCCATGGTCGAGCACCCAGTAGTCGCCCACATAGAACGGGCCGAAGAACGACACCTTGAGCTTGGCGTTGCCGCTGTCCGGCACCACCTTGGCGCGGCCTTCCGAGGTGCGGGCGCCGCCGCCCTTGTCGCCACCGTTGCCGCAGGTATTGATCACGGAGACCAGGCCGTCCTCGCGCAGGGCGTACTCGGCGGTCACGCCATCGCAGCCTCGCTCGAAGCCATTTTCATAGCGCGCGTATTCGTACCACTTGCCAAGGTAGCGCTTGAGATCCACTTGCCTGGCCGGTTCGGGCACTGCCATGTTGCCGCGCTTGCCCGATGAGAACGTGCTGCACGCCTGGACGAGCAACGCGCAACCCACCAGCACGGCGCTGGCGGCAGTGAGATGCAGGACGGATCGTTTCACGGCGGTCTCCGGATGGAATGGTCGGGTCGATTATGCGCATCCTGGCGAAGCGATCAACGCTGCGCGCATCGAATCAGACAAACGCCGACACGCGGCCCGCACTGCCGGCCAGCACACACGCAGGATTTATACGAGCGTGCAAGAACGTCCGGGCGCTACGCGCGCCACGGTGCGCTGGCGTGCCTTGCGGGGCGCTTCGGGGCGCGCGGCTCAGGCGGTATGGAATTTGCGTCAATCGGGTTTCCAGTGCGTGGCGATGGCGACAGCCACCCGCGCGGACCTTTTCATCGACGCATTGACCGGAGACGATCATGGCTCAGGAAAACAACGGACGCGGCGGTTCGGACAATCGCTATGGCGATAGCGACGACCATCGCGGCGAGACACAACGCAATAGCTGGCAATCGCAAGGTTCGCAACGCCAGCAGCAGGCGGATAGTGGTGGATGGATGTCGCAACGACAGCAGGGCGGTGGTTCGGATTGGCAGGGCGGAGCGTCGCGCCAGCAGGGCGCAGGCAGCGACTGGAATGCGGATCGCGATTTGTCTTCTTCATCGTCGTCCAGCCACTACGGCGGTGACCAGCGCCGCATGGAAGACGAACGCTTCACCGGCATGCGCGCGAACCAGCGCGCGGGACAGGGACGCGAGTCAGGCAGCGGGCAAGGCTATGAACGCAGCGACTATCAGCGCGATCTGCAGAGCTCGCAAGGACGACGCAGCGAGGAACGCTATGGCCGTGGCGAAGAAGGCTACGGACGCCGCGATCAAGGCTATGGCGAAGGACGCTATGGCGAACGCGGCGAAGGCCGGTTCGGCGGTGGCGGCAACCAACGCTTCGGCCAGCAACGCGGTGGCAGCGGAGATCGCGAGCGTTGGGGCGACTGGCATCAGGAAGATGCCTACGGTAGCGACATGAATCGGCAGCAACAATGGCGCCGCGGCAGCGAGCAGCAGGGCATGCAGTCATGGGGCGACGAACAGCAAGGCACGCGCGGCGGGCAGGGGCGGGGTCAATCGTGGCAGCAAGGTCAGCGGGGGCAGAGCGGTGGCATCGGCCAGAGCGGCTATGGCGGCTATGAAGGTGGCGGCTATGAAGGGTCTCGCGGCGGACGCGGCCAGACCTCTCTCGAACGCAGCTATGGCGGCTATGGCGGCGACCGGGGTGCGGGCGGTGGCGAGAGCCGCGGCTACGAACAGTTCACGGGTGCCAACGAGCGCCAGGGGATGACGCGCGGTCAGGGTGGCATGGGTGGACAAAGTGGCTATGGGCAAGGCCGTGGCCAGGGCGGTGGACAGGGTGGCTATGGCTACGACCTTGGCGGCAGCGGCGATACGCCGGCGCGCAAGCGCGTCGGTCCGAAGGGCTACGTGCGTTCCGACGATCGTATTCGTGAAGACCTGTGCGAACGGCTCACGCATTCCGGGCGGCTCGATGTCCGCGATGTGGAAGTGAAGGTGTCCGATGGGGTGGTGACGCTGAGCGGTTCGGTGCAGGATCGCCAGCAGAAGTACCGTATCGAGGACATGGCCGACGAGGTCTTTGGTGTGAAGGAGGTGACCAATCAGCTTCGCGTCACACGGCAGGAAGGTGGGCAAGGCGGCCAGTGGACGCGTCAATCCTCGCAGCCTGGCCTGACCGGCCAGTTGGGGCAGGCCGGCCAGACGGCCAGCCAGAACGTGGCGGGGCAGACCAGCGGCATCAGCAGTAGCGGCAGCGCAACCGGATCGTCCGCCAGCAGCTATGGCGGTGGCATGGAAGCAGGCCGCAGCGGCACGACGCCGGCTGGGACCGATCCCCACGGCGGCACCACGACACCAACGAAATCGTCTACTTGATAGATCGTTAGCGCCACATCGGACCTGACGGTCCCTGGTATCGCCCCGCCGGGCATGTCTTGCTGGCGGGGCTTTTTGCGTCGGCTTCGAGACGAGCGGCCAACTATGGATTGATTGCGCGGGGCGCATGGTCTACAAAACCAGAACCCCCGGGGGAGCCGGCAGCGACGCTGCTCTTGCAGCGCGCCGCCGCAATAATGCCAATCGTAGGGGACTGCACATGAATACCAATCCGAATCCGAACAAGGCGTTGTGGGAGAAGGGCGACTTCACGCGGCTGGCGGCGACGATGCGCGATAGCGGCGATCAGATCATCGAGAGCCTTGGCGTCAAGCCGGGCATGAAAGTGCTGGATCTCGGCTGCGGCGACGGCACCACGGCGCTGCCTTCCGCAAAGCGAGGGGCCGATGTGCTGGGCGTGGATATCGCCAGCAACCTCGTGGCGGCCGGCAACAAGCGGGCGAAAGAAGCCGGACTCGACAACCTGCGCTTTCAGGAAGGCGACGCCTGCGCGCTGACGGACCTGCCGGACGCCACCTTCGACCTGGTCGTCAGCATGTTCGGTGCGATGTTCGCGCCGAAGCCCGATGACGTGGCACGAGAAATGGTGCGCGTGACCAAGCCCGGTGGCCGCATCGTGATGGGCAACTGGATTCCGAACGATCCCACGCTCGTGGCGCAGGTGCTCAAGACCAGCATGAGCTACTCGCCGCCGCCACCCGAGGGCTTTATCAGTCCGATGCTGTGGGGCAGCGAGGCAGCGGTGACGGAGCGCTTCGGCAAGGCAGGCGTGCCGCCCGGGAATATTTCCTTCTCGAAGGAAACCTACGACTTCAAGTTCGCAGGCTCGCCGTCGAAACTGCTCGCGGAATTCCGCAACTACTACGGACCGACGATGAACGCGTTTGCCGCGGCGGAGGCCAACGGACGTACCGACGACTTGCAGCGTGAACTGGAGGCGTTGTTCAACGCGCAGAACAAAAGCGGGAATGCAGACACCACGTCGATTCCCGCGACCTTCCTGCGCGTGACCGTCAAGCGGCCCTGACCTGCGGCTGGTCACTTGTGCGGCACGCGTCGGCGCGCCGCACAAGGATTTGCAGGCTCGGACTCATCGGCTTGAGTGCGGCACGCTCGGCGGTCAGCGCACCCGCCAGACTGGCACGGCCATCGCGTATCGCGGCCTCGATCAGTGTCAGGCCGATGATGTCGCGCTGCGCGTGGCTGCCGCCGAACCGGTGCGCAATGAGTCGCACGGGCAATAACAGTTCGATGGTCTGCGCGAACTCGCCGCGCTCGAATGCGATCAGCGCATCGGCCACCGGCAACCCGACATCGCGTGCCATGGCGGCATTGGTGCCTTCACCCTGCGCCGCCGTATCCAGTGCTGCGCGCAATGCCGCTGCGCCATCAGGCCGGCCGGCGCCCAGACTCGCCATGATCGCGTGTACGTCGTTGAACGCGTAGTAGCCGGCTGCGCCGCGCCCCAGCCAGTCGTCGGCCACGGGCTGCCAGCGCTGGCCGACCTCGACACCGCGCAGATGCAGGCGCCACAGCATGGCCGACGCGTCGATCAGATCGAGGGCAATGGCAGGCAGGGGTCGTGCGATGTATCGATCGAAGAGCGCCAGGACTTCCTCCGTATGGCCGGCCTCAAGGTGGAACAGCGCCAGGTGCCACCAGTTGTGCACGGCGAACATGTTGTCGCTGGCCCAGTCGTCGCGTCGGCTGTCGAGCCACGCCACGCCATCGTCCGTACGGCCCTGCATCTCCATGACATGCGCCACGGCATGCACGGCCCACGGGTCGCGCCGATTGATGTCGAGTGCGCGATGTCCCGCCGCTTCGGCGCGGTCGTAGAGATGCGTCTCTTCGAATCCGAACGCCTGCATGCCGAGCAGGTAGCTGTAGCCCGGTGTGTGCGTATCCCAATGCGGCAGCACCTGGCCGATGCGGTCGCGCAGCATCGACGACTGGCCCAGCAGGAAATCGCAGAGATGCGCTACCTGGATGGCGAGCAGGTCGTGCGGGTAATCCATCACGAGGTCGCCGTACTGGCGCAGCGCCTGGTCGAAGCGGCCATCCAGCCATGCGCGCGCGGCGGCGATGTGGCGGCGCTCCCGGTCGTTGGCTTGCGCATAAAGCGCCTCGCCCGCTTCCACGCTCTGGCGAAGCAGCGGTGCCGCCGTGCCATCGCCAGCGGTCACCATCAGGCCTGCGCGGAACGCATGACCCATCGCGAACGCAGGATCGTCCTCCAGTGCGGCGTCGATTTCGGCCAGCGGATCGGCGTAGTAGCCGTTCAGCAGCGCCAGTGCCGCTTCGTATCGCTCGACCGAGCGCGCGTGCTGTGTGGAGACTGCGAGTCCTCGTGCATCCGTATGTGCCATGACGTACTCCGTGCTTGCGTGGCGTCCGCGCCGACAGGCGCGGAATCGGCAGACATCGTAGGGAACCGCGTGCTCGATGTATCGGGACACACGTCCCGGACAGCATGCCACGTTGCGGCACAACCGGGACAATCGGAATGTCGGAACCCATCGCACTGCGGCGTGTCGAGCACACGCGCGCGTAAATATCGTGCATGCGCGGACGTCGCAAGGCTGGTAAATGTCAGTTGCAAAATCGAACAGAATGTCAGGGGCCTCACCGCTACAGTTGCCGTTCCCAATGCCTGTAGGCGTTTTTACGGAGGACCTTGAATGAAGCAACATCTGGCGAAATCCTTGTTGATGGCTGGCGCGCTGGTGGCGTCGTATCCGCTGCTCGCGCAGCAGAACCCATTCCAGCAGGGCCAGCCGATGCCGTCCGCACAGCCATACCAGGCCGCACCTTCCGCTGTACCTGCCGGCGCGACACCGACAGCGCCGGAAGCCGTATCCGCGCAGCAGCCCAACCCCTATGCGCAAGGTTCGATGCAGGGCGTGCAGACCGGTGTGCCGCCCGCACCGGGCGCCGTCGTTGCCCCGCCTGCATCGACGGCCATGACACCGCCGCCTGAACAGGTGGACCCGGCCAGCATGACGCTGGCGCCCGATGCGCTGGGTACGCGACTGGGCCAACGCAATCCGTACCTCGATGGCGCCTGAAGCCGGCCGGTCCTGCGCCATGTTCCACATTGGGGCATGGCAGTTTCGTGGGGCCGGCGTGAAATTCTTACCGCGTGGCAGTTCAGTGACTACAGTTAGTCCATGCGCCAGCGCCAGGTGCGGCACGGGCATGGGCATTGCGTTACTCCATCACTGAACAGGGTTTGCGCCACGCGCCACGCATCATGCAAGAGCTCGCTTTCCGCACGCTGTTGTACCGGTACTTCTTCTTCGACTGGCTCTTCAAGGATGTGAGTCGGGGCGATGTGCTTGCGCGTGCGGCAGCGTGGCGCTTCAATCAGTCGCGTGCCCACTGGCTGCTGACGTATATGCGTCGATGGCTGTGGTGCGGCGTGCTGCTGTACGGGCTGGGCTGCGCGGTGGAAATGCTGATGCGCCAGCCGGGCCTGTCCGTGATCTTCTATTTGCCCGGTGCGCTCAGCGTGCCGGTCAACGTGGTCATCGTGATCATGTGGGTGGGACTGAAAGCCTGCCCCGGTCCTGTGCGGATGTAATGCGGCTTTCGATCGATGCGTAACGCCGGCCTTCGGGCCGGCGTTTTTCGTTCAAGCGTCTGACACGTCAGAAAAATACCGACTGGCCGGAACGGGGATGCTGCGGCAGAATGTGCCGATGTGAAGTTTTCGTTGTCTCGGGGTTTCCCCGTTTCCTTCTCTTGTTTTGCTCCCCTCTCCCGCAAGGCGGGAGAGGGGCCGGGGGTGAGGGCGCAGCGGTACAAATTGCGGCCTGTCGTAGATAGAACTGCTTGCCCTCACCCCTAACCCCTCTCCCGCAAGCGGGAGAGGGGAATAAAACAGGGGGAAAGAAAAACCCAACATCGCAAAGGAGCCTCAATGACGCTGCACAAAGCGCCGGAGCAACACCGATGCTGATGATCGCGCTGGTTGCGCTGCCCTTTGCCGGCGCGTTGATCGTTCAACTTTGCAAGCGCGGCGGCGCCACTGCGGCGTTCGCCATCGCCGCTGCCACGGCACTGGCCGCGCTTGGCGTGCTGGCCATGGCGTGGCCGGGCATCGAGGACGGGACGGTTTTCAAGTGGCGTCATGACTGGCTGGCGTCGATCAGCCTGAACCTGACCCTGCGGCTCGACGGCCTGGCTTTCACCTTTGCCGTGCTGATTGCGGGTATCGGACTGCTGGTGGTGATCTACGCGCGCTACTACCTGCCGCGTGTGGCGTCCACGGTGCGTTTCTTCACGTTGCTGCTGCTGTTCATGGGCGCGATGCTCGGCGTGGTGCTCTCAGGCAACCTGTTGCTGATGCTGGTGTTCTGGGAGATGACCAGCATCGTCTCGTTCCTGCTGATCGGTTTCTGGTCCTACCGCTCCGATGCGCGAAAAGGCGCGCGCATGGCGTTGACCGTCACTGGTGCGGGCGGTCTCGCACTGCTCGCCGGGGTGCTGCTGCTTGGCCGCATCTGCGGCAGCCTGGAGCTGGCCGATGTGCTGGCGCAAGGCGGCATGGTGCAGCGCCATCCGCTGTATCCGCTGATGCTGGTGCTGGTGTTGATCGGCGCGTTCACCAAGTCAGCTCAATTCCCGTTCTTCTTCTGGCTGCCGCACGCGATGTCGGCGCCCACGCCGGTTTCCGCCTACCTGCACTCGGCAACGATGGTCAAGGCGGGCGTGTTCCTGCTGGCGCGGCTGTATCCGGTGCTCGATGGCACGCCATGGTGGTTCTATATCGTGAGCCTCTGCGGCCTTGTCACGCTGCTCGGTGGCGCGGCCATGGCGTTGCTGCAGCGCGATCTGAAGGGGCTGCTGGCCTATTCCACCATCAGCCACCTGGGGCTGATCACGCTGCTGTTCGGTCTCGATACGGAACTGAGCACCGTGGCCGCGCTGTTCCACATCATCAATCACGCGGTGTTCAAGGCATCGCTGTTCATGGCAGCGGGCATCATCGACCACGAGACCGGCACACGCGACCTGACGAAGTTGCGCGGCCTGTGGCGCTATATGCCGCATACGGGGGCGCTGGCCATCGTGGCGTCGCTGTCGATGGCGGGGGTGCCGCTGCTGAACGGCTTCCTGAGCAAGGAGATGTTCTTCGGCGAAACGCTGGCGCAGGATCTGTTCGGCTATTTCAACTGGATCGTGCCAGCGGCGGCCACGTTGGCCGGCGCGCTCAGCGTGGCGTATTCGCTGCGCTTCATCTACGGCGTGTTCTTCGATGGCAAGCCCGACGATCTGCCGAACTATCCTCCGCACGAACCGCCCCGCCTGATGAAGGTGCCCGTCGAGATCCTCGTCGTGATCTGCCTGGTGGTGGGCCTCGTGCCGAATATCACGGTGGGCGCGCTGCTGCAGATTACGGCGTACGCCACGTTAGGCAAGGCACCGCCCGAATACAGCCTGAGTCCGTGGCATGGCTTCAACGTGCCGCTGATGATGAGCCTGATCTCGCTGGTGGCCGGCACGCTGTTGTTCTACTTTCGGCGCGAGGCATTCCACCGGCATCACGCCACGCTGGCGCTGCTCAATGCGCGCGATCGCTTCGAGGATCTGATGCAGGCGCTGGGATGGGCGGCAAGAACGCTGACCGCCGCGCTGGAGAACGGCTCGCTGCAACGCTATATCGCGCTGCTAGTGGCCGTCATGGTGCTGTTGCCCGGCTGGTATCTGCTGGGCGCAGGGACGATGCCGCTGCCGGATGCGATGCGCGCATTGTCCGGGCCATTGCCCCAGGCGCCGCTCGATCCCATTACCGGCGCGGGGCTGGCCATCATGGCATTGGGGGCGATCGTGGTGGTGGCCTGCCGGCGCCAACGTGTGGCGGCACTTTCCATGCTGAGTATGTGCGGCTTGTTGATGGCGCTGCTGTTCGCGCGATTCTCCGCACCGGATCTCGCGCTGACGCAGGTGTCGGTGGAGGTGGTGACCATCCTGCTGCTGGTGCTCGCGCTGTATTTCCTGCCCGGCGATGGCGACAAGGCGCGGCAGCCCAGCCGCCCTGCACGCTGGCTTCGCGATGGCGTGCTGGCACTGGCAGGCGGCGCGTTCGTCAGTGCCGCAGCCTTTGCCGTGATGACGCGGCCCTACGATTCGATTGGCGACTACTTCGTCCGGAACAGCGTGAGCGGTGGGGGCGGGCACAACATCGTCAATGTGATCCTGGTGGATTTCCGGGGCTTCGATACCTTTGGCGAGATCTGCGTGCTGCTGGTGGCGGGCCTGGGCGTGCAGGCCATGCTCAAGGGTCTGCGGCTCACCGCTCCCGCGTTCGACCCCAATGGTGCGCCATGGGCAGGGCAAAGCCATCCGTTGCTGCTATCGATCCTGGCGCGGCTGATGCTGCCGCTGACCGTGCTTGTGGCGGTCTTCATCCTGCTGCGCGGCCATAACCTGCCGGGCGGTGGGTTTGTGGCCGCGCTGGTCACGTCGATTGCCTTGCTGATGCAATACGTGGCCAGCGGCGTGTTGTGGACCGAGTCGCGCATCGGCGTCAACTATCGCGTGATGGCCGGCGCGGGCATCGTGGTGGCGGGACTGACGGGACTGGGCAGCTGGTTCTTCGGCTATCCGTTTCTCACCACATCCTTCGGGCACTTCCACATTCCGTTGATTGGCGAAATCGAACTGGCCACGGCGATGATCTTCGATGTGGGCGTCTATATGACGGTGGTGGGGACCACACTGCTGATCGTGTCGCACCTCGGCGTGCGCGACAAGCGCATCCTCGCCAGTACGCATGAGCAGGCACACGCTTCGGCGCAGACGAAAGGAGGGCGATGATGGAAGCCGCATTTACGTTGACGATTGGCGTACTCACCGCCTGCGGACTGTTCCTGCTGCTGCGCGCACGCACCTTCACCGTGGTACTCGGCCTGACGCTGCTGTCGTATGCCGTGACGCTGTTCCTGCTCTCGATGGGCAGGCTCGTCACCGGGCGGCCACCGGTCATTGTGGAAGGTGCGCAGTATGCGGACCCAGTGCCGCAAGCGCTGGTGCTGACCGCCATCGTCATCAGCTTTGCGATGACTGCGTTCGCGATTGTGCTGTCGCTGCGTTCGCTTGGGTTGTCCGGCACCGATCACGTAGACGGCGTGGAGCGACCATGACCGTCACGCATGCGTTGTTGCTGCCTCTGCTGGTGCCGATGTTCGCGGGCGCATGGCTCGCCATGATGCCCGCGCGCCGCCAGCGCTGGCAGCGCAGTGTTTCCGTGGGCGCAAGTCTCGCGTTGTTGCCGATAGCTGTCGGGTTGTTGTGTGTGGCCGATACCGGCGCGATTCCCGTGGTGGCGATGGGCAACTGGCCCGCGCCGTTCGGCATTGTCCTGCAACTGGATCGGCTCGGTGCGCTCATGCTGGTGTTGACCGCCGTGCTGGCGGTGGCCGCATCGGTGCATGCGAGTTGCGGCGATGCCCGGCTCGGGCGGCATTTCGACGCGCTGTTCCAGTTCCAGTTGATGGGCCTGAATGGCGCGTTCCTGGCGGGGGACCTGTTCAACCTGTTCGTGTTCTTCGAGATCCTGTTGATCGCCTCGTATGCATTGCTGGTGCATGGCGGAGGACCCCGACGTATCGTGCCCGGCCTGCACTATGTGCTGATCAACCTGGCCGGCTCGAGCTTCTTCCTGATTGCCATCGGCATCCTCTACGGTCTGACGGGTACGCTGAACATGGCCGACATGGGTGTGCGATTGCAGGGACTCGATGCCTCATCGCTACCGTTGGCCATCGCCGCCGGTGTGATGCTGCAGCTTGTATTCCTGCTGAAAGCCGCGGCGTTTCCACTGTACTTCTGGCTGCCGCGTGCCTATGCCGGGGCCACGCCATCGGTGGCTGCGCTGTTCGCGATCATGACCAAGGTGGGCGTGTACGCCGTGCTGCGCACGCAGGCGCTGATCTTCAATCTCGATGCCGGACCACTCGCGGGCTTCATGCATGACTGGTTGTGGTGGCTCGCGTTGCTGACGATGGTCATCGGTGCCGTCGGCGCACTGGCTGCGCACGAGGTGCGCGTGCTGACGGGCTATCTGGTGCTGACTTCGGTGGGTTTGCTGCTGGCCGGCACGAGCCTGCAGACGTACGAAGCCTGGGCGGCGGTGCTGTATTACCTGCCGAGCACCACGCTATGCACGGCAGCGTTGTTCCTGCTGGCCGGCGCGCTCGATACGCGCCACGATCCCGTCGATCCCGCACTGGAGCGGCCCGTCGGCAAGGCGGGCGGACGCGTGGTGCGGCGCCCTGGCATGCGGCTCGAAGGCGCGTTGTTTCTTGTTGCCATCGTGACGGCCATCGGGCTGCCGCCGATGTCCGGCTTCCTCGGCAAGGCGATGATGCTGCGCGCCACGATGGGCCCATCGGCTGCCGCAGCGTGGTCGGTGATCCTGGGGTCCAGCCTGCTGCTGCTGATTGCAGCCAGCCGCACCGGCAGCCGGCAAGTGTGGAGCGCACCGTATGTGCGGCACGGCGTGCGCTCGCCACGGCGCGGCGTGGTGCTGCGTCGATGGAAGCTGACATGCGCGATGTTCCTGCTCGCGGGCAATGTGGCGCTGGTCCTGTTCGCCGCGCCCGTAGAGCGCTATGTCGATGCCACGGCGGGGCAGTTGTCCGATGTAGCGGCCTATCGTGAAGCGGTGCTTCACACGCCGCCAGCAAAGGAGGCTGACCGATGATCAAGCGGCTGTTTCCGCATCCCTGGCTGAGTCTGGTGCTGGCCATCATCTGGCTGTTGCTGGTCAACGATGTTTCCCCAGGGCAGGTCCTGCTGGGCGCGCTGCTGGGTTGGTTGCTGTCGCTGAAGATCGGGGAGCGGCTGTGGTTGCGGCCGATGGAACTGCGCCGGCCAGACCTGGTGGCGCAGTTGGCGGGCCGCGTGCTCTACGACATCGTTCACGCCAATGTGGAAGTGGCGGCGCTGGTGCTGGGGCCGATGCGGCGCATGCAACCGGCTTTCATCCAGGTGCCGCTGGATCTGGAACACGAGATGGCGCTGACCGCGCTCATCAGCATCGTGTCGTTGAGTCCCGGCACGCTGTGTGCCGAACTCAGCAACGACCGCCGCGTACTGCTGATCCACGTACTGAACCTGCGCGACGAAGCTCGACTCGTCGATACCATCAAGTCTCGCTATGAGGCGCCCCTCAAGGAGATTTTCGTATGCTTGCCATCGTGATACCGATTGCCCTGGCGTTGCAGGGCGTGGCATTCCTGCTGACCGTGGCCCGCCTGCTGCGCGGGCCGAGCCTGCCGGACCGCATCATTGCGCTGGACACCTTGAGTATCAATGCCATCGCGCTGCTGGTGCTGTACGGCATGGTCATCGACTCGACACTGTTTTTCGAGATCGCGCTGCTGATTGCGGTGACAGGGTTTATCGGCACTGTTGCGCTGACCAAATACCTGCAGCGCGGCGACATCATCGAATTGAGGTAACGCCATGCACGCGACCATGCACCCCATCGCGGAAATCGTCGTCTGCGTGCTGTTGCTGATCGGCAGCGGCTTCATGCTGATCGGTGCGATCGGACTCGCCCGGCTGCCGGATTTCTATATGCGCCTGCACGGCCCCACCAAATCGACCACACTGGGCGTGGGCGGCGTGGTGCTGGCATCGGTGGTGTATTTCAGCGTGCGCGGCAATGGACTGAGCCTGCACGAATTGCTCGTCTCGGCCTTCCTGTTCCTGACCGCACCCATTAGCGCGCACATGCTGGCCAAAGCGGCGATCCAGCAACGGCTGCCGGTGATCGAACGGACGCGGGGCCGCGTGTGGTCCCCCGCGCGCAGTGTGGCGGATGCGGGTGAGGAGGGGCATCCGGATGCGGGGAAGCCCGGTAAATGAGGCGCCTGTATCACCTTGCCGAGTGATTGGCAATGCGGCCAGTGTCGACATTCTGGAAACAATGTGATGGCGATAATGGCGCGTTTCCGTCATCTCCTAGAATGATTATCATCTCGATTGGATCGCCATTCGGCGGGGGGAGCGTTTGATGAATGCGTGGTCGAGTTCGACGGTGCCCACGGGCCCGCGCGATGGCAAGGAACGGATGGCCTACGTCGTGGATGACGACGAATCCGTCAGGCTCGCGCTCGATGGCCTGCTGCGCTCCATCGGCCTGCGGGTGGTGACATTCGAGTCGGCGCAGGATTTCCTGGGCTACCCAAGGCCGGACGTGCCCAGTTGCCTGATCCTCGACGTGCGGCTGCGCGGCGAGAGTGGCCTGGCCTTCCAGGAGCAGATTGGCAAGAGCGGCCTGCGCATGCCCATCGTGTTCATGACCGGTCACGGCGATATCGCCATGACGGTCAAGGCGATGAAAGCGGGTGCGGTGGATTTCCTGCCCAAGCCATTCCGCGACCAGGACATGCTCGATGCCGTGGCCAATGCACTGGCGCGCGATGGTGAGCGGCTGGCCGCCGAGCAGTCCAGTGCGGGATTGCGCGCGGCCTACGAGTCGCTGACCCCGCGCGAGCGCGAAGTCATGGCGTTTGTGGTGACAGGTCTGATGAACAAGCAGATTGCCGGAGAGATGAGCCTCAGCGAGGTCACCGTCAAGATTCATCGCGGGCAGGCTATGAAGAAGATGGGCGCCCGCTCGGTGGCCGATCTCGTCAGGAAGTCCGAACTGCTTGGCATCGCGTCAGAATCTGCAGCGTCAGCACAGACGCGCAAGCCGCACTGACGCTCCGACCGCCCGGCGTTTTTCCCGGCACGTCTGCTGCAGCAACACCGCTATCCCAGCGCCACGTCGAGCCAGTGCGCCACGTCGTTGGCGTCCACGGGCTTGAGAAGCACGGCCAGCGCCCCGTTGGCCAGCGCCCGCGTTTTCAATTCCTCGGAAGGAAAGGCGGTGATGAAGACAATGGGCATCCGGTAGCCCAGCGCCAGCAGTTGCTCGTGCATCGCCACGCCGGTCATGCCCGGCATCATGAAATCCGACACCACGCAGTCCATGGCAGCGATCTTGTCCGAGGCGAGGAATGCCTCGGCGGATGCGAATTGCTCCGTGCGACGGCCGAGCGAGCGGACAAGGCTTGCCGTCGCCATGCGGATGGACTCGTCATCGTCGACGATCGCAACCAGTGGAGCGGCTGACTGGGCGGCTGACTGAGCGGCTGACTGAGCGGAATTCAATAGGACCTGCCTCGATCTCTTGGGGAGGAGCATGGAGGCCACCGTGACGCCAATGCGTTGCAACGGCGGCCATGCCAGTGCATAACGGTATCCAGCGTAAGGCCGGGCAGGGCGCCGGGGAATCATACCTATGTATTAACGTTTCCCATACGTTCGGTCCCGGCCCGGTGCGAAGCCCGATGCGGCCCGCGCGCGCTGGCCGAGCGGACGGCGGGCATACAGGAGTATTAATGTCCAATGCGAATGGACAAGGCTGCGCCACCCGTGTGCAGAATCGTATTTGCCAGACAGCACGACTAACCTTGAGGCACTGCCGGTGCGATTGACACCGGACCCTTTTGGGGAGCCCTCCATGAACGCCATGCACTACCCGGACATCTCGCCGCGCGGCGCCTGTGCCGTCCAGCCGAATCGCACCGACGCGCTGTCGAACTGCTTCGCCACGAGCTACACGGGCATCATTGCCTTCATGGCCGTGGCCACCGAAGGCAGCTTCGCCCGCGCTGGCGAGCGGCTCGGGATTGGGCGCTCCGCCGTCTCGCGCAGTGTGCAGAAGCTGGAAGAGCAGCTCAGCACGCGGCTGTTCCTCCGTACCACCCGTACCACGAGCCTGACGCGCGAAGGGGAGCGGTTCTTCGAGAACTGCAACCTCGGTGTCACGCACATCATGGGCGCGATGAACGACATGCTGGACCTGCGCCAGGGCCCGCCGCGCGGCATGCTGCGCGTGAATGCGCCGATGGGCTTTGGACGCAAGGTGGTGGCGCCGCTGCTGCTGCAGTTCTCGGAGATCTATCCGGACATCGCGGTGGAACTGGTGCTCGACGACCGGCCCGCCGACTTTGCGGGTGATCAGGTGGATGTCGCGTTTCGTGATGGCTATATCGAGGATTCGAGCATCATCGCCAAGCAGTTGATCCCGATGCAGATGGTGCTGTGCGCCTCGCGTGCGTATGCCGAGCGGCGCGGGCTGCCTGACTCGCTCGAAGCGCTGGCGCAGCACGACTGCATCAACCGCCGGTTCTCGGGCGGCCGCGTTGCGGAATGGGAGTTCCGCGTGGATGGGCAGCCGCGCAAGCATGTGCCGACCGCCAGGCTCACGTACAACGATGCCGATCTCGTGCTCGATGCGGTGCGCGATGGACGGGGCATTGCACAGCTACCGCTTCATCAGGTGGCCGACGACCTCGCGCGCGGCACGCTGGTGACGCTGCTGGACCGCCATGCCCCGGGGGATCGCGGGCACTACATCTGCTACCTGTGCCGCCAGCACCTGCCAGCGCGCATCCGTGTGTTTATCGATTTCATGACGGAGGAGATTCGCGCAGCGGAATCGGCCAGCGCGATGAGCGCGGCAAGTGCAGCAAGTGCGGTGACCGCGACGGCTCGGGCGAATACACGCGTGGCCGCCCATATCGCGCCCCGGCATGCCGAACCCATGGCGGCGTGATATCCGGCCGATATCCTGGCGCCCGGATGCCGCGGCACGCAGGCATGCCGATTGCAAGGAAACCGGCATTCGCCGTGCCGGAGCCACATCATGGATCGCGTTCCCGCCGGGCATGCCGCCCAGATAACGCCAGGTCCTGCCTTGCGCAGGACGCCGAAGAACCTTGCCATCCTGCTCAGAGACACGGTATCCGCGTGGATTGACGACTACGCGCCCAGCATGGGCGCCGCGCTGGCCTACTACACGGTGTTCTCCGTGGCACCGCTGCTATTGATCGTGATATCGATTGCCGGCATGGCATTCGGCGCCGAGGCTGCACGCGGCGCGGTGGTGGAGCAGATCGGCGGACTGGTGGGCGTGGAAGGCGCCAAGGCCATCGAGAGCATGCTGGTTTCGCTGAGTGAACCGGCCAAGGGTTCGCTGACTGCGGTGTTGAGCTTCATTACCCTGCTGGTGGGCGCCACCACAGTCTTCGCCGAATTGCAGTCCGCGCTCGACCGCATCTGGCAGGTGCCGGAGCGCAAGAAGCCTTCTGGAATCTGGGAACTGCTACGTGGGCGCGTGCTGTCGTTCGGCATGATTCTCGGCATCGGCTTCCTGTTGATCGTATCGTTGGTGGCAAGCGCCGCAATCGCGGCGATCGGGCGGTACTGGATGCCGATGATGGGCGAGGACGAGGTGATCGGCCACCTGCTCGACATGGCCATCAGCTTCGGCATGGTGACCGTGGTGTTCGCCATGATCTACAAGATCATGCCGCACGCGGCAGTCCGCTGGCCCGACGTGTGGCTCGGTGCGATCGTCACCTCGGTACTCTTCACCATCGGCAAGTTATTGATCGGCCTGTATATCGGCAAGACAGGCGTCGCCACCGGCTACGGCGCGGCAGGCTCGCTCGTGGTGGTGCTGGTATGGGTCTACTACTCGGCACAGATATTCCTGCTGGGTGCGGAGTTCACGTGGCTCTATGCCAACCGGTTCGGGTCCTTGCGGGGGCGCGGCGGCGCGCGGCCGAGTGGGGGCTCAGACCGGTAATTCTTGCGTTAGGGAAGAAAAAATCGCCTGTCGCCGTGTCAGTGAGGGTCAACTGCACGGCATGCGCATTTACGGCGCGTTGATCTGCCTTGCCCCCGCTTCTTCGCGCCATTTACATCAAACTCGATATCGTCCCGTTCTGATGCGGCTGCCTTCGGTGCGCATCGTTTCGGAGATCACTCATGTTTGAAAAAAGCAAGGAATACACGCGCGAATTCATCCACACGGTATGCGGCGGTAGCAAGCAGGCGTTCCTTCCGACAAAGAATGGCAAGGTGGTGGCGATATGCCTGCGACCCGATCTCAATCCGCAGGCCCCCGAGGCGATCCTTTGCAGCAGTGCCGCATCCACTCGCGCGGCAGGCAGGACACTCGCGACGCAGTCGGAAGCCGTTCCACTGTTCATCAGGAGCGAGACGGACAAGTACCGGTATATCGGTCATTATGCCGCCGTGGAATCCCTCACCACGCCGATGGAATGCTCGCCGTATGTCGAGCACAGCGGCTTCAAGCTTGCGCAAGTCTCGCGTGTCATCAAGCTCAAGTCCGTTGCCGTCTCGAAGTGAGCCACCATGCCGAAACAGCCACCAGATGCAGCCGTCCCGCCCGCGTCTTCCATCCGTCCGCATGGCTGCCGCTACTACGTGACGGTTTCCGCGTGTCTCGTCGTGCTCGGTTTGCTCTATGCGTTGTAGCAAAGAACAAGAAATTCGGCAGCTACGCCATGCCGATTTCCCGCGCCCTCACTTGTCGACTTCCGCAAGCACCTTCTTCGCCATCTCGAGATGGCTTTGCAGCGTAGGCAGCGTGTTGCGTGCGAAGGCTTTTACATCGCGATCCTTGGTGTCGTCCGTTGCTTCGCGGAACAGCTTGACGGCGTCTTGGTGGGCGTCCACGCCAACCTTCTGCGAGTAGGCCTTGTCGAAGGCGACGCCGCTTAACGCTGACAGTTGCAAAATTTCCTCTTTCTTCGCCGCGTTCGGCGAGGCCGGTAACTGGATGCCGAGTCGCTTTGCAATGGGTTCCATCCTGGCCGACGCAGCACCGTGATCCTTGATCATCTGTGCCGCGAACTGCTTGACCGCTGCGCTGCTGGCTTTCTTTTCTGCGATGCGGCTCGCTTCCATTTCGAATGTGCCGGCTTCGGCGGCTTTGCGCAAGAACATGGCGTCGGCATCGCCTGCGAGGGCGGTGCCGGGTTTGTCGGAAAGCGGTGCGGCGTCGGGTGTCGTCAGGAAGGCGACCGACATCAGCGCGAGCATGAGGCCGACGAACGCGGGCAAGAAACGGAGCGGTTGCATGGCTGACTCCTCGAAGTGTTGAAGGGCCAATGCAAGCGGCATGCCCTGCGGAATTCGCGCATGGCCTAGCGGAACAATGCAGCCGTTTGATCGCGCTCGACCCGCCAAACGTAGCGCATCCGGCACCGCATGGCGACAATTGCATCGGCCACGCAAAAAGGCCCCTTGCCTTTGCGAATCCCGTCCCCAGATCGGCCGCTGGCTCGAAGGAACCCCACCAAAGAGGAATGGGAGGGAGATTTCCTGATGGCAATCATTCGGTTTCCAACAATAAAAACATCACATCATGTCTAAAGTTTCGAGAGTCTCCACGTTTCATGGCAATGTCTGTTCAACAGAGGCGCATCGTACGTCTCTTGCACGAAGGGTTCTGTCTTCGTATCGTTCGATCCATCTTCGATGATTCCCCTGTCTATGCGGAGCTTCTGAATCCCGAGGCAGCTTCCATAGAAAAAATTGCGCTGTGGCGGATCGAGAAGCTGCTGTCCACCGGCTCGGTGAGGCCGGATAGCGGAGATCTGGCGACGGCGTCTCGTCTGGTCGTCACACATAAATACTGCGGCAGGAAATGTTGAATCGCAGGCTGCCCATGCGCTGTCACTCGATATGCGCATTCACGGCCAACAAACAGCAGCCGGCCTCCCTGGCGGGGAGTGCGGCTGGCGATTGAACTTTTTACACGGGGCGCACGACCAAGGTCGCCCGGCCGTAGCGCGTCAAGATCCTCCAGCGTTGTGCCGCATCGTTCTACACCCCGTCCGGCATTGCGGTGGATGGTGCCGGAAACCTCTACGTGGCCGACATGAACAATCACATGATCCGGAAGATCACGCCCGCCGGCGTGGTCACCACGCTGGCAGGCTCGACGACCTCCGGACGTGCCGACGGCACCGGCACCGCGGCGCAGTTCAGCTATCCACAGGGCATTGCGGTGGACAGTGACAACAACGTCTATGTTGCCGAGAAAGGCAACAACACGATCCGCAAGATCACGCCCGCGGGCGTGGTCACGACGATCGCCGGCGGAGCACTGAGCGGGAACATCGATGGAGAGGGGCCTACGGCAACGTTCTGGGCACCATGGAGCCTGGCCCTCGACAGCGCCCGGAACCTGTACGCCGCCGAACTGGGCAACAACACCATCCGCAAGATCGTGCTGCCTTGATATGGCCGGGCTGCAGCGGGAGATCGGGAAGAACTTCCGGTTTGCTCCCCTCTCCCACTGCATGGGAGAGGGGAGCGCATAACGACGCCAACATCTCCAAAAAAAGAAGCCGACCCCCTCAACGGGAGGCCGGCTCTCACTTCTAGCGAAATTACGGGACTATCGCGTTCCTAACAGCCCCTCACACCCTCAAATCAAACCGATCCAGGTCCATCACCTTTGCCCATGCGGCAACAAAGTCGTTGACGAACTTCGCCTCGCCGTCCTGGCTCGCATAGACCTCGCTCAGCGCGCGAAGCTGCGAGTGCGATCCGAACACCAGATCCACACGCGAGCCGGTCCACTTGACCTGGCCGGTCTTGCGGTCGCGGCCTTCGAACACATCGCGTGACTTCGGTTTCCACTCCACGCTCATGTCGAGCAGGTTGCGGAAGAAGTCGTTGGTCAGCGTTTCGGGCCGGTCGGTGAGCACGCCGTGGGCATCCGGCCCACTATGGACGTTCAGCACACGCAGGCCGCCGATCAGCACGGTCATCTCCGGGGCGGTCAGGGTCAGCAGTTGCGCCTTGTCGATCATCATGTGCTCGGCCGGCACACGGACGCGCGGGTTGATGTAGTTGCGGAACGCATCGGCCACGGGTTCGAGCGCGCCCATCGACTGCACATCGGTCTTCTCCTGCGAGGCATCCATCCGGCCCGGCGAGAAGGGTACGGTGACCTTCTTGCCGGCTTTCTCGGCGGCCTTCTCGATGGCGGCATTCCCGCCCAGCACGATCAGGTCTGCCAGCGAGATCTTCTTGCCTCCCGCATTGAACTCGCCCTGGATGCCGGTCAGCTTGTCGAGCACCTTGCCGAGTTCCGCCGGATCGTTCGCGGTCCAGTCCTTCTGCGGAGCCAGCCGGATACGTGCACCGTTGGCACCGCCGCGCTTGTCGGAGCCACGGAACGTGGAGGCCGACGCCCATGCGGTCTTGACGAGATCGGAGAGCGACACGCCCGACGCCAGGATCTTCTGCTTGAGCGCAGCCACGTCCTGGTCGTTGACGAGCGGATGGTCGACGGCCGGGATCGGGTCTTGCCAGAGCAGTTCTTCCTTCGGGACTTCCGGGCCGAGATAGCGCGCGCGTGGACCCATGTCACGGTGGGTCAGCTTGAACCATGCCCGTGCGAAGGCGTCGGCGAACTCGGCGGGGTTTGCTGCAAAGCGCCGCGAGATTTTTTCGTAGATCGGATCGAAGCGCAGCGACAGATCCGTGGTCAGCATTGTCGGCTTGAGCTTCTTCGCCGGGTCATAGGCGTGCGGTACGGTCTCGGGGGCGTCCTTGGCCACCCATTGGTTGGCACCGCCCGGGCTCTTGGTCAACTCGTACTCGAAGCCGAACAGGTTGTCCCAGAAGCCGCTGCCCCATTTGGTCGGGGTGTTGCTCCACGTGACTTCCAGGCCGCTGGTGATGGTATCGGCGCCCTTGCCGGTGCCGAAGGTGCTGTGCCACCCGAAGCCCTGCAGTTCGAGATCCGCGCCCTCGGGTTCGTTACCGACGTGATCGGGTGTGCCGGCACCGTGCGTCTTGCCGAAGGTATGGCCGCCTGCAATCAGCGCCACGGTTTCCTCGTCGTCCATCGCCATGCGGCCGAAGGTATCGCGGATGTCATAGGCAGCGGCCAGCGGATCAGGATTGCCATCGGGACCTTCCGGATTCACATAGATCAGGCCCATCTGCACCGCGCCCAGCGGATTCTCCAGGTTCCGGCCCGGATCGGTGCGGCTGACTTCCTTGCCGTGCATGTCCTTGTCCGCCACCAGCACGGCCTGGTCGTCGTCCTTGCCGGCGGCGCCCTTGCCGTAGCGCACATCGCCGCCGAGCCAGGTCTTTTCATTGCCCCAGTAGACGTCGCGGTCCGGCTCCCACGTGTCCTCGCGTCCGCCGGCAAAGCCGAACGTCTTGAAGCCCATGGATTCCAATGCCACGTTGCCGCTCAGGATCAGCAGGTCGGCCCACGAGATGTTCTGGCCGTACTTCTGCTTGATCGGCCATAGCAGCCGGCGCGCCTTGTCCAGGCTCACGTTGTCCGGCCAACTGTTGAGCGGTGCAAAGCGCTGCTGGCCACGTCCGCCGCCTCCGCGTCCGTCGCCGATACGGTAGGTGCCGGCGCTGTGCCACGCCATGCGGATGAACAGGCCGCCATAGTGGCCGAAGTCGGCCGGCCACCAGTCCTGCGAATCGGTCATCAGGGCGGTCAGGTCTTTTTTTACCGCCGCGAGGTCAAGGCTTTTGAACGCCTTGGCGTAGTCGAATTCCTTGTCCAGGGGATTGGTCTTGTCCGAGTGCTGGCTCAGCAGGTCGAGCCGCAACTGCTTGGGCCACCAATCCTCGTTGGTGGTGCCGCCTCCGGCGGCATGGTTGAACGGGCACTTTTCTGTGGACATGCAGGTCTCCTGTGGGGGGTATGTACCTCTGGTTCCAGCCGTCTGTATGCGGTGCCACGCGCGCGGGCAGGCCGCCGCACGAAAAATATAGTTGAGACCTTCCGTCAACCAAATGTGAGCTTTGTAATCGCCCCGATAGGGCGCCGCTATGACAAGCCCTGGCTCGGGGTTTGTCCCACCATGTGCAGGCCGGGCGCGCCCCGATGCGTGTCCTATAGTGTCGATACTCGATACGACAGCGGCGTTTCAGCGCGCGGAGGTTCTTATCATGGCAATCGCTGGCAGACTGGCGCGGTGCCTGGGCAGGAACGACAGCCGGTATGACGTCGTGGATCGGGGGCCGGCGGCGCCCATCCCACGCGACCGCCTCGCCCGCATGGTGTTGCTGGAAGACAGTCGCGGCTATCTCGCCGCCGTCATTCCCGCATCGCACCATCTGAAACTCTCGGAGCTACGTGCGCAAACCGGCCGCGAACTGACGCTGGCGCATGGTGAAGGCGTGCGCGAGGTATTCCGCGATTGCCGCCCCGATGCGCTACCTGCGGTGGGATCGGCCTACGGCACACTCACCTGGCTGGACGACAGCCTGCTCGGCCACGACGATGTCTACTTCGAGGCGGGCGATCACCGGGAGCTTGTCCATATGGACGTGGACGAGTTCGCGCGGCTGATGGCCGATGCGCCGCGCGGGCATTTCTCGCATCGCGTCATGTAGCCGCCGTCACACGCAGCCCGCAGGCATCCCGTCGCTGCGGCGCAGCAAATGTCGGCGTGACACCGACATCCAAGTCAGTCTCCGCAGGGTAGGATGAGGCGCATTCCTGTGTCGAGCGTCGGTCATTCGGGCCGCCGCTCTCCCATTTCGCCCCATCCACTGCCCCTGTCGGTATGCAACCGTCATCCCTGCACCGTTTTCTGTTCGGCACGATCATCGTCCCCGTCTCGGTGGCGATCGTGTTCGGCATCGATGTCCTCACGCCGCTGGGTCTTGCGGTATGGGTGCTGTATCTGGTGCCGGTCTGCCTGGCGCTTTATGGCGAAAACGCACGCCTGCCGCTGATCGCGGCGGCCGCCGTGACCGTGCTGGTGCCGGTCGGGTATTACCTGTCGCCCGGCAGCACGTCGAACGTGCTGTATTCGGTCATCAATCGGACGATGGGCGTTGCCATCGTGTGGTTTCTGGCCGTGGTGGTGTATCGCTACATCGTGGCCCAGATCGAAGTGCGGCGCGTGATCTGGCTGCAGGACGCGCAGGTGCGGGTGCTGCAGTCGGTGCGCACGGCGCAATCCACGGGGAATGTCGGTGACGTGCTGATCCGCGCCCTCGCGCAGACACTGGAGGCGCACGTTGGCGTGGTCTATCTGGCCGAGGGCGATCAGTTGCGGCGCGTGGCCGCATGGGCGCTGGCCAATGCCGATACGGTGCCGCAAACGCTGTCGCCCGGCGAAACCCTCGCGGGCCAGGCCGTTGCCGAAAATCGCGTGATCGCATTGGGCGGATTGCCTTCGGACTACCTGCAGATTTCCTCGGCACTGGGCCGCACCGCGCCCAACGAGATCGTGGCTGCGCCGCTGACGGCTGAAGGCGAGGTAGTGGGCGTGATCGAACTGGGCTTCGTATCGATGCGCAGGGACACGGCCGACGTGATCGAACTGCTGGAGCGCATGGGCGAGTCGGTTGGCATGATGCTGCGCGCGGCGGCGTATCGTGGCCGGCTTGAAACGCTGCTCGGCCAGACACAGCGCCAGAGCGAGGAATTGCAGGTGCAGCAGGAGGAGCTGCGTGTTTCCAACGAGGAACTCGAAGAACGTGGCCGCGCGCTGATGGATTCGCAGGCAAGGCTCGAAGCGCAACAGGCCGAACTCGAACAGACCAACGTGCAACTGGAAGAACATGCGCAGCGGCTGGAAGCGCAAAAGCGCGAGATGCTGACCTTCCAGGCCGAGCTCGCCGCCAATGCGCGCGCGCTGGAGCGCTCGAACCAGTACAAGAGCGAGTTCCTGGCCAATATGTCGCACGAACTGCGCACGCCGCTGAACAGTGCGCTGATCCTGGCCAAGCTGCTGCAGGAGAACAAGGAGGGCACGCTCAGCGACGAACAGGTGCGCTACGCCGCCACGATCCACGCCGCCAATACCGATCTGCTCAACCTGATCAACGATATCCTCGACCTCTCCAAGATCGAGGCCGGCCATCTGGTGATCGAACCGGAGCCGGTGGAACTGGCCATGTTCGCGCGCACGCTGGACAACATGTTCGGCCCGATTGGCGAGCACAAGGGCGTGCCGTTCAGGATTGATTTCATGCCGGGCGTGCCGGACGCCATCGTCAGCGATAGCCAGCGGCTGCAACAGGTGTTGAAGAACCTGCTGTCCAACGCATTCAAGTTCACCGAAACCGGCAGCGTGACGCTGGCCCTGGCGGCGCAGGGCGAGGATGCGGTGCGCTTCGAGGTGCGGGACACCGGCATCGGCATTGCCAAGGACAAGCAGCAGGTCATCTTCGAGGCATTCCAGCAGGCCGATGGCACCACAAGCCGTCGATTCGGCGGTACGGGGCTGGGGTTGTCGATCTCGCGCGAACTGGCGCGGCTGCTGGGCGGTGCAATCACCGTGGTCAGCGAGCCAGGGCAGGGCAGCGTATTTGCGCTGACCGTGCCGCGCACGCTGATGGCCGATGCGTCTACGCAGGCCGGCTTGCTGACGCAGGCGCCGCCGCTGCAGGTTGCCGCGCCACCGCGTCCGGTGCTGCCTGCACCGGCGCCGGCCACCGAACCGCTGGAGCGCGTGCAGCCTGGATATCCCGCGCCGATCCCCGATGACCGCGACCATCGCACGCGCGGCAGCCGGCTGATTCTCGTGGTCGAGGACGATACCGATTTCGCGGGCATCCTCTACGACCTTGCGCACGAACTCGATTTCGACTGCCTGCACGCCACCACGTCGGCGCATGGGCTGGAACTCGCGCGGCAGTATCAGCCATGCGGCATCCTGCTGGACGTGGCGCTACCCGATCAATCGGGGCTGACGCTGCTGGACTGGCTCAAGCGCGACCCGACCACGCGCCACATTCCCACGCATCTGGTTTCCGTCAGCGACCATGCCGAGGCCGCGCTGCACCTGGGCGCCATCGGCTACACGTTCAAGCCCAGCGAGCGAGACAAGCTTGCCGCGGTGATTCGCGGGCTCGAAGCGCGCATGACGGCGGGCAAGCGCCGCGTGCTGGTGATCGAGGACGATCCATCGCTGCGGGAGAGCATCCGCGCGCTGCTGAAATCGCTCGATGCCGAGATCGTGACCACCGACAGCGTGGCCGGCGCAAAGACCGCGCTGAACGGCACGCCCTTCGATTGCGTGGTGATGGACATGGTGCTGCCGGATGGCACCGGGCATGATCTGCTGGCTCATATGGCCGACGCCGAATCCGGCGCCATGCCGCCCGTGATCATCTACACGGGGCGCCAGCTCAGTGCGGAGGACGAACAGCGCCTGCGCCGCTATTCGAAATCGATCATCATCAAGGGCGCGCGCTCGCCGGACCGGCTGCTGGATGAGGTGACGCTGTTCCTGCATAGCGTGGAGTCGTCGCTGCCGCCCGAGCACCAGCGCATGTTGCGCGCGGCGCGCAGCCGCGACGATGCATTCGATGGCCGCAAGCTGCTGCTGGTGGAAGACGACGCGCGCAATATCTTCGCGTTGTCGAAGGTCATCGAGCCACTGGGTGCCACCGTGGAAATCGCGCGCAGCGGCCGCGAGGCGCTGGACATGCTGAACAAGGTCGATGACGTGGACCTGGTGCTGATGGACATCATGATGCCGGAGATGGATGGCATCACGGCTATGCGCCATATCCGCCAGATGCCGCGCTACGGACGCCTGCCCATCATCGCGCTGACCGCCAAGGCCATGCAGTCCGACCGTGAAGCCTGCCTGCAGGCAGGCGCGAACGACTACATCGCCAAGCCCATCGACGTGGACAAACTGCTTTCGCTCTGCCGCGTATGGCTACACGCAAACTGAAGTCGCGTATCGCTGGCGCCGCGCCCTCTGCCGATCTCATGGGCGAGAGCGAGGGCGAGACGTTGCTGCCCGACGCCAACTTCGAGATCGAGCTGGAACTGCTGCTCGAAGCGATCTTCCGCAAGTACCAGCACGATTTCCGGCGCTATTCGCGGGCGTCGCTGCGTCGGCGGCTGCAGCAGGCGTTGCGCGATTTTCATCTGGCCACGCTATCGCAACTGCAGGACCGCATGCTGCGCGATACCGCGCTCTTTGGCCGATTGCTGCAATACCTGACGGTGCAGGTCAGCGAGATGTTCCGCGATCCCAGCTACTTTCGCGCGATCCGCGAGCATGTGGTGCCAGTACTGCAGACCTATCCTTCGGTCAATGTATGGGTGGCCGGGTGCAGCAGTGGCGAGGAGTTGTGGTCGCTCGCCATCCTGTTCGAGGAAGAGGGGCTGGCATCGCGCACGGTGTTCTACGCGACCGATATCAATCCGGAGGCGCTGGCGGTTGCGAGGGCAGGCGTCTATGATGCGGGCCGCCTGCGTGGTTTCGGAGAGAACTACCTGGCGGCGGGCGGCAAGCGTTCGCTGTCGGACTACTATCACGCGGCCTATGGCAAGGCAAAGTTCCGTTCGCAGCTGATCCGGCAGTCGGTATTCGCGGACCATAGTCTGGCTACGGACAGCGTGTTCCAGGAAGCGCACCTGATTTCCTGCCGCAACGTGCTGATCTATTTCGACCGGCCGCTGCAGGATCGCGCGATCGGTTTGTTTGGCGAAGCGCTCGCACGGCGCGGATTTCTCGGGCTGGGCAGCAAGGAGAGCCTGCATTTCAGCGCGCACGGCGATGCGTTCGAAGCGGTGGCCGCGCAAGAGCGGCTCTACCGCAAGGTGTGAGACGCGCAATGGCAATCCCCGACCTGCGTCCCTGCAGCGCCGTCGTGATCGGCGGATCGGCCGGTGGTATCGAGGCGCTCACCGCGTTGCTGCCGATGTTGCCGGCGCGGCTGCGTGTGCCGATTGTCATCGTGATGCATCAGCATCCGTCCATGCCGAGCCTGTTGCCCGAGTTGTTCACGGCGCGGTGCGCGCTGCCGGTGAGCGAGGCCGACGACAAGATGGCGGTGCTGCCAGGCCATGTCTATTTCGCTCCGCCCGACTACCACCTGCTTGTGGAAGCCGACCCCGACGCAGCGGGCAGCATGCGGCTGGCATTGTCAGTGGAGCCGCCGGTGCGGTATTCGCGGCCATCCATCGATGTGCTGTTCGAATCGGCGGCCATCGCATGGCGCGCGCAGGTGCTGGGCGTGCTGCTGTCCGGTGCGAACGACGACGGTTCGCGCGGGCTTGCTGCAATCCGGGCAGCCGGCGGGCAGGCGTGGGTGCAGGCGCCCGAAAGCGCAAAGGTGGACACCATGCCGCAGGAAGCCATCGCGCGTGGCGCGGCGGAACGCATATTGAACCTGGAAGAAATTGGCCACGGGCTGGCCAGCATTATTGAATGACCCCTACCATGCAACCTCCCGTCAAGATCCTCGCCGTCGATGACATCGCCGCCAACCTGACGGCACTGGAAGCGCTGCTGGCCAAGCCAGGCGTGGAGATCGTGCAGGCCAACTCCGGCGCGCAGGCGCTGGAAGTACTGCTCGATCACGACTTCGCGCTGGCCATCCTCGATGTGCACATGCCCGAGATGGACGGTTTCGAATTGGCCGAATTGATGCGCGGCAGCAAGCGTACCAGCCATATTCCCATCCTGTTCCTGACGGCTGCAGGGGAAGATAGCCAGCGTGCGTTTCGCGGCTATGCCACGGGCGCGGTGGATTTCCTCTTCAAGCCGATCGACGCGCGTGTACTGTCGGCCAAGGTGGATGTATTCGTGCAACTCGCGCAGCAAAAGCTGCAACTGGCCGAGCAACTCGAAGCCGCGCAGCAACTGCTGAAGACCAACGAGATGCTGATGGCAGTGCTCGCGCACGACCTGCGCACGCCACTGTCGGCCATCATCGCATCGGCCTCGTTCCTGGGCCGCTTTGGCGGCGAGGAAAAGATCCGGCCCGCCACGGACCGCATTGCGCGCAGCGGCCAGCGCATGGCGCGCATGGTGGATCAGTTGCTGCACGTGGCGCGCCTGCATGGCGGCCGTGTGGAACTGATGCCGCAGGACGAAGACCTGCGCGCCATCTGCGCGGCCATCGTCGACGAGTGCGAGGCATCGCGCGGCCAGCCTTGCATGACGCTGGACACCACAGGCGATACGCGGGTGCGTGTGGACGGCGGCCTGATCGCGCAGGTGCTGCAGAACCTGGTGGGCAACGCCATGCAGCACGGCGATGCTTCGATGCCGATTGCCGTGCGCGTGGATGGCACTGCGCGCGATCACGTGGTGATGTCGGTGACCAACGGCGGCGTGATCGATGCCGCCACGCTGCCGCATATTTTCGACGCCTTCCGCTCCGGGCCGGGACGTGCAGCACCCAGCGGCAACTCCGAAGGGCTCGGCCTCGGCCTCTATATCACGCGCGAGCTTGTGGTGCTGCATGGCGGGACGGTGGAGGCCGTTTCATCGCCCGAGCGTGGCCTGACCACGTTCACGGTAACGCTGCCGCGCGAATGCTGCTCGGCGCAGCGCGCGATTCGTGCCTGACGGCGCAAGGGACATGGCACGCATCCTGCACTCCTGAACCGGAAACCATCCACTTCGGGAGATCGCATGCAACAAGACGACGTGCAGAACCGTGAAGAGAAAATGCAGCGCCTGCGCGGCAACCGGCGCTATACATGGACGCATCCGATATTCCTGATCGCGATCGCACTGATCGTCGTGGGCTACGCGGCCACGTTCTGGTAGCCATTGGCGGCAAATCCGCTGCCTGTAAGGTTTGCACGGTGTGGTGAGGATTGGCAAAGGGAAAGAGCAAGGCCAAGGGCAAGGACAAGGACAATTCGCCGGTATTGAAGATTTCTGACTCCGATATGAAATTTTCTTTGACGCAGGCGCGCGCAGGGGCGAATGGGGCACGATAGCTGGTCAGTTCGCCGCCCATGCGCCCAAAAACCGGTCGTTCGCCCCGCGCGCCCCCGCCATGCAATGTTCCGTCGGATTCTTCAACGCCGTGCCCATGGCCGTGCTGTTCATCACGGTGGGGCTGGGTTACCTGATTGGTATGCTGCGGGCCGGACCTATCCGCCTGGGCGGGGTCTGCGGCACGCTGATCGTGGCGCTGCTGCTGGGCCAGACCGGCTGCCAGATGCACGGCGAACTCAAGGAAGTGTCGTTTGCCCTGTTCATCTTCGCGATGGGCTACGCGGGCGGGCCGCAGTTCTTTGCGAACCTGAATCGTTCGAGCCTGCGCTACATGGCGCTCCCACTGATCGAAGCCGTGGTGGTGCTGACCGTGGTACTGGCCGCCGTGCCGTTGCTCGGGCTGGACGCCGGCACGGCGGCAGGGCTGGCGGCGGGCGCGGCCACGGAATCGGCGGTCGTTGGCACGGCAGCCGAGGCGCTGCGGCACCTGAACCTCGATCCTGCCGAGGTGAGCCGCATGGAAGCCAATATCGCCACGGCCTATACGCTGACCTATCTCGTCGGGCTCATCAGCATCGTCTTCTTCACCAGTCAGATCGCTCCGGCACTGCTGCGCATCAACCTCAAGGAAGCGTCGAAGGAGTTGGCCACACGGCTTGAAGCTGCCTCGGATGACGATGTGGCCACGCATCCGGCGTTGCCTCGCCTCGTGGGGCGCTCGTACCGCGTGGAGCAGGCGGCGGGGATGACGATCAACGGGCTGGAGACCCGCATTGGCGGGCGCACGTTGCTGATCAGCGTGTTCCGGCATGGCGAGCAGGTGGAGCCAACGCCGGAGCAGGTGCTCGAAGCCGGCGACATCGCCGCCGTGATCGGTGTGCGGGACAGGCTGCTGAAAGCGGGCGACCTGATCGGTCCCGAAGTGTTGCTGCCGCCGGGCCATGCCGATGCCCTGCAACTTGGCGAGCAACACATCATCGTGCGCAAGCCTGCCGTCAATGGCCGCACGCTCGGCGAACTGGCGCACGCGGCCACGCAGCGTCATATCCGTACCGCCTGGGTGCAGCAGATCGTGCGCTCCGGCATGAGCCTGCCGATCACGCGGGCCACGCGGCTGCAGCATGGTGACCGCGTGACGCTGGTCGGGGTGGAGCCGGCGTTGTCGGCCGCCGGGCAGGAACTCGGCACCGAGGTGCGCACGACCGATGTCACCGACCTCGTCTTCCTGTGCGCGGGCATCCTGATCGGGCTGGTCGTGGGCAGCCTGACGCTCAACGTGGGCGGCATTCCGCTGACGCTGGGCAGTGGCGGCGGCGCGCTGCTAAGCGGGCTGGTCTTCGGTTGGATCCACTTCAAGCGCCCTACCATTGGCGATATGCCTGCGGCTGCCGTGCAGTTGCTGAAGGACCTCGGCCTGGCCGTGTTCGTGGCATGCGTGGGGCTTTCTGCTGGCCCGGCTGCGATCTCGTTGATCCGCGAGCATGGTCTGGTGCTGCCGCTGATCGGGCTGGCGGTGTCGCTGGGGCCGGCTTGCCTGTCACTGTGGATCGGACACAAGGTGCTCAAGATCGAGGGCCCGCTGCTGGTGGGTGCAATTGCCGGCCAGCATGTGAGCACGCCGGCCATCAGCGCGATCATGGCGTCCAGCCAGAGTTCGGTGCCGCTGCTGGGCTACACGGTGACCTATGCCATCGCCAACGTCATGCTGCCGGTGCTGGGGCCGATCATCATCGCGTTGGCCCACGGCATGCAGTAACGCGTCGCACGTACGAGGACTTCATGAATCCACTGATTGCGCATCCCGCCATCCTGTTCGTGGTGTTGATCGTGCTGATGGCGATTGCCACGGCGCTTGGCGCACTGGTGCTGCGTCGGATCTATCCGGTGCCTGGCGACAACCGCGACGATTTCAACCTGGTGCAGGGCGCCACACTGACGCTGCTGGCGCTATTGATCGGCTTCACGCTGTCGATGGCAGTGGGCCGTTATGACCAGCGCAAGAACCTTGAGGAAGAGGAGGCCAACGCGATTGGCACCGAATACCTGCGCGCGGAACTGATCGAGGGGCCGGAGGCAGACAAGGTGAAGGCGCTGCTGATCCAGTACCTGGACCAGCGCATCATCTATTACCGCACGCGCGACAAGGACGAACTAAGCGAGATCGCGGTGGCGACGGCGCGTATCGAAGACGAGATGTGGAAGACGGTGCGCGACGTGGCGCGCGACAAGCCCAATCCGATCACCGGGCTAGTGGTGTCAGGCATGAACGACGTAATCAATTCGCAGGGCTATACCGAAGCGGCGTGGATCAACCGGATTCCGGTGGCCGCGTGGTGCCTGATGATCGCCATCGCGTTCTTCAGCAACATGATGCAGGGCTATGGCATGCGCGGCAGCCACGTCAAGGCGGTGCTGATCGTGGTGCTGCCATTGACGGTGTCGCTGTCGCTGGCGCTGATCTCGGATATCGACAGTCCGCGCGGCGGACTGATACGCGTGGCGCCGCTGAACCTGCTGAGTCTTGAGGCGTCGCTGAAAAAGTAAGCGCTGCATCCGCGTCTCACTTGCGCCGCATTTCCGCAGTTTCACTTCTGCAACGTCCCGTGCCGCTGCGCGCGGCTATGGCGACGTGTCCGGCCGTCAGGCCGCGCCCTGCTTGCTGTGGCGCGCAAATTGCATCGTGACGGGATTGCTCAGGGTTCCCGTGCGACTGTCTTCACGAGGCGCACATCTGGCCGATATCGAACCGGGAAACGTTGCGCGCGGCCTTCGCGTGCCTTGGTCGCCCGGAAACGCTGAACCACCGCTGGCCTCCGGCCAACGGCGCCCGATTCCATTTTGTCGGAGGTTCAACATGTCCCGCTATATCGTGCTCGCAACCTTTACGGACCAGGGGGTCCGTACGGTCAAGGAGACCACCAAACGTGCGGCTGCCGTCAGGGAAGCCGCCGGGCAATTTGGCGTCAAGGTCACGGATGTCCTCTGGACGCTAGGCAAATATGACGTGGTACTGACGATGGAAGGACCCGACGATGCCGCGGTCACCGCCTTCGGCCTGACCATTGCCGCTCAGGGCAACGTGCATACCCAGACGCTGCGCGCATTCGATGCAGATGAAATGCAGGCCATCATTGGAAAGATGCGCTGAGCGGTACTGCAGAGAAGGGCGGGAAGAGGGGGCTCAGCCCTTCTGAATGACGACGATCTTCAGCGCTTCGGCCCCGCCGGCGATCGCCAGCAGGCGATCCACATTGGGATGGGCACCCGGACGGTTGCGTGCATCGGCGGTGTGTTCGGCGAAGACGGCCAGGGCGTGCTCTGCAGCGCGTGCGTCGAGCGTGCCGAACGCCTGCTGCAGATAGTTGTACACGGCGAGCGAACCCTGCTTGCCCTGCACATTCTCGATGCTGGCCACGACGGCGCCGGCGGTGTCCACCAGGTCGATCCGGGCAATGCCGTCGATGGCGGGCAGTTGCGCGAGGTTGTCCTTGAATACGTTGCCGGGCTGGATCATGGAAGCACTCCGTGTTTCGAGAAGACAAACAAAAACGGACGGTCCGCGATGGACCGTCCGTGTCTGCGTGATGCGTTGGTAGGCTCGATTGGACTCGAACCAACGACCCCCACCATGTCAAGGTGGTGCTCTAACCAGCTGAGCTACGAGCCTGTAAGAAGGCGCGAATTCTATCTAGACCTTGGCCGGAGCGCAAGCATTTCTTTTCATCACGCGGCCAGCGTCTGGACGACGAGGGCCGCTGCGGCTGCGCTGGACATGCTGACTGCCAGCCAGCATCCCAGGAGAAGGGCGCCGTTTTTCATGTCAGCGTTCGATCACCGGCGCATGTACCGGAGCAATCGACTCATGCGTCGTCTGCGTGCGTTGCGCGGCCTTGTGGACCATCGTATAGGCGTAGTCGATGCCCATGCCATAGGCGCCCGAGTGTTCCTTGGCCAGGCTCGTCACGGCGTCGTACGTTTCCTTGTTCTTCCAGTCACGCTGCCATTCGAGCAGCACCTGTTGCCACGTCACCGGCACCACGCCAGCCTGGATCATGCGTTGCATCGCGTAGTCGTGCGCTTCCTTGGTCGTGCCACCGGAGGCATCGGCCACCATGTAGATCTCGTAATCACCTTCGAGCATGGCGCACAGGGCAAACGTGGTGTTGCAGACTTCGGTCCACAGACCGGCGACGACGATCTTCTTGCGGCCATTCGCGGCCAGTGCGTCGCGCACCTTCTGGTCATCCCAGGAGTTCATCGAGGTGCGTTCGAGCGTTTCCTTGCCGGA